>Ga0210402_10000030_pt1 | contig 129528 bp, 105 predicted proteins | sample IncBWC7MmetaG_FD_161055 | JGI IMG/M metagenome (GOLD analysis project Ga0210402, IMG submission 161055) | Forest soil microbial communities from Barre Woods Harvard Forest LTER site, Petersham, Massachusetts, United States - Inc-BW-C-7-M | ecosystem: Environmental > Terrestrial > Soil >...
GGGACCGCAGGATGAATGCGACACACCTCCGGAACATGTTCATGCCCCACAGAGGGCGTAGAGATGACTGGAAAACGAACGGCTAGCCGGAATTACCTGGTGAGCGTCGCGCTTTCAGAGATGACAAGCTTGCTCAAGATTTCATGAGTTTTCGAGATTGAACGTGGAGAGGCGGCGTTCGGAGAGAGTGAAATGTTCGGTGGCGCGATCGATTGCGGCGTAGGCTGCGTGATTGGCTGCCTTGAATTGCTCGAACGAAGTTTCGGAATCCCAGTAGTCGAGGGTGTAGTAGAAGCGAGGGCGGGAAAGGTCCTGCAGGAGGCGAGTCTCCCGGAAGTGCGGATCGCGTTGAAAGAGGCGGACCCAGTCGCCCTGGGGGCCATAGGCGGATTGAAGGCTTTCTTCGCAACCGGGCTTGACTTCGTACTCCCAGAGGGCTACAAACATAGTTGTCCCATCTCCTGCTCTCGCGATCCGGCAATCCAGGAACACTTCATTGGGGAAGGCTGGCCTGCCGAACGATTGTAGCAACCCGATTGGATACAAGACGCAAAGAGATCCTCTCTGTAGTTGTGTAGGTACACGTTGAAGTGGCAGTCCGTTGAGGCTGACGGACGGAGGCGTTTGTGGATCGCAAGTACGGCCACCGCGGCTATCGTGACGCGGAAAAGCACGAAAAAAAAGAAAGACCAGATCGCAAGCCGCCGCAGGGAGGCCCGCGTGGAGCTACGGACCACCTTGGGCCGCGGACGCCGCGGATGGTGGGAACGGTGACGCGGGCGCGCTGCTCGAATTGCGGGGCGGTGCTGGTGTCGGGATTTGATGCCAACGGGAAATGCCCGAAGTGCGGATTTGAGCTGCATTGCTGCAAACAGTGCCGGTTTTTCGATTCGGGCGCGCAATTTGAATGCACCCAGCCGATTCCGGCACGGGTTACGCCGAAAGACGCGAAGAACGATTGCACCTTTTATGAGTTCAGGATGACGGTGGAGAAGGATACGGCACCCACGTCGTACATGCAGCCGGCGCAGGTTCCCGTGGAAGCTCCGAATCCTTCGCGGCCTCTGGATGCCCGCCAGGCATTTGAAAACCTCTTCAAGAAGTAGAGCCCTTCGATTTTTTCCCGGTTGGTGAACCGAGGGGGAAAAGTGTCGGCGCCGCCGGCATTTCGCTGGCGAGTTGTTCGAGTTCCGGATAGTGCCGGCGAAGGTCGTCGGGCACTTTCAGTTTTGTTCCCTTCAAAATACTGAGGAGTTGCAGGGCATTTACTACACCCTTGCCCTGGTAGTGGTTGTTGGTTACGACGTAGATGTCACGGGTGTGCTTCTGGACTTCCTGGATGCGCGTGACCCAGGGTTTGAGTTCCTCGAGAGAGTAAAGGTAGTTGTAGCGTTCGTGGGTGGGAAGCTTGGGGTCGTCACTGAACCATGTGTCGTAGCGGCGGCCGTGAAATCGTACGTAACCGACGGGCGAAGTGCTTTGCGCGGTCGGCGTGACAGAATTTCCAATGACCGGTTGATCGATGTTGCAGCAACCGGCGTTGTGTTCGCGCAAGAGATCGAGAGTGGCTTGCGTTTGCCAGGAAGAGTGGCGGAGTTCGACGACGAGGGAATAGTCGGCGAAGCGCTTTAGAAGGGCGGAAAGATGGGCGGTGGTTTCCGGTGAGCGGTGAAACGAGAAAGGGAATTGAAGCAGCACCGCGCCGAGTTTGCCTGCCTCGCGCAAAACATCGAAGCCGGCGCGGACACTTCGCTCGTCTTCGGCGTTCGCCGAGGGCTCGTGCGTGAAGCGCTGCCAGAGTTTGGCGGTGAAGAGGAAGGAAGTATTTGCCGCTATGCGTTCGATCCAGGCGGCGGCGTGATCCGGGCGGATCGGTTGATAGAAGGAAGTGTTGATCTCGATGGTGTCGAAGAACTGGGCGAGGAAGGCGGCTTCGTGAGAGTTTTTTGAGCGGCGTGCGGGATAGACGTAGCCGGACCAGTCGGGGTAGGACCAGCCGGCCGGGCCGATGCGCAGACGGCCTTGGGATGCGGATTGGTGGGCGGGGTCTTTTTTAGCGCGCATTGGGTGGCTACCGTTAGGCTAGAAAGTTGTGGAGGGAATGTCAACGCGCAGTCAACGCGCTGGCGTTGCGCGGGCGATTGCGGCTTGTTATGCTTGCGTTGTTATGCGGTGCAGAATGCAGCTGCTTCGCGACCCTTCCGGATTCTTCTCCAAACTCTACAGGTGCGACCATGAACGTATCAATCAGTTATAGGCATGTGGACGCTCAACAACCAGTGGCAGTGGAGGTGATGCGGCGGCTGGATAAATTGAACCGCCTGCTAAAGAGCTACCAGCCGGATATGATTCAGCTAAAGGGAGTGTTTTCGAAGAATCAGAGGACGGAGGAGCAATCCTGCGCGCTTACGTTATCGTTGCCGAATGGTACGTTGCACGCCACCGGGAATGGCAAGAATGTGCTGGCCGGTTGCAAGAAGGCATTCAGCGAAATTGAGACGCAAGTGAAGAAACACCAGTCCCGCCTGCGCCGGGAACATGAATGGAAACGGAAACGGCCGATTGAATGAGGCACTGACGCAATTCGCCATGCGTGAGCGCGCAGCGGGAATTAGCGTTTTCCTGTACAATTAAAGTTTGTGTCCGCAGGGGCGTAGCTCAGTGGTAGAGCAGCGGCCTTTTAAGCCGAAGGTCGTGGGTTCGATCCCCACCGCCCCTACCAGCTTTCTCATACATTTCATAGGACTTGCGAAAAATACGAGGCAGCAAAAGGCAGCATTACGAAGCAGAACGGTGTCGGTCGTAGAAAAATACTTGCGACACGGATGGCACGCCGACATCGTCTGACCCAGATCAAATCTCACTGGGGCTCGGTCCCTCCGGTTCACCTCTGCTGTGACAGAGCTCCCATGGCAGGCACGATCATTTCCCATACAATCCGTCGAATACGGCACTAAGAACCAAGGAAAGAAATCGTCCCTCGCTGTGCTTTGCCATCAACACACGGTGCGTACCTCGACTACGGAATACCAGATTCGTCAGACAAAACCATCCGAACAAGCCATTCTGCCTCCCGCACACGGATCCAATTCACCGCATGCATGGATCCGCGCGATTATTCCTTAAAGTCACTGATGAAGCTTCCGTTCATCGTACAACTCGATTTGCGGCCGCTTCGCCCTGCACGGCTGTTGGGCTTTCTGCAAAGAAAACGGGATGGGCAGAAAATTGCTTGAATGTTTAGATTGGATCGCTATGGGAGGAGATTGCCATGAGTTCACGCTGTTTCCGATTGGTTTTCTCACTTTTGCTCTCCTTGGGTTTGTCAGGCTTGTTCACCGTGGCCGTTGCCCAGGAAACACATCAGCCGCACTGGACATACACAGGAGCTAAAGATCCTCAACACTGGGGAGAGCTCGACCCCGCCTTTTCCGCTTGTTCTCTCGGTCGGACGCAATCGCCTATCGATATCAAGAACGCGAAGAAGGCAGAACTTCCAGCCTTGAAAATAGACTACAAACCGGCACCACTGAGCATGATTGATAACGGCCACACCATACAGGTGAATGAGACACCGGGCAGCACTCTAAGCGTTGGCGGCAAAAGCTACACGCTCAAACAGTTTCACTTCCACCATCCCAGTGAAGAGCGTGTAGACGGAAAAGGTTACGATTTAGTCGCGCATCTGGTACATGCGGATACGGACGGGCATTTGGCCGTCGTTGCTGTTTTGTTCGAAACAGGTGCCGCCAGTCCGCTCATCGCGACAATATGGCAGCACATTCCTACCGAAAAAGGGAAGTCTCAGGAATTCCCCGCGGTTTCTATTCAGGTGCAAGATCTTCTTCCCGGGGACCGTGGATATTTCACCTACGCCGGGTCGTTGACCACTCCCCCGTGCAGTGAGGGCGTTACCTGGTACGTCCTAAAGAGTCATCCTACAGTCTCGCCAGAGCAAGTGGCTGCGTTTTCCAAGATCTACCCGGGAAACGCTCGGCCCATTCAGCCGACCAATGGCCGGGAAATTCTGGAGACAAAATAAATCTCAGCTGACAAGGGTTTATTGCGGAGCCGCGGCTAAACGCAGGTGACCGCCTTCTAAGACACATTTCGTGCGCGCTGTATCAAATCAAGACCCTTCGTTTCGGTCACCGTATGGAATTCAACGACTGGCGGTTCCTCCCCTAAGTCCATAAGGACAAGCAGACGTTTGTAGTGTTCCGAGCGCAAATGGCGCATCAAGTCGTCGTGCGTTTTCCATTGCGCTTCGTAACGGAAGGAGCGCGGCTCATTGTCTTCTTGAAGGATTCGGCAATTCATACATCCGGACTCCACCTGAGTCGGGCCAATCCAGGCTGCAAGGGCGCGCCGGAGTTCCTCGCGCTTTGCCGCGCGAACCACAATGCGCAAGCTCTCTATAATCAAGTTAGACACCTCGCTAAGTCCGCCCAAGCGTGATGGAAATCGAATGACAAATATACGAAGCTTGGCTCCAGAATTGAATAAGAAGCAAGATGACCTCCGAACATGAAGAAGGAATTTGAGAGGATATAAGGGTTGAACTACCAGCAACTTGTGTGGTCCAGTCCGGAGAGAGGGAGATCAAAAGTCTCGGCCCGGTGTCCGACATTTCGGAGGACACCCGAAATGTCGGACGGCTATTTATGGCGTGCGATGCCCAGTTTTTGCATTCGCGATTCCAGTGTGGTTGGCTTCAAACCCAAAATTTGGGCTGCGCCGCCCTCACCACGAACGCGCCACCCGACCGTTTCCATAATGTGAAGGATGTGGTTTCGCTCTACCTCTTCGAACGTCTGGGTATTGGCTCGGGCGCCATCTGTTTCCACTAGCGGCAACTCCGCCCGGAACACTGTGTTCGTGCTTGTGATCAGGAATCGTTCGATTATGTTGCGGAGTTCGCGGACATTTCCGGGCCAATAGTAACTCTTGAAAGCGTCCATCGTTGAACCATGAATGGTCTCGATGGAGCGACCCATTCGCTGGCTGAGGTCATTCACAAAATGCCAGACCAGGGGTGGAATGTCCTCTCGTCGCTCACGCAAGGGCGGAATTGTTATGGGGAAGACGTTGAGCCGATAGAAAAGATCCTCACGGAACTTACCTTCGCGGACAGCCTGTTGCAGGTTTCGGCTGGTGGCCGCAATCAGGCGAACATCAACCTTGATTGTTTTGGGTCCTCCCAATCGTTCGAATTCGCCTTCTTGAAGAACCCGCAGTAATTTGGACTGTAATTCGATGGGTAGCTCTCCGATTTCATCCAGGAGAATCGTGGAGCCGTTGGCCAATTCAAAACGGCCGATTTCGCGCGTGAGTGCCCCCGTGAATGCACCTTTCTCGCGCCCAAATAGCTCGCTCTCGACCAGGCTGGCAGGTAGCGCGGCACAGTTCACCTTTACCATCAGGCGTCCTTTGCGGCGGCTCAGTTCATGGATGGTTCGCGCGATTAACTCCTTGCCGGTTCCGGTTTCACCGAGCAAGAGGACTGTGGAGTCAGTCGGCGCCACTTGCTCGGCCTGCTGGAGTACTCGCCGGATATTCTCGCTGTCGCCGATCACCTCGCGGTGGTTGTGATCCAGCTTTACTTCTCCCCGTAGATAGACATTCTCTCTCTCGAGCCTCTCATTTAGTTTCGCAACTTGCTGATTGGCCTCGGCTAAGCGCCTGCTTGTTTCGAGTAGCATATCTTCTGCCAGTTTTCGGTCAGTGATATCGAGACACGACCCGACATAACCTTGCAATACGGTTTGGGGTTCGAATCTCGGGACTCCAGAGTCCAGAATCCAGCGATATTCTCCATCATGGCGTCGCAGGCGATACTCCATCTGAAACTCCGCGCGAGCATCGAATGCTTCGGAGTAGATCTCCAGGCAGCGGTTCAGGTCCTCAGGATGAATACCCGAAGCCCACCCTTCCCCCTGCTCTTCCTCGATTGTCCGGCCTGTAAAAGCGAGCCAGCTCCGATTGACAAACGAGCAAAGTTTGTCCCTGCCGGACATCCAGAGCATCACGGGAACCGAGTTTGCGATGATGCGGAAGCGTTCTTCGCTCCCGCCCATAACTTCCGCAACCAGGGTGTCTTGACCGGATCCCCAAAACAAGGTGGCATCCACAGTTCGCTGTGCCTGCCACTTTGCAGCCATAGCCGCGCCCGACGTATGGCACATTATCGAAGTCTGAGGAACGTCAGAAACTACTCCCGGGGACTGGGTCTTCATAGATAATTACCTTTCGCTTTGCTTTCGAAGCTCGATAATGCACGTTAGCTATGCCAAGTCAGTTCGCCAAGTCGAGAGAATGATCTCGTCTGAGATCCACCTGGTATTTGGTCGCGGAACCGGGCGGCATCCGCGAACGCTAGCGCACCGTAGAGTTGGATACTCTACCGTATCAAGACCAAACTCCGGCGTTTCGGAGCCCTCCGAAATATCGGGGCTTGGTTCGTTATACCTCAGTGTGCCTTCCTAACTCATGAGTTGTGCCAACCAGACTGGAAAAATCTTGCCGAGAATGAATCGCGAACGTATAGGGAAAATCGGGCCGGTCTGCTCGCGTCCCTATTCAGAAATGTAGTTTGGCTGTGAACTGGGCCGACCGGGGGCCGCCAACCGCGTAGAGTGGGCTCTGGCCGCTGAAGCCAATGGTCGCGTCGACGTTCGTTGTGGATATGCCAGGACATAGCTTGCCGAAAGCCGAACGTGCAGTGCCGCCGGGGCTCCCCCAGAGGCTATCTGGATTGCATTGTGATCCGGGACTTCCGAACATCGGGTGGTTGAATACATTGAAGTACTCCGCGCGCAAATCCAGCTTGAGGCGTTCGGTGAGACTAAACTGACGGCGCAGGGCGAGATCGGTCTGGTTGATCGAGTATGGACTGCGCAGTCCGTTCCTCGGGAAGTTTCCCGATTGCCCAAGGGCCGGTGAAGTAAAGGCGGCCGGATTCAACGCTTTGCCACTCGGTTGCGTCGGATCGGCGATCCAGTCGGGTTGACCGGGGACGACGTCAGCCTGCGCGATGTAGCGGCCAAGCACGGGTGAAAAACCACGGACGGTTACGTTGATCGGCGGCGCCGAAGTTGCGCGCACGAGTACGTCTATGGCCCAGCCTCCCAGCATCGCTCTGCCAGCGCGACCCCAAGCCGGAGTCGGTACCTCGTATGAGAGAGCGCCAGCTAAAGTGTGCCGGGTGTCGAAGTCGGAAGGCGTTAGCGGTGGGAGCACTATATCGTTCACGCTGGCAGCAACAAGACCGATTGCATCACTGGATCCGAGATCGCTGGATTTTGCGAGACTGTACGACACAAGTGCCTGAAGTCCGTGCGACATACGGCGCTGGAACTGTACCTGTAAAGCGTTGTAGTGGGAGTACCCGGCGTTTCGTGTTGCGAAGACCGGCGAGGTACTACCCAGACTCACAACCAGCGCACGAATTATATCTTGCCGCAGGAGCCGTCTTGCGTCCGACCCGACATACGTTGCCGTCAACGTTTGTTTCGCTCCCAAATCTCGCTCAATGGCCGCATTCCACTGCATGGTGAACGGGAGGCGCAGGTTCGGATCGACAGTGCTTACTTGAAACAGATTCTGATCGATTACCGTTGAGAACGGCGGAAGCTGAAAAGCTGAATTGCTTACGTCGAATGGCAGCGGTGGTGAAGCAGAAATAAAGCTGCTGCGCAAGTAAGGGAACCCGAAGGCAGCTTGGCCGACGTTCCCATAGCCTAAATCGTAGAAGACGCCAAACCCACCACGCACCACTGTTTTGGGCGTGATCTGGTATGCGGCTCCGATCCGGGGAGCGAAATTGCCAAATTTAGTATGCCAAAGAGATCCCGGCACCGCCGCGAGCGGATTCGAGTCGAAGATTCCCTGCAACACATACAGGGGCCTTGACGTTGTCGAGACCGGTGGTGTGTTGATGTCCCACCGCAACCCGTAGGTGAGCGTCAGACGATTCGTGACCTTCCAGGTATCCTGAGCAAACAGCGAGTAGTTATTCAGTTTCACCGAAAAAGGATCGCCGGCATCCAAAAGGACTGTGTCGACGGTCCCCGCCACCAACTGCGAGTACCCAGACGGGAAAAGTCCATATCCGGTGTTTTCCAAGACGGTCGGGGTTAGACGACGATAGTCGATGCCGAATTTGAGTTGGTGTACCCCAACGACCCATGAGAATGTGTCCACGAAATTGAGTTGCCGCTGGACATTGGAATAAAGCGTACCCTGCCTGACATCCATGTCAACACTACCGGCGGATCCAAAACTGACTAGCGCCTGACCTTTTCCAGGGCTAAAAGGAGACGAGGACGGGAACAGAACCGAGGTGGGCGGCGCCGCAGCGCCAGCGAAATTTGTAAGGGAGACGATGAAAGTGTCCGTGTTCCGGCTCCAGTTGGCGCGGAAGTCGTTCACTTTGGTGGGAGCGAGTAAGATAGTCGCCCCTGCCGTCATCGTGTTCATGTAGGCGTGGTCATACGACAATTGCTCCCAGAACCTGGCCGTCTCGTAAGACGGCGCGTGGTTGTAGCGCGCGAACAGAGTGATTTTCTTGTTCAGGCTGTGGTCAACGCGGATGCTGGTTGCGTTTAGAGCGGAAGGATTGGAATAGCCGACGGTAATGTTTGCAAGGCAGGGCTTTGTGATGTTATCGCAAGAAGGATCAATGAGCGGTGCATTCGGGGCCGGAAGCGGCAACGCATTGACCACGGGCTGGTAAGCCGGCGCAACCGCCGCCCGAGCGGACGCAGTAAAGAACGCGCCTGAGGCGGTCTGCGGTAGCAGCAATCGCAATCCTTCATACGAAAAAAAGAAAAAAGTTTTGTCTTTGATGATGGCACCGCCCAGAGTGCCGCCAAAGTCATTCTGGCGCAGCGGCGGCTTGGGAAGTGGAGGCGCGTTAAAATAATTCCTGGCGTCGAAAATGTCGTTCCGCACGTAATCAAACGCCAGGCCATGAAACTGGTTGGTGCCGGATTTAGTGACGATGGAGATTTGGGCCCCAGGAGTTCGTCCGAATTCGGGTGCGTAGGACGAGGTCTGGACGCGGAACTCTTGCATGGCATCCACGGAAACCACTCCGTTCGTACCGCCTAGGGCCGTCAATCCCGGTGTTGCGCCCCCCATCGTCTCACCGAGCCCACTGATTCTCACCCCAAAATTGGCACTTACACCATCCACCATGAAGTAGTTGGTATTGCTGTACTGCCCGTTCGTGCTGAACTGGCCGTCCCCGAGATTTTGCGATGTGAACACTACGCCCGGAGTCAACGCGATCAAAGACTGGAAGCTGCGGCCGTTCAGCGGCATGTTCTTCACAAACCGCTCATCCACCACTGTACTGACTGCCGCGGAGTCGGTTTGTAGCAAGAGCATTTCATCCACAACGGTGGAAGTGTCTGACACGGAGGCAAGCGCGAGCGCGAAATTCTCGTTGACGGCATCCTGTACGTACAGCTGGAGGCTGGGCTGGACAACCGTTCGAAAGCCGTCTTTCTGAATGGTCAACCGGTAGGTTGCCGGACGGAGATCGAGTAGGACATAAATTCCATCGTCATTCGTGGTCGTGGTGATCGAGACGTTGGTCTCGACGTTGGTAATCGTGCAAAGTGCGTGGGCGACCGCGGCATCGGTCGGGTCGGTGACCCTGCCGGAAATCCGGGCGCCTTCTGTTTGTGCGAGAGCCGGCACGGCGCTCAGAAGAAGAGTGACGGCAAGCGCTAGGGATTTCATCGGCGTTCTCCCTAAGTGCTTGGACTCAGCGACTGATTCGGTGGCGTGCCGAAAGTGTTAGCGAGAATATTCTTATTGGTGGTTTAGCGCAAGCCGGTAAATTTAGGGAGGGGAAGTGATTAGGGAGAACTTGACAGGAGGTGTCATTCCGTTAAGGGTGATTGGCCGCGCCCAAATAAGCGTAGAGCATCTTCTGTCCGCTGGGGTGCTTGCCGCCGGCCTCGGGCTCGACTGTAACAAATGCAGAGCTGATATCCTTTACAAGCTCCGGGTTCTCAACCTTCAACACCCAACGCCCTTGTGCTTTGGCGTCCGCATGCAGGAAACCTAAGCTGCGCGCTGAGTTCTTATTTGCTTCCGGCACAGCCCAGACCTCGAAACTGCGCTTCGCGTTAAGTACCCTGTCATCATTCAAATCGAAGGCATAAAACGTCAGCGATTTGCCCTCGGTCAGGAAAACGCGTCCAAAGGCTTTACTAGGCTTGCCACTCGGGTCCGTGTCATGGACATCGACAACGTGCAGCTGGCGGGCCAGCATAAGCTCGCGGACATCCTTGCCCGCCGCCGCGAGTTGCCGCTCCATATCCAGTGTGGCACTCGCGATCCGCAACTTATTAGAGAGGTCTGCGATGCGGAGCTCCTGTTGCACCAGGGAGGCGTCGTCATTGAGGCGCAATTGGCTAGTACGGGCCGCCTCGTCTCTTGCTTGTGCCAGCAGTTGCTCCTGGTTCCGAGCTTCTTCCAGTAATTGCGCATTCCGGCTGGAGGATTGTTCTGCTTCTCCCCGAGCCTGTTCTGTGTTGCGGCGCAGGTTTTCGGCGGTTGAAGCGGCGTTTCCCAGCTGTGCACGGAGCGTGTCGATCTCCCGCTGGCCTGCCACAAGCGACTCGTTTAACTTGGACAGATTTGTGGCAAGCGCGGAATTGTCCCGTTTTAGCTGATCGGCCTGTTGTTTTGCCTGCATCAGTTCTTGCGAGGCTGGACCTCGATAGGCTCCGTACAAAAGCACTGCGATAATCGCGGTGGCCAATGCCGTCGCGGCAGCAGCGTACAAACCAACCCGTCTGCCGGAACGCGGGGTTGAACCGTGGGCGTCCGGGGAGAACGTGATTCCTTCGAGTCTGGCACGATGCAGGAATCGGGATCGCGTGTCGCTATCGGGCCGGGCTTTCAGCTTATCTGCGTACTCGCGAAGCAGACTTACAGTCAGCGGCATGCCGGAATGAACGAGTTCGCTGAATTCCTTTCGGGCCCTAGAACAATCGAGGCAAGTCTTGAGGTGCTCGTCGAGCTCGACTTGTTCGGCGTCCGAGAGGAACCCGCCCGCTTCCAGGGCGGCTAGCTCTTCGTAATGGGAATGATCAATCATTTCCGCCTGCTGCCTTTTTCAACTCCGGAGGGCGTTCAACAAAGGAACGCAGTTTCTGAAGTCCCCGGTAATAATGGTGCCGTACATTTACCAGCGACTCCCCAGTCTTGCTGGCAATTTCTTTCATGGAGAGGCCATTCGAGCTGGCCAGCTCGATCACTCTCTTTTGCGGCCCGCTCAGTGTCGCCAGTCCCTGCCGAAGCAGATGCTTCAACTCAGCGTGCGTGAGCCTACCGAGTGCGAGCGTCGTTTCAGGCAAGTGAAACTCGACGTCTTCTACGTTCGTCTGGTTGTAGAAATTCCTGGCGTTCAGGTGTTGCCTGCGGTTGATAGCGCGATGATAGGCGTATTGAAGTATCCACACCTTAGTAGTGCCTTTGGCGCCATCGAATTGTGCCACGGACCGAAGAATTTCGAGGAAGACGCTCTGCATGACGTCTTCCGCCTCGCCCGGATCTCGAACAATTTTCAGGGCAATACTCAACACAAGGCGGTGGTAGCGGTCGAACAAGATCGCAAGAGCGTCGTTGCAACCAGCTTGCAAATTCGCCATCAATTCGCCGTCGCTCAGCAGATTCAACTCGGCAAAACTCGGAGGCTGAGCGCCACGAGTCAGCGGGACATCGGACGACGGAAGTTCAGACTTTGGGGACAAATCGTGCATCCGGCGCGATATTGGGATAGAGGCTCCCTGGATGACCATTTGTATTAGGAAATGTCTCAAAACACAACCGGTAAACCGACTCGTGGGCAAGCTGGGGGAGGCCGGAAGCAGAATTCGTCAGGCGCGTCTCCCTACCCGATTGGGGCGCTACTTGCAGTCACGACGAGTCCAAGAATGCTTTTGGCTTGCAAGTCGCGGTTTTCTGGGGGGCACTCAGGGTGACAATTCATTTGACCGGGGTGGCCATACAAGCGCTGATTTTGGTTTCACCTTTGACCAAAAGCGAACCAATCAAAACCACGAAGAAAATCAAGAACTGTGGAAGGAGTCAGACTCACCTGCTTGAGAGAAGACGAGATGAGATCTTCTCCCCACCCCGCAGCGGATTAGCTCCGAAATATCGTGGGACTCCGACATCTCGGGTACGTTTTCGGTCCGCCTAGGACTGAACTCTTTGCGTTTTCAGTAAGTTCGAAAGTTCTTGATTCGGCGTGCGGAGTGCAAGAAGCATGCTGTCCGTTGTTTCTAGAACCCAGAAATTCGCCTAAGTTGCCGAATGCGGAAAATCCGCGAGTGGCGGCTCGTGGAGAAGCGGGGAAATTCCAGTCTGATGCTCACTGGAAGAACCTCGTTCGGTTCTACGAGTACTTTCACGGAGACTGGGGCTAACTGCCAGACCGCCCGGACGGGTCTCGCCGCGAAGTGCATCGAGTTTTTCGGTCAGACCGACGGAGCTGGATGCCGGCAGGGCAGCTGCATTCGTTAAAGCTCTGCTGCAAATTGTCACCGGCCTCGAACACGATCTTCCTTAAGTCGAACGGGGCCTCAGGGTAAAGAGAGGAAACGCCGTGAGCACGAATCCAACACCCGAGAGTCATGGGATGCGAATTTTTGTAGCGATTGTTTGCGCCATAAGCCTTATGTATGGCGACACTCTGGCCCACCTGGGGCCGATTCAAGAACCACAAACCCCCGCCACCTCGGAAGAGGCACCACCCCCAAAGATTCCAAATGAACAATTGGACTCGCTGGTCGCACCAATCGCGCTGTATCCGGACCCGCTCCTTAGCCAGGTCCTGGTCGCTTCGACGTATCCGCTGGAAATCGTCCAGCTCCAGCAGTGGCTCCAGAAGAATAGTAGTCTGAAGGGCGATGAACTGACAAAGGCCGTCCAACAGCAGGACTGGGACCCCAGCATCCAGGCCATGGCCGTGCTCCCGGACGTGGCCAAACGTCTGGGCGACGACATCAAGTGGACCACCGACCTCGGGAATGCTTTTCTCGCGCAGCAGTCAGACGTGATGGACGCGGTCCAGCGCATGCGCATGAAGGCAAAGGACGCAGGGAATCTGAAGTCCAATGAGCAGATGAAGGTAGAAACAAAAGTCGTCGAAAAACAGACAGTCGTGGTGATCGAGCAGACCAACCCACAGGTCGTGTATGTGCCTACTTATAGTCCTGTGGTCGTATACGGACCGCCCGTGTACCCGTATCCGCCAATCTACTATCCCCCACCTAGTTATTACGCGGCTGGTGCTGTCTTCGCGTTCGGGGTCGGCGTTGCCATCGGGGCCGCTTACCACGGCGGGTGGGGCTACAACTGCGGATGGGGGAGCAACAACAACGTCAACATCAACGTCAACAACAATTATGTAAGCCACTACAACAAGACGAACGTCAACAACGTAAATCGCAACAACGTCAACAACGTAAATCGGGGCGGTGGCAACACCTGGCAGCACAACCCCCAGCACCGCGGCGGCGCTCCCTATTCGAACAAGGCAACCGCGAATCAGTACGGCGGCACCGCTCGCGGGGATTCCGTGTCCACACGGCAGGCGAGCGCGCGGCAGCAGCCAAGCGCGGGTAACCGAGCCGCTTCGAGTACCGGTGCGCGACCGACCAACATGGGCGCCGGTGGGATGAACCGAGCCGGTTCGAATGCCGGTGCGGGCGCGAGCAACATGGGAGCGAACCGTGGCAGCGGGGCTGGCGGAACCAATATCGGCAACCGGCAGGTTCCGAGCTCCAACGCTTCGGGGAACAGCAGCGCCTTTGGCGGAGCCTCGAACAAAGCCAGCACCCAGGCCAGCAGTTCGCGCGGTAAATCCAGCATGGGGGCTTCCCGCGGCGGTGGTGGTGGCGGCGGACGCCGGAGGTAATCATTCCATGAACAAGGAAAAATATATGAAATCCGTAAGAGTCAATCCTCTTTCCGCGAAAACTATCTCCTCTGTGTTTGCTATCGCTGCGTGCTGCGTTCTGGCAATCGCCTTGCCCGCAGCGTCACAAACAAAGGCAGCAACGTCCGTTGCGACTCCGCCGCCGCAGAAAACGTTCAACAATCCCCAACAGGCCGCGGACGCCATGATTCTTGCTGTCAAAAACGATGATGTGGCCGCCCTGCTGGAAATCTTCGGGTCCGATGGCAAAGATTTCGTTGATACGAAAGACGACGTGCAGGACAAAAACTCGCGCGCGGCTTTTACCGCTCTAGCACAGCACAAAATACACGTCGATCTGGATCCGCGCAACTCCAAGCGTGCGATTGTCTCGGTGGGAGACGAGGATTGGCCCTTACCGGTTCCGATCGTCAAGCAGGGAGGAAAATGGCGTTTCGATTCGAAAGCCGGTCGTAATGAAATTCTTGACCGGCGCATCGGAAAAAACGAACTGAACGCCATCAACATCTGTCGCGGCTACGACGATGCTCAGAAAGAATATGCGGAGCAGATCCACGACGACTCGGGAGTAAATCAATACGCACAACGAATAATTAGTACGCCCGGAAAGCATGATGGCCTGGCTTGGAAAAACCCGGACGGCAGTTGGGGAGGCCCCGTCGGAGAGGCGGTAGCGAAAGCCCTTGAGGAGGGTTACGTAGACAAGCGGGCGCCATTCCACGGCTACTACTTCAAAATTCTGAAAGGCCAGGGTCCCGCTGCGCCTCTCGGCCAGCTCGACTACGTGATCGAGGGAGCGATGATCGGCGGCTTTGCGCTGGTTGTCGTGCCCGCCGAGTATCGCGTCACTGGCGTGATGACGTTCATGGTCAGCTACGACGGCGTCGTCTACCAGAAAGACCTTGGACCGGATTCTCTTAACATCGTCAAGCAAATGGAGCGCTACAACCCGGATAAAACCTGGCATCGCACGGACGACGATTTGTAATCTGCAGCGCCGAGAGTCACAAGCAATACGATTTGGGGCGGAGAGTCGCACTGGTCAATCTCTATCTCGCGTTGGGCGGTGGGTGGAAACTCAGCGATTCGGATTGGGTGAAGAGCGCTGTGAGTTCGGCTCCGAACTCGGCTAGTCCGTAACGGCTGATGTGCAAGCAGTGTGATCCCGGGATCATGCACAGGCAGAAGTTGCAGAGCGTTGCGGCCTCCGGACTGAGTTGAACCGTGGTTTTCTTGTACGGGTTACCTGGAACAGAGAGTTAGAGGAGGTTTTGAAATGGAATACATCATTTTGCGGTTAAGAAGTGGTTGCAATCTTGAACGGCCGGGAGGTCGCTTGTTGTTTTACATTGCGCGCCCGCGATTCGTCCTCTTGTTTCTCCTTGCGTTGGTCTCGTTTCCGTCACTGAGTCGCGCGCAATCCGTCCCGGTATTCGTCATCACTCCAGGGGATAGCACGGTGAACTTTTTTGTGAAGTCGTCGGTGGCCTTGACCGGCAAGTTCGACAAGTGGGATGCCACTCTCACGTTTACCTCCCCCGAACTTTCGACGGGCGTTCTGGATCTCAAGATTCAGGCGGCGACCGTGGATACCGGGAGCGGTATGAAGAACGGCAAGCTGAAAAGCAAGGATTTCTTCGATGTCGAGCGCAACCCGTTGATCACCTTTCACTCGACAAAGGTTGTACAGACCGGTCCCGACACGCTTGAGTTCGACGGTGACTTCACGATCCGAGGAGTAACCAAACAAGAGAAGTTGGCGTTTACGATTACTGGTAAGGGGACAGGCGAAGGGTCGGTCACGGGGACTATGGCATTCGACCGAAAGCAATACGGCATGAACAGCGGTATTCCGTTCATCAAGATCGCTGATCGGGTAGAGGTGACCGTCAACCTTCATGGGAAGCGCGTCAGCGGGCCGCCGGTGGTCTTTAAGCAATAGCTACGAACTGAAGTCTGGAATGAATTGGTTCGTGTTAATTGAATCCAGAGAGGATAAGACAATGGCTCAAAAGAATGATGGTTCCAATTTCGTTTTTCGCAAGGCTGGTTACACAGCTTTTCTGCTCGCTGCTCTGCTGATCGCAGTGGTCACCTTCGCGATACCTACTGACGACAGAAAAGTAGAAACGATTGACGCCACCGCAATGGGTACCAGCACCCAGTTGGGACAGAATGTCAGCGTGAAGGTGACCATCTATGAGTTCTCCACGGAAGACGACCGAGCTATTCTCATCGAGGCCTTTAAGCAGGGCAAGCAACAGGGCCTGGTCAACGCGCTCACCAAGATGAAGGCCGTGGGCCGGATCGCCATAACTGGAACGCTGGGCTACGACCTCAGTTTCATTCGCCTGATACCCACTTCAACGGGCCGGAAAATTCGCTTCATTACCAACCGTCACCTCCTGTTCGGCGAGGTCTATTCCAACACCCGAAGCCGCGACTACGAATTGAGCGGTGGCGAAATCGAGATCAACGATACCGACAAGGACAAGAGTGAGGGCATTCTCTATCCAGCCACCAAGCTGGTCATCAACAAAGAGGGCCAGGTCGAGTTCCAGCTGTATAAGAACCCCTGGAAGCTCATCAACATAATCGATTGAAACGCGGCCGGCACTCCCAAGTAGGACACCACCCAAATTTCTCTGTTGGGGTTGTAAGGCACAATCGAGCCGGGAGTAATGTCGCTTTGGGTCTCGAGGTTCCCTTTGGCATGAAAGTAAGTCGTAAATCTCTTTTCATTTTTGCGCTTGCCTGGCTCAGCTTGCCCGGAGCGCTGCTTCATGCGCAGGAACGCGCAGATCTTGCCGCGTTGCCCCTCGACGTTTTGTATGCACAGACGGAACTACTTCGGGTCATCAACCATAACTGGACTGTTCCCCTCTTGCCCTTCAATACTCCTGGACCAGTCTCCGATTCCCCCAGCACGAATCCACGCTCAGGGACAATTCCCAACGATCTGCCGGCCAGGACCCCGAATTTTGCAGACTTTCGCGTGAACCCGCAGGATCAGAAATCTCGTCGTGAAGGACGCTTCCGTTGGGGACCTGCGTTCGGCGAGTCTCTGCTCTATACCGGAATCATGCATACGTTTGATCTCGCTTCCCAGCCCGGGACTCGAGACACACTGAACGGCCACTGGTTCACGCATTATCAACAGTCCCTTGCATCCCTCCGCGGTTGGAGCGACGGCGACACCTTTATGGCCCCGTACGTCGCCCACCCTATCGAGGGCTCTATCTTTGGCTATATTCAACGGCAAAATGACCCGAAGTACCGCCTCGTCCAGTGGGGTGACGGCCGCGAATATTGGATCAGCATGCTGCGTTCGATGGCCTACTCTGCCGTCTGGCATACACAGTGGAAAATAGGGCCGATCAGCGAAGCTTCCATCGGCAACGTCATGTTGCACGCTTCGCCAGGTTTCATCACTCTCGTCGATACTCCCACCCTCGGTTTCTGCACCATGCTCGCCGAGGATGCCGCTGACCGCTATCTGATCATGGGTCTGGAGAATCGGACCACGAACAGAGCCATTATCATCCTCGCGCGGAGCTTTCTTAACCCAGGACGGACTTTTGCCAACATGATGGCGTTCCGAGCTCCGTGGGTCCGAGATACGCGCCTGAATCTTTTTGGCGAGAACTACATCATTCGCCAACAGCTTTTTGAGGACTACAAGGACGGCGGCGATAAGCCCTTCCAATTCGTCAAGAATGCCTGGAAGCCTGTGGGTGTTGAGTTCGAACGTCCGCCGCGCAAGGAAGCCGACATCGAACTCACCGCCTTCCCCTACTACGAGACTTTTCTTGGCGGGGGTTCCTGTATCGGTGGCGGTGGCACCGGCGCTACGCGCGTCAACCCGGCCTTGCAAATACTTACCGAAGTGAGTGGCTGCCTGATCATGAATATGCCGCAACATAATATCAGCGCCGATTCACTGTTCTACGGGAGTGGCCTGCGATGGACGCCCATGGCCGATCACCGTTTTTCTCCCTATGCACAGTTTCTATTTGGCGGAAGAAGAATTGCCATGGAAATCGTCGATAAGGACTTACGCGAAAACCTGTTGAAGGACTGGAACGATGGAAACGGAACGCTGCCTCATTTTCCCAAGCGAAGCGATTTTTCGATTGAGACCTCTCAGAACGGTCCGAGCATCGCCGTCGGTGGTGGATTCGATTGGGTGATCACGCGGCCCTTCGCATGGCGCGTACTTAATGTCGAATACACGCACTCCTGGATGGACGGGATAGATCAGATCCATCCGCAGAATGGTTTGAAGATTACCACTCAGGCCGTCGTGCGTATCGGGACGTGGTAGCGCTCAGCCAGGTCATCGCCACGTTTCTCTAGCTTCGTTGGGCTGTCGCAACGTAATCGGACAGCCCCGTTGCGGCCTTTGAGAGTCATTTCAGCTACGACACCAAGCGGCGGCTTTGGATTTCTCTGGACGGGAATTTCTGGTACGGCGGCCAGACAACTGTGAACGGAGTCGTAAACTTTCGTACAGTGCAGCGGAATTCCCGAATGGGGTCACTGCTTCCGTTCCTATTACGAAACGCCAATCTTTGAAAATTAGTTACAACAACGGCGCATATATCAGCTATGGCGGCAACTATCAGAACATCTCCGTGGGCTGGCAGTATTCGTGGATCGGGTGGCCAAAATGAGACTCATGGCACCAAAGTCCAGGCCCACCCATAGATGCATTGCGTTAACGCTCGATCGGAGCGCATCCGGCCTTTTTGTAAGTTGAAACGCGAGGTTACTAAATATGGACAACATTATGCTTGTCAGACACCCGTTCTTCGTTCTCCCTCTCTCGTTCCTTCTCATGTGGTTATCAGCGCAAATTGGGACATTGTTTCGCAACAGGCGGCCGGACCTGGGAGAAGACGTTCATCAGGACAACGCAGTCATAGTGTCGGCCACTTTGACTCTGCTCGCTCTGATCATCGGATTTACCTTTTCAATGGCCATCGGTCGCTACGACCAGCGGAAAGACTATGAGGAGGCGGAGGCCAACGCGATTGGCACCGAGTATGTCCGGGCGGACCTGCTGCCTGCCGACGATGCGGCCAGAGTGCGTTCACTGCTGAAAGAATATGTCGACGCGCGCATTCACTTCTACGAAACCGGTGACGAACATGAACTTCAACGGGTCATCACTCACACAGAGAAACTGCAGTCGGACCTGTGGTCCGCTGTCAAGACTCCGGCTAATGCCCGGCCGTCACCTGTTCTAGCTCTGGCTCTAACGGGCATGAATGATGTCATAAATTCTCAGGGATATACGCAAGCGGGATGGTGGAACAGAATCCCAGTGGGTGCATGGATTCTGATGATAGTGCTTGCCATTTGGGCCAACCTTCTGGTCGCGTATGCTGCGCGACGCACGCAAGGGACGTTCAGATTGATGTTTCTACCCCTCATACTCTGTGTTGCTTTTTTTCTGATTGCGGATATTGACTCCCCGCGCAAGGGCGTCATTCGCGTTTTACCACAGAATTTGGTTAGCCTCGCCCACTCCTTGCAAGGGCACTAATAGAAAAGCTCCAATTCGTGAATGCCTCCGCTTTGAAACTCCGAAGCGCTCGCACTACATGGCATCTTCCAACTAGTCCCCACTCTTGCGATTGCCTCGCCATTCCACGAGCGCAGGATGATTTCGATTTACGCGAGATTTTTTTGCACTGCGCGGTTTTCATATTCCCGGTAATTCCTGCGTTAATCAGGCTTCAACTTCATTCAATTTAAAAATAGAGACTCAGAACGAGTCCTGCACCTCGAAGGTGAAAATTGGGCGAAGTGCTACTATCCCTTTGATCTTCGTAATAGACTTCGAATTCCGTGCGCTTTGTGAGCGGAAACACGCTGCCAACCGTAAATGCGTTCTTGGTAATTTTGTCGTAGCGGCTGTCATAGAAAAATTCACCGCGCAGATAGGGAGTAAACACATACGTTTTGATGACAAAGTTTCGTTCTAGAGTGAGTCGGTTTCGGTACCGCCATGAAAAATCTTGGCCTTGGATGCCTCGGAGGTCGACACGATTTCGATCACTCAAAAGAATGTTAAGAGGCAGGTTGAAACGCGGGGTCAATTCCACTACGCCTCGATTCTCACTGCCGCCCGTCCCCCGCAGCGTTGGCAAATAGCGGTAACCCACGCGGAAAGTTAGCAGCTTACTTTTAGACGGATCCGCGTCCCTTAAACGGACACGAGCAAAAGGACGCACGAAAAAATCAATGTTAGGTCCAAATTCACCTTGAACATTTTTCGTGTCCTGGTCACTACTGAGGGCGGCAAGGAAGAATAAACGGGTCCTGCTGGAGAGATTTACATAGGTATCGAACTCCGGCCAGAATTCGCTCCGGTCTTGCGCGTAAGTTGGTTTGCACAACAGGAAGGCGCACAGAGCAAAGCACGCCCAGTAGCTGAGCTTCATTGCGGCAGTCAACAAGGATCCGGCGGTTCTTCCATTTTGGTTGGCCCTTCGACCAACCAATCCTTTGAGATCTGCCTGGATTGCTGTGGTGGTGGCTGTTTCCATTTCGCGTTAGGTGTGTCGGGCTTGGGCCAGTAGAGGCGCATGAACATCACGAATGGCCCGTTTGGCGGGCAGCCAGTTGGACTCTTTTTCTTTTCCCGGCGAATCGTGCTGGATATAGAGCGTCTAAATAGCGCGACACAGTCTTGTCCTGTCCGTCTACTGCAATTGTTATTTAACGGAATAGTTGCGAGCATCCATGCAGGCGGTGAAAGCGCGCTGAAAGGTATCGAGACCTTCGGCATGCGCGAGCTTCGCCTGGTTTTCCGCCTCTTTCTGCGCGGCGGCTGTCTGCTGGGCGGCCTGCTGCTTCGAGGCCGCGTTGGCCTGCCGTTGTTTCATGCCACCTCTCATGGTTCCAGCTACCGCCCCGGCGGCGGCTCCTTTACCGGCATCGTCGGCGATGGCGCCAATCGCGGCTCCTCCCGCTGCTCCGCGCGCGGCACCCCGGACGCGACCGCCTTGCGCCTTCGGGGCGTTGTCAGCTGCCTGCTTTTGTTGCGCCTTTTTCTCCTCCTCGCTCATCGGTTTTGCAGCGGGAGCTTTTGGATCAATTCCAGTTTGCTGCTTCGCCAAGCCGTAACAGTCGCTTTCGTCCTTAAGCTGCTGGTCGGCGTTTTGATTGTTCTTGGGAAATACAAAAACACCGATGTCTTTGGAAGGGGACCATGCGGGCGCGGATTGTGCCCCGGCCTGCACGGCCAGGAAAAGTAATGCCAAGGTCATAGCTAAATGTTTCATTGTGTTCTCTCCTCAAATTGTTCTTCGTCAACCCACTTGTCCGTACGAAATCTACTGCCCCATTTGCCGATTCGCACTCTGTATGTCTCTCGAATCGTGGTTGTTCCCCGACGTCGGTCAGGAATTCGCCCGAGAATCGCTCTCACTTCAGATTTACGCTTACACCAAACATCACACCGGATGTGGCGGCATCGAAAATGACGCCTCCGCTCCGATAATTCACATACAGATAGCGATAACCGGCCTGCAGCATCCATGAAGGTTTTATCCGGTACCCAAGCAGGCCAACGACTTGATAGTCCATTTCCGAGCCAGCCCCCCATCCGCCTACGTCACCTGCGATCGTTACACTTACCTTGGGCGAGAGAGCGGCCTGAATCCTGCCGCCAACCAACGGGTCCACCCAATTCAGCGAACCTGAAAACTCAGTCCCCGAGGGGTTAAATTGCAAATTCTGTCCGACGTGCCAGTAGCGGAATCCCGTAAGGGCATCGACCTTGAGCGCATCCCGATCGACGACCCGATAACCGATTTTGGGCGTCAAAATGAATTGGCTAGCCCTCACGTCTGCAGATGACTCCCCCAAACCTGGGAACGGCAACGCTTTATCATCTCCCAGCCTGAGCCATATCACGTCGACCGGGAGCAGCAGACGCTTGTGTCGAATGTCTGCCGTCCCCATCAATCCGATGCGAAAGTGAGAGAGAAGATCTCCCACGCTGGCATGGAAGCTGGCCGTACGTCCGCGGGCTCCAAGAGTTCCGTGAACGCCAGGAAACCAGAGATACGGCGATACGACTAAATGCCACGCGCCATCTTTCACAGCAGCAGTATTTTGGGAAGTGGTTTTGTCCACCGATTGAGTTTCACTGTCGGGAGTTGGTTGCGAACCCGAATCGAGGCCCGCGTCTCCTTTGAGGTGAACTCCGTTCAACTGAGCGTGAGCCGTGCCGGCCGCTGACAGCATAACGATCAAAACTAAGAAAGGGATCTTGCAAGCTCTCACTGTTTCCTCCGACCTTCCACTTGAGCGCTCTCAGGCAACTGTTGTTCCTCACCGATGCCGCAGGGCGGGCCCCGCACGTAAGCCACTTGCTGTTTTCCAGTTGGTGCAAACCTGTCTGTTGCAAGCTAGAACCCAACACACAAAAAACATGAGCCCTTTTGGGTGACTGAAAACGCGGCTGTTACACACGATTCGAATCTTGATCGGCGGGAATAAGCACGACATTTCGGAGCGACTCCGAAATGTCGTAGCGAAATCTCGGGCAATGTGATCTTGCGGTCTTTTCTACTGGCCGATAACCATCTCCCAATTGAATGAATTGGACGCGGTTACGAGAGTGAACTGTGAGCGCTGAAAACGGACTCTGCCGTGCATTGATGGAAGGCCTGAATCGCGCGTCAAGGCAAGAAGTCAAGGAAGTCGATGATATTTTGATTACCCGAAAGCTCTTGGCGGCTACCGTGGGGCCGCGCTGGGGCTGGCAATTCTCTTCCACACATTTCTCATGTTGTTTCCCGGCAATGCCCACATGTCTCTCCCAGGAGGAGACGCGAAATGAAGTCTCAAATCGTTGTTTCTAGTATTTTGGCGTCATTATTACTGGTGCTTATTGCGATGCCGCTTTTGGCGCAGGACTCAGGCGAGCCAGACAAAGCAGCGATCGAGAAGTCCTTTCCGACGAAGCGGCCGTATTCTCCATATGCGGGGAGAACGTTTCCAACGCGCGTCTATTGGGGCGATACGCACTTGCACACTTCATTTTCGATGGACGCGGGTGCCTTTGGTGCGAGGCTCGGACCGAAGGACGCTTATGTGTTCGCCAAGGGGAACGAAATCACCGCTTCGAGCGGACAACGCGTGAAGCTTTCGCGTCCGCTGGACTTTCTCGTCGTCGCCGATCACTCCGATGGCATGGGCTTCTTTCCGATGTTGCTGTCGGGGAACCAAGATATATTGAACGACCCGCAGGGCAAGAAATGGTTCGAAATGATTCAGTCAGGCAAGGGAGGAGACGCGGCGTTAGACATTATCATTACCTTCGGCAAGGGACAGATGCCCAAAGCTATCTTTCCGCTCCCGGGCACTGCGCCATACCGCAGCGCCTGGGCGGAAACCATCAGGGCAGCCGAGGAGGCGAACGATCCAGGCCGCTTCACCGCCTTCATCGGGTTTGAGTGGACGTCGAATACCGGAGGGAACAACTTGCACCGCAACGTCATTTTCCGTGACAACGCGGCCAAGGCGAGCCTAGTCGAACCCTACACGACCATAAAGCCCCTGGGCAGCGACAACCCGCGCGACTTGTGGAAGTGGATGCGAACTTACGAAGAGAAAATGGGCGGGAATGTTCTCGCCATCGCGCACAACGGCAATCTCTCCAACGGACGCATGTTCCCGCTGATCGAGTCGTTCACCGGGAAGCCGATCGACCGCGAATACGCCGAGCAACGTGCGCAATGGGAACGACTATATGAAGCGACCCAGATCAAGGGTGACGGCGAGACCCATCCGTTCCTTTCTCCCAACGACGAATTCGCGAACTTCGAACGCTGGGACAAAGGCAACCTGGACCTCAGTGTGCTCAAGAAGCCGGAGATGCTGGAATTCGAATATGCGCGAGCCGCGCTCCGGAACGGGCTGAAGCTTGAAAGGGAACTGGGCGTGAACCCGTACAAGTTCGGAATGGTCGGATCGACTGACGCGCACACCGGCCTCGCCGCCGTGGAAGAAGAAAATTTCTTCGGCAAAACTTCCAGCGCCGAGCCGAGTGCGGGGCGTGCAGAACATCCATTTGTAAAAAACCCCGCCCATCCTGGAGTTGTGATCATGGGTTGGGAGACGAGTGCCTCCGGCTACGCGGGCGTTTGGGCTACCGACAATACACGCGAAGCACTCTGGGACGCCATGCAGCGGAAAGAGACGTACGCCACCACAGGTCCGCGGATGATCGTCCGCTTCTTCGGTGGTTGGGATTTCGTCGCCAGCGACGCGGACACTCGGAGCCCGGCGGTCGCCGGTTACCAGAAGGGCGTACCTATGGGCGGCGATCTGCAACAAGCTCCCAGCGGCAAGAGCCCTACATTTCTAGTCGCTGCGCTCAAGGACCCGATCGGCGCGAACCTCGACCGCGTCCAGATCATCAAGGGGTGGCTCGACTCCAAGGGCGAAACACACGAGAAGGTCTACGACGTGGCGTGGTCTGGCGACCGGAAGCCCGACGCGAAGACCGGCAAGCTGCCGGCAGTTGGCAACACCGTGGATATTCCTAACGCAACCTGGACCAACACCATCGGCGCAACGGAAATTATCAAAGTCTGGAAAGACCCGGAATTCGACGCGGCGCAGAGCGCGTTTTACTACGTTCGTGTGTTGGAGATCCCTACACCACGCTGGACAGCGTATGATGCCAAATACTTTGGCATCAAGATGCCGCCAGAGGTGCCGATGACCCTGCAAGAGCGTGCCTACACCTCGCCCATCTGGTACACGCCGGCGAAGTGAGCCAATGAGGACGCCCCTGCGAAAGCTCATCCGTGAGCCGCTGTTTCACTTCCTCATGCTGGGGGCAGTGATCTTTTTCATTGCTGGGCGGTCGCGCAGCATCGCTGTCAGCTCCGGGGAAAAGATCATCGTTACGCAAAGCCAGATCGAAAGCATCGTCGTCGGTTTCAGTCGTACGTGGATGCGCCCACCTACCCAGGAAGAAATGCAGGGGTTGGTCGATGACTACGTTCGCGAAGAAGTGCTCTATCGCGAGGCGAAGGCCATGGGTCTGGATCAGGACGACATCATCGTCCGGCGTCGCATGCGGCAGAAGTTCGAATTCTTGAGCGACGATTTGGCGGCGAGAAGTGGTCCGCCGAACGAACAGGAACTCGAAGCCTACATGAGCCAGCACTCGGACAAGTACCGCGAGGAGCCGAGCTTTACGTTTGAACAGATCTTTTTCAACCGTGAGAAGCGGGGGAAGTCAGCGGAGGCAGATGCGAAGGCGGCGCTGGCGCGGCTGACTGGAGAGAACGGTGCTGCCATCGATGTCGAAAAGCTCGGCGACGCCTTCCTCTTGCCTTTCCGGTTCGAGAGAGTCTCAGCGGGCGAAACGACACGCCTCTTCGGCGAGAACTTCGGGAAGCAACTAGCATCGGTCGAGACGGGGAATTGGGCCGGTCCGCTGGAATCAAACTACGGACTGCATCTGGTGCGCTTCGACGAGCGCGCACCGGGAACAGCCCCGCCGCTGGCGAACGTGCGCGAGGCCGTGCTCCGCGATCTGCTGAATGAGCGCCGCAAGCAGGAGCTGGACGCGCAATATGCCAGGCTGCGCGCGCGTTACATGATCGTGATCGAACCTCCCCAAGCGACAAAGGTAGCGGAGACACGGTGATGCGGCACCGGCTCACATTTTGGGTGGTCCTTCTCATGTTGGCGACGATGCCATCCGCCTACGCCCACGAAGTCCGCCCCGGATATCTCGAACTCCGCCAGAGAGACGCCGGGATGTACGCAGTCCTCTGGAAGGTGCCGGCCGTGGGCGAGATGCGGCTAAGTATCCATCCTCGTTTCCCGGAAAACTGCGAGCTGGCGGGCGATGTCGACAGCTACCGCGCGTCCGATTCCTACACCGAGCACTTCAGCCTTGCGTGCCCCGGCGGCCTGAACGGCGGGACGATCGCGATTGATGGCCTCGCTGCAACGATGACTGACGTGCTTGTTCGGATAGAGTTCGCCGATGGCACGACTTGGACGCAGCGCCTAAAACCGTCGGCACCGGCGGCGTTGATTCCCATGACCGCGTCGCGTCTGCAGACGGCTGGTGTCTACCTCAAGCTCGGTGTCGAACACATTTTGAGTGGTGTGGATCATCTACTTTTCGTACTCGCCCTGATTATTCTCACGCGCGGTGGTTGGAAACTGGTGAAGACAGTCACCGCGTTCACCCTATCTCATAGCTTCACGCTGACCGCGGCGACACTTGGTTTTGTGCATGTGCCGCAACGGCCGGTCGAGGCGGTCATTGCACTGAGCATCGTCTTTGTCGCCGCGGAGATTCTTCGCATGCGGCGCGGCATCAAAAGCATCACGGTCTCCTCACCGTGGATGGTAGCGTTCTCCTTCGGGCTGATACACGGGCTGGGTTTTGCCGGAGGGTTAAGAGATGCCGGACTGCCGGTTCTACACATTCCAACGGCACTGTTGTTCTTCAGCCTGGGCGTCGAGTCCGGCCATTTCCTGTTCATCGGCGTGGTGCTGTCGTTGATCGCCCTCGTGGCTCGCGTCTACATTCCATTTCCACGCTGGACCGAACTCGTCCCGCCCTACGCCATCGGCGCCATCGCCATGTTCTGGGTCATCCAACGCATCACCGCCTTTTGAACCCATCAGACAACGAAGGGCAGGAGAAAGAGAACGATACGCCAGAAAGCCTCGTGTCAGCGGTGTTGATCTTCATGTCCCGTTGTAGCCCTCCTGTGTACACCGGCAACTGCTGGTGCTGGATCAGTTTGGGAGGCCAACCTTGGATCATTTCCGAATTGCCGACGATACGCCGAGAATATCCTTTCGATTTCTACAATCACGATAAATAGAATCACCGCCCCCACAAGTCTGGTCTTAACAAGGTCTGAAACGCATAATCTTGTTGCGTGCCGCAACGTCCGATAATCATTTTCCGAAGCGCCCCAAAGACACGGAATCGGCCAACGGGGGTAGCCTTCAAGAAAGATTCGTTATAGCATACCTAATGTAGCTTATACTTTACATATAGTTCCTATTGACGTACTCTATGGCATGCATCGGAGGCTTTGCTATGCCCCCACCGACTGAACAAACTGGCTTTGATAACCGCCGCCGAAACTCAATTCTGTCCTTTTATTCGGCAGCACTTGCATCCGCGGTCGCGGTTGGCTTCAGCAGCAAGACTCCTTCCTTGCGCACGGCTTTGCTCATATTGGGGACCGTCGCGGCTGCAGTTGCGGTCTGGTTTTTGCTACGTTTTTTGCAATCCAACGACGAGCGCGAGCGCCAGATTAACTACCGGGCACTCAGTTTCAGTTTCTGCAGCACGCTGATTTTTTCCCTCGTGGTCGGCCTCTTTCAGTCTGCCGGCTTTCATTCCGTTTCCTGGCTTGGCATTCCGATTCTGATGCTCATCCTGTGGAGCATCGGTCTGATTTTATGTTCCTGGCGGTATCGATGAAGACCCGGCTACGCGTATTGAGAGCAGAAAAGGAATGGTCGCAAGCTGAGCTTGCCGCCCATGTCGGGGTCGCCCGCGGCACGATTAACGCGATTGAAACCGGAAAGTACGACCCCAGCTTGCCGCTCGCTTTTAAGATCGCCCGCGCCTTTGGCAAGACCGTGGAAGAAGTTTTTCTTTATCAGGAGAACGGACAAACAGCAACGACGACTCCCGCCGTCTAGCTAGCCCCATTTACTCTAATGAGTCCCGCGTTGTACCTCCGACTTCTCTTGGTCGGCCTCTTGTGCCTGTCGCTGTTGTTCCCTATACGGCCATTTGTATCTGGCGGAACCTTTCGCCCAGCTTTTTTGGGTTGGCCATTTCTCCCGGGAGGAGACGACCATGTCCCGCGGGTTTGATTCTGATTCCTTTGAGAGGCGCGATTTCCGGGAGTCCGACTCCTATGCTCTTGGCAGGGAAGTTGGTGCCGGTAGGGGCGGCGGCTCTCTATCCGACGTAAGCGTCAGACTACAGCTCCAAAAGCTGCGGGAGAAGGAAACGACCTCAGATCGTCGCAACTCGCAGCTTCAGATGAATCAAACAGTTCCTCCAAACCATCGCGATTTGCCGCTTCCAACTGACCGTGAACGGACCCAGTATAAGGACCGCGACAGAACGTATTCGCTCAGACCATCGGAGATCCACACGCTCACCGATATAGGTCGATTTCGCGTGGTAGGCGTCGAAGACCTTGCCAGCCTTGGCTACCCCGGCGACCGCCCCAGAATGGACAGCGATCTCCGCAACCTCGTGCGGCAAGGCCTCCTGCAGAGACGTGGCACGAGTGCCCTTAAGAAAGAATCTCAGCACGTCCTCGCACTCACCAAACAGGGACAACGCTTCCTGCGACGGCATGGTCCGGTGCCGGAGGACCAAACGATTTATTCCGGTCTCGTAAAGCCCAAAGAGGCCAATCACGACGCGGCGCTCTACCGGCTCTATCAAAAGGCCGCTGGGGAGATCGAACGCAACGGTGGGAAGGTGCTCCGCGTTCAACTCGACTACGAACTGAAGGAAAAACTGTATAAAAAGCTGGGCAAGGCCCAGACGCGAGATGATGGTGGGAACCAGCGGTCCAAGGTTGCCTTCGCCCGTGAATTGTCCCTACCAGTCGTGAATGGCAAGGTCGCTTTCCCTGATCTTCGGATCGAATACGCGAACCAAGAAATGGAAATCTCGCGCGTGGACCTGGAATTAGCGACGAGCCACTACCATGCCGAACATCTCGCGGAAAAGGCACGCGCTGGCTTTCAAATTTACGCCCGCTCTGAGGATGCAGCGGGTCTCCGTAGAGTGCGGGACGAGCGGGAGATCATGACGGCCATTCTGAGTCTTTGAGCCCATGGACTTCCGAGAATCCAGCATCGAGAACCTCCGCAGCATTGGCTACACCCAGGCCGAAGCCAGATTCCTGTACATCGTGGCCACACACTCGGGTTACTTTTCGGCGCGCCAATACCTGACGTTTACAGGTGCCAAGAGTGGCGAGAAGAGTATGGCGTTTACCCAAAAGCTCCTAGGGAAAGGTCATGCCGCGGCGCGTATGCTCCTCAGAAACGGTCGTGTCTATCATCTGTTTTCGCACCTGGTCTATCGAGCTATCGGCCGGGAGCATCTTCGCAACCGGCGCGAACATTCCGTCGAGCACATGCGCACGAAGCTCGCGATTCTGGATTTTGTCCTTGGGCATCTCGATTACCGGTATCTCGAAACCGAGGATGAGAAGGTTGTTTACTTCTGCAGAGACCTGGGCATCGCTAGATTCGTGCTGCCCGTAAAACATTACGCCGGAGCAATCCGCGAGAGGACCACCGCCCGTTATTTCGTGGATAAATTCCCGATGTTTTTCTCGCCCGAATCTTCTTCGTCGCCTGTGGTCACCTTTAGTTTTGTGGACCCGGGACTCCTGAGTCTGGCAAGTTTTGATACGCATCTCTTTGCATACGGGAGCCTGTTTTCGGCTCTCCCGCAGGTGCAGTTCGTTTACATTGCAACGCGCCCGGCCCACTTTGAGGCAGCACGAGAACTGTTCGAATTGACGGCTCCTCGGGTTACTAATCCCGATCCTGGCGTGGAAGGCTTGCGTTACTTCACCTACCGACGTCACTGGGAGAACAAGGAATACGCAAAGCTGGACGCCGAACAAGTCGAATGTCTGAAGGATGCAACAGAGCGGTATCAAGACCCAAGGATCGAGGCGCTTTATCGCCCGTGGCTTCTCGGACAGATTCCCGTGAATGCTGTGACGGAAGAGTTTCGAAGGTTGGGACCGAGACGGACCGTGTCATTCCGAACCGAACTCGTGGACGGTCAAACCGCTCTTTTCGAGTCCAGTCCGACAAATCCAAAGCCACAGAAGAAGACCACTCCGGTGAAGAGGGGGCTCCAACCGACTTTCAACCCAGCTTTCAGATTCGGGTTCACCCACGGGCAGCGCGAAACGCCGGAGGAATAACGAGATGCGAGGAGGAGGACGGCAAGAATGCACGCGGGCAAAACACTCAGAAGGCCGGGAGCGACCCCACATTGGACGGCCTTCAGCCGCCCAAAGGTCTGTGGGGTCGCTCCCGGCCTGTCACCAGAGAACGGTGACCGTGTTTTGCCCGCGTGCATACAGAGATGTAATTAAACCGATCCCGGAGCAGAAATAATTCCAAATATGGGGAGGAGATAATCACAATGGCAGTCCTGAAAGCACCACCAAAGCAACTCAAAACCACGGTCGTACAGTTACGGCTCGACGACGATACAAGGGAGAAGCTTACAAGTATGCGGAGTTTCTTGAATCGTCTCCGTCCTACGTCGTCGCGGAAGCTCTGAAGCTCGTTTGTAACAAGGACAAGGAATTCCAGGCTTGGCTTTCAGGCCAACACACGACAACTTCCGAACCATCGACGAAGGGAGAGTCATTCCAGCTGGAATTAAAATAGAAATCCATGCACCACCGCCTCCAATCCGGCATGCGTGAGAACCCAGCGTCTAACAGACGACATGACTCACGCCTAGCGCTTAGCGGTCTTTCGCATGCAAGTTTCACCGAGAAGGAGACCGCAACATCCCCAACGCTGGCTTGCCAGAACCATTCGTCCACCACCGCTGATAGCACGGACAATGCCGCGTCAAACTGCGCGGCCACAGGGGGAACTGAGAGCGGCGTAAAGCAGAATTTCGCTGATGGCATCTCACGCACCCATTCCCAGAAGTTCGACCATTGCTTCGAGCCTTTGATCGCAAGTCCCGTCGCGGCCAAACTGCTCGGCGGCATCCACGTCAAGACCGTTCAGCGTTACGCTCGGCGAGGAAAACTTCCTGGATATCAAATCGGCGGCCACTGGTATTTTCGTGCATCTGAACTGGACTCGTGGCTGCGTTCTCAGTTAAATTCATCACGCCATCCGTGCCGCTTATCAAAGGAGGCGAAGTGAATGTTTAAGCGGACACGGTATCAGTTCGGGTGGTTACGTAGGAAACCCCGTAGGCGAGGTCCCGACGTTTGGGTATGGACGTATCGGTCCACGATGCCAAACGGCGGACGCAAAGAGAACTCGGTGATCGTGGGATCGGTGTTGCAGTATCCCTTGAAGGCCGAGGCATGGAGGGCGGCGGAAGGACTCCGCCTTTCAGTCAACGATCCGAGGCCTGCCGAGGAGATAACTTTTGGTGCGGTGATTGACCGCTATCTTCGCGAGGCAATTCCCGAGCGGCGCACAACTCGCAGCCGCTACCAGTCGTGGATCAAGAATCACATTAAACCACACTGGGCGGGCGTACCTCTCGCGAAGATAAAACCTCTCTCGGTAGAGAAGTGGATCGAGGGTCTCAGCCTAGCCCCGAAGAGCAAAGGACACATCCGCAGCATGATGCACATCCTGTTCAACTGGGCGATGCGGTGGGAACTGATTCCATTTCAAATCAACCCAATGAACCTCGTTCACATCAAGGGTTCGTCCAAGCGAGAGCGGGAACCTCGGACACTCACAACCGAGGAGTTCCGCCGATTCATTGAGCACGTCCCGGAACCATGCCGGACCATGTGCGTCGTGACAGCTTGTCTCGGACTTAGGGTCAGCGAAATGCTGGGACTCAAATGGGGCGATTTCGATTGGAATGACTTGCGAGTAAAAATACAACGCTCATGGGTCGCGGGAGTTGAAGACGAAGTGAAGACGCTGTACTCGAAGAAGTGGATGCCAGTTGATCCAATCCTTGCAGAGTTGTTGCAACAGCATAAGACACGAACAACTCCCCAAGCAAAGAATAGCGAATGGGTCTTCGCCAACCCGGGAAGTGGGAAGCCGTATTGGCCGGGACGCTTGCAGGAACATCATCTCGTTCCTGCAGGGACAGCCGCTAAGATTGGGCGAGTAGGTTGGCATACATTTCGTCACACGTACTCGACTCTTCTTAGGGCGTTCGGTGTTGACGTGAAAGTTCAGCAGGAATTGTTGCGACACGCCGATATTCGGACAACCATGAACATCTACACGCAAGCAGTTCCACAGGCTATGCGGGAAGCGCACGGGAAAGTGGTGGAAATGCTGTTGCCACCGATGCGGAAGGCGGGATGAAAAGCGAGGCAGCTTTAGGGCAGCATTAAGAGTTCCCTTGAATGCTAAGTTGTTTCTTTCTGTTCCGCAGAGTACTTCACAAGTCCTTGAGAACATTGGGAACGCGGATTTCGATCCCCACCGCCCCTACCAACATCTAATTTATTATCAGTAGCTTGTGCGAAGCCGAGGGAGCTTTAAGGGGCAGTGGGCTAGTTCTCCAATACCCGAAAACGATTCATCCTCCTGAGCTATGTGCACTTAGACGATTCGAGTTGCAGATAAAGCAGGACGAAAAGCGAGCCATAACGATTGTAGGCGAGTGTTCGACGGTTGATTTTTCGGGATTAAGAATGCCTGCCCGTGCCCGGACGTTATCGAGAGGGAGCAGTGGATCGAAAGCCCACCGCCCTTACAAAGGCCCAGATAGGCCAATCAAGGACGTTGCGGTTTTACACTGATGCTCGCGCAATTATCGTTTACGTCAGAAGCTCGCCGAGCTTCAATCGCGCGTTCGGTCTTGGCAGCCGAGTCTCCCTTAGGATGGAACGGTTAAGCAGGCGAGAACATTTTGGGAGACGCACCTGCCTCGTGAGCAGGCGTTCTACGCTCGCTATTCGGCACGGTGAATCCGGAATCGGCGTACAAGCCCAGAGCCCCGCATGGAAGAGGTTAAGGACTTCTTGCGTTACTCGCCTAGGGATTTCCCCAGTAGCGCGGCATTCTTTCCCGACGGTACTTTGTGGCAAGCATCCGATTCTGCGCGGTTTGGGAATTAAGTGTTTGAGGAGCTTGCCGATGCGCTTGACTACAACCACCAGACAAGCGGGTTCCGTTACCATTGTGGACATTAGTGGCAGGATTGTTCTTGGCCAAGAAACCGCCTCACTGCGCAGCTTGGTGACCGACCTGTTAAGCAAGGGACAAAACAAGATTCTGTTCAATTTTGCTGCTGTCGATTACATCGACAGCTCAGGCGTGGGCTGTCTTGTCGGTGCTTTCACAAGCGTGCGGAATCACAAGGGCGAACTGAAGCTGCTTTGCCCTACAAAAAACGTGCAGGACGTGATGCAGAAAACAAAGCTGTATAAGGTCCTGGATATTAAAGACTACGAGGCTGCCGCGCTTGGGTCCTTTTGGTAAATCGGATGCCACATTACTCATGCAATCCAGCTGTGTAAATGCGCCGACACCGAAAGAGGCGTTTCGAGGTGGGCGGCCTCGCATGGCCCGCCTGAATGATCTTCCTTTTCATGTGTGGCCACTGCGAGGTGCTCCAAGTCGTTAGGGGTACTTTTCATGAACTCGAGACGATGCGCATTATTGATCGCCTTCGCCGCATTTTTCGCGCTCACTTCGTGTAGCGGCGTGAAAAACGGATTCGGGGGCGGCGGAGGTGGAAGCGGCAATGCAACGCTCAACCTGACCCTCGCCGCGGTGCCGTTGACCCCGCCTCCGGGAACATCGATTCTCTCCTTCGCAGTTTCGATCACCTCGGTCTCCCTGACGCCTTCCATCGGTGGCAGCGACGTCGTGATTCCACTGAATTCCTCCTCTTATTCGGTGGACTTGATGCGACTCCAGAGCGACTCCGCCTTTCTGGGTCAACTCAAGGCAGGCGTTCCCTCAGGAACTTACAACCAACTGAGCGTTAATCTCGACGCCGTGGTTACCTATTGCGCGGCCGCCAGCGGCACGCAAGGCTGCAACACGGGCAGCGTCGCGCAGTTCACGAAGAGCTTTGCCACACCCACGACCTCGAACTTCACGCTGACTTTGGCTGCCAATCAGCAGGTGGGGCTCCGCGTGCAGATCAACTTCGCCAACGCCCTGACAGTGAACTCGAGCACGCAGGCAGTGACGGGCGTAAACCTGACGGCCGCGAATGTAGTGACGACACTCTCGCTGCCGCCGGCGACTTCTACGCTTTCTTCCGGCCAACTCGACTACATCGAGGATGTGACCGGAGTGGTTACGGCCGCTTCTTTGACTTCAGTGACGGTGCAAACGGCGACACGCGGAACGATCACCTCGGCGGTCACCAGCACCACACTCGCTTCCCCGAATTGTGTAATTCAGAACCAACCTTGCACAGCGACGGTTGGGCAGATTGCCAGCTTCGACGCCACGCTCAATTCGGATGGAACGTCTACCATGCTGCAGTATGACCCGCTTTCAAACACGAGCCTGGACGTGATCGAGGGTATTGTCACCACGCTGAATACATCCACCACGCAGTTCCAAATTGTGGCAAATGACTTTGTTGCGGCAACCAGCGGCAGCATTATCAGCGGCCTGAACCTCGGCGATCCGGTGAACGTGACTCTAACTGCCACGGTGAAACCTTTCCTGATTGATACCAAGGGGTTGGCGACGTTTGGTACGTTCTCGGGCAGCACTTCGGCAACCAGCATACTTCCTGGCCAGACGGTCGCCTTGCACATAACCAGCTTCACGGCCAAATCGGGGACGACCCCGGCGTTTGCGCAGGCCGATATCGTGGTCCTGCGTTTCACGCGCGTGGCTGGGAGCGTTACAAATTCGACCGGGGCGATCTTCAGCCTGCAGTCGTTGCCGCCGTTTTTCGGGGTAACGGGATCACTCCAAGTTCAAACGAGCACAGGAACTCCGATCACTTATTTGGACGGATATACGAGCACAGGCAACATTTCAACGGGTGACAACGTCGGCGTGCGCGCATTGTTTTTTGGTAGTGGGACAGCCCCATCCTTCACAGCAGCGAAGGTTCGCAAGAATTAAGTTTGTTCCCGCCTCCGGACGAGGTTACCCGCGACCGTTCCTGCGTATAGCTCTTGGTTATCAGGTTAAACGAAATCCGCTTCAATGATGTGGTCATTGCTGAATTAGCTTCCTACCTGCAGGGTGTCGGGCGGACGAGCGGCAATACTTGTGTTTACCGGGTACGAAACGAAGGTGTAAGATTAAGTGAGTCCTCCCTGACTGTCCCATCCGCGCGTGCACAACGACCGGAATCAGCAGAGCATCGGATCCTAAAGACACCAGGAACTAAACTCGCATGGTTGGGTTTAGAACCTTAAACAGGCGGAGGCGCTTGGAAATGTCAACAACCCGGGTTCTTGTCGTCGATGACAACGAACCATATCGACGTTTCATCTGCTCGACCCTGGGAAAAAGACCGGAATTGCACATCGTCTGCGAGGTTTCAGACGGATTAGAAGCGGTTCAGAAAGCCGAAGAACTGCGCCCAGACTTGATTTTGCTCGACATTGGGTTGCCCTCGTTGAATGGAATCGAAGCGGCTCGACGAATCCGCAAGCTCTCCCCCGAATCCAAAATACTCTTTGTGAGCCAAGAAACTTCTGCCGATGCGGTGCGGGAAGCCCTCCGCCTCGGTGCACATGGCTACGTCGTCAAGACTGATGCCAAAAGAGAGCTACTGGCGGGTGTGGATGCAGTTCTTCGTGGCGGGCAGTTTGTTGGTAGGAGGTTTTCTGGTCATGATTTTGCAGGAGGTTCGGACGAGGGAGCCTCCCAAGAGTTCCGAACCAACGGTTCTTTTGAGCTACTCCAGCAAACTACGGAGATTGGCTATCGCCATGAAGTTCGATTCTACTCTGATGACGAGAGTTTTCTTGATGGTTTTACGCAGTTCGTCGGGGCTGCGCTCAATGCGGGAAACGCAGTGATTGTTGTCGCCACCCACTCGCACCGTGACAGCCTTCTTCTAAGGTTGCACGCGCATGGCTTGGATATTGCTGCCGCGATTGAGCAGGGGAGATACATCGCGCTGGATGCTGCCGAGACTGCGGCGGCCATAATGGTAAACGATCTGCCTGATCGGAGTAAATTCCTTGAAGCCACAGGCGATCTCATTGCGAAAGCAGCTAGGGCCGCCAAGGTCAAGCCTGTTCGCGTTGCAGTATGCGGTGAATGTGCGCCTCTTCTCTGGGCACAAGGTAAAGCGGAGGCAGCGATTCAGCTTGAACATCTGTGGGACGAGATAGCCAAAACACACGGTCTCGATGTTCTCTGCGCGTATCCACTGGATAGCTTTCCGGGCAGGGTGGGCAGCCGTACATTCGAAAAAATCTGTGCAGAGCATACAGCTGTTTATTCCCGATGAAAACTTTTAGGGGCGACCCCACAATTCCTATTGTGCCGCCAGTGCAGAATCACTACTTGAAGTTAAGAGAACGCGAGCGTGGAGGGTCGTACCGTGTTTCGGTTGCGAATCGATGGAAAGGCTGCCCTTCACGAGTTTCAGTCGCTCCTGCATGCGGTTGAGACCAAGCCCTCTCCCCGTCCTTGCCGTTGCGAGACTAAAGCCCACCCCGCAGTCACTGACCGTGAGATGAATCTCATTCGACGTTCCAGTCAATTGCACATCGAACTGCCGCACCCCGCTGTGCTTCCCGGCATTGTGTAGGGCTTCCTGTAACACGCGGAACAGGCAAAGGGCAACGTCCGGTGGTACGAAGCTGGGTATGCCGTCGCTCCTGAAGTCAATCTCTACCCTTTTCCGCTCCCCGAACTCTTTGCAGAAGCTGCTCATGACCGCTGCGATGCCAAGATATTGCAGCCTTGGGGAGTGCAACTCGTGCGCCAAGAATTTGACATCGGCCAATATCTCCAAGGTTTGCTTCCGTACGGAGTGCATCCGACTGGGCGCGTCGACCGTAGGATTGGCCGCATCTGCTTCAAGTTGTTCGGTCGCAATCGTCAACAAAGTCAGGCGTTGACCAATGTCTTCGTGAAGGTCGCTCGCGATCCGGTGACGCTCCTGTTCTTCTGCTTCAATCACACTGTTGCCCACGCTGGAAAGCGCATCTTACGTCTGCATGCGCACCCTGTGCATCAGGCCAGCGATGACCCACGAAGTGAGCAAGAAAGCAGTGATGGCCACAACATCGAGCGGATCGTTAACCCGAAAAGAGAAGGCGGGAGGAGCTAGGTGCGCTAAGGCCAGAGCCGCGACAATGGAGGCAACGATTGACGCAGTAGAACTCCCCGTGCGGGATGCTAGCACGATCACAATCACATAGAGGAGGCTAGCCGTAGCGAGATTCAAGTGCATTCGGTAGCAAACAACGGTAAGTAATAGCACGGCAAGGCTGGCAACCAAACATTCCGCCGCTGAGCGCCACAATTTATGCATTATGTTTATGCTACACGGATTACAAATTCTGCGATGGAACGCTTTATTGTCCGCCAAAACATTGAGCCGTGGACGTTCTTAGCGCGGTGACTCTCGCAAACAGCCGGAATATGAAAATTGGGTCGCGGGGTCTTATCCCGCCGCACGGATGGAATGGCTTCCCGAACGGAGAGGCACACTCGCATGGATAGTGGTGCCGCGCTTGGGCTGCGAGTCGATCGACAGCGTTCCCTTCAGAAGTTTTAGCCGCTCCTCCATGCTGATGAGTCCAAGACCTCGGCTCTCCCGTGCGGCTTCGCGCTCAAAGCCTGCGCCAGAATCCCTAACCGTCAGATGAATCTCATTAGACGTTCCCCACAATCGCACTTCGAGGCGCCGTACCCCACTGTGTTTTGCTGAGTTATGAAGGGCTTCTTGAAGCACTCGGTAGAAGCAAAGAGAAGTGTCTGGCGATACCAGGCTTGGCAAATCGTGGGCTTCGAAGTCAACCTCCACTTTCTGCTGCTCGCCGAATTCTTGGCAGAAACCTCTCATCGCCACAGCAATACCAAAATATTGCAGTCTTGCAGAATGCAACTCGTGCGACAGGGATTGAACATCGGCGGCCAACTCCGAGGTTTGCTTCTGGAGTTCGCCCATACGGCTGCGGGCGTCGGACAAAATCAGAGGGTCGTCTTGGAGTTGTTGCATCTGGACGGACAACAGCGCAAGACGCTGACCAATGTCGTCGTGAAGCTCTCTGCCAATTCGGGCACGTTCCTGTTCCTGTGCCTCAACCAACTTTCGGGGAATTTCCGAGAGCGATTCTTCGATCTGCTTGCGGCGGGTGATGTCCTCGGAAAAAATGAGAAGGCCTCCCGGCATGCCGTCGAGATTCTGCCAAGGGCGAATCTCCCATCGGAGCCATGTGGTGCCGCCCTCGCGATCCCAATGGTCTTCATCGGCTCGCACCGTCTCTCCAGCAAGGGCACGGCGGTGAATTTCCTTCCAGCGGTCGGGAATGTCAGGGAAGATTTCGTAGTGAGAACGTCCGAGCAACTGAGAACTGTCAAGTGAGAAATCCACGCACCAGCGGTCGCTTGCTTGGAGATAGCGCATGTCGCGGTCGAGCATCGCCACAGCGGCTGGCACATGTTTAACGAAGATTTTCAGCAGCTCCTGCTGTGATCGAAGGGCCGCTGTCTGATTTTCCAAAACGCGATTCGTCTCGCATAATGCCTGTTCCGCCCGTTTTCGCTCAGTGATGTCATGGGCTAGCTTGCAAAAACCCACCAGCCTCCCGGTTGAGTCCTTAATCGGGGAAATTATCAGAGAGACAGCAACCTTCCTCCCTGCTTTCGTATCGCGAGTCGTTTCGTAGCGCTCAATACGTTCTCCCGCCCTCAGCCTTCCAAGAATCTCATTCTCCTCGTCCCATAATTCAGGCGGAACGAGAATCGTGAGCGGCTGTCCAACGGCTTCTGACTCGGTGTACCCGAAAATGCGCTGCGCACCTGCGTTCCAACTCACGATAACTGCATCCAGATTCTTGGAGATGATCGCATCCTCAGTTGATTCGACAATTGCGGCATGTCGGAGCCGGGCTTCTTCTGCCTTCTTTTTGTCTGTTATGTCCTGCACTATCGCGATTACCAGCGGAGATGGATGACTGCTCAATAAAGAAATGCCCAGGCTTCCCCAGACCAAAGAACCGTCTTTTCGGGAATAGCGTTTCTCCAATTGGTAGTGATCTATGGAACCTGCTCTTAATTGCTGAAAAAGCGCCCAGTCCTTCTGAGCATCTTCAGGAGGAGAAAAATCGACACAGTGCTTACTGCGGAGTTCCTCCTCGCTGAAACCTAACATCGAGCAAAAGGCTGGATTGACGAAAAGAGGCTGGCCTTCCAAAGTTTCCACTGCGATGCCCATGGGACTCGCGTTGAAAATATCACGGAAAAGCTGAATGTCGGGCGTGCGAGTTCTTGCTGCTTCACCCATAGAACAAAGTGTATAACACGGTTGATATCTTCAGACAACGCCATCGAGTTCGAGCGAGATTGTACAGGAGTATACGGTGGGATCGGAGATGAACATTTCGTCGCAACGTTCTTCCCCTTAAGTGGCCGCTCGTACGCCTCAAAGGTATACACCGTGACTAGCTTCGGGCATCCTGACCTGTGCGATTTGAGACTTAGCCGAGTACCATTGGATGTGTTTAGGTTCGGCGATTTTCCAATCACCGCAAGCCAAGATCAACTAACATTTTGGGGTTTTCTTCCTGCACCGCCACCAGGTTATGGCAGGCGGCGCAATCGTTGGAAATCGTCTGGCCGTCCGCGCTGGTATGCGACCCGTCGTGGCATCGGAAGCAGCCTGGAAAGTCATTGTGACCAAGATTGTTCGGATACACTCCCCAGCTTATTTTCATGTCTGGGAAAATGTTGCGTAGATAAATCCTGGCGACGTTTTCGGCGGATTGTTCGATCAATGCGCGCTTGCTCGTATAAACGGCTGGGTACGACGTACGGTAGTAGTTCTCAATCCCTTCCACGATCTGCTTCTGTGCGCTATCGCGATCCGGATAATCGGCTTTCAGCAATTCCACGGCTTTTTTGTGAATGTACGGTAGCTCCGGGCTGATCAATCCGCGCGACATCCGCAGATTAACTCCATTTTCCGGCAACTCAAACGCGTGGGTCGGCCGGTTATGGCAGTCAATGCAGTCCATGGTGCGCTTCTTGCCTTTCTCGAGTTCCTGCTTGCTGACTTTGCTGTCTGTCGAAACGTATTCCACGGTTTTGCCTTTGTCGTTCGTGTAATAAACCACGGGAATTACCTGACGGCGTTCGTCAGTCGAAATGTAGTGAATGCGAGAGCCGTCGTCCAAATGACTCCCGTGGATGCCCACGGAACCTGACGAGGCTCGACCGCCAATTTTCATCACCAATGCTGTGGTCAGGGGTGTATTTTTCTCATCGTCTTTGTAACTGGCCTTAACGATGAGTTTGTCACCCGAAAAACGTTGTGGCCAATGGCAATGCGCGCAGGTATCCCGCGCCGGGCGCAGATGCTCCACCGGAGAAGGGATGGGGCGAGAGTAGGTCTGAAACGTCACTGCAAACACCTGGCGCAACCCGGAAAGCTTTGCGCGCATAAACCACCCCACGCCGGGGCCGATGTGGCACTCCACGCATTCCACCCGCGAGTGCGGTGAATTCTGGTAAGCCGAGAATTCCGGCGCCATCACCGTGTGGCAGGTCTGGCCGCAGAACGTCGTCGTGTCCATGTACGACACGCCTTTATAGGCACCAAACGTGAAAATCAGGATGTTGAGAAACGTGAAAAGCCCGACAAGGAGCAGGGTATTGCGGACCCTCGGTGTCTGCAGGCTTACTGACGGGAGACTTTCCGGCAATTCACCGGTTTCGCGGAGCTTCCGGCGGCGAAGCAAGATGCCGATGGGAATCAGGATTAATCCGAGTATGAACAATGAGGGAAGAATGAGAAACAGAAGGATACCAATGTAAGGATGGGGAGGACCCGGGAGCACAAAATCATAGACCCAGAAAGCAATGAGCGTGACAGCACTGCTCGTCGTCAAAATCACACCGATCAGACCAATGGTGTTCTCAGTCCACTGGTAAAGGAGTCTAGCCAGAACCTGAACGGTGGTTTCCGAGCTCATATCGCATTGTCCCTTCGAATGACTGAGTACCGCGCACTCACGTTTCGGCGGTATGGCCATGACACTGGGGTTGCCCGCGGACACGGTTGCGGAAACTCGGTTGTGAAATCTCGTTCTTTGACGAGCTTCGCACCGCGGCGGTCGCGCCGGCGCAAATAGCGTTAATTCAAGGTCGCCAAATAAGCGGCGATGCCCTTTACGTCATCCGCGGTAAGTTTTTTCAGGCTGGAGTGTTTGGGTGACGTGGAGAGCACTTTCTGAATTTCATCCGCAGATTTGCCCTTGATGGAAGGCGATTTCATCGCTGCCTTGCCGGCGGCATCGGCACCATGACACCCCGCGCACTTTGCTTTGAACGTTTTCTCTCCACTCGCCTGATCCCGAGCGCGCACAATAAAGGTGCACACGCCGACCAGCATAATAACCGAGAACATTAACCGTGCATTTTTCATGTTTGCTCCTGTGTCTGCATGGAATGACTCCTCGTCAAAAGGCGTAGCGCACCGACAGCGTGACATTGTTAGCGTGAAAATTCCGGGGCGCGAAAACGTTTTGATAAGCGGCAGTTGAGTCTTCGTGGTAGCTGTAGTAGTTCCAGAGAGCCTTGCCAGTCCAGTGATTAGCGAATCGCACGTCGAACCCAGCGTAGGGCCCGTACCAACTGGAGTTGAGCGAGCCGTCCACATTGGTAGGAATGGGATTTTCCGGGGTCAAGTTGAGTTGCGAGCCACTGACGCCGGTCAGGCTCGCGCCTCCGTGCAGCGTCAACCTGTGAATTGGAGTCCAGGAAAAATCAGCAAATCCTGTGTTGACCTTGCTGGAGTAGGGCGATTGCTCCTGGACTAGTCCGGATACGCCAGGACAAGCGGGGAGCCCGGGGAGTGAACCCGTGGCCGTGAAGCAAACCAGCAGGGAGGTGGAGATGTCGTTGTAGTTGTAACCCAGGTCCACACTAACCTTCTGATTGGGGAGAAGCTGCGCGGTGACTCCGTAGCTGTCGTTATGCATTGTGTTCTGTATTCCAGGGACATTGTTCTGGCCATACCACAGGCTGATAGTGCCATTGAAGTGCAACTTTTCGGAGGGTTTGTAATCAGCCTGGAGGCGCACCTGCTGGGATGTCAAAGGGCTGAGAGGCGTGAAGGTGTGGTTTGCGCTCGTGACGTCGCCATCGACATTGAAGCGGAATTTGGGTGAAGGACGAACCCATAGGCCGAAAAGCGCATGATTTTCGGTGATGTCGATCTGGCTGGGCGGCGAGAAGGCGCCGGGGAACGAGTAAGAGATCGTTCCGTCGGCGTTCAGGGTACACCCGGCGGGCAGATTGGCTTGGCTCAGCGGCAAGCCAGTGTCCACAAGATCGCAGTTGCCGCGAGCCGCGTTGTTGGGGAAATAGATGCCGCTGGTGCTGTTGAAGAAGTTGTCGGAAATTACGCGCGCGCGATATTCGTAGCCAAAATAAGCGCCGGCCTGCGGCGCGATCTGAACGCGAATCTGGATGATGTTGGAGAGGTCCTGCTGCTTCAAGAAATTGCTGTCCAGGTTCAGGGCAATATCCCCGCCAGAGCTCGTGGAGTGGCTGGGGATTGCGTTTGGCACTCCATTCGCAGGAGGAACACACGTGGCCGGAAGTGATGTCGTCGCCGCGAAAATATTGGGTGGCACAAGCATGCTCGGGCTGAAGAACGAGCAATCCGTTGCGGCGAACTGCGCCGGCTCCTTCCAGTTGCTGAAGCGAACCGAATCGACCAGGCTGACGGTGTCGTTGATGTGCCAAGTAACGCCAAGGTCGGCGAAAGCGGCGACATGGCGTCCGCTGATCGGTCCGGTTTCCGCAAAATTGGTCAGTGTCGGCTTGGCACTGAATCCCGCAAAGTTTTGTTGATAACTGTCTACTGTCAGATCGCCGCCGGTGTAGCTGAAGGTGCCGGCAAAATCCACATTTTTGAAAAAGCTGGATTGAACAGTAACTTTTTCGGTGGGACTATTCAGCCGGGTGCGCCAATGCAGAAGGTAGCTCGAAAATGCATTGCAAATGGGATTCACAATTCCACCGGGAGCAAAGGTGTTGCTGCACGGCTGGCTGCTGGTATTCCAAGGAGCGCCTAGATCCACCAAAGGGAAACCAGCTCCGAGAGAGAATTGCTGGTTGTTGTCCACACTGCCCAGGTCGTTCTTGTAATAGTTCCAGACTTGGTCGTAACTGATCGTGGTGCGAGGCAGAAAACGGAAATCCACTCCCAGGCGATAGTTCCGGTTGTGTACCGAATAGTCTTGAGTTAAGTATTGGTCGGTACCTTCGTGAGTGGTGCTGAATCCCGGTCCGTACATGGTGTTTTGATCGTAGCCAAGACGAACCCGAATCTTGGAATCCGGTAAGAACGCCACGCCGTAGTTCTGCATGTTCCTCGCGGTATAAAAGGCTGCCGGACTCGTGCCAATCACTGCGGTGCCGAGTACATTGACGGGTGCCTTGACGATCGGGTTGAAATTCGCCGGCGCATTGGGCATCAACGTTGGGACATTTAGAGGGTTCGAGAGCAGCGAATAGTCCCAGTGATTCTGGTCTTTGCGGAACATTGCATTGAAGTCGTACCACTTGTTCTTCTTGACCCGAAGCTGCGAAACGTTGTCGGGGTCGCCTCCATAGCCGAAGTTACTGAAGAAGAGATGGTCAAACAAAGTGCCATGGTGGTCCAAGGAGTCCATAACGGTGCTGAAGTCCAGCAAGCGCGGCCCCTGCTGTAAATTGACGAAGGTGTTGTAAGTTTGCTGATCCCCGATGACATCCGAGAAGCGGTAACCGAATTCCACGGATTGCTTGATGTTGTAGTTGCCCTGGTCGATCCCCTTCTGCTCGTCCACCTGCTGAGCGAACGACGCGGGGACGCAAAAAACCGCGAACATCAGAGCCGACAGGAGAAAAGGCACCGCGATTGAAGAAGAGTTCTTCCTATTTGGTGTTTCATCCATTCGTGGATTTCGCATGAGCGTTTCCTCCTTTCCTCAAGGTGTGAAAAATACTGGGCTGGTGTTGGAACCATGGATCGCCACATGGCAAAGCGTGCAAGCCTGGTACTTGGTGGATTGGTTGTGGAAGCTGGGCGTGCCTGGGGGCCCCGCGGTTGCCGCCTGGGAATGGCAACTTATACACAAGAGATTCACTTGGTTCAGCTTTAGCATCCTCTGGTTCGTCGAGCCGTGCGGCGAATGGCAGACAGTGCAACCTTCGATCTTGGCTTCGTGCTGGTAGACGAAGGGCCCCTGCTTTTCGGCGTGGCACTTGTAGCAGACCTCGTCATAGCCGGCTGTCCGGCGGAGCTGGTGGGCCAGGAAACCACCATGGGGGTTGTGGCAGTCGGCGCACTGCAGCAGTCCTTCGTTGACGCGGTGATGAAATGGCCTGGCGAACTCAGCACGCACATCCAGATGGCACGTGTAGCAGAGCTTCGGCGCAGACTCTTTGAGCAGGAACTCGCTTTCTCTTGCATGGTGCGGGGAGTGGCAGTCAATGCAAGAGACACCGCTCTGTAGATGCAGGGACCGCCCAAAGTTGTTCTGTTCGTGGCTGTTTTGATGGCAGTCCAGGCAGCGCGCACTGGTTTGCGCGGGCGAAGCATCCTTGAAAGTAAAGATTTTGGACTTGTCGCCCCCGCCGTCGACGTGCTCCTTGCCGGGGCCGTGACAAGCTTCGCAGCCATGCCATTCCGCACCCTTGTGCGCGTCGAGTTTCGCGTCCATGGTGGTGGCGAAATGAGGGGTCTTTTCAAAGTTTGCAGAAATCTCGTCGTGACACGTCTTGCAGGTGTCGGAGCCCACATACAACGCCGGATCTGTCGGGCGCACATATCCTTTGGCCTGTTCAGAAGACTTGCTCTGCGGTGCGGCATTCTTTTTGTCTCCGGAATGGGCAATAGGAACTGACAATGCCAGAATCAGCACTGCCAGAAGATACAAGATGGGGAGTCGATGCCAGTACTTCACGGAACTCCTCTTGCCACAGGTGGACAGATTCCTGCGTCCACACGAATCACATCGCAACCGCTTTCTCTCGAATAACACGACAACCTGGAGAGCTAGGTCCCTCGCCAACTGTCGAAACCGGCTCCAATGCTGGCCAAGCCGGCACCTCAAAAAGACAAAGAGTTTCTTGAAAATCCTTCCCGCCCACAGAAGGTATTTTGAAAAGTTTCTAATGTCAGCTAGGGATTTCCCTAGTGGCACTAAACGAGTTCAACCGCTAGCCTCCACTCCAGGATCGGTCACCGGAGAGGCTAGCGCTGTGTTAAATGGACGTTCCACGATGAGCGATTGACCGATGACGTATCGCTTGCCCTTCCGAAGAACGTGAGCATTTCGGGAGCATTTAGCAGTGAAGAAAAGTATTTAAGTACTGGTATGCAACTTTTATTCATGCGGTGTGGAGCAAGCCTTGGATTCGAAAAAGAATGAAGAACTTGGAATGAATGGACAGATTGGACACACCGCTGGCGAGTTATCAAAGACTCTGGCTGGGGTTACTCGGAGGGAGTGGTTCAGGACAGCGGCAGGCGGTTGTGCCGGATTGGCGCTGGGTGGCCTGGTCGATGTGGCGGCTGTGCAAGCTAGCACGCAGAAGTTGAAGCTTTCCGACATCAACGAGTTCACTACCTCCTGCAACTTTTGTTCGTGTGGCTGCGGCATGGTCGCGACGGTACGCGAAGGCAAGTTGATTACCATGGAGGGCGACTTCGACCACATTGTGAATCGCGGCTCCCTGTGCGTGAAGGGCATATCCATGTTCGCGACTCACACTTCGCCGAACCGGCTTACACAGCCGCGTTATCGGGCACCGGGTAGCGACCACTGGGAGGACATCTCGTGGGAAGACGCGGTGGAGCGGCTCGCGCAAAAGATCCGGAAAACACGTGACGCGACATGGATCGCCACTGAGAAGCTCGGGGACGCAGAGGTCCCCGTGAACCGGACCGACGCGATCGCTTTCATGGGCGGCGCACAGAACACCAACGAAGAGTGCTATCTCTTCCAGAAGGCGGCGCGTCTTCTCGGCACCGCTTTCGTCGAGCACCAGGCCCGACTTTGACACAGCCCCACGGTCCCCGGTCTGGGGGCCGCATTCGGGCGCGGTGCGATGACCAACAACTGGATTGACCTCCAGCATTCCAAGACGATTCTGGTGGAAGGCAGCAACGTCGCTGAAAACCACCCCATGGCCTTCAAGTGGATCCGAAAAGCCCAGGAAAACGGGGCGAAGATCATCCACGTGGACCCGCGGTTCACCCGAACATCAGCGGCGGCTGATATGTACGCACGCCTCCGCCCCGGCACCGACGCCGCATTTCTCAATACGATGATCAATCACGTTCTGGTTCACAAACTATACGACCAGGACTTTATTGCGACTCACACAAACGCCTTGTTCTTGGGCCACGCAGACTTCGACTTCAAGGAAGGACTCTTCAGCGGGTTTGACAAGGACAAGCACAAGTACAACACGGCGTCGTGGGGCTATCAGCTCGATGCGAAAGGTAAGCCACGCGTCGCCGCAAGCCTGGACGACCCGCAATGCGTTTTCGCACGCCTCAAGAAGTTCGTTTCCCGGTATACACCGGAAATGGGAGAGCGCATCACCGGCATTCCGGCGGCCCAGATCCAGAAGATCGCGGAAACCATGGCAAAGAACCGTCCGGGAACGATCTTGTACGCGCTCGGCATGACCCAACACACGACCGGCGTGCAAGGAATCCGCGCGTTCACCATTTTGCAACTCCTGCTCGGGAATGTCGGAAAGCCAGGTAGTGGCGTGAACGCGCTGCGAGGCGAACCAAATGTCCAGGGCGCTTGTGACATGGGAGTGCTCAATAACTATATGCCCGGCTATCTCAACTACCCCGCTCACACGGAACCGACCCTTGCGGAGTACACGAAGAGAAACGGAACCGGAGACCGTAAATTCCTCGTCAACACGCTCAAATCGTTCTACGGAGATGTGGCCACTCCCGAGAATGATTTCGCTTATGCCTGGTTGCCGAAGCGGAGCGCCAAGAAAGACTACGGCACCTTCTCGATCTTCGAGGACGCCCTCGCTGGAAAGATGAAGCTGCTGTGGATCGTCGGCCAAAACCCGGCGGTCACGACGCCCAATCTGAAGATGACGTTTGAGGCGCTGGCTAAAGTCGAAACGTTGGTGGTTCAAGAGATCTGGGAAACAGAAACTGCGGACTTCTGGCGTCGTCCAGGTGTTGATCCCAAGTCGATCACTACGGAAGTGATCCTGCTTCCGGCCGCGTTTTTCATGGAGAAGAACGGAACCATTTCGAACTCCGGCGGGATGGTGCAGTGGCGCTACGCTGCGGTGAAACCCCCGGGACAGGCCAAACCCGACGGCGAGATTGTGGACCTCGTATTCCGCCGCGTGCGCGATCTGGTCCACGACTCAACCGACGCTAAGGACGAGATCATCAAGAAGGCCTCTTGGAACTACACCACTGCCGAGGATGTGCTTCGCGAGATAAACGGGCGTGCGTTGCGCGATATCCCGGGCGCCAACCTGAAGGCCGGCGATCTCGTCAATCGAGTGGCCGACCTGCAATCCGACGGATCGACTGCTTCCGGAGCCTGGATCTACGCGGGGGTTTTTGGTGGCGGCGTCAACCATTCCAAACGAAGAGACTCGACAACGGATCCGGGAGGTCTCGGCCTTTATCCGAACTTTGCGTGGACCTGGCCGAACAATATGCGCATTCTCTACAACCGGGCGTCGTGCGATCGCCACGGCAAACCATATCCGGGCTCGGAGCGTATCGTCTGGTGGGACGAGGCAGCAAAGCGTTGGGCTGGATACGACGTACCGGACGTTCCGGTGCTGACCGACGGGCCAGACACGCCGAACGGCCAGAGAGCATTCCACTTGAATCCGGAAGGTGTCGGACGCCTATTCGCGGCAGTCTACCAGGACCCAGACCCGAAGAACCCGCTACTTCCTCGCGATGTGGCCTACGTACCCAAAGACGGGCCTCTTCCGGAAATGTACGAGCCCGTCGAGAGTCCGGTGGAAAATGTCCTGCATCCAAAGGTAAAACAAAACCCGTTGCTCAAGTATCCGCGCCTGGAATCCCACCAGCCGATTGGCAACGTCTCGCACTTTCCGTACGTCCTGATGACCTCGACAGTCGCCGAACACTGGTGCGGGGGTTCCACAACGCGCAACATCCCGTGGCTCAATGAACTGGTCCCCGAAGCTGTGATTGAAATTCCTTTGAGTCTTGGTCAGAAACTGGCGGTCAAAACCGGAGATTGGGTAAAAGTGTCCTCCGCTCGCGGCGAACTTACCGTGAAAGCCTCGGTTACTCCAAGAATGCAGACGCTCAAGGTCGACGGACAAGAAGTTACCGTCGTCTGGATGCCCTATAACTGGGGTTTCAAAGGTCTCTCCACCGGTCCCAGCGTAAATTTTCTCACCATCGATGCCGTCGACCCGGGAGCGGGTACGCAAGAAACCAAAGCTTGTCTGGTCAATGTGATCAAGCTCCGCGAAGCCGACCCAAGATCTTTCATCGCGCGAAGGGGGTAATGCATGAGTCAATCTGGAAACTCAGCCTCCGTCAAAACGACGCTGGTCGACATCACGAAGTGCATCGGGTGTCGCGCGTGCCAGGTTGCCTGTAAGCAGTGGAACGATCGCGACGGGGAAGAAACTGATTTTCAGTGGGATCTGGGCTTTCAGAACCCGGCTACTCTCAGCGCAAAGACGCTTACCTTAATTACGTTCCACGAGTTGCCTGACGAGCATGCGCCCGGTGGCTTGAATTACCTGTTCACTATGCGCCGGTGCTTGCACTGCCTGGAGCCTGCTTGCGCCTCAGCTTGTCCCACCACAGCTCTGGAACGCCAACCCGATGGCCCCGTTACTTACAATGCCGATAAATGCATCGGCTGCCGGTACTGCATTTGGGCTTGTCCTTGGGGCGTGCCGACGGCGGAATGGGACTCTCTCGCTCCCAAGATTCAGAAGTGTACCCACTGCGCGGACCGCGCCGAGCAGCCCATCCCTCTGGCCCGCAATATGCAAGCGCTTACCCAGGACGAGGGCAGACAGTACCGCGCCAACGTTGTCGTGCCGGCTTGCGTCAAAGCGTGCCCGGCAGACGCGCTGCAGTTCGGTACCAGAGAAGAGATTCTGAAGGAGGCGCGCACTCGAATATCCGATCGACCTGAAAAATATGTAGACCATATATACGGCGAAAAAGAGGCTGGTGGCACAAGTGTGTTGTATCTGTCGTCCGTGCCTTTCGAGAAGCTGGGTTTTCCCGACGTTGGCACCAAGGCGTATCCGGCAGTCTCCAAAATAGCGATACATTCTGTCCCGCCTGCGGTTCTGGCTGTGGGTGCGTTATTGGGGGGCACTTACGCTTTCTTAAAACGACGGGCCTTCGCAATGGCTAATGGGCCGGATGCAGCACCCTCTAGTGCTGTCAGTCATCACCCGGAGTTCGAGCCTCTGCGACAAAAGCTGCTGACTCCGTTCAATTGGATTCTTCTCGGCCTCATAGCGTTCGGCCTGATTTCGCTCATCGCCCGCTTCGCCTTGGGCTTGGGCGGTAGCACACATCTTTCGAACACTTACGCCTGGGGACTCTGGATCGTCTTCGATTTGGTCTGGATCGCCGTGGCTGCGGGTGCATTCGCGACTGCCGGCATAATCTATGTCTTCCAGCGTAAGGACCTCTACTCTATGGGCCGATCAGCCGTGCTGATGGGCCTGTTGAGTTATTCGTTTGTTACGGTCACGCTGATCGCCGACCTTGGCTTGCCGTGGCACTTCTATCAGCTCGGCCTGCAGTCTCCTGAGCAATCGGCGATGTTCGAAGTGTCCTGGTGCGTCGGGCTGTATGTGACGATTCTGCTTTTGGAGTTCCTGCCGGTGCCATTTGAGCGATGGGGACTGCAGAAGGCGAAGGATATCTGGCAGCGATGGTCCGGCGCCTACGTCGCCGGTGCTCTTACATTGTTTGTTTACCTGCTCTCGCGCCAACTAACTTACGCGTTGCTGACAGCGGTCTTGTTTTCTTTTCTTGCTTGGGCGTTCCGGGCCAAGGGTAAAAAATCTGAACCGATCATGCTGGCCATCGCCGCGGTAACGTTCTCGACGATGCATCAGAGTTCGTTGGGCTCGTTGTTTCTGCTGATGCCGGACAAGCTTGCTCCACAGTGGTGGTCTCCAGTGCTTCCTGTCTCTTTCTTTCTGTCCTCCATTGCCGCTGGCACGTCCCTCGTCATCCTCTGCGAGATGTGGATGGCAAAGGCGTGGGGACGACGCCTCCAAATTTCACAACTGGCTGCGATGGGTGCGATCTCATTCTGGTCGCTTTCGTTTTATTGGGCCTTTCGGCTTGTCGATATGGCCGTTCGAGGCCAGTTCTCAGGCGCATTCTCGGGGAGACTGGGAGTTCTTTTCGTGGCCGAAGTCTTCCTTGGCGGGATTCTTCCTATGGTCCTGCTTGGCCGGGCACCGCTGCGAGCCCGCCCTGGCGTACTCTTCCTTGGCGCGCTTCTCACCACAACGGGCGTGGTTTTCAATCGCGTGAATGTGGTTCTTTTGGCGATGGAATTAAAAGGGTCAATGCCTCAGATCGCACCGGCGTCCTATACCCCGTCCATCTTCGAGTGGGGAATCTCGATTGGTCTCATTGCAGCAACTATCTTCCTGTTCGGGCTCGGCGCACGGATCATGCCGGTGCTCCCGAAGGAAGAGGTTGGACAGGGATAGGAATATCGATTTCATGACACAAGATGTTTGGCTGGATCGGCATCCATACCTGCAACCCGTCGCGGACTTTCACGCACAAGTCTCGGCTGCCGTAGCAGGCATCTCAATCGCTTGCGCTCACACTCCAAATTTCGACAGCTACATCGGCGACTATAAGGCAGGCACCCCTCTACTCCGGAGCGCCCAAGCAGAAATCGATTTCGAGCCCGCCGAGGCGATTCTCGTATCGCTAATCGAGAGCATGTCTGCAAAGCCACTGCCGGAAAAGTTGGCCTTGGAGTGTCGAGTTTCGGGCACTCAATTGCGCGGCGAACTGAATGCGCCACGTCGAGCGGTCGCTTGGTTACTCGGCGACGAGGCCTTCAGTCCAGTGCACCCGGGTCTGCTTCGTTACTTGGGTTGGACGGCGCTGGCTCGATTCCTCTACCCATTGAGAGATGCTTTCGGTACCTGGCGCGAGGAAGAGAAATGGCACCGCAGTTACTGCCCGACTTGCGGTACGCTGCCTGCAATGGCTCAGTTAGTTGGCAGCGATCCTGGCCGCCTGCGGCTTCTTTCTTGCGGCTGTTGCGGCACGCGCTGGCGATTCCCACGAGTGGAGTGCCCGTTCTGCCAAAACGCGAACGATCATCGGCTCTCGGCCCTGACGATCGAGGGAGAGAAATACCTTCGCATCGACTACTGTCAGTCGTGCCAGGCTTACCTCAAAACCTATAATGGGGTGGGGAGCGAGACCTTGTTTCTGGCGGATTGGACTTCCCTTCACCTCGACATCATCGCCCGCGATCGCGGGCTAAAACGCTTGACTGCATCCCTGTACGAGCTATAACCCTCTCCATCTTCGGTCTTGGCACTCGCCTGCTGGTCCCTTTGATTTTACGAATGCCCCACTCGCAACATTCCTTGAGGAGAATGAAGAGAATGCGGATCATTGTCGGGATCGGTGGCCTCTGCGCGAACCATGACGGTGTCACCAGAGCCGGAGATGACCTGAGCGGGGCTTGCAGAGCAAGAAGCGACCGGCGAGCGATTGGGCGGGGGAGGTGGCGTGCCGCCGCCGAACCGGAACTGAATGCCGGCCTGGTAGCGGAAGCACATTGGCCGCCAACTAGGGATTTACCTAGTCGGACTATTTACGGTTCTATACTGGCCACTGCGGCCCGTTAGTTGCGAAACAACTAATTGGTAAGCATGACAATGACGGGGCCCCACGCGGTCAACAGGATGTTGCCGACCGCATAGGGCACTGTGTACCCGAGTGCTGGTAGCTTGCTCCCAGCTTCGTCCTGAATCGCCCGCAGCGCCGCCGTTACCGTTCCCGCGCCCGCGCAGGCGCCGAGCAGAATCACCGGGTTTACTTTCAACACGTAGCGTCCGAAGAGGAGCGCCGCCAGGTGTGGTGTGACGGCTACGAGCGTGCCCACAAAGAGTAGACTCGGCCCCGTAGCGCGCAGACCCGCGATGAAGCTGGGGCCTGCGTCCAAGCCAACAACGCCAATGAAGACCGCGAGACCGACGGTGTCGAACACCCACAGAGCTGGCTCTGGGATGCGACCGAACGTTGGGCGTACGGATCGCAGCCACCCGAACACCAGCCCCATGATCAGCGAGCCACCGCTCGCCGTGAGGCTGAGCGGCACACCGCCGACCCTCACCGAAAGCAAGCCGATCAACCCTCCTACAAAGATACCGAGGCCGACAAAGACGACGTCCGTCTCGCTTGAGGGCCGCTCGATGTAGCCGAGGATCTCGCCTACACGCTCGACGTGCCGTGTGGCGCCGGTGATGCGAAGGAGGTCGCCCCGCTGCACGGTCGTCTCCAAGGTGAATGGGATTTCTTCCGCTTCTCGGATGAGCTTCTGAAGGGCGACGCCGCGGCCGTACTGCTCGGCAAGCGTTGGAAGCGTTTGGTCCACAACAGCACGGTTTGTGACGACAACATCGGCCGTGGCCACAGGGAAGTCCAGCAGCTCGCGGTCCTCGACCTCGACACCAATTGCGAAACCTTCGCTGAGCAGCACGCGGCGGCGGGCCACCATGACCACGACGTCGCCGGCCTGCAGCACGGTATCGGGCGTCGCATCGACAAACCTGGAGTCGCGCCGGATTCGCTCCACAAACACACGTTCCGACACAAAAGACTTCTCCAAATCGGTGATCCGACGGCTTACAAAAATGTCAGCAAGGTGATACGCCCGCATGTCCCACTCCCGGTAGCCCGAGCGCTGACCGGACTGTTCGGTGGGCTTCGTGGACATCTTCGCTTCGAGCTTCTTGCTCTCCGCTTTCAGGTCGACCCCGAGCAGCCTCGGCGCAAGACTCGAGAGGAACCAGACGACGAAGCCGGTCCCAACAAGATAGCTCACCGCGTACGCGACAGGGATGTTGTTCAGCAGCTTCTGCCTCTCTGCATCTGGCAGATTAAGCTTGGCGATTGTGTCACCCGCCGTGCCGATGATGGTGCTCTCCGTGAAGGCGCCAGCCATGAGGCCCGCAGCGGTGCCGCAGTCATAACTGAGCACCTTCGCGGCCACGACTGTCACCCCGAGGCTCGTCACACACAAGACTATCGTCAGCGACACTTGCGGCACCGCGTTTTTCTTGAGCCCTCTGAAGAATTGCGGGCCCACCTTGTAGCCGGTGGCGAAAAGGAACAGATCGAAAAACACAACCTTCACGAGCGGATGGACCTCGATCGACAGTTGGCCAATAAGCACGCCCGCGAGCAGCGTGCCCACGACATTTCCGAGCTTGAACGTCCCGACCCGCACACGCCCAAGCAGGAATCCGAGCGCGAGCGTCAGGAATACTGCGAGCTCAGGATTTTGCCTGAGAGACGCGACAACATTCGTGATCATGCGCTCCTCCGAATTGGCTGGATTGTAACTCTTGGCCGACCCGAAAAGTCCGATGGCTGTAATAGTGCGCCATGAAACGGCGCTGGGTTTCAGCGGCTGCAACTCCCACCAGGACTGGTTGCTGGAACACACCGGAAAAGCGGCCAGCGCTTTAGCAACAATATGAGAGCAAGCGTACTGAGGCCGATCGCGAGTGCCATGAGATTCGTGCTCCCGGGTAACCATTCGCTAACGAAGTTGGCAACAGATACCTTCAAAAGACGACCTTGATGATGCGCATGATGAGTTCTTCCGGGGAGAAAATGGTGAGCAGGAGAGGTACGAGAGGAGCCGCGGTGGCGATTGCCAGACGAGAGATATCCTCTAGACCGAAAGGGACGGCACGCATTTCGCGTACAAACGCATAGCTGTTACCCAGATCGGCGAGGGATTGGATATCGGCGGCTCCGAGGAGCTCCTCCGAAGGGGCGGGATCGCGGCAAATCCATTTTTGCTCGAAGCTTTGGACATAGCGTTGTGCGAGCAGGCCGTAGTCGGCCAAACCCTTACTTTTTGCGCGAGCCATCCCAGGAGTAAACATTAGAAGTGGGCCGAGAATGGCGAGAACGAAGAAAGCTATAAAGCCGCCGATTTGTAACTTGAAGGACATCAAGCTTTCTCCTCTATAGAGGACGCGGCTGGCGACGAGACCGGCAAGCATCGCACCTTGAGCGAAGAGGATTGGGCCGAAGGCGTAGGCACTTTTGCCGAGAAAAGCCAGACCGGCGCAGCGATCAGGGTGTGTCGGAATAAGGCTAAGCTCGATTCTGGAGACTTGCCAGAGGAAGCGAAACCAGATGAACAGCCTCACGTACCAGCGCAAGAGGATGAATTGCAAGATGGGGATGCTGACGAAAACGTACCAGAAACCGGCAGGGGTAAGGTGCCAGCGTCCCCCCGGCATGGCATACCATGTCGAGACTTCGACCGCAATTCGGCTGTGCCACAGCCACAGGCCAAGAGTGTAGACAAGAGCCAGGAGACCAATCTCGGCGGGGATGGAATTGCGAAGCCTGATAGCCGATTCAATTGCCTTGTGAAAACGGGGCAGGTCCTGCGGCAAGATGATGCGCCGCTCGACAAATCGACGCACAACAGGACGGATACGCGAATGAACAAGGATTTCGGCCCCGATGAGAACCGGAAGTGCGATGAGGAATCGCACATGTACTTCAACATCGTGAAAGAAGGAAAGCTGACTAACACTTCCAGCCGGGAGGCCCACGGCGGCGAGGAGCAACAGCGGCAGCCATGCGACTAGAGTGATAATGATCAGCCGACGATTTAGAAGTTCTAAGTGGCTTCCGGCGAGATGAGCCCTTCGAAAGAGCTGATAGATCGGGCCACCCAGTACCAGGGAGAAATCGTCCGATTCCTCGAGAAGATTGGGTTGCGTCATTGTCTAACCGATAGCCCAGTAGCGCTGTCCAGGCAACTAGGGGAATCCCTAGAAGGTTTCTCGGGACTCCCTGCTTGACAACTGCCTGCCTGGTTAACGGGACGGTCTCAAAGAGTCGACGCAACACCAAGCTCAAGGTCTGCTGTCAGAGGCTAAAATCATTCGTAAGGGTTGAATCAGATGGAATACTAGTCTGGCTTGATTTTGATTGCCGACAAGCTGACAGAATGGGGTTACTTGTAGCCCTTGCCCCAACTGAAGATGTATTCCAAACTGAAACCAGTATAGACAGGGCCGTTTTTATATACCAGCGCCTTAGCGAACTTGAAGACGAGCAGGTTCCTGGGATTTATTGAAACATTCACTTCGCTTCCCAAAGTGAAATTTTGCTGTGCATCGTTCTGGTCTGTGCCATTGACAATGGTATCGCCGCGGAAGGAGTAGCGTGTATCGAGGGAGACCCAGAGGTTGGGGGTACAAGAATAGCTGATGTGTCCTTCGAGTCCGGGTAGCGCCTGTTGCCGCAGGATTTCTATTCCATGGTAAGAAGTATTATCGTTGTAAAAATCGGCATTCGCGTAGACGTCGAGCACCCACTGCTGTTTATGTCCGAAGGGATGCGAAATACCGATTTCCGGTTTGAATGACCAGCGGTTGGAACCAAGATTGAGAAGTTTGTTGGCATTGTATTGCCCGGTGGGCGGGCTAATGATGAGGCTTACACCCACGCTGGTAGTCGGCCTGTAGTTTTCAAATTGCGCATACAACTGATCGGGGCTGCGAAGAACGACAAGAACGAGGCAGACGAAAACCAGCCGATTGTACATGGCAGCAATTTAACAGACCGAATGATTACGCGCATATCAACTTTCTAATCGTCAAAATTCAATTTCCGATTGCATTCGTCGCCTGTCGAATAAGAGGAAATGTTGGTCCGCCTTGTCACTTCAGCGATTACGGGCCATTCAGAAGTATTCCAAGTGCCTAATTAACTCCAGCCTTCTCATGGAAGGAGCTGGAGCAACCCCCCGAAGTTGCTAGGGATTCCCCTAGTTGTAGCTCGATAGTATCAACGCCTAAATTTGCAACATTTCAGCCCAAACTGGCTGGGCCAGCTAGAGAGGTTCAACACTGGGTTGAGTGCAAGCGAGATGCAACGGCCATGCTTGGGCCCAGTGATCGATTCTTCTCATTGGTGGAAGATCATCCGTAATTCGATCTTCCTCCTCTCTCCACCAGCTCCGTCTGTTGGTCAAAGGACCGACTTGGCCGCCAATTCAGTCGAGTTTTCAGTTTGTCCATAGGAATAACAAGGAGAAATGCAAATGAAGAAAGTGTTCGTTCTAATTGCCGTTTTGCTGACGGGAACGATTGCTATCGCGCAAGAAGGTCCCAGAGCGGAAATCACGGGTTACTACTCCTATTTTCGCTTTAATCCTGAGAATAGCGGGACGCTCAGCAGCCATTCGCTCAACGGCGGCGGCGCGGATATCGCTTATTTCTTCACCGATATGATCGGAATCAAAACCGAGTTTGCCGGCTACCAGAGCAGTAGTGTGACTTTTACAAACAATATCAGTACCGTGACGGCTTCCGCCAATCTCTTCACGTACAACGTAGGGCCTATCGTTAAGTTCCATTCCCAACACTTCGAACCCTTCGCCGAAGCCCTGTTTGGTGGTGCCCATTCCAGTTTTTACGGCAACCTCTGCAAACAGCTTGCGACTTGCGTCGTTAACAATCCGAGCAACAATGCATTCGACTTCGTGTTCGGCGGTGGTATCGACATCCCGCTCTCACACTCCATCGCCATCCGGCCCGCACAGGTTGATTACGTGCTCACGCGCTTCGGCAACGGATTCACCAAGGGAAATCAGAACCAGAGCAACTTCCGTTACCAGGCCGGCATTCAAGTCCGGTTCTAGCCGATTGCATTGCTAATCGGAGAGCAGGGGTTCGCTGTTCCGCAGTGCGCCGTTTAGCCAGGAAGAATACACGCGTAGCGACTGGAGAAGGAGTGAACATGAAACAGAAAATAAATCCCCAGCCCTCGGAAGCAATTTCTGGGTCCCTAGGAAAAACAAGGTATGTATTGGAAGATGTGTTCTGGGTTCCTCTTGGCAATTGCAGTTCCTTGCGTTCTACTCCCTCCGTTTCACCTGAACGTCATTCTGAAATACCCAACATCGGCGAAGCATCAAGTTTGGGCGATTCTGAATCGAGCTCCGCCAACAATCCCCGATAAGGATTGGACTAAATCCTGAAGACCGAGAGAGTGGCGAAATTGGCCCGGGGTACTTGCCTCCTCAGGAGGACTCGGCTGTGACAATTCACCAGCCTGCATACGACAAGACGCAATTGAACCTGGCGGTCGAAGCGTCGATCTACATTGGCCTCGCGATTTTGCTGGCCTCAGCCTGCCTGCTGATCCTGCTCCCCTTCATCCCCCTGCTTACCTGGGGCATCATCATTACTGTCGCTACCTACCCGGGTTTCCGAAAGCTCCAGAAGGCATTGGGAGGACGTGAAACGCCAGCGGCCGTAATTTGCACGCTTATACTTTTGGCCGTGCTGATTGTTCCAGCTATTTTGCTGGGACAGGGCCTGGTTGACGGCATTCAGGCGGTGACCGCGCATCTGAAGCAGAGAACGGCAATTGTTCCCCCGCCACCTCCGACGATCGAGAGTTGGCCGGTCATCGGCGTTCCGTTGAAAAGCGTGTGGGGCCTGGCCTCCAGGGATCTCACCGAAGCGGTCAGAACGTACGCACCGCAAATTAAAAAAGTCCTGCCGGGCCTGCTCTCGGCTTCTGCCGGAATTGGCTTTGTGGTGTTGCAACTTTTGCTCTCGATACTAGTTGCCGGAGTCCTCCTGGCGAACGCACAGGCAGCCTATGAAGTGACGTGCTCCTTGGCCAACCGCCTTTTCGGAGAGAAGGGACCGGAGTTCCAGCAGCTCGTTGGGGCCACGATTCGCAGCGTCACGTTCGGTATTCTCGGCGTTGCACTGATCCAATCGGCTTTCGCTGCGGTCGGGTTCCTGGTGGTAGGAGTGCCGGCAGCAGGACTGTGGACTGTGATCTTTGTCTTCGCAGCGGTGGTTCAGGCGGGAGTTCTGGTATTGATTCCGGCAGTGATCTATGTGTTTGCGACCGCGAGTGTCACCAAGGCTGTGATTTTTCTGGTGTGGTGCATCATGGTTGGGCTGATGGACAACATACTAAAACCCCTGTTGCTGGGGCGTGGTGTCGCGGTTCCCGTCGCAGTGGTTTTTCTGGGCGCAATTGGTGGATTTGTGGCCATGGGTGTCATCGGCTTATTTGTGGGGGCGATCGTTCTGTCAGTCGGTTATAAATTATTCCTCGCCTGGCTACAAGGAACGCCCGTCGCCAATCAGGAGACTCAACATCCAGTGTCGCCGTTTTCGGACGCGGAGGGAGATTAGGGCGTAGCGGACATAACTCGGCACCCGCAGCGACTGAATTGGAGCTTGGAAAACCGCCAGTGGTTTTTAATAACGTGGCTGGGGATTTCCCTAGTAGTTAGAGCCTGCCATTTTTCTAAAATGGCGCCGGAAGTTATCCGCGGAAAAAAGATCCTGACCGAAGCGCAAATCCAGCAACTTTTGGATCCAGTCAAGCTGACCGGATTGGATAAGAGCAAATACCAACAGAAATAATTCAATGTCTACGCCGGTGCGGCACCCGAGGATTCGGCGAACGCGCGAGGAACCAAGAAATATCGAAGGGAACAAATCATGAAACCGACACGTCGAACGTTCATAACACTTGTGGTTCTGCTTTCGCTGACCAACTCTCACCCAGTTTTCTCTCAGGGGAAACAGTTACCGAACATTGTGATCCTGGCAACTGGCGGAACGATTGCTGGTGCTGCCGCTACCGGCACTCAAGCGGGATATACTTCTGGCGCGGTAACCATTGACGCCATGCTGGCCGCCGTTCCGGGCATCAAAGATCTGGCCAACATCAAGGGAGACCAAATTTCCAACGTCGGTTCGCAGGACATGTCCCTCGCCATCATGTTGACAGTGGCCAAGAGATGCAACGAGGTCCTCGCTGACAAGTCGGTAACGGGTGTTGTGATCACGCACGGCACCGACACCATGGAAGAGACCGCGTTCTTTCTGAACTTGGTCGTGAAGAGTGATAAGCCAGTGGTTCTGGTCGGCTCCATGCGGCCTTCTACCGCTGTCAGCGCGGATGGTCCCCTGAATCTTTATGACGCCGTGGCCGTTGCTGTCGATCCGAATGCCAAGGGGCGCGGAGTACTGGTGGTCATGAACGACTGGATCCACGGTGCACATTCGCTCACCAAGACAAGCACCACCGCCGTACAGACCTTCCTCTCCCCGTTGCGCGGGCTGGTGGGTGTCTCCATGTACGGCAAAAATGATTTCTACAATTCGCCGTCTTGGAAGCACACGTTGAACAGCGAATTTGACGTCAGCAACGTCACTTCTTTGCCCCGCGTGGATATCCTCTACGCCTATGCGGATATGTCTCCCGATCTGATTGACGCTTCGGTGGCAAACGGCGCAAAGGGCATCGTCATTGCGGGAGTCGGCAACGGCAACATGAACAAAGGCTCGCTGGAGGCGGCGGAGCAAGCGTCGAAAAAAGGTGTGGTTGTGGTGAGGAGCAGCCGCGTAGCGACAGGGGCCGTCGGGCGAAACGTGGAAGTGAACGACGATGAATTGGGGTTTGTGGCCTCCGACGAACTCAATCCCCAGAATCGCGCATCCTTCTGACGTTGGCTCTTCTAAAGCCCCGGCCAAACGCGCAGCTTCAGGAGCTTTTCAACACATACTAGCCAACACCCCGGAGGGAGCATGAGGATTAGGTTGCGATTCCTGGTTCTTGCTTCTCTGGTTTTCACACCCTGTCTTTTGCGAGGACATCAATCGGATACCTCATTCGATCAAACGCGAACTTCGGTTCCGAGCACACAGAAATCCACACCAGCCGCCGGGAATCAGAGTCTCGACCAGACCATGGAGGCGGGCGAGTCCGATGAAGCATAGCCATGAATTGAATAAAGAAGCGGTCGAGTCGTGGGAATGGCTTGGCTGGACACTACCAGGTGCCGATGCGCACGACCGCCTGAGTGGATATCTTAAGGCTTTCCTGGGGATGGATCTGGGCGACGTCGTTCATCCAGGAATGAGTGTATTCGACACTGAGCACCCGCCACGCGAAAGGCCGCGTGATTACTAAATCGAAGCCTCCGCCGACGGCGATGCTGGGACCATTCTGAGCGTTCTCCACAGAATAATCGCTGCGTTTGGGGTAGTGAGAGAGGGTTCCGTTGCCATCATTCCATTCCTTCATCAATTTTGCGCGCAGCTCACCGTCGATAATCTCCCTGGTGACTTTTCTTCCGCCAAACATGAATTGAGCAAAGGGAGAGAAGCGTTTGTCCGCCCTCGGAGTCCAGCGAAACCCGCCACCGTAAAAGAGCGAGTCGGCACTGTAGTTGGAATGCGGCATATTCATGATCAGACAGCCATTCACTTCCGTGATGACCTGGAGCTTGGGATTGACGCGCGCTGCGCCCGAACCACCGCCACCGATGCAGGAACCGCCACCAAGAAAGGTCTCGTAATAGGGGAATGCGGTCAGCTCGACGGGGGCCTCCTTGGGATGGAGATGGCTAAATTCCACACCTTCCGGCATCCAGGTATTTTTGACGAATTGGAAGGGCTTCTCACCTGTGCCGTTCTTGTAATCCTCCATGAGTTGCGTGCGAATTTCGTAGTTTTGGCCAAAGAGATTTAGGCGCGTATCGCGGACCCAAGGGGCGCGAAAGGCCATCATGTTGGCAAAAGTGCGGCCAGGATTAAGGAAGCTGCGCGCGAGAATGATGATGGCGCGATTATTGGTCCGATTCTCCAGACCCATGATCAGATAGCGGTCGGCGGCGTCCTCAGCCAACATGGTGCAAAAGCCCAGGGTAGGGGTATCGACCAGCGTAATGAAGCCGGGCGAAGCATGCAGCATGACATTCGCAATGGAAGCCTCGCTGATAGGGCCAATTTTCCATTGAGTGTGCCAAAATGCGCCGAAAGCCAGGGAACGTAGCATGCTGACCCAATATTCACGGCCGTCGCCCAACTGCACGCGACGATATTGCGGGTCGTTTTGCCGCTCGATAAAACCAAAGACGGATCCCTCGATAGGATGGCCGACGTATGGGGCCATGAACGTGTCACTGTCGCTCCAGCCGCGGAGTTCAGAAACGGACTGGGTGTAGTGTGTGAACCAATGTCCGTTAAGTGCGTCGCGGGTCCCAGGTTGGAAGGTAAGGTCGAACGTATGCATGATGCCTGTGTAGAGGAGGGATTCCCCGATGGCAGGCCCCCAATGGAAGCGCGTGCTGTTGCGAGAGTTCGTGTCCTGTGGATTGATCAGGATTAGAGAAGAAGTAGGATATTTGGAGGGCAGGGTATCTGAAAGGCGGAGTGGAAAAGCGTTTGTACCAGGTGTACCGAAACGGGGTACGGCAGGCGAAGAATGCGAAAAAGGGATAAGCCGGGACTGGTCAATGTATTGAAGAAGTTCCGATTGCGAGTAAAAGACATCAATAGGTGCTAGATCGAGGTCCAGCGATCCCTGAGCACGGAGGGGCATGTAAGGGGAGCCGAAACAGACAGCAAGCAACAAGACGCGAACACAATTCAGCCGCACTCTCACTGGACGAAGTGGTCCTTTCATGGAGTTTGACTACAACCTGGAAACTACGGGCGGACTGCCTAACTGGAGTCGTCGCTGCTTTTAATTTTGTTGCAGCACGATTGCGAATATATCTACCGGAACCGCGACTGCATCGTTGCTAAGTTCATGCTAGGTTTCGTTCGCACCGCTCACAACTAGGAAAATCCCTAATAGTGGGCGAAGCATCGGTCTGGAATCGGCAATTAGCGTCATCGTGGAGAACTCCTCCTAGAATTTGTTTCTCCAGTATTCGCTCTCGCTAGACAGGTGACGGTCGGGGGTGTCTGAAATACCTCCCTAGGGATTCCCCTAATTGTGTGAGAACTCGGACAGGTATAAACGTTAGGCGCAGGTGCTGCTATAGCTGTCGGTGCCATCGCGCTGACCTGGAATTGACGTCAGGGCCCGGGAGAGCATTCATCACCTACGGAAATCCCGAGGCCGGTGTGGACTGACAACCGAGTGGTGGGGCCAAGCAAGCAGTCTGCCCCCAGCCAATGATTTTGAGAGTAGCCTAAAGGGCACGGATAATCGGGAGGGGGAGAACGTCTATGAGGCTCCCAATCGCTCGCTCCACCACGTTACTTGCCCTAACGCTGGCTTTTAGTCTTCGTGGCGGCGCATTCGGCCACGCGGACAATGGCCAGGGAGTTGCCCATGAAGCCGCGAAGCTCAATCAGCTTGGAGCCGACCACCTTCATAAAAAGGAATACGACCAGGCCATTGCCAGCTTCCGCGAGGCATTGCAGATCCAACCGGAGTTTCCGGACGCCCTCGACAACCTTGGTAAAGCGTTGGAGGCCACCGGCAAGGATGCGGAAGCCATCGCCGCTTTCGACAAAGCGATCAAAATCGCTCCGGAGAATGCCGCCGCTTATGCCGATAAGGGCATGGCTCTTTTTCATGAAGGGAAGTACGAAGACGCGGCTGCCGCATACCGCCAGGCTCTCGAGCATCACAAGGACTTTTCTGAAGCGCAGAACGGATTGGGCGCGGCGCTCCTCCACCTCGGAAAAAATAGTGAGGCAATCACTTCATTTCGCGCCGCGGTAGCCAGCAATCCCCGGAACGCCGAGGCCCTCGGAAATCTCGGATCCGCCCTGCTCACCGAGAATCAGGCCCAGGAAGCCTTGCCTTTCCTTCGTAAAGCACACTCGCTTCGCCCCGATTCGCAGGATTTGCTCGAGAATTACGCGCTCGCCCTCGATCAAACCGGCCAGACCCACGAAGCAATTGCCGCTTACCACAAACTCACCACCAGGCATCCCGATCAGTCTACTGCCTGGGAGCACCTCGGGCACCTCTATTCCAAATCAAAACGCTACAACCAGGCGGTCTCCGCATTTGAAAAAAGCCTGGCCCTCAAACAGGACCAACCGGAAGTCCTTGTCGCTCTTGGCCAGACCCAGGCCGATGAAGGCAAACTCGCTGACGCGATCCTATCCTTTGAGAAATGCCTTTCGCTTAAGCCGGATGAGTTCTATGCCTTTTACAACTTGGGAAACGCGTACTACACGCAGAAGGAGTACGCAAAAGCCGCTTCCAATTACGAAAAAGCTTACGCACTGAAACCGGACTTCCCAGACTCCCTGGTCGGCCTCGCCGCCAGCCAGTTGGCCGCCAACAAATACGCTGAAGCCATTGCGACTTACCAGAAACTGGTTCCGTTGAAATCCGATGACGCCAATGTGCGATTCAATTTCGGTACGGCACTTTTTAACGCCGGGAAATTTCAGGACGCTGCCGCCAGCTACCGCGAAGCCGTGCGCCTCAATCCCGCGCTTGCCCACGCCCACTACAACCTGGGGATGGCACTGCTCCGCTTGAACGATTCCAAGTCTGCCCAGACTGAATTTACCGAGGCCCATCGCCTCGACCACAGCCTCAATCCACCTGATTTGTAGCTGCACCAGCAGAAGGAACGCCGTTATCGAGGAGGGGACAAAATGAACATTTCCAGATGGATCCGATTCGCCGCATTTGCCGCTGTGGCAGTTGCCGCGAGCCTTGCGAATGCACAAACCAAGAAAGAAATTCCGGACGCAGGCGTCATCCGCAAGTCCATCAAGTCCGTTGGTTATGAAGTGGGCGGTGGCGCCACCAAGGTAGTTTTTCTCGGCACGAGTGCTGTGCCCCAGGCCAGCGGCGAAGCCAAAGTGGAGGCCAAGACAGGCGGCACCAACATTAAACTCAAGTTGACAGCAATGCCCCAGCCCACAACGCTCGGCGCAGAATTTTTGACCTACGTGCTCTGGACCGTCACACCCGACGGCAGCACCAATAACATTGCTGAGATTCCCATCGATAAAGATGGAAATGGCAAGCTGTCTGCAAAAGCACAATCGCAGACCTTCGCCATGATCGTGACCGCAGAACCTTACTCCGCCGTGCAGCTCCCCAGCGAACTGGTGGTGCTGGAGAACGACACCAAGAAGAACACCAAAGGCAAGATCTATCCGGACAACAGCTACAAGTTGATGAAGCGCAGCCAATACACCAAGTTGGGAAATCCCTTGGCTCTGACTCCGGACCTGAAAAATGTGCCCTTGGATATGTACGAAGCGCGCAACGCCGTTGACATTGCCAGATCGCAGAAGGCGCAGCAATACGCGCCAGAAGTCTTCAGCAAGGCGGAGAGCAGCCTGCAACTCGCGGAGAATTCGCTGGCTTCCCAGGCGGATAAGGCTCTGATCATTACCAATGCCCGCCAGACCATGCAGTTCGCGGAGGATGCCCGCGCCCTTTCCGCGGAACGCCAGGAAACGGAGCGCATTCAGCAGGAAAAAGATGCCGCCGCTGCTGCGGCTGCCGCCAAAGCCAAGGCTGAGGCTGACGCCGAAGCCAAGCGGCAAGCGGAGTTAACCGCCGCCAGGGAGGCACAAATGAAGGCCGAAGCCGCAGCGCAGGCCGCTCAGCAGAAGGCCGCGGCGGAAGCAGCTGCGGCCAAGGCTGCAGCGGAACAAGCTGCTTTGCAAGCCAAGGAACAAGCCGCCAGGGATGAGGCGGCGCGTGCCCAAGCTGCCACCGCAGCGTTGCGCGCTCAACTCCTGCAACAACTCAACGAAGTTTTGCAAACCACCGATACGCCCCGCGGGCTGGTGGTGAATATGGCGGATGTCTTGTTCGAAACGGGCAAATACGCTTTGAGCCAAGACGCGCAACTCAAGCTGGCCAAGCTTTCTGGGATCATCCAGGCGCATCCCGGGCTGAACCTGGCCATTGAAGGCCACACGGACACAACGGGCTCGACGGACTTCAACATGAAGCTGTCACAGCAGCGTGCCGATACCGTTCGGGAATTCCTGATTTCACAGGGATTGTCAGCGGACATCATCACGGCGAAAGGAATGGGCGAGGCCGATCCCGTCGCAGACAACAGCACTGCCGCAGGGCGTAAGCAAAACCGGCGCGTGGAGATTATCGTCTCCGGTGAAGTGATCGGCGCAAAAATGGTCGCGAAATAGCGACAAGGTTATACGACTAGACTCACTGCGGATTCGATGTTGATTCTGAGGAGCTGCTCATGATCGGAAAACCATCCATCGTGTCAGGTCTAGTAGCACTGCTTTTTATTATTCCTGCTGTCTTGCTTTCACAGAGTTCTACCCATAAACACACGCTCATAGTTAATGGGCAATCGACAGAGGTGCCTCTGATTCAAGTGAATGGCCATGCCTATGTTGGTCTGGAAGCCCTAGCGGCTGCCTTGAAGGGTACGCTTAGCTCTTCCGGTAAGATGATCGCTCTCAGCGTCCCTATCGGTTCGGCGAGCAGCGGTCCGGCCACAAATGTCGCAACTCCGTTGCCAGCGCCCCCTCCCGCGTCGCATCAGACGGGGTCAGCGAGTTCTGGATTTTCGAGGGATTTCTTAAATGCGGGAATAGAGCAAATGTCTACTCTGCGTGAATGGCACACCGCACTCGAGACTTCAATTCAAAATGGAATCCCTCTGTCTGCCGGTTTGCTCGCGCCGTATCGCGCACTAGCAACCACAAATCTGCGCTTCGCTTCGGTCACTGCCAGTACGTCTTCCGATCGCAGCGCGTATCAGCTTTTGAACAACGAATACCAGAACATGGCCAAACTGAGCGACAAATACGTCAACCTGCGAGCCAGCCTGACTTACATTGCGCCGGACGCACTCCAGAACGACGATCTAAACAAGCGAATCATAGCGTGCGGCCGTTCACTGGGAGCGATGGCGGCGGCCGGGCAATTCTCCGATGATGGTTCATGCCATTGAGTGCAGGTAAAGAATAACCTTGAAATGAGGGAGACTCTACTTTTTTCAGGGGCCATTCGGAAAACTTCAGGCTCATCCGGGGATGGCTCGATCTATACCGTTCTTTTGGTAACGACCTAAGTGGAATGCCGCACTAGGGATTTCCCCAGTTGTTTGGGAATGGGGACAGGTCTAAAAGGTTAGGCGCAGGTCGCACGGTCGCTGCAACCTCCCAGCGACGTAGGACACATAGCGGGACTCGGGGATCTCCATTGCCCCCAATGCCTCCCCGAGTCCTCACCTACAACGGCAACACATGCTCCGGACACCAGTTCTAGCTGGAAAAATATGGATTATGAGGATGTTCGATTTCATTCCCCCCATGGAGCGATTATGCCCGCAGTAGAGTTCCGCGCCATAAATCTTCGCCATAGCGTGGACTGGCTACACGGTTTGGACTCGAGGGAAATAGACTTAGTTTTAGCGGCGGCGAAACCGCGCCGATTTCCGGCCAAGTCGGTAATGACGCCCCAAGGAGATCCAGCTGACCAATTCCTCCTGTTGTGGGATGGCCGTGCACGCTTTTTCTTTGGGACTCCCAGCGGGAAAAAGGTCAATTTAATGTGGCTTACTCCCGGCGATATCTTCGGTGGTGCAGCGCTGCTTTTCAGACCTTCCAATTATCTCGTCAACACAGAAGCCGTCAGTGACTGTACTGTGCTCGTTTGGGAGCGCTCGGCGATTCGTTCCCTCACACAACGATTCCCTCAACTCCTGGAAAACACGCTTCTCACCGCCATGGATTATTTCTCTTGGTATGTCGCTGCACATGGAGCCTTGATATCCCAGACTGCCCGGGAAAGGCTCGCGTATGTCCTATTTGGATTAGCAGAAAGTATCGGCGAAAAAGTCTCCGGAGGCGTCCAGATCGATGTGACCAACGAAGAGCTGGCCAACTCAGCGAATATCACTCCATACACCACAAGTCGTATGATCAGCGATTGGCAGAGACGCGGCGCGATTCGCAAGCATCGGGGGAAGATTCTTCTCCGCTCTCCCGAAAAGTTCTTTCTGAAGGTGATCTGATCCCTGATACCCTATCCTCTCGGCAAATCGCGGATCGTATGTTAAAAGCGCGCAAGTTCCTTTCGTTACTCTATTTCGGCACCTTACTTCGTAGCATTTGCTTTCTTAGTTGGTCGTATACAAGGACATCAACTCTTGATCCCGGGGTCGGAACTTCCATTCCAGTCCGGCAGGCTGCGGCTGACAAATCGCTGACCAAGGAGAATGGCCCGGATAGCAGGTATCAGGTCCCTGCCGGCATCCCACTTGAAAACGTAGCCGGAACCGCCAACTTCAACGGCTGCCTGGATGAGTGCGATATCATCCATTGAGCTCAAGAAGAGAATTTTGGAACCGGGAGAGACCCTACGAATTTGGCGCGCGGCCTCAATGCCATTCATCCCAGGCAGGGAGATATCCATTAACACCACCTCCGGCTGCAACTCGTTGGACTTCTGAACACCTTCGGATCCAGAGGCTGCGACGTTGATGACCTTGAATTCTGGCTCCGCTTCAAGATGATCTCGGACGAAGCGCTGCCAAGGCAGGGAATCATCGACTACAAGAATTTGTACAACGGACATTTTGACTTTCCTTTCGAACGGAGTAACTTCGGCGGGACAGCCAACTCGCGATCATCCTGAGGGGTGTTCCTACTCTAGGATTTCATGCCAGGCTTGAGCCGTCGTTGCGCTATGGCATTCACGAAATTGCTCTTGAGCAACCAGGTGGGGCATCCAGTTTTTGGGGACTTATCCGGACCTGTAAGTTCGGGACTGGGGTTTTCCCCAGTTGTTCGGAAACGAAAGCACCTCCAAAAATACCTACTGGGCAATGCAAGATGGGCAGGATTCGGGCCGCGTGGTCACTGGGGGAGAAAACCATTGAAAAAATATCTGGGAATGGCGCTCATCGGAGTCTCGGGAGCCTGCCTTTTTCTTAGTGGCAGGCTCTTTGCGCAAATTTACGACCAGAACGAACCTCGACCACGAATGACGCTGCAGGGAATGTCTCCGCAAGAATTGCAGTTGATGCGGCAAGACCTCCGGAAACAGAAACAGAAATTGATCGCGGAGAATCTACCCATGACGGAATCGGAGGCCGTCAAGTTCTGGGCTGTTTACCAAAAATACCCGACGGAACTGCAAGAGATTAATGATGAGAAATTCGAAATGATCCATTCCTATGCGCAGAACTGGCGCTCGATGTCAAACGAGGACGCTTTGATTTTCATGCGACGGTGGCTGGAGATAGATGAAAAGCTGACTCAATTGCGCTCCAAGTACTTCCTCCTCCTGAGGGATGCCCTTCCAGGTAAGAAGGCAGCTACCTTTTTTCAACTTGACCAGCGAATCAGCATGATGATTAATCTCGAGATTGCATCCCAGTTGCCGCTGCTGCACGGAACGTTTGGATAAGAACATACCGACGCGCCGGTTCAGTAGACATCACCAGGGTGGAAAAGCGCGACGCCGGAGTTGATGCGGGCAACCGATGCAATCACTTTGGGGTGAGGACTCGAGGAGTATTGGGGGACATCCCCGAGTCCTGCCACGGTCGGCGGAGGTTGTACCGACCGCTCACCTTTGACCTGTGCTCAGCCTTTTAAACGTACCCCCGCTCCCAGACAACTGGGGAAATCCCTAATCGACATACTCGCACTAATTTAGAAAGATTCTCCTATGGAGCTGCGAACACACCCTAGGCTACGAGCATTGTGTCTCTTGGTGCCGTGGTGAGGCAGTTCATGCAAGACCGGCGGGACATGTGCTCCCCGAGGTTAACTAGGGGTTTTCCTAGTCGACACACTCCAATCAGAAACATTAATGTTTCCCCCTATGGACGCTTGCCGGCCTCATTTGTATTTTCGACGCTAGGTCGGGTGTCGAACGGAATTTGGTCTCTCGATGGCTGACTGGCTTAGAAAAGGTGTGAACGATGATGCGCAACAATACAAATAGGTCCAATTCTCGGAAATTCGGCTACGGCGCGCTGTTACTCGCTGCGCTAGTACTGATAGGGCTCACGGCCGCTGTTTCCGCCGACGACAGAAGCACAGAAACCATTGACGCCACCGCAATGGGCACCAGCACACAGTTAGGTCAAAACGTCAGCGTGAAGGTGACCATCTACGAGTTTTCCACCGATGAGGATAGACAAATTCTTATTGACGCTTTCAAGAAGGGCCAAAATCAGGGCTTGGTAAATGCGCTCACCAAGATGAAGTCCGTCGGCCGGATTGCTATCACCGGCACGCTTGGCTACGACCTTAGTTATATTCGCCTGGTTCCCACTCCCACGGGCCGTAAGATTCGCTTTGTAACCAACCGGGTTCTTCGATTCGGAGAGCACTATTACAACACGCAGACCACTGCATTTAACCTGACTGCCGGCGAGATCGAGATAAATGATTCCGATAAAGATAAGAGCGCTGGCGTACTCTACCCAGCGGCCCAACTGGTGATTAACAAAGAAGGACAACTGGAGTTTCAGCTCAATAAAAATCCCTGGAAGCTGGTCAACATTATCGATTGGAACAGAGCCGGCACTCGGGAGTAGAAATCGTTGAAATGCTTGGTCAGCGCAATTCTTGGCTGTCTCAGGCGCCGATTATTTAACTCCAAGGATTGAGGTGCCTGATGAAGATTTACCGCTTTCTAGCAATTGTCTCTTGTTTGCTGGTACTGCCGATCTTCCTAAGCAGTTTCCTTGCCGGAAAGGACACTCAGAAGAAAATCAAGGGTGATGTCTGCTCGGGATCTAATTCTGCAAGTATTTGTTCCGCAGCGAACACATGTGGTTCCGCTTCCGCTCCCTGCTCCATCGACATCAGGCGGAGCGGGGGTGCCTATGCAACTGCGAAGCCAAGCATCCCGGATGCCAAGTCCAACAAAGCATTCTGCATTAAAGTTGGCACCAGCGTGACCTTCATGACCAGTTCCAATAACACAGGATTCGTCATCGACTTCGGCAGTAAGGATCCCTTCGACCACCCAGGCGCCATCATTGGCGGCGCCGATCGCCCGATTACTGTGACTGCCAAACATCCTGGTTGTTACACCTATTCCATAGGGGCTTGCACTCCTGGCACCATCTATGGGATGTGCGGCAACGCAAACACCCAGCTAATCATTTCTGCCAACTAATTTCGATGAAAGATGAAGGTTGTTTCTGGGTTTCGTAGTTCACCGCCTGATCTCAGACTTCATTGGAACGACGCAAGTATGGGCCTGCTAGCAAACCTTAAGTTACGTCGAAAACTGCTTATCGCAATGGCTCCCTTGGCAGTCATGGCGATTCTCGCTGGCCTGTATTCTTCTATCCAAAGCAAGAGGATCGACACCTGGTACAGCCAGCTCATTAATAATGATGTCAAGGCAGTCCACCACATTGACACTGCACGCTCGCTCAATAGGCGGTTCAATCTCTATCTTTACCGTCTTATCGGAGAGACAGATTCTGACCGCAGGCAGGTTGTCGACGCCCAACTGGAAACCACCTACTCCGAATACAAAACGCAGATCGCCGAGGCTATTCGCCTCGCCCGTGCCCAAAGCGCCCAAATCACAGCCGCCGCAGCTGATTTCGATAAGGCAGTCCTTACTTCGCAGCCCGTCCGTGCTGCCGCTCTCGCCAACGACAAGGTAAAGGCCGCCGCGATCATGCACGCTAGCGTCGATTCCGAACTTCAACGAACTCATGAGCAAATCACCAAGGTCTCCGACGAATTGCAAAAAGCTGTCGATCAGCGTTCTGACGAACTTACCGAGAAGACGCACCACGCTATCATAGTCACTTGGCTGGTCATCGGGTTCGGGCTGCTCATCACTTTCGCTGTCGCTTCCTATGTACTTCAGGTCAATGTCGTTCAAGAACTCTTCTCTTTGCGCGACAGCATTCAGTCCCTCGCCTCGGGCAGATTGGATGAGCCCATCCCTTTCCTCAACCGGCCGAACGAAATCGGCGAGATCAGCCGATCCTTGCATACGCTTCAAGGCGGCGCCAAGGACCGCGAAACGCAGTCTTGGGTCAAAGCCGAAGTCGCGGCGACCGGTGTGCGGCTTCAAGCCGCAGAGAATTTCTCCGTTTTCACGGCATCTTTACTGTCCCGCATCTCCGAATGTATCCCGATCCTATACGGTGCTTTTTATTTGATAGACGAGTCGCACTCTCGTCTAAGTCGCGTCGGCAGCTTCGCGCTTGATGGCCGCGGAGAGTCCGCCGAGTTCGCGCTCGGCGTAGGGTTGGTCGGTCAAGCCGCCCTCGAACGCCGCGTGCTCGACCTGTCTACAGAGAAAAATGATCCTATTCTCGTCTCCGCCGGCATGGGTACGGTAACACCAGGCAAAATCCTCTTCATACCTGTTCTCAATCATGACCTTCTCCTTGGCGTGCTCGAACTCGCCGCCGTCTCTGTTCTCTCCGACCGCCAGCAAGCTTTCCTTGATGCGCTTCTCCCCTCGGTTGCCATGAACGCCCAGCTTCTCGCCCGAAACCTTGAAACCAAACGACTCCTTGAACAGACTCGTGCGCAGGCTGAATCCCTCGCCGCTTCCGAACGGCAGATCATTGCCCGAAAGGAGCAGCTGGAAGCCACCAATCGCGCTCTGGAAAGCTCTCAAGAGGAACTCCGCCGCGCAAAGGAAGTCGCCGAAGACGCCACCAAGATCAAATCCGAATTTCTGGCCAACATGAGCCATGAAATTCGCACACCGATGAATGCCATCATTGGCATGTCTCATCTGGCGTTAAAGACCGACCTCGATCCTCGTCAGCGAGGATATGTCCGCAAGATTCAACAGTCGGGCCAGCACCTGCTGGGTATCATTAATGACATCCTGGACTTCTCGAAGATCGAGGCCGGCAAACTGACAGTCGAGAACATCGATTTCGATCTCGAAAAGGTGCTAGAGAACGTCAGCAATCTGATCTCGGAAAAGGCCACGGCCAAGGGCCTGGAATTGATTTTCGATATTGATCCAGCGGTTTCCACTCACCCGAAGGGTGACCCTCTACGACTAGGGCAAATCCTGATCAATTTTTGTAATAACGCCGTCAAGTTCACCGAGCAGGGCGAGATTGTCGTGAAAGCTCGGGTACAGGAAGAAGACGAAAACGGCCAACTGATTTGCTTTTCGGTGTGCGACAGCGGTATCGGACTCACTGAAGAACAGATGGGTCGCCTCTTCCAAGCCTTTGAACAGGCGGATGCTTCCACTACTCGCCAGCACGGGGGCACTGGTTTGGGTTTGGCCATCTCCAAGAAACTCGCTCAGCTCATGGGCGGTGACGTCGGCGTCTCCAGCGAAGTCGGAAAGGGCAGCACTTTCTGGTTCACCTCCTATCTTTCCAAGGGTGAAGGCGTAACCCGTAGCGCCACGCGGCCCGATCTCCGTGGGCGTCGCGTCTTGATTATTGACGATAATGCCCAAGCACGAGAGGTTCTTGCCAGCATGCTGACCAACATGACCTTCGTAGTACACGAAGCTCCGTCAGGTCGCGAAGGCATCGAATCGGTCCGCCAGGCCGTGGATCGCGGTGAGGCTTACGAAATCGTCTTCATTGATTGGCAGATGCCGGGTCTCGATGGCATCGAAACTGGCAAACTCATCCGGGCCCTTCCGAATCTCTCAGGCCCTCCCCGTCTTGTTATGGTCACTGCCTATGGCCGCGAAGAGGTCCTGCGGCAGGCTGAGCAAGCCTCATTCGAAAATGTTTTAATAAAGCCCGTCACACCGTCCATGCTCTTTGACTCCATCGTTCAGGTCCTCACCGACGTTCGTGACGCCCAGCGCGAACCCCTAATCGCCCCACACGAAGCTGATCTTTCTTCTATCCGCGGCGCGCACATTCTCCTCGTCGAAGACAATGAACTCAATCGCGAGGTCGCTATCGGTCTTCTTGAGGACGCGCATCTCTCCATCGATCAGGCAGAGAACGGCGCCATCGCCGTGCAGCGTCTCTCGAAGAGTGATTACGACCTGATCCTTATGGACATGCAAATGCCCGTCATGGATGGCATTACCGCCACCAAGGCCATCCGTTCAAATCCCCGTTTCGCTTCTCTTCCCATCATCGCCATGACCGCAAATGCTATGGACCGTGACCGAGAGATGTGTCTCGCCGCCGGCATGAACGACCATCTCGCCAAGCCCGTCGATCCTGACGAGCTATACCGTGCGCTTCTCCAGTGGATTCGCCCTCGTGCCGCCTCGGCCACTGCTTCCGCTGCATCCGCTTCCGTCTCCATTTCTTTTCCTACCATCCCTTCGGGGGACCTGCTGATCCCCGGCATTGACACCAAGACCGCCCTCAAGCGCACGGGCGGCAATCGCAAGCGTTATGAATCTCTTCTTCAACGATTTGCCGATTCCCAGTCGCATGTGGTCGATGACATCCGCGCAGCTCTCGCCGCCAAAGATTTTCCCACTGCCCAACGATTCGCGCACTCGCTCAAAGGCGCTGCAGCCAATCTCGGCGCCAACGCCCTCGCCCAAGTAGCGGCCGCTGCCGAGGCCGCTATCGACTCCAATCAGGCCGTCGCACCCGCTCTCGAATCCCTCTCTCGCTCTCTCGACCAATCCATCGCCGCCATTCGCGCCGCTCTTCCCGTGGAGTCTACTTCCACCAGCAACCGCTCTCCAAACGCCGACATCTCCACTCTCGTGCAACCTCTCTCTCGACTCAAAAAGCTTCTCGAAACCGACGATGGCGATGCCTCCGATTTTCTTCTCGATGTTCGACCCACGCTCAGTCAGTTTCTAACCCCGGCGGAAATGGACTCACTTTTCGCTCACGTCGGCAATTTCGCCTATTCAGACGCGCTCCGTTCCGTTTCCGCAATCGCAGATCGTCTTACTTTGAGATTGGAGTGAAATCATGTCCGCCACGCCACAGCTAGCTCCCGCCCTGCAGAAGTTGATCCTCATCGTTGACGATACGCCCCTCAACATTGGCGTGATCTCCGGCGCCCTGAAGGATTCCTACAAGACCAAGGTCGCCACCAACGGTGAAAAAGCTCTCGCTCTCGCCTCCGCCGACGAGAAGCCCGACCTTATACTCCTCGACATCATGATGCCCGGCATGGACGGCTACGAAGTGTGTTCGCGACTCAAGGCGGATCCGGCCACAAACGAAATCCCGGTTATCTTTCTGACTGGCCAGACTAGTGCCGAGGATGAAACTCGCGGCTTTGAAGTGGGTGCTGTCGACTACGTCCACAAACCTTTCTCTCCCGCCGTCGTCAAAGCTCGTGTGCGCAGCCACATTCTTCTTCGCGAAGCTCGCGCCCAACTTGCGTCTCAGCTCCTGGCTCTCAACACAGAACTCGAGATGGCTCGTCAGATTCAACTTTCCATCCTTCCGCACTCAATCCCTAAGCTCGCCGGCCTGGATATCGCCGCGCACTATCTTCCGATGACTTCTGTGGCCGGCGATTTTTACGATTTCATCCAGATTGACGACAAGCATATAGGTATCCTTATCGCAGATGTTTCCGGCCACGGCCTTCCCTCCGCGCTCATTGCCTCGATGCTGCAAGTTGCGTTGACTGGGCAGGCTAGCCACGCAACAGAGCCTGCCAAGGTGCTGTTAGGTCTGAATCGCGCGTTCTGCGGAAAGTTCACTCGCAACTTCGTCACCGCTGCCTACGTCTACGTGGACCTTGAAAACAATCTCATGCGATATGCCGGCGCGGGACACCCGCCGATGCTTCAGTGGCGCAACTCCACCGGTAATGCCACCCAAGTTTTGGAAAACGGGCTGGTTCTTGGAATAATTGAGGAAGCCAGTTACGAAGCACTCGAGTTTCTTCTCGAGCCTGGTGATCGCTATGTACTCTGCACCGACGGCATCCTCGAGGCTGCAAACTCGGCTCAGGAGCAGTTTGGCGCGGACCGCCTCATGAGTTTCTTGAAAAACCACAATCATTTGGAGGTGGAGCCGTTCTCACAAACCTTGCTCGATGATTTAGCCGGTTGGTGCAACCAGACGGTGGATCAGGGGCAACAGGACGACATCACGCTGCTGGTGATTGATTACAAGCACCACTGAGGCCCTGGCCGTCTAACCCTCTCGAAGTAGTAGAAGATATTTCACGATCGCGAGATGGTTCATGAATCTGTGCGGGTGGCCCGCGTAAAGCCCTCAGCTGGTTAACGCGTTTCCAAGACCGACAACAGCGAGAAGTCCTTGAATGCTTCCCTAGGGATTCCCCTAGTTGATTGGGAACGGGGGCAAGTCTAAAAAGCTAAGAATAGTTCACACGGGCGCGGTCGGCGCAACCTCCACCGACCTTGAACCATAAAGGGGCTCGGGACTACATTACCCCCAACGGCACACCGAGCCCCCCTACTGCGGCAACATATGCTGGGACTATCCCCGGCTGCAAGGTTTCGGTGCACTCTGGATGTTGATTCGTCATGGATTCAAGTCGCGCTCACTCCGTGTTTTTGTTGTTCTCACACTTATCTTAGGCACATGCTGCTCCCCCCGCTGTTCAGGTTATTCCGTTCTGACGCATGAAGCAATTATCGACGCCGCGTGGAAGGAGAGCATAGTGCCCGTGCTCCTGAAGCGGTTTCCCGACGCGACGCCGGAGCAACTGCTGCAAGCGCACGCGTATGCCTATGGGGGCGCAATTATTCAGGACATGGGCTACTATCCATTCGGTAACTCGTACTTCAGTGATTTAGTGCACTATGTCCGAAGTGGATATTTCGTTCTCGCCCTGATTGAAGAATCCAGAGACCTAAACGAATACGCGTTTGCGCTGGGTGCGCTGGCACACTATGCGGCTGACGCTTCCGGTCATCCACTGGCGACCAATCGTGCAGTCGCAATGATGTATCCCGACCTGGCAAAGAAGTATGGACCGATCGTTACGTACGAGGAAAAGCCCTCCGCGCACATGAAGGTGGAGTTTGGCTTCGATGTGGACCAAGTAGCAGAAGGGAACTATGCGCCGAAGGCCTACCACGATTTCATCGGTTTTGAAGTTTCCAAGCCCGTTTTGGAAAGAGCGTTCGCAAAAACGTACTCGGTCGACATGTCGAAAATCTTTTTTAGCGTGGATCTGGCGATTGGCAGCTATCGCCACGCCGTATCCACTGTTATTCCGCGTTCGACAAAAGTAGCCTGGCATATCAAGAGGCGAGAGATCCAGAATGGCCACCCGTCGGAGACCAAGACAAAATTCACCTACAACATTTCTAATTCCGGGTACCGCAAGGAATGGGGCGACGTTTACGAGAAGCCGGGTTTCTTTGCGCGCTTTAAGGCCTTCCTTTTGCGCCTAGTGCCCAAAATCGGACCCTTCAGCGCCTTCGCGTTTCATCCACCCCCACCCGCTGTAGAACAGATCTATATGCACAGTTTCAACGAGAGCCTGGACCATTACCGATTATTGCTCCTCGCACAGGGAGAAGGCAGACTCGAATTGCCCAACGACAACCTCGACACTGGCGGACTAACAGGGCCAGCTGCCTACAGACTCACGGACGAAACCTATGCGAAATTGCTGGGCATGATCAGCGGCAAACCTATTTCGGAACCTTTGCGTGAGGACATTCTGTCCTATTACGCGGACCTCCAGAGGGACTTCGCGACCAAGAAAGATCCGAAAGCTTGGCAAAAAGTACTGAGTGATTTGGAGAAGTTGAAAGCCATGCAGGCCGCTGGCGCACACGAAGAACATGTTGGCAGAACTGAAGAAATCGGGGAGTCTACTAGCCCTGGGCTCTAGGGCGAGGCCTTCGGTTTTTTGATTCGCGAGAGGTTTTATTTTCGGCAATGATCGCATCGATGAGGTTCTGACCTCTTTCGGCTGTTTCTAGTTTGGGCGAGATAGAGGAATGCTTTTCGAGAACGCCGTTGTTTCGCAGCTTTTTCCGTTACTCAGCCGGGACCACTTTCCAGGAGCTATCCGGATTGAACCGCTCCATTTTCGCGAATTCGTTGAGAGTTGCCGGTCCAAAATCCTTTTGGTAGACAACACCGTCGTGGCTGACGATAAAGGTCTTTACTCCCGTTACACCGTATTCGGCCGGCGCAGCCACCAGGGCGAAGCCTCCGATCATCAGACCTTTCACCACGAAGTCCATTTCTCCGAGCGGTGCCGCGGGTCCCTGCCCCTTCAGAATTTTGAAGAAATAGCCATGGTATGGCTCCGCACTGGGGGAGTAGCCCTGCTCGATCGCACGGGCAATTTTTTCGCCAATCGGCCCGCCCCAACTTCCGTCGGGGTTTTGCCATGCCAGGCCATCCTGTTTGCCGAGAGTGCTGATGATGCGCTGCGCGTACTGGTTCACGTCGTAGCCCTCCCGCTTTTGGAATGCGTAATCGTGCTGAGCTTCTACGTAGCCGTGGCAGATATCTATGGCGTCCAATTCATTGCTTCCGATGCGACGATAGAGGAGTTCCTGGCGCCCGGCTTTGGCGTCAAACACCCAACCGGCTCCCAGCTTGACGATTGGAACGGGGAACGGCCAGTCCTCGTCACCCACGAGAAGGAATGCGCGGTTGCCAGTCTTGGGATCCACGGAAACAGTTTTCTTTTCGCGGGCCTCGGCGGCAAAGGCAGCAGCTCGCCGCCGGTCCTGTGGATATTCGCCGGTGAGATAGATGTCGTCGCCGCCTGGTCCGAAGAGTTGTTCGAGAGCGTTTTCGTCAAAATCCACTGCCGCCGCCACCAGCGCATCGGCTGCCTGCTGCGGAGTAGCAAAGCTTTTTGCTGCTGTCGCGGGCGCCGAGGTCGTTGTCGGAGGTTTGTTCGCTGCGGTTTGTTGTGCAACGGAAAGACCCAATCCGCATAGACAGGAAAACGCAGTTACGCCGACGAGCAAGAGAAGTCCGTATGGATTCCGATCTGCAAATATTGCTTTCATGCTCTGCTCCTATAGTTCGACTTCCGCAAACATGCCGATTACCTGCGGCGCCCACCACCGCCGCCACGAGCGCCCCCGCCTCGAGACCCCATGCTGGAGGAACCACGGCTGCTACTGGCACGCGTACTCGATCCGTTGTATCCCTTGGAACCTCTGGAGCCGCCTCCAAACGCGTCTCGGTTTCCACCGCCGCCGCGCGAGACATCCCGGCTGCCGATGCGGTCCGCTCCTCCTCCTCCGGGCCGATTGCCTGCTCCAACTCCGCCGGCCGCCCGGTTACTGACACCAGCGCCGCCAGCTCGATTGCTTGGCAGATTGCCGCCCTGTCGGCCAACCTGTTGTCTGGCACTAGCCTGACGGTTGGATAGGGAGTCTCCTCGTGCTGTACCGCCGAACCTGTCCGCGGTACCGCGATCCCGATACGGTGCGCCCCCGCGATGTTGTGGATTGTGCTTCCAGCTGGAATTTCCACCGCGGTCTCCTCCGCGAGCTGGTTGATTCGACGGGCGGTTGCCGTTCCCAATGTTGTTCCTGTTGCCCCCGTTAATATTTGAGTTGCGGTTGAAATTGTTGTTGTTGTTGATGTTGATGTCGTTGTTGCCGCCCCAGCCGCAGCCCCAGCCCCAACCGCCGCTCCAGAACGCACCCATCATTACGCCTACGCCGAAAGAAATCGCTATTCCCGCGGCATAATATCCCGCCGGTGGGTAGTAAATGGGTGGATACGGATAGACCGGCGGGCCGTACACCACGACAGGATCATAAGAAGGGACATACACGACCTGTGGATTAGCCTGCTGGACCACGATTACACTCTTGCTCTCGATGACCTTGGTTTCCACCGTCTGCTGTTCGCTCGATTTCAAATTGCCGGTGTCCTGTGCCTTTTTGCGCATGCGTTGCACGGCATCCATCACATCGCTCTGCTGCACAAGGAAAGCGTTGCCCAGATCCGTGGTCCACTGAATGTCGTCTGCCAGGCGTTTCACCACATCGGGCAGTCCGGCCAGAGCCTGAATGCTTGGGTCCCAGGGCTGTTTCGCGGCAGCATCGGCGAGCGCTTTATCCTTTAGTCCGGGATTCTTTGCCAGCCACTGTTGAAGCTGAATGAGTTCTAGGGGATAGGTGGAAGCCGCGAGGGTCTGGGCCAGCATTGGATCTGGATAAAGGGCAATGGGCGCGACGAGAGAGTCCAGTTGGTCCGGGGGTATCTTTACCGTCTGATCCTGTGCCGGAGGCGCTTGCCGAGGGTGAAGGGAAGGCATCTCTGCCCACGCGTCACCCGGGAGAAGCGCAATTGTGGAGAGCAGCGCTAGCGCGCACCGGAAGGTCTCACTTAGAAGCGTTCGTTTCGAATTCATGACTACCTCCACTTTCGACCGCCCCGTCCCGAGGATGAGCCGATCGAGTACGCACAGGTGCGTCCCGTTGATGTCGTATCCACGAAGAGTGCGCTCAATTACTTCGCAGATGGTCGCCCTGTTTCTTGGCAATCCTAGAAAGCAATCGTTGAAAGTCCCGGTAGGTGACGTGTCGCTGCTTTCAGCTCCCTTTGCAGCAACAGCAGACCCTCTTTGGTCCAGCCGAGACCCGTTCGTGTCCTGAAAAACGATGCTAGATTTCACTTGAATTCCTCACAACTAGGAGAATCCCTAGGCGCGTCCAGGGGAATCTACATATCAAAAATCGCCACCGCGGAACCAACTGGCCTCTGAGTGAGTCGAGTTCAGGGCAATGATTTGGAACAAGCCGAAGCAATTCTGAGGGGAATGAATGAACTAGGAATTTCCCTAGGTGCAAGGCAATTGCCCGCGATGTTAGGTTCGGGAACGACGGGTCGGATAACGGCTGGGTTGGAAGTGAGCAAACGGGCGCAATTGCAAGCTGTCGTCGGGGATTAATATGACGCGCGGCGTGGAAGTACCTGGTAACAGTTCTGAAGGTGACGCGGGTCCACACAAGGTAATCAGAAGGGAGAATGAGCATGAAGAAGTCCATCTTTTTTGCCATCGCCTTGTTGGTGGTGGGCGTCACGGCCACCTTGGCTCAAGACGTTCGCTACGACTACGACAAGGACAAAGACTTTTCAAAATACAAATCCTATAAATGGGTGTCTATCAAGGGGGCCGACCAGCCTGATGAGCTGACCGGCAAGCGGATAATGGCCGCCGTTGACGCCGAACTTGCCGTGAAGGGGCTGACGAAAACAGATGGCGAAACCGCCGACGTCCTTGTTGCATATCAGACGGCGATCGGCACCGAGAAACAGTTCACGTCATACAACACCGGTTGGGGTTACGGTGCGGGCTGGGGTGGAGGATGGTACGGATACAGTGGCGGGATGAGCTCAAGCACTACGTACGGCTCGACATCCACTGTCTATGTCGGCCAGCTGGACCTTAGTATGTACGACCCTACTACGAAGCAGCTCATATGGCGTGGGGTCGCGTCCAAAACGCTGGACCCTAAGGCCAAGCCAGAGAAGAAAGAAAAGAACATCGGCAAGGCTGTCAAAAAGCTACTGAAGAACTTTCCGCCAAACCAGAAGTGACTGCAACCGGTTTTGAAATTCCGGCTCACGCAGGGAAGATGACTCAGAGCCGTGGAATTCGCAGTATTCATCTCCAGAAGCAAATCATCCCATTGGTGTATTCAAATTCATTCCGAAAAGATTCGACCCGAACAGGAAAGAAAAATTGCTTGCTTGACAGGATGACGTTTTTGTTTAGCTGAAAGGCAAGTGAGCGCGGAGGCTCTAAATGCATAATTGGGGCGGTTGGCGCTTGTCCCTCTCTCCGTCCTATTGTGGATCGCCAACGAAATCGATATTTGTTCTGTTGCGGTCACTCTTTGTCTTTTCGGCAATCCTTTTCATCCCCGTCGGCGCGCCGCAGAGTCCGCCGGACAAACATGTCCTGATCGTTAATGAGGTGGGCCTCTCCCATTCTCTGACAGACTTTATCACGCACAACATCACCGAAGGAGTACAAGAGACGCCCAACTTGCCCGTCGAATTCCATTCGGAGAGCCTTGACCTAATCTCCTCTCCTGATAGGCCAACGCGGGCGGAAATAAAGGACTGGCTGGTCAAGAAATATGGCGCCTACAAGTTGGATGTGGTCGTAGCTGTAGGACCGGACGCAATCAACTTCCTGTCAAATTACACCCAAACTATGTTTCTGGATGTGCCCATCGTCATTTGTGGCAGTCCCGCGCAACTGGCTGGAGATCCCCGGCTAGACTCGCGCTTCACCGGGACATGGGTGAGCTACGAACCTGCAAAAACAATTGAGGCTGCCTTGCGTTTGTTCCCGGAAACTCGCCACGTCGTTATCGTCGGAGGAACTACTGCCTTCGACAAGACGGCGATATCTATTACAAAGGCAGGCATATCTTCGCTTGCCTCCAAGCTTGATTTCATCTACATGACCGATCTCGAGATGAACGAATTGTTGAAACGTCTGCAGCAGCTTCCGAAGCAAACGGTTGTGCTTTACATCTCGTTTTTCCAGGACGCTGCGGGACACAAGTTCATTAATGCCACGAGGGCGCTTCCTATGATTGCGGAGGCTTCCAATGCCCCCGTGTTTGGTATATCCGATACGTATCTAGGGAATGGAATCGTCGGCGGGGATGTGATGAGATTCCAAGAACAGGGCAAGGCCAGCGCCCGGATTATTTCGCAGCTACTTGAGGGGAAGAAAGCCCGGGATATTCCCATTGAGACTCTTCCGAGTAGCTACGTGTTTGACTGGAAAGTATTGCAACGGTGGCACATTCCAGAAAGCCGACTTCCTCCCGGAAGCCTTGTTATGTTTCGCGAACCGAGTCTTTGGGAACGTACTAAATGGATTTGGATCACCAGCGTCCTAATCATTGTCGGTCTTTCCGCCATCGCCGGTTATCTCCAGTACAGCCGAAAGCAGCTACGCCTGGCCAGGGATAAACAAACAGAGCTAAGTGGCATGCTGATTGCCGCAGCGGAAACCGAGCGAAGCCGCCTGGCTTCGGAACTCCACGACGACTTCAGCCAGAGATTAGCGGTGCTCGCCCTGGGACTGGAGAATGTCGCGGAAACAATCCCTCCTTTGCCGGAAGAAACTGACCGGCGAGTGCGCACACTCTTGGATTCCGTCGCCGAACTGGGAGCCGATCTTCATACGCTGTCTCACCGCCTGCATTCGGCCACGCTAGAGCGATTGGGACTCGCCACGGGGATTAGTGCTCTGTGCAGGGAGTTTGCTGCCCAACAGAATGTACAAATAGATTTTTCCTCGGACGTTATTTTGGGTTCCGTTCATCCGGATATAGCCCTGTGTTTATTCCGTATTATCCAGGAGGGGCTCCGAAATTCGAGGAAGCACAGTGGAGCAAACAAAGCGCAAGTGGTTTTGCATGAGCAGGGTGACAAGTTATATGTCTGTGTGCGCGATGAAGGCTGCGGATTTGAGGAGACCAAGTTGGATAAGAAAAGTGGTCTGGGTGTCCGCAGCATGGAAGAGCGTGTGCACTTTCTGGGAGGAAAATTCGCGATTCATTCGGAACCAGGAAAAGGAACAGTCGTCGAGGCTTGGGTGCCTCACCAACCAAAGCCAGGACATGGGAAACACTAGAGGTTTTGGTCGACCTGGCCGGACAGTGAGGGCGGGCCGAGGCGGCCAACAAGAAACTGTTGAAAAGGTAGACTCGGTGGGTTAGTGTAGCCATCTGATAACCTTCACAGGCGTGTAACGGAGATCACAGCGTAACACCGGTGCACCGTCTTTGAATGGCAGCTTCAGAAGAGTTACTCCCGCCCAAAGTTGACGCGTACCCCTGGTGTAGTTCGGATCCGATAGTCCAGAAAGGCCCACTCCCATGCAAGTCGTGTCCCCGGACAGGTCCCTTCCACGCGTCCTAATCGCCGATGACCATGAGATATTTGCGAATGCTCTGCGAGCTTATTTGGAAAAAGCGTACACGGTTGTCGGACTGGCTTCTGATGGCCGTGCGATGGTGAAGGAAGGAATAAGACTTAGGCCGGATGTAATTGTCGTCGACGTAGGGATGCCCATCCTCAATGGACTAGACGCAGCACGCAAGATCCGCGAGCAAGATCGCAACATCAAGTTCGCCTTCTTGACCATGCACGACGATCCAAATCTTGCCGCAGCCGCACTCGAACTCGGGCCAGTCGCCTTTGTTCTCAAGCACTCCGCTGGCTCGGAATTGCAGATCGCGATTGAGCATATATTGCATGGCAAGCCATACGTAACACCTAAGATGCGATCCGAAGACTGGGCGGAAGCAAAAGCCAGGGCGCGCCAGTATTCAAAGGAGCTTTCCCACCGGCAGCGAGAAGTTGTTCAGTTGTTCGGGGAAGGACGCTCCTTGAAAGAAATTGCGGATCTTCTCAACTTAAGCGAAAAGACCGTGGAGTTTCACAAACGCCGTATCATGGAGTCCTTTGGCATTAAGAGCAACGCAGATCTGGTGCTACTCGCCCTCAAGTATGGCCTTATCTCATTGAAACCCGAACCGGTGCATGCTCCCAAACTCAGACATGGAAAACTTTAGGAACTTCTTCGTCCTGGCCGCCTAGGGATTCCCCCAGTAGCGCGGCATTACGGAACGCCACTAGGATTACTCTTGAGAGCTCACCTTGGACGGCCGGCCCCCCGTCATACCATATGTTGGTGTTTGTTCATTCGGATCGGAGGCCGAATGTTGATTCGCCCGCGAATATTCTTGGCCGATGATCATTCTCAATTGCTCGAAGCTGAAACTGATCTTCTTCGGCCGCATTTCGATATCGTGGGGACCGCAATGGACGGAAACACATTAGTGTCCGAGGCTCTGCGCCTTCATCCCGATGTAATTATCGTAGATATTACCATGCCGGTTTTGAACGGAATCGAGGCTGTCCAGAAACTTGTACGATCCGGCTCAACCGCTAAATTTGTATTCCTCACTATTCATTCCAGTCAGGAATTCGTCAAAGCTTGCTCGGAGGCAGGGGCTAAGGGATTCGTTTCGAAATCCAAAATGAAAGCCCACCTGATTCCTGCAATTTATTCGGTTTTAGATGACAGGTCTTATATTTCTTCCTCCTCTCAATGAGCGTTGAAATTCCTTCGCAAAGCACCATTCTTAGCTAGGGATTCCCCTAGTTGCCGCCATGAAGGGAACGTCCTAAACAGATGAGTGAAGCGAAGTTCACTCCGATAAACAGGCAGAGGAATACCGCTGACTGGTTCGGGCGGCGAGGCCTATGGTTAGCGGCGACATCATGAAGAGTCTCAGCAACTTCGGATTTCTGCTGTTGTTGGGTTTATTTCTGGTTTTAATCTACAGCGCTGTGCGTATGTATAGCGGGGCTTATTCCCGTGCGGCATTGCGGGAGTTTTCGCAGAAACAAAAATCCACGACTGCAAACGGACCCGAAAATCCCTCTTCACGGAAAGCCGGAACGCCAGATTTTGGTCTTTGGTCCGAAAAGCGCATTGAGGCCTACCAAAGCAGTCTACTCGGCAATGTCCCGCCCCCTCTCGGGGTACTCAAAATTCCGTCGATCGAGCTTGAGGTCCCTTTGCTGGAGGGTAGTGACGACCTAACGTTGAATCGCGGTGTTGGGCACATTGAGGGCACAACCGCTCCCGACGGAATCGGAAATGTCGGCATTGCTGGACATCGTGACGGATTCTTCCGCGGGCTCAAAGATATTCGCCTTGGCGACACGATGGATCTCTTCACCGAGAGGGGAAATTCTCGTTACGTTGTGGACGAGATTCTCATTGTTCCGCCGGAGAACGTTTCTGTGCTGGCACCTCGATCAAAGCCGGCTCTCACACTTGTAACGTGCTACCCCTTCTATTTCATTGGCAGTGCGCCCCTGCGCTACATCGTCCACGCATCGATTGTGGATTCGAGCAATATTACGAAATCTGGGCAACCAAGCTCTTTGGCAGAGGAGGGGGTAAGCCGAGACAGACAATGAACTTTTGGGATGCGAAAAGAATAATGTTCACAAAGTCTTCCACCAGTTCCATTTACCGAGGACAAGAAATGACGTTGAGAAGCAAATGGATGAAAACCGGGCTCGTACTTGCGGTTGTAGTGATCAACTTCGCTTTGGGAGTTCCTTCCTTTGCCCAAGTACGAACGCAAAAGACCACCACAACAAGCAATCCCACCAACGAAGTCGCCGTCGAGCACGGTCAAGTTGTGCTCGTGGAGGGCAATGACCTGTTAATCAAAATGGAAGATGGCAGCATTCGACATATTCCCAATGTGCCGGACAGCGTCAGGATTGATGTCGACGGCAGGCTGCTTGGAATTCATCAGTTGCAGCCAGGCATGCATCTACACCACACCATCACCACCCTCACGACTCCCCAGGTTGTAACGACCGTCCAGAACGTTACCGGCAAGGTGTGGCACGTTTCGCCGCCAAACTCTGTGATTCTGCATCTGGAAGATGGCACAAACCAGTCATTCAAGATTCCCAAGGGCCAGAAATTCAATATAAACGGCCAGATGGTCGATGCGTTTGGTTTGAAGAAGGGAATGATCGTCACCGCAACCAAAATCGTCGAAGAGCCAGAGACCGTGATATCCCAGCAAAAGAAAATCACGGGAACAATGCCCGCACCTCCACCTGCTCCGCCAGCCGACGTGCCGATCCTTGTCGCGACAGCAGAAGCGCCTGCGCCAACCACCACCGCCGAAGCACCCACCGCTGCTACCACTGCAAAACTACCGAAGACAGGGAGTGAACTGCCTTTGGTTGGCCTGCTCGGACTTTTGTGCCTCTCGGTTGCGCTCGGAGTCAAGTTGCTCCAAGCGAAACTTAGCGTTTAGACAGTTCCCAAGAGGAGGGGCCACGACATCCATGGGCTCCTCCTCACCGCCTGTACCGAACGCAACAGGAGTGCGGTAGATGGGAAAGGGCTTGGTGCCGCCTAGAGGGATTCAGGAATGCCCGGTCGTGTCGCAAGTCGAGGCCGAGTTCAGAGAGAAGGTTTAGGCATGCCAAAGACAACTGTTGGATCAACACTTTTCTGGAAAATCGCGCAAAACAGTATCGCCGTTTTGTGCTCTACGCTGCTCTTGCAGGGAAACGTAATTTCGGCAGGTCAGGCACAGGGGCAAGGGCAGGCCACCGAATCGAGCCAAGAGGAAGCCCCGAAAATCCCGCCGGATCAGCTTGATTCGCTGGTGGCGCCCATTGCGCTTTATCCCGACCCGATGCTTGCTCAGGTGCTTGCCGCATCCACTTACCCGTTGGAACTCATTCAGCTCCAACAATGGTTGCTGAAGAACAGCAGCCTGAAGGACCAAGCACTGGTCGATGCCGTGCAGAAACAGCCTTGGGACCCCAGCGTCCAGGGCATGGCCGCGCTTCCGGATGTAGTCAAGCGCCTAGCGGATGACATCCAGTGGACTACAGATCTGGGCAACGCATTCCTGGCGCAACAGAGCGATGTCATGGAAGCTGTGCAACGCATGCGCAAAAAGGCAGAGGGAACGGGCAACCTGAAATCCACGGAACAGCAAAAAATAGAAACCAAGGTGGTGGAATCGAAACAGGTCATCGTAATTGAGCAGGCCAATCCAGAGGTCGTTTATGTCCCCAGCTACAATCCGACCGTCGTTTATGGTCCGCCTGTCTATCCCTATCCTCCCGTTTCCTATCCACCGCCAGGATATTACGCGGCGGGAATGGCGATCTCCTTCGGAGTTGGTCTCGCCATGGGAGCTGCGTGGGGTGGCGGCTGGGGTTATGGCTGCGGGTGGGGAGGAAACAACGACATCACAATTAACAACAATAATAATTTCAACCGGAACAGCAACATCAACGGTGGGAACCGCGTAAACAACCAACCTACTCGTGGTGGCGGCAACCGTGGCGGAAGCGCTGGTGGCAAGTGGCAACACAACGCGCAACATCGAGGCGGAGCACCTTACGGCAATAAAGCAACTGCCAACAAATTCGGGGGCACAACTCGAGGGGCTTCTGCAGCCGACCGCCAAGCCGGAGCACGGCAGAATATTTCTCAGCAGGGCAACAGAGCCCAAGCTGGAACGCGCGACTCGGGCTCGCGCGGACAGCAAGGCGGGACACGCGACGCCGGTTCACGCGGGCAACAGGCAGGCGCCAGCAATCGTGCCAGCGGCGGCGGAGACCGTGGCGGTGGGGGCGGAGGGGATCGGGTTGGCAATCGCAGCACATCCCCCGGCGCCAGTTCAAGGGGAGGTGCAATGGGTAATGGCTCGAGCGGGAGCAGCGGCAGTTCGGCGCGCGCCAGCAGTTCGCGTGGCAGCTCCAGCATGGGTTCCCGCGGAGGCGGTAGCTCTCGCGGTGGCGGCGGACGGCGGAGGTAACAACTCATGGAGAAGGAAAAGCCAATGAAATTGCAAAATATGAACTCGCATGCAGGGAATGCACGGAATAGATTGCTAGTGATTGGTTTCGTTTGCGCGTCCGCGCTAATTTTCGCTTCGTCCGCATTCTCACAATCGAAGGTGCCGCCGGTTGCTGCGACTACTCAAAAAATGTTCGCCACACCAGAAGAGGCCGCTGCGGCCTTCATCGAGGCGACAAAAACGTTTGATGTTCCAGCCCTGAATGAGATTCTCGGACCGGAAGGTGAAGACCTTGTGTCTTCCGAGGATCCCGTCAGAGACAAAAACATTGCGGCCTCTTTTAATGCAAAGGCGCAACAGAAGCACTCGGTCGTGATTGACCACAAAAATCCGAATCGAGCCACTCTCATCGTCGGAGAGGATGACTTCCCCCTGGCGATCCCCATCGTTAAACGCAATGGAGCATGGCTATTTGATACCAAGGCGGGCCGTCAGGAGGTGCTCTACCGCCGCATTGGAAGCAACGAGCTGGATGCAATCGAAATCTGCCGTGGTTACGTTGACGCCCAAAAGGAATACGCCCTAGAAAAACACGATGATGCCAAAGTGAACCAATACGCGCAGCGGGTAATCAGCACGCCTGGCAAACACGATGGACTGGTGTGGAGGAATGAGGATGGAAGCTTGGGCGGCCCCATGTCCGAGGATATCGCGAATGCTTTGCAGGAAGGCTACACCGACAAAGCCCAACCGTATCATGGATATTTTTTCAAAATCTTGAAAGGGCAAGGCCCTTCAGCTCCATTGGGAAATCAGAATTTTGTTGTAGAAGGGGCAATGATCGGGGGCTTTGCTCTCGCCGCGGCTCCGGCACATTATCGCGTCACCGGGGTTAAAACCTTCGTAGTCAGTTATCGGGGGATTGTCTATGAGAAGGATCTGGGACCGGATACGTTAAACAAGTTCAAGGAAATGGAGCTTTACGACCCAGACAAGTCCTGGAAGCCAACAGATGACAATTGGCCGGCCGATGTATCCGACGCAACTGCGTCGGCGGCGAAAAACTGAATCGGCAATTGACTGTATTCCTGCTACTGCCAGTCCGTAGGTGAAATTTCAAGAAGGGTTAGCTAGGCGGAGTGTAACCCTAGTCGCTCCACTTTGCGGACGACCCTGCGCTCGGAGACGAATCGGCGTGTTCCCCTAGGGATTCTCCTAGGTGCCGCTGCTACAGGTTCGTGCTAGGTTTTGCAGATTCGGTGAGTCGTTGAGATGCCATTGGAGTCCATTTTGGGGCGCCGGATTCACGGTGGCAGGTGCAGTTCGGAGGCGAATCGAATGACTACGAAATCTAGATGCTGTGACCAACGGCGGTCGATACGCGGAACAACTTCAACTGCCATTGGAGTGCCCTCAAACAAGCGAGTAATTTACCACTCTTCATCTCGCTCATCACAACTTCTCTTTGCTTCTCTGCTCTTTTTCGCCGCACTTGCCGGATGTTCTTCCAAGGAAGACAAACCATCGCCCCCGCCTCCAGGCGTGACGGTCACCCCTGTCGTGAAAAAAGATGTTGAGATTCAGCAGGAGTGGGTGGGCTCAATGCTCGGCAATGTTGACGCGGATATTCGTCCGAAAGTGGACGGCTTTTTGCTGAAACAGCTCTACGCCGAAGGTTCCTATGTCAATAAGGGGCAGCCGCTGTTCGAGCTTGACTCGCGTCAGGCACAAGCAAGCGTGGAGCAAGCGAAAGGGAAGCTGGAGCGCGCGCGGGCTTCCTTAACGCAAGCGCAGATTGACGTACAAAGGTACACACCGTTGGTGGCGCAGAGGGCGATCAGCCAGGCCGAACTCGATAAGGCCATGAGCATGGAACGGGCGGCAAAGGCGGAAGTGGATGCGGATCAGGCAGTCCTCGACAACGCTAACCTGAACCTAGGTTGGACAACCGTAGCGTCTCCGATCTCCGGAATTGCCGGAATTTCCAAGGTAGGTGTCGGAGATCTCATGACTCCGATATCGATCATGACGACGATTTCGAATGTGGACCCAATCAACGTTGACTTTAGCATTGCGGAGCAGGACTACATGCGATTTCAGCGTGAAAAGTTAGGACGGGCGGCAGGGCGATCGCTGCAATTGATTCTCGGTGACGGGACGGTATATCCCCAGCGTGGCCGCGCCCTCCTCGTTAACCGTGAGGTGGACTCACGCACCGGAACCATTCAGGTGCGAGCAGAGTTTCCGAATCCTGGCAATGTTCTGCGGCCCGGGCAATACGCCCGCATCCGGGCGGTAACGGAGGTCCGCAAGGGCGCACTCCTGATCCCGCAGCGTGCCGTCGCCGAATTGCAGGGAGTTTACCAGGTCGGAGTGGTCGGCGCGGACAACAAAGTCACGGTCAAAGCCGTAAACCTCGGACCGCAAGTCGCCGACGCATGGATAGTCGAATCCGGATTACAAGCGGGCGATAACGTCATCGTGGATGGATTGCAGCGACTCAGGAATGGCATGACCGTGGCACCGGCGCCCTTTAAAGATACGCAAGCCAACGCGCTGAGTGGTGAGAAGTAGCCATGGCAAAATTCTTCATCGGCCGGCCCATAGTCGCGATTGTAATTTCGATTGTCACGGTAATCGCTGGTCTTGTGGCTATGGCAAAACTGCCAGTGGCCCAGCTTCCCGACATTGTCCCTCCCCAAATCAACGTATCCGCCACCTACACCGGGGCGGACGCGGTAACGATTGAACAATCTGTTGCCACGCCGTTGGAGCAGCAAATGAACGGTGTGGACAACATGCTCTATATGATGTCCACGAACGCGAACGACGGCACCATGACACTTAAGGTGACCTACGACGTGGGGACAAATGTGGACATCGATCAGGTGAACACCCAGAACCGCGTCTCTCAAGCCAGCCCGAATCTCCCCACCTCGGTCAACCAGTACGGCGTGACAGTGAAGAAATTGATGGGCCTCCCGCTTCTCGTGCTCTCCGTCTATTCGCCAAATGGTTCGTACAATGGCCAATTCCTCGGGAACTACGCAACGATCAACATCAACGACGCCCTGCTCCGCGTTCCGGGAGTCGGCCAAGTCACGAATTTTGGTGCGGCCGATTATGCGATGCGCGTCTGGGTGAAGCCGGATCAACTGACGAAGCTCGGATTGACCGTCACCGATTTGAGTAATGCTGTTCAACAACAGAGCGCTGTGAATCCCGCAGGCCAGATTGGCGCTGAGCCGGCCCCCAAGGGCCAGCAGTTTACTTACGCCGTTCGCGCGCCTGGACGGCTCGCCAATCCGGAAGACTTCGGAAAGATCATTGTTCGGCAAAATCCCGATGGCTCCACGGTACGGCTCAAGGATGTCTCCCGAATCGAGCTGGGGTCTTTGATTTATCAGCAAATTGGACGCTACAACGGGAAGCCGGCGGTGATCATTTGCGTGTATCAGGCCCCGGGCTCCAACGCGTTGGCGGTGGCCAAACAAGTAAAGCTGCAAATGGAGGATTTGAAGACCCGTTTTCCGAATGATCTGGAGTACACAGTTTCGATGGACACCACACTCCCAATCACGGAGGGGATGAAGGAGATCATCACCACCCTGCTCGAGGCGCTTGTCCTGGTCATTATCGTCGTGTTCCTGTTCCTGCAGAATTGGCGAGCAACCCTGATTCCTTTGCTTGCAGTTCCCGTTTCGCTGATCGGCACCTTTGCGATTTTCCCCATGTTGGGTTTTTCAATCAACACGTTGTCCCTGTTTGGACTAATTCTTGCCATCGGGCTCGTAGTGGATGATGCAATCGTGGTGGTCGAGGCTGTGGAACATCATATTGAGCACGGACTCTCGCCCAAAGAGGCAACTCATAAAGCGATGGAAGAAGTTTCCGGTCCCGTGGTCGGAATCGCTTTGGTGCTATCTGCTGTATTCGTGCCCATGGCGGCGATGGGCGGTATTAAAGGGCTGCTGAACCAGCAGTTCGCAGTCACCATCGCCATCTCTGTGCTCATTTCCGCGTTCAACGCTTTGACGCTTTCCCCTGCGCTCTCCGCGCTCTTGCTCCGTCCACGCAAGAAATCGAAGGGGCCGCTGGGCAAATTTTTCGGGTTGTTCAATCGCGGGTTCGAAAAGATGACCGGCGGATATGTGAGCTGGAGCCAAGTTCTCATTCGCCGGTGGGTTCTATCCATGCTGTTGCTCGCGGGCATCTCCGTGGTTGCCGTAAGGATGGGCAAGAGCCTCCCTACGAGCTTCGTTCCGGAAGAGGATCAAGGTTACGCGTTTCTCCAAATACAATTGCCAGACGCCGCTTCTCTCCAGCGTACCGACGCAGTCATGCGCAAAATTGATGACATGCTTGGGCACCTGCACGGAGTCAAAAGTTTTAGTGGAATTTCAGGCTTCAGTCTTTTGTCCAACACGTCTGCAAGCTACACGGGTTTCTACTTTCTTCAGCTTGAGCCATGGGAAGAACGCAAGACCGAGGAACTGTCCGCCAATGGGCTCATGCAAACACTCAACAAGAAATTGAGGGCGGAAATTCCGGAAGCCATTGCTTTCGCTTTCGGCCCTCCTGCCATTCCCGGCTTGGGGACGGCTGGTGGATTCACTTTGATGTTACAGGACAGGAGTGGTGGAGACGTACAACAGTTGTCGGACACGCTTGACAAGTATGTTCAAGCGGCGCGGAAACGCCCCGAAATTGCCTCTCTGGTAAGCACGTTCCGTCCCACTGTGCCCCAACTTTTTGTGGATATTGACCAGGACCGGGTGCTAAAGCAAGGGCTGCAATTTGGCGAAGTTTATCAGACATTACAGGCCTTTCTGGGCGGCGCATATGTTAACCAGTTCAACCGCTTCGGCCGCCAGTGGAAGGTTTATCTACAGGCAGAGCCGGAATACCGCACGAACATTGATAAGGTCAACAGTTTCTATGTCCGAAACTCCAAGGGCGAGATGACTCCGCTGGCATCGTTGATCAACATCAAGCGGGTCTCAGGGCCGGAGTACACCAACCGATTCAATCTTTTCCGAAGCATCCAGATTAACGGTTCACCCGCACCCGGATTCAGTTCCGGACAGGCCATGGCCGCTATGGAACAAGTCGCCAACGAAGTTCTGCCCGCCGGGTTCGGCTATGCGTGGAGCGACATGTCCTATCAGGAAAAAAAAGCTGAAGGCGGGCAAGCGATGGTGTTTGGAATGTCTTTCCTGTTTGTGTTTCTGATTCTGGCTGCGCTCTACGAGAGCTGGTCGCTTCCCTTCAGCGTGCTTCTCTCAGTTCCCGTAGCCGTTCTCGGGGCCTATGGCGGGCTGCTGCTCCGGCATTTTGACAACAATGTGTTCGCACAGATCGGCCTGGTCATGTTGATTGGCCTCACTGCCAAGAATGCGATTTTGATTGTGGAGTTCGCGATATTGGAACACTCAAAAGGGAAGGAATTAGTAGCAGCGGCGCTCGAAGGAGCCCGGCTGCGCTTGCGGCCCATCTTGATGACCTCCTTCGCATTCATTCTTGGGTGTGTCCCTCTTTGGACGGCGAAAGGCGCCGGAGCGATTGGTCGAAAGGTGTTGGGAAGTTCAGTAATCACCGGAATGAGCGCGGCAACCGTTTTGGGAGTTTTCCTTGTGCCCGTTTTATTTGTGGTGGTTGAGCGCATCGCTAAAAAGAAACCGCAAGTCGCAGTGGGCCAAGCTGCGGCGCTGGAAGGAGGGCATGACTGATGCCAAAAATCAGCGCTGTCGTCCTCCTATCCATGCTCGTGGCCGGCTGCAATCTCGGTCCCAAATACAACCGCCCTGCAATCCAAACTCCCGCGAATTTCTATGCAGAGCGACAGTCAACCGAGAGCTCGCAGGCCGATACGGCGTGGTGGGATTTGTTCAAAGATCCAGTCCTGCAATCGCTCATCCGGGAAGCGCTTCAGAACAACTATGATCTACGGGTGGCTTTTGCCCGCGTTGAGCAGGAGCGGGCCCTCGCCGGCGTGACGCGTTCGCAATATTTCCCTCAAGTTGGATACGGCGCAGGCATTGCCGGGCAGCGGGCTCCCTTTCCCTTTGTCGCGAGCCACACCTATTACACGTATAACTTCAACACCATCTGGGAAATGGATCTGTTTGGCCGGATCCGCAAACTGAATGAGGCGCAACGCGCCGTCTATTTTGCCAGCGAAGAGGCCAGGCGTGACATTCGCCTTCTGGTGCTCGCGGAGGTTGCTCAGGGCTATTTTCAATTGCGCGCGTTGGACGCCAATCTCGAAATAGCGCACCGAACGGTCAAGAGTTTTCAGGACACGTTAGACCTCTTTCAGCGTAAGTTTGAAGGAGGTGCTTCTTCCGGTCTCGAGGTCTCTCGAGCACAAGCAGCTCTCACGAATGTCGCCGCAACCATCCCGGATCTTCAGCGACAGATCGTTGCCCAAGAAGTGGCGTTGAATTTCCTCTTGGGACGCAATCCGGGCCCGATTGTGCGCGGTAGCGCCCTGGCAGAGCAGTACGACCCACCCGAGGTACCCACCGGATTGCCAGCTCAATTGCTGGAGCGTCGGCCTGATCTGCGAGAGGCCGAGGAGAACCTGATTGCCGCGAACGCCAACGTCGGCGTAGCCAAAGCTAATTTTTTCCCGACGATTTCGCTAACCGGCGCCTTTGGTGGAGTGAGCCCGCAACTTTCGGAACTCACGGGGGCTGGAAAAGCGTGGAGCCTTGCCGGTAATTTGGCGGGTCCTCTCTTTACGGCTGGCCGCTTAAAGAATGAATATCGGGCCGCGTTTGCGCAACGCGATCAGGCAAGGATTACCTTTGAAAAGGCAGTTACACAAGCATTCGGCGAAGTTTCCACATCGCTCTCAGCCCATCAGCAGTTGGCCAAGGCTTACCAAGAGCAGCTCAACTCTGTTGCGGCCTACCGCGAGTCGGTGCGGCTTTCCGATATTCGGTATGACAGCGGGTTCGCGAGCTATTTCGAGATCATTGATGCTCAACTCCAGATGTATCCGGCAGAGCAGTCCGCAGTTGACTATGATCTCGGACGCAAGGTGGCCCTGGTAAATCTCTACCGTGCGTTGGGCGGCGGATGGAGTCTGAACGATTCCCAGTGGATTAGCACGAGCGGGACCCCGGCGCCCGTGAAGTCTCCGCCTCCCTAGAGCCAGTCTGCAACTGCTTATGGAAAGAGGAAGAGGCCCTTCGCGAGCGAGGAGTTAATTGCAATGGCCAAACAAGAGGTGGCACAACAAGAGAAATCCCTGAAGCGAAAGAAATACGACAAAGAGCTCAGGAGGCTCCAGGCGGAACTATGTAAATTGCAGGACTGGGTAAAGTACAAGGGTCTGCGTGTAATTGTTGTCTTTGAGGGACGCGACGCCGCTGGAAAAGGTGGAACCATTCGCGCTATCACGGAGCGCGTTAGCCCCCGCGTATTCCGACTGGTGGCTCTGCCCGCACCTTCTGATCGGGAAAAATCCCAGATGTATATCCAGCGCTACATGCAGTATTTTCCGGCAGCGGGCGAAATCGTCATTTTCGATCGCAGTTGGTACAACCGCGCGGGCGTTGAGCACGTCATGGGATTTTGTACGAAAGAACAATATCGGCAATTTCTGCAGATCTGCCCCGAGTTTGAAAAATACATCGTGGATGCCGGAATTATCCTGATCAAGTATTGGCTGGAGGTAGGTAAGAAAGAACAACTGCGACGATTCGAAGCACGAATTAAGGATCCCCTGCGCCAGTGGAAGTTGAGCCCGATGGATCTGGAATCTTTTCGACGGTGGTATGAATTCTCGCGTGCCAGGGACGCGATGCTCGACGCTACCGATACGAAACACGCACCGTGGCGCCTGGTTCGGTCCGACGACAAGCGCAAAGCTCGGCTGAATTGCATATCTCACTTGCTAAGCACGATTCCTTACAGGAAAGCACCACGTGAGAAAGTTAAATTGCCCAAGCGTTCAGAGAAGCAGCGTTACGACGACGGCGCGTCGCTCAAGCGGCGCCGTTTTGTGCAAGAAACCTATTGAGGTCCACTTCCTTGGACACACCGAAGAAATCCGAGTCGCAGGACTGGATTGCCAGGATTTCACAAATTGCGCCCGGCTTGGGGACCCTATTTCGGTATGAACGAAGTAGTGCCCCTCATGATTTTGTTGCGGGCTTATCCGTGGCGGCCGTTGCTTTGCCCGTGGGCGTGGCATACGCTCAGTTGGCCGGTTTCAATCCCGCCGTAGGTCTCTATTCGAGCATTTTGCCGCTACTCGCGTATGCGGTCTTTGGAACATCGCGGCAGTTGATTATTGGCCCCGACGCAGCAACCTGCGCATTGATCACTGCTGCCGTGACGCCGCTCGCAGCAGGGAATCAAGAAAGTTACGAATCTTTGTCCGTCGCCCTCGCGTTCCTCGCTGGCCTTTTCTGCATTGGGGCGAGCTTTTTGAAATTGGGGGCTCTTGCAGACTTTCTTTCCAAACCTATCCTCGTTGGCTTTCTCAACGGGATTGCTCTGAGCATTATTCTCGGACAGATTGGAAAGGTTTTTGGTTATCCGATTTCCGCCGGCGGAATCATTCCCCGGTTAATCGAGTTCGTGTCGAAACTGGGTCTGACGCACGTTCCTACACTTGCCGTTGGAGTGGGCGCCTTCATCATCCTTCTAGTCACGCCTCGAATATTCAAGCAGGTCCCCGCTGCGCTGGTCACCATGATTCTTGCTGCCATTGCCGTTCGGTTCCTCAATCTGGAGCAGCACGGGGTAAAAATCGTGGGAGAAGTGCCCGCTGGACTGCCCCCGATTCACTTCCCGCGGTTTTCACTGGACTTAATTCCAACGATGTTGGGAGATGCCGCCGGTCTTGCTTTGGTCAGCTTTTCGAGCATGATGCTCACCTCGCGAAGCTTCGCCTCCAAAAACAAGTACGACGTGGATGCTGACCGGGAATTCGCGGCTTTGGGCGCCGCCAACATCGCATCCGCAATTTCCCAAGGATTTGCGGTCAGCGGGGCAGATTCGCGAACTGCCATGAGTGATACCGCAGGAGGCCGAACACAAGTCACGGGAATCGTCGCCGCAGGCACCATCGCCGCCGTTCTCCTTTTTCTCACCGGTCCACTCCGTTATGTTCCCATTCCCGCGCTCGGAGCAGTGCTTGTCAAGGCAGGTCTGTCTCTCGTCGATCTGGAAGGTCTAAAGACAATTTACAGAATTGAGCGACGTGAATTTGTGCTGTCCATCATTGCGACACTAGGTGTCGTTGCAGTTGGTGCCATCCAAGCCATCCTGTTTGTCGTCGTGCTCGCCACTCTTCGCTTTGTCCGCTTGGTGGCGCGCCCGAAAATTGAAATCCTCGGTCGAGTCGAGGGCCTACCGGGCTTTCATTCTATTGAGCGCCACCCAGGGGCCGCGACAATTCCGGGTCTTCTCGTGCTGCGATTTAACGCACCAATCGTCTTCTTCAACGCCCCTTATTTCAAGCGTGAACTTCTCGCGGCCGTCCACGCCGCTGGTCCAGTGTTGCGATGGGTCGTATTGGACATGCTCCCCATTACCATGATCGATTCAACAGGCCTTCAGGCGACACAGGAAATAGCCGAAGCACTGGATGAACGTGGCGCATTGCTAGTCGCTGCCGGCCGGCAGACCGAGTGGAGGCTCTGGGCTGAAACGCGGCGATTTGAAGTACCGTTTCACAAAACGAAAACTTACCCGACGCTAAGGGCTGCCATAAAGACATTTCTTGCCACTACAGTCGTCGGTAATGCCGCTCAGAGAGATTGCGGCCCGGTATGACTGAGGCGGAGCAGAAGTGGATGAGTTGCCTGGGATTCAAGATTTAGGGAACCGCTTGCGTGAGCCTGCGCTTAGAAGGGAATAGCCATGAGCACATCGGAACAGAAGTCTGTACGTGTGCCGCATACGGAATGGTGAAATCAGTGAAGGGGAAATTGTCTGCCGTCGATAAGATCGCGAACCTCCCCGTGCTGATTCTGTTAATCGAAATGATGCTGACAACGGAACCTGGCATCTCATTGAATGACCTTGCGGAGCAGAAATGTCCTCAGCTGGAGTACAGTAGTTCAACGAATTCAGCTGCATCGCGAATATCCTAGGGATTCCCCTAGTTGTGGCTCACGGTTTCTTCCTCTAAAAACGATTCAGAATTCAAACCTGCGGCTGTAATGCACGCAACACGCTGTTGGCTGTCACGTGCGGTGAAAGCTTACTTGACGCTGATTAAATAAGGAGCGAACCGCCGATGATCTTCAAACACTCCGACGTTTCCCACCGACTCCCGCTCGTCATGATGATGGCTTTCTTTTTCACTTTACTCGGGCGAGTACCTGTTTCTGCACAAGAGCAATCTTCGCAGGCGCCAGATCTAAAACAGATGCAAAAGAAGCTGGAACAGCTTGAAAAGGAGTTGCGAGAGTTAAAGCAGCAGATGGGCGCCGCCGCGGACGTTTCGAAGGAAGCCGTGCCAGGGCCAAACATTGAGGTCACCACCGACACCCGACAAGCAGAGGAACGCGCGGAGCAACCGAAGGCATCAAGATCAATCGATTTTTATGGCTACGCGATGCTGGACAGTGGATACAATTTTAAATCCATCAACCCAAACTGGTTTGATGTGGAGCGCCCCACCCAGTTACCAGCCTTTAGGGGGGAGTTTGGCCCGGACGGCAGCACATTTTTCGGCGTTCGACAGACCCGCTTCGGCGTGAAGACTTTGACTCCAACTCCCCTCGGAGATCTTAAAACCATATTCGAGTTTGAACTGTTCGGCACAGGTGTCGACGCTGGACAGACTACTTTTCGCTTGCGCCATGCTTGGGGCGAACTCGGCCATTTCGGCGCCGGACAGACCTGGAGTCCTTTCATGGATATTGATGTCTTTCCAAATTCGCTTGAGTACTGGGGACCCAACGGCATGGTGTTTTTTCGGAATGTGCAGGTACGCTGGACTCCAATTCAGGGTGCGAGCAATGTCGTAATCGCTCTTGAACGCCCCGGTGCCAGCGCGGACGGTGGAATTTACGCCGATCGCATCGAACTCCAGAACATCGCTCCTCAGTTCAAGTGGCCTGACCTCAGCGGCCATGCCCGGCTTGCCAGGGATTGGGGTTACGTTCAAGTGGGCGCAATCCTTAGAAAAATCGCCTGGGTCGACACCAGTACGGCAAGCCCGTTTAACCTGAGCGGAACTGCCATTGGTTGGGGCGTGAATTTCAGCTCGAATCTCAACTTCACCAAGAAGGACGTCGGCCGGTTACAGGTCGTATACGGCGAAGGCATTGAGAACTACATGAACGACGCGCCGGTGGACGTCGGTATCAAAAACAACTTCGCGAACCCGATAAGCCCGGTCAAAGGCGTCGCCCTTCCTGTGCTCGGAGTTGTGTCGTTCCTTGATCATACCTGGAACGATCGCTTCAGCACCTCGATCGGCTATTCCATGCTGAACATCGACAATTCGAATGCAATGACGCCCGTCTCATTCCATCAGGGACACTATGCCTTGACAAATCTTCTCTACCATCCCGTGAAACAAGTGACCATCGGTGGCGAATTTCAATTTGGAAGGCGGGTGAATTTTTCCGATGGCTTCAATGTGAACGACTACAAGATGCAGTTCTCGTTCCGGTATGACTGGAGCAAAGGTTTTGAGTTCTAACCACGCGCCAGCTCGGGGATGAAAGTTGCAGTATCGGTTTTATCGAAAGGCGAAAATTAGTCAGTCGCACCTCAGGAGGAATCAGATGCTCAGAGTCAATTCTCGCCCAGGAACGATTGTCTTGGCCGCATGCCTTCTCCTCGCTGGTGTTGGGGCCGTGCCAGCTTCCGGGCAAACCCGAAGAAGCCCCGTAGCTCCCAACCGGGAGCGCGTTGAGGCAGCCGTTCGTGAAGCGTATGAGAAGTTCCGCAGCGATACGAGCGGCAAGAATGCGGATTACATTCCATACCTGGCGCAGGTGGATTCCAAGCTCTTCGGGATTTCCGTAGTAACCGTCGACAATCAAATCTTTGACCTGGGTGACGTCAAGTATTCCTTCTCCATCCAGTCGATTTCGAAAGTTTATACCCTGGCACTGGCCATGGAAGAACTGGGCTACGACAAAGTCTTTCAGCGGATTGGTTCTGAGCCGACGGGCAGGGCATTCAACTCCGTCACTGCCGTTGTGGAGATGCCCACACATACTGCCAACCCGCTGGTTAACGCTGGTGCCATTGCCACCACCAGTCTCATTTCCGGCAAGGATGCAAACGAAAAATGGAACAAGATCTTGGATTTCTACAGTAAGGTTGCGGGCGAAAAACTGGTCTTGATTGATGAAGTGTACAAATCGGAAGCGGCTACGAATGCTGGCAACAAAGCGCTCTCCATGCTCCTGGCCAAGTACGACCGCATCTATGCGGATCCGTTTGAATCGGTGGACATTTATACAAAGCAGTGCTCTGTGGGCGTGAATGCAACGCAACTGGCGCGCATGGGCGCGTTGCTTGCCAATAACGGCAAGAATCCGGCAACTGGCGAGCAGGTCATCAAGGGCCAAGACGTACCTTACATTTTGTCCGCGATGACAATGGCCGGGCTCTATGATTCTTCCGGCTCGTGGGCTTGGCATGTGGGCCTTCCTGCCAAGAGCGGTGTGGGCGGCGGAATTGTGGCGATCATTCCCGGCAAGGGAGCCATCGCCGTATTCGCACCTCGACTCGATGAAGCGGGGAATAGTGTGAAAGCACAAAAAGTCATCGAGTATGTCGGCGACAAGTTGGACTACAACCTCTATTCGCCGAGTTCGGTCGGAGTGAAGTGAGGCCTGATGGCTCGCCCGACACGTTGGACGGAGCTAACGACCAATGAAACTTCTGGGTCTCAGAGGGGCGGCGAGCACGCCAATCTTTTTCACATGGCGAGATTCTACGGGAACGCGCCTATGAAACGGCCAAAGTGGGTGGGCATTTTGCCGCTCTTGCTCATGTTACTCCTGACCTGTTGTTCGGAATTCGCGAACGCCCAGAGCGCGGCTGCGGTGACGGATAACGCAACAAACACCGCCAAAAATGCCTCGGACCTGATTGACAAGCTGGACCGCCTGGTCGAGCAGAACCGCCAGCTTGAAAAGCAAAATCAGGCGCTGATGGAGGAGATCAATTCGCTCCGGCAGTTTCTCCCAAAACCGCCCGCTTCGCCAACGGGCACGGTCCCCAAAGACTCAACGGCTACTAAGGATCTCAGTACTAGTTCGGACGGTGCCAGCCTGCACGAAGAATCAGGTGATGGCACCCCACTTTCTGCGAAAACATCGGATCGCGACGTATTGAGCGCCGGCGTCAGCGATACCAAAAATGCCGTGCCTGCGCAGGAAGAATCGAAGACATGGGGCAAATACACGCCGAATTTTGGTTTCAAGGTGGCCAACACTGAGCACGGTGACCTGAGTGTCAGCCTCTACTCCTATGGCCGCTACCTGAACCAACTCGGACTCAATTCCACCTACACCGACGCCTTTGGCAACGTCAAAAATGTTCAGCGACGCCAGGATTTCCAGCTCAACAAGGTCCAGATTAAATTTCTCGGGTGGCTGTTTGACGAAAAGTTTCGCTATTTCCTCTATGCCTGGAGTTCCAACGCTTCACAGGGCTTGGGTGCCCAGGTGGTACTCGCTGGAAACTTAAGCTACTCGTTCAACAAAGCCTTCAGTGTGGGCGCTGGGATCCGCTCCCTGCCGGGAACGCGCAGCGTCGAGGGAAATTTCCCATTTTGGCTGGGAGTGGATACACGCTTGATTGCCGACGAGTTCTTCCGCCCATCCTACAGTTCGGGCGTATGGGCTTCAGGGAAAATAGCGAACCGGTTGGACTACATCGCCATGATCGCCAACAATCTGAGCACATTGGGAGTCAGCGCTGCACAGCTTAACAATGGATTCAATACCGTCTCGACCTCTCTTGTTTGGACGCCCACCACCGGCGAATTTGGTCCAGGCTTTGGCGACTTCGAACATCACGAAAAGTTGGCTACTCGCTTCGGAGCCCACTTTACGCGCAGCGACGAGGACACGCAGGAACAACCCAACAGCAACCAATTCGAGAACACCCAGATTCGCCTCGAAGACGGCACGGTCATTTTCACACCCAACATCTTCGGGCCGGGCGTTGTAGTTACCGATGTGACCTACAAGATGGCTGCCTTTGACGCTGGTCTGAAGTACCACGGCTTTTCCCTTGAGGGAGAATACTTCTTACGCTGGCTCGACCACTTCAAAGGCCCTGGTACCGCGGGTCTTCCCACGATTTTCAGCCACGGATTCCAGATGCAAGCCTCCGCTATGGTTCTTCCGAAGTACTTACAGCTTTATCTTGGAGGATCGACGTTGTACGGCAAGTACGGTAATCCGTGGGATTTTCGGGCGGGAGTGAACTACTTCCCATTCCATAACAAAGTGGTGCGGTGGAACACGGAGTTCCTCTATCTGCGCAATTCTCCGGTCGGCTACACGGCCGTTCCATTTGCACTTGGGGGTAACGGGCCCGTTTTCCATACAAACCTTGAGCTCGCCTTTTGAGCGGTCGGATAACAACAGCTTTCTTCCAGGAGTTTCCGGAGAAGCAAATGCCCTGGGTTTCCGAAATTGAGATTAAAGGAGAAATCTATGACCAGGTTCAATTCACGCAGCATTCCACTCGTTGCAGCTCTGACGCTTAGCTTGAGCGTGCTTTTCAGCGCGACCGTGGCCGGACAGTCCACAAAAGTGGAAGGGATTATCAAAGCGCGGAATGGCGACACCATGATTCTTCAGTCCTCGAGTTCTCCGAACCTTGTCGTTTTGCTGACTGACAGCACACAGGTCGGTCAGGTGCAGGGAGTATTCAAGGCCCGCAGGAAGCAAATGTCGATGGCGGCGCTCGTTCCGGGTCTTCAAGTCAAAGTAGAAGGGACCTACGATAGCCAGAATCAACTCGTGGCCAACTCCGTTTCCTTCAAAGGCAACGATCTGGAAGATGCAGAAAAGATTCAAGCTGGCATGCACGAAACGAAAGTGCAAGTGCAGCAAAACCAAGCGGAGCTGGAAAAACACAATGCGGAATTGAAAGCTCAAAATGAGGCCCTGCAACAACAGCAGGCGCAGTTGACCGAACACCAGGCCAAGATCGCTGCAAATAAGGTAGCTGTTGACGCTGCCATCGCGCGCTTCGGCCAGCTGGACGATTACTATATCTTTGATGAGCTAACCGTTTATTTTGACAACGGCAAGATCAAAGTAGATCCAAAGTACAACCCTCAACTGGTGGCTCTGGCGGAAAAAGCCAAGACCATCGAGGGTTACATGATCGAGGTGAAAGGGTACGCGTCCTCCGTCGGGAGCGTGAGCCTCAATCAGCGACTCAGTGAGGACCGCGCCAATGGGGTAACCAATATTCTGGTTCAGCAGGGACACATTCACCTCACCAGAATGCTGGCGCCAGGTGCCATGGGAGAGAGCCATCAGGTTGGCAACGACAAGACGGCGGAAGGGCAGGCGGAGAATCGCCGCGTAGTAGTCCGCGTTCTGCAGAACAAAGGCATCGCCGGAATCTAGCTTTACCATTTGGACTGACGGCTGTACTTCGTAGGGGTCCGACTATGGAAACGGGGCAAACTTGGCTCCTCAAGTGGAGGCTCACTAGTGTCTTGTTCGTCGGAGCGCTTTGCCTTCTCGCATCCGCACGGCTTTCCCCACAATCACAGCCTGTTTCTGAGGTCGCCCCCTATGAACTCAACGACGTTCACTTCCATCTGACGAATTACATACAGAAGGGGACTGAGATTCACGACTTCCTTGCAATCATGGGAAGTAAAGTGGGGCGCGTAGCTTTGTTCGGCATTCCGTTGCAGCAACAATGGTCCTATCAAAATTCCGGCGACTTTGCTCCAAGTTACTATCTTCAGACAGACGCGCCACTCTACTACTACTCCTTCACCGATGCCTACATTGCCATGGCATACCGCTCACTCACGCCGGAGCAGCAGGCCCGGTTCGACCCCATGATCACCGGCTTCAACCCCGCGGATATGTATGCGGCCGACCATATCCGGCGTGTGTTACAAACGTTTCCAGGTGTGTTCTCTGGCATCGGCGAATTCACGATCCACAAGGAGTTTGTTTCCGCGAAAATTTCGGGCGAGACGGCTAGCCTGACTAACCGGGCCTTGGATCGGATTCTAGATTTTGCGGCAGAAGCCGGCTTGGTTGTCCTGATCCACAATGACGTGGACGTTCCCTTTCCCAAGGAGGGCGCGGAGCCTGTCTATCTAACCCAAATGAAGTCGCTCCTCAAACGACACTCGGGCGTCACGATAATCTGGGCGCATTGCGGTGTGGGACGCATTGTTCGTCCTGTGATGCAACACACTGGGATGCTCGAATCCATTCTCAGCGATCCAGGGATGCGCAACGTGTATTTTGATATTTCCTGGGACGAGGTTGCGAAATACATTGTCGCAAGCCCCGAATCCCTTCAGATCACTGCCGATCTCATCAACCGCTATCCGGATCGCTTTCTTTTTGGCACCGACGAAGTCGCTCCTGCAAATCAGGAAAAGTACCTGCGGGTCTACAACCAATACGCACCGTTGTGGAAGGCACTTTCTCAGGAGGCGAGCGGTAAGGTCCGAAAGGCCAATTACGAACGGCTGTTCGATGATAGTCGAAAGAAAGTGCGTGCCTGGGAAGCAGCCAATTCGAAAAGACAAAGTTCACAGTAACTGTTCATCCGCAACGGCATTGTGTTATGTCATCTCGATGCACTTCAAGACCACTCGAAGTGATGCCAGTCGCTTAATCGGAGAGATTGGCCGAGGTCTGTTCCGCAGTGCTTGAGCAAACGGAATGTGTAATTGTTAGAAAGCTTTTTTCCTGCGGCGCTACAATTCAACTATCGCTTGAACCCCCTTCCACTTTCGACCGTCGGAGATTTTCTTACGTGGGTTTTGCAGGACTGTGCCCAGCCCTTGCTATCACGCGTACCGCTGCGCTCGCACAATGGATAAGATATTTCCCCACGTAACAAACGAGTACGACCGCCAAAATTGCAAGAGCCAGCGAGACGAAGCCTATGCTGAAGCATAGCCAGCAAACCAGAAGTTCCTGTAAGTGGTAGGAAGACAAGTTGAGCCCCACGACCAACCCGACGGCCGTGAACACCAGAAGGTATATCACAAGTTCAGAATAACGATCCACGTTCACGATATAAAACTCCAAAACATCCAACCCAAGCCTTCCCTGCTTTAACGGCGGAATTTGTCGCGGCAAAGCAATTGCCTTAAGTTTCGAAAACAACCTTGGTTTTGATTCCTCACCTACACAATTACGTGTACGCAGTCACTTACGAGGCTGGTCTTGTCGACTTTAACGAAGCCTAGATCGCGACCGGCGTAGTCTTCGGCGTCGACTTCGCTCTTCGCTATTATCAGTTCAATAGCGCGTCCCTCAAGCTTCCAGCCCACGACAGAAAAAAGCTTGTGCGCCTGTTTACTTCCTTGCATTGGGGGTCGTTGCTCCGCCACGGTCCGTCTCCTCATCCCCTGTTTCCAAGATTGCTGTCATTGGGCTGTATTTAATCCTGGCTTTTTACCTGACAGGGAATCGGCCGACCGCTCTGAGAGTAAGGCTTATCAGTAACGGTTCGTACCTAGGGAAACACCTAGCTGGCAGATAGGCAGGGAGTTGCTAAGTAGGGGATCGGCTGATCGGAAGTAAGATCCGATCGGCTGACTATTGCTTAAAGGCCAGCGGAGGCCCACTGATTCTCTTCCCTTTGAGATGGAAATTTACATCCACATGGTCGGCTATTTTGATGAACGGAATTCCCTTGTTCATCCCGTAGTCCTTCCGGTTGAAGATCATTGCTCCCTTAATCTCGCCTGAACCGGTCCCCCTCCCAGAAATCGTAAGCGTCAGCTTCTCGGGGTTTGAAACTCCGCGTATTGTAAAGTCGCCGTCCACCTCATAAGTGTTGTGACCCGCCTGCACAATCTTTGTTGATTTGAAGGTGATCGAAGGATTCTGCTCGGCGTCGAAAAAGTCTTTGCTCTTCAGTTTGCGGTTCTTCATGCCACTTCCGGTATCTACGCTGGCTGCCTGAATTGTGATTTCCAAGACGCCTGTCGTCTCCTCAGGAGACGTAAATGCGAGGGTAGCGTCCCACTTGTCAAATTTGCCGGCAATGGTCGTCGAAGACTTCACGTGGAATTTAATCGAGCTGTCCACCGGCGTAATCTCGAAAACCGGAGCTTGCGCCCGGCTAACTGGCGGAAACCCCACTGAGGCTAGCAAGCAGAGGGTTGATATTTGCATGCAGTGTTGCGTTAGTTTTTGCCACTTCATGGTCAATTTCTCCTGCAAATCATTGACAAATCGAGGCTTTGCCTGGCCGCGGCTGTGTTTTCAGATAGCCGCCAGGCCGCAGTTTAGCGCCCAAAGCCCGAGAAGAGATGCAATCCCGCTTGTAGACGAATAGCGCGAGCTGGGCGACTAGGGATTCCCCTAGTTGTTCAGTTTTGGAGGGCTGCAGTACATTCCAGTGTGATCTCAGGAACTGAGAGAGGAGGCAACTATGCAGTTGAAAAAGATTCTAGTGAGTTTGACCGGGTTGTTCTTGTTGACATCGGTCGCGGCTGTTGGCGCGAGTGGTGACGAAGTGAAAGGAATGATCATCACCCGCACGGGCGAAACGCTGATCGTGAAGGGTTCGAACGGGAACACGACTGTGGTCCTGACCGGTAACACCACCACGAAAGATGACAGAGGGCTCTTTGGTTTAGAGACACAGCACTTGGCCGATATTGTGCTGATACCCGGACTCAAGGTGAAGGTGGACGGAACGTCCGAAGGCGGCCGGTTTATAGCCAAGACGATTACCGTCGATGGCGACGACCTGGAAACGGCCGAGATGATCCAGTCTGGCCTGCATCCCACTGCGGAACAAGTCGCGGCTAACGTGCAGACTCTTGCGGCCCACAAGGAGCAGCTCGGAATCCACCAGCAGAATATCGCCGCCAACAAGGAGAATATCGTCGCCAACCAGCAGAATATCGCGGCCAACAAACAGCAGATTGAAGAGAACGTAAAAGATATCGAGGAGAACACAAAACGATTTACTGCTTTGGCCGAATATGACGTGAAGGGAGAGGCAACCTTAAAATTCGCTACCGGTAGCTCCAAGATCTCCGCCGCCGACCAGGAAGAACTCAAAAAATTGGCGGGGACGGCGACTGGCCTTACTGGATATATCATCGAAGTGACAGGCTATGCCGACGCGACCGGTGGCGCCGCGATGAACACAAAGCTGAGCGAGGACCGCGCGAAGGCGGTGGTCATCTATCTGGTTCAGCAGGGTGGCGTGCCGATCCGCCATATCGTGGCACCTGGCGCGATGGGCGAATACGGAGCAGCGGCACCGAACGAGACCAAGGCTGGGCGGGCCGAGAATCGCCGGGTTGAGGTCAAAATCCTGGTCAATAAGGGCATCGCCGGTAACTAGGGATCACTTTTCAAGCTATGGCTTCACCTTGCGCGCTGCTTTCTGCCCCGGAAAGCAGCGCGCGGGTTTCGAGCCGCAACCCTCTTCGCGTCCGGTACTGTCAACCCAATTGTGCTGCGTTTGAGTGGGACTCGCCTTGGCCAGGGCCGAAAGGCTATTCATGGCTTGCTGAGAGGGTCTGCCGTGCCGAGCAGTTCACTTGCATCCCCTTTCCCCCAGGAGTGATCTCGTGAATTTCGTTTCGCGCCGACGCCAGCTTTTCTGGCAACTAGTCTTGCTGGTCACAGTCTTAACTTGCCTGGGCGCCGCGCAAACCCCGCCTGCGATTCGAAATCTGGCGTCCAAGGGAACTCTCGACGATATGCGCTGGGGTGATTTTCACGATTATCAGCCCTGGTTGCAAAAGTTCTACGAACCCACAGGGTACTCTCCAGCGTGGGTGGAAGGGACACGGCCGTCTTCGCAAGCGTTGTACATGATCGCACTCTTTAAGAATGCCTGGACAAAAGGACTGGAGCCTGAAGACTATGACGCCTCCCGATGGGATGCCCGGCTGCGCGCTTTGCAAGACTCCGGTGCCGGATTGGCGGTTTTCGACCTAGCTCTCACAGTTTGCGCCATGCGTTATGTCTCGGATCTCCGTGTGGGGCGCATCAATCCGCAGCATTTCAATTTCGGCCTGAACGTGGAACTCAAGAAGTACGATCTCGCCCAGTTCCTTCGTGATCGGCTCCTGCCTGCATCTGACATGGCCGCTGCGCTTGAGGGTATAGAACCTCCTTTCGCCGGTTTTCAGCGTACCGAGTTGGCGCTGGTGCGTTACACGGAACTTACCAAGATTGACGATGGTGAGAAGTTCCCCGCTCCGGTAAAGCCGATCAATCCAGGGCAGGTGTATTCCGGGGTACCTCGTCTGACGCGGTTTCTCCGGCTTGTGGGTGACCTGCCGCCCGATGCTTCTATATCTGCAAATCCTCAGCTCTACGATGGCGCCTTGGTCGACGGGATAAAACGCTTTCAGCGCCGACACGGCCTCGACGACGACGGCCGACTCGGGATAGCAACTGTGAAACAACTCAATGTGCCCCTATCCGACCGTGTCCGCCAGTTGCAGCTTACGTTGGAGCGCTGGCGCTGGTTGCCGACGGAATTCTCTTCGCCCCCAATCGTCGTTAATATTCCCGACTTCCGCCTGCGCGCCGTCGACGAGAACAACAAAGTCGCCATGGATATGCGCGTTGTCGTTGGAAAGGCTATGCGTACTCAGACGCCCGTCTTCTCCCGCGACATGACCTATGTCGTCCTGCGTCCTTATTGGAATGTTCCACCCAGTATTCTACGTGGTGAGATCATTCCCGCCATCCAGCGCAACCGCAACTACATTGCAGACAAGCGCTATGAGGTGACGACCCACGACGGCAAGATCGTCACCTCAGGCGAACTTTCCGACGACGTGTTGGCCCAGCTGAAAGCCGGCAAGCTGGCAGTACGGCAAAAACCTGGCCCCACCAACGCCCTCGGCCTGGTGAAGCTGATTTTCCCCAACGAGCACAACGTGTATCTGCACAGTACTCCCGCTCCGGACTTGTTCTCACGCAGCCGCCGCGATTTCAGCCATGGTTGCATCCGCGTCGAAAAGCCCGCTGAACTTGCGGCTTGGGTGCTGCGCAATAATTCCGGCTGGACCCTCCAGCGTGTGCACCAAGGAATGCAGCAAGGTAGCGACAACGTTACCGTGAGTCTCGCGCAGCGGGTGCCGGTTTTTATCGTCTATGGAACTGCGATTGCCTATGAGAACAACGAAGTCCACTTTTATGACGACATTTACGGACACGATGCAAAACTCACCCAGGCACTGGCGAAAGGCTATCCGTATCCGTAATGCGAGAAAAAAACAACTAGCAGGTCTAAGGGAGACAGCCTGGATGAAATAGACCATGTGGCGCACCGGGCTGGGGGAAGAGTCCGTTCAGATGGTGCTTTCCCCGGTAAGAATACGCGGGGGACATGTTAGGTTCATCACTCGATTAGCTCCGGACGGCGAAAGGGGGAGATACCGAAACTGGTCCACTATTTGCTCGTCCGAAAGCGCTTCGGTGCTGAACTCCTGGTGGCAGCAGGTCCCTTCCCCGGTGTGAAGCCGGGCGCAGGCGCCGTTCAAAACCTTATTAACCCTTATGCGTAACCCATCGTCTCGACAACTGGGGAAACCCCTAGATGGGTGATCCCCTCATAGGCCGCGATAATGAAGAATCCGTGCTGCAGACAGGCTCGGGACTGACTAGGGATTCCCCTAGGTGACAGAGGATCTCCCCGTTGGATATTGTCCCCCCTACTTCGGAGGCGCTTTAGCACCACCCTCGTTGACCGCCCAGAAAGACAAGGTTTTATGAGGAATCTGTCCCCGCTGGAGCTGCGCCCGCATTTTCTAATTGCGGATGACCATGCGATGTTCGCTGAGGCATTGCGTGTCTATCTGGAAAAGACCTATACCGTTGTCGGCGTGGTGCTCGACGGCCGCGCCATGGTGGACGTCGCCGTTCGACTAAAACCGAACGTGATTATCGTGGATGTTGGGATGCCGTTATTGAACGGCCTGGACGCGGCCCGGAGGGTCAGAGAGCAGGTTCCAAACGTAAGGTTCATATTCTTGACCATGCAGGATGATCCGAACCTTGCGGCTGCCGCTCTTGAGCTTGGCCCAATTGCCTTTGTCCTCAAACACTCGGCCGGACCAGAATTGATGAAGGCAATTGACCATGTTTTGCGCGGCCAGTCCTACCTGACACCCAGGCTGAGGTCCGTGGATTGGGTCCAAAGCAAAGCCAGAGCGAGACAGTTCACAATGGAAATGACCTCGCGACAAAGAGATGTGGTTCAAATGCTGGCGGAGGGCCGGCCCATGAAAGAAATCGCTGGGGTCCTGGACCTTAGCGAAAAGACTGTGGAGTTCCATAAGCACCACATCATGGATGCTTTCAATCTCAAGAGCAACGCGGATTTGGTTTTGTTCGCATTGAGGCGTGGTCTGATCTCGGTGAATATTCAGCCCAGCGTATCCCTGGAGGCTTCACGGAGCACCGGACAAATCTCTCGTCTCCACGTCAGAGCCTAACGATCTCTTCAGTGAAACGGCAACCATTCCCATGCTGACGTTCAGCGAGTCAGAAGGCAAGCTTTAATGCTAGTTGGATGACACGAGGATTTACAGCCGTGCTACTAATGACGCCGAACGTCGGTGAGGTGAAGTTAGTATCCGGATTGGCAAACTGGGGATGATTCAGCGTATTGAAGAACTCGGCACGAAATTGAACGCTGCTTTTCTCTATCGGCCAATTGACGACTACCGTTTTTGAAAATGCGAGATCCAGGTTTGCCTGCCCGGGACCGTCTACAATTCCGGTCCCACTGTTGCCAAATGCCGTTCCAATGCCATCTGCACCAATAATTGGCGGACTCGTAAAACAGGCGGCATTGAAATAGCCTCCCAATTTCGACTCCACCGCCCCTCCCTTGACCAGTTGGCTTTTCGAGCAGGTTCCGCTCAGCTGCGCTCGGTCCTCGCTTATCCCAAAGACGTTGTTGGCATTGGTGTCGGAGATGGTGAGAGCGCTGCCCGATTGAATTGTAACTATCGCAGCTACATCCCACCCTCCTAGAACCACCCGTTCGAGTCCGTCTTGTGGAGTGGGGAGACTCCATATTGCACTCAAAACGAATCGATGGGTGCGATCAAAGTTGGCGCGTCCCCATCGCTGTCCGGGAGAGTTTTGGTCTCCGAGTGTTAGTGCATTATTCGCCGAGGTCGAGTTAATGTCGGCGCCATCGGTGTCCAGAGTCTTCGAGAAGGTGTAGGAGGCGAGGAATTGAAGGCCGTGCCCCAACCGCTTCGTCAGGCTCACTTCCAGCCCGTTGTACCAGGAACTACCTTCCGATTCCATTTCTCGAAGAGAGTCGGGGCGTATTCCAGGAATGGGGACCCGGAATCCGATGTTAGCCAATGTGTTTGAGGGTACGCCATTGATCGGATGGCTTGGAGTTGCGTCGAGCGCCTGATTCAGCGAACGGAAGCGCTGCAGGTGTGTTCCCCGGGCCCCGACATATCCGACCTCTAACAGCCAACCTTGCTTTACTTCAATCTGGGTGTTCAATGAGAACTGTTGCACCATTGCCGGCCGAAAGTTGGGGGCTAGAGCATTGACCGAGGAATGCGTGGTTGGAGAATAGGGCTGAAACATTGGAAATGAATCGGCAGTAGGGAATGGTTGTGCAAAGGGTGCTTGAAATGTCGCGGCCGCATTTGTCAGTCCTGTGTTGATTCGGGTCAAGGAAAAAGGCGCAGCGAGCACGGATAGTGTAGAGGTTTGGCCGGTTGGCCGAGAATAGTAGATGCCGTACCCTCCTCGCAGCACCAGCCGACTTGTGTTCGGAAAGACTTGCCACGCAAAACCTATTCGGGGAGCAATCGTGTTTTGTCCGTCGCCATAATTTCCGAAAGTATTGCTTGCACGCGTCACTCCCGGCGGGAGAGCAGCCGGAAAGTTGGAGGCTACGATGTAGCCATCAAGGCTTCCACTCGGAGGGGGGCTTGCATCAGCCTTGCTGAAATCGAAGCTGGAGTTCCTGCCCAGCTGGTCGCCGAATTGCCCGACTCGTTCGTATCGCATCCCGAGATTCAGGGTAAACGACCGTTTGATCCTATAGTCATCCTGCACAAATCCCGAGGCCTCCCACACTCTAAACTCACGGTCCAATAGGCCAAAGATATCCGAGGATGAAAAAACATTGCTAAAAGTTCCAGTGCCGTTGTTGTTGCCATCGAGGCCGAGTAGAAAGTCTGGCCAGCTGAGAAACTGCACAAGCGAACCAAACCCAGCAAAGTTAAGATTATCTTGCACTCGGGTAAGCGAGCCTCCGAATTTCAGGGCATGGGAACCCTTAGTAAAACTAAGAACATCGTTGAAGACGAAGCTATTTTGCGTATAGGTTCGAGGAAGTACGCTGGCCATGCTGACGGAACCCAGAATATTCAGGCTGGGCAGTTCATTATTTTTATTCATGTCGCTTTCCGATACACCGACATCAGACCACTTGAACGGAGCCTGGGCAGACATTGTGGCACTTGTCCGGACGAATCCAATCCTGGCCTGATTAAGCAAGGAATTACTGAGCGCGTAAGTGTGCGCAAGAGAGAAAACGACGAACGTCGAAGCGCCGGGACTGTCGAACCCGCGGATGTTACCCACCGGGTTCAAGGCGCCGCCTGGGAAAGTAACCAACTGATTGCTGTCTGCGATGAAAAATCGCGCGGTCAGTTGGCTCCTGGGCGAAATAATGTAATCGAGATTCCCTAATCCCTGATCTTCGGCGAAATCGCAAGGTTCGCTGAAGGCGGAAAAGCCGCTGCTGGTAAATGGCTTCGAGGGGTTAACCGTTTGAGGCGTGGGAATCAGCAAGCTGCCGTCGGGCAGTTTGAAATTCAAGAGCGCCAGAGCGGCGGGGTTGATGTTGGACCCGTCGGGTGCAATCGCGACACCCCCTAATGCACCTTTCATGCCACCGAACAGTTTCCCAAGGGCGGCGGGCGATCGGTCATTCGTAAGCGGTGGTTCGTTCAGGCTGGCGGTGCAAGCAATCCGGGCTTGACCGGCGGACGTACCGTTAACTTGTCGGGTGCCCTGATACGAGCCAAAGAAAAGCAATTTGTTTTTTTGTATCGGTCCTCCGAGGGCAAATCCGAACTGGTTCTGTTTGAGGTCGGGCCTGTGCTGGCCCGTCATGTTCAAAAAGAATTCGTTGGCATTGAGAACATCGTTTCGTAAGAACTCAAAAATTGTCCCGTGGTACTGGTTGGTTCCTGTTTTCGTGATCACACTGACGTTGGCGCCGGCGGCCTGCCCGAACGCTGCATCGTAGAGTCCGGTTTGCACTTTGAACTCTTCCAGTGTGTCGGGATTGGGAATGGGGATCCCTCCGCTAATTGAGCCTGAACCCTGCACATCACTGACGCTAATGCCGTCCAATTGCCAGTTATTGTCGTAGGAACGCGATCCGTGCACGAAAATCCCATCATTGGACTTCCCAATTTGTGAAAGTGCTGTTCCCCCAGTCCCAAGCTCTCCGGCATTGTAAACACCGACGATTACCCCCGGAGACAGTCCTGCCAGTTGCGCGAAGTTTCGCGTGACTAATGGCAATCCGCTGATCGTGTCTTGATTGGCAATTCTTCCGAGCGCTGCCGTGTCTAGTTGAACCATCAGTGGCCGGGACGAAACCTGCGTTTGTTCGACACGGGTTGCGAGCTCAAGATGAAGTTCGAGCCGAAGCGTCTCGGCGACGTGAACATGAATATCCCGCTGACGCACGGATTTGAAGTCAACCTTGCTTGCCTGCAACTCAAAGGTCCCAGGCCGCAGCAAGAAGAATCCGAACCGGCCATCGTTGTCCGAACTGGCGGACCTCGCTTCCGATCCATCCTCTAGCGTGAGATGAAGAACGACGCCCGGCAGAACTGCCCCGGAAGGGTCCAGAGTGAGGCCGGTTAATGCACCGGTGGAGGCTGTCTGGCCGGACGCTTTTTTGGAGGACAGGAGAGCAACAATCAAGGCGAGCACCAAGAAAGGGTACGAGCGGCCACGGCGCAGTGGCCAACATTTATATATGCCATTTCTCACACAGGGCTTTCGGGCTGCACGGACGGGCTTCTTGCGGCGAATGCTTTACTTCTCTCAGTTGGGCGGTGAGGGCAAGAGTGTAACCCTATATACTTTCCTAATCAAATAGAATCCCAGTGGGAATCTTCGTGGGACCGGTAACAGGCCCCTACCTGTCAGTTCTTACCGTAGTTCGAAAATAAACTGACGAGTAGCTCTTGAATCCGTTCCGCGTTCAGAGTAGTCTCACCCCACGGCTGGAGATCTTCGTCCTGACAATCGGGTACGTCAAACTATGGCATCTCCGCCACACAATCGTCGGCCCAAACCTGGACAAGGCCCAGGAGGAAGACACCATGTCCGGATTGCGGTTGCGGCGCTCGCGGCTATTTTTCTGTTACCCCCGATTGGAGCGGAACCTCCGAAGGAAATCCGGCGCATTCTGATTCTGAACGAGGTAGGCACTTCCTATCCCGCGATCCCCATCATCAATGACGGAATCCAAGCTGGGCTGAATGATTCACCCTATCACCTTGAATTCTATTCCGAGTACATGGATGCCATGCTGTTTCCCGATCCGGCCGACCAGCAGGAGTTTCGCGATTTCTACCTTCACAAATATCAGAATCGCAAGCCAGACGTGATTATCACGGTGGGGCCATCCCCGCTCAAATTTATGCAAGAAGTGCACCAAACAGCGTTTCCGGGCGTTCCGATTGTTTTTTGCCTGCCTAACAGAGGTATGCCGGGTTCTCCCGTGCTAGATCCTGATTTTACGGGGGTCGAAAATGACATGGCTCCGGCGAAGACTCTGGAAATAGCATTGCGGCTCCAGCCCGGCACAGAGCACGTGGTGGTGGTAGGGGGCGTATCGGATTGGGACAAACAGGAGGAAGACAACGCCAAGCAACAACTGAAGGAATTCACAAATCATCTCGACATTACCTTTATGACTGACCTGGCTATGCCTGATCTACTGGAGCGTCTCAGGCACCTGCCCGCCCACACTCTCATCCTGTTCACCTCGGTATCGATGGATGCGGCAGGAATACGGTTCAAATCAAACGAAACTGGCCCGATGGTCGCTGCCGCAGCGAATGCGCCGGTATTTAGCTTGTTCGACGTCTACATAAATCACGGCGAGGTGGGGGGCTATCTTTCGAGCCTTAGCGAACAGGGGAAGGTTGCTGGAGCCATGGCGCTGAGGCTGCTCGGTGGCGTAAAGCCGCAGGACATACCTAGGGTGAAAGGCGTGAACACCTACATATTCGATTGGCGGGCGCTAAAGCGCTGGGGATTGAGGGAAAGTGATCTCCCTCCCGGCAGCACTCTGCTGTTCCGAGAGGTGTCAGTTTGGGAACGCACCAAATGGATCTGGATCAGCGTGCTGCTCATCATCCTCCTTCTTTCCGCACTTGCCGCCTACCTTCAGTTCAGCCGAAAACAACTTAAGCAGGCCAGGGACGCACAGTTACAACTTAGCGGCCTGTTGATCAATGCACAGGAGATGGAACGAAGCCGGCTGGCGTCAGAACTTCACGACGATTTTAGCCAGCGCCTGGCGCTACTCGCATTGGAATTGGAGAATGCTTCGGAGGCACTACCGGATTCGTCATCAGCCACGAAGCGACAGCTGCACAAGCTTTTGAATTCGGCCTGCGAGCTTGGCGCCGATCTGCACACGGTATCCCGTCGCCTTCACCCATCCACGCTTGAGAGCCTGGGACTTGTTTCCGGGCTGAAGGCTTTGTGTGACGAGTTTACCTCCCGGCAGGCCATCGAAATTGTTTTTTCTGCCAAGAATATTCCACGTGCTGTGCCTCCGAACGTGGCTGTATGTTTATTCCGCATCGTCCAGGAAGGCCTTCAAAACCTGAGGAAATATAGCGGCGCTTCGCAGGGCAAAGTGGATTTGCGCAAACACGGGGACAGATTGTTTCTATCCCTGAGCGACGAAGGACGTGGATTCGATGCGAAGGAGATAAGGAATAGAGTCGGCTTGGGCATCCGAAGCATGGGAGAACGTGCGCGCCTGGTGGGTGGGCAATTCGACATTCATTCGGAACCCGGAAAGGGGACGAGGATCGATGTGTGGGTACCCATTCAGCCAGAAAATGGGACCGCTGAAGAGCTGAATGCACAGCAGAACGCTGATGCTCTGTAAACACATCAAGTTCACCCCTGCGAAACGCGAATAGCAAGTCTAGGGTCAAACTATGTTCGGCACAGGAAATGCTAGCGGTTGCCGAAAGTCCAGTTCAGTCCGGTGCTAGTTCCATAATCGCTTCCCGAGAAGCCGGGGGGCGGATGACTATCCCAGCTACCATAGAAAGTAATATTGAATTTAAAGTCTCCCCAAATTTTTATGTAATAGGACGTGTTGAGGTTGAAATGGATCCGCCCCGGATCAGACAGAGCCGGCAAAAGACTTGCCGCCAGAGTAAGGTTTGTGCGGTCGAATTGGAATAGCTTCGCCTGTGTGCCGACCCAACCAGAAGCTACATTTTGCCCGGGTGCGACCGCGATATTTTGTTGATAATTGATGCGCTGAAAGGCAAACCCTCCGGCCACGCTGATCGAGGTGTGATTCGTATTCTTCAGGTATCGGCCCACGCCGCCACCAAGAGTAGATTGCAGACTGATGCGCTGCTCGGAGCTTTGAAGAAAACTGGCAAGGCCCGTGTAATACCAGTGGTTCCAAGGCAGCAGATGCTGGGCGGAAGCATCAATCTGATTGCGAGATGAGGCAGTCGCCCCCTTATTCGAGGATAAGGTCGAATTGTAGGCAACAGAAGCAGACCAGCGTTCTCGCGGGTAGTTCACATCCGTAGTGAGCTCATATTGGGTCGATTGATTCCCCTTGTTGTAGATCGCGCCAAGGCCGACGCTGCCATTGAAGCGATGCCACCAATTCTCGAATGATTGGTCCATTTTGGAGATTTGGTCTCGTTCGAGTTCCAGCTTCTCGCCAGGTTCATTGATCACCTCGATCGATGCCGGCCGAGCGCCATCCCTCTTTGGCATGGAAAGCGTGCCAGAATAGACTTCTCCGTCCTGGGTTTTGACGACAAACAGTTGATTGCTCTCGAGGTGATCAACCTCGAACCAATTAATCGAGACTGTGCCCAGGGCATAATCCAGTTTAATGTAGAGAACATCGGCACTAAGATTCTTGATTTCACAAGTAAGTCGATCACCGTTCTTCATTACGAGCACATCCGTCTTCTCTCTTGCCGCAAGAGGCCACGCAGCAAGCATGATTGCTGGCAGAACAATTCTTCGAAGATTCATTTGGGCCTCCGTTGCGCGTCGTTGTGGCTTCAAATCACGGAATACAACCGACTATCAAACAAGTCTTCAAACTCAAAACGTGAAGATGAGTCCGAGATGAGTAATTTACTCACTGCAGGATGGCCAGAGGCTTACAAGTAACCAACCAAGAAGCTTAAGTTGGAGTTTTCGAGCATATCCGGCCTATTGCAATCGACATTTGTCGCAGGTTTTCTTCCGTCGATTGACCGCTAATGTGCTTTTGCTTGTTTATAGGCAGGTCGAGATGGAGCCACAACTAGGGAAATCCCTATGCTGGTAGGAGAGCTGGGCTTGCGCAGAAAGTGCACCCCGCCAGGCTGACTCTGGCCGATTTCGCCCAGCGTGCTCCTGAATTTGTGCACAACCGGCTTCTGTTTGGGGTTTTAGGCAAGGTGCTGTATTGGAGTGAGCGTCCTACTCGGACTCACCAGAGCCTGATGCTTCGTCGATGTCGGGTTTTTCGGCGTTAAGTTCGGGGCAGATGGGGGGAGAAAAATGCCTAGAACTACAGTTGCTGATAGGAACCCAGAACACATCTTCCAATACATACTTTGCTTTTCCGTGAGACCGAGAAATTGCCGACGAGAACCTGGGATTTATCTTCTCGTTCATCTCTGCTCCTCCTTCCGTCGCAATCCTCTGATGCGAAGGACTAGCCAGTGAACGGGGCTTCCATCACTTACACTCAACTCACTCTTCAACCGCCCAGCCGGCTTGGACTGGAGTGTTGCAAATTTAAGGGTTGGTTCGATGCAGCGACAACTAGGGGATTCCCTAGGGTGGCATAATTTTTGTTTCCAATAACCGGACAACTCCCCCCGATACCCACTCTTCCCAGTTAGTGCGTTTTCCAGTCGGGTGACAGTTCCAAAACACCTAACTAGGGATTTCCCCAGTACTTTAAGCACAGAGAAACGCTTAAAAACTTGAACACGAACCGCGCCAGTGGGCGGTGCAACCCCGCTGCCTCAGAACACAGAGCAAGACTCGGGGCCACCTTATCGCTCCGGACCGAGCTACAGAAAAGAGAGATCAGCGAATGACGGTCTCGCTGCACCTAGCAATTCGAGGGCAAGGTCATTAAGTCGGAATCAAAAACCACGGGAGGAGCAGACGATGGCAGCTTTCTTCATCAGGCCAAATACCCCAGCAGGATGTGCAGCCGCTTCAACAGACAGTGCCCTCAGACTCAGCGAGGGGAGGCTGGTGGAAGCCGCCAAGGTTGGGCAGTCAACGGCTTTCGTCACGCTTTGCGAGCGATGCTCACGGCGACTTTTTCGTACAGCACATCGCATAACCAGAAGCCGTGAAGACGCAGAAGACGCAGTACAAGATGCACTGCTGCAGGCATTTGTTCACCTCAGAAACTTTGATGGTAGGTCAAGCTTCTCGACTTGGCTCACGCGTATCGCCATCAATTCGGCGTTGATGATTCTTCGAAAGAAACGTGCCATACCTTCGGTGCCATTTGAGGACTCGACCAAGATAAGTGCAACTGCGCCAGCTTTGGAGTTACCCGGGTCCGACCCAAGTCCCGAAGATTTTTGCATTCAACGAGAAGGGAAGCGAATTGTGTCGACGGCCATGAATGAGTTGACGCCGGCCACGCGGAAGGCAATGCAGCTGCGGTACCTTCGGGAGCTATCACTACAAGAGACTGCTCGAGTTCTGGGGGTCTCTGTTACGACGGTGAAAGGCCGTGTTTTTCATGGGCGAAGAAAATTACGCCAGATGTTGGATTCCAATGGTGATTCAGCGGGTCAGCGCGGGCGCGCGGCAGTCGGTGCAATCCAGTTTAGACCAGGTTGTTTTTTCAGAGTTCGCAAAAGGAGCAGTGTTTATGAGGTTAAGCCAGCAGCGCTGAACTCAGCGGACGCTGATTCAGAGACACCAAGGAGGCTCCCCCATGCAACCTATGTATTACATCGGCCTGGATGTTCACAAGCGAAAGATCAGCTACTGCGTGAAGGACAGCGGCGGCAAGGTATACGCCGAAGGATCGCTTCCCGCCACACGTTTTGACCTGGACCATTGGATGAAGACTCTGCCGCAACCGTAGACCGCGGCCATGGAAGCGACCATGTTCACGGGCTGGATCTACGACCATCTCAAGCCCCATGCGGCTGCGTTGAAGGTGGCGCATCCCTTGATGTTGCGGGCCATTGCGGCCGCGAAAAAGAAGAACGACCGCATTGATGCCAACAAGATTTGCGATTGCCTGCGGTGCGATTTCCTGCCGGAGTGCTACATGGCCTCCACCGCCATTCGTGAGCGGCGGCGCACGCTGCGCTACCGCAACCTGCTGGTCCGGCAGATGGTGCAGATGAAAATCAAGATCAGCTCGCTGCTGGCCCGCAGTCCCAGGCGAATCAAGGCGTGGTCGTCAGCAAGTAGAATTCGTATAGGCATAGTTCCACAGCGAGAGTAGGAATTCCGTTTGCGTGCCTCAATCCGGTGGTCTCAGGGTTTTTACAGGGGTAAAGACCTGAACTGGACTTGGCCGTGATTCTTGAGTTTTGGGTCAGATAAACAAAATCTCGAAGTGCCGCAACCGAACGGAAAGCTCGGCACTGGCGCCCGATGAGATCGCTCGACACCTGCACAATCCTCGCCGGATCTTTTTTCGCCTTGACGGGAAAATCTCCAGTGTCTCCAGCTTTTCGAAAACTTGCTTCATCGCACGGTCGGAATTCCGCAGGTAGTCCGTGCCGCGAATCCGCGTGAAACCTAGCCCATGCGTTCCAACACCGACTGGCGTTCCATATCCTAAGGAATTGTTTCCAGCGGATGGTAGCAGTCACCATCACATTCAATCGCAACGCGCCGCCGCTCGCCCTCGACGACCAGATCGATTCGAAACGAGCCGGCGCACCATTGCGGTTGCACTCGATACCCGCTGCTAGCAAGCGTTTCATCACTTTACGCTCGAACGGGAGATTGCGCGTGGTTTTTCTTTTTCTTCCAGCGCCCGCATCAGGTGGCTCGAATCCTGGGCGTGCTCGAAAAGGTCTGCCCTACCGAGAAGCCAGCCGCCGCCTCAACGAAGCCATCGGCACTCAGTTTGATACCGTCGTCGTCCACATCTTTATCTCATTCGCCCAAGCCGAAATGTACACCGTCTTTGCCGCCGGCACTTTCGTTTCCTCGGCATTCTAGCGACGTGGCCCAGGCTCCTCCCAGCGATGCTTGGCTTCAGGTATTCACCTTAGGGGGATTTCCGTATTTTCCCGCCTATGATTTCCCTCCGTTTTGGTTTTACTTATCCACATACCGGATCTTGTGTGCGCAGGGATCGCCTGCGTTCGCTCAGTCGTCCCCGCTGCACAAAAAAACGATTGACCTCAATCGAATCCTAATTTGCGAGACGAACAACGTTTTTCTAAGACACGAGGGCCAAGCCAAGTTGAGGAAAGGGAACGAGGAACACTCTTTACAAGCGGATATTGAACGAAGGCCGACCGGGCACTGGGAGGCAAATTGTATAGGAGGAATTACCGAGCCATGAAACGCCCTATGTGGCTTGCGGCAGCAATATTAACTCTACTCTCCACCGCACCAGCCTGCGCCGATAATCGCTTTATTGTCCGCTCCACGTTGGGCAGCAACGCTCTGACACAGCTCTGCTTGTTGCAGACTTGCACGGTGGTGACCGCCATCGATGGAACGTTGAACCAGGTCTTCCTTCTAACCACACCTACCGCAATCGACCCGACGACTTTTCTAACTCTCTTGCGCAACACCCCGGGCATCGTCGACGCCGAATTCGATCAGGTGCTCAGCTTGGTCGGTGGCCTCAACGCCGTGACCACGCCGCCCCCCGGGCTAACCGACAGCTCTCCCGTAAATTATTTTGGCACCACGGTCTGGAATGGCTACGCCAACCAACCCGCGTCGGGCATCGTCCACGTTCAGGATGCGCAGAAAACGTTTCAGGTATCGGGCAAGGGCATCGTCGCCGACATTGACACCGGAGTGGACCCCAATCACCCCGCCCTGAAAAGTGTTCTCCTCGCGGGCTACGACTTCACGCGCAACCAGCCGGGCGGCTCGGAGATGACGGATTTTACTTCGCCCGCGCCCTCCCCGTGTCCCAGTTGCCAGCCCGCCATCGTGAATCAATCCACGGCTGCGGTTCTCGACCAGTCCACGGCTGCGGTTCTCGACGGAAATCTCCAATATGCGGCCTTCGGTCACGGCACGATGGTCATGGGGGTGATCCATCTCGTCGCCCCGAGTGCCCAACTTCTGCCCCTCAAGGCCTTCCATTCCGACGGCACCGGCTACCTCTCCGACATTTTGCGCGCGATCTATTACGCCGCTCAGAACAACGCCAACATCATCAACATGAGTTTCGATTTCAAAACACCGTCCCGGGAACTCTCCAACGCGCTCGACTATGCAGGTAGGCTCAACATCATCTGCGCGGCCTCCGCAGGCAACGACGGCGCAATGGAAACGGTTTACCCAGCCGCCCTGCAAACCGATGTCATGGGTGTCGCATCCACCAGCGACCTGGACACGCGTTCGACATTTTCAAATTTCGGAAACGCAATCGTCTGGGTAGCCGCTCCCGGCGAAGCGATCATCACCACGTATCCCTTCAGCACTTACTCAGCCGCATGGGGAACCTCCTTCAGCGCTCCCTTCGTCTCCGGTGGCGCGGCTCTCTTGCATGCCCTCAGGACCGACATCAACCAATCCATAGCGTCCTTTGCAATCGCCCACGCTCAATTTGTCGGCGCCGACATGGGCAACGGCCGCCTGGACTTGCTGATGGCCCTCACCGCTTTGCCAAGGGGAACCAGCTCGCCAGACTTCGGCGTTGCCGCTTCCCCCTCTGGAACAACCATCTCGGCCGGACAAATGGCAAATTTTTCCGTTTCCGCGGCTCCCTCCGGCGGATTCAATCAAAACGTGACCTGGACTTGCACCGGAGCGCCTATGGCATCCACGTGTACCGTTTCGCCTGCTTCCTCGCCAATGAATGGTTCAAACGTGGCCACCTCAAGTGTCTCTGTGATGACAACCATGCGCTCGAGTGCCAAGGCAGTCGCCAAGCCGCGCTTTGCTCCGCCTCCACTTCCGCGCCAAGTTTTCCCGATATTCATTGCGTGGCTCCTCGTTATGCTGATATTGCACAAGTTGAAGCGTACGGAACGCTCCAGGCGGTTGCTTAGCGCGGCAGCCGGCCTGGTTCTCGTAGCGCTTTGTGCGTCCTGTGGTGGTGGCACCTACACTGGCTCGCCCCCGCCGCCCACCCAAGGAACTCCAATCGGGACCTACACCATCACGGTGACCGGTACTTCAGGCAGCCTCAGCCGCTCCGCCTCGTTCCAGCTGGTCGTGCAATAATCGGAGCATTCTGGCCCCGCCGCTCGTTCAATTCAACCTGAAATTCACCGAATGCTTTGTTGGCTCCTTGCAGCGGTTTCGTGTGTGTGACCCGACAAAAGCTTTTCCTCTACCACCTTTCCTTAAGCGACAACGCCGCTCATACGGTTAAACTGGCAGCACACATTTTCAGGTGAAGGGAGAAGCCCACTGAGCAATGGCAGTTAGTTGCCGCCTCACATGAAGAATTGCCAGCGCCTCGGGAGATGATTCAAAGGGAGGCGCATCCACCCACCACGTCATCTCCGACCGTTCGTGATGGCGGTGTATACGTCCAGTTCACAAGAGGTTTGCCGCGAATCGAGACTGCGGGCTTCATCAGGAATTATCCCCATCTATCTTTAGGGTATGAACCGGATTGTCACGTTTAACATGCTCGGCTATCGTCCGACGTGGGTCAGATTTCCACTCGCCAACTGAGTTTTTCGAGCGGTGCGACTAGTTCCCGGGAATTCAGGCCTTGAATCAATAGGGAGTCCCAGGCAAATGGGACTCCAATGGCGGTAGCTTTTCTGGGGGAACAATGAGCACACGGAATCATCTTTGGCCGTGGTTCGCAATTTTGACCAAGACCGGCCGGGAAAAGAATGCGACCTTGTTGCTGGAAAATTCCGGGTTTGAATGTTATCTGCCTGTCAGCAAATCCAGCCGAAAGTGGTCCGATCGCATGAAGGAAATTGCTGTGCCGCTGTTCCCGGGTTATTTATTTTGCCGGATGAATCCGAATGACCGGTTGCCGGTGCTAATCACTCCGGGCGTGGTGCAGATTGTGGGAACGGGCAAGACGCCAATTCCGATCGAGGAGGAAGAGATCGCGGCGATACAGCGCGTGGGTAGCAGCGGCCTCTCGACGATACCGTGGCCGTACCTGCGGGTGGGCCAGATGGCCCGGATAGCAGAAGGGCCGCTGCAGGGAATGAGCGGAATTGTGGTCAGGATCAAGTCCGGATTGAAGCTGGTGTTGTCCGTCCAATTATTGCAGCGCTCGATTGCAGTGGAAATCGACCGCACCTGGATCCGTGCGGAGCATCCAACTAGAGCGGCGGATCACCGGACACCGGCGGAAGTGCGTGACGCCACAACTTGTTGACGGAATCTAACCAGAGTTCGCCCAGAGCTCTGCGAAAAAACGTAGTGGAACGTTTTGAAACGTAGGGGTTGGCCGGATCTAAACCCCCCGCACCGGCTAACCAAAATTCCATTCCCCCAGCGGAACACGAGAAGGCCATGCAACTTCTTGTATTTATCGCGGCACTGCTAATCTCAGCAATTTTCACGCGCCTGGTTCGCGATTATGCCATTCGGCACGGTTGGGCCAATCCTCCGGCTTCGGATCGCCATATTCATACGCGACCCATACCGCGGCTGGGCGGAGTCGCGATTTTCCTCACGCTCTGGTGCATCGCGCTACTGGCGCATTGGGTGCCGGAGCATTTCGGGATGAGCGAATTTCCGTTGTCGCAACTCACGGTGAAGATCCTGGGGCCGGCATCGATCATTTTCCTGCTCGGCCTGATTGACGATTTTTATGGGCTCAACGCGTACATCAAGTTTTCGGTTCAGGCAGTGGCGGCGGTGCTGTTGTATTGCAATGGCATTGGAATTTCCAGATTGACGATCCTCGCGGGTCACCCCCATTTGGGATGGCTGGTGGGACTTCCGCTGACAATTCTTTGGGTTCTCTGGATTACCAATGCGTTCAACCTGATTGATGGCCTCGATGGGCTGGCGGCTGGGTCGGCGTTGCTTTCGACTCTGGTGAGCTGCGTTGTGGCGATGGTCGGCCATAATGACGTGGTCCTGATACTCACGCTGGCGCTGGCGGGCGCGATCAGCGGGTTCCTGCGCTACAACTTCAATCCGGCTTCGATCTTTCTCGGCGATTGCGGCAGCTTGCTGATCGGGTTCCTGATCAGCGCGATTGCCATCGCCGGTTCACACAAATCTCCGACGATGGTGGCGGTTGCGATCCCCATCGTTTCCCTGGGCCTGCCGATTCTGGATGTCGTGGTCGCGGTAATCCGGCGATTTTTGAGCTACAAACGGCTATTCGCTCCCGATCGCGAGCATATTCACCACAAGCTGCTTGGCCGGGGCATTTCACACCGGCAGACCGTCCTGGTGCTGTATAGCGTCAGCGCTTGCTTTTGCCTCTTCAGTTTGCTGCTGCTGAATCCCGGCGGCGCCGCGCTTGCTGCGGTGTTGCTGGTGGTAGGAATTGGCGTCCTGATCGGAGTGCAGCAGTTGCGGTATCACGAGTTTCTGGAACTCGGCCGCGTTGCCAGCCGTACCTTGAATCAACGCCACGTGATCGCGAATGGCATCAGCGTACGCCGGGCGGCGGACAGCCTGGAGGCGTGCACCGGCCTGCCACAATTTTGCCAGATTTTGCGGGATTGCCTGGAACCGATCGGATTCGATGGATTCGGTCTTTATCTGTCGGTGGGATTGCCCGTCGAAGTGGAACTTGGTCCATTCAAGATGGTGAGCAGGTCCAAAGTCCAATATTTTTGGGATCAGCCGCCGGAACCGTGCGATGCAAATTGGAGCCTCACGTTCAGCTTGACCAAACGCAATGGGAAGTCGCTGGGAGGATTCACGCTCTACCGGAAGAACACGGTCTCTCCTCTCTGGATGGATCTGGATGTTTTTACGACGACAGGATTTTCTGAAGCGGTCGCAGCGTGTGTAGAGAACATTCAGAATGCCTGGCCTGGCCAGAGCGAAGAAGAAGAAAAGGGCAAGAAGTCTGCATACGAACCAAGTAGCACAAGGATTCGTCCGGGGTTCCGCCAGACCATCCCGGTTCGAAGCTCCGGCTAGGTCTCAACTTCGACATAGATTGCGGTAAAGACAGGGCCGCGGAAATGAATATGGAACGCAAAACGCAGATATCGATAAACCGGCAGTATCCTGGACAACAACAGAGTTTTTATGGCTTGGCCACCTCTAAGCTCACTCGGCTGGCAGTTTGTCTGTTGTTCATCTCCAGACTTCTAGCGCTCGGTTTGGCCGGTGTGTTCCTGATCGCAGGCGCAGCCGCGCAGAGTCCGGCAGCAGCGGCGTCCAACGAACAGAAGGCCAAGTGCGATAACCAGATTCGTTCCACGTATCTGCTGGGGCCTGACGACCAACTGGAGATTTCCGGGCCGGAATTGACTGACCTCTCGAACAAGCCGGTCCGCATTGATGGCGAGGGCGACATTGCGGTGCCGTTGGCCGGGCCCGTGCACGTGGCTGGGCTGACGGTGCAGCAGACCGAGCAAAAGCTGGACAAAGCTCTGAGCAAGTACATTCGCCACCCGCAAGTTGTTGTCAACGTTGCGGAGGTTCGCAGCCAACCGGTCTCTGTCCTGGGTGCGGTGAATTCTCCGGGCGTTCACCAGGTGCAGGGGCATAAGACCGTGCTGGAAATGCTGGCGACGGCCGGCGGGATTCGCCAGGACGCAGGGTATAGCATTCGAATCACTCGGGAAGTGGAGTGGGGGTGCATCCCTTTGCCAGGGGCGCAGCTTGACGCTTCGGGACGGTACAGCGTGGCTGAGGTGAACTTGAGAAAAATCATGGACGCCAAGACCCCCGAAGAAAATATCCAGATTTTTCCGCACGATGTCATCTCTGTGCCGAAGGCCGAAATGGTGTACGTGATTGGCGAGGTCAAGCGTTCGGGCGGATTCGCTCTTGGCGAGCACCAATCCATCTCCGTGCTGCAGGCGCTTTCACTTGCGGAGGGGCTCAACACAGGCGCCGACCCGCGGCACGCCAAAATTTTACGGCTGAAGCCCGAGGCCGATCAACGAGTAGAGATGGCCGTGGATGTTAAGGATGCGCTCAACGGGAAAAAGCCCGACACCCCCCTGCAGGGCGAAGACATTTTGTTTATACCGGGCAGCACAGGCAAGAAAGCGGCACTCCGTGGGCTGGAAGCAGCGATTCAAACGGGAACCGGCCTGGCTATCTGGCGCATGCCTTGAAACCAAGTTTAAGGGGCTGAAATGAGAGCTTCGGAATTTCCAATGCGGAGAAAAAATGGGCGTTCGACGGAGATTGATCTGTGGAATGAACAACGCCCAGCGCCGTATATGCATGCGGAATCACCTTCGCTCGAGGTTGGAGGCTCTGCGGGTTACGACAGCCTGCTGGAGTACTGGCAGATTCTGTTCCGCCATCGAAAGACACTGCTGAGTTTTATCGGGGCTGGCCTGGTGGCGGCGATCCTGGTCAGCCTGATCCAGACACCGATCTACCGCGTGCGCACTTCCCTTGAAATTCAGGGCACAGGTTTTCTGGAGACAAAAGGCCCTAACGACACTGGCGGGAACTACGCTTCGCCAGAGTCCTACGTGGAGACACAAGTCAAACTTCTGCAGAGCGAATCGCTGCTGGAGCACGTGATTGACAAGCTGAAGCTCCAAAATGAAGTGCCGAAAACGGGCTGGCAAGCTTTCACCTGGCGCGTCCGGCACATGTTTCAATTTTCCACCGCCTCGGGGCTTCCGGAACGCGAGAAATTGATGAAGGAGATCGAACGCAATTTGACGGTGCGGACGTCAGGCAACTCGCGCTTGCTGGAAGTGACGTACGAGTCGCCGGATCCGAAGGGTGCGTCCGACTTCGCGAATACGCTGGTCAGCCAGTTCATCGAGTTGAGCCAGGAAGAGAGATGGAAATCCGCACAGGGCACCGCAGAATGGCTGACCAGCCATCTGGACAAGATGAAGGCGCAGCTGGAAAAGTCAGAGACGGAGATGCAGGAGTACGCGCGCACATCCGGATTGTCGTTCACCTCGGAGAAAGAAAATCTGGCGGAGAGCCGGCTGAAAGAGTTGCAGGACGATCTGTCGAAGGCCCAGGCGGACCGCATCGCCAACCAGGCGAAACTTGAAGGGGCGAAGAGCAAGCCGGCGGATACCTTGCCCGAAGTCCTGGACGACACGACGATGCGCGAGTATCGCCAACGGCTGACGGATTTGCAGCGGCAGTATGCCGAACTCAGCGCGACGCTTACGCCGGAACACTACAAAGTTCAACGCGTGCAGGCGCAGATCGATGAGCTGAAGTCAGCGATGCAGAGGGAACGCGGGAACGTGGTGCACCGCATCGGCAACGAATATTCGGCTGCGCTCCGCCGCGAGACTCTGTTGTCCAGGGCGCGCGACGCGCAGGCAAAGGTGGTGGCGGATCAATCGGAGAAGGCGATCCACTACGATACGTTGAAGCGCGATGTGGATTCAAACCGGCACCTCTATGAAGTGATGCTGCAACGCGTGAAGGAGGCCAGCCTGGCTTCCGCGATGCGCGACAGCAACGCGATGGTGATTGACCGCGCCCGGCCGCCCTTGCTCCCTTACCGCCCGAGCCTGCCCATGAACTCGGCGATTGGCCTGTGCAGCGGCGTGCTTTTCGGATTTGGATTTGTGTTGCTGCGCGAGCGCGTTAACCGCAGGATCAGCGCTCCCGGCGACGCACAAGTTTATTTGGATTTACCGGAGCTGGGCGTTATCCCGTTGGACGAAACAGGCATCCCCCGACAGATTTCCAACGGTCTGCGCCCCCGGCGCCCCGCTCCGGTACTCCCTGCGTGGAAATCCGATTGTCCGGAACTTGCCACCTGGAAGCGAAAGCCGTCGATGGTGGCGGAATGCGCGCGGACCACGCTGACCTCGATTTTGTTGCCCAACGAGAATGGCGAGGGGCCGCAGCTCATCGTGATCACCAGCCCGTGCCCGGGTGATGGGAAAACCACCGTGGCTTGCAATTTGAGCATCGCGGTGGCGGAGATTGGCCGCAAGGTCCTGCTGATCGAGGGCGATCTGCGCCGGCCAAGATTGAATAAGGTTTTTGGCGTGGGCAACAACTGGGGCTTGAGCGATGTCCTGCGAGGAGATGGCCCGCTGGAAAACGTTTCCGTGTCTCACCTGGTGCGCGAGACCGAAGTGACTGGGCTTTACCTGCTGCCCGGAGGGAGTTGCGGGGTCACGCCGTCGAATCTTTTCTATTCTCCACGGATGTCGACGCTGCTGACACGGCTTCGCGCGGAGTTCGACATGATTTTGATGGACGCGCCGCCGATGATCCATCTTGCGGATGCCCGCGTGCTGGGCCATCTGGCGGATGGCGTTGTGCTGGTGATCCGCGCGGGGCAGACCACGACCGAAAGCGCGCTCTCCGCCTGCCAGCGATTCGCGGAAGACGGCACGCGAGTTCTGGGCACGATTCTGAACAGCTGGGATCCGAGGGCGACGGGAGGATACGGCTATGGAGGTTACGCCGATTATCACGCGACCGCGAAAAAGTAGAGCGGGCGAGTGAAGTGCGAAGCCCGCTCGACCAGCGGCCACTGCGTGCCCGGAAAATATTCTAAAGACTTCCCAGCGACGGATCCCGTGAATAGGAAGCCTTATCTCTCACCATGCTCTTTGATTCCCCAGCATATTTTGTTTTCCTGATTCCCGTTGTGCTGATTTACTGGCGCCTGAATCGCCGCGAGCAAAATATTTTCCTGCTGCTCGCGAGCTATTTCTTTTACGGATGGTGGGATTGGCGATTCCTGGCGCTGATGATCTGCAGCACGACGGCAGATTTCCTGATCGCCCAGAAAATCGATCCCGAACGGGCCGACGCGAACCGCAGGAAGTGGTTTATTTTTTCGCTGGTGTTGAATTTTTCCATTCTGGGGACATTCAAGTATTTCAATTTCTTCGTGGATTCTTTCTCGGCGACCCTGGACACACTGGGCTTCCACAATATTCCGATGCCGCTGATCCGCATCCTGCTTCCGCCGGGGATTTCCTTTTATACGTTCCAGGAAGTGGCGTATATCGTGGACGTTTACAAGGGACGGTTACAGCCGGCGAAGTCGTTTGTGGAATACGGCCTGTTCGTCAGTTTGTTTCCCCACCTGATCGCCGGGCCGATTCAAAGGCCAGGTCACCTGCTCCCGCAGGTTCAGCGCGACCGCACCTTCGATGCCGACCGGTTTTTTGACGGCATCATGTTGATTTTTTCCGGCCTGGTGCGGAAGTGCGTGGTTGCTGACAATTGCGCGGTGCTGGCCAATGCGGCATTTGGCGGACAAATCGGAAAGCCGACCCTCTGGGTCGTTCTGCTCGGGACCTATGCGTTCGCGTGGCAGGTGTACGGAGATTTCAGCGGCTACAGCGACATCGCGCGTGGGAGCGCCCAATTGATGGGCTTCCATTTCATGGTTAATTTCCGGCAGCCGTACCTTTCGCAGCGGCTGCAGGAGTTCTGGCGGCGCTGGCACATCAGCTTGAGCAGTTGGCTGCGCGATTACCTATACATCCCGCTGGGAGGCAGTGCGGGCGGCAGATGGAAGACTTCCCTGAACCTGGTGACGACGATGATTCTGGCCGGTCTTTGGCACGGCGCAAACTGGACGTTCGTCATTTTTGGCGCGATTCACGGCGTGGTTCTTTCCATTGAACGGCTGATTTTTCCAGCCGCAAAGGAGTCTGCCAATGCGG
>Ga0210402_10000031_pt1 | contig 129509 bp, 116 predicted proteins | sample IncBWC7MmetaG_FD_161055 | JGI IMG/M metagenome (GOLD analysis project Ga0210402, IMG submission 161055) | Forest soil microbial communities from Barre Woods Harvard Forest LTER site, Petersham, Massachusetts, United States - Inc-BW-C-7-M | ecosystem: Environmental > Terrestrial > Soil >...
GAAACGCGAGTTTGCGGATGCCGAGCGAGAATTGAGGATTGCGATTCAACTGGACAAGGGCAACGTTGTTTACTGGAAGGACTTGACGTCCACACTTTATCTGGGCGGCAATTATGCGGCGGCGCTGGCGGGTTACGACGTTGTGGACAAGATGGAAAAGCCGGGCGCCGGCGTGTGGTTTATTCGCGCGCTTTGTTACGATAAACTCAATCAGGTTCAACCCGCCCTGGACGCTTATCGGAAATTTCTGGATCTGGACGGGAACCAGCATCCGGACCAGGTCTGGCAGGCGAACCAGCGGATTCATGTCCTCGAAAAACGGGCGGAGAAGAAGAAATGACCGGCATTCCCCGAGGGGCCGCCGGTTGGTTGTCCTGCTGGCTGCGGCTTTGCTTTCCTGCGCCGTTTCCCTTGCGGGGGCGGACAAACTGAAAGAGCTGCAGGAACACTTTGACCGCACAAACCACGCCGGCGCTAAAATTAAAGACTTGCAGAAACTTGGAGCGCTTGAATTTGAAGCGGCCACGCAAGCGAGTAAAGCCGGCGATTATAATGCCGTGGGCCTGATTTTCGAAAAGTATCGGGACAACGTGCGGCAGGCTTTCGAGCTTCTGAAGAAACAGGAGCCGGATGCGGATCGCCATCCGGGCGGATACCGGCAGCTGGAACTGGAAGTGCGGCACGGCATCCGCGAGGTAGAGGATACATTGCTGGTGGCGCCGGAAGAGGTGCGTCCGCCTCTCGAAATCGTGCGCAAGGATTTGATCGACACGGACGACGCTTTGATCCATCTGCTGTTTCCGCGGCGCACGAAGGATCCGGTGAAAGTACCTCCGGCGGCTGAGGCGAAACCATGAAGCGAAGATTTTTGAAGGCGGTGTTGATTTTGTTTGCGGCGATGGGCGCTTGCGGCGTGATTCCTGAGCGCGCCGCCGCACAACGCGCTGACAAGGATTACCTTTCGTCCGTTGAGGCGGGGAAGATCCGCGATGCCGAGACGACCAACGACCGCATCAAGCTGTTCCTGACTTTTGCGGAAGACCGCCTGACAAAATTCCAGTATGAGCTGGAGCATCCGTCGTCCAACAAGCACACGGAAATGCTCAACTACCTGATGAATTCGTACATCGGCTGTGTGGATGACGCGGCGGACCTGATTCAGCTTGGTTTGGAGAAGCAGGACAATATCCGGCAGGGAATTGACCTGATGGCGGCGAAGTCCAAGGACTTCCTGGAAATTCTGAGGAAGTATGCCACCAGCGGCCCCGAGCTGGAGGTTTATAAGGATAACCTCGATGATGCGATAGAAGGCACCGAGGACGCGGCGAGAGAAGCGGAAAAGGCGAAGAAGAAAGCGGCGCCGCCACCGATCCGGAGAAAGAATTGAGGCGCAAGCATTGAGTCCGCGCGGCAAAGTTGCGTCCCACGTTTCAGGCGGAGAAGCGCTGTTTCAAAGAATGTTTACGCGGATAGGGTGCGAGGGGCGACCGCCGCATTTCCACGTGGAGTTTTACGCGTACAGCAGCCTGGTAATTACTTTGCGGCGGCGGGGCGACGTGTACTATGTGCGTTTCTCTGACCTTTTACGGCGAGCACCGCAGGCGGTACTGGAGGGGGCGGCGGCGCTTTTGCTGGCGCGGGTGTTTCGACGGCGGCCTTCGCGGGCGCTGGTGCGGCCGTACCTGGAGTATGCGCGGTCAGACCGGACTCGCAGCCGGATCAATCATTTGCGGCGGAGGCGCGTGCGTCCCGCGCAAGTTTCTCCGCGGGGAGAGCATCACGATCTGGCGGAGATTTTCGAGCAGCTGAACGAAAAATATTTTTCACGGCAGCTTGATCGGCCGCACATTGCATGGAGCAGCCGCACCTGGCGGCGGCAGTTTGGATGTTACGATCCCGGACCGAATCAGATTGTGCTGAACCGGCGGATGGACCGGCCAGGGGTGCCGCAATTTGTGGTGGAATATGTGCTGTATCACGAGATGCTGCATGTGAAGCATCCGACACGGCGGTCTGGGTGCAGCCTGATTTCGCATTCGCCGGAATTTCGGGCGGAGGAAAAGCGGTACGAGCATTTCCGGGCGGCGAGGAAGTTTCTGGATCATTTGGCTGGGTGAAAATTGATGGGTTGGCCACCTGAAGGTGGCCGCTACATGTGGGCCGCTACAGTTTGGTTTTTTCTTTGTCGATTTCCTTATTGAGCTTTTCGATTTTCTTGCGGATTTTGTCGCCGTCTTCGGCGTGGGGATAGAGATCGAGGTAGCGTTGGTAGGCTTTTACCGCGGGCTTTTTCTTGCCTTTCTTTTCGTAAGCTTCACCCAAATAGAGGAACGGAATGGCGTAGCCGGGCTTCGCGGTTGTGGCGTCTTCGAAGCGGTCGATGGCGGCGTCCACGTCGCCTTTTTTCATGTAGTACTTGCCGACTTCCAGATCTTTTTCGGCGCGCAGGGGATCCCATTGGGGCTGGTCGGGAGCCGAGCTCACCGCTGAATCTGCGTTTTTTTTTGGCTTGGGTTGCGGCTGGCTGCGAGGCGGCGCGCTTGCGGGAGGATCCTGTGCGCGCACGGGCGCGGCGAGGAGGCTGACGCCGCAGACCGCCAAGCTCGCCAGAATGCGCAGGGATCGTTTGTGAATCAACTGTGTTCCTCCCCCTTATCCGATTCAGTTTATTCCAGATTGAGTTGCCAGGCCAAGATGCTGGCCATTGGGTATTCCGAGGCGTTCGGGGCTATCGGCTGGCTTTATATCTTGAGTCTTGCTTAGCGAAGCCTTTTTGGCGGGCCTCGTCGCCAGCGAGCAGGAAGGCTGCGTGGTAATTGCCGAAGGGAACCACGTGCGCTTCGCCGGCGATAAGCTCCTGCTTGAGGCGCTGATGAAGTTCCGGGAGTTCCGACCAATGGACCCTGGGATGATCATGATGCTCGGAGTGAAACCCAATATTGAACATGGTGAGATTGAAGAGGTTCGACACAAATACGGTGGAGTGGCTTACCGGCTTGGCGGGAGTCTTTGGGACACAGCCTGCGTGCTGGACGTACATACCCGAATTCATCACGAACGCGTTAGCGATCCAGTGCGGCAGCACCCAAAGCCACACGGCCATGACCGGGTCGATCCAAAAAGGAATTGACCAAAGCGCCAGGAAGATCGCGAGTTCGCGAAGCGATCGGCGACGGAGGGTTTGGCGCGCGGTGAAGTCTTTCCAGAGATGCATCGAAAGGCGCCACGGCCAATGTGTGAACAGGTAGCGTTGAAAGTTTTCAAATTTTCCGTCAGCCGTGTGTTTGGGCAAGGTCCAATCATCGGCGGACAGCAGGTTGGCGTGGTGGATTGTGACGTGGCAGTACTCCCAAAAGAACGATGGCCAGCCGCCCGAGAATGTCCACATCCGGCCGAACCAGCGATTGAAGAACTGCGACGTGAAGATTGGCCGGTGGGAATGGTTGTGGAAGTTGACGCCGACATCGATTCCGGAAATCCAACCAAGCACCAGAGCCGAAGCCAGGACAAAGGCTACACGGGGCCACGGGCCAGTGATGCCTGCTACTTTGGGATGCAGGTAGAGCCAGAACGCGCAAGCGTAGGCCGTAAGGCAAATGACATGAAAGAGTATGCAATGCCAGTCCTGCGGGTGGGAAAGAAGACGCCACGGCCTCAACACCGCCGGGGCATTGGGGGCATCGGGAATCATAGCGACCTCAGGGCGGCGGCGATGGCAACAATTGTGACTCCCAGGCTCACCCAGGGTCCCCAGAGCGCGGCACCGACGATGATCGCAATTGCAAAAAGTGGGAAAAAGGATCTGCCGAAAACCAGCGCGGTTTGTGACAAAAACGCGCGCGCGCGACGCCCCATGATGAACTCTTTTCCACTGAGGCTTGGCTGGGGCGTTGTCTGAAGCAGCGAAGGATGATCAGTGCCCGGTATGCGTTGGAACCGACGCACTGTATGGCCTGCGTCGCCGAGTTGGTTTCAGCATAACACCTAATGCACGCATAAACTTTCAATTATTCGCAGGGCAACGGTGCCCGCCCCACCGTATGTGTCTCAAATTGGACTCTCCGGACTTAGCGCCAGTTTTCTGGCAATGGCAAGGACTTATGAAGTAAACCGAGTAATTGGAAACTGATCCCGTGCCCGAGGGTCAGGTACAAGTGAGGCGTCGCGCTGCACGGGGAAGACGTTTCTCTTTCGACGTGAATTCACCGTAAGATGAAAGCGGCGGCTGGAAGGTGCGGCCGCGCCGCTTCAATCCCATGGAACCCCGCGAAAAAGCAGCGTCTCTCCCCGAATCGCCCGGTGTGTATCTCTTCAAGGACGCGGCGGGCAAGGTGGTGTATGTCGGGAAGGCGCGGTCGCTGCGGAATCGTGTGCGTTCGTATTTCCTGGAGTCGCGCTGGGTGGATGCGAAGACGGGTTCGCTGGCGCGAGAGATTGCCGACGTTGAGACAATTCTGGTGGAAAACGAGCGCGAGGCGCTGGCGCTCGAAAACAATCTCATCAAGCAGTATAAGCCGAAGTTCAACGTCATGTTGCGGGATGACAAGACGTACCCGTACATCAAACTGACGCTTTACGAAAAATATCCCCGGGTTTATTTCACGCGGCGGGTGAAGAAGGACGGCTCGCTTTATTTTGGGCCGTATTTTCCGGCGAGCCTGGCGCGGCGCATTCTGCACTTCATTCACAAGCGATTTCTGGTGCCGTCGTGTTACGTGGACCTGACGAAAGTTCATCCGCGGCCTTGCCTGCAGTTTTATATTCATCGTTGCCTGGGGCCGTGCGCGGAGGGACTTACCACGGATGCGCGTTATGCGGAGGCGGTGCGCGATACGCGGATGTTTCTGGAAGGCCGGCGGCAGGATCTGATGAAGAGCATCGAAGAGCGGATGCTGGCAGCGGCGGAGGGCGAGCGCTTTGAGGAGGCTGCTTCTTATCGCGACCTGCTGCGCACCCTGGATGATATTGAGGAACGGCAGAGGATTGCCTCGGCGCAGGGCGATGATACGGACGTGCTGGCTTACTACGCGGAGCCCCCGCTGGTGGCGGCAAATCTTTTTCACCTGCGTGCCGGGCGCGTGGTGGACCGGCGCGAATTCTACTGGGAAGACCTTGAGGAGTTCGATCCCCACGAATTCGTGCCTTCGCTCCTAAAGCAGCTTTATCTTGATGCGGAATACCTGCCGAAGATGATTCACGTGCCCATCGATTTCGAGGATCACGGCTTGCTGGGAGAATTGCTGAGCGAGCGCGCGGGGCACAAAGTGGAAATTTTTACGCCGCAGCGAGGGAGCAAGCGCGCGTTTCTGGATCTTACGGAAACTAATGCCAAGCACATTTTCGAACAGAGGTTCCGGGTACTGAAGCCGACATCGAAAGCGATCGGCGAAGCGCTGCAGTCCGCTTTGAATCTCCCCGAGGAGGCGAAGCGGATCGAGAGCTTCGATATTTCGCACATTCAGGGGACGGACACGGTTGCGTCGATGGTGGTGTGGGAAAACGGGCGGATGAAGAAATCGGACTACCGGAAGTTCATCATTCGCGGCGATGAAGCGCCTGGTGGACGAGAGCGCTCGCAGAACGATGATTTTGCCAGCATGTACGAAGCGGTGGTGCGACGCTACCGGCGGCTGCAGGAAGAGAAGAAGCCGATGCCGGGATTGATACTGATTGATGGCGGGCTCGGGCAATTGCACGCCGCTGCAGAGGCGCTGGAGTCGCTGCAAATCATTAACCAGCCAATGGCGAGCATAGCGAAGAAGGAAGAGATTCTTTACGTCTTGGGGCAAGAAAATGAGCCGGTGATTCTGGAGCGGCACTCGCCGGTGCTCCATCTGATTCAGCAGATTCGCGATGAAACACATCGCTTTGCGGTGGGCTTTCACCGGCAGCGGCGGGGCGCTCGCCAGACGCACACGGCGTTACTGCATATTCCGGGGATTGGGCCGCGAACTTCGCAAAGATTGCTGCAGCGGTATGGAAGCGTGGCGAATTTGAAGAAAGCCAGCGCAGAGGAGTTGAGCCGGATGCTGCCGCGAAAAATAGCGGAAAAAATTGTGCAACATTTGTCGCTGCACCAAGATACGCCCTAACCGGTATGTAACCGTAGGAGGGGTTAGGTTGTATTGCGGCGTACACGTGCGTGTGCTACGTTCATTGCGTGGAGGCTTTTATGGCTGACAATGTAGGAAGCAAGGTTAGTTACTTTCTGGTGGGACTCGGAGTGGGCGCGTTGATGGGCGTCCTGTTTGCGCCGAAATCCGGCGAAGATACGCGCGAGTATCTGGCGAAGCGCGCGGATGACGGACGGGAATTTGCGCAGAAGAAGGCGAAAGAGTTGCGCGAACGGGCCGACGAACTGATCGAGCGCGGCAAGGATGTGGCTTCGCGTAAGCGGGAATCGCTCTCCGCGGCGGTGGATGCGGGACGCGAGGCGTTTCTTCGCGAATCGAAGTCCTGAGGATCTGTTGGGGTGGCTTGGGTTGTTCCGCTGAAGTCGCGGGAAGGGTCGGGTGTGTATGCAAATAACGATGCAGCTGTTTATCCTTGCGGCGGCGATCGCGCTGCTGGTACAGACGACCATCCTGATCGTGCTGTTCCTGCAAGTGAAAAAAACCACCGAATCGGTCAACAGGATGATGGGGGATTTGCACTCGCGCGTGGGGCCGATCCTGACGCGCACGCAGATTTTGCTGGACGACACGCAGCCGAAGATCTCCGCGCTGGTGGAGGACGCGGCGCACATCGTTTACCTGACGCGTTCGCAAGCGCAGAAGTTTGACAGGATCGCGACGGAAGCGTCGGACCGATTGCGCGGGCAGTTGGTGGCCGTGGATCGCATCCTGACGGGAACGCTGGAAGCGGTGGAAGATGCGGGTGCGCAGGTGCGGCGGAGTTTCTGGGCGCCGGTGCAGAAGGCTTCCGCGATCGTGCAGGGAATCAAGATTGGGCTCGACGTGCTGCGCTCGAGGCGGGCTGCGTCTCCGGCGAAAGAAACCTCGGTGGAGCAGGAAGACGAGTTGTTCATCTGAAGTTCGAATGTCTACGGGGAATCGCTTTGCGCTCGAGTAAGTTGAGCATCCTTCCATGAGCGGTTCGCGCGCCCTCCTTGTTTTTGCAAAAACTCCCAAACCAGGAAAAGTGAAAACGCGATTGCTGACCGCGGTGTCCGCGGAGGTTGCGGCGGCGCTGCATGGGGCATGCATTGCGGATACGCTGCGGCTTGTGCAAAAGATGCGCGGCTGTGATGTGTTAGTGTTTGCGGCGGGGGGCACGAGTTATTTTCGCGGGCTGGTGAAAAAACAGAGAGGCCGCGCGCGGGTGCGAGTCTTGCCGCAGCGCGGGGCGGACCTTGGTGCACGAATGGAGAACGCGTTTCGAAAGTGTTTTGTGATGGGATATCGCGAGGTGGTGGTGATTGGAACGGACACGCCGTGGATGGGAGCGGAGCGAGTGCGGCGGGCGTTCGCGGAATTGAGGCTGAGCGACGTGGTGATCGGGCCAGCGGAAGACGGCGGATATTATTTGCTGGGGATGCGGAAGATGGTGGCGGGGATTTTTAGAGGGATTCCGTGGAGCACGGAGCGGGTCCTGGAGTTGACGTTGAAGGCGGTTGAGAGAGCGAAGTTGCATGGGAAGTTGTTGCGGCGGGATTTTGATTTGGACCGGCCGGAGGATTTGAAGAGAGTGGCGACGATGTTGAAGAGGAGGCCGCGAGTGGCGCCGGGGTTGGCTGGGGCACTTGAGGAGTTTTTACAACTGAGCTGATTTTGAAAGCGTTGTGTGTGATGCGTGAGCGGCGAATCGGGGAAGCTCAAAGAAAACCCAAGAGCACAGCCAGGAATGGCTGTGCCACAGTAAGGCGGCCGCTACAGTGAATCTTGCTCATTCAATTTGCCTGGGAGAAATTTTGGGTTGAGCTTCTTCGGGCATCCTCGTCGGATGCCCTCAGGATGACAAGCTTTTGGTCTGGGTGGCGTGGTTGAGATTGCAAAAGTGGTAGCAGAGCTACCGCACTCCAAAGTTCGACTACTTGATCCAGCCGCCGGCTAGGACGGTGTCGTTGTTGTAGAAGACGGCGGCTTGGCCTGGGGTGATGGCGCGCTGGGGCGTTTCGAAAGTGATGCGGGCGTGGTTGCCGGGAAGCGCTTCGATAGTGGCGGTGGCGGGGTCGTGTTTGTGGCGGATTTTGGCCTGGCCGCGGATGGGCGCTTCTGGCTCCGCGATGGAAATCCAGTTTACATTCTCGATTTCGAAGGTGCTGGTTCGCAGCGCGTCATCTTCGCCGACGATGATCCGATTGTTCTGCTTGTCGATCGAGAGGACGTAGACGGGCTTGCCGGCGGCGAAGCCGAGGCCCTTGCGCTGGCCGACGGTGTAATTGTGCACGCCGGTGTGACGGCCGATTACGGCGCCGTCTTCGGTGACAATGTCGCCTTCCTGATTATTCACAGCGATGCCCTCGGCGCGGGAATAGGCGTGGATGAACTGGACGTAGTTGCCGTTGGGTACGAAACAGAGTTCCATACTTTCCGGCTTTTCAGCGACGGGAAGATTGGCATTGCGGGCGACGTTGCGCACTTCTTCCTTGGTGAGTTCGCCGAGAGGGAAGTCGCTGCGCGAGAGCTGCTCCTGCGTTAAACCCCACAGGAAATAAGACTGGTCCTTGGAATCGTCGCGGGCGCGCAGGAGTTCGAAGCGGCCAGTCGATTCGTTCTTGCGGATGCGGGCGTAGTGGCCGGTGGCGAGGCGGTCGGCTCCGATCTGGCGGGCAATCCGGAGGAGCGGCTCGAACTTCACGTCGGTGTTGCAGTTGGTGCAGGCGATCGGCGTGCGGCCGGAAAGATACTGCTCGACGAAGGGGCGGACGACTCGGGCTTCAAACTGTTCTTCGAAATTGACTACGTAGTGGGGAAAATTCAGGTGCTGCGCGACGCGCTTGGCGTCGTAGACGTCGTCGAGCGAGCAGCAGCGATTCTGGGCGGGGCCATCGCCCTGGAGTTCGGGCAGGCGGCGCTGATTCCAGAGCTGCATGGTCAGGCCGACGATGGGGCGATTTTGCTGCAGGAGAACCGCGGCGACGGCGGAGGAGTCGACACCACCGGACATGGCGACCGCGACGAGTCCGGGAGTGGTTTCGGCGGCAACTGTCGTGGGAAGCGAGTCGAGTTGGATCTGGGTGGACATGCTGTCCCCATTTTAGCGTGAATGGGGAATCTGCGCTGATGGAAGAGGGGATTTAACACAGAGTGCACTGAGGGAAGAATACGGAGCGCGCAGAGGACGGACGGATCAGGAAATTGCGGCGGATTTTTGGTACGTGGGGGAGAGTTTGCGGAGATGGGCTACGGCGGCGGGGATGAGTTCGAGGGCGGCGTTGATTTCGGATGCGGTGGTGTGGCGGCCGAGGCTGAAGCGGATGCTGGCGCGGGCTTCGGAGGCGGGGAGACCGATGGCGGTGAGGACGTGGGAGGGTTCGACGGCGCCGGAGGAGCAGGCGGCGCCTGTGGAGCACGCGAGTCCTTTGAGATCGAGAGCGATGACCAGGGCTTCGCCCTCGAGGCCTGGAAAAAGAATGTTGGAGGTGTTTGGGGTGCGCGGGGAGTTGGCGGAATTGACGCGGGAGTCGGGAACACGGGTGAGGATGCCTTGTTCGAGCGTGTCGCGCAAGCGAGAGATGCGCGCGGCATCTTTTTCGCGAGAGAGGCGGGCGAGTTCGGCGGCTTTGCCGAGGCCGACGATGCCGGCGACATTTTCCGTGCCAGGGCGGAAGCCGCGCTGGTGATGTCCGCCATAGAGAAGCTGGCGGAGACGCGTACCGCTCTTGATGAAGAGCGCGCCAATGCCTTTGGGGGCGTAGAACTTGTGGCCGGAGATGGAGAGAAGATCGAGTTGCAGGGCTTTGACGTCGACGGGAATTTTTCCGGCGGATTGCACGGCGTCGGTGTGGAAGTAGACGTCGGCTTCGGCGGCGATGCAGCCGATATCGGCGAGCGGCTGGACGGTGCCGAGTTCGTTGTTGGCGTGCATCACGGTGATGAGAACGGTTTCGGGGCGGAGGGCGCGGCGGAGTTCGTCGAGGTTGATGAGGCCTTCGTGATTGACAGGAAGGTAGGTGACGGCCACGCCTTCTTTTTCGAGGGCCTGGCAGGCATTGAGGACAGCTTCGTGTTCGATGGTGGTGGTGATGATGTGAGGGGAAGTTAAGGAGGTGGAGGAGGTTAAGGAAGTTAAGGAGGAGAGAGCCAGGCCGAAGATGGCGTGGTTGTCGGATTCGGTGCCGCCGCTGGTGAAGACGATTTCCTGAGGGCGAGCGTTGAGGAGCGCAGCGACATGTTCGCGGGCGGTTTCGACAGCGGCGCGGGCACGCTGGCCGAAGGTGTGGATGGAGGATGCGTTGCCGAACTCGGAGGAGAAATAGGGAAGCATGGCGTCGAGGACCGCGGGGTCAACAGCGGTAGTGGCGTTGTGATCGAGGTAGATGCGGGCCATACGGCTATCAACAGGATACTACTAGCAGGGAACCCTGAGGAGTGGCCCCGCTGGCACGCCGGCTGTTTTGTAAGTGCAGATGCTAATGGGGGCAGAGGACCGATTGGTGGGTGAAGATGGTTCGCGGGCCACCACGGAATCGTGCCGAATCGTTGTGGACGTGGCGGAGAATTACTGATCTTGCTTCTTGGGACGCCAGTTGAGGAGATTGGACGTATAAAGCGCGATGCAAAGGAGATTCGCGGGTACGAAACCGAACTGAGCGGTGCGGACACCGATAACACAGACGACGGCACTATTGAGGGCGGCAACTACCCAGCCTTGCCAGAGCTTCTTGCCGAGGAGGACGGTGCCCAAGACTGTCAAAACGCAGGAGAGATAATCGAGTCGAATCATGTGGAGCATATTGAGCATGTTGGGCTGATGAGCCGTTGCCGCAGCCTGTTCAAACAATCAACTGGCGCGCTTAGGGTTCCAGTTCTCCTTCTTACTGCAGTGATTTCTGCACCCGGGCAGTAAGGACTTGTTCCGGGGACTAGAGAGTTGCGAGCCCGGATAACACGCGGAACGCTGCTCCCTCAGGCAAGAGAAAGGCAATTGTAAGGCCAATTGCAAACGATGCTCGAGATGAAGCCTTGATTTGATAGCGTCAGTAACTCCTTGCGACGCCGATGTTTAGAACATCAAGGAATTTGTTTCAAATGCGCGGAGCGCTGTGCTTGCAGAATTTATGGTCAGTCTGAGACCGTTTGTATCATATCGAAACGCCTACATGCTGAGAACGAGACGATCCGCCCGCGCAGTTAGGCAACGGCATGGGATCGATCAACCAATGCACACGACGAAGTAGGGCCGGACCCACCCTTTGTCAGCGAATGGAGTATCATTTGCGATCGAGGCCCGTGAAGCAATGGGGAAAATCGATCCTGAGCAGGAACGAGCGCGGCTGGCCGCAAGATATGCCGCGATGAGCGACCTGGAATTGCAAAAGATTGGAATGGCCCCTGGCACATTGACGGATTGGGCTTTTGAGGTTCTTCGCGCGGAAATGGGAAAGAGGGGATTAGATTGGGCGGGAAAAGATTTGACGGGTCCCTCGCAGATGGTTCAAGCCGAAGTTAAAGATGAAGTGGGGAACACTCCTGTTGTTATTCGTCATTATCGCGATATACCTGAAGCAATGACCGACCGAATGATTCTCGAAGCGGCAGGCATCGATTGCTATCTGTATGACGAGAACATGGTAAGACTCGATTGGTTATGGTCCAACTTGCTTGGCGGCCTAAAGCTTGTAGTTCGGCAGAGCGATGCGGAAGATGCTGAGAGAACATTGACCAGTAAGCCAAGCGAGAAGTTTGACGTCGAGGGTGTGGGGGAGTACGAGCAAGAGCTGTGTCCGAAGTGCGGCTCGCAAGATGTTTCCTGCGACGAGTTGTTGAAGCGGATCGCAGGCGCGGGACTGTTGCTGGGATTACCAATTGCGATCCACCAAAGGGGCTGGAACTGCCACAATTGTGGACACATCTGGGAAGTTGCGGAAGCGGGGAAGTCCGACATCGCAAAGAAGTGACCCCTGTGTGGGTTAACGAAGCTCAGAGGGCCGGGCGAGCCTGGCCCCTACAAACGGATCTCAATTAGGTGGGATTTTTGGAGGAACGAAGTGGGATACGCGGATTTGCGGGAGTTTGTGAGGCGGCTGGAGAGAGAGGGAGAGTTGCGCCGGGTGAGGGCGGAAGTGGATCCGGTGCTGGAAGTGACGGAGGTGGTGCAGCGGGCGCAGGCGATGGCGGGGCCGAAGGGGAATCCGGGCGGGATGGCGCTGCTGTTTGAGAAACCGAAGGGTTCGCGGTATCCATTGCTGATCAATGCGTTTGGAAGCGTGCGGCGGATGGAGTTGGCGTTTGAGGTGGAAGAGTTGGATGATGTGGCGGCGCGGATTCGCGGCTTTTTGAATATGCAGACGCCGCAGGGGTTGTTCGACAAACTGAAGATGCTGCCGAAATTGGCGGAGCTGGGGTCGTTCATGCCCAAGAACGTGAAGGATGGGCCTTGCAAAGAGGTGGTGCACCAGGGCAACGACGTCAACCTGTTTGATTTTCCGATTTTGAAATGCTGGCCACAGGATGGCGGGAGATTCATCACGTTCCCGCTGGTGTTCACACGGAATCCGGAGACGGGGAAGCGGAACGTGGGGATGTACCGGATGCAGATTTACGACGAGCGCACGACTGGGATGCACTGGCAAACGCAGAAACATGGCGCGGAACATTTCCGGCGGGCGCGGGCGAAGAATCCGGAAGGGCGGATTCCGGTGAGCGTGGCGATTGGCTCTGACCCGGCGACGACGCTGGGAGGGATTTTGCCGATTCCGCCGGACCTGGACGAAATGATGTTCAGCGGATTTTTGCGCCGGGAGCCAGTGGAGTTGGTGAAGTGCGAGACGAATGACCTGGAAGTGCCGGCGAATGCGGAGATTGTGCTGGAAGGATACGTGAATCTGAATGAGATGCGAACGGAAGGGCCGTTTGGCGATCACACGGGATTTTATTCGCTGGAAGGGGAGTATCCGGTGTTCCACGTGGAGTGCGTGACGCACAGGAAAGACCCGATTTACCTGGCGACGGTGGTGGGCCGGCCACCGCAGGAAGATTTTTATATGGGCTACGCGATCGAGCGGGTGTTTTTGCCGCTGATGAAGCTGACGCATGCGGAAATTGTGGATGTTTCGATGCCGGCGGAAGGCATTGTGCACAACATGATGATCGTCTCGATTCGGAAGTCGTTTCCGGGGCACGCGCGAAAGGTGATGAATGCGATCTGGTCGCTGGGCCAAGCGATGTTCACGAAAGTAATTGTGGTGGTGGACCACGACGTGAATGTGCACGACTATCGCGAGGTAGTGTGGAAGGCCCTTTGCGCGATTGATCCGGAGCGGGATGTGCAGTTTACGCTGGGGCCGGTGGATACGTTGGATCATGCGGCGCGGATGCAGGATTTTGGATCGAAGATGGGAATTGATGCGACCCGGAAGTGGGCGAGCGAGGGATTCGCGCGGCCGTGGCCGGATGAGATGCTGGTGGATGAAAAGACGAAGGCTAGGGTCGAAGCGATTTGGAAGAGTTTGGGGATTTGAGACCGGAGAGAGGGAAGAAGAGGCTTTACCATAGAGGTCGCAGAGGTAAGAGCGCAGAGTTCGCAGAGAAGAATTCGGAAAACCCAAGAGCCCAGCCGGGAGTGGCTGGGCCACAAGAGGCGGATGCGCGCATGTGTAAGAGAACGTTGAGATAGCGCGGGGATTGCGAACTAAGGATTACCGTCCGTGCGGACAGGCATGGCGGCAAGAAAAAGCACAACTGCTAGTGTGGCTGCGCGAAAGCTATGCAATTAGTAGTCCTACCTGCCTGCAATAACAGGCCAATTGCCTAAGATTACCTGCATTCTTAGGACAACTACAGAAGAGAATCGCTTGACGCTCGGGCAGAGTGAATGACATAACGTACTCACGAGCAGCACCCGGGGAATCTGTGTCCTGCAGCAAAAGCAATAAATTGGGTGCGGCGAAGTATGCAAGAAGGGCGAGTGGAAGATAAGGTGGGCGTTCCTCGTGAGCGAATCGCGCGAAGTGATGAACGTACGGCAGGCGTCCCAATATCTGGGAATCAGCCCGGACACACTGTACCGGTACATCACAGAGGGTGAAATACCTGCATTCAAGTTAGGAAATCGTTGGAAACTTAGGAAGACGATCCTAGACAGGTGGATGGAACGCAAGATGAGCCAAGTGGTGACGAAGCGCCGCTAGACTTGTCAGAGCGAGAGGGAAAGAGGCCGCGATATGTGGTTACTCGGGGGATCAAAAAGCAAGCAACTGGTGGGGCTGGACATCGGATCCAGCTCGATCAAGGCTGTGGAGTTGAAATCGACGAAGGCCGGGTATGAACTGGTCAGCTTCGGAATGGAAGCCCTGGCGCAGGATACCGTGGTGGACGGCGCGATCATGGATGCGCCGCAGGTGGCCAACGCGATCACCAAGATTTTCGAAACCGAAAAGATCAAAACGAAGAATGTGGGAACATCGGTTTCCGGCCACTCCGTGATTGTGAAGCGGGTGCCGCTGCCGCTGATGACGGAAGAAGAGTTGTACGACCGGATTCCCTCGGAAGCCAGCCAGCACATTCCGTTCGACATCGCCGACGTGAACCTCAGCTACCAACTGCTGGAAGCAATGGATTCGCAGATGGACGTGCTGCTGGTGGCGGTAAAGAAAGACAAGATTCTGAATCACACGAACGTGCTGGCGCAGGCAGGGAAGACGCCGGTGGTGGTGGACATTGACGCTTTCGGACTGCAGAACTGCTTTGAAGTGAACTACGAGCCGGATGCGGGGCAGACGGTGGCGCTGCTGAACATCGGCGCGAGCGTCATGAACATCAATATCGTTCGCGGCGGCATCCCGCTGTTCACACGCGACGTCAGCGTGGGCGGGAACCAGTATACGGACGCGCTGCAGAAGGAACTGGACCTGAGCTTTGACGACGCGGAGCGCCTGAAGAAGGGCGACACCCTGCCGACGGTGACCGACGAGCAAAAGGGGCAGATTCTGCGCAGCGTTTCGGACATCCTGACGCTGGAAATACAGAAGACCTTCGACTTTTTCCGTGCAACGGCAAGCGGCGAAAACATTCAGCGAATCATGGTGGCGGGCGGGACGGCGCGTGTGCCGGGCCTGGTGGACCTGCTGCGCGAGGAATTCGCGATGCCGGTGGAAGAACTGAATCCATTCCGCAAGGTGCTGATCAATCCCGGGAAGCATAGTGAAGATCAAATCCGGGAATTGGCGCCGAGACTGGTTGTCGCCGTGGGACTGGCCCTGAGGAGCTTCGACTAGCCATGATCCGCATAAACTTACTTGGACAAACGAGGCCGAAGGCATCGCGGCGGCCGGTGGACACCGGGGCGGCCTTGCCGCTGGTATTCATCGGAGCGGGCGTAGTGCTCGGCGCACTCTTTCTCTTCTACTTCTATCATTCGTGGCAGACGCAGCTGAATGATGAGAACAAACGCATCCAGCAACTGCAGGCGCAAAAGACGGATCTGGAGCAGATCAAGCTGCAGGTGGAAGCCTTCGACAAGCAGAAAGTGGTGCTGCAGCAGCGGGTGAGCACAATCGAGCAGTTGCAGCGGGACCGCACCGGCGCGCAGGAACTTCTGGACCAGGTAGCGAACACGGTATCCCGGGCTGAGAACCTGTGGCTGATGTCGTTGTCGAAGAAGGGCACGAATCTTTCCATGGATGGCGCAGCGGCTTCGCTGAATTCCGTGGCCAACTTCATCACCGCGCTGAAGCGTTCCGGATATTTCCAAAAGGTCGAGATTAAAGAAGCAAAGCAGGACGAAAAGAACCAGAACGTGCAGACGTACATGTTTTCGATCAATGCAGAAATCGCGCCGAATGGACCGGCAGGGGCGACACCGGCGGCAAAACCCGCCAACACGCCAGGCGGCGCGAGTCCGACAGCAAGCGCGCCGGCGAAGAAAGGATAAGGGGATACCATGGCCAATCCTTTCCGAGACATGTCCGTAATCATGCAGGGCCTGGTGGCTTTGGCGATTGCGGTAATCCTGGTACTAGCGGGACTGTACGTGCCGGGTTCACCGGTGGCGCAGGAACGCGCCGATTATGACACCGCGGTGCAAGAGCGCACGAAATTAAACCAGGAAGTGATTCAACTCCAGGTTTACAAGCAGCGGTACGGAGAGCTGAAGCAGCAGATGGACGCGCTGAACAAGCAGCTGGACACGCTGAAGACGATCGTGCCGGAAGAAAAGGAAGTGGACGAGTTTATCCGCCAGGTGCAGGGAGCAGCGGCTTCTTCAAACGTGCAGTTGCGGAAGCTGACCTCGCAAAACATCGTGCCGAGGGATTACCACTATGAGATGCCGTTCGAAGTGCAAGCGGACGGGCCGTACTTTAACATGCTGGACTTTTTCTCGAGGTTGAGCCGGTTGTCGCGGATTATCAATGTCGGGGACCTGCAGTTTGATGATCCGACCGGAGGCGGGAAAGGAACGAAATATCCGATCCGGCCGGGAACGACGGTAAGCGGAGTTTTTACAGTCACGACATTTTTCACGAAGCCAGCTGATTCAACGCCAGCAGGTGGGGCCAAGGGTGCGGGACAGCCGGTGAAAAAACCGTGAGCAGGGATGAGCGAGCCATGCGTCTAGCCATAAAAGTGATGACGGGGATTCTGCTGGCCACGGCCGGGAGCAGTTTGCATGCTCAGACGGCGCCCGCGGCAACTCCGAAAGCAACGGCGAAGCCAGCGGCACAAGCGGCGGCACCGGCTGCAAAGCCTGCCCCGAAACCTGCCGCGACGCCCGCTGCGCCTCCAAAGGTTGCGGCCAAGCCGGCGGCACAGGCTCCAGCGCCAAAAGCTCCGGCGCCGAAAACCCCAGCGCCGAAAACCCCAGTTCCAACAGCTCCCGCCAAGCCGGCAACGGCTCCGAAGGCGGCCGCGGCAACGGCAAAGCCTGCAAAAAAACCGGTGGTGAGGAAGACGGCGAGCACATCGCCATCCGGTACCGCTGAACCGTCGGAAACAAAGGTTTCACGGCGCGATCCGTTTGAATCGCTGACGAGCCGGCAGGAAGCAGCAGCGCGGGCCGGAGCGAATCTGCCGCCAGGTAAAGCTGGATTGCAGGTGGGAACGCTGCGGCTGGATGGAATTGTGCGGGCACCAAACGGCATGATCGCAGTCGTGACGAATCCGCAAGCGCGGACATATTTCCTGCGCGAAGGGGATCAGTTGTACGACGGGCGAGTGGAAAAGATTGCAATGGACGGCGTGTCGTTCCACGAAGTCGGGAAAGATGCGTTCGGGAAACCAGTGGAACGTCAAGTCAACAAGAGAATTTACTCCAGTGCAGGAGAACAGCAATGAAGACGAACTGGCCGGCCTTCCGGTGTGGCTGCCTGATAGTGGCGGGCGTGGTGCTGGGCGGAAGCCTGGCGAACGTTCGCGGTCAGGAGCCCGCTGGCGCGACATCGACCGCCGCGGTAATTTCGAGCGTGGCGATCACGCAGGAGCCGCAACGGGCGGCGATTCGAGTCGAAGGAGCAGCGCGACTCGAACTCCACACCTCCCGTATGCAGAACCCGGAACGCCTGGTGCTGGATTTCAGCGGGGCACGGCTGGGAGTGCAAAGGACCGTGATTCCTGGCGTGTCGGCGCCGGTGCGCGGCGTGCGTATCGGGCAGTTCCGTCCGGACATAGCGCGCGTGGTGGTGGACCTGACGGGAGAAACACCCTACCAGATCACGCATGAAGGCGATGCGTTGGTGGTGTACTTCCAGATGCAGGTGACGCCGGATGCCAGCGCGGTTGCGCCGGTGACGTCGACGTCGACGGAATCCGGGAAAAAATCGATCGAGTATGCGGTGAATGCGCCCAGGGCGAATGTGCACAGGAATGGAGCTTCGAACGCAGCCGTGCCGCGGTTTTCGTTGCCCGGCGAGCTGACTCAGCCCGCCGTGGTCCTGGCGTCGTTGCACGAGAAGGGCGCGCCGGCGCGTCCCGACGGTGGAGCGCAGCAGGCATCACAACATGCGGCACAGCAGGCGACCACGGCAGCGGCAACAGTCGCAACGCAGCAGGCCGCCGTGAGTAATGCACCGCAAGCCGGGCACTACACGGGCGAACCAATTTCAGTGAACCTGAAAGACGTTGACCTGAAAGATTTCTTCCGGCTGATTCATGAAATCAGCGGATTGAACGTGGTGCTGGATCCCAACGTGAAGGGCACATTGACGATCGTGCTGGATGAGGTGCCGTGGGATCAGGCGCTGGACATCGTGCTGCAGAACAACAGCCTGGACAAGCAATTGACGGGCAACGTGCTGCGCGTGGCGACCCGCGAGACCCTGAAGAAGGAAGCGGAGTCCGAGCGCGACCTGGAAAAAGCGCAAGCCGAAGCAGTTGCTCCGGTGACCGTCACGCGAGTGCTGAGCTACGCGAAAGCGACGACGATGAAGGACACGCTGAAAAAATTCTTGTCGGCCCGCGGAGACATTTTGTCGGATGACCGCTCTAACCAGCTGATTATCCGCGACATTCCCTCGGTGATTCCGACGATCGACAACCTGATCCGGCAACTGGATCGGAAGTCGCAGCAAGTGGAAATCGAGGCGCGCGTAGTTTCCGCTTCCAGAACATTTGCCCAGGACATCGGCGTGCAGTGGGGCTTTGCAGGAACCACGACGGGTGGCCGGTCAGTCTTTGGCGGGCCGGCAAGCGTTGGAGTGAGCCCGGTACAGACGGGCGCGGGACTCCCGCAGCCTCCGCTCATCGCAACCCCGGTTACAAGCTCGGGGGGCAGTTCGACTCCTGGATTGCCTTTCAACGTGAACCTCGGCGCGGGCGTGCCGACGAGCGGCTTCTACTTCGGGCACCGTTCGCCGAACTTCGCGGTTGACCTGTTCATCACCGCGGCGGAATCGAAGGGCGTCGGCAAATTGCTCTCGAAGCCGAAAGTGATCACGCAGAACAACGAAAAAGCGATCGTGAAACAAGGTACGAAGATTCCGATCCAGACGGTGATTAACAACACGATTTCGGTACAGTACATCGACGCCGTGTTGCAACTGGAAGTGACTCCGCAGATTACCGCCGAAGGCACGGTATTCATGGACGTGCTGGTGGAAAACACGCAGATCGACAACGGTATCCCACGCGTACAGGGCATCCCGGCGTTGGACACGCAGGCGGCGCAGACGAAGGTGACGGTTGCCGATGGCGGTACGGTGGTCATTGGCGGCATCATCGTGACGCAGCAGCAGACCAACATCACGGAGGTGCCGATTGTGGGCAGCCTGCCGATCATCGGGTATCTGTTCCGGCGGACCAACGTTTCGGTGACATCGCAAGAGTTGCTGTTCTTCATCACCCCGCGCATTATTCCCGGATGATGAATCGGGGCGGACGCTAAGCGCCGCAGAAAAAAATCGGGTAAACTGAAATCGAGGAGGCGCAAGTCTCCTCGATTTTTTTATGGGCGTAGAACACACGAAAAGGCGAAAAGCGATCCTGGCGGAAGTGGCCAGCAGGAAACTGGACTGCCTGCTGGTGACCCATCCGGCGAACTGGTACTACCTGACAGGATTTACCGGGGAATCCGGGGCACTGGTTGTGTCGGAGGGTGGGACGTCGCTGCTGACCGACGGCCGATTTACGGTGCAAGCGAAGGAAGAGACACGCGGGGTAAGAATTGAGCTACATCAGGGCGGATTGCATGCGGCGGTAGGAGCGTTTCTTCGTAAAAAAGGCTATGGACGAGTTGGATACGACGCGAATCAACTGACGGTCACGCAGTGGAATACCCTACGGAAGGCGCTGGGAAGCAAAGCGCGAGGAGTTGAGGCAACGGGTCTGGTTGAGCGCCTCCGGATGCGGAAAGATACGCAGGAACTGGCGGTAATGCGAAAGGCAGCTATCCTGGCGGGGGAAGTCCTGGAAGGCGTGCTGAAGCTGGTGAAGCCGGGAGTGCGGGAGAGCGAGCTGGGAGCGGAGATTGAATATCAGATGAAAAAGCGCGGGGCCAGCAGGGCTTCGTTTGAAACGATTGTGGCTTCGGGGCCGCGGGGAGCGCTTCCGCATGCGCGGCCGACAGCTAAGAAGCTGAGGAAAAATGAGTTGGTGGTGCTGGACCTGGGTGCTATACTCGGCCACTATTGCAGCGATATGACGCGCACCGTGCATGTGGGGCGTGCCAGCAAGCGCGTGCGAGAGTGGTATCGGTCAGTTCAGGAAGCGCAAGAAACCGCGGTTGCTGCCGTCCGGGCAGGGGTAACTTGCGGAGAAGTGGATGCCGCCGCGCGGGAAGTCCTCAAGAAAAACGGATTGGAACAGTATTTCGTGCACAGTACAGGGCATGGTTTAGGCCTGGAGGTGCATGAAGAGCCTCGGGTGGCCCGCGGGCAGACGGTTCGACTGGAAGCGGGAAATGTGATTACCATAGAACCCGGGGTTTATGTGGAAGGCGTCGGCGGAATCCGGATCGAAGACGACGTCGTGGTGCAAGCAGGCCGTAACGAAGTATTGACCCGCGTGAAGCGGGATCTTATCGAACTCTAAGAACAGGCATGAAACGGAAAAAGACCGCGAAAGCGAGTGAAAGCCCGTCGTTTGCAAACCCCGAAATCGGGCAGATCGAACAGTTGCTGCGCTTCATGAGCGAGCACAACCTTGAGGAATTTGAGTATTCGAGGGGCGATCTGCGGATTCGTCTGAGGAAGCCCAGCGCCCATGTGGTGGTCGCGGCGCCCCGTCCGTCGGCCGAAATCATTGTGCCATCGGCGGTGAGCGCGCCGGAAACCGAAAGCAGGAGCGCAGAAGCCGCACACACGACGGACTTGCGCGGGGGAGAAGACCTGCACCTGATCAATTCGCCGATTGTAGGAACGTTTTATGGATCGCCCAGCCCCGGAGCCGAAGCGTTTGTGAAAGTCGGATCGCATGTGGACAAGGGGCAGACGCTTTGCATCGTGGAAGCGATGAAATTGATGAATGAAATCGAGTCTGAAATCAGCGGAGAAGTGCTGCGGATATTTGCGGAGAACGGGCAGCCCGTGGAGTATGGGCAGCCTTTGTTCGGGATTCGCCCAAGCCGCAAGCGGTAAGCGGCCCGCCTGACTATGTTCCAGAAAATTCTAGTAGCCAATCGCGGGGAAATCGCCCTGCGAGTCATCTGCGCCTGCAAAGAGCTGGGAATTCCGACGGTGGCCGTGTATTCGGAGGCGGACCGCAACTCGCTGCACGTGCGGTTTGCGGATGAGGCGGTGTGCATCGGGCCGGCGAGAAGCAGTGAAAGCTACCTGAATATTCCGCAGGTGATCAGCGCGGCGGAAATCACCAACGTGGATGCGATTCATCCGGGATACGGCTTTCTTTCGGAGAACGCGAACTTTGCGAAGGTTTGCGAAGCGTCGGAGATCACGTTTATCGGGCCGAAGCCGGAAGTGATCGAGATGATGGGGGAGAAGGACCGCGCGCGGCGAGAGATGAAGTCGCGGGGGTTGCCGACCATTCCGGGCAGCGACGGCGTGGTGGAAGGCGAAGACCAGCTTGCGAAAGAGGCGGCGCGCGTCGGGTTCCCGCTGATTTTGAAAGCGGCAGCGGGCGGTGGCGGGCGCGGTATGCGCATGGTTCGCAGCAAGGAGGAATTGCTCGCGGCGTACCAGACGGCCCGGAGCGAGGCGCAGCAGGCGTTTGGGACGCCCGACGTGTACATGGAAAAGTTCCTGGAGCACCCGCGGCACATCGAGATTCAGGTGCTGGGGGACCAGCATGGGAAAGTGATTCACCTGGGCGAGCGGGAATGCACGATTCAGCGGCGGCACCAAAAACTGGTGGAGGAATCGCCTTCGCCGGCGATTGATGCGAAGCGACGGAAAGAGCTGGGCACAAAGGTCGTGAAGGCGCTGGAAGCGATTGAGTATACGAACGCGGGCACCGTGGAATTCCTGATGGACACGGACGGCTCGCTTTATTTCATCGAGATGAACACGCGGATCCAGGTGGAGCATCCGGTGACGGAGTTTGTGACCGGGGTGGACCTGGTGAAGTCGCAGATTCGCATCGCGGCCGGGGAAAAGATGGAAGACGCGGTGGGCGAGATGCATTTCACAGGGCATTCGATCGAGTGCCGGATCAATGCGGAGGATCCGGAGACCTTTGTGCCTTCGGCGGGACGGATTACGACGTTTCAGGCGCCGGGAGGCACCGGCGTGCGCGTGGATTCGGCGGCGTATTCTGGCGCGGTGATTCCCCCGTACTATGATTCGCTGGTGGCGAAGCTAATTGTGAAGGGGCGCGACCGCACGGAAGCGATTGGAAGAATGAAGCGGGCGCTGGAAATGTTTGTGATTGAGGGCATCAAGACGTCGATCCCACTGCAACGGCGGATCATGGCGGACGCGGATTTTGAGGCGGGGAAGTTTGACACCCACTTTATCGAAAAACTTCTCGGCGGCAACGGAAAATAGCGTTTCATGCACCTTGTCCTGCCCAGGCTGTATGTGATATTAGACGCAGGAATGTTGACGGAACCAGCCGGGGATACAGCACAAAAATTGATGGACGCAGGGGTAAAGCTGCTGCAATACCGCGCGAAAAACGCGGCGGCGCGGGAGCTTTGGGAAGAGTCGCGCACGATTGCGGGAGCGGCCCAGCGCGCGAAGTGCACTTTTGTTGTGAACGACCGGCCGGATGTGGCCTACCTGGCGGGGGCGGACGGCGTGCACGTCGGGCAGGACGACCTGGACGTGGAGCAGGCGCGCAAGGTGATCGGCGCGGACCGCTGGGTTGGCGTTTCGACGCATAACCTTGAACAATTCCAGAGAGCGGCGGCCAGTTCGGCGGATTATATTGCCGTGGGACCTATTTTCCAGACAAGCAGCAAAGCGAATCCCGATCCCGTTGTGGGCACGGAACTTTTGCGCCGAGCGCGATCGCTGACGGGAAAGCCCATTGTTGCGATCGGCGGGATCACGCTGGAGCGGGCCGCGGATGTGCTGGCGGCGGGAGCGGATTCGGTGGCGGTGATCAGCGACATTCTGAAGGCGAAGGACCCCGGCGCAAAGGCGCACGAGTTTATCCTACGACTGGATGCCGTGAAGCCTGCGGCGTCCCACTGAGGCACAGAACGCATGGCCGACGCTAACAGCGTGACAGCAACGGGCACGGTCGCAGCCAAGGGCGAGCACGAGTTTGTAAGGGCCATCGGATTGTTCGATGGAACGATGATTGTTGTCGGCTCGATGATCGGGTCGGGGATTTTCATTGTGGCCGCGGATATTGCGCGGCAGACGGGCTCGGCGGGTGGGCTGCTGCTGACGTGGATTTTGACGGGTTGCCTGACGATTGCCGCGGCACTTTCCTACGGGGAACTGGCGGCGATGTTTCCGCACGCGGGCGGGCAGTATGTGTACTTGCGGGAAGCGTATTCGCCGCTGTGGGGATTTTTGTACGGCTGGACGCTGTTCCTGGTAATCCAGACGGGAACGATCGCGGCGGTGGCGATCGGATTTTCGCGCTATCTGGGCGTGCTGTTTCCCTCCATTTCTCCCAAGACATGGGTGATCCCGCCGATTAATTTCTCCTCGAAATTTGCGGTCAGCCTGTCGATCCAGCAACTGGTGGCCGTGCTGATGATTATTTTCCTGACTTACTTGAACACGCGCGGGGTGAAGCTGGGGAAGTGGATCCAGAATATTTTCACCTCGGCGAAGATGCTTTCGCTGCTGGGGTTAATTTTGATTTGCGTGTTTGTGGCACGGAACGCTTCGGCGATTGCGGACAATTTTTCGCATTTGTGGGCCATCCGCGGGGCGCAGACGATTGAGCCGGGCGTGGGATTTCTGCGGGGCTTGTTGCCGACAGTTACGGCGGCAAGCGGCTGGTACGGGCTAGTGATTGCGTTGGCGGTGGCACAGGTGGGGTCGCTGTTTTCGGCGGACGCGTGGAACAACATTGGATTTACCGCGGCGGAAGTGAAAAATCCGAAGCGAGACGTCGCGCTTTCGATGGCGTTCGGAACGGTCATCGTCATTACGCTGTACTGCCTTGCGAATCTGGCGTATTTGTGCGCGCTGCCGCTGGCACAGATTCAGAGCGCGCCGGATGATCGCGTCGCGACGGCGGCCCTTTCAGCGGTGTTCGGGGCTAAGGGCGCATGGATGATGGCGATTGCCATCATCATTTCCACGTTCGGCTGCAACAACGGATTGATTCTGGCGGGGTCGCGCGTGGCGTACGCGATGGCGAGAGACGGATTATTTTTCCGGGCGACGGGAAAGTTGAATAAACACGGCGTGCCGGGCGTTGCGCTGGTGTACCAGGGAATCTGGATTGTGGTTTTGATCTTGCTGCGCACGCGAAAACCGGATGGATCGTATGGAAATCTCTACAGCAATCTGCTCGACTACGTGGTGTTCGCCGCTCTGCTGTTTTATGCGCTGACGATTGCGGGGATTATTGTGCTGCGGGTGCGGCGGCCGGATGCGGAGAGGCCGTACAAGGCATTTGGATACCCGTTGGTGCCGGTGTTGTATATAGTGGCAGCGAGCGGAATCATGGGCGTGCTGCTGCTGTACGAAACGCAGACGGCCGGCATGGGCATGGTGATCGTGCTGTTGGGGCTGCCGGTGTACTGGCTGTGGGCGCGGCTGAAGCGGGCGAGACAGGGCGCGGAGTAAGGCAGGAAATTCGAAAACGCTAAGTTAATAAAGGAGGAGTTGCATGGGCAACCGCTTGTTTGCGACAAAACCGCTCGATGCGCTGTTGAAAGAGGCATCGGAAACGGGCGAGCATGTCCTGAAGCGCGCCCTGGGTCCGGTGAACCTGATTGCGCTGGGAATCGGAGCGATTATTGGCGCGGGCATTTTCGTGTTGACCGGCTCGGCGGCTGCGTTATACGCGGGCCCATCGATCATGCTGTCGTACATCCTGGCGGGTGTTGGCTGCGCGTTCGCCGGGCTTTGTTATGCCGAATTCGCGTCCTTAATTCCTATCGCGGGATCTGCATACACGTATGGGTATGCCACGCTGGGAGAAATCGTGGCGTGGATCATCGGCTGGGATCTGATTCTGGAGTACGCATTCGGAGCGGCAACAGTTGCCAGCGGCTGGAGCAGCACGTTGGTGGCGTTTCTGCAGGACTATGGAATCAATCTGCCGCCGCAAATCTGCGACGTGCCCGGGGCGGAATGGGTGTTTTTCGATGGAAGATGGGCGCCGCTCAGCACACTTGGCCTGTCCGCTGCGCAGATGGTGGGAATCCCTCATGGCACGGCACGATTTAACCTGATCGCGTTTCTGGCAATTTTGGCGGTTACGACGCTCTTGATTGTAGGAATCAAAGAGTCTGCAAACTTCAACACTGGAGTCGTGTTCGTCAAGCTGACGGCAGTGCTGACATTTATCGCAGTAGCCACGGCGTACCTTTTGAAACACCCGGAAGTAGCCCATGCAAACTGGGCCGTCTTCATTCCGCCCAATACAGGCTCCTTCGGGTCGTATGGATGGTCAGGCATTTTGCGAGGCGCTGGCGTGGTGTTTTTTGCGTACATTGGATTTGACGCCGTCTCGACGGCGGCGCAAGAGGCCCGCAATCCGCAAAAGGATATGCCGGTTGGGATTCTGGGTTCCCTGGCGGTGTGCACCGTTCTTTATATCGTTGTGTGTGGATTACTAACAGCAACGGTGCACTACACACGCCTGAATATCGGAGCACCAGTGTCGCTGGCGATCCGGGAGACTGGCGTAAGGTGGGGAAGTTATGTGGTGAACGCTGGAGCACTGGCAGGCTTGAGCACCGTGATGCTGGTCATGTTGTTGGGTCAATCGCGCGTGTTTTACTCGATGGCGAAGGACGGCCTGCTTTGGAAGTGGGCCGGCGACATTCATCCGCGTTTCCGGACACCGTGGAAATCAACGGCGATCGTAGGAATTCTAGTGGCGTTCGTTGGCGCGACGGTGCCGATCGGGGACTTAGGCCAATTGGTGAGCATTGGAACATTGCTGGCCTTCGTGATTGTCTGCGCGGGAGTTTGGATCCTGCGAGTGCGGCGCCCGGAGCTGGAACGGCCGTTCAAGACTCCTTGGGTTCCTTTTGTGCCGATTATGGGCATCGTGATTTCGCTCGGATTGATGTCCGGGCTGAAGCTGGTGACCTGGATACGCCTCGTCGTGTGGCTGGTAGTCGGCATGGTTATCTACTTCACATACAGCGTGAAGCACAGCAAGGTCCGGAATTCCATCAAGCAATAGGGCAGGCCTAAGATTCGGCCCAGTGCGAAACCACTTGCGTCCAAGTCGTTGCCACTGCCAACTTGACACTCGTTCCCTCGCGACGAATCGGGTAAAGTGTCTCTTCTAACTCTACAGCCATGAGCGGACCGGGAAATATCCAAACATCCTTCTGGAAAAGCCTGTCGAAACTCGACTGGCTTGCCGTGGCGCTTTGTGTAGTGGGACTCGCGGCGGCTTTGAATCCAGGGAGCAATCTACCCGGCGCCGGGCTGTTGCGGGTTCTTGGAGTGCTGGCAGTTTTTTATGTGGCGTACCGTTTCTGGAGCCGGTGGCGCGAAGAATTGTTGTGGAGTCTGCGGAACCGGTTGATCCTGGCCTACCTGTTTCTGGCCGTGGTGCCGATTGTGCTGCTGCTGATCCTGGCGAGCATGCTGGGGCAGATTCTGTATTCGCAGCTCGCCGCGTATCTCCTCTATCACGACATTGAAGACCGCGTCTCGATGATGTCGGATGCTTCGGCGGGACTGGTGGCGGCGGAGGCATCGCTTCCCGCGTCCATGGGGGCCTCGACCAGGCAGGAGATCCTCGGGCAGCAAACCAGGCTTTCCGTTGGAAAACAGCTGCCAGACGTTCGGGTGAACTTTGAGGTAAAGCCGGAATTTTTCCGGCTGGTGGCGGGGCCGGCGGCTCGCTCGTTTTCAGGATTGATTCAGAACGGAAACCAGTTGCGGCTGGTGGGGATGAAAGAGCTTGAGAGCGCGGGGGAGAAACGGATTGTTGAGGTGAGCGCGCCGTTCACGTGGGAGATTCTGGAGAACGTGGCGCCTGACCTGGGCCCGATTGATATTACGCTGGCACAGACGGTCGAAGGGAATTCGGCCGTGAAATCCGTGCTAATCGGAAAAAAGCACTACATGGCCGTGAACCACATTTTGACCCACAAGCGGGAGTTGCTGCCCGCGGAGTCGTGGCTGGACCCTGTAGTGGAGGGGTTTTCCAAGCTGGAGGCGGTGTATGTTTCGCCGGAGGGAGCGGTGGAGCGCGCGCATCCGATATTTGCGTTTTACAAGGCGAGACGCTCGCAATTGAACCACCGGATTTTTGCTTCCGTCGGTGAATTCAGCGGAGCGCGCGTGCTGCAGATTCAGCTGCTGGCGGTGGTTTTCCTGGTGATTGAGCTGGCAGCGCTGATCATTGGAGTCGTGCTGGCTAAAGCCATAACGAAGACAATTTCGGAGCTGTATCGCGCGACGCAGTTTGTGCGGGAAGGAAACTTTTCGCATCGGGTTACGGTGGAACGCAAAGATCAATTGGGAGTACTGGGCGAGTCGTTCAATTTGATGACCAGCTCGATCAACCGGTTGATCGACGAGCAGAAGCAGTTGCAGCGGCTGGAAAACGAAATATCCATCGCGCGAGAAGTGCAGGATCAGTTGTTCCCCCGCGGTTTGCCGAAGGTGGAGGGACTGGAGATCGAGGCGATATGCAAGGCTGCGCGCTCGGTCAGCGGCGATTATTACGATTTCATTCAGCTGGACCCGACGCACGTGGCGATCGCGCTTGGAGATATTTCCGGGAAGGGAATTTCAGCGGCCTTGCTGATGGCTAGTTTGCAGGCGGCCCTGCGCAGCCAGTTGCTGACACCGGGGAGCGAGCAGTTGAGCACGGCAGAACTTGTGGGGCGGCTGAACAAGCACCTGGTGCGAAACACCGGGGAAGATCGGTTCGCGACATTTCTCGTGGCCGTTTATGACATGGAGACGCGCAAGCTGCGCTATACCAACGCGGGACACTTGCCGGGATTTTGCCTTTCGGACTCCAAGTCCATGCATCTGGATGTGGGCGGCATGGTGCTGGGAATTGTGGAGGACTATCCTTATCTGGAGGGAGTGGTGGACGTGCCGCGGGATGCGGTGTTCATTGCCTACAGCGACGGATTGGTGGAGCCGGAGAACGCCTATGGGGAGGAGTTTGGCGTTTCGCGGCTGGAGGCAGCGGCACAGCGCGTGAGGCAAGGCGATCCGAAGAGAATCGCGATGGCGCTGATGACCGCGGCGGAAGAGTGGTCGGGCAGCCCGGAGCAGGCGGATGATATGACGGTGATCGTGGCGAAGCTGAAGTAGAATGTGGATGGAACAGTAAGTTAGTGGAAGCAAGTTAAAGCGAAGTTGGCGAGGAGAAGAATGTCGCTGCGAAACCGGGTTGCGTTGGTGACGGGGGGAAGCCGGGGAATCGGCAGGGGAATTGCGTTGCGCCTGGCGCAGGAAGAGGCGCGCATCGCGTTCGCCTACCGTGTGAACAAGGCAGCGGCGCAGGCGGCGCTGCGGCGCATGCAGGCGTTGGGAGCAGACTGCGTAGCGGTGGAGACGGACATCACGGAGCCGGGACGCGCGGAACAACTGGTGAAGACGGTGGCGGATCGTTACGGTCGCATCGATATTCTGGTGAACAACGTGGGCGATTTCCGGTGGAATACGCTGGCGGAATCATCGGTAGAAGAGTGGAAGAGCGTGTTTGATTCGAACGTGATGAGCGTGTTCCTGATGTGCCATACGGCTTTGCCGGTGATGCGCAAAGGACGCTGGGGACGGATCGTGAACCTGGGAGCGGTGGGGGCGGAGCGCGCGTTTGGCCAGGCGAAGATCAGCGCATACGCCGCGGCCAAGGCGGCGGTGGTGGCGTTGTCGCGTTCGCTGGCGCTGGAAGAAGCGAAGAACGGGATTACGGTAAATGTGGTGAATCCTTCGAGCATGGACGAAAAGGATCTGACCGTGGAAGAGGCGCGAAAGCTGCGCGATGCGCGGTATCCGATTGGGCGGCCGCCGACGGTGGAGGACGTGGCCGCGTCGGTCGCGTTTTTTGCGTCGGAAGAGGCGGAGTATGTGACCGGACAAGTGCTCAACGTAAGCGGCGGGTGGATGCTCTGAGGCGCCTGCGGCGAGATTCGCGATGAAGGCGCTGACAGCGGCGGAGATGCGGGAAGTGGACCGTCTGACGACGGAGCGGTTTGGTATTCCCGGGCTTGGGTTGATGGAGGCCGCCGGGAAGAGTGTCGCGGAAGTTTTCCTCGAAAAATATGCGGAGCGGTGTGGAAAGGTGCCGGGACGTGTGTGTGTGCTCTGCGGGAAAGGCAACAATGGCGGCGACGGATTCGTGGTGGCGCGGCTGCTGAAGGGGAACGTGGGGTCCGTGAAGGTGTTTCTCTTTGCGGAGCCGGGTGAGTTGCGCGGCGATGCGGCGAATAATTGCGAGCGCTGGCTGCGATTGGGCGAGGAAGTTGCGCTAGTGCGCAACGAGACGGAGTGGGTGAATGCCTGGACAGGAGTGGCCTCGAGCGAAGTGATCGTGGATGCGCTGTTGGGAACCGGAATTCGCGGCGGAGCGAGCGGTTTGCTGGCGCAGGTGATTGAGAATGTGAACCGGTTTTCGCAGGACGCGAAGGCCGCGTGGCCGGCGTGGATTGTGGCGGTGGATACGCCGTCCGGGTTGCCGTCGGATGGCGAGGCGGCGCAGGGGCCGGTTTTGCGCGCGCATCTTACGGTGACATTCACAGCGCCGAAGATCGGGCAACTGGTTTCGGCTGACGCGGGGAGTTGCGGAGTGCTGGTGGTGCGGGAGATTGGCACGCCGGCGGCGCTGGTGGAAGAGGTGGGGAAGGGGAAGCTGCGCTGGGCGGGGCCGGAGGAGTTTTCGGAGCTTCCCCTGCAGAGAGCGGCAGAGGCACATAAGGGATCGTACGGTCACGTGCTGCTGGTGGCGGGGTCGGTTGGGAAGACGGGCGCAGCGATTTTGTGCGGGCGGGCGGCGCTGCGCGGCGGCGCGGGGTTGGTAACGTTGGCGACGCCGGAGCCTGCGCTCGCGACTGTGGCCGCGGCGCAGGCTGAGTACATGACGGAGGCGTTGCCTGCGACAGCTTCGGGGACAGTTGCTTCGGAGGCGGCGCGGCTGGGAGGTTTTGCCACGCTGCTGCACGGCATGACCGTTTTGGGGATCGGGCCGGGGATCGGGACTCATCCGGAGACACAGGAATTTGTGCGCAGCGTGGTGGGGCGTGCGGATTTGCCGATTGTGCTGGACGCGGATGGGCTGAACGCGTTTGCCGGGCAGGCGGAGACTCTGTCGAATCGGAAATCGGCGCACCTGGTGATGACGCCGCATCCCGGGGAGATGGCGCGGCTTTGCGGATTCGCGACCCCGGAAGTGCAGGCGGACCGGATCAGGATTGCGACAGAGTTTGCGGGGAAATGGAATGCCGTCGTGGTGCTGAAGGGATATCACAGCGTCATTGCGGCGCCGAACGGCGACGTGTTCGTGAACACGACGGGAAACGCGGGATTGGCCAAGGGCGGTTCGGGCGACGTCCTAACGGGCTTACTGGCGGCTTTGATCGCGCAGTTTGGCGCGCAGGATTTGTATCGCGTGGTGGCGCTGGGGACGTATCTGCACGGGCGGGCGGCGGAATTGGTGAGCGCGGAGAGCGACGAATCGGGAGTACTGGCGGGAGAAGTGGCGCGAGCGGTGCCGGCGGCACGGAGGAAATTGCTGCAGGAGTTGCAGGCGCGTGGCTGAAGAGGTGATCACGCGTTCGGCCGAGGAGACGGTGGCCTGGGGACGGACATTTGCGGAAAAGTTGAAGGCGCCGGTGCTGGTGCTGCTGTCCGGTGAATTGGGCAGCGGGAAAACGACGCTAACGAAGGGCATCGTGGCCGGGCTGAACGCGGCGGAAGAGGATGAAGTGACCAGCCCGACGTTTACACTGCTGCATGAATACGGAACGGGCGGAAAAGTGTTTCACGGCGATTTGTATCGCGTGGAAAGCTTTCACGATTTTGAGACGCTGGGAATGGAAGACGTTTTTGCGAAGCCCGCGATCGTGATTCTGGAGTGGTCGGAGAAATTTCCCCTGAAAACCGCGTGGCCGCAGGTCCACGTGCGGCTGGAACACATGGGTGGCGATGCCCGGCGAATTAGCCGATTCTAAGTGACCAAAAGAGCAACGCTGCGCTAACTATCTCGCCACGACTGTACTTTCGGTTCCTTGCGAGGTGCAAAACCCACTGCTAGGTTGAGAGATGGCGGGGTGCGGCTGCGCGGATGGCTAACGAACCGGCAAATCAATTGATGTTGGAAGGATCGCGTGACGCGCTGAAGAGTTATAGCGTGACGCTGCCCATGGGTTCATTGTCCATTGGCGTGGACAACATCCACCACGACGTTTTTCTTAGCCCGAAATTCGTGCAGGTGGCGCGTGATTACCTGTTTGACCTGATCCGGCAAAACACCAGCGGCACTTACCTTTCGGGCATCGAATTCCGCAATGCCAAACCGGTTGATTCCACAAACTTTCGCAAGCTGTTGACGGAACTGCTGCAGAGTTCGCTGGGCAAGGCGAAGCAGCAAAAAAACATCGAGATCGATCTGTTGTTCCGGCTGGCATTATTGAAATTCCTGACCGCGGAACTTGTGAATCAGTTTGGCAACGTGATTCTGGACGTGAAGGAGTACATCCGGAAGCGTGGGGAATACTTCGAGCGCAGCCAGCAGGCACACGTCATCAAGGCACGGCTTTCGGAGATGCAGTCGGCGCGGCGAGACGTACTGCGCATCATCGGCCAACTGGTGGCGCAAATCTTCATTGACATTGAAGAGAATGTGATCGTGAAAGCGCGGCGGGCGCTTTTCGGGGAAGAGTTGCCCTATTACGAGATGCTGAAGAACCGCCTGGTATTTCTGGATGGTGGCAAGGACGATTTTTATTTCCTCGAGCACTACGTATTGCTGGGGAATTATTCTCGCGATCCCGACCGGCTGGAGGCGATGGATGCGCTGTTTCAGGATTTCCTGCGGGAAGCGGGAATCCGGGTTGCGCCAGATAGCGCGCCGGGCAAAGGTGCGGAGGAATATCGAACGCTGTTTGCCGAGGCGGAGCGGATGCGCGGGGAAATCGCGTCGCTCGAAGAGCAGCGGGAAAGCTTGCGGAAACGCCTGGGGAAGGGCGACGGGCTGCTGAATAAATTCCTAAGTTCAACGGCTGATCCGGCGGAAGTGAAAGCTTCGCTGACGGACGTGGAGAAGCGCCTGAGGCATTTCCAGAAGACGCTGGAAGATATGGGCCCGCGGCTGGACCGCGCGAAGAAGCAAGCCGAGTTCGTGCAGAAGGATTACGAGGGAAAATTCAGCGACTACCTGAACGAGCCGGAAAACGCGCGGAAACTGTTTGACGTGACGAACGCCAGCGACAGAGAAAGGCCCGCACGCGCAAGGCTGCTGGCGCAGCTCGTGAGCCGCCTGGAACAGCATGAAATGATGCCGCATGTTTTGGCGAGCTACGAGATTCGCCCGATCGCTGGTGATTTTTGCCCGCCGGTCCACTTGCAGCAGTTGCGCAAAGCGCTGGTCTCCAAGGAAGAGGCCAAGCGGGTGGAAGAAATATTGAAGCAGGTGCCGGCAAAGCGCTTGACGATGAAGCCGCTGGAAGAATTATCGAAGCGCATCCGCAGGTATTCGCGCGAGGAAACCCAGGCGGCGGTGTTGCGATTTGCGATTGATTTTCTGAGGCTGCGGCGGGACTTGCGCGATGCGGAGCATCTTGCGGCTTGCATGGAACGAATCAATCTGGTGACCGCGGAAAAGATCCGGGAACTTTCGCGGCTGAACAACCGGTTGTATGAGTGCCTGCTGAAAGAGGAAGCGAAGTCCGAGCACGACCAGGTGGTTTCGCACGTGATTATCAAGGCGGACGTGCGTGGCTCGACGAAGATGACGCAAGACTTGCTGGCGCGGGGATTGAGCCCGGCTTCGCATTTCAGTTTGAATCTGCACGAGCCAGTGAAGAGGCTGCTGGACCGCTACGCGGCGAAGAAAGTGTTTATCGAAGGCGACGCGATCGTGCTGGCGATTTTCGAGACGGAGGCGACGCTGGGGAGCGCGCGGCCCGTTGCGAAGGCCTGCGTGCTGTCGAAACAGATTCTGACGGTGTGCAATTCGTATAACGATGGCGCGGCGTCGACGCAGTTGCCCGCGCTCGAAATCGGGATTGGCGTGGCGTTTCAAGGATCGGCGCCGACGTATTGGACGGATGGCGATGCGCGCATCATGATTTCCAAGGCGCTGAACCTTTCGGACCGGCTTTCCGGCTGCGCCAAGCTGGCGAAACGCATGCTGGCTGGGCAGAAGACGCACTTTTCTATTTTCCAGTTTCTGACGGCGCTCGAAGGAGCTTCCGCGGAAGAGTTGGATGAATTTCTGGTGCGGTTCAACATGAACGGGGTCGAATTGAACGACGAGGGATTCCGGAAGCTGTCCGAGGAAATTTCGCTCGAAAAGCTGGTGACGAAACTCGACATGCCCTGGGCCAAGCAGGATGTGACCCTTTATTACGGCGAAGTGCCGATGGGCGAGTCGGTGGAATTGCTTGTGGTGCGCGAAGGTCTGGCGAGGGAATTGTTGCCGGACGGGAAAATCGGGAAGACTTCAAATCATCATTACTATGAGGTGTGCACCAGCCCGGTAATTTATGACCTGGCGGCGGCGTTGAAGCGGACGCAGGGGCTGGGACTCGAAACGACGCGGGTGTGAACGTTATTTTGGGAACGATTTTGGAAACGGGGGCGTGCGTCTTGATGGGCACGTTTTCGCCAGGCCGCTTTCTCCCTCCGGTGAGTTTTTGGCAGTGATGATATTCTCCTAGCGGGGGCGAAAGGGGTCCGGTGACCTTCCCGGCCTTCAAAGCCGGCGATTCGGCCCTTCGCGGGTCGAATGGTGGATTCGACTTCCACACGCCCCCGCCAAATACAGGGATCGATCAAAAATGAAAACCTGACTGACGCTGGAGCAAAACCGCAAAGCGCAGGTCATCCCAGAAGGTTCATCTCGGCTTTGTGGATGCGCCACCAGCCGTAAGGGAAAAGGTTGGCTGGTGGGCGCCGACTAGTTCACAATGGGCCGTGAGGGCAGAGCTGGCCGTGAAAGCTATCTTCGATTTGATCAATCAGATGCAGGCGGCCGGCACCATCGGGAGGTACGCTATAGGGGGGGCCGTCGGCGCGACCTTTTATCTCGAACCCTCGGCGACTCTCGATGTCGACATTTTTGTCACTCTTCCCATGGGACCGAGTCAAGCGCTTCTCAGCCTAGCCCCCCTATACGCGTTCCTGCTGTCTCGCGGGGGCACGATGGAAGGGGAACACATCGTCATCGACGGCTGGCCCGTGCAATTCCTTCCCGCTGCCGATGCGCTGGATCAAGAGGCGCTTGCAGAGGCGATCGAAACGGAAGTCGAGGGCGTGAGGACATGGGTTATGCCGGCCGAGCACCTTGCCGCTATTGCCTTGCGAACCGGGCGTCCGAAAGATCACAACCGGGTTCTACAGTTTCTTGAACAAAATTCGCTGGATGAGGCCAGACTGCAAGGAATCCTGCAACGGCATGGCCTGACCACGAAGTGGGAGAGGTTTCAAGACAAGTATCTTGGAGATGCCCATGAATAAGCGCGAAATGCGAAGGAAACTTGCGTCGTTAAGCTTTGCTGAGAAGATCAACATATTGGAAAAGCTCCGTGACCGCAGCGTGACGATCGCGGCAAGCGGCCTTAGACGGAAAAAGGACGCGACTTCTCAAAACCTGAAGGTAGACACTCAAACAAGACGGTAGCGAGTTCCCGGCCTTCAAAGCCGGCGATTCGGCCCTTCGCGGGTCGAATGGTGGATTCGATTCCCACCGCCCCTACCAGTTTAGGGTGCGGCGCCTGGCACACGCCTCCGCCAATGACACGGAAAGAAGAAACTTGAAGACCCAGGTTCCAACCCCGAGGGCACCCGGCTCAAGGACGCTTGTCTACGGGAAGAACGATCCGTTGCGTTCGTGGCCGATTTCGGCGAATGAACTGGAGGAAGTCGCAATGGGATCCGAAACAAAGGTGTAATCGCCCACTGCGGCGTTCCACTCCATCTGCGCGGTGTTGCGGACGAATTCGCCCGCGAAGCCGCCGTACACCGGGTCGGTGTTCGTGATATTCAGCCTCTGGTCCACTCCACTCCAGACTACCCTGAACGACACCGTTCCTGCCGTGGGCGGCGGACCGCCGCCGAACAATGCATTGGGGATACTTCCGTAATCGAGGATCGCTACATCGGAGGCTTGGAGGGATGCGCTTCCTTTTCCAAGGTGCACGTCGACCCCAGCAACCGGAATCTCGGTGGTCCAGAACAGTCCGACGGGAGGAAATGCACTCGGATTGAGGTCATGAATCTGATTGCCCGGACCGGGCAAAAAGACATCGACTCAAACAAAGGCGAAAGCGCCATGGTGAACTTTCCCGTCCGTGCCACGGAACACGCCTTGCATGAATCTCATGTCCGAATTGAGGAACGGCAAACGTACCATGTCGCCCGTTTTGGTATTGGTTTGCGTCACCATGCCGCTTACGTACGCCAGTCCGACAGCGGCATTAAGATTGGTGATTGTGGCGGGTTCTGCATCGATGGGATCGAACGCTGCCGGCCCAAACACGTGGTAAGCTCCACCGAGAAACGGCGTGCCACCCGGGATCGGAACCGGAGCAAATGAGGCCGCTTCCGCCAGGCTCGGGGTCCATAACCTGGAGCCAACAGCGGCAGCAAACGCGCTCCCCGCTGCCGTACGTGCGAACTGACGCCGAGAAACAGGGGCCGGGGGCCGGCGCGCAGGAATGTCATGGTGAGTCGAATCAGGGACGCTAGTTAAGCCGTTAGCTTTCCAGCCTGGAAGAGCGCGGAAATTCATGGTCTTTCTCCTTTCTGAATATCACGCAAGCAATGTTGTTCTGGGTACCTTGAGCGGGGGGGGAACTGGTGCGAATGATACATCCGCTCAACGCCGCCAACAACACCCATTTTTTCGTGTCCGTATCAGGAGGCCACCCGCGGGATGGACGATGAAGAAGAGTTCACCGCAGAGACGCAGAGAGCGCAGAGGTTACGCAGAGAAGGCAACGGGAAGAGTCCTACGACGGCCTAAGAGGTAAACGCGGCACTGGTGTTAATTGGTTGGATACTCCCCCTCCCCCCCTGTTTTTTGAAAGTGATTGATTTTGCTGGGGATGAAGTGGCTTGTTTTGTATCAGTTTATAAGTGGTGATTTTGAAGGAGTTGGGTGGGGGTGGATTGGGCGAAGAAAAAGCCTTCTTCAGGGGCTTCCGCCAAAAACCTGGCGGACGCAAAAACGCGAAAGCCCACTCGTTGCGAGCGCGTTAGGCCGGGGCTGAAGCCCCGGCCTCCTAAAGAAAGAAACCCAAGAGGGCGGGGCGAGCCCCGCCCCTACATTATTTTGGGGAAGGGAATGGGTTCGGGGTGGGTAGGATCGGGGTTGGGGTCGTCGGAGGGAGTGTCGTTCGCGGGGGTGAGGGTGGGGTTGGTTGATTGCGTGGCGGGCGCCTCGGGGGCGGGCTGAGGAGCGGGCTCGCTGAAGCAGATGGATTCCTGGACGATTTTGGGCCAGCGGTCGTCGAAGGATTCGAGGAATTCCTGTTTGGCGAGGCGCTGGGTCTGGAGCATGAGCTGGCCGAGATAGGCGAGAGCGGCGGTGGTCTTGGGCTTGATGAGTCCCAGGGCGGTGGCGGAGAAGAGTGTGGTGAGGGCGGCGCTGAGGTCGCAGGCGGTGAGGATGTCGCTGCTGAGGAATTCGTTGATCTGCTGGCCGGCTTCCTCGGCGGTGATGCGGTCGCGGTATTTCTTGGCGTGGAAATAGCAGAGGCCCATGTCGTCGGCGGATGGGGGAAGCTGGCAGCGGCGGCCGTCGGCGAAGAAAAAGGCGCACGTGCAGGGGCGGTCCTGGTTAATGGACATAGAAGTTCTCCAGAAAGATTGAATTTTAGATGCAGTGGGAAACCCGCGCAGGAAAAATCGCGGGCACACTTTTCTATGGGGGAAGTGTGGCAGTTGGGTATGAAGTTGTCAAGTAGAATGTTGGTTAAGGGGTGCTTGGAGGGGTATCCGTGCGGGGAGGAAAGAATTCACCACAGAGGTAGCAGAGATCCCGCAGTGAGCGCGGAGAAGTCAAAACCCGCCCTCCTGAGGCGGGCAAACGGAAACGGCACACGCCCTTAAAGGCGACCTTCGGCTAGGCTGAGGGCAAGCGGGGTGCGGCACCCGACCTTTTTGTTTTTTGGGGGATAAGAGGCCGGAAATAGGACCGGAGCACCCCAAGACCCACGTACCAAAAAGCGGAACGTGGGGCACCCGCGCTAAGCTAATTTATTGGGCTATTGCTGTGGCGGATTTGTGCTTGGCTGAGTTTGGCTATCGTTGCCGTTGGCCGGCACATGGGCAGCCACAGGCGTGAGCGTGGTGGCCGCGCCGGATGTCGCGAGTTCGGACGGTTTGTACTTCGGAGCGCTCACGTAGCCGTGGATCAGGTTCTTTTCGATGCGGTTCACGACAATCTGCACCGGTTGCGAATCGTTTTCGGTGTGGATCCAGATCGGCTCGTACAGGTTCACCTTTTTCTTGCTCATCTGGTTGTCGTCCACGATCATTTCGATGTCGTAGCTCTTGTGCTTGGTGTCGGCCTTGCGCAGCGAGAGAGTGATAGGTCCGATGCGTTGGAACTGCTTGGCCTTCATCAGATCAAATTCGGTATAGCTACGCTCCCCGCGTTTCTGTAGCACGACCAGTTCCTCGTGGGTCTTTGCGATTGAGCCGTTCAGTTCATCGCGCGTTGAACTGATGTTTCCTTCGAGGTCTGAGCGGTTCTTCGCCACGAGGTCCTGCGTGTCTTTCAATTGTTGCTGCTGCTCGGCGAGTTGCGATTGCAGTTGCTTGTAGCGCTTGTCCGACGCCGTTGTTCGCCGGGCGCCGCTGTGTGCCGCGCCCGAGGCTGCTTTCTTGTCAGGAGGTTTGGTGGCATCTGCTTGCGCTTGAGGCTGAGCTTGCGCCTGCGCCGGAGCCTGCGCCTGGGCCTGTGCGGCGGTCATGTCGTTCAGCTTGGACGTCACGGCATTCAGCTGCCCCTGCATCTGGCTGATGGTTGCATCCGCCACGGTCTGTTGCGCCGTCATATGGTCAACAAGGATCTGTTGCCGGTAGCCGTAACCGAAGGCCACGCCGGCTACGCCGAGCAACACCACGATGGCAATCACCAGCCAACGATTTGTGCTCGTCGCGGCGGCTCCCATCCTGTTTTCGTGTTCGTTCATTTCCTCGTGCTCTTGCATTTCCAGCCTCCTCAATCTTCTTGGTGAGCCATGAACTGCCGTCGCCTTGGTCCGCGTCCGTCCGAGACTTCAATCCACCGACCCATTCAGCCCACACAAATACACTCGCTTCGAAGATTCCCGAGCAATAGCGGGGCCGAGTCGGGCGGTTCTCATGGAACTCTAAGGCATGGACTATCAATGAAGAGCAACGTCGCGAACGAGGAGGTAGAAAATGAGGCAGTACTAGTCCTGGAAAATTTTCCTTGATACCGGGCCGACTTTTCTCGAAAGGCCGAGCGCGGCCCATGGAGACAAACAATAAACGGAGACGTCAGTTGGCTGGACAGGTCTCTTTGTCGAGTTCCGCCAATCGCTTGATGGCTGCCGCACTGCGTTTTTCAGAGGCCACCAACAGGAGGACTCTTGCCTGGGCGCAGCTTTGTGGGACGCCTTCGCCTTTGATGTAAAGTTCGGCCAAGGCAGCCGCCGCTGTGCTGTTTCCGGCTTGCACTAAAGTCCAGAGCTGATCGGGCGTTAAGGAGTTTTTGAGCCGGGCCGCGTGGCCGGGGGCATCCGATGGCGGAGTGGATGGAACTCGCGCCGCCACCCCTCCTTTTTTCTGGTTGCCGATCGCGAAGACATCCGTAGGGATGCCGATGGCCGCGGGTGGCGCGATCGACGTCGAGCCAGTTCCCGGCCCCGTTTGAGCGGGTAATTCAACGGAGGGCTTTGACGTGGCTCGGTTTTCACGCAGATAATGTGAAAGCTTTATCGCTGCAAACGCTATGATGCCGGCAACGCATGCTCCGAGCAGCACGCCAACAATCAGTTGGTGGCGCATTGCCGCGAGATGCCGCTGCATCGGCACAAGCATCCCGTCGGCCGCGGGTTCCTGCGGAGCGCGAAATGGGATGCTCGCACCCCTGCTCTCATTAGGGGCGGAGATTCTCGTTGTTTGCCGCGGGCGCGCTCTCGATACGAAGGTAGCCACGGCGTCGGCCTCGCGAGTTCCAGTCTTTGCAGGAACTTTCTGGGGGGAAGAGCGGGCGAGGAACTCGCGAATCTGCTCGCGGCCTTCTTCGGAGAGGTTCAGGAACTTCAGGCCGCCGGACTTTCGTTCCGCGTCCGTCCAGGCCACTTCGCCCCAGGCCTCAATGCGTTCCCGCAGATCCAGCGAAAACCAGAAGTGGATTGGCCCGTGCTCCTGAACGGGGGCAAACGATTCAAAGCGCAGACCCCCTTCGGAGATGTCCAATACCGTTCCACCGTCGTCCTGCTCCAGTTGCAGAAATGCAAATTGGTCCGGCACCTTCCTCAGCTTCTCACGTCGTTCCAGGGTTATGTTTCTCAGGGTCATGTCTCTTCGGAGGCGTGTTTTATTTTCGGAACGACCTTCAGCGGCGGGAAAGTGAAGGTTGCCGAATTCGCGGGCCTGGGGAGGGTGCGAAGCCGAGCCTCCCGGCCTCACGCTGGTCATTATACTCTTCTGCGACGGGATTGAAACTCGCGGATGGACAAGGAGCATCCTGCCAGTTTCCAGCCACGCGCGTCTTGGCCAAGTTTGCGGACGATTCGGGTGCGGCAGGGTGATATTCTAGGGGCGCATTACGAGCAGGCCGAGCCGCACTGTTTGGAGAGAGACTTCCCCTTCCTGCGGCTTTGTGCATCCCACGGATAGTTGACTGAGGAGCGAGCCCTGCGAATGGCTTGCGAGAAGGAACATGGCTAAATCCCTGCGCCCGATTCTGGAAATTGTCAAAAAGCTGGAACTTCCCGAGAAATATTTCGAACAGATAGGTCCCTATGGCGGAAAGGTACGCCTGGACTTGTTGAACGACGGTGCCTTTCCCAGGCGCGGCAAGCTGATTCTGGTGACGGCCACGACGCCGACGGCGAGCGGCGAGGGCAAAACGGTCACTTCGATCGGATTGACGCAAGGGCTGGCGCGCATCGGAAAGAAAGTGATCATCACGTCGCGCGAACCGTCACTGGGACCGGTGTTCGGAATGAAGGGCGGAGCGGCGGGGGGCGGCGCCTCCACGATCGAACCGGCCGCCAAGATCAACCTGCACTTTCACGGGGACTTTCACGCGATCGCCGCGGCGCACAATCTGCTTGCAGCGCTGGTTGACGCGCATCTGTTTCACGGCAACGATTTGAACCTGGACCCGGAGCGGATCACCTGGCCACGCACGATGGACATGAACGACCGGGCGCTGCGCGACATTGTGGTGAACGCGGGAAGCAAAAAGGAAGGCGCTGCGCGGCGCACGGGCTTTGTGATCACCGCGGCTTCGGAAATCATGGCCATTATTGCGCTGGCCAAAGATCGCGCGGATCTGCGGCGAATGCTGGACAGGATCGTCGTGGGGATTACGCGGACCGGGAAGCCTGTCCATGCAGGAGATCTGCAAGCCACGGGCGCGATGATGGCGCTGCTGACCGAAGCGATTCAGCCGAATCTGGTGCAGACAGTGGAAGGAGTGCCGGCATTCGTGCACGCGGGCCCTTTTGGAAACATCGCGCATGGAACAAGCAGCGTGGTTTCGCAGGAGATGGGGCTGCGCCTGGCAGACTATGTGGTGAACGAGTGCGGCTTTGCGGCGGACCTTGGCGCGGAGAAATATATTGATATTGTCTACCGCTCGACGGGCGTGAGCCCTGCGGCGGCGGTGCTGGTGACGACGGTGCAGAGCCTGCGGAACCAGGGCGAGGGCGATCTGGAGAAGGGAATTCCGAACCTGGTGCAGCATCTGCAAATTCTCCGCAAGTTCGGATTGCCGACGGTGGTGGCCATCAATCGCTTCCCAAAGGATACGGACGCGGATCTGGAGCGGCTGGAACGCGCATGCGGGGAAAGCAAGGCACTGAGCGCGCGGCACACCGCATTTGCGAACGGCGGCGCGGGAGCCGAAGAGTTGGCACGGCGCGTGGTGGAGATCATCGAGAAAAATCCTGGTGTTCGGGCAAAGCATATCTATGAACCAGAAGAGACGCTGGAGGCGAAGATCAAGAAAGTCGCACGGGAAGTTTATGGCGCCGGTGGGGTGACGCTTAGCGAGAAGGCCAAGGCGAAACTGCGGGATTTTGCGAGCTGGGGTTTCGGAAAATTGCCCGTGTGCATCGCCAAAACGCAGTATTCGCTTTCGGACAATCCCAAGATGATGGGCGCGCCGAAGGGTTGGGAGTTGAACGTTACCGATGCGTCGCTCTCGGCGGGAGCGGGATTTGTGGTGGTGATTTCCGGGAATATGATGTTGATGCCGGGGCTGCCGAAGGTTTCGCGCGCGGTGGAAGTGGAAGTGGATGCGGCGGGAGAGATTGTGGGGATTTGAGTGGGCGGCTTGTTTAGAAGAAAGATTCGGATTTACCGCAGAGAGCGCTGAGGAAGAGCGCAGAGTACGCAGAGAAGAGTAATCCAAGAGCACAGGCTGAAGCTTGTGCTACTACTGAAGTTCGATGAAACGCGAAAAGTGTTTCGCGGCGTCTAAACGACAGGTCTCGCCTGCGCAGCAGCGGAGTGTGTCCACGCCGCCCTGCGTTCCCGCCCACGAGAGGGAACTCGAGGAGAGTTGAATGCAAAAGCTGGGATTCGAAAGACGTAGTGTTTTTGCCAGGATTGTCGCACGGGCGGGAATCTGCCTTTGCGTCCCGCTGATGAGTGCGGCTTTGAGTTTCGCGCAAACTGGAGCGCCCGCGGCTTCTCCGGCGAAGACGCCGCCGATTCTGGGCACGATTAAAGCGATCGCCGGCGACTCCTTGAGCGTAACGACCGATGCCGGTGGAGAGACCAAGGTGACGGTGACTTCGGCGACAAAATTATTGCGCGTGACTCCCGGCTCGAAGGACCTGACGCAAGCCGAGGCCATTCCATTTTCCGAATTTCAGCAAGGGGACCGCGTGCTGGTGCGGTTGCGCTGTGCCGGAGAGCCGCAGGTTTGCGAAGCCGGAACGGTGATCGCGATGAAGAAGAACGATATCGCGGAAAGGCAAGCGCACGAACGGGAAGAGTGGCAGAAGCACGGGATTGGCGGACTGGTGAAAAGCGTGGATCCGGCGCAGGGAGCGATCACGATCGGCACGATGACCGCGGCGGGAAAGAAAGATGTGACGGTCGAGATCGGCAAGAGCACGATGATCCGGCGCTACGCGCCGGGCTCGGTGAAATTTGACGAAGCAAAAGTCAGCAACCTCGCGGAAGTGAGTCCCGGCGACCAGTTGCGCGCGCGCGGGGTACGCAGCGCCGACGGAGCCAGCATTACCGCAGATGAAGTGGTTACGGGAGCGTTTCGGAATATTGCAGGAATCATTTTGGCGGTGGATCCAAGCGCGGGGACGATCACGGTGTCCGATCTCGCCACGAAGAAGTCTGAGGTAGTGAAGGTCAGTCCGGATTCGCAGTTGAGAAAATTGCCGCTGCAGATTGCGCAGATGATTGCGACGCGGTTGAAGGGCAGCCCAGAGGCGGGGAGTTCGGCTACTGCGGGGCAGGCCGCGCCTCCAACTGGCGGCGCGCCGGGAGCGCCGGGCGGGGGGAAGGGCGGACAGAGTCGCAATGGAGTAGGAGGGGATTTGCAACAGCTGTTGGGCCGGCTAACGGCGGCTCCGTTGGCGGATTTTCAAAAAGGCGAGGCGGTGATGATTGTCGCCACAGGCGGGCTTAAGGATGCCCAAGTCACGGCCATCACCGTGTTAGGCGGGGTGGAACCTCTTCTGCAAGCCGCGACGCAGGAACAGGCATCCAGCATTTTGACGCCATGGAGCCTCAGCAATGGCGGGGGAGACGCGGCGGCGCAATAGCGCTGGCGCAGGCGATGGAAATTGCAGAGGGGCGGAATTTTCGAGCGATGAGAAAGAACGTAACGGAGAAACCCAGGCGAAGCGGAATTCTATTGTTGCTGTTGGCGCTGCTGGCGGCATTGCCGTGCCGCGCGCAAAACCAAAGCGGAGTGATCCGCGGCCAGGTGACGGACCCATCCGGGGCTGCGCTGGTCGGCGCGGCCGTACTGCTCACGACGCCATCCGGTGCCTCGATGGACACGACCACGAACAAAGAGGGCGTCTACGAATTCAAGAATTTGGCGCCGGGGAGCTATGAAATCAAGGCCGTGGCCGCGGGTTTCGCGCTGTTTGACAAGGGCGGCATTTCGCTTGCCGCGGGGCAATCCCTAAGCTTGGACATTTCCCTCACACTGGAAGTCGAGAGGGAAAAAGTTGAGGTGAACTCCTCCACCACACAGGTAGACGTAAGTCCGCAAAATAACGCCAACAGCATTACCCTGCAGGGGAAAGATTTGGAAGCGCTCTCCGACGATCCGGATGAGTTGTCGTCGGAGTTGCAGGCGCTCGCAGGGCCGTCGGCGGGCCCCAACGGCGGGCAAATCTATATTGACGGTTTTACCGGCGGGCAATTGCCGCCGAAAGCGTCAATCCGCGAGATTCGCATCAATCAGAATCCGTTTTCCTCCGAATACGACAAGCTGGGCTACGGGCGCATCGAGATTTTCACGAAACCGGGAACGGACAAATTGCACGGCCAGTTGCAGATGCTCGGAAATGCTTCAGCTTTTAATTCCAGGAATCCGTTCGAGAACTTGCCGGCGGGCGTTTCGCCGCCGGATTACAATTCCGAGCAATACAGCGGGAACATCGGCGGGCCAATCAACAAGAAGGCGTCATTCGTTTTCAATATTGAGCGGCGGAACATTGGAGCGCTGAACGTTGTCAGCGCGACCGTGCTCGATCCGGCCAACAACTTCGCCATTGTTCCAGAAAGCCTCGCGGTTCCGTTTCCGCAGACCCGAACCAACTTGAGCCCGCGAATTGATTACCAGCTCACGCCCAACAATACGCTGACCGTTCGCTACCAGTATTTTCGCGACGTCGCGACGAACGCCAACGTGGGGCAGTTTAATCTGCCGGAGACTGGGTCCGACACCTTTGGAGTGGAGCACACGTTTCAAGCAACTGACACGCAGATTATTGGGGCGCATGCGATCAACGAGTCGCGCTTCCAGTTTGTTCACGCCGATAACGAGAATACGCCGTTGCAAACGGGGACGACCGTGGATGTTGGCGGGGCGTTCAAGGGAAACGGAAGCGGAGGCTTCGGCACGTCCGACATTCAGAAGCGCTACGAATTTCAGAACACCACCTTTTTGAATTACGGCAAGCATGCCTGGAAATTTGGCGGCAGGATTCGCGCCACGAACGACCGCGACCAGGTCAGCAACAATTTCAACGGGACGTTTTCATTTGGCTCGCGGCCGAATCCCGATCCAACCTGCATCCCCGCCCCTGCAAACAACAATTGCATAATCACCCCGATCGTGGCGTACCAGATCACCGAGCAGGGGATTGCCGCAGGACTTCCGTTCAGCACGATCCAGGCGATGGGTGGCGGCGCGAGCTACTTCACACAGACGTTTCAGACCGCGGGCGGCACGCGGATTATTCCTTCGACGGTGACGTTGGTGGATGCTGGGCTGTTCCTGCAGGACGATTGGAAGGTCCGCCAAAACGTGACCTTGAGTTACGGCTTACGCTTTGAGGCGCAAAACAACTTCAGCGACAAATCCGATTTTGCGCCGCGGGTCGGAATCGCCTGGGGCATCGGGGGGAACGCGAAGAATCCGCCGAAGACCGTGCTGCGCGCTGGATTTGGCATGTTCTACGACAGGTTCACCTATGATCTGGTGGAGACACAGCAACGGTTTAACGAGCTGAATCCACTGCAGCAGCAACTGCAGATCCAGAATCCGGCGTTCTTCCTGCCGTTGCCGAATCCGGTGCCGGCCGGGACCCTGGTTTCCACTCAGTATTCAAACAACAACAATTTGCGCACGCCGTATACGATTCAAACCGGGGTTACCCTGGAGAGACAGCTCACGAAGTCCGCAAATATCGCGGTGACGTATCTGAATTCGCGTGGCGTTCACCAGTTCTATACGAACAATCTCAATCCGTTCCTTCCGGCAACTGACACTTCGAGTGGCGGGCGTCCTTTTCCAGCACAGGGGAATGTTTTCCAATATCAGTCGGAGGGAACCTTCAAGCAGAATCAGCTGATCGTCAACGGCAGTGTCCGGATAGGAGCGATACTCTCTCTTTTCGGCTACTACACCTACAACCATGCGAATAGCGACACTTCGGGCGTGAGCAGTTTTCCGTCGAACCCGCTGAATCTGCAGGAAGATTATGGCCGCGCGAGTTTCGACATTCGCCACCGGCTTTTCCTGGGCGGGACGATTGGCTTGCCAAGAGGCTTTCGCCTGAGCCCGTTCGTGATGGCAAGCTCGGGAATCCCCTTCAACATCACCACGGGAACGGACCCGTTTCAGGACAATCTTTTCAATGTGCGGCCCACATTTGCGACATGCGCTCTTTCGAACCAGACGAAATTTGGATGCTTTGACGCGAACCCCCCGCCAACCGCTACCCCGATCCCCATCTATTTCGGTGAAGGGTCCGGGCGCTTTTCGATGAACCTGCGCGTCAGCAAGACGTTTGGATTCGGTCCCGCGATCGAAGGAGCTTCCAGCGGCGGAGGAGGGGGTGGAGGTATGAGTGGCGGAACATTTGGACGCGGGCCAGGAGGCTCGGGCCGCGGCGGAGGTGGAGGACGCGGAGCGGACTCCGGGGCGACGAACCGCCGCTACGCCCTGACCCTCGGCGTGGTCGGGCGAAATATCTTCAACAATGTGAATGTCCTTCCACCGATTGGCAACCTGGGCTCGCCGCTTTTTGGTGAATCGAACGGTCTGGCGGGACGGCCTTACAGCGATTCGTCTTCGAATCGCAGGCTCGACCTGCAAGTCACGTTTACATTCTAGGTTTTGGAACGTCGAAAATCCCCAAGCAAAGTTTTCCTAGTCCACGAAATCTGGGCTATTCTCTTGATCATCATTAGGGATTAGTGTTGTCGTCTTGAGAAGCGGTTAGCGCAATTTCATCGGAGACACGTGTGAGCGAGACGAAAAGAGATCGCGAACTCGGAATGCGCCGCAGCATCGCGCGGCGGGATTTTTTGAATGGAGTGGGTGTTGCGATTGGCGCTTCGCTGGTTGTCCCCAGTTCGATCTTGGGTGAAATGCTGAATGCCGCCGATGCGCCGTTCTCGCCAGAGAAGCAGTCCGGCTACTATCCGCCGGCGAAAACGGGCCTGCGCGGCAGCCATGACGGCTCCTGGGAAACGGGACACGCGCTGCGCGACGGGAAGAAGTGGGATCACGCCGCAAAAGACAATGAAACGTACGATCTGATTATCGTGGGCGGCGGCATCAGCGGCCTGGCGGCAGCGTATTTTTATCGTCAGCAGGCCGGAAACAGGGCGCGCATCCTCATCCTCGATAACCACGACGATTTCGGGGGCCATGCCAAGCGCAATGAATTCACGAGCGGCGGAAAGAAGCTCATCGGATATGGCGGAACGCAGGCGATCGCGGGCCCCAATTTGTATAGCGCCCAGGCAAAACAGTTATTCCAGGAGCTTGGCATCGAAGCAAAGCGGTTCGAAACTTACAACGACAGGAAGTTTTACACGCGGCGCGGAATGGGCCAGGCGGTATTCTTTGACAAGGAGACATTTGGCGCTGACCGCCTCGCTCGCGGCTACAATGGCCACCTGCAAGCGCCCTCGGCGGATTTTCTTGTCACCGCGCCACTTTCCGACACCGCCAAGAAAGATCTGGTGCGGCTGTGCACGGAAAAGGTGGATTATCTCGCGGGAATGGACGCGGCCGCGAAGAAAGCGTACCTCGCAAAGACCAGCTATCAGGACTACCTGCTCAAAAATGTAAAAGTAACGCCGGATCTGATTCCTTATTTCAGGCCTTCGATGCACGGGCTGTACGGAGTGGGGATTGACGCGGTCCCTGCGGGCGATATGGCGGGTTTGGGCGAGCTGCCCGGATTCGCCGGCCTCGGCATTGTTGATCGCGATGGGCCGGGGATCGGATTGGAAGTTACTCGGCAGGACGACGAGCCGTACATGTACCACTTTCCCGACGGCAACGCTTCGATCGCGCGGCTCCTCGTTCGCGCGCTCGTTCCGGGGATCGCTGCGGGCAACACGATGGAGGACGTGGTCCTGGCAAAATTCGATTACGCGAAACTGGATCAGGAGGACGCGCCAGTACGCGTCCGCCTGAACTCAACGGCGGTCCACGCGCGGAATGTTGGAGACACGCCTGATTCGAAAGGCGTGGAGGTGACCTATGTACGCGGCGGAGAGGCTCGTGCTGTGCGAGGGAAGGCGTGCATTCTAGCTTGCTGGAATATGCTGATCCCGTATATGTGCCCGGAGATGCCCGAGGCGCAAAAGCAAGGATTGGCGTACAACGTGAAGGTGCCGCTGGTTTACACCAATGTGCAAATTCGCGATTGGACGGCGCTGGATAAACTCAAGGTCCATCGAGTGTATTCGCCGGGCTGCATGTTCACCGGCGTGGAGATGGATTTTCCCGTGAGCATGGGTGGCTACGAATTCACCCAGAAGCCGGAAGAACCCTGCGTCCTGCACATGCAACACGTGCCCGTGGGCCGCGGCGCGAATGCTCGGGAGATGCAACGAGCGGGGCGCGCGAAATTGTACGCGACAACTTTCGAAACATTCGAACGCGCCATTCGTGATCAGCTTGCGCGAGCTTTAGGCGATGGCGGGTTTGATCCCGCGCGGGACATCGAGGCCATCACCGTTAACCGCTGGCCGCACGGCTATTCCTACGAATATATGTCGCTGTTCGATCCAGAATGGCCCAAGGGACAAGCGCCGCACGAGATCGGCCGACAGCCCTTTGGGGATATTCACATTGCCAATTCGGATGCAGGCGCGTTTGCATACACAAATGAAGCAATCGATCAGGGTTGGCGAGCGGTGACGGAGATTGTGGCGAAGAAGAATTGAAATGGTGAAGCGAAAGAAAGATCGCCTGGAGAAGGGAACCGAAGCGCGACGGCGCGCCCGCAAGTCCGGTTTGGCGCCGGCGGGAACACGGGTCATTCCCGACAAGCGAAGAAAGCCGGAGAAGCACAAGCCGGACCTAATTCAGGAAGTGGATTGAGCAACGGCAATCCTTGCGACGTAAAGAGTTTTGAATTTGTTTTAGGTCCCGACCGGACCTAGTTTTTCGAGCTTCATCCTGGTTTTTGAGCCGGGATGACTTCATCTGGGCGAAAGAGCGGCGCAGCGGAAATCTTGCGGTGTTGCGAAAGCTCCTCTGCGATTTTTTCCAGATCTCCTTTGTCAAATCCCATGCAACTGATTTTCACCTTGCCGCCCGGCTCGATCAGGAAAATCGTGGGCACCATCGTAAGACCATACGCATTGGAGACTGGGTAGCCGGGATCATCCAGCAGCGTCGGAAACGTCACGCCGTATTCGCGATTGAATTCCTTGGTACCGCGCGCATCATCCTGCGAGACGCCGATGACTGTGTCGGAGTCACCAGCGTAACGCTCGGCCAATCGCTGCAGATAGGGAAGTGTAAATTGGCAGACCGGGCAGGAAATCTTGAAGAAGGCGATGACCACCGGGCCCCTCTCCAGCAATTTTCCCAGTGTGTATTCCTTGCCATCGAGCGATTTCAGGGTGAAACCCGGTGCAACGTGTCCCACAGCTATATTGGTCAAAGGCGCCTCCCACCCGATCCATCTGGAAAATTTATGCGATAACGGCATGGCAATAATCCAGCGCAAACCCGGAAACCCGGGATCGCGCGAGAGAATCAGTGAATCGTTTTGGTTTTACGCTGCATGTAGTCCATCAGCAGGTACTGACCGAGATTGTAGGGCGTAGTGAAATACGCTTTGCCCTTGCACATCTGCGTGATTTTTTGCACGAACTGCACCAGGCTGTAATCGGTTGCCAGCATGAACGTGTTGATCATAATGCCGGCGCGCTTGCACTTGTTCACTTCCTCCAGCGTCTCGCCCACGACGAAGGGATCCAGTCCGAACGCGTTTTTATAAATCCGTCCGTCATCGAGAGTCAAGGCCGATGGTTTCCCGTCGGTGATCATTACGATCTGCCGCATATCTTTGCGTTGGCGGAGAAGAATCCGCTGCGCCATTCGCAGGCCTTCGCGCGTGTTGGTGTAATAGGGGCCGACCTGCACGCGGGCGAGTTGCCCCAGAGGAACTTCTTCGGCCGAATCGTGGAAGAGCACCAGGCTGAGCGTGTCGCCGGGATACTGCGTGCGGATCAGATGCGACAGCGCCATGGCCACGCGCTTGGCAGGAGTGAAGCGATCTTCGCCATAAAGAATCATGCTGTGGCTGCAATCAAGCAGCAGCACCGTGGCGCAGGAAGAATGATATTCGCACTGGTGAACCATCAGGTCGCGATATTCCATTTGCAGCGGGACTTTCACGCCTTCGCGGCGGATTGCATTGGAGAGGGTCTCGCTGATGTCCAGGTTCAAAACATCGCCAAATTCGTAAGGGCGCGAGATGCCGCCGGACTCCACGCCGGTGGAAAGATCGCGCGTGTCGTGCCGCCCGAAGCTGCTTCGGCCCAGCGAGCCGAGCAGGTCCTGCAGCGTTTTGAAGCCGAGAAAATCGATGGCCTTGTCTGTAATTTCAAAGCGCGCTTCCGTGTTGGTGTCTTGCGGCTGGCCTAAATGCCCGCCTGGCGTGTTTTGCGGTGGCGGCGTCACTTGCGGAGGCTGCTGAGGGTTGATAAAGCCTTCCTGCGCCATGCGTTCCACCAATTTGTTGATCAGGTCGCGGATTTCCTCGTTGTTCAGCGCCCCGGGATCCTGCAACATCTCTCGCAATTCGTCGCTCATGGCGTCTTCGGGGAAGATGTCGCCTTCCTGCAGCGCGCGCAAAATCGCTTCGCGCAGCGCCTCCATGGAACGCGACGCATCCAGCTCTGAAAGCCCGTAGAATTGCGATTCGAAGCCGCTCTGCAGGAGGAAATCGCCCAGGCGCTTCATTAGCTCGTCGAGGTCGACGGCGTCGGCCGGCTCGCCTATATATTTCCCGTATTTGATTACCTTCATTCCGTGGCCCTCGTTGTCGCCTCGGCCGAAGCTCGGCGGCTGGAGTTGAGATCCTTCGTCGCGATGCTCCTCAGGATGACGACCCTTCGTCGGGTCGTCAATTATAGTTGCGTCGCGGGCGGCTGACGGATTCCCGCGGCTCCGGTGCGCGCTGCTTTTCCGCGTAGAAGCCGCGCTCTTCGCTACGGCCAATCCGGCGGTGCGCCCACAAGCCTTCGAGAATCATCTCGGCGGCCGCGGCGGCATGCGCTTCGTCCTTGCGGTTGGTGACGCCAAGCTTCGCGACGTGCTCCAGCAATCCCTGCACTTTGGCGAGTTGTTCGTAACGCTTGCCGGTGGAAATGAGATCCGGAATTTTGAGTTCGCCACCGGCTTCGAACCACTGCACTACCGGCTGAAAGCTGACTTCCCCAAAGTATTTGGAAAATACGCGGCCGACAGCTGTACGGATAAGCTCGCGAGCGATTACTTCCGCGCCTTTTAATTCACCTTCATACTCCAATTCCATTTTTCCGGTGATCGAGGGAAGAGCAGCGTACAGATCGGCGGTGCGGGCGACGGCGTGGCGCTCCGAGGCGCGCGCGGCGTGCTGCTCCGTGCTGCTGACCAGGCTTTCGAGTGTGCTGATTGGCAGCCGCTGGCTGACACCGGAACGCCGGTCCACGCGCTTGTCTTCGCGCGCCTGAAAAGCGATCTCTTCCACCACTTCGCGCAGGTAGTCGGGCACTTCGACGCTGATGCCGGAGTCGCGCGCGGTCCAGGCTTCCTGAGTTGTGATGGCAATGCCTTCCTCGACTGTTGAAGGGTAGTGAGTTCGAATTTCGGCGCCGATGCGATCCTTCAAAGGAGTAATGATCTTGCCGCGCGCGGTGTAGTCTTCGGGATTCGCGGAAAAGACCAGAAGCACATCGAGAGGAAGCCGCAGAGGGTAGCCCTTAATCTGGATATCGCCTTCCTGCATGATGTTGAATAGCCCGACCTGGATTTTACCCGCAAGGTCGGGCAGTTCGTTGATGGCGAAGATGCCGCGATTGGCGCGGGGCAGCAGGCCGTAGTGTATGGTGAGTTCGTCCGAAAGGTCGCGGCCGCCGCGTGCCGCGCGGATCGGATCGACGTCGCCGATGATGTCGGCGATGGTCACGTCCGGCGTGGCCAGCTTTTCCACGTAGCGCTGGTCGCGCGGCAGCCATGTGATGGGCGTGTTGTCGCCTTCGGCGGCGACGCGTTCCCGGCAGCCACGGCAAATCGGTTGCAGCGGATTGTCGTTAATTTCGCAGCCGGCGATCACCGGGATTTCCGGGTCAAGAAACTGCAGCAGGCCACGCAAAATTCGGCTCTTCGCCTGGCCGCGCAAGCCCAGCAGGATAAAATTGTGGCGCGAGAGCAGGGCATTGACGATCTGCGGTATCACCGTATCTTCGTAGCCGTGAACGCCGGGGAACAGCGGTTCATTGCGCTCGATGGCCCGGAGCAGGTTGCGGCGGATTTCATTCTTCACCGACACGCCGGCAGAGCGGGGATCGAAGTCCGGAATGCGTTTCAACTCGCCGATGGTACGTGGCTTCGGGTGTCCGGCGGAATGTCCTGAGATACTTGGCGTCATGGGGCCCCTGTCTGCGGACCACTCGCGATAGTCCGCGCGCTGCTAATTCAAACCGTGCCCGTTGCTTCCGGCACTTTGTCGCATTGCCTTCTCCTTGAGTAGATGCGGCGCCCAGTCACAGAGGTACCTGAGCAGGCGTTCCTGCCTTTCGCTTTCGGTGCGCAACTCAAGGAGCTGCTGCTTGCAAAGCAGTTCGATAGGTAGTGTTGCCGCAATTGCATAGGAGAGTTCCCCATCCGGGGATTCTTCAATATTGGGGGGAAGGCTGTTAAAGACCAGCGTGTGGCAGGTCTCGTACTCCTCGATCAGCTTGCGTTTGCATTTTTGCTCAACGGGCGCTTCGCGGTCTTCCAGGTAGTCAACCTGCCCTTCGAGCAAAGGGTCCTCGGTAAAGAGCTCGACGATGCGGAAGGGATCACGGCCAACGGTGATAATGTCCATCCGGCCGTCCGGATAGCGCTTCACCACTTCCAGAATTTCAGCGGTGCAGCCCACGCGGGTGATCCCGTCATCCATCGCCAGCAACATGCCGAACGGGGATTTAGCGTCCAGGCACTCGCGCACCATGCGGCGATAGCGGGGCTCGAAAATGTGCAGGGGAAGCTCTTCGCCGGGGAAAAGTACGACGTTCAGGGGAAAGAGCGGTATGCGATCGGGCCGCATGGCTACAGAAGCCCATGATAACAGAGCCGCCAAAAAAGGGTGAAACGAGCAGAATTAGCGCGAGGAGCTCAGCTTCACCTGACCGCACGTACCGGGCCTCAATTCCGCAAGCATAAGTTCTCGCCTTTTGTTCGCATGCGTTGCAGCCAGCACCTCCGTGCAGGCTATCCATGCGACTGTGTACAAGTGGACAGACATGCGACGTGGTGCCCTCTAGGATTGTAGTGCAGGGAAAAAGGCTGTTGTGCCGGCCGAATCAATCAAAGTGAGTCCGATTTCGATTTTGCCAGCCGATGTGACTCGTCCAATCAGCGCTGCGGGCGAAGCTCAACGTTAGCGAAACATTTCTGCCTATCGAGGTGAGCGATGAAGCGATCTCTTGCAATTGGGGTGTGTCTCTCATTGGCCGCTGGAGCTGTGTACGCCGCAACGAAAGAACAAAAACGCCTGGAGAATTGCGGCGTCGTGATGCAGGAAGTCTTGAACATCCCTGACAATCTGCCCCGGCAGGTCTTGGATAAGGCAGAGTGCGTCATCGTGTTCCCCTCGGTGTTGAAGGTGGCCTTCGGAATGGGCAAGGAATACGGACGCGGGGCAATGGTTTGCCGCACGGGCAAGGAATTCAATGGGCCCTGGGGCGCTCCCGCAATGTACGCCCTCGAAGGCGATAGCATCGGAATGCAAATCGGTGGCGAGGCCACCGATCTGATTCTCCTGGTGATGAACCGGAGAGGTGCAGCTTCCATTCTCAGCAGTAAGATCAAGCTGGGCGGAGATGCATCCGCCGCCGCGGGCCCCATGGGTCGCGATGCCTCCGCGAACACCGATCTCTGGATGCGCGCAGAAATCCTGAGCTATTCGCGTACTCGCGGACTTTTTGCCGGTATTTCCCTCGAAGGCTCAACACTGCGCCCGGACAACAAAGCAAATGAACGGATTTACGGCCGCAAAATAACGGGCAAAACAATTCTGCTGGGCAACAAAGTTGCCATTCCTCGAACGGGGCGCCATCTCGTTCGCGTTCTGCAAACGAATGCACCGCGGAATGAATCGAAGCAGGTTGCCGCAAAGCAGTGAACGATTGACACGAATTGGGGTGAATTTCCCTGTTGGGATGCGCGCGTTGTCCCAGCCCTCCGGGCCGTCTTCAACGAAACTTCCGCAAAGCAATTGGTCCGGAATGCAGGAATTTTCTTCGCTTTGTACGGCGCTGTGAAGGAGATCCCGCGGCGATCAAGTGTTCTTTGTGACTTCACGCACTGTCCAGTCGCCGGTTGGAAAATACATTTGGATTCCGATCACGAAGGAATCATCCTTATACGGTTGACAATGAACGATGCGGGCACGTGAGTACAGATTTCCGCGGATGGATCGAACCGACAACAACTGATCTGGCCGCCAGCTTGTCCGAGTCACAACTCGGGCACCGTGGCAACTGATGTCGATGGTAGGGGCGATTTCAGCCGACGGATTATCCGGACTACTCAATTTCACAAACATTTTCACCGGGATGCGAAGTTCTGTCCGGCTTAGGAGTGGAGTGTGTTCCACCTCTTCTCCTTTGGGCCGGGAGGTCCAACATCAAAAGCCTACCACGGGGGTACTGCCGCGCAATGGTACTAAAGGGCAATTGCTTACGAGGCTGCAACCCGTACGTACCGACGCATCCATTGGCTGGGCAAGGCGAAGCGACTACAATACGGCTGCCGGGGAATCTCGCCCAGACCGCCCAACTTGGAGGGACGTTCGACTGATGGGGCTGCCCAACGCGAAGAGCAAGATCATCGAGCATTACGACGTTGTGAGCCCCTACTACTATGAATTGTGGGGCGAGCATCTTCATCACGGTTACTGGATCCGTGGCGACGAATCGAAGGAGCAGGCGCAGCAGCAATTGATCGAGCATCTCGCGCGTCTCGCAAAAATTCCCCAGGGCGCGGCGGTCCTGGACGTCGGATGCGGATTCGGCGCCAGCAGCGTTTACCTGTGCAAACAATTCGGCGCCACATCCACCGGAATCACCATTTCCCAAGTGCAGGTGGAAATGGCCAATGCAGCGGCGGCCAGGGAGCGTGCCGATGCGCGCTTCTGCCTGATGGATGCGGAGGCGATGACTTTCGACAGACCGTTCGATGTGCTGTGGTCGGTGGAATCGATTTCGCATTACCACGACCGGAAGAGGTTTTTTGACTCAGCCGCAAAACTGTTGAAGCCTGGCGGGATTTTTGCCCTGACGGATTGGTTCAAGAAGCCGGAGCTCTCGCACGCCGAAGTCAGGAAGTATATCGACCCCATCGAACAAGGGATGTTTGTGCGGCTCGAGGAAATTGGCCACTATGAGGACTTTTTGCGCTCGAATGGGATGGAAATCCTCCGCCGCGAGGAGTTAACCAAGCACTGCGCGCGGACGTGGGATTTGTGCCTGGAGATTATTGGTGACGCGACATTCTGGGCACTGGCCGCGAAGCAAGGCAGAAATTTTGTGCGCTATCTGAACTCTTTCCGTGCCATGCGTGCGGGATTTTCGTCCGGGTCGTTTGTCTACGGTTTACTTGTGGCCCGAAAACTCGACCCGGTTACTCAAGTTGAGTCAGCAAGCCTTCCATTTCTGAGCGGGCATGAAGGTTGCCCTGCCGATTAGCGGCCGCAATCCCTCTGGTTAATAGCGCCTTCGCTTCTTCGGCGCGGTTGTGTTGCGCCAGGGTCTGCGCGTACATCTGATAACCGGGCACGTAATCGGGGTTTGCTTCCAGCAAAGTTTTGAAATGCGTCTCGGCGGCCGGAATGTCGCCTTCGCGAAGGCATTCGAGCGCAATGCCGTACCGCGAAAAAGCATCGTTTGGATTCTGCGCGAGAAATTGTTCGAGCTTCTGGCGGCGGGTTTTGTTTTGTTCCGTCATGGGAGTCTTGCGTATTATACGTGTAGAGCGATACCCGGCCAAAGGCGCCGCGCAAGGGAGAGCAATGAGGGCAAAGGAAAAGGCGACAGCTGCATTGATGGACGAGTGGAGAGTGAAGGGCAAACCGGTCAGCGCATCGGCCTCGGAAATGGCGGAGGTGGTGCTGCCCGCGCAGACCAATGTTCTCGGGAAGCTGCTCGGCGGGCACGTGATGCACATGGTGGACATTGTGGCGGCCATGGCGGCCAGCCGGCACGCCAACAGCTACATGGTGACGGCTTCGGTGGACTACATCGATTTTCGGAATCCAGTGAGCCTGGGCGAAATTGTAATGCTGAAAGCGCAGGTGAATCGCGTGTTCACGACCTCGTTGGAGGTGGGCGTGGAAGTGTTTTCAGAAAACCTGCTGACGGGAGAGCGCAAGCATACGACTACGGCATTTGTGACATTTGTTGCGATCGACGAGTTCACGCGCAAGCCGCGGCCTGTGCCGCCGCTGATTCTCCGCACCGCGGAAGAAAAGCGGCGCTGGCGGGAAGCGGCGAAGCGCAGAGAGATTCGTCTGGCTCACCGGTTGAGGGAAAAGGGTTAATTGGCGAAGCTGACGCGGACTTCGTCGGCGACTTTCAGGCCATGTTCCACGCAGGTGCCGATGGCGGGCCCATTCAGGTAATTCCCCGAAAAATAGAGGCCCGGGAAACGGGTGCGCAGGGATTCAATTGCAGCAATCCTTGCCGTGTGGCCCAGATTATATTGGGGAATCGCCCGCTGCCAGATCGTGACGTTGGTGAAGACCGGTTCCTTGCGCAGGCCCAACAGTGGGGACATTTCACGGTGAACCTGAGCCGCAAGCTGCTCCGGCGATTTGCCGATCGCGCCGGGATTTGTCGCGCCTCCCACAAAACTGGTGAGCAGCACTTCGCCTTGCGGAGCGCGGCCAGGGAAAAGGGAAGAGTTCCAGACCGTGCCGAGAATGCTGAGGCCGGAAGAGCGCGGCACAAGGAAACCAAAACCCGCGAGCCTGTCGCCAACGTCACTTCTGCGGTAGCCGAGCGAAACCACGGCCACGCCCGAATACGCAATCGCGCTGAGTTGCGCAGCGAAGCCCAAATCAAGCGGCTCCAGAAGCCTGCCCGCAGTTTCCGTCGGCACCGAGAGGATCAACCGTTCCGCGTCCACGGTTTCTTCCCCTCTCGACCCGCGCAGGCTTACGCGAAAGCGGGCTGCCTTGGGTTCCTGGCCGGAGTCGAGTGCTTCGATGCGGGAGACTTCGATGGCACAGGTCAAGCGTTCCCCCAATCGCGCGGCGATGGCCCGGATCAGCGTCTCGTTACCCTCGCGAAACGTCTGCAGCGTTGCTTTTTCCCGCGGCGCTTGCGGTTGCGTGCCATTGGTAGTTTTGCGCTGCTTTAATACTTTGAAGATGCCGCGGGTTATGCTTCCGGCACCTTTTTCCGCTTCATACAGAATGGGGAAAGCCGCACGCAGGCTTAATTTTTCCGGATCGCCGGCGTAAATCCCCGAAACGAAAGGGCCGACCAGTCGATCGAGCATTGTCTCCGAAAATTTACGGCGTATAAACGCGGCCACCGATTCATCAGGCTCAGGAGCTTCGCTTTTGCCAAAAATGTCGCGGAGGATCGCGGTGCGCGTTCCTCCGCTCATAAAAGAAGAGGCAAGCAAGCCCGGGCCCATCGGAACATTCCGGAGTTGTCCGTCAATCAGGACATAGCGGGGCGCCTTGGGATCCGCGAGGACTCGCTCCTCAAAGATTCCGAGGTCGCGGCACATCGCTGAGATGGAGCCGTTGCCGCTGAAGCTTTGCGGCCCACACTCGACTAAATAGCCGTCGCGTTTCACGGACTGAATTACGCCGCCCGGGCGCGGCGCCGCTTCCACCACACGGGTGGCGATGCCCGCCTTTTGCAAGGCATACGCCGCCGCGAGCCCGGAGATGCCCGCGCCCACAACCAGAGCTTCAACTCGATCGGACATGCGTGTGGCCCCTGCTGAGGCTAGAGGGTCTTGGAAAAGAGCGGCCGCGCGGCCAACTGCTGCTTCTCCAGATACGGATCAAAAACCATGGCCAGATTGCGGATAAAAATGCGGCCCAGCCACGCGGTGCGGATTTCCTTGTCGTTGATCAAGACGAGGCCATCTTCCTGCGGCATTTTCAGGTGTTCGAGCTCCCCGGCGAAGTATTCATCGAAATGGATGCCGAACTTTTGAGATATTTCGTCTTTCACGATCACGGTGTGGCAGAGCAGGCGGCTGATCACTTCGCGGCGGATGACATCATCCTGGGAGAGGTGATAGCCGCGCATGGTGGCGATGCCGCGCTCTTCGACGGCCTTTTCCCACGACGGAAGGTCGCGATGGTTCTGCGCGTAGGTCTCCTGGATGCCGCTGATGGCGGTGATGCCCATGCCATAAAGATCGGCACCCGCCTTGGTGGTGTAGCCCTGGAAATTGCGGTGCAGCGTGCGGTTGCGCTGCGAAACGGCGAGTTCGTCGTTTTCCTTCGCGAAGTGGTCCATCCCGATATAGAGATAACCGGCTTCCAGGAATTTCATCAGGCCGCTGCGGAAAATATCGAACTTCTGCATGCCTTCAGGCAGGTGCCCCACAAACGAGCCTTGCTGCTTCTTGAGCCAGGGCACGTGCGCATAGCTGAACATGGCGATGCGGTCGGGCGAGAGGCCGACAATCTGCTCGACCGTGTGCGCAAAGCTATCCGCGGTTTGATACGGCAAGCCATAAATCAAATCCACGTTGATGCTGTCGAATCCGAGCTCCCGCGCAGTGGCGATCAGGTCACGGGTGCCTTCATAGGGCTGAATCCGGTGTATGGCTTTCTGAACCTCTTCCTTGAAATCCTGAACACCCATGCTCAGGCGATTGAAGCCCATCTTTCGCACGATTTCCATGTGGGCGCGCGAGGTGACGCGCGGATCGACTTCGATACCGATCTCCGCGTCGGGTGCAAAGTTGAAGCGGTCCTTCGTGTAGAGAAATAAATCTTCGATCTGCTCCGGCGAAAGGTACGTCGGTGTTCCGCCACCCCAGTGGAACTGTGCGACCTGGCGATCGCGGGAAACCCGGCTGGCGATGTGGTCAATCTCTTTTTTCAGAATGCTCAGGTAGGGAGGAGTGCCGCTTTTATCCTTGCGGATGATGACGTTGCAGGCGCAGAAGAGGCAAAGGCTCTCGCAGAAGGGAAGGTGCATGTACAGCGAGACCGGGCTGCGCTTCGTTTCGGCGGTCTGCATCGCCGCTTCGAAGTCATTCGGGCCGTAGGAATCGTTCCACACCGGAGCGGTGGGATAGCTGGTATAGCGTGGTCCGGGGCGATTGTAGCGGGTGACGAACTCCTCTCCCACGGAGAGTTCTTGCTGCATCTCCCGCAACGAAGGATTCATGTTAGACACGGCGTCTCCCTCCAGCGCTTAACGGCGCGTTTGCACCGCCGGCTGCGCTTGCTGAAGCGCGGCTTGCTGGCCGGTGTGAATGAACAACTGCGCATTTTCCACGGGCGTGTGCTGCAAAATCCCGTGGCCAAGATTCAGAATGTGCCCGTGGCCGGAAAGCTCGGCGGCGATGTCCAGGGTTGCCTGGCGAATTTTCTCAGCGGGCGCAAACAAAATGGCAGGGTCGAGATTTCCCTGCAGTGCCACGCGGGGCCCGGCCAGTTTGCGGACCTCGGACAGCGGGATGCGCCAATCCACGCTCAGCACGTTGGCTCCAGCGCGCACGACCGCGGGCAGAAGATGATGCGATGCCTTGGTGTAATAGATGACCGGCACCTTACTCCCGATGCCGGAGATGGTTTCCTGCACCGCGGGCAGCACAAATTCCGTGTAATCCTTCAAGTCGAGTTCGCCGCACCAGGTGTCAAAAAGCTGCACGGCGGAAACCCCGGCGGCAATCTGGGCCTTCAGGTAGAGAATTGTGGCGTGCGCGATTTTGTGCAGTAGCTCGCGAAAAACTCTTGGCTCGCTGTACAGAAAATTCTTCACTGTCACGAAGCCTTCTTTGGTGCGGCCTTCCACCATGTAACACGCGAGCGTCCAGGGCGAGGCGGCAAAACCCAGCACGGGAACATCTGGCCCCGCTTGTCTCACAGTGCGACGCAACGCTTCCATCAGGAATCCGGTTTCCACTTCGGGATCGAAGATGTGCAGCTTGCGAACGTCGGCTTCCGTCCGCACCGGCTCCGGCAGATTGGGCCCCTTGTCTTCAAGCTCCAGCGGCAGGCCCATCGCTTCCGCGGGAATCAGAATGTCGGAGAAAATAATGATCGCGTCCACGCCCAGGCGCCGAAACGGCTGCATCGAAACTTCCACGGCCAGTTCCGGAGTCTTGCAAACTTCCAAAAACGAATGTTTCGCACGAATTTCGCGGTATTCAGGCAGGTAGCGCCCCGCTTGCCGCATCATCCAGACGGGTAGCCGCGGAACCGGTTCGCACCGTGCGGCGCGAAGAAACAGCTCCTTGCGGGTCAAGCCAGTGGCCTCGTTCGTCATAAGTCTTGTCATCACAGAATAACAAATCTGTCAGCTTCCCGCTTTGGAAGAAAGGTCATATGTCACAGCCAAGGAAGGGGTTCCCTGGGAGCGCCAATCTCCGGATTGACGTTCGTTTGGAGTGCGGCGGCTGAGGGGTATTGTCGGTAGACAAAATTGAATTTGAAAGAAGGCTGAGAAGTGCGTCCCATAGCTCCCGTGCGCCTGAACGTAAACTTCTTCAACACTTGAGAGTGCAGAGCCAATGGAAGGTACCTGCGACTACGCTATACTGGGGCTATCTGAGAAGTCGCGCAGGCCAGGGGATTGAGCACGCTCCCGCTGCGCCCTGACTCGGCAAGGATCCAAGCCGATGAATCATATCTTCGTCATGTTGACCGTGTTGGCCTATCTCCTAAGCATGGGCCTCTACATGAGCTTTCTCTACACTGGGAAAGAGGTCACCGGGCGTCTCGCTACCGTATTGATGTTTATGGGTTTAGCGTGCCATTACCTGGCTCTGCTGGGCCGCGCTCGGGCCATGCATTCCGTGCCCTACCACGACCTGCAGGGCTCCATGTCCCTGTTTGGCTGGCTCCTCGCGGTCACTTATCTTTGCCTTGAAATCTATCACCGCCAGCGCACCGTTGGCGCCTTCGTGGTTCCCATAATCCTGGCGTTCTTCCTCGCCGCCACCTTTGCGCCCGAGCACCCCGCCCCGCCAACCGAAGCGCATGGCGTCGTCTTTGCCCTGCATGTCACGCTGAGCATCCTGGCTTACGCCGGGTTCGCCCTTTCCTGCGTACTCAGCCTGGTGTTTCTTGGGGAAGAGCGGCTGCTGCGGAAACGTAAATTGGGTGACATCGTCTGGCGCCTTCCTTCGCTCGAACTCCTCGAGCGCATGAGCCACACCAGCGTCCTGGTTGGCCTCGTCACGATCGCCATTGGCACAGCTCTTGGGTTTATTGCGGTAGATCGCCAGGCCGGTCAGCACTGGTATTTCGATCCCAAATACGTCGTCACTCTGGTGGTGCTGCTTCTCTACGCGGCCTATTTCCGCCTGGCGCGCACCACGGCCTGGCGCGGCGCGCGTGCCTCGAAATTGTGCGTGTTCAATTTTGTTCTCGTGGTGCTCAGCTTTACCGTGGTGAACCTCTATTTTTCAGCGCATCACCGGTATTTTTAGGAGCGCGCTTCGCGCAGCATGGAGATCGTACTTGTTGGCCTGAACTTCCGCACAGCGCCCGTTGAGGTGCGGGAGAAGGTGTCGTTCTCCGGAGACCAGGCGCAACGCGCTGCGGAGGAGCTTCGCTCTCGCGGCATCCTCGAAGAGACGCTGGTCCTTTCCACCTGCAACCGCAGCGAAGTCTACGGCGTTCATTCCATCGCCAATCACGAAACGGCCGGCGCCCTTTCCTCTTTCCTGAGCACATTTCATGAAGTGCTTCCGGACCAGCTTAATCCTTCTCTCTATCACCACTACGATCATGACGCGGTGCGCCACTTGTTCCGAGTTTCCGCCGGGCTTGAATCCATGCTTCTCGGCGAAGCGGAAATTCTTGGGCAAGTCCGCGAAGCCTACCTGCGGGCACATGAAGGACGGGTCACCGGCCCGGTACTGAACCGTTTGTTCCAGGCGGCGCTGGAAATCGGCAAACGCGTACGCGCGGAAACGGAACTTGGTACCCGGCCGATGGGCGTTGCTTCCGCCGGAATGAAACTCGCCGAGCGCATTTTCGGGAAATTACAGGATCGCAGCGCGCTGGTTCTCGGCGCGGGCACAATCAGCGAGCAGGTTGTATCCCAGTTGCGTGACCGCAAAATCAAAAATCTCTACCTGATGAATCGTTCGCGCGAAAAGGCCGAGGAGTTTAGCCGCAAGTACAACGGGAAAATCCTCGAATGGGGCGAGTGGGACACTTCGCTGAAATTTCCCGACGTCATCGTGTCGGCCGTGGGCGTGCAGAACTATGTGGTGACCCGGCCCATGGTCGAGCGCGCCATGGCCGCGCGTGGAAATCGAGCCTTGTTCCTGATGGACCTCGGCATGCCCCGTAACATTGACCCTGCTGTGGCCGGCATTTATAACGTCTATCTGTACTCGATGGAAGATTTGGCCGAAATCGTTAACCAGAATCGCGACGCCCGGCAAAGCGAAGTCCCCAAGGCGGAATCTCTGGTGGAAGATCACGTGGCGAAGTTCATCTCCTGGCAGGCCAGCGTCGAGCTCACCGGCGTGCTCGAAACACTTCGCGGCAGCCTGAAACAGCGGCGCGCCAATTTCCTTCAGGAGCGCCTGGCGGGGATGAATCATTTCAGCGGGGAAGACCGCGAGCGCATCGGCGCCCTGATGGATGAATTGATCGAACACCTGCTGCTGCACCCCGCGGAACGCTTGCGCACGGAAAAAGAATTGCGCCGCAAGATTCAAAACGTCGAAGCCATTCGAGATTTGTATTTATCCGACCGGGAGAAACCGTGAAGCCCCTTCGCATCGGTTCAAGAGGCAGCATTCTGGCCCGCTGGCAGGCCGAATTTGTCCGCAAGCAGCTTTTTCAACTCACCGGTGTCGAAGCCGAAATTATCATCATCAAGACTTCCGGCGACAAAATGCAGCAGGCTCCCTTGACGCAGATCGGCGGAAAGGGAATTTTCATCAAGGAATTGGAAGAAGCCTTGCTCGAGGAAAGCATCGATCTCGCCGTGCACAGCGTGAAAGATATTCCCACGGAAACGCCGGGCCGGCTGCACTTTCCGGCGGTTTGCCGGCGGGATGATGTGCGCGATTGCCTGGTTTCGCACACCGGAACGCTGCTCGCGAATCTGAAGCAGGGTGCTCGCGTGGGCACCAGCAGTCTGCGGCGGCAAGCGCAACTCCGCCACCATCGCCCTGACCTCGACATGCGCGACCTCCGCGGCAACGTGGACACCCGCCTCCGCAAAGTGGAGAGCGGCGAATACGATGCCATCGTGCTTTCGAAAGCGGGCCTCGATCGCTTGGGCTGGGGCCAGAAAATCACGGAGCCGCTCTCGACTGAAATTTCGCTGCCAGCTGTCGGCCAGGGCGCGATTGCAATCGAGTCACGCGTGAGTGATCGGGACGCCGACGAAATTTTATCCAAGTTGGACGATCTTGAAACGCGCACAGCGATTATTGCGGAACGCGCGCTGCTCTCCGCGTTGCAGGGCGGATGCCAGGTGCCGCTCGGAGCCTGGGCGCGAATGGAGCGCGGCGAACTGGTGATGGAAGCCGTCGTTTGTTCGGTGGACGGCACGCAATACGTTCGCGAGAGAGCTACCGCACCGCCCGACCAGGCCGCGCAACTTGGGGAACATCTGGCGCGCGTGCTTGCCGAAGGTGGCGCGCGGGGTATTCTAGAAGAGGTGCTGCGCGCCCGTGGGTGAAAAGAATCACAAGCCGCTGGCGGGGAAGCGCGTCGTCGTGACGCGCGCAGTGGAGCAGAGCCAATCACTCGCTGACGCCTTGCGCGAAGCCGGCGCCGAGCCGGTCTTGCTGCCGCTCGTTGCCTTCGCACCCCCGGATAATTCCACCGATCTCGATTCTTGCCTGAAGAATTCTTCGCGGTTCGATTGGGTGTTTTTTACGAGCCAAAACGCATTGCGCGCGGTACAGCAGCACTGCGCTTCCCTGGGACTCCCTCTTCAACAGGCGTTCGCCGGGGTAAGAATTGCCGCCGTCGGCCCCGCGACCGCGGAAGCGGTAACCGCCGCCGGATTAGCCGTTAATTTCATTTCAAGAATTCACAATGGCGTTGCCCTCGCCGAAGAACTCGCATCGCAACTGCAAGGGAAGCGCGTATTTCTTCCTCGAAGTGATAGGGCGAATGCCGAACTGATTGAGGCTCTGAAACGCTTTGGCGCACAAGTTACGCCGGTTGTCGCCTACAAAACAGTTTCGCCAAATTCGGATTCACCCAAGGCACATGAAACCCTTCGAGCTGGTGCGGACGCCATTCTGTTTTTTAGTCCCTCGGCGGTGCACCATCTCCGCGACCTTCTCGGCGTGCAGCGATTCCGCGATCTCAGTTTGCAATCGATCTACATCGCGATTGGCCCGGTTAGTGAAAACGCGCTGAAAGCAGAAGGCATCAGCCGGATTCTCCTTGCCGAGGACACTACGGTCGCCGCCGCCATCGCCACGATGGCAGAATATTTCGCAAAGGCCGGCCACCATCAGCCTGCGGGAGTAAAACAAGGATGAGTTTCCCCATTCACCGCCCTCGACGGATTCGCCGCACGGAAGCTTTGCGCGGCCTGGTGCGTGAAACGCGCCTCACGACCGCCGGCTTTATCTATCCGATGTTCGTTTGCCCCGGCACGAAAGTCCGCAAGGAAGTCAGCTCCATGCCCGGCGTCTATCAGCAATCGGTGGATCAAATTGTGGAAGAGTGCCGCGAAGTGGAATCGCTCGGGATTCCCGCCATCATTCTTTTTGGCCTGCCCGAAAGCAAGGATGCCCGGGGAACCAGCTCCCTCGCCAAAACGGGCGTAGTGCAAAAGGCCGTCGAGGCCGTCAAAAAAGCGAAACTCAATCTTCTGGTGATCACCGACGTTTGCCTGTGCGAGTACACCGACCACGGCCACTGCGGGGTCGTGGAGAACGGCGAAATCCTGAACGACCAGACGCTCGAAATCCTGGCGCAGCAAGCGTTGACTCACGCGCGTGCAGGCGCCGACATTGTCGCGCCCTCGGACATGATGGACGGCCGTGTGGCGGCGATCCGCACTCTGCTGGATGGGCACAAATTTGAAAACACTCCAATTCTTGCTTACGCCGCGAAATACTGCTCCGGCTTTTACGGCCCCTTCCGCGAAGCCGCCGACTCTGCGCCGAAATCCGGCGATCGCCGCAGCTACCAGATGGATCCGGCCAATGCCCGCGAAGCATTGAAAGAAGTCGCACTGGATCTCGAAGAAGGCGCCGACATCGTGATGGTAAAGCCCGCGCTGCCGTACCTCGACATCATCCGCGCCGTCCGCGATCGCTTCGACGTGCCCCTGGGCGCTTACAACGTCAGCGGCGAATACGCGATGGTCAAAGCCGCCGCGCAAAAAGGCTGGATCGAAGAGAAGCGCGTGGTAATGGAAATCCTGACCGGCATTCAGCGCGCCGGCGCCGACATTATCCTGACCTACCACGCCAAAGACGTGGCTCGCTGGCTGAAATCCTGACTTTCAAAAAAGGTGCACCGATGAGTGCGACACAAGCGCAAGCAAAACCCGAACGCCGCCGTTCCCGGGAAATCTTTGAAAAGGCGGAAAAAGTTCTCGTCGGCGGCGTCAACAGCCCCGTGCGCGCGTTTCGCTCCGTCGGCGGCGAGCCGCTGATCATCGAAAAGGGAAGCGGGCAATACCTTTACGATGCCGACGGCAACCAGCTTCTCGATTACGTTTGCTCGTGGGGCGCGATGCTCCTCGGTCATGCGCACCCGGCGGTGAGCGCGGCCATTGCCGAGCAGGCACGGCGCGGTACAAGCTTTGGCGTAACCACTGAACTGGAATTGCATCTAGCCACGCTCATCACCAAGGCGATTCCCTTCATCGAAAAGGTGCGATTTGTTTCCAGCGGCACCGAAGCCACAATGAGCGCCGTCCGCCTCGCCCGCGGGGTCACCAAGCGCGATTTCATCATCAAGTTTGAAGGCTGCTACCACGGCCACGCAGACAGCTTCTTGTCGCAGGCGGGTTCTGGCCTCGCCACGCTCGGGATAGCCGAGTGTCCTGGCGTTCCCCAGGCGCTTGCAGCACTCACCTTAAACGTTCCATACAACGATCTGCAGGGCGTTGAAAAACTCTTCAGCGAACACAAGGACAAAATTGCCGCGATAATCGTCGAACCCATAGCCGCGAACATGGGTGTGGTCCTTCCGAAAGAAGGTTTCCTGCAGGGCCTCCGCGACCTCACGCGTAAGAATGGCGCGCTGCTCATCATCGACGAGGTGATCACTGGCTTCCGCCTGCACAACGGCTCCGCGCAAACTCTCCTCGGCGTCGAAGGCGACCTGACCACCATGGGAAAAATTATCGGAGGCGGGGTTCCCGTCGCCGCGTACGGCGGCCGCGCGGAATTGATGAACAATGTCGCGCCCCTTGGCCCGGTCTACCAGGCAGGGACCCTTGCCGGCAATCCGCTGGCGATGAGCGCCGGCATTGCCACGTTAAACGAACTCGCCAAGCCCGGGCTCTACGACGGCATCAATGCCCTCGCCAAGAAACTGGTGCACGGCCTGCGGAATGCTCTCGCCGGCGCGGGAATCCCCGCGCAGGTCAACAGCATTGGCTCGCTTTCCACTATTTTCTTCACGCCCGATCCGGTCACTAATTACTCCGGTGCCAAACGCTCCGATACCAAACTGTACGCCCGCTACTTCCGTGAAATGCTCAACCGCGGCATCTTCCTGGCGCCTTCGCAGTTCGAAGCCGCGTTTGTTTCCGCGTTCCACACTCCCGCCGATATCGACCGCACGATTGCTTCCGCGCAGGAAGTGTTAAAATTCATGGCGGCTCAGCCGTCGGCATAAAACCACAAAAAAGAGGGACCCCTGATGCACGAAGTGCTCGAAGAGCATGCACATCACCATGATGACGACGAGCCATGGACGTTGCCCGTCGCCATCACCATCTCCATCCTCGCAGTACTTGTGGCCATGGCCACGCTGATGGGCCATCGCTCGAGCATCGAGGTGGTGCTCCTTCAGACCCAGGCGAGCGATCAGTGGGCGTTCTACCAGGCAAAGAATATCCGGCTTCACGAGATGCAGGGAGTTGTGGACATGCTTGGAGTTCTAACGCCCGGGGAAAAGGAAAAAGCCGAGGTGTTGCGCGAGAAATACAAGAAGGAAATCGAGCGCTACGAAAAAGACAAAGACCAGATCAGCGACAAGGCCAAGGAATTTGAGAACGAGCGGGCGGTAGTATCCCGGCGCGAGAACCGCTTCGACGCAGGCGAAGTGATCCTGGAAATCGCACTGATCATCTGCTCCCTGACGCTGCTTACAAAGAGGAAGGCGTTCTGGTATTCGGGAATCGCGATCGGGGTCGTCGGATTCTTTGTCGGCCTCAGCGGCTTTCTGGTCCACTGAGCTTCGGTCCCACTAGAACTTTCACGCAACGGAAGGCGGGCGATTCCCCCGCAGCAGCGCTAGCTCGTCCTTCAGCTTGTCAATGCGATCCAGCAATTCCTTGTGGCGCACCACATCCGCATCAGGCTTCTTGCCGATAAACGACAGCGTGCCACCCGGCTCCAGACTGCAGTGATCCACTTCGGAGAGCGAACTGAATCCCTGCTTTCGCGCGGCCGCTTCCAGCTGGGTCACGGAAATGAGTTCTTTTTTCAGGTGTTCGGGCCGGAGCTTGCCGCCTTCAATCAAAACGTCTGCCTTGCCTTCCACAATCTGGTCCAGCGCCTTGTGTTTGTACAAAAACCGGACCACCAGGTAGTTCACCGCCAAGAGGGAAGTGGCGCCCAGCAGCCCGCCGGAGACGGAATTATCATCTCCGATAATCGCGTTTTGCACCGTGTTCGACAGCGTCAGCAGCACAACCAAGTCGAACGGGTTCAATTGCACCAGCTCCCGCTTGCCCGAGAGCCTCAGCATGATCACCAGGAAAAAGTACACGAATACTGGCCGAAGGATCTTTTCCAGAATCGGCAGCGTGATCACGAACATGTCTTTCCAGATTCCGTGCATGGCGGCAATCCTCCAGGAGCCGGCCTCCAGCGGCGCAGCTCGCGCAGATTCAGCAACTTATGGTTACGGAGAGTAGCACGACCCTGGCGAGTGCGGCAGACCGGCGGAGAAATCCGCCTGTCCTTTCGTACAGTCATTGTTTCGCAACCTGCCGGTCTCAAGCCCTATACGAAACTGTCCCGATTGGGTACAGTAAAGGCAGACGATTCACCCTCAGCAAGCGCGTTCAAGTAGTAGCTCGATTTTTGGAGGCTTCCGAAAGTCCCGCCGGTAAGGTTGTGTCCGCGCCGGCCAATGAAGCGACAATTAAATGGCCCAGAGAATTGTCACGGACCCCGGAATCGCGCTCGGGACCGCACAACTTGCATCGTTGCTGGACTCTACCAGGGAAATCATCGCCGTGCTCTCAGCAGACGGCACCCTGCGGTACGCGAATTCCACTTTCCAAACCAGTTTGGGCTACCGCACGGACGATCTGGTAGGCCGCAGCCTCCACGCGCTGGTCCATACCGCCGACGTCGGACCGGTTCGCACCCATCTGAAGCAAGTCGCGGGGCAGAATGGCTCTCCCCTCACAAGCCGTTGCCGTTTCCGCAGCCGTGACGGCTCCTGGCGCTGGTTTGAGATCACCTGCCGCAGCCGGCTCTCCGATCCCGCGATCGATGGGATTATTTTGCACGGCCTGGACGTTACCGAACTTCATCGCATGGAGTCCGAGCGCCAAGTGATTTCGGATATCGTCCACGCGCTGAACCAGACCGCCAACCTCGACCAGCTTCTCAATCGCATTCACGAAGCGCTCAAACGCATCCTGCCTGCCGAGAATTGTTTCGTTGCGCTTCACGATCCCCAGCGTGACGTTTTTGAATTCCCGTTTCTTGTCGATGAATACGACACCGCACCACCTCCGCAAAAAGTTGGCCGCAGCTGCACTGCCTACGTCTTCCGCACCGGAAAAGCAAAATTGATTCCGCAGTCGGATTTCGACCGCCTGGCGGCCCTTGGTGAAGTCGAGCTCGTGGGTTCACCTTCGCCTGCATGGCTCGGCGTGCCGCTGAAGACGCCCACCGCGACCATCGGCGTTCTTGTCGTGCAGCATTATCAGAACGAAAATGCATACGACCAACGCGATCTGGAGTTCCTGGATTCCGTCGGTGGCCACATAGCCTTGGCCATCGAGCGGCGCCGCGCCGAAGAGGAATTGCGCAAGAGCGAGTCCATGCTCAGCCTCTTGTTCGAACACAATCCACTTCCCACGTGGCTCTATGACGTCGAATCATTGCGCTTTATCCGCGTCAACCAGGCAGCTGTCGGACAGTACGGCTTCTCGCAGGAAGAGCTCGAGCGCATGACCATCCTGGAAATTCGCCCGGGAACTGAACGCGCGAAAGCGGAAACGTACTTGCTACAGATGAAGGCCGAGAGCGAAGAGCATGGCTTCTGGCTGCATCAGGGCAAAGACGGAAAAACCTTTGAAGTGGAGCTGATTTCCCACGAACTTGTTTATGCCGGCAGGCGCGTGCGCCTGGTCGTCGCTCAGGACATCAGCGAGCGCCGTCACCTGGAACTGCAATTGCGCCAGTCGCAGAAAATGGAAGCCGTTGGCCGCCTCGCGGGCGGCGTCGCGCATGACTTTAACAACCTGCTGATGGTCATCAAGGGCCACACGGAGTTGTTGCTGGGCGCGTTGTCTCCCACGGATTCCATCGCGCGAAAAATCGAACAGATCGATCGTTCCGCCGACCGTGCCACGACGCTCACCCGGCAGTTGCTGGCCTTCAGCCGCTTGCAGGTCCTTCAGCCGCAGATCATCAATCTGAATTCCGTTGTCGAAGAGATGGGCAAGCTCCTGCCTCGCTTGATTGGCGAAGACATCGAATTGATTCTTCGTCCAGACCAGAAACTCGGCACCATTCGGGCCGACGCCAGCCAGATGGAACAGGTCATCATGAATCTGGCCGTCAATTCGCGCGACGCCATGCCCACCGGCGGCAAGCTTCTGATCGGCACGCGCAACTGCGACCTCGACCAGTCTTACACCGCCAGTCACCCTCTGATGAAACCCGGTTCCTACGTGCTGCTCGACGTCACCGACACCGGCACCGGTATGGATGAAGAAACTCAGGCGCACATTTTCGAGCCGTTCTTCACCACCAAGGAAAAAGGAAAAGGCACGGGCCTCGGCCTGGCCACCGTGTACGGAATCGTCAAGCAGAGCGGCGGCTTTATCTGGGTCTACAGCGAACTCGGCAGAGGCACGTCCTTCAAGATTTATCTTCCGCGCGAAAACGAAGCGGAAGTGAGTGTCGGCGCGCCGAAGCCGACCGCCGAACTTCCGGCCGGCACGGAAACCGTGCTTCTGACCGAGGACGAGCAAGACGTCCGCGAAATTGCGCGTGAATTTCTGGAATCCGGCGGCTACAAAGTGATCGAAGCCAAAAACGGCAGGGAAGCCATCGCCCTCGCCGCCCAGCATCGCGACAAGATCGATCTGCTCGTCACCGACATGGTCATGCCGGGAATGACTGGCCAGGAACTCGCAGTGCGCGTTCAACAGGAGCATCCCGGCGTCTCGGTCGTCTTCATGTCCGGCTACAGCGAGCACGCGGCCACCGAAATGGCCAACGCAGATCCCCTGGTGCGGCTCCTAACCAAGCCCTTCAGCCGCGGCGCCATCCTGCGCACCGTCCGCGAAATCCTCCAAAACCGCAAGAAATCGTAGCCGCGTTCCTGTAGCTCACCCCTTTAGGGGTGAGGGTTTCCATAGCGCAAGCAAGATTATTTCAACGCTGCGAAACCCCTCAGGCCTAAAAGGCCTGAGCTACAACTTCGGATGCTTCCGGTGCCAGGTCGTCGTCTGCTGAAAAATTCGCCCAGCCTGCAACACCGCCGCGTCATCCCCCGCGCGTCCCACAAACTGCAATCCGACCGGCAGATTCTTGTCCGTGAATCCGCATGGCACCGAAATCGCCGGCAATCCGCAAAGATTCCCAATCCCGCCCAGTGGATCAGGAAACGAAAGCCCCTTAACCAGGTTCAGGGTCAGCGGAGTTGCCGCCACGGGCAGCGAAGCCGTCGCCAGCACGTCATACGAATCGAAAAGATCCGCCATTTTCTTCTGCAGAATGTCGCGAATGCGAAGTGCTGTCGTGTAATCCGCGCCCGAAACGCTCTGGCTGACATATCCGCCCAAGCGCCCCACGGGATCAATCAGTTCCTTCACCCGGCCGGACCGAATCAGTTGCGAAAACGCCGATCCCGCCTCCCCGGACAGGATCAGCGTCGCGGCATCCTCCCAGGGCCCTTCGGGCAGGGCTGCGTCCCTTACTGAAGGGAAGTGGCGCTTGAGCGCGACCTTTGCCGAGTCCACAATTTTGCCGATGCCCGGATCGTATTGCTTCCACGCATTCGTCAGCCAGCCAATCCGCAGACTGCGCCCCTTCAAGTCAGCCGCCGGCGAATAAGTAAACGCGGCCTTGTCCACCGGCAGCGTGCTGCGATCCAACGGATCGTGTCCGGCAATGGCCGCAAAAATATTCGTGCAATCCTCTGCGGAGCGCGCCAATGGCCCGATCTTGTCCATCGAGTACGACAGAGCCATCGCGCCGCGCCGGCTCACCCGACCGTACGTGGGCCGCAACCCGGTGACGCCGCAAAACGCCGAAGGGCACACAATGGAGCCCCACGTTTCCGTTCCGATCGCGAATCCCGCCAGCCCGGCCGCGACAATCGCGCCAGATCCGGAAGATGATCCGCACGTCCAGCACTTCGTGTCCCACGGATTCTTTGTCTCGCCCTGCGAGGATGCGGAGGCATACGCATAGCCCATCCCGCCAGCCAACTCGATCATCGCAGCCTTGCCCAGCAAAATCGCGCCAACGTTTCGCAGATGCTCGATCACCGTCGCGTTGTAATCAAACACCTGGTCGGCATATGGCTTCGCGCCCCACGTTGTGGGAATCCCCTTCACGGCTAGCAAATCCTTTGCCGCATACGGAATTCCGTGCAACGGGCCCCGGTAGTGCCCGCGCTGAATGTCCTTCTCCGCCGCGTGCGCCTGCTCCAGCGCCAAATCGGGAGTCAGCCGCGCATACGCATTCAATTTCGGTCCCAGCGCCTCACTGCGGGCCAGATAGCTTTCCGTCAATTCCACGGGAGAAATCTGCTTGGATTGAATCCGCTTCGCCAGTTCGCCAACGGATAGATAGAGCACTTGCTCGCTGAGCATTCGTCTTCCCTCAGGATCTCTTCGCCGGCGCGGCTGCCGGTAGCTGAACTGGTTTCTTTTCGCGCTCCACCAGGGGTTTCAGATAAAGCGCGGGGGCATCCCCATTTTCAAGGGAAAAGGCTCGTACCTTATCGAGGCTAGCCTGTGTCACCAGATTCATTTCGCGCAGGGAAACTTTCTCTTCCGCGCTCAGCCGGCTGCCGAATTGGCTAAGAATCTGCTGGTAGCGCGCCTCAGCTTCTGTCTGGCTCTCTGGCGAAAGATGCGGATGGGTCTCGGCCGGTTGCTGCGCTGGAGGGAGCTGCAATGGATCAGCAAACACGCTCGCCGCCGGAACAATCGAGGCGCTCGCCGAGAGCAACGCCACCCTCCGCGCGAATTGCCGCCTCGAGATCCCGCCTTTCCTGGGTTGGTTCATCGTGCCTTCCCCCAACAACAAATAGGCTCAACTCAATTTCGTCGTCAGCCGAGGCTACTGAATTCGACGAAATGCGTCAACTGGCCGGTGGGATAGGGGATAGGAGCCAGCAAAACTGCCCTTTTTGCAGAATTGCGGGCATCCGCGCAGTGGATTCTCGTTGCCTTTTGAATTTGTTGAGGACTGGATTTTCTTTAGTTGGCCCTAGTCGACCCGCCACGACCAATCTGAACGATAAATGATTCGATCGTCGAATGAATTCCAACGAACTGCTTCCCACATTGGTCGACCGTTTGTTGTTTTCAGTTCAGGCCATACCACATCGTATGTTTCCTTCGTGATATAGGTTTGGTATGCAGAAGGCAGGGCAGAAAGCTTAGCAGCGTAGTTAGCGGCTCTTCCCACCCACACCAGATCGTTTGCTCCTCTTACGCCAGTTCTTGCAACGAACAGTTCACTAGTATCGATTCCAACTACATGTTTTAGATCGTATGAGTTCTGTACATATTGCCTTTGCTTTGCGGGCTTTATTATTTCCACGGCACAGTAGTTGATCTTCATTGCTGCGCGGACTGCCGAAGAATTCTTGCTGGAGCCAATGAAAACAGCCATTATTCGGTCGCCGTCGTAGGCAGTGATTTCCCCATCTTCACTTCGGATAATCTTCGCAGCACAATGCAAGAACGTCTTATACATTTCCGCTGCGAAAAACGGCTTATATTCGTCAACCATGCGGGTCGAGTCAGCCAAATCCGCGTAAAGAACCGTGGCCTTTAGTCTGACGGCATCGTTCCCCAGGCTAAGATCGTCGTCATCTGGCACAACGATTCCGTCTCGCTCATCCCATTTATCGCGAAATATCTCAGCGACTTCGTCTTCTAGTTCTTCTTTCAGCGACATATTTCCTGCTCCGATTCGCCACTAGCTTGCTGCCACGGCCTACGCGGGATTCTTATTAAGACCAATTAACAATACTTGATAGGTGAAAGCATACTATTTTATATTATTCCAAGCGGCAAATGCCGTTGAGGATACGAGGATACGAGCATAGAACTGATTCCAATCTCATGGCTACCCAACCCCCAATCCCCGTGCGAGATGACCAACTAACCTTTGCACGCCATAACTTTGACAATCAACAGTCGTTAATTCGTGCGGCGGATACCAAAGCTGGTATTTACATCACACTTTTAATTTTTCTGGGGGCAAGTACGATACCGCTCGGAAAGGATGTTGTTCCCAAGCTGAAATGGGATATTTGTGCCGGAGGGTTAACAAGTGCCTTCTACATAGCCACATACGGGATATTTCTTTGTGGCTTTATCTGGTCGCTAATCCTGGCCCGTCGCGTGATATCGCCTAGGAAAGCAAAGCACTACGCGAATCCCCAAAAGAACCATGATCTTCATTACTACAAGCACGTCCTCCTGCACCAAGACAATACCGGGTATTTCGATGCTGTCGTGCAGGCCTCACCGGAACTACTTCTCCGCAATCTGACAGATCAAATTTTTGAACTCGCGAACATATGTGAAGAAAAAATGTCTGGCGTTCATGCTGCGAGAATCCCCGTTCTTTTGACGTTTTTTGATTGGCTGGTCAATCTTTGTCTGGGGTTGTGGATCACGAGGTGGAAATGAGCTCGAACGATCACAATAAAATGATGGCGGCACTATTCGAGGCTCTATTCAAGACCAAACCAAACGAATCAACGCTCCTTCCTCCACCTCCTCTTCCACCTCCTCCTACGCCGCTTTCTTCCTATTTGCAGTCTTTCGGGCACTCCTCCGCTTTAGGTCTTACTCCGCCGCCGAAATACCCACTGGCTCCCCCCTTGCCTTCCATAAAGAGTGAACGACCAGACGGTTCGATGGGGATTAAGCATTGCGAAAGCCTGATGCGGTTAATAATGCGTAAGAAAATAGAACTGAACTCTGGTCGCGTACTTCCTAACCTTGAAGACCTCGCAATTTTGGAAGGCAGGACAATTCGGGCCGCATTCTTGTACAGTGACCTAGATGGCTTTACGCAGTTGGTGGCAAGTAAACCTCCGGAAATTACGCTTCTATTGCATCAAGCATTTGTGGAGCTCCTTGGCAGGATCACAACTTACTATGGCGGAAGCGTAGTAAACTGCGCGGGAGATCGAATTCTTTCAGTATTCGACAGAGCGGAAAACGACTTATCACCCGAGCCAATACAACAGGCAATTGCCGCAGCTTTATGGATGCAAACAATTCTTCAACGGGTCGTCGCTCCTGAACTCAAGAAACTGGGAGTGGATGAAGATGTTAAGGCCGCGATGGGAATTGATTATGGGCCAGTCGTCGCCGGGTGCGTGGGGATACGGAACAATAAGCACTTCGAGTTCTTTGGGAACGCTGCGAATAACGCGGCAAAGCTCCAGGAGATCGGAAAAGGAAACGAAGTAGTGATCTCGCGTCTTGCGTTTCTATTTCGTCCGGAATTTCTCAATAATGGAACTTGGTATCCTATCGACGAGGTGAATCACATTCGGCTGACGCAGAGGTTCGCTGACAGCGTGCTCTCTCCACCGAAGCCATGAGGACTGAAAAAGACTCTCCACTGTCAGAGATAACCAAACTTCCTGAGTATTACAACGAGTAGTGCTAGAGACTTCCGATGCGGTCTGCTCCGCCCTGCCCTCAATTCAATGAGTTCGCGTCGCGAGAGAAGTTTTCCGCATGCCTTCATCAGCACTCGTAGTTTGGGTTTCTTCAGGGCTGGCTGAATCTTAGTAACCCATTCGCTCCGTCTGGGATCAGCGTATTCGCTATAGACATTCTGGTTGGAGTGAATCATTCCTTCGTCGACATTCTCCAAACTGTTCGATTCCTTACCGATGCATTTTATCTGGTCGACCTTAATATGCCGTCGCCGTAGCAGACCAACTGTTTGTCTGTAGCATGGATTTCCCTGCGAATCCGCACATTTAGTCTCAGGGTGAGACTCGTATTCCATAACAACGTCACCATAGGTTTTGACGCGGGCTGCGTACCTAGTCCCATGATCACCCTCAGTTGTGATCCGGTATCGCTTACCGGAATGTTGGTTAATCCATTCCTTTTCGAGCCATTTGCGGGAGTCGGAATCGTATGGCGAGATGAGATGAAAGTTTTCCTCGTCTACTCCGAAAGGATGACCGAAAGCCCTCACGTGGCTAGTTAAAAGGAAATTGAACGGCTTAATTTGTTCCGCGTATGGTTTTCCAGCGTTCAGTGATTCGAGACTTTTCATTAAGAACGGGCTGCTAACGGTAGTTCTTCCGATGGCCGGTAAATGCGCGAATGGCAAGCCCTGTACCTTGAGACGGAAAGCCTTACGAATAATTGAATTCCAAACTGCGGCAGTCCAATTCCGGTCAGATGCTTCCGGGTCCATCGGATTTAACAAATGGCCCAAGCCATGTCGCGACCAACGGTCTTTCTTGTTGTTCCTACCTTCTCTCAGTAACTCCGGTTCCCCATTTCTTGAAAGCGTGAAGAGGGCATAACGTTTGGCGGAAATTGCCAGACAGTGAATCTGCCGTTGTTTTCCTGTCTTCGGATCGAAATTGTCATCCTCGATCTTCAATACCGAGCCTGAAATGATCAGCCGGTTGTACGGATTCAGTGCTTCAAACTTCTTCACGATCTGATCGACTTGCTTCCAAGTCAGAGCGTTGACACCCTCCGCGCCATTCTTGACGAGATTTCCGCCTGGACAGGCAATAAATCCACCGCGCTTTGTGGCGACGATTGCCATTGAGTCGGTATCTTCCATTGCATAAGTTCCCCCCATTTCCGTCACGCAATGTTCCAAAATCGCAAGCATGAGTCGTGCGGCTCCGGTTATGAGAGAAGCTAAAGGAGGAAAACAGAATTCGCCTGGATTCTCGGGATGAATGACCGAACAAAGGTATGGCGCCGGATCGATTCCCTGACATTTCAGTTTCACTCTTTTTTCCGTTTCCTGACGGTTCATTTCCGCATAGATTCCATAGCTGCTAGCGTTCGCAAAGACCTTCAGCGCTTTGTCTAACCGATCCACTTCTTCGCGCGACAGATTCTCGTTTTTTGGTAAGGACTTTCGTTTTTCGATGACAGTTCGAAACAAGTCCTGCGTTCGGGGATTAACAGGCACTTCGCTGCTTAGAAGCACCGACCTTAAGCCGGAATGTTTCCCTTCAGGGGCAAGTTTGAATGCATCGATGATCCTAGGAACCTTCCCGGTCAGAAGAACGGAAGCAGCCACATCGGGAAGGGAGAACCAAAGCCCTTGGGCTTCGGGGTGATCTGAGGCATAGAGATAGTTGACCGCGACCTGCCAATCGTTTGTTGTAGAACTGTACTTTGAACGTGACGGGAGAATGTCGCCATGTGGTGCGACTTTCACAAAAGCGGGGAGTTTTTTCCAAGCTCTCGGGTCAAGTAGCTTGTCTGGCGTTAGCCCTCGCAAGAATCTCTCGATTTCCTTTTGGCATCTGTTGACAACGCTGATTTTTCTTGCGGTCACAAATTTCCAGAGATCCATCAATCCGTTTACAGTGGGATACATCGAAAGGAAATCCAGGTAAACAACAGGAACGGGGATATTCCGGATGTGAGCGCTCGTTCTACCGCCAAAAAAGGCTGTCTGCGCAAAACCGACATAGCACATTGGAAAATCCGGTTGTCGCTCAAGAATGGGAAGAACACGCATTGCCCCGAGGTAGGCCTTACCGATGGATGCAGGTGAATAGGCCTTTGTCGGTTGAAGACCGATTGGGTGCTTTACGTATTCGGAGAGAAGCTTTACCGCCAATTCCGACGTGGCCTGGACGTCTCTGCGATTGTAATCGATATATTTGTTTGTGATGACGCCGTGGCGAGACACATGCTGTTTTCCATGTTCGACTCCGAATGCTTTGCACGCAGTATCCAACGAATAGCTTCGATCCGTAAGCGCAAACGCTAGCGTCCGCAAGTCAAGCATATGGCCGCGAAACTTGTAGCCTTTTTGTGGCTGTCCTGTCGCGGAGTTTTCTGGGATCAGATCGGAATCATCCGGCCCAAAGCGTGCAGTAAAACCCTTCAATGCACGCTTCGAATCAATGTGTTTGATACCTATGCTCGGGCGACGTGTTGAGGGTTTTTCCACACCATTGTTGGTGTACGACCACAGCGCTAAGGAAAATCCACCTGCAAACCGCCCTCGGGCTGAGCGCGTTGCAATTGCGAGACGGGAAAGGTCGAAGGGCAGATTGAACCCAACCAACAAAGCACGGCTTTTGTAAACAACCTTATAGAATTTCTTGAGGAACTCGCGGCGAGTCAGCAGCAGTAATGGAATTTCCGAAGTCTTTGACGCTCGTTTGTTCCACCGATTTACATACCTCTCAAGCGTTTTGCGCTCCCGCTTTGACAGATCATTCGCATAAAAGAGCCCCTCTTCCTGCAACTCACCTTCGACAATGAATCGGTAGTTTCCGAATGTCAGTCGCTGAGTCGAATCCGTGCGCGTCTCTGTATCCACTACAAACGTCGCGCGTGGTGCGCGCCAGATTTTGTCCGTGCGATTCTTGGGTTCGGTGCGTTCGAGTAAGGAGAAAACTCGAACAGCTACCGGGAGTTCAACTGGCGACGAATCCACGATTGCGTTTAGTTCTTTGTTTCGGTGCGAATCTTTCCATTTCTGTTCCTTTCCACCAATTCGGGCCAAGTCGCTTCAACAGAAAAGCATCAAGAGCTTCGAGCATTTCAGCTTTCGGAATGAGAAGTGAGGCGACAAGGTAAGAATCGGTTTCGCAGTATCCTCGCATACAAGCCGCCCCCGCCAGAAGTGGACTACCTGCCGGGTTTTTCCAAGTGTTATCTGGCCACTCGTACTGTTTCGGACTTAAGTGGGCACGATGATCGTTTACTGGGATTGGTGTTGTCGTTGGATTGTTGGCTTCACCAGCCGGATGGTGCTTGTCGAATGGCGACTTTCCATCTTTCACACGCTTACAGGCCGCGCAAATTGGTGGATCGGAGCCCGGAATCAGAGCTAGCGGTCGACCCTCAGTGCATCGGCATTGGGCGTCGCGTCCCACTCGTCGCGCGGCTCTGGCCTCCCGTTCGAGTGATGCTATTGGGTCGAGCGGATGTGTTTTCTTCATCGCGCACCACCCGCATACATCGATTCGAACCTCAACACTCCAAATGACCCCAGTCGTTCTATCTCCTTAAGGTCTGTTAGCAGTAAATGACGCTTTCCGCGTGCATCAACAATCTTCTTTTTTATGAACTTCGATAGCGCCGAATCATCTCCCGTCTGAAGATACCTTTGAACGGCAGCCCAATGGCCGCCGACCACACTGGCCTGGCGTGAGTCGCGCGTTGCAATTTCTTTCTTACCCTCGACGCTCAAAATAGTGATAACGCGCAGAAGACGGTCGGATTTGGTAGCAATGTACCGTCCGTTCTTCATTCGCAGTGCTGCACGGCCACGCTCGACAACCGTGCCCGGCGCAATGCGGAATTCCTTTGATGCCTTGGGAAGTGACACGCCGTCCCGCATTCTCGATATCACATGGGCGACTGAATCCCAGCTCTCTTGCTCTGTCTGAGACATGGCATAGTATTGCCGCGCCGTGGTTGGCCTTCTGACGAGAGGTTTCCTGGGGTGGGCCAGACGCCTACTGCTCTTGGCGCGATTTGTTCTTTTTGTATTTCGTTTCAACAGAGATCCGTGGCGACGGGACTTACGCGTCCGGCGATTGTGCTTGGCCCTTACTGACTTGATCTGTTTCTTGCGCTTCATTTGGATTGCCCCTTTTGGCGAAAACGGTCTGTTCACCTGGGAGGCAGCGTAAGAAAAGTATTTGGGCACGTTCCAGTGCTCGCATTTATTCGCGAGTAAGATCGTTTTCTCTGGGTTATCAAAGTTCCGCGTGGAATCTCATTTTGCGAGTAGTCTGACTCACAAGCCCTGTGTTTACTGCATTTTCTGCCTTACTCGTACTTATTTGCGGGTAGCCTGATATGACCGCCCGCGATTTGACGCATTTCGAAGATAATCGGCTGTTGAGAAAATAAGAGTACGGCTGGACGCTTATTCAGCGGCGTTTTATCGCTTCTTGGCGCACTCGTCGGATTTTCTTGCGGAGCCGACGACTGGCCCACGCTTCTTTCCACGTAAGCCCCTCCCGCCATTCTCCTGTTTTCACCCAATCATAAAGTGGCGGGGCGTGTCGCTTGTCTAGCTCAGCACAAAACTCAAGTCCTTGCAGGGAAGCATTGCGGTCCAGGGCCTTCTGTATGGCGCTGTAAAGTTTGAGCTTTTGTTCCCAACCTTTACGCTTATTCACTCGGCGCGCATGTTCGCCCGATGTCGTCGTAGTGATGGTTCGACTTTGTAGAACCGGTTGGGGCTGGCTGACAGCAGAAATGGCCGTCGACCAGCGGCCAGCCAATCGCTGTAACTGCTGACCGATTACTCGCTCGGTCAGAGCTTGAATCTGCCCGATGTTGCTAAGCGTCTCTTTAGCTGACTCGATAGCCTTCATTTGCTCTGGGTTTTCTGGGTTGAACCCTCCCTGGCGGAGCGCCTCCGGTAATGCAGTGTAGATGTAGGCTGGTAGGCGCTCGACTAGTTGGTTGATTTCCAGTGCCCAGGCGGGCGCGTCAGCCACAACAAGATTGTACGTACGCTTCAACGTCTGTAACTTTTCAGGACTGAGGGATAGTTGCTCATAACGCGCAGTCAACGTGTCGTCAATCGCGTCAATGAGTTTACGGTGCGCGAGCAGAACGAAACACACGGTACGCTGCGGGAGTGTAGCTTCAGGACTGTCAAGGAAATTGCGCACGTCCGGGTTTTTGGCGAGAAGCTCGGTTAGTGCGTCGATCTCGGCTCGTAAGACCTCGGTGAGCAATTCTGTGCTCGCGAACGAGAAAGGATGTGGAGGAAACAGTTCATCGTCATTAAGCATTTTAGCGTGTAGAATAATACGTAAGTGCTCTTTTATCATAATGATAAGAGCAAAGCGGGCCTGCCAACTGTTAAGAGCAGCTGACAAGCCCTAACCACCAATGGAGGTTGGACTCCAATGGCAGCTACGCTGACCCTACCTCAAGTTCTGCAAACTCACAAATCTGTATCGCCGCATCTCGGCGTTATCACTCTCTTTGGCTACGGCACGAGTGTGCGCGTCGAACGCGGGCACCTTGTCTTGGAAGACGGAATTGGATCAGATCGTCGATGCGCGCGACTTCCTCGCGTCGGTCACGGCTTGAGGCGCTTGGTCGTGATCGGTTCTGATGGGATCATTTCGTTTGCTGCACTTCGGTGGCTGGCCGATCAAGATGCTGCGTTTGTGATGTTGGAGCGAGATGGCACTGTGCTCGCCACAACTGGTCCCGTTCGAGCTTCTGACGCGAGGTTAAGGCGGGCACAGGCGCTCGGCAACGAATCTGGGGCAGCGACGCTGATCACAATGGAACTGATCTCTCAGAAACTATTTGGTCAGGCAAGGGTGGCCAAAGGATGTCTAAATAACCCTGAAGTCTCCGAGAAAATTACTCAATTACGAACTGGCGTTGAGTCAGCAAACTCAATCGATAAGATTCGCAGCTTAGAATCTCAGGCAGCCAAGCTGTACTGGCGAGCGTGGCGAGAAGTTCCAGTCAATTTTCCGAAACTCGATCTGCAACGAGTACCAGATCACTGGAAACGATTCGGAACACGGGAGTCTCCGCTTACAAACTCTCCCCGCTTAGCCGTGAATCCGGCGAACGCAATCCTTAACTACCTCTACGCTATTCTCGAATCCGAAGCACGACTAGCCGCAACCTCGCTGGGACTCGATCCTGGACTCGGTGTTCTTCACGTCGACAGCCGAACGCGTGATAGTTTGGCATGCGATCTTATGGAAGCAGTGCGCCCAAGAGTGGACGCATACTTGCTAAATTGGCTCAGGCGAGGAATCTTTCGATGTGAGTGGTTCTTTGAGCAGCGCGACGGTAACTGTCGGCTCATGGGCGAATTTGCAATACAACTCTCAGAGACTGCCAAAACTTGGGGTCATGCCGTTGCCCCTCATGTAGAACGCTGTGCAAAGATTCTATGGTCGACAGTAGCAGGAGCACCGGATGCTCGGTTTAAGGCTACACCTCTAACACAGGCTAGGCGGCGGGCCGCAAAGGGTGCTGTGACTGAATCAGCTTCGAATCCCGTGCTAAGCCCTCCAGCTATCTGCAAGCAGTGTGGCAAGCCGATCAGAAAGGGTACCGAATCATGCTCAACTTGTTCCAAAGTAAACTCGCGGGAGGCGCTTCTAAAAGCAGCACAAAAGGGGAGGATTGCCGCTCAGCAGCCTCAGGTTCTAGCTCGGCTTGGAGAAAAACAACGGTCTCACCGGCTGGCTGAACTCGCCTGGAAGCCAAAGGACAAACCGGCTTGGCTTGATGAAACCGTGTATGCAACGCAAGTTCATCCGAAGCTGGCAAACTATTCGATTTCAACAATTGCCCTAACGTTAGGCGTGTCTCTGCCTTACGCCTCAGATATCCGTGCAGGTCGGAAAAAGCCGCATCCACGGCATTGGGTAGCGCTGGCAAAGCTAGCAAGCTTTCAGAACGTCAGTTAGCACGGCGAGTGACCGGAATTACGCTCGCATTTCCCTGAGCCGAACAAAAAGAGGGCGCCCCTTGCGGGCCGCCCTCCGTGTTAATCGTTGTATTACTATTGTTGGGCCTTCAAGGCATCCGCTATTTTTTCTTTCACAGCGTCGAGATTGAAGCTTGCACCCTTCTGCATGGGCGGATAATCGAAAGCGGTTTTCGCCAGCTTCGCCACCTCCTGTTGGACGAACACATAACGCCAAAACTCATACTGGAACCAACTGAAATACTGCTGTGACCCTTTCATAGTTCCCTCTCCCGGCCAGAGCGTGCGCTCGAAGGGGTCCAAGCGGAGGTTGACGAGACTCGGTGTGTCGGGATGTACTTTGGCACCTGTCCAACCGTCGGGCTGAGTAATGAACTGATACTTGAAGTCGTCGATTCTTACTGCAGCAAGGTTGCTTTCCGCGAAGTAGTAGACTTCGTGGCGAGCTGACGGACCTCTTCCGGTAATCATGTCCAACTGATTGTAGGCGTCCAAATAATTCTTGTAGGTCCGACCGCCCATCGGCTTACCCTTCTTCAGTTCTTCCTTAATGTTCGGATCGCCAGCGGCCGCCACGAAGGTCGGGAACCAGTCGAGACCGGAGATGATGCCGTTCTCCGTCCTTCCTGCGGGGACGTGGCCAGGCCAGCGAATCATCGCAGGACAACGGAAACCGCCTTCATAGCCAGTGCCTTTGCCGCCATAGAACGGGGTCTGTCCACCATCCGGCCAACTGAAGTTCTCCGTCCCGTTGTCGGTGGTGAACATAACGATGGTGTTATCGTCCACACCCATGTCCTTGAGTTTCTGCATGACAGCGCCTACGATATCGTCCAATTGAGCCATGCCTGCTTCGTGAATCGTCCACCCATTCTTCGAGTTTCGCATCGCTTCGTATTTTGGGGACAGGTGGGTGACGATATGCATTCGCGTCGGGTTCAGCCAAAGGAAGAAAGGCTTGCCGTCGGTATGGGCTTTGTCGATGAACTTGATTGACAGGTCGAGGATCTCGTCGTCGACGGTCTCCATCCGTTTGGGATAGAGCGTGCCAGCATCCTCAATCTTCTGCTTGCCGATCTTGCCCCAGCGCGGCATAACCGCGGGGTCGTCCGTATTCGTTGCCCAAGAATGAACCATGTTGCGTGGGCCCACTTCGTTCAACAACTCCTGCGGGTAACCGGGGTGGGCGGGGTCTTCCATCGCGTCGAGATGATAGAGGTATCCAAAGAACTCATCGAAGCCATGCACAGTGGGAAGGAACTCATTAAGGTCGCCAAGATGGTTCTTTCCGAACTGGCCCGTGGCGTAGCCCATGGATTTGAGAACAGTGGCAATGGTCGCGGCCTCTGCGGGCAGTCCTATGGTAGCGCCGGCTTGGCCTACTGTGGTCATGCCCGTGCGAATCGGAAGTTCACCGGTGACGAAGGCAGCGCGACCCGCCGTGCAGCTTGCCTCCGCATAGTAGTCGGTGAACAACATGCCTTCGGCGGCGAGTTTGTCGAGGTTCGGCGTACGGCCAGCCATCATACCGTGGTGGTAGGCACCGATATTCCAGATGCCGATGTCGTCACCCATAATGACGACAATGTTAGGTTTCTTTTCTTGTGCCTTCGTGGAGAACGGCAACATGGTCAAAACCAACGTTCCGAGGAACGCATAAATCCACGAACAGAGTGGGTGAAATTGACACTTCATGATGATCTCCCTTCCAAAAAAGATTCATTCACAAATCTGATTGGGTAGACGAAAGAACAAATACCATTTATGGGTGCTTCGCCAGCGATTTGGCCACCCACACAATACTGAACACAATCGTCTGGCCTTGGGTACGATTGCGAGCGCCAAATTCCGGCTCATATCGCGCCAGCAACGTTAACTGCGGCTTCGGAATGTATATATTGAATTCTGGGCCAAGTGCGAAGACGCGATCTTTATAACCCCGTAATGCAGGAGGAATATCAGAACCGCTGTCGCCCGTGACTTTGAATTGAGCGTATCCCGCAACCCCCAGATTCATTATCATCGGGACGGGACCACTGACTTTCTTGTAAAAAGTCTTTCCCACACCTCCTTCGACCGTCCCCAGGTCTCCGACGTTGATGTTGGTGCCGCTCTTATCCGTGTGGAACTCCAGTCCGAAATTCGCGGCAATTGTCCATGATTTCTTGTGATCCAAATAAACTGTGCTGCCGATTGTGAATTCGTTGCCCCAGATGCCGAGGCCAGTGTTATCGGTTCCACCCTGCGAGAATCTCCCAGTAGGAATGTAGAGGTTGTAGCCTGCGGTGATATCGGCGCGTTTGAGGTGCCAACCAAGCGAGGCACCGATGAACATATCGGTGTAGGCGAAGCCTGTGTTCACATTGAGCGAATTCAACTGGATACGGTTCTTGATGAACGGAAACGCGGCACTCCCGCTAACGTTAGCCCCAAACAGCTTATAGTTCGTCACTGCGCTCACGAGGATTATGTCTGCGGTAGAGGTCAAACTGCCGGGCAAGTTGATGCTATTGCCGGTGTTGTCCTTGATCGTACTGGTAGGGTAGACCCACACGAGATTGTCGAGATACAAACCCGGCGGTGCTTGCGTTCCGCTGCTCAAGCCGAGGAAGCCGGGGATATGGTCGCCCTTGTATTGTGCTTTGCTTGGTACCGGAGAAACAGTAACGATGAGGGATAAACCCAAACTGAGGCCAGATAATCGCCAGGCACTGCGAACGTTGTTCATTAAGCTGTTCTCCTCCTCCCGCGTGGGTCTCTGGGCGGAGGTAGAGATTAGACGATCAGCTGGCTACTGTTTAAATACTAACGGAGGTCCACTTACTCGTTTTCCCTTGAGGTCGACTATCACTTCGACGCGGTCGGCGATCTTTACCAACGGAATTCCTTTATTCATCCCATAATCCTTGCGGTCGAAGGCCATCGTCCCTTTAATCTCGCCAGAACCTGTCCCCTTGCCAGAAAGCGTAAACGTCAGCTTCTCCGGTTTGGTCACTCCTCGTATCGTAAAGTCGCCGACGTAATCAAGCGTGTTGGGGCCGGTCTGTACAATCTTTGTTGAATGGAAAGTGATCAACGGATCGTGCTCGGCATCGAAAAAGTCTTTGCCCTTCAATTTTCCGTCTTTCATACCGCTTCCGGTATTCACACTGGCTGCTTGAATCTTGATGTCCAGAACGCCTGTTTCCACGTCCGGAGAGGCCATGGTAGCTGTGGCGTCCCACTTATCGAATGTGCCGTCTATCGCGACTGACGCCTTCACGTGGAACTTGATCGAGCTGTCCTCCTTGGTAATCTTGATGACGGGAACCCCAGCAGGAGCTTGTGCATGTGGCATCGACGGAGACAGACCGCAAGCTAAGAGGCAGAGAATAGCTAGTCTCATGGGGCGAAGTCTGACCCCATGCCACCTTGTTGTCAATTGAGGTTTTAGGAAAGGAGTAGCCGGATAGCCGTGGAGGTCGTGCACAACCACCCAGCAAGGCCCTGATTTAACGCGCTAACCGCCGAAGTGGGTCCCGGTACCAGCATGTCTGATTATCCGACCTAATAGGAGTTGGCAGTCCGACGGGATTCTCGAACCCGCTCTCCTAGGCACTCTCGGATCTAATGATGCTTCGCGTGCTCCGCTTTCGCGGCGATAAGGATGGGAATGTCGCGGTCGCCAGAAATGTCATAGGCTCTGCCAAGTTGGTGATTCGCCGGACCGCCACTGTGAATCCTGTTTTCATAGTCCTTCCGCATACCGTGCGACGCTAAGCCGAGCTCCGGCGGAAGTAGATGGACAGGGTAGTTCCGATTCCATTTACATGTGCAGGAACACCCCCAGTGGTGTTGATCCGTTCATAATAGCCTTCGAGTTCCAAGCGCTTGCGAATCGGGAACGTCGCGCCGAACGAATAGGTGTTCTTGCTCCAAGTGCCGGACTTGCTGTCGTAATAGATTTCTCCCCGTGCATAGGGAGAAAAAGAAAGAGACTTGATCGTGAAGGACCTTTCCAGAGTCAACCGATTCCGATACCGCCAGGAAAACTGGTCACTGATTACGCGCAGGTCGAAGCGGTTTCGCTCTTCTAATACCAATGACCAGGGCAGGTGGAAGTGCGAGGTCAGCGCCATCTGAACGCGGTTTTCATTCGGCTTGCCCAAGTTCTTCAGGTATTGGTAGCCAATCCGCAAAGTCAGGAAATTCGATTTTGAGGAATCATTAGTGCGCAATGGCCGCCGCTTGAGCGGACGAAAATTGATGTCGAGATTCGGACCAATTTGTGCGGATTCCAATGTGTTGCCATCGGTCGACCGTGAGGCCATGAACATGAGTCGATATCTATCCGTCAGACCTACGTACGTGTCGATCTCCGGAAGATATTGAGTTTGAGCCTGTTGGGCGTCGGCACCGGAACACAAAAGAGCTGCCAGGTACACGAGGGGAGTATACCGAACAACAGAAATGCGCTGGAATGGCATCGTTTTCGGATCGCTCTGTTCACATTACGAAAGACGGGTCAAAGAGCCAAAGCGTGTTGCATCCGAGTTACTCACGCGGCGCCACCAATCCACTCAATTTTCGTAGATACTAACCGGCTCACCGCGGATGGGACAATTGCTCCCTGGCTTACGCGTCTGGCCTATGCCACTCTATGCGCGACAACATACCATATTTCGGGTAGGTGCCTGATTTAACTACCTCGATGCCATTCTCGAATCTAAAGCGCGACTAAAGATGAAGTAACCCCTGTGAAATAGCGCCCACTCGATAGAAAAAAAGGGCAGTTTCGCTCTAGCCTATCCCCTATCCCGTCAACTGGCCGGTAGAACATTTTATTGGAAAATTGATCGGCGCGACTCGACGTGTCCTTAATCGATTTGCGTGAGTGTGCGCACGTGGAGTTCGAGGGCCTGGTTGTACTGGCGTTCAATCTGCAACTCAGTTTGCAACTTCTTCACCAGAATCTCGAGGCGCGAAATCTCGACGCGCAATTTCTGAATGTCTGTGGCTGTTCCGGCGGCACGGGGACCCGCTGTCGAAGCCGCTGGCGGAGCTTGGGGAACGGCTGCATTGCTCTGCTGCACGAATGCCTCGGCCAGCGCGCGCGGCCAAACGTTGTCTGCTGGGCGCGTTTCTGCAGCAGGTGGCGTTGCATGCACCGAGGCCGGGGGCGAAACAATCCGGGGCGCAGCCGGAGCCGAGAACAAACTGCTCAATGAAGGCACAGTCATCGGACGTTCGGACGGCTGCTGCAATGCCGGCGCTCCGTGGCCAATCAGATTCTTCACCCGGGAAATCAATTCCTGTGGCTGAAACGGTTTCCGCACCAACTCATCCGCCTGCACCGCCACCGCGCGGTCGGCCACGCTCTTGTTCACCACGCCCGACATCAAAATCACCGGCGTCTTCGCGAACTGCGGATTCTGCTTCACCTGGCTGCAGACGGAATAGCCGTCCTGGTCTGGCATGATCACGTCGGTGATCACGACGTCGGGCGGGTTCTCTTCGAACTGCGCCAGTGCTGACGCGGCATCCGCGCAGGTCACCACATTGATGCTCTCGCGCCGAAACGCAATCTTGATGACCTCGCGCATCGTCGCGCTGTCATCAATAAAATAAACTGTCGGGGTACGCCGCGGTTCGGCTGCTCCGGTCTCCGGCAGAACAATCGCGTCGCTCATAGGGCCTCCTTGTCCGCCAACTCGTCGGAGCCGGTTCGCTCCGTTTCATCAAATTCGCGCATGGCATCCAGCATCAGGTCTGTCGCGGAACGCAGCACCGTGCGTTGCGCCGAAGCCGCGCCATAAATAAATTTGTAAACTCCCGATCCACACTTCACGCAGTTCTTCAGAATGTGAATCACGGCTTCGTCGCCAAAAAGCGAGCCGCACTCCGCGTGGGTGATTTCTCCGCCGTCGTAAAACAATACGGCGTCGGTCTCTCCCGCGTTGATGGTCAATGCCCCGGTCTGCCGCGCCTGCCCCAGCATCTGCATCACGCCGGTCAGGTCGTGGTGCGTCAAATTTCCACTTAAGCTCGTGTCCGCCTGGCCGAGCATCTGCGTTGGCTGGAAGCCCTCCAGCTTGCTGATCACAATGTTTTTGATGTGATTCGCGATCACTCCGGGTGACAAATGCCGGTCAATGTAGTCGTCACAACCCGCCTGAAAAGATTCCATCAGCGCGCGCTGGCTGCCGTCGCCCATCGCGATCACCGGCAACGCGGCGTTCTTCGGATCGGCATGAATAATCCTGGCGATTTCGAGCGCCCCCATCTCGCGCATATTCGTCGCGCACACAATCACCGAAGGCGCGTTGTATTCGAGCGTGGTCAGCGCAAACGCTGCCTGCGTGGCGGTTGTCACTTCAAATCCTTCACGGCGCAATGCGTCGCCCAGCCTTTTCGAAAACAGCACGTTGCTGTCAATCAACAAAATCTTCGCCGGCTTCCCGGGCACGATCATGCGTGTGCCTCCGGGGTTCCGCCTTGCGTCAGGGTTGCGCGGTCGCCAGGCACCGGCGTCAATGCATCCAGGTTCAACACTTCAATCACTTCGCCGGCGTGAGAAAGCCACGCTGCCACGTGCGGCGAGTCCGACTCGCCCGCCGGCGTCAAATCCGCGGTGATCAATTCGCATTCGCCGCTGACCGGCAGCGCCACCCAGTCAAGCGATGCGCCCCGCTTCTGTGTCGCGACCAGATAAAATCGCCTGGACGTCAGCTTTTTCCCAGTCAGCCTCTCCGCCACATCGCACACAGGAACCACGCGCCCGCGCCGCAGAATCACTCCGTCAATCTCCGTGGTGCGATGCGCAAAGCGAAAAACGCGGCTCGGCGCCACCAGTTCCGCGATCTGCTCCGCCGCCAGCGCAAACCGCCGCTCTCCCAGCCGCAGCAGCACGCAGGAACGCGCGTCGAATTGCTCCACCATGCTCATAGACCCAGGCCCATCTCGCTAACCGCCGCAGACTCCGGCACACCCATCCGGCTCACCAGTGCGTCGAGAAGAAAAAGTTCGTCCGTGGTTAAAAATCCCTCAGGACTCACGACAGGGATCACGCTCTGATCCAGCACCGTCAGCCCGCGATACCAGACGCGCTCCTCATGGCAAAACGCCGCCGGCAGAGCCTGCAACCGCGTCATGGTGGTCATTTTCTCGATGCCGTCAATCAGCAACGCGGTCCGCGACCGGCGCAGCAGGAAAATCAGCGAAGCGGGCGAAGGCCGCAGCCCAAAATGTACCGCTCCGTTGACAACGTAGAGATTCTGTTCGCCCCGGCGAAACATGTGCCGCACCTTGGGAAGGGTGGACTCATTGATCTCCACCGGAGAGCCCGCCAGCGTGTCCACGCTGCGCACTTCCTGCACCGACGCCGACGAAATCGCAAACACCTGCGTGCTGCAGCGGAACAAAATGATCTGCTCCGTCCGCGCGTGCGGCGCTTTGTGCGTGGCTGCAAACTGCATCAGCGCACTCCCGTGGGCGACAACCGGCTCAATCCCAGCACGCGATTTTCAATTGAAGAGTAAATGTCATCGATTCCGAGCACCTGATCCACTGCTCCGGTCTTGATCGCCTCCGCCGGCATTCCGAAAATCACGGATGTCGCTTCATCCTGCGCGACCACATATCCCCCGGCGTTTTTGATCGCCTTCGCTCCGCGCGCGCCGTCGCTGCCCATGCCGGTCAGCACCACGCCGATGCTCATCGGCCCGGCAAAGGCCGCCACCGATTCCATCGTCACGTCAATATTTGGGAGGTAGCCGTCGATCCGGCCCGTCGCTCCATCCAGCTGCATTCGCCCCGTGGGAGAAACGCGAAGATGCTGCCCGCCGGGGCAAATGTAAAATGTCCCCGGCTGCACCGGCTCGTTCGATTCCGCTTCTTTCACGCGAATCCCCGTGAACTCCGCCAACTGCAGCGCATATTGCGTGGTGAACGCCGCGGGCATGTGCTGCACCAGAATCACTGCCGCCGGAAAGTCCTTCGTGAATCCAGGCGCAAGCCGCATCACAGTCGCGGGACCGCCAGTCGAAGCAGCCAGAACCACGACGGGGAACCGCATATCCGCCGGAAGCACCGCAGGAGTAGCCGGTCGAGTGACAGGTGGCTGAGGTTTCGGCGCCGCGCCTCCGTTCATCGGAGCCTGCAACGCCGCCGCTAACCGAGACGCTGTGCGCACAACGCGCACCTTTGCCGCAATCCGCACCTTGCGCAGTAGATCGTCTTTCACGCTCTGCATGTCCAGATCAATTCCCGATGATGGCTTGGTCACAAAATCAATCGCGCCCAATTCCAGCGCCCGCAAAGTGCTCGACGCACCTTCTTTGCTTTCCGAGCTCACCACCACGATCGGCCGCGGATTCGTGGTCATAATCTGCGCCGTCGCCTGCAACCCGTCCAGGTGCGGCATGTTCAAATCCATCGTGATCACATCGGGCTTCAGCGATTCCGCCAGCGCGATGGCCTCGCGGCCGTCTTTGGCGTGGCCGATCACCACCAGTTGCTCGTCGGCGTTGAAAATGGATTCCAGCACCTTGCGCATGAAGGCGGAATCGTCCACAACGAGCACGCGAAACTTTTTGGAGAGGGTGCTGACCATGGCTCGTCTATCCGACCGGCACGATCGGACGTGCCGCCTCCGTTCCGATCAGTTGTTCCACGGCGGCCAGCAGCTGATCTTCCTGCACCGGCTTGGTCAAAAATGCGGAGGCGCCTTCCTTCATCGCGCGGTCCCGGTGCTTTGCGCCTGCGCGCGAAGTCACCACCATCACTGGAATTCGCTTCGTCGACGGGCTTTGCCGCAACTGCGCCATCAGCTCGTAGCCGGTCATCCGCGGCATCTCAAGGTCAGTGATCACCATGTGGCAGCCGTGCTGCGCAACAAGTTCCGCCGCTTCCAGCCCGTCCGCGGCAAGTTTCACGCGGTAACCGTTCTTCTCCAGCATGCGGCCCACAAATTTTCGCACGCTGATCGAATCGTCGGCGATGACGACCACCCGCTCCTGCTCCACTCGGTCGATCGCTTCCGAAGGTATCGTTCCGCGCGCCACGGCCGTCGAGCCCGGCGCAAAAATACGCGCGGCGCTGGCGCTGGCTTGCACAGCGCGCCGTTCATTGGGCTCCGTTGCCACCATGCGGTTCAAATCGATCAGAAGAATCAGGCTGCCATCCGGCGCGATCGTGGTTCCGGGGAACAGCTTCACACGCCGCAAATATTCACCAAGGTTTTTGATAACGATTTCGTCTTTGCCCAGCACCTCTTCCACCACCACGCCAATCTGGCGATTTCCCGCATTAGCCACCACCATGCGGAAATATCCATTGATGGGCTCAAGCGGCGGCAATCCGAGATACGAATCCAGGCGCACCACCTCCGTCACGATGTCACGCACCTTGGTCAACAGTTTTCCACCGACATCTTCAATTTCATCCGCGCGCAAACGCCGGATTTCCTCCACTACCGCCAGCGGCAGCGCAAAATGATGCGAACCGCAACGCACGAAAAGCGCCGGTGAAATAATCAGCGTCAACGGCACTTTCAGCGTGAACTTCGTACCCGATCCCGCCGCGCTGTTCACTTCAATTTCGCCGTTCAGCGCATTCAAATTGGAGCGCACCACGTCCAGCCCGACGCCGCGTCCCGCCAGCTCCGTTTTCACCGCAGCCGTCGAAAATCCCGGATGGAACAGCATTTCGCGCAGGTCGCGTTCCGTCAGCCGGTCCGCCGTCTCGTGCGAAACCAGCCCGCATTCGATCGCGCTTTGCTTCACGCGTTCATAATCGATTCCGCGCCCGTCGTCTTCCACCTCAATATAAATGTGATTGCCGCGATGATAAGCTCGCAGCGAAACTTTTCCTTCCTCCGGCTTCCCCTGCGCTGCTCGAACTTCCGGCAGCTCAATTCCATGCGCCACGGAGTTGCGCACCAGGTGCACCAGAGGATCCGAAATCTGCTGGATAATGTTGTTGTCCAGCTCGGTTTCGCTTCCAGAAAAGTCCAGGTCAACCTGCTTCTTCGAGGATTTCGCCGCGTCTCTCACCGCACGAGAGAGCAGGGAATACAGCGTTCCAATCGGCACCATACGCGCGGCGGTGATTTCGTCTTGCAGGTGGTGCGCCAGCTTCGTAAATTCATCGATGTCCGTCTCAACCCGGCCGACGTAGCCCTCGAGCTGCGACAGCACCTCATTCACGTCCGCGGAAATCTCCGTCATCGAACGCGAAAGAATATTGAAGTCGTCGTACCGGTCCATTTCGAGTTCGCTGAACTCTTCGAGGTAGGCTCCCTCGCCCGCGGCTGCGTTGGTCAGCAACTTTTTCGTCTGCGAGCTCGCCCATGGCGTTGAGAGTTGTGAGCGGATGCGGTTGAACTCATATTTCTCCTGGAACTCGTTGACCTTTCCCTGCAGGCGTTCTTTCGAAAAACCCAGCGTATCGATCAGCTTTTCAAGTTCCGTGACCCGGCCCACCATCTTCGTGCGGCTGATCACCAGTTCACCGACCGTATTCATCATGCGGTCCAGCCGGCCCAGCGCGATGCGCACGGATTTGTTTGCCGCGGCTTGTTTTGCGGTAAGCGGCGCTTTCGGCGCGGCCTTTTCGACCCCTGTTTTAGCGGGAGCCTCTTCCTCTATCTCCGCAACCGCTACCGCCTGCGCCTCTTCCTCAATGTCCTGCGGCGCCAGTGCCGCAATGCGGCCCAGCAGGGAATCGACGCCCTCGCGCATTTCGGCTTCGTCCGCCCATTCGCGATGCAGCGTTTTCTTCAAAACGTCCACAGACTCAAGACACAAATCCACGATGGATGGTGAAGGCTGAATCTCTCCGTCGCGCAAACGCCCGATCAAATCCTCCACTCGATGCGCGATGCCGCCCAGCCGCCGCAAGCCGACCTGCGCTGCGGATCCCTTGACGGTGTGAATCGCGCGGAACAACCGGTTAATCTCTTCCGGATTGTTGTTGCCTTCGAGCGAAAGCAAACAGTCCGCCACAATTTGCAGGTGCTCTTCGGCTTCCGGTTGAAAGAACTCAAGAATCTCGTGGGGCACTTCGTCATCCACAGGGAGCGCGTCGAAATAAGACCCCGTCTGTCCGACATTCGCCGGTTCCGGGTCGTCCTGGTAATCCGAGGGTGCCTGCGAGAGTGGCGGGGCCGGGGGCATGCCCAAATTCAGCGGAGGTGGCTCCGGCGGAAACGCAAAGCGGTAGCGCTCCTTGAACGTCGCCACATCTTCGACATTTTCCTGCCCGGTGTCGCTGATCTCCAGCAGGCTGGTTTCCAGCAGCGAGATCCCGTCCGAAAGAAATTCCGTCAGCGGTCCGTGCAGGTCGTCGCCAAGCGGCGCTTGCAGCGCATATTGAAAAATATGCGCCAGCTTGGCCGCCACTTCCGAAAACCGCGGGAATCCGTAGCTCGCCGAAGTACCGCTGAGCGTGTGCGCCGAAATGTACAGCCGCTCCAGGTCCTCCCGCCGCGGCGTGACTTCCTGCAGCACGCTCACGTACTCCCGCAAATATTGCAGGTGCTCCGCGGCTTCCTGGAGGAACATCTCGACGGCTTCGCGGTCCGGCGTGGTCACGCGCGTCCCTCCGCCACTAGTTCGGCCTTCTGCTGCTCTTGTGCCGTCGGCTTGCGGTACAAAATGCAATCCCCGAGCACGATGGCCTGAAACTTCACCGGCATTTTTGAAATCGATTCCGAATGCCCCAGAAACAGGTATCCGCCGGGCTCCAGTGCTTCATAAAAACGCTGCACCAGCGCGCGCCGGCGTTCTTCCGTGAAATAAATCAGCACGTTCATGCAGAAAATCAGGTCCATGCGGCCCACGTAGACAGGCGCAGCCAGGTTTATGGGTGCAAACGAAATCATTTTCTTCAGGCGAGGCTTGACGTGAAACTTGTTTTCCACCTGAGTGAAATGCGCGGCCAGTTGCTTTTCATTCACTCCGGACAAGCTCCGCCCCGAATAGATCCCTTTTTCCGCGTTTTTCAGCGCCAGTTTGCCGACATCGGTCGCAAGTATTTCCACGTTCCACGCATCCGCGAACGAAAGGGAATCCGCAATCGTAATGGCGATGGAATAGGGTTCCTCGCCCGTCGAGCAGCCCGCGCTCCACACCCGGAGCGTCCGCGGATTCTTCCAGAATTTCGATACATGAATCTCCGGCAGAACGCGCTTTTCAAAAGCTTCGTAAACTGCCGGATACCGAAAAAACGAAGTTTCTTGCGTCAGCATCCGCTCCAGCAGCGAGTCGTATTCCACATTCGTCTTCCGCACTGCCCGCAACAATTCGCTCACGCGCGCGTACCCGCGCTCGTGCATGTGCTCCCGCACTCGCGTCGAGAGAAATCTCTCCCGCGACTCGTCGAAATGAATGCCCGTACGCTCCTCAATCAGCATGCGGATCTCGCTCAGTTCGTGGTCCGTCAAACCGTGTCCCGCCCCGTGGCGTTCACTCATGGCCTTCCCACTCGCTTCCCGGTCTACCCGCGGGAGTCACTTTCACCTTTAACGCACCGCTCCTGCCGGGACTTGCCGGTCCGCCTCGCCAAGTGCTGCGGCGGCTTTCGAGTTTGCCCGGAACTGCGCCAGGGCCTCATTCAGTTGGTCAGACAATTTCACCAGCTGGCTGACCGTCGCCACCGTTCCGCGCGTGCCTTGCGACGTTTGCCGCGTGATGCCGGAGATGATCTGCATCGCGTGCGCCACGCCTTCCGTCCCGCGCACCTGCTGTTTGGAAGCCAGAGAGATTTCCTGCACGAGTTCCGCCGATTGCCGCACGACGCTTGAAATCGCATCCAGCGCGCGTCCCGCCTGGTCGGCAAGCTGTGCACCGCCTTCCACTTCCTTCGTGCCGTCTTCCATCACCACCACGGCTTCGTTCGTCTCCGCCTGAATGGCCTTGATTAGCGCCGCAATGTCCTTCGTCGCGCTGCGGGAGTGTTCTGCCAACTTGCGAACTTCATCGGCGACGACCGCGAATCCGCGGCCGGCTTCACCCGCGCGGGCCGCCTCAATGGCGGCGTTCAGCGCCAGCAGGTTGGTCTGCTCGGTGATGTCGTTAATCACGTTGATGATTTCCGAAATTTCCAGCGAGCGATCGCCCAGCGACTTGATCTTCTTCGCCGTCGCCTGCACCGAAGCCCGAATCCGCTGCATGCCTTCCAGCGTATCGCGCACTGCCCGGTTGCCCTGTTCGGCGGCATCCAGCGCGCGCCGCGCCGCTTCAGCGCTGGCTTCCGCGTTGTTGGACACCTGTTTCATCGAAACCGTAAGCTCTTCCACGGCGCTCGACGTGTTGGTAATTTCCTGGTCCTGTTGCGTCGCGCCAGCTTGCATCTCGTCAGCTGCCAGCAAAATGTTGTTCGAGCAAACCGCCACTTCCATGGCCGCCTTGCGCACGCGTTCCAGCACTTTCGTGAAGTTGTCGAGCATGTAGTTGATCGAGTCGGACACGTTGCCCAGCGCGTCGTTGGTCACCTTGCCGCGCAATGCCAAATCGCCGCGTGCCACCTGGTTGATCACCGCCAGCAGGTCCGTGATGCTCCGCTGCAGCGAGTCGTTCGCTTCCTGGTTGCTCGAAGCCTTCGAGACCTTGGCCACCGCGCGGTTCAAATTTTCAGCAATGTAGCCGAACTCGTCGTTCGTGCCGACATCCGCACGCGCCTTGCCGTCACCCGCGGCCAGCCGTTCAGAGAACGCGGCCAGTTCGCTCACGGGCGTCAAAATTGCGGAGCCAAGCCTCCACGCCAGCACGATGCTCATGCCAATCGCGATGACGATGGCGACGATCGTTCCGCTGCTTTCAAGCGCTGACCCGCCGTTTGCCGCCTGGCGTCCGGCGCTGAACGAAAACCAGATCGCCCCCGCAAGGGCGACCGCGTTCAAGAAGACCAGCATCCAAATTGTGCTACTCAGTCGCGATTTCATTCCTGCCTCCCAAACAATTTCCTGTAATCCTCAAATACCTGGCCCCGGATACACTTCGAGCAACCGCCGTAAATCGATCACCAGCGCCAGCCGGTCGTCATGCCGCAGCATTCCCACGCAATGCGGCACGTTTTCCGGCGCCTGCTCCAGCAGATCCTCGGCTTCCTTCACCGAATAAGTCCCTACGACTTCATCCGCCGCAATGCCCAGGCGAATGTCGTCGTGATTCCCGTCTCCCCGCAGCGACGCCACCACCACATGCTTGGGCAGCAATCCCGCCCGGCGTCCCTCGGTCAGCGCGATGTCAATCAGCGGCACAATTGCGCCACGCAAGTTGAAAATTCCCAGCACGTACGCCGGCGAAAGCGGTAGCTTCGTAACCAGCGGCCACTCCAGCACCTCTTCCACATCCAGCACCGGAAAGCAAAAGCGCTCCCGCCCGCTACGAAACACGCAATACTGCGATTGCGGCGTCCGCTCGACGCCCGGGTCCATCGCCTCCAGCAGTTCGCCAAGCTCCGCATCCGCGGGTATCGGCGTCAATTGGAATTCTTCGCTCATGCGTCTGCTCTTCGAAACTCCCTCAGGCGAAGCGGCGTACCGCTCGCAAAAGTTCTTCCCGCGTGAACGGCTTCGTCACATAGCCATCCGCGCCCTGCTGCTGGCCCCAATACCGATCGCTTGCCGTATCTTTCGACGTCACCAGAATCACTGGAATCGAATTGAATTCCGCATTGCCTTTCAGTTCCCGGCAAACCTGAAACCCATTGCGTTCCGGCATCACCACGTCGAGCAAAATCACGCTCGGGCGTTCCATGGCAATGGCCTCTTCCACCCGCCTGGGATCGTTCAGGCCCACGGGCCAATAGCCCTCGGGCTCCAGCAGCCCCTGAATCAGCTTCACCTGGGCCGGCGAGTCATCGACAATCAGAACTTTTTTCTGCACACTCAATCACTCCGGACAGTTCTCCACGTCGGAAAATTGCACGTCGGCGGCCACCTTGGTGGTCTTCTTATAGACTGTTTTGTGTTTTTCTATCTCATTGAAACACGTAGAGTTAGTAGCTTTGGAACAAGCTTTAGCGGCGGGTAATCGGTGTCGAATTCACTTCTTCTGTCTCAACTTGCGATTGCGTCTCACCCTCTCTCAGCTCGCTCGCCAGCGATGAGAATCGCTGCATCACTTCGTTGATCCGAAGCGCCATCGTATGAATCGTCTTGATCTGCGCCAGGGATTGGGCCGAAAGTCCTCCCGGCTCCAGCAAAAGCAGTTCGGCATTCCCAAGCAGGGAAGTCAGCGCGTTATTCATGTTGTGCTTCATATCGTACATGTACCGGCCCAGGGTCGCTTGGTTGGCGTACTGCGCTGCGTGCCGCTCCGCCTGCCGAGCCAGCTTCAGCGCCTCGGTCCGCCGCAGAGATTCTCCCGCCAGCAGCAGCACCACCTGCGTCCAATCCTCTCGCAGAGGCACGTGGAGCAGTTTCGGGTATTTCTTGCGCAGCAGCCCCAGTTCTCTTGCTTCGGAAGGTGCACAAAGAATCAGCGCGGTGTTCGGTTCCATCGACCGCAGCACATCCCCAAGCTTTCCATCCTTCAGCGGGCCCACCACGATCAAGTCCGGCGAAGACGTATCCGCTTCCTTCCAGAATTCGCTCGTCACCACGCAAATTCCCGGAAGCTGCCGCTCCACTTGCCAGCAGGCCGTCAGCAACCTAGCGAATTCGGCATCGTCCGTCAGAATCAATACGTTTGTATTTCGCAAGAACCCTGCTCCCTGACCCGTTTTCCCGCCTGCCCAGCCCCGCAACGTTGAACTATAGCTTTTCGCCCTCGTCCAGCGCCGAAAGAAGCCGCTTGGTGCTGATTCCCAAATTTACCGCCGCTTCCGTGTCCTTCGCCTGCTTCGCAGCTTCCACTCGCTCCTGCAGGCGTGAGGCTTCCACGCGTGCGATCGTCAACGCCCGATCAAGTCCCGTCGCGTTTCCCGTTTCTTTGGCGTGCTCCAGGTTCGACGTCAGCAACGCCCGCGCCACCACCGCGCGCCGCAGATCTTCCGCCGCTGGCCCGTCCTCGCTCACAAATGCCGCCACTTCCCACGAAGACATCAGCAAACGTACTGCTCCGAGCTTCACGGTGGTCATCGAACGTCCTCGTGAAGGCGGCGCCGAAATCAACTGCTCCCAGATCTGCTCCATGCAGGTTTCAAAATCCAACGCGGGACCGGAAGCCTCAATCTGTTTCGGAGCCACAGTTTCCGATTTTTCCTTCGTTTTGAGAGAGGGTCCGGAGGTTGCTCCGCTCGGTACTGTTTTTTTGCTTTGGGCCTCCGGCTCAGCAACTGCCGGCGCAACCTGCGGTTTGCCGATCACTTTTTCCACCGCGCGCCCCACGTCCGCGCGCAATCCCAGCAATTTCTCGAACGCCTGATTTATAGTGCGTTCCGTGTACTCTTTCTGGAATGGCTGCTTCCATTCGTCCGTCATTTGCTGGATCTTTTCAATGGGCTCTGCTTTCCCTAGCCCGACGCTCTGGCATTCAATCGTCTTCGCCCCCGTATTCTGCAAATTAATCAGGCCGGAGCGGATGAAGATCAGGTCCGCGTGCATCAATTCGATCAGCGTCCGGCGCATCAGGAAATTGAAGCGGATAAATGCCAGCATCGCCGAGGGATCGTAAAACATACCGCCCGCAGTTTCTTTTACGCGACGCCCCTGCTCGATAAAATTCGTCTGAAGCATGTCCCGCAGGCTCTTGAATCCCCGCAACGCGTGGATCATATTCTCCAGCGGCTCGCACCACGGCAAAGGCGTCGAATCCACTTCGCCAAAGACCGGCCGAAGCACGTTCGCCACGTCCCCAAGTTCGATCTGCTTGTGATAAATCTTTGGCGGAGCCGTCAGCGCGAAGTATTGCACCAGCAGGAAGTCGGCTTTGTCTCGGTCCGTCGTGGTCTTCGACGGCTTCCGCAGGTGCCGCATGATCAGGGCGCGCAACCCGCTTTCACTCGCGTTCAGCGTCGTCATCTGCAGCAAATGGCGCAACTGGTGTACCAGCACCTGCTGATCCATCACTTCCAACCACTTCTGAATCTGGCTGAAGAGATCCGGGTCAACCTTTTCCGGCAAGATCCGCTTGTTCTGCGGAATGGGAATTTCCAATTGCAGTTGCTTCGCTAGCGCCACGTAAATCGGGAAGACCGAGCGCAATTCCTCCCACTGGGCCTGCTTTGCCCCGTCCGCTTTCGACGGAGCCGGCAAATTCAATGTCGTTATCGTTTTGTTCACGATTGCCTCATCCATTCGCAGCGGCCTTCCACAAACCGCACAGCGACCGCTTTGCGCCCTTCGTGATATTGCAGCGCAATCACGGTGGCCTCTGCTGAACGCCCCCCTCCGTTACCCGAGATACGCACCCGATCCGCGAATTCCAGCGGCAACGTGCTCGAGAAAATTGCGTACTCCTCCGAGCCGTATTCCACCACCGCGGATTCCTGCACCCGCGCCGGAGAACTTCCAGCCCTCAGAGGCGCAACCCGCACCGGGATCCGCACGCCAGGAAGGTTTGGAAAAAATCGTGCCAACTGCTCCGCACATCCCTGTTCGTCTGTCGTCAGCGCCATTGCTTGGTTCAAGCCCCGTTAGTTCAACCGTTTCTCATCCCCACCGCGTTCCCCTTGCGTGCAGATACACACGTAAGGCGAACCCAGACACAATGTCCCAAGCAGGGAATTGCACGCCGAGCGCCAAAAACATTCAGGCTTTTCTGATTTGCAACTCCAAGAAAGGAGGAGGCTTAAAATTTTCCCGATGCCCTGATCCCCGCTGGATGTCTCACGCTGAAACGTTCTCGTCTCAGCCTTGGTTATTGACCCATCTCTTGGTGTGAGACTCCCACCGCTACATTTCGCCTGCAGCGGCTCCCATCTTTTCCTCTTTTTCGTCACTGCGCAGTCCGATGTTGTAGCGTTTCAGTTTCCGGTAAAGTGTCGCCCGGCTGATGCCAAGCATTTTCCCCGCCAGTGCTTTGTCTCCGTGCGCTTGCTCAAAGACTCGCAAAATCGTCATCCGCTCCATTTCCGCCAGCGCCGTGGTGGAAAGGGAAGCGGCGTCCGAACCTTCCGCCCCTTCGCCGCTTGCCGGCTGCTCCGTTCGAATCGCCGGCGGCAAATCCTTCACGTCCATCACCTCGTGATCGCCCAGCGTCACCGCCCGCGCGATGCAGTTCTCCAGTTCGCGGACGTTTCCCGGCCAATCGTATTGCAGCAAACTCTTCATCGCCGCCGCGGTCACCTGCAAGTGCCCGTTCGGCGCGTAACGATTCAGGAAGTGGTGCACCAGCATAGGAATGTCTGAGCGCCTTTCGCGCAGCGGGGGAATGTGCACGGTCACCACGTTCAACCGGAAATAAAGGTCTTTCCGGAAAGTCCCTGCGCGATAAGCGGATTCCAGGTCGCGGTTGGTCGCCGCCATCACGCGGACATCCACATTGATCCGGTCGTTGCTGCCGACCGGCCGCACTTCCTTCTCCTGCAGCACGCGCAGAAGCTTGGCCTGCATTTCCAGCGGCAATTCGCCAATTTCGTCCAGAAAAATCGTTCCGCCGTTGGCTGCCTGAAATAGTCCAGCTTTCGTTCTGGTCGCCCCGGTGAACGCGCCTTTCTCATACCCGAACATTTCGCTTTCCATCAGCGTCGGCACCAGCGCGCCGCAATCCACGGCCACGAAGGGCATCTGCGCCAGCGCTCCGCGAAAATGAATCGCCCTTGCCACCAGCTCTTTCCCCGTACCGCTTTCCCCGGAAATCAGCACCGGAGTCCGCGTATCCTTCAGGCGCGAAATCATTCGAAGCACGTCCTGCATCCCCGCCGAACTCCCGATAATCCCGTCCAGGTTTTCTTCCGTGTTCACGCGCTCGCGCAGGAACGCATTCTCATTCACCAAGCGGACCTTGTCTGCCATGCGCTGCAACAACAGCCGCATTTTTTCCACGCGAAACGGCTTCTCAATGTAGTCGTAAGCGCCCAGCTTCATCGCATCCACCGCGGATTCGATCGAGCCGTGCCCCGTCATGATCGCCACTTCCGTCCGCGGCAGCAGTGCCTTGATCTGTTTTAGCAGCTCCACGCCGGTGAGATTCGGCAGCTTCAAATCCGTCAGCACCAGGTCGGGCGGATCCGTTTCCAGCCGCGTCGTCGCCGCCTCCGCGCTCTCCGCTTCCTGGCACAAAAATCCCAGCGAGCCGCCAATCGTCATGCACAGCCGCCGGATGCTCTGCTCGTCGTCAACCACCAATATTTTAATTTTCAGATCGTCGCTCATGGTTTCCCGAAGGTTTTCTCCACCATCGAAATCAGTTTCTGAACCCGGAAAGGTTTTTCGAGGCAGGGAGTCTGGCTGGACGCCAGAAGATGTTGCGTCTCGCTGTTCGCCGTGTCCCCGCTGATTAAAATTAGCCGGCTCGCCATCTGCGGCTGGTTCCTGCGAATCCATTCATGCACGTCCGCGCCGTTGATGCTTCCCGGCATCCGAATATCGGAAATCACTCCCGCGAACGAACCACGCTCCAGTAATTGCAAGCCAGCCGCTCCGGAAGACGCCTGCACAACCTTATATCCCCGGCGTTCCAGAGCCGCTCGCACGAAAGCGCTCACGGACGGCTCGTCCTCGATCACCAAAATAGCCGCGGCCGGGCGCGGCATCGCGGTCGCCGTCATCGCCCCGCCTCTTTTGCAGCCGCCGCCAACGATGTCTCGGTCGCAGCTGGCAGCCGCACTACGAACGTGCTTCCGCTCTCACCCTCATTGTTCCAGCAAAGAATCTCTCCGCCATGAGCGCGCACAATTCCGTAGCAGATGCTCAGCCCAAGCCCCGTGCCTTTCCCCGCCTGTTTCGTCGTGAAGAACGGATCGAAAATCCGTTCCGGGTCCACGACTCCTGTTCCGTTGTCCATGAACGCCACTTCGACGTCATCTTCCGCGCGCCGCGTGCGAATCCGGATGCGCCCGTGATTCCCGGACTCCTGGATCGCGTCATAAGCATTGTTCAGAATGTTCAGGAAAACCTGCTGCAACTGTTGCGCGTCTCCCAGCGTGGGACTCAGGTTCGCTTCGAACTCCTCGCTCACTTCCACACCGTGGCTGGAAAAATCGTAACTCCGCAGCTTGATCGTCTGCCGCAATACCGAGTTGACGTTCACGGGTTCCTTCTGCGTCGGTCGCTGCCGCGCAAAGCTCAGCAAATCCTGCACGATCTCTTTCGTCCGCTGCGTCTCCTGCAAAATAATCTGCAAATCTTCGCGCGCGGCAGTCGGTATCTCCGGGTTTTCCAGCAACAGGTCCGTGAAGCCCAGAATCGCCGCCAGCGGATTGTTCACCTCGTGCGCCACGCCCGACACAAGCCGGCCGATCGTCGCCATCTTCTCCGCGTGTGACAATTTCGCCTGCAACAAGGCCGCATCCGTGATGTCTGTCATCACCACCACCACGTTGTTCACCTGGTTCGCTTCATCGCGCATCGGGCTCAAGCTGATCGAAAAATGCCCCAGCGAACCATCCGCGCGCCGCGCCCGCAGTTCCAGGTTGTCCACCTGCTGCCCGTGCGCCGTAGTCTGGAGCGCACCCTCAAAATTCTTCTGGTGCGAACCTTCCACCCAATCCACCAAGCGGTGCCCGATCAGCTCGTCTTTGCGATATCCCGCCTCATAGCAGCGCCTGTTCGCATAGCTGATCAGTCCCGCCGTATCCAGCACAAGGATCATGCTTTGCGTCGTATTCAGAATTTTCTGGTTGAAATCGCGTTCGCGCTGCAATTGCGACTGGAACATCTTCTGTTCCGTCACGTCCAGCATCAGTCCGCGGATCTGCACCACATTCCCCAACGCATCGCGCACCGCGCTGATGTTTTGCATCGTGTGCAGCAGTCCGCCGTCCTTCTTCCGCAGCGTCTCCTCGTAATTCCGCAGCGCCCCGCGCTCGGCAATCGCGCTCACCAACCGCGCCTTCGCCGCCGGCGTGGGATAAAGATGCGCGCTCACGTCCGCCCGCAGCAACTCTTCCGCCGATTCGTAGCCCAGCATCCGCACCAGCGCATCATTTACGTCCAGGAACTGCCCCTCGGGCGTAGCAAAAAACAATCCTTCCTGGATGCTGTCAAACAGCTCGCGATACCTTCTCTCCGCTTCCCGCCGGTCGGTAATATCTTTCAGGACGTGAATCGTGCGCGATTCTTCCTCGGTCGCGCCCCGCGTTCGCGACGTCGAAACCAAAAACGTCCGCCCCGCGCTCGTCGCAATGTATTCTTCCCGCGCCTCGCGAGTATCGCGGCAGAAAGGGCAGGGCAGCGCGCTCCCGGTTTCCGCGATATGCCGCAGGCTGCTGATCGGCTCGCCCACCAGCGCCGCCGGCGGAATTCCAAGTTCCGTTGCCAGCGATCGGTTCGTGCGCACAATCTTCCACGCATGGTCATGCACCGCGATGTAATCGCTGATGGCGTCGATGTCTTCGACCCACTGCTTCTTCGACCGCTCCAGTTGCGAAAACCGCCGCACCTTCTCCATCGAAAGCGCCGCGTGGCTCGCCAGCGCCGCCAGCAGTTTCTGCTCTGCCCTTGAAAAACCAGCGGCTTTCCGAATCATGCAGAGCGTCCCCATCAGTTCCCCATCGCTCGCATAGATCGGATAAAACGCAACGTGCTGGCTCGTGCGCTTCAGCGGCAGCACTTCCAGCCCCGGGCGTCTCTGTCGCAGGCCCCGCAACAACCACTCGCGTTCTTTTTCATTCGCTGGAAAATCCGTTGTCCGCGCGTAGATCTCCACGCGGCTTCCCACAATCTCGCCCACGCCGGCCCATTCCGCATCCAGCATCTCCGCGGTTCTTTTGGTGAAAGCCCGCAAAAATTCCGGCAGCACGCGCGAATTCGCAGCTTCCACTACCAATTCCATCAATTCTTTGGAATAGTCGTGCTTCTGCCGTCCGGGAGTTTTCCGGCCAGAAGCAGCCGCAGGGCGGCGCGCAGAGATACTCTTCCGTTCACGCATAAGGGACGTAGGGCTTTGCGCGTCTCAAATTAAGAAACCACGCGCTTCCACGCTACTCAGTCATCTCATTCTGAGTCAATGGGACTTCCTCCCTCTGACACGCACTCGTTACCTCGCCCAGCTCGCGTTCTCTTGCCCATGTCTCAGCGTGAGACCCAACCCTTGATTCCTCAGGTCGCATGAGACATTTCCCCCATTCCAGCGAACTCGCTCGATTTCCTTCGTTCCCTCTAATTCATTAAAACAAAAACAGTTAATACCCTTCCGCGCGAACTTTCCCGCATCTCTATTTCTCCAGCCATCATGGCATTGGACTTGCCTTCTCCCTCGTGGGGTACTTTCCCACCTGAGGAGGGTGTGGTTCAAATGGGATTCACTTGGAGCAAGAAAATGCTCGCCGCCGCAGCTACGGCTCTGTTCGCTGTCTCGCTCGCGTTCGCACAACAAACCATCGTTGAGGAGGGCAAGCGCAAAGTAAAAACTAAGGTCACACCGTCTATTCCGGAGCTCGCTCGCCGGATGAACATCACCGGCAAGGTCAAGGTTGAAGTCGTCATAGCTCCCGATGGTCGGGTGAAGTCATCGCGAGCCATCGGCGGACATCCGGTTCTTGTCCAGTCTTGCCTGGACGCGATCAAGGAATGGAAGTTCGAGCCTGCGCCGGAAGAGTCGACGCAGATGGTCGAATTCGACTTCAGGCAGTAACGCGGCGCCGCTCGGCCGCTCAGTTGGCTCAATTTTTCGCAATCGGGATTTGATTTGGGGTGTGGAGGAAGTGACGCAATGACCATCAAGCAGCAACTCTATCGGAGCTTTGGGGCGATCCTGCTGATCCTCCTCATTCTCCTCTTTGTGGATATCGGTTCGCTCTGGAAGGCCAGCTCGGCCAGCACCGAAGCCTCCAATGCTCTGGATAGTAAGACCACCGTCGAGTTGGTCCGCTCCAAGATCATGGAGAATCGCCTCAATCTCAATAATTTCTTGCTCAGCGGCGATCCTCGTGATGAAGACAAGGTGAACAAGGGATTCACGGAGCTTACCGACATCATGAAGCAGGGCGAAGCGAAGCCCAGCAACGAATCCCTGCACCCCGCGCTCCTTCAGGTGGAAAGCACCGAATCCAGCTGGGCCGATAATTTCGCCAAGCCCTTGCTGGCCAAGCGCCACCAGGTCGATTCCGGCGACGCCACCGTCTCTGACCTGCAGATCTTTTATCTGCAGAAGGATCCCGCGTCCTGGCTTACAAAATCTTCCACTGTCCTCGACCAGGCAAACGCCGAGATCAGCAATGCGCGCTCTAAATCAGAAGCCGCGGCGTCCTTTGCCAACAGAGTCAGCTTCGGCATCGTGGTCGTCGGCACGATCTTCGCCATCGGCTTTGGACTCTTTATGGCAGTTAGAACAGCCAAATCCATCACCGAACCGCTGCAGCACCTCATCACCGTCGCCCAGGAAATCGGCAACTCCGGCGACCTCGACCAGAACATTGATATCCACCGTAACGATGAAATTGGTACGCTCGCCACCACTTTCAACAACATGGTTGCGTACCTGAAGGAGATGGCCAGCGTTTCCATGGCTGTCGCCGAAGGCGATCTCGCCATCGAAGTCACGCCGCGCTCCAAGCGCGACACGCTCGGCAACGCCTTCGTGCGCATGTCCCACGGCTTGCAGGAAATCGTGCGCTCCACGCGCGACAGCGCTTCGCAGGTTTCCGCCGGCTCCAATCAGGTTGCAGGCGCCGCCGACGAATCCGCCAAGGTCAGCGTCCAAGCCTCTTCTGCCATTGAAGAAGTCACCAGCACCATGCACGAGATGAGCATCAACGTGCAGAACGTCGTCAAGAACACTCAGGTGCAGGCCTCGAGCGTCGCGGAAACTTCCGCTTCCATCGACCAGATGGTTACTTCGATCCAGCGCGTCGCCGACACAGCTAAGGTCCTTCTCGACATTGCCAACCGCTCGCGCGAAGAAGTCGTCACCGGTATCCAGACGATGGAGAAGACCACCGACGGCCTCAACCGCACCAATCGCGCGATCCAGTCCTCCGCGGAAATCATCAACATTCTCGGCCATCGCGCCGATGATATCGGCAAGATCATCGAAGTCATTGATGACCTCGCCGAACAGACCAATTTGCTCGCGTTGAACGCCGCCATCGAAGCCGCGCGCGCCGGCGAACACGGCCTCGGTTTTGCCGTCGTCGCCGACGAAGTCCGTAAGCTGGCCGAAAAGTCCACGCAATCCACAAAGGAAATCGCAGACCTGATTCAAAGCATCCAGCGCGAAGCACGCCAGGCCGTCGAAAACATGGAGCACAGCACTCGCATCGTCGAAGAGGGTCTCAGCCTCGGTAACGATCTGGGCAGCGCCCTCCACAAAATTTCCGACGTTGTTACCGAGGTTTACAAATTCTCCCAGGAGATCGGCGCCGCTACCAACGAACAGTCTGTTGGCTCTTCGCAGATCGCCAAAGCCACCAACCGCCTCACGGAAATCACCCAGGAGATCAGCTCCGCCGTGGAGGAACAGGCTTCCGGCGCGCAAGCCGTCGTCCGCGCCATGGACAAGATGCGCGAGCTCGTTCAGCAGTCGGCCTCCAGCTCCACAGAGCTTTCCGCCGCCGCCGAACAGATGCTCAAACTTTCCCGCAACCTGCTCGACACGATGGATCGTTTCGTCATTGATCGCGCTGCCCAGACGCGCTACAACCGCGACTCGGGGCCGAAACGGCGTTCTGCGGCATCCCGCGAATCCGGCGAACTGGAATACGCCGAACTGACAAGGTCCTGAGGCGGAGAAACCTTCATGGAGAAAGACCTCCAAATCGTCGGCTTTCGAATCGGCAGCGAGACCTATGGCGTTCGCATCGCGTCCGTCCGGGAAATTGTTCGCGTTCCGGAAATCACTTCAGTTCCCAGCGCACCGGACCTGATCGAGGGCGTAATCAATCTTCGCGGGAAAATTATTCCGGTGATGGATCTGCGCAAACGCTTCGGCAGCGCCCCGACGCAATCCGACAAAAAGAATCGCATTCTCGTCGTCGAGCTCGAAAACAAGCTCATCGGCTTGATCGTCAGCTCCGCCTCGGAAGTGCTGAAAATTCCGCCTTCCGAAATCGAAGCCCCGGGCTCCGTTTTTGCAGACAGCGAATCCAACTATGTGACGGGAGTCGGCAAGCTCAAGGGGCGCCTGATCATCCTCCTGGACATTGCCCGGCTTCTGCGCCAGCCCGAATACCGGAAGCTCGAGGAGGCCGTGGAACCCGTCGCGATTTCCAGGTAACGCCTCGCCGCGTTGCCGCCGCCACGGATTTCCGCATCACGCAACATGGGCACGATCACAGCGCAAATTCAGCTTACCGAGGCCGAACTTAAGCTGCTCCAGACGCTTGTCTACCAGGAATGCGGCATGTTTTTCGATGAACGCCGCTCGCATTTCCTGAAAGACCGCTTGCAGCGCCGCTTGAAGGCTTGCCAGCTCGATTCTTTTTACGCTTACTACCGTCTGCTCACCAGCCGCGAAGGCCGCGCCGAGCTTGCTTTGCTCCTTGAAAACCTCACTGTCAACGAGACCAGTTTCTTTCGCAACCGCCCGCAACTCGATCTGCTTCAAAAATCCGTTCTTGAGGAAATTCTTCGCCACAAGCAAGAGCGCCGCGACTGGAATCTTCGAGTCTGGAGCGCTGGTTGTTCCGCCGGCCAGGAAGCCTATTCCGTCGCCATCCTCATCTGTGACGCGCTGGCTTACTACTATCTCCGCAATCCTCTGCCATTCGAAATGCCTTCTCCCAAGCCACTGATTCCTCCGCCTTGGAAACTCGAAATCGTCGCTTCGGACATCAGCTACGCCAGCCTCCGCTCCGCCCAGGAAGGCATTTACAATGAACTCCAGATGGAGCCCGTGGATTACACCACCCGCCTCCGCTATTTCGAAAAGTCCAGCGACAAATACTCCGTCAAACCGCAGCTCAAGGAACTCGTCCAGTTCGACTTTCACAATCTTAAAACTGAATTCCTGCCGCGCCGCAACGACATCATTCTCTGCCGCAACGTGATGATCTATTTCGACGAAGCCGAGCAGAAGCGCTTGATCGAAAAGTTCTGGCACTGCCTGAATCCCGGCGGCTTCCTCTTCGTCGGCCACGCGGAAAGCCTATTCGGCCTTACGCAGAAATTCCGCATGTTCCACGAGAACAACGGCACCGCATATAAGCGCCTCGAGGTGAATACTTGAGCTTCCTTCCCGACGAGCGGGGTGCGGAGCTTCGCGCTCTCTTCTTCGAGAGCGCCGGCGAGCTTCTCCAGACCATCAACGATGCCGGTCTGCAGCTGGAGAAGCGTCCAGCGGACGAGGAACTCATTCGCAGCGTCCGCCGCGCCATCCACACGCTCAAGGGAGATTCCGCCGCTTGCGGTTTTTCGAAACTCAGTGAAATCGCGCACGAGCTCGAAGACATTCTCTCTCCGCAAATTGGAACGTCGCACGGCCAGCAACTCGCCGAAGTTGTCCTCTCCGCCGTAGACACGTTCGAAAGCATGCTCAGAGCGTATCAAAAGCGTGCCGAGCCTCCGACTCCAGCGCCGCTACGAACGCTGATTCAAGAACTTTTGCAGTCTTCCCAAGGCGCCCAGCCTTCAACCAAATCTGCCGCTGGCTCCATTCCTGCGCGTTTTGACTGGAGCGAGTATGAGCGCCTGATGATTTCCGAAGCGCTCCTCCGCGGCGACAACGTGTTCAATATCGCCCTGCGAGTCGATCCCAACAGCTCCATGCGCGCCGCAGCCTTCCAATTAATCCGAAACGTTCTCCACACCTGCGGCACGGTCATCGCTCTGCGGCCTGAAGACAATCTGGCCGCCGCCTCCGTCGAAATCGTCGAAGCCTCCATTTCCAGCAAGCATCCCATCGAGCACATTTCCCATCGGTGCAAGATTCCCGCGGTAGTCTCCGATGTCCGCATCGAAGCCGCGGAACACGCGGAGTCTTCCGAACATGAACTTCTCGGTGATCTCCTCGAGGCGCAAGCTGCCCAAATTTCTTCTCGCGCCGCCGATGTCCCTAGTCCCGCGCCTTCCAATCAGGGCAACGGCTCCTCTGCCGTTGCCACTGTTTCTGAAAGCTCGCTTCGCGTCGACGCCGCACGCATTGACGCGGTCATGAATCTCGTCGGTGAACTCATCATCGGCAAATCCATGCTCCACCGCACTCTTACCGAATTCGACGTCCACCACGCCCGTGACCCGGTTCGCGGCAAGCTCGCCGAAGCACTCGCGTTCCAGTCCCGCGTCCTCGATGAACTCCACAAGTGCGTTCTCAAAATCCGCATGGTGCCCGTCGAGCAGCTCTTCCGCCGGTTTCCCCGCGTCGTTCGCGACATCGCCAAACTCTGCGGCAAAGACGTCGCCCTGGAAGTCTCCGGCGAGCACACCGATCTCGACAAGGGCATCCTCGATGCGCTCTCCGAGCCGCTCACGCATCTCGTCCGCAACGCCGTCGATCACGGCATCGAGCCCGCCGACGAGCGCCTCAGCGCCGGAAAGCCGGCTCGCGGCACCATTTCTCTTAAGGCCTACCATCAAGGCACGCAAGTCATCATCGAAATTCGCGACGATGGCCGCGGTATCGACCTGAAGAACATTCGCGAACACGCCATTCGCAACGGCGTTATCAAGCAGGAAGACGCCACTCGCTTCTCCGATCAGGACATTGTGAATCTGATCTTCGAACCCGGGTTCAGCACCGCCAGCAAAGTCACCGAGGTTTCCGGCCGCGGCGTCGGTATGGACGTGGTCCGCACCGTTCTCGATCGCCTCAAGGGCACGGTCCACGTCACTTCCAGCAAGAGCAAAGGCACCACGGTCCAGCTCCGCGTCCCACTAACACTGGCCAGCATCCAAACGCTTCTCTTCCGCGTGGGCGGCCGCCTGTTTGCCGTTCCGCTTTCCGCCGTTGTCGAAATCACGCGCATCCATGATCAGGAAATTCACAAAGTGGACCAGCGCGAGGTGCTTCGCCTGCGCGAGCAGATTCTCACCCTTGTCCGCCTCGACCAGCTCAATCGCATTCATCCGGTCGAGCTGCCGAACGCCGCAAAGAAGAAGAGAAATTTCGTCGTGGTCATCGGCTTCGCCGAAAAGCGCTTCGGCCTGGTAGTCGACAGCATGGTCGGCGAAGAAGAGTTGGTAATCAAAGCTCTCCCCGGCGAAATCGTTTCCAGCGATCTCGTCAGCGGCGCTTCGATTCTCGGCGATGGCACCGTCGTCTTGATCCTCAACGTTTCTGCCATTCTTTCCCGGCTTTCTCGATCGTTGCCACTCGGAGCCATCGCATGAAGGAACGCGTCCGAGTGCTGGTCGTCGACGATTCTGCCCTCATGCGGAAACTGATCCCCATGATCCTCGAGCGCGATCCGGACATCGAGGTCGTCGGCACCGCCATGGATGGCGCCTTCGCCTTGCGCAAGATTGCCGAGCTCCAGCCGGACATCGTCACTCTGGATCTAGAAATGCCGCGCATGGACGGCCTCGAAACCCTGCGCCTGATCATGCGTGGCGCGCCGCTTCCCGTCATCGTCTTCAGCACTCATTCCAAGGAAGGCGCCTACTCCACCTTCAAGGCGCTCGCCCTCGGGGCCATCGATTTTGTCGCCAAGCCCAGAAACGCCGCCGCCGGCAATCTTGAGCCGGTCGCTCTCCAGTTGGCCGAAAAAATCAAAGTCGCCAAGCGTGCCGGCGGTCAGAAGTCCATTCCGAAGCCGGTCCTCGAAGCTCCCCCTTCTTCCAAGAAGCGTTCGCGCCCTGCCATTCCGCCAAATCGCGTGATTGCCATAGGCATTTCCACCGGCGGTCCCAACGCGCTTCAATATTTGCTCACTCAGTTTCCCGCGGACTTTCCTGCGACCTTTGTCGTCGTTCAGCACATGCCCGAAGGTTTTACGGACATGTTCGCCCGCCGCCTCGATGAATGCTGCGCGCTCGATGTGCACGAAGCCAAATCCGGAGACCTGCTCATCGCCGGCCGCGTGCTGATTTGCCCCGGCAATCGCCACATGATGGTCCGCCGCATGCCTCGCGGTGAAATGGTTGTCCTGTCGGACACACCTCCCATCAACGGCCATCGCCCCTCCGCCGACGTCTTGTTTCATTCCGTTGCCCAGGAATTCGGCCTCACTTCCGTCGGCATCATCATGACGGGAATGGGTGAAGACGGCGCGGAGGGCATCGGCGCAATCAAAGCCGCCGGAGGCATGACCATCGCGCAAAGCGAAGAAACTTGCGTCGTCGGCGGAATGCCGCGCGCCGCCATGATGAAGGGATTCGTTCAAAAGGTGCTGCCTCTCGATACTTTGGCAGCGCACCTGATTAGCCAGTATGGTTCCGATCGCAGCGGTTCGGACAAGCAGGACAGTTCGGAAAAATCCGACAAGGGTGAAAAGGTTCCAGTTTCAACTCCGCGGGCCTGACGGGGCTCCAGAGCAAAAGGAGATGTTATGCCACAGTTCGCGCCCCTACTTCGCAAGGACCACCAACCGGTCCGTTATCTCGTAGTGGACGATTCCGTCTTCGCGCGCAAGAACATTATGAAGATGATCGAGCTCTTCGGCGGCGAAGTCGCCGGTGAAGCCGGCGACGGCCTCACCGCCATCGCCGAATTCAACCGCATCAAGCCCGACATCGTTCTGATGGACATCACCATGCCGCAGATGGAAGGAATCGAAGCGGTCGAGCGCATCGTGCGGCAGCACCCCGACGCCCGCATCATCATGGTCTCCTCCGTCGGTTACCAGGAAAACATTCTTGCCGCGCTGCAAAAGGGCGCCAAACACTTTGTCCAGAAACCCGTTAAGCCCGAAGTCCTCTACGAAATCCTTCGATATGTTCTCGGTGACGATCCAAATGCCGCGGGCGCGCCCGTTGCTCTCGCGGGGGAGCATCAAATATGAGAATGGAACTCATCCAGCCTTTTATTAATGCCGCCGACGCGGTTTTCGCCGAAGCCTTGCAGGCTCCCACGAAAATCGCCGACCTTTCGATGGACGAGGACACCTATCGGCGCAAAGGCGTCGCCGCCCTCATCGCCATCAAAGGCGACATCGAAGGCCGAGTCATCCTCGATCTCGCTCCCGACGTCGCCATGCGCGTCGCCAACCAGCTTGCCGGCACCGCCCTGCCTGAAAGCGAGCAGGTCATTCGCGAAACCGTCTGCGAACTCGCCAACATGGTCATCGGCAACAGCGTCACGCTTCTCAACGACCAGGGCTTTCGCTTCAAAGTTTTTCCGCCGGAGATTCACATGAGCGAGCAAGGCCTCGGCGGTAGCACCGATACCGAAGCTATGGTTCTCTGCATCGAAACTCCCTGTGGCGAAATCTACCTCAACATCGCCATGCACTACCTCCACCGCCGCCGTGCCGAGCGCAACACGGTCAGCGCGCTAGACTAGCCCTCGCAACACAAACGTAGCGGCCACTTGCAAGTGGCCTCTCTTGCCTTTGTACCACCGCTTCCGAGGCGGGCCGCTCTCCTATTTCTCCCGTCTTTGTGGCACAGCCATTCCTGGCTGTGCTCCTGGTTTCCCCCCTTTGCCTCCCTCTCGCACCCAATTCACTTGTAGTACACTCCTTCCGTCCTTGTTCTCCCAGTCCCCCGCGAACAGGGAGGAGGCCAATGCCAATCCGTTTTCTGTCTTTCATTCTTATTCTTCTTCTCTCTCCCTCTCTTCTCCCCGCACAATCTCCCGACGCTCCCGAACCCGGCTCCGCCGAGGAAATTTCCAAGGCCACCACCGAACTCCACTTCCTCTCCCCTTGGGTTTCCTATTTGCCCGCATCCTCCACAGTTCCATCCCCGCGCGCTTTCTTTGGCCGCATCATGGGCGCCCCTGGCGAACTTGTCGACTCCGCAAAAGCCTACGCCTACTGCCGCGCTCTCGCCGGTGCCTCTCCCCGTGTCCGTGTTTTCACCATCGGCAAGTCCGAGGAAGGGCGCGAAATCCTCCTCGTCGCCATCGCCGACGAAAAGGGAATTGCCAGCCTCGATCAGCTCAAAGCCGCCACTGCTGCGCTGGCCGATCCCCGCAAGACCGATTCCGCCGCCGCCGAAAAACTCATAGCCACTTCGCGTCCCATTTATTACTTCAATGCCGCACTCCACTCCGACGAAACCGGCTCCACCGAATCCGTGCTCGAACTTGCCTACCGCCTTGTCGTTTCCGATCAAGCCATGATTCGCCGCATCCGCGAAAATCTCGTGGTGCTGATCAATCCTGTCTCCAATCCCGACGGCCGAGACAATCAGGTCCAGTGGTTCTATCGCTACCTCAAAGGCAAAACCGATCGCGCCTCTCTCCCGCGCCAGGCCCCTCCTTACTGGGGCAAGTACGTTTTCGTGGATATCAATCGCGACGCTCACCAGCTCACTCAGGAAACTACCAAAGCCGTCGCGCGCATGTTTTTTGAGTGGCATCCCACTGTCATTCACGATTTGCATGAAGGCGAACCCTTCCTGATGTCCTGGAACGGCACTGGCCCCTACAATCCCAACGTCGATCCCATCACCTTCACCGAATTTCTCGCCCTCAGTTTTCACGAAGTGCAAACCCTCACCGGCCTCGGCATGCCCGGCGTCTCCACTTGGAATTTTGGCGAAGGCTTCGCCGAACTTTTTCTGGATTCGGTTGCGATGAACCACAATTCCATCGGCCGCGGCTACGAAACCTTCGGCAACGGCACCGCCGAAACGCTCACCTGGCATCTCTCGGGGGAAGAAACATCCCGAGAATGGTATCGCCCACTCCCCCCATCCATCGGAAAAGTCACCTGGTCCGCTCGCGACAACCTCAATTACAACGAAACCGGCGCCCTCGCTGCTCTCGATTACGCCGCCACAAATTCCCACGCTTTCCTCCACAACTTCTACGAGAAAACCCTTCACTCCTACCGCAAAGGCCTCGAGGGATCGCCCGCCGCCTTCCTCATTCCTGATGACCAGGGCGATCCCACGCGCGTCGCGCAGTTAGTCGGTCGCTTGATGAGCCAGCGCATCGAAGTCAGCCGTGCGAAAGAGCCTCTCCATCTCAAAGAAGGTGCCTTTCCCGCCGGCACGTACGTCGTCCGTCTCGACCAGCCCTATCGCAACTACGCCGTGGATCTCCTTGCTCCTCAGAACTACCCGAAAGAAGCTGTCGAACCCTACGACGACGTCTCCTGGGAGCTTCCCGCGCATTATCATCTACAGGCTCTGCCAACAGAAGATGCCTCCGTGCGCTCGGCTTCACTAGCGCTTGTCACGGAACCTCCGCAGCCGCACGGCAAAGTCTCCGGCAGTGGCCCCGTCTTTCTACTGAAAGACTCTGGTCAGGAAAGCCTCCTCGCCGCGCGTTACCGCCTTTCCAGCTTCAATATTGGAATAGCTGAACGCGCCTTCACCTCCGGTGGTACCGAATATCCCGCTGGCTCCTGGATTCTGCCATCGCAACCTGGTCTACCCGACGCGGTTCACCAAATTTCAGATCAACTCGGTCTCGACTTCAACGCAGTCACCTCCACTCCAGACGTCGCACACCACGCCGCCAAAGCCCCCCGGCTCGGCGTCTGGGTTCCCTGGGCAGACACCGATTCCATCGGCTGGGTCCGCTACTCGCTGGACCAGCGCAAGGTTCCTTACACTTATCTTCGCGACGAAGATATCCGCGCCGGTAAACTCAACGACAAAATCGATGTCCTTCTCTATGGCCACGTCGATCTCGAACTCGCCGAACAGATCCAGGGCATTCCCAAGCGCTGGAGCCCGATGGCTTTCAAGAAAACGCCAGAAACTCCCAATTTCGGCACGCCAGCGGAATCCGACGACATCACCGGCGGCATCGGCTATCAGGGTCTGGCGCAAATTCAGGATTTCGTCGAAGGTGGTGGCTTGCTCATCACTCTTGGCAGTGGGTCCATGCTTCCGCTCGAGGCCGGTCTAGTTCGCGGAGTCCGCCGCGATGCCGGCGGCGTCCCGCGCAGCACGCAGGGTGGTGGGAGCGATGCTGCCGCAGCCGCTCAACGAGCCGCGACACGCACTCCGGGATCTCATCTGCGCGTCACCTTCGATTGCCCGGATCATCCCATCGCCTACGGCTACGCGCCGCACACCTACGTCTTCCGTCAGAATTTTCCGTTGTACGCCGAACCGCGACGCTGGCTCCGCATGGCGTATTGCACCACGTGTCTCGACGGTCCAGTAGACACCAGTACCGTCGTCCTCGAATGGGGCGACAGCACGGGCGCGCCCATTCTCATCAGCGGTCAAATTTGGGGGGAAGGGAACTTGATGGGCCGCCCGGCAATTCTCGATTCACCCGTAGGTGGCGGCCACATCATCACATTCAATTTCAATCCGATCCACCGCGACCTAAATCGCGGCGACCAACGCATGCTCTGGAACGCAATCCTAAACTGGCAATCCATCCTAGCCACCCCATCAAAATAATTGTTGGTGGTTTGAAGTTTGAAAATGGAATTTACACAGAAGTGTCATCCTGAACGCATCCGACAAGGATGCGCGAAGGACCTCAGTTGAAACCATCCACAATTTGTTTAAAGGAAAAAACCGACCTGCTACTCCGGCTGCCGCAAATACGCCGCCCCATGCCGGAACAACCCCGCCGATGCAATCGGCTGCGAAAACACAATCCGTATCGGCACGAAAATTGCTCCTGCCCCCGGCGTGTACGGCACCGCCACTTCCAGCCGCGTGCCCTCCGCGTAAGCATTCCGGCTCCGGAAGCTGATTCCACCCTTTGACAAATCCTCACACACCGCCACTTCTTCCTGAAATCCGCGCTGCCGTATGCACGCCAGCACCCGCGCCTTCACCCGCAACCGGTTCCGCCGAGGCACCACGCGCTCTTCCACCGCCGCCCTCGACGGCAAAACCTCCGCCCCGTTCGGATCCGACTGCGCTTCCACCCAGATCGATGGCGCATCGCAATGCTTGCAAAGCCGCGCCGCGCATCGCCGCACCTCAAACGATTTCAACTCCATCTCGTTCAGGTAAACCACTTCGCGCCGCTGGCAGAAACTGCACTCCATCAGCAATCGTGCCAGCGCTTCTTCGCCCTGCTGCATCGTTGGGAATTCGATCTCCCAGAAATCGATGCGCGGCTCCAGAATCGCGACCGCGTAGAGAAATCCCTCCGACTCCTTGTCAATCTCCGCCACAATCCGTGCCCGCACGGATTTCACTTCGTCCCCTTCCAACGTCCGCCGCAGCGTCAATTCCTGCCCGGTAAAAAGCTTTTCCTGCAGCCGAATCACCCCGCCGTTGCGGCTCACCAGCAGAGATTCCGCGGGTTTCGTCACGGCGACGCCATCGCTTCCGTACCAGGAAGCTTCCACCTCCAGACGCAGCGTGACTCGATCACTCTGACGCATTCCTTCGGCTCGCATAGTTCAATTCAATGGGGAATTACTTACACTTCAGATTAGCATGCCGAAAATTCCGCAGCCCGGCCCAACGGCCAGCATTGTCGTACCCACTAATAACCGAGCGGAGCGCTCTCCCACGGTCCGGTTTACCCTTTCGCCGCCATTCGGCAACCTGTCATTTCCAATCTTTCGCGGTTCGGGCAAACTGAACTCATGTTGATGCCTGATTCGCCATCAGGCTTCTTCCGCCCCGCTCTCATTCAAGGTGTGTTAAGTGAACAAAGTTATCTCTATGGCCGGCCGCAATGCCTCAAATTCCACCGTCACGGGAGTCCGTGACCGCCGCTATGCCATCCGCTTTCCCTTTGCTGCTGACGTCGAACTGATCGACATGGAATCCGGCAAACAGGTGGACGGCGTCACCTCCGACATTTCACTCGGCGGCTGCTTCGTCTGCAGCAGCAAACCGCTCCCCATGAACGCGCGTGCGCGCATGAAACTCGTTCGAAAAGGCCAGGTCCTCGAAGCACTCGTCGTTGTCCGCATCGTCAAGCCCCGAATCGGCATGGGTATCGAGTTCTTCGACCTCGAGCCCGCCTTCAACGAAATGCTAATCGCCTGGATCGACGCCCTCCGCCAAGCTCGCTGACGCTGGCGTAGTGGCCGAGCTTTAGGTCGGCCGCCCAGCTCCTAGTGCACCGTCTCCATCGGCTTCCGGCTCTTCTCATAAAACTCATTCTGCAGCTTCAAGCTCTCCTCATCCGCTTTCACCGCCCGAATCGCGCGCACCACCGTATTGATCCACCCCTGAATGTCTGTTTCGCCCTGCTCCTTCGTCGCCGTGGATCCATCGCCAGAATAATGATTTGGAAACCGCGCAAACCACCAGATTCCCGTGTAAACATTTTCAGGCAACTTCACCCGCTTCTGGTCCGCCCCCGATTCGTTTTTCGCACGGTCCATGTGCGTCAGGTTCGGATGCGTCACCAGCATGTTCGACGTCTCCGTCTCCCCCGCGTGCCAGTCCGGCCCCTCTTTCTCCGCACCCACTTTTTTCGTCGGCTCGTGTCCCCATTGGACGTACACGACATAGTCGTGCGGCGCATCGAGCTGCGACTGCGCAAAGTACGGCAGCAAATTTTCATTTCCTCCGTGGCCATTCACAATGATCACTTTCTTACAACCGTTCCGCCCCATCTCATCCGTCGTCGCCTGCAGCAATTTCATCTGCATCTCGGCGTTGTAAGCCACCGTCCCCGGCTCATGCCGCGCCTCTGCAATCTGCCCAAAATAATATTCCGGAAAAATCACCGCGTACTCCTGCGCCACAGCGTGCTCCGCCACATAGCGCACGTTCAGCAAATCAGTTCCCAGCGGCAAGTGCGGCCCGTGCTTCTCCAATATCCCGAACGGCAGCAGGCAAGTCCCTTGCGCCTTCCCAATCGCCTGCCGAAACTCTTCTGCCGTCAACTCTTCCCATTTCGCCGGCAGCTTTGTCTGCCCCTGCGCGCAAGAAGCCGACACAACTCCCAACGCCAATATTCCAGTTACCCAGCGAAGCATCCGAGCCTCCCATTGTTGCGAACAGATTGTAGCGTAGGGACACGACCCGAGGTAATGCGGAAACGAAGTACTGCCGGAACATTTGAAATTAGCTAAGGGATTACGCAAAGACCGAGGCGACGAATGCCACTGTTCCCGCGTAGGTGTTGTGAGAGTCCGGCAATCTGCCGCTGATCTCTTGCGATCGTCGGCCAAGTCTCTTCGTGAATATTCAGGAACACGTTTACGACTTGTGGGTCAAACTGACTTCCGGACGCGCGGCGGATCGTATCACGTGCGGACTCGAACGAAGCAGCGCGCCGGTAGGGCCTGTCGGAGCTGATGGCATCGAGAGTATCCGCTACGGCGAAGATCCGGGCGCCCGGAAGAATCTCTTCTCCCTTGAGCCCGCGCGGATAGCCACTGCCGTCGTACCGCTCGTGGTGCATGAGGACAATTTCCGCCGCGTCGGCGAGAAAAGGGAGGTCCTTGACGATGTCGAACCCGATCTGTACATGCCGCTGCATGGATTTGCGCTCGTCCTCGGTGAGCGGTCCCGGCTTGAGTAGAATCTCATCGGGGATTCCGAGCTTCCCGATATCGTGCAGATAAGCCCCTCTCGCAAGCCTTTCCAGTTGCTTGTCCGGCCAGCCCATCGCTCTTGCAATCTCGAGAGAATAACGGCAGACACGCCGGGAATGGCCGCCGGTTTCATCGTCGCGTAGATCGATCGCTGCACCAAGCGCTTGCAGCGTGTCTTGATAACTGCTCTCGATCTGCTCAACGGCGCCTTGCAATTGTGCCGTACGCTCCACGACCATTTCTTCAAGATGTTGGCGGTAATGTTCGACTTGTTTTTCGAGTTCCCGCTTGTGCAGTGCGCTCTCGATGCTTGCCAGGACGGCGCTGTCAAGGAGAGGTTTGACGAGATAATCGTCAGCGCCGCTGCGCATCGCCCGCACTCCCACATCCACATCATCTACGCCCGTGGTGACCAAAAACGCCACGTGCGGATAGCAGCGGCGCACTTCGGCTAGCAGCTCCATACCGCTGATGCCAGGCATCTGCAGGTCGGAAATGACTGCGTCGAATTGCCCGCGTTGCAGAGCCACGAGCGCTTCCTCGCCACTGCCGGCGGTGGTGCACTGAAACGCGGGTGGTCCGAGGATGAGGGAAAGGAGTTTGCAGGCAGCAGATTCGTCGTCGACGACAAGAACGCGTGCAGGAGGCTGGCAAGCTGGTGGAACCTCGGTGACACTTCCATCCGTTCCTCCCCTAAGAATTTGATCAACATTGGTCCTCAGAATGGTTACCTCACTTTTTATTGCAACACCCAGGGCCCGGTCTTCTCCAGGAAGCGGCATCCATAGTGCCGAACGGGCGGGTTCTTCGCGCTCGCATGAACAATTTTCGCTTTGCCCACGTAGTCTTCCCCCGCGCTCGTGAGATAAACGCCTAAAATGGAATTGACTGGGAGATCAGCGGCGCAGCCACACAGGAAGCCGCTCAAACTCACGTTCTCGGTAGTCGCGATCTCTTCAAACTTCTTCCCCTGACTGTCGGTGCCCCGCAGCTTCAGGGCGATGCGCAACCGCACTCGCACCTCGGCGCGGGGAATGTACCGGCCATTCTTGGCGATTTGCAGTAAGCATGCCCGCAGCGCTTCGAAGTCGATCGGCTTCTCGAAATACCCGGCTGCGCCGAGTTGCTTGCAATGCTCTTTTGTTTGTCCACCTGCCTCACCGCTCACGATAATCACCGGGATCTTCTGAGTGAGGCTGAGTGCGGTAAACCTCTGAAGGAGTTCGTACCCGGAGTATTTGGGCATGCGAAGATCCAACAAGATGGCGTCGGGCTTGTGCTCGAGCGCGAGAGCCAAACCCTGTTCCGGCTCGCCCGAGTCGATGACTTCAAAGGCGTCGCTTAGCTCAAGGCGCATCAGACGTCGTAAGGCTTCATCATCGTCCACCAGCAATACCTTTCCCATCGCCAAGTTCCTCCTACTGACCGGAGCGGACATTGCTCCCCGCAAGTTCAATCGCAAGTTTCATTGGGGACGACGGCTGCTTCCCGCCATCGAGCACCTCACGGACTTTCCGGATAAGAACCTCTTCCGTGAATGGTTTGTGCAGAAGGTTGGTTCCAGGCTCCAGAACTCCGTGGCCTGCAATAAAACTGTCGGTATAGCCCGACATGTAAAGCACCTTCATCCCTGGCTGGCGCGGCGACAATTTCTCTGCCAGAACGCGGCCGTTCATGCCTGGCATCACCACATCAGTCAGCAGAAGATCAAAAGTGCTTCCATGCCGTGTTGCGATTTCCAGTGCCTCTTCGCCGCTTTGTGCCGACAGCACCCGGAATCCTGCTGATTCAAGATTGCTTTGCGCAAGTTTTCGCAACGACTCGGAGTCTTCCGCCAACAAGATACTTTCCGTACCACGCAGGTTTTCTGCGAGGTCGACTTTCTGTTCCGCCGCTGCTGGTTGGCCTTCGTGACGCGGCAGGTAGATTTGAAAAGACGATCCCTTCCCCAGGGAACTCTCCACCCAGATATATCCGTTGCTCTGTTTCACAATGCCGTACACAGTCGCAAGTCCAAGTCCCGTTCCTTTGCCCCGTTCTTTGGTGGTGAAGAATGGCTCAAACATATGCGCGAGTGTTCCGGCGTCCATGCCTGTTCCTGTGTCGGTGACCGCCAACATCACATAGTCCCCGGCCTTTGAACCCGGATGGTTCCGCGTGTACATTTGATCAAGCACCGCGTTGGCCGTCTGGACCTTCAGTTTGCCGCCATCCGGCATCGCGTCGCGGGCGTTGACAGCCAGGTTCATGATGACTTGTTCGATCTGGCCCTGGTCCGCTTTCACGCTTCCCAACTCGGGATCCAGCTCAAGGGAAACTTCAATATCCTCGCCCAGCAGTCGCGGAAGCATTCTTTCCATATCGGAGGCCAGTGCGTTGAGACTGAGTACGGCGGGCGTCAAGACTTGCTGTCGGCTGAACGCCAGCAACTGTTTTGTCAATGAAGCGGCCCGCTCTCCCGCCTTTTCGATTTCCATCGCATGCTCGCATAGGGCAGAGTTTCCGCCCAACTGGCGCTTCAGCACTCGGCTGTAGCCGATAATCACACCGAGATGATTGTTGAAGTCGTGTGCGATGCCCCCCGAAAGGCGCCCAATCGCTTCCATCTTTTGTGCCGTTCTCAGTTGGCGTTCGAGCACTCGTTTTTCTGTTACATCCTCTGCAAACACCTCAAAATAAGCGGGGGCTCCGTTTTCATCGTTGACGCGGCGTCCCGAACACCGCACGGTAATTGGCGTTTCATCTTGTTTCTTCCACTCCATCTCCATGTCTTTGATCTCTTCAGTGCGGCTCAGGAGTTCGACAAGCCGCCGGTATTCGCCGTCGTGCCGGAAGATCTCCGTTGCCAGATCTCTTCTCAAAAGCTCCTCCTCCAGCTCGTAGCCCAGCATTTTCTGGAGCGCCGGATTGACTTGCAGAAATCGACCGGTGACGCTGGCGCGATATATTCCGTAGGGCGCGTGTTCCACCACCGAGCGAAAATCCGCTTCCGAGCGGCGCAGCGCTTCCTCAGCTCTCTTGCGCTCCGTGACATTGCGGTTCACGATCACCAGTTTTTCCGGCTGCCCATTTGCGTCGTGAGTGACGCTCGAAGTGGATTCCAACACCAGCCAGTTGCCGTTCTTGTGGCGAAGACGGTACTCCAGCGTTTTTCCAACCCCTGAGCGCCGCGCATCCTCGGCGGCGCTCTCGACGCGCGCACGGTCATCGGGGTGAATCTGCTCAAAAGCGGATGAAGCCTGCAGTTCTTCGGGCGAATAGCCCAACACCTTTTGGTAAGAAAGACTGTTGAAAATCCGCTTCCCATCCATGTCCACGATCGCGATCATGTCGGCGGCGTTTTCACTGATCAGGTGGAACAGTTCTTCGCGTGCCACCAGTTCTTTGCGGATCCGGTGGATCAGGAGATGCTGATAGATGGTGTAGAGATCGAAAAGAAAAATCAGGCCCACTAGCCCTCGGATGGCCTGCGGAAACACAGGTTGCGAGTAGAAGTCTTGATGAAAGGTCGTGCTGGGAATAAGAAATGATGCCAGCCCAATCGTCAGGAGTAGAGTAATGACAATTGCCGCGGCCCATAGCCACCACTCCTGCCGTTCAAGCCGCCGGAAATTCACCCGAATGGCGCTCGGATGTGCGTCTCTCGGATAGTCCACAGATCTTTGTTGACGCAGTCGCAAGAATCACCTATGGGAGTCCACCGTTTCGCGCAGGCCGCGAATTTTGTCGTGGCTGACGCCTGCGTCCAGCGTGATCCGTTTAAGCTTCCAGTCTGTTTCTGCACGAAGGCAACCATGCGACTTCCGTCTTTTCGTCGTTGGTCGCACGTAGTATGTTGAAATTTCAGACGATACTGCGTTGGAAAAAGAATGAATATTAGGAGGGCGAGCCCATGCTGTGCCATCAGCAACCGAAAGTCTCTTTCTGGAACAGGCCGCAGAAAGAGGCCCTTTCTTAGAGCTGGTGATTCACCGGGATGTACCTTAGCCGCGGGAAAATCCACGGCGCCGATCTCACGGATCAGCAAATCGAGCCGGTGACTTCTGTTTGGTTGGTAGCGGTGTGAGGCAACCTTCGTCCGGACAGTTTCATCCATGAGTTCAGTTCTTTTCCAGGTGCAGGGAAAGATGCGCAGTACTACTCCCATGGCCGTGTCGCTTCTTGCGTTGCTCGCTGTCGCGCGGGCCTTTGCAAACCCTCAGGAAAGCGATTCCAGCAGTGCAAGCGGAACCGCCACATCTTACGGCCTGCCACCCCACTCCATCATCGGCGAAATCAAATTCGTGGGACTTCATCGCATCGCAGCGGAAGCGGCAAAGTCGCGACTCGCTGTTCATCCCGGCGACGAGTTCGACTCGGCGCGAATCGCGGCAGCTGTTCGCGCCCTGGGCCGCGCAGGTTGGTTCGAGGACGTTTTTGTGCAGGCGGAGAACCCGGATCCAAGCCCCGAATCTGCTCTCGGCGTTCGGCAATTTCAACTCCAATTCCATGTCAGGGAGTTTCCATTCCTAACTGGAGTGGCATTCAGCGGATCGAAAAGTTTGTCGCAGCAACAAATCAAGAAACTTCTCGATGACAGAAAACTATCACCGCAGGTAGGAGCGCCAGCTGACCCGGTCAAGCTGCATCGCATTGCGCTTGCGATTCAATCGGAACTCGCCGCGGTGGGACATCCAGAGGCTCAAGCACTCATTAAACAGGAGAAACTTCCCGGCCAGAGAGTCAAAGTCGAGTTTCAGGTACGCGACGGGCCACGCTTGCCTGTCGTGCGGGTTAGTTTCTCAGGCCATCCGGAGATTTCTGACAAAGTCCTGCAAAAACAAATGCACCAGGTTTCTCCGAATGCCTGGTTTTCCGGATTGCGGGACAAAAATGTCTACACGCGGGAAAAAGGCGAAGAAGATCGCGTCAATGTGCTTACCTACTTGCAGAATCACGGATTCCCGCAAGCGCGCGTGGGCACCCCGCAGGTTGCGCTAGTAAATGCTTTTTCCAGTCCCTCCTCCCGCTTGCATTACCGTCCTGTTCAATCCGGCCTGAGTGTTGGCATGCCGGTAGAGGCAGGCACCTTCTACACCTTCGGTCCTACGGAACTGAGCCCGTCTCTACGGCAGCAGTTGAACGCGGCAAAGAAAAGCGATCCGATCTCGTCGGATGTTGCTCCCGGGCGTCCATTCTCCGAACACGCCGTCGAATCTCTGCGCCGCGACTGGGAAATACGACTCCACCGAGGCGCACAGCGAAAAAAAGGCGGCGCGGATTATCGATTGCGAGCCAATCCAACCTTCGACGCCTCGACGCATATCGCATCCGTAAAGTTTGAATTCGACTCCATGCCTGCCTACACCGTGGGGCGAATCGAATTCCGCGGCAACCAGCGCTTCCCAGATCGATACCTTCGCCGTCGCATCCCCCTGAGTGAAGGTCAACCTCTCGACGAATACACAATCGAAGCAGGCCTGGCACGCCTTTCACGAACGGGATATTTCCAACCGTTCAAAAAAGAAGATGTTCAAATCGAGACTCATGAAGCGAACCGCACAGCCGATGTAACCATCCACCTTCATGAAAAAGGCAAACAGCGCATCGCATTTTCCGGCGGACGCCAACAATTCGGAAGCACGTTGGGAATTGCTTACACCGTTTTCAACCTGCTTGGCTTGGACGAATTTCTTTCCACCCAGATCGACGGTGGGCCGGAGTCGTTGCAGTTAGCCATTGGATTCGCGAAGGAAGGCCTTCTTGGTTCGAGAGGTACCCTAGCGCTCTCCGCTTTTGATACATTTCTTCGGCCGCGTTTGACACCGGGCGTGAAGGGACCATTCCTGCGGTCGCAGACCGGGGGTGTAAGCCTCGGATGGAGTTACGCGCCGTCTGATGCAGACGCTATCGGAATCAACTTCGGAATGTCGCGCACTCTCACGGAGTATATAGTCAATCAGCCCTCAAGCACCGCAGCTCCCCAAATTACCGATCTGCGAAGCAAGACTTCCAGCCACTCCCTGGGAATTGGGTGGACGCACGACGTTGGAGAACAAAGAGTGCAGGTGGCCGATTCGGTATCAGGAGGCTTGCTCGGAGGCAGTGAGAGCCTGATGAAATCGAAGGTGGAATACGGCCAGATCTTCCCGGACGAGGTTTTCCATCACCATAATGCATTGGCCTTCCGGACAACGGTTAGCGCGTCGGGCAGCTACAAAGGGGGTATGCCACTGTACGCGCGCTTTTTCTCCGGTGATGATCTGGTGCGGGGATTGCGTCCAGGAGAGCTCGGACCGTACCAGACACTTGCCACAGTCTCCCCTTCCGGTGTGACGACATACTCAGCGGTGCCCACCGGGGCAAACCTCATAGCCGCTTCAAATCTGGAGTACCGTTTCCCCCTGCGGCCCGGAGTTGAAGGAGCGACATTCTTCGATGCCGGCTCCGGGTTCTTGCTTCCGAATTGGCTGGGGCCAACGCGCCCATCCTTAATCAATTCCACCAACGGATTGTTTCATGGCACAACAGGCTTCGAGCTCCGCTGGAATCTGCCTGTCGTCGGCACACCTGTGCGCATAAATTATTCCTTCAATATCCTCCGATTGAACCGCGCTCTCCTGATGCCGGATGGTTCAACCTTTCGTTTGCGCGATCACCTGGGCGCGCTGGGGTGGGGACTCGGGCCGTTATTCTGAGTGATGGATCTGTGTGTCGCGGTGAGTTTCTCAAGCGGAAACAGGAGCGGCCGCCCTAAGCCATTGCTCCATCTGGCTGTGGTTTACCAGCCCGGCCTGCTGCATCACTAAACGGCCACCGGAGAAGACCGCAAAGTTCGGTATCCCGCGAACCTGGAAGCGTCCGGCTAGTTGTGGGTATTGTTCCGTATCAACTTTCAGCACTACAGCCTTGCCTGCCATGTCAGACGCCGTTTTCGCTACTTCAGGGGTCGCCATGCGGCAGGGCCCACACCACTCCGCCCAGAAATCCACGAGAATGGGAACGGGAGTGCTTTGAATGACCTCATCGAACAATTCAATGTCGACTGCCAGCGGGTCAGCGATGGGCGGTAAAGCCGATTTGCAATTTCCGCAACGGCCAGTGCTGGCAAGATATTTTGCTGGGATGCGGTTCTTCTGTCCGCAATTGCTGCAGATACGGATGACCGGCATAGTGGACCTCCAAGACTGCTGAATAAAACTGCCCTGAACGCTACCTTTGCACGGCAGTGATGTAAGCTCAGAATGTTCGCCATGTAAAAAAGAACGCAGACCATGCTAGTGTGGATCTGCCAAAGATATTCTTAATCCAGCTCGGCTAGTCTGGCCCGGACCAAATCCTTCACTAATTCTCTATCGATTTCCCAATCGACAGGGATCTGAAAGCAGTTCTTAAAGAGGACAAACTTCCCCAACCTCACTTTAAGGTCTTCAATTACACGAGAACTCCAGGGTGAAAATGTTAGATGATGCTTGTAGGCACAAACGCCAACTACATACTTCCCATTCCGGTGGATGGTAGGTACGTTCCAGGAAATTTTGGACTCTAGTTCCGGAAACTGGGTAAGAATCAAATCAATTAGAGACCTGAGGGTACTTTCTTTCGTGGGGTCCAGTGAGCCTAAATATTCCTCAACGGAATTGAATTTTGGTCGCCTCCGCGAGCGTGGTTGGCGCTTCGTTTTGCGATCCCCTCGATTCACGACTTTGAGCCCCCTTAGGCGGCCAGTTGGGCGTTTCTATCCCGAATTGCTGGGTGTATGAGGCAGGTGCCGAAGCTCTTCCCCTATGGGAGGAGATATCGCCGGGACCTGCGATGAAGCTAGTCGGCCCTCTTGCTGCTTGCTCGCCGGGGCTTCGGCTTGCTCTTGCCCTTGAGATTGAGCGCCACTGCAGCGCGGATGAGATCCCTCAAGGCCGCCTCATCGACTTTTTCGCCTTCGTGGATGTCGATGGCGCGCCTTACCTTCCCGTCGAGGCTGGAGTTGAATAGACCTGAAGGGTCCTTCAACGCAGCTCCCTTGGCAAATGTCATCTTGACGACTTTCTTGTACGTCTCTCCCGTGCAGACGATGCCGCCGTGGGACCAGACGGGAGTCCCCATCCACTTCCACTCTTCGGCGATCTCCGGGTCTGCCTCGTGTATGATTTCGCGCACTTTCGCGAGGGTCGTCCCGCGCCAGTCTCCAAGTTCCTTGATCTTGTCGTCGATCGATGCAGAGGCAGATTCAGATTCCATCGGAACGGGCTTTTTCATGTACACCTCCGATTGAGCTCAGGTCAGCTTGTCGAAAAAGAGATAAAGCGCGGCAATCCGGCCGTCCCGCGCAATGATGAAATCAGTCCCGGCGTAAGCTGGCGCCTCACCGGGGCGGCCCGATACCCATTGGACGCGTCCGCTATTGCCCAATTCCTCGGGCTCGGCAATTGGCTGATATCGAAAGTCAGGGTGAGTAGCCCTGATTGCGCCCGCGATGCGATCGATCTCGTCGCGGCCACGATAGGCTACCTTGCTGGGGTCGTAGAATACGCCGTCTTCAGTGTAGAGCTCGTCGATGGCCGCGCGGCGTCGCGCGGGGTCGTTTTCACCAAAGACGTCTTGAAGATTGCGGGTCAGCAAGGTCGCTATGCTGTGTGACACGGCTGTCTCCTCTCGGTGCTATTCCACCGGGACTAAGCTCTTCGCTTGCCCTTCCAATTCTCGCACCTAAATTAGCTGGGCTCAGCGTAACCTGCAACCTACGCAAGGGGAGCCTGTTCTGGTTCGATGACGGTTCGGAAAGATGGTGGCAACCCGTGTGCGGCTAGGGGTTACCTGCAGCATCTTGTTGGGCCGGTCGTTTCGAGAAAAGTCGTCGCACGACATGGCCTTTCCACATCCACAATCCGATGAGACTATTTGCCCTTTTATATAAACAATGTTCAGTAGAATGTATCTATATCAATAGACTTGCATCAATAAAGAACGGAAGAGAGGCACACTGCAAATGGAACGCACAAATAAGAAGCTGATCGCCGTGGTGGGCGCAACAGGACAGCAGGGCGTGCACGGCCCTCTTTCGGGCGTAAGACACATCAAAATGTCCACCGTAGCAACAGTCGGGTGAACATCACCAGAAGAGCAAAAGTACTCAGAGACAATCCGTAGATTGCAAAGAACCACAGAAGTCGTCGCTTCCGAGTCGTCACGCTTCCCATCCCTGCTCAGGCGTTTTGCCCCGGAAAATCCAATACGCAAGTGCGGAATACGTGAGGACCATTGGCGTGACGAAGGCGGCGCCCACCAACACCAAAGTTTGGCTTGTGGAAGATGATGCTGCTTCCCACAGAGTGACACTGAACGGAACGATATCCGGAAATGCAATCAAAGCGATACCCGAAATACCTACAACAAAAAGGAACAGGCCTAGAAGGAACGGCAATGCGGGTCTAGCTTTCTCGGTCATCGTCGTCAATACGCCCGAGGCAATAACAAACAAGTCCACAAGGCATGCAAGAGTGATTCCGTGTGAGGCCCACTTCGAGTGGATGCTTGGTTGGATTTTGACCGCATAGATACAAGCTATGCCGAACAGGATGGCAAAAAGCGGCGCCGAAACACGGATGGAGCGATTTGCAAAAGTTTGTAGTGACAGTTTTGATTTCAGTTTGAGCCATCCTCCTCCCAGTACGGCGTAGCCGAATGGGAGAGCGAGGCCGCTGATGATAGGCAGAGGATGAACGACGTCTAGAACACTTCCCGCGAAATGCTGATTCTGGACTTTCACTCCTTGCATCAGGCCACCCAAAACGAGTCCCTGCATGAATGCAGCGACGAGCGAGCCAACTGCAAATGCAACATCCCATTTACGACGATGCTGCTTCGACTGCACGCGGAACTCAAATGAGACACCGCGAAATCCCAATGCAAGCAACATAAGGATGATTGGAAGATAGAACGCTGGTAACAAAATCGAATATGCGACGGGAAATGCGGCAAGCAAGGTTACGCCGGCCATGATGATCCAAGTCTCGTTGCCATCCCAAGTCGGGGTAATCGAATCCACCATATGGTCGCGAGACGCCGTCTCGGGCTGAAATAGGAGCAATATGCCGACCCCCAAATCAAATCCGTCCAGGATCACGTAAAGAGTGAGTGCCAACGCCAGGAAACAAGCCGAGACTAGTGGGAGATCCATTTCTTCAACTCCTTTGCGTGATATTGCTATTCACTAGTCGTTCCGGGCTGTCCAGCACGTACGGACGGAACGCGTTCTTTACAGAGCCCGAGGCTTCTGCATGCGGGGGAACTCCAGCGGGGCCACGGCGAATAATGCGAAATGCAAAAACCAGGAAGGCGGTTATGAAGACTGCATAAACGCAAACAAATGCGATCAGAGTCGACAAGAGCGCCTGAGCTGGCACAGGAGAGATTGCGTCCACCGTTCTCAATATGCCGTAAATAACCCAGGGCTGCCGTCCAGTCTCCGCAACATACCAGCCAGCCAACGTCGCAATAATGCCGGACGGTGTCATGAATACCAAAATCCACAGGAACCAGCGGGAACTGAAGAGTTTTCCGCGGAAGCGCAACCATAGTGATGCAACTCCGACAGCAAACATGACCATGGCCAAGCCATACATGATGCGAAAGGCGTAGAACACCATTCCCATTCTGGGCTGAAGGTCGCGTGGCGTATTCCTCAATCCTTCGACGCGCCCAGCGAGACTGTGGGTCAACCAGATGCTTCCGAGGTACGGTATTCCCAATTGGAAGCGATTTCGTTGATTGTTTTGGTCGGGGACTATGAACCAATAATATGGTGCTGGTGACTGCGATTGCTTTTCCCAGAAGCCCTCTGCGGCCTGCATTTTCGACGGTTGATACTTGAGCATGGTGCCGTAAAGAATGTCTCCGATGAAGACCTGT
>Ga0210402_10000033_pt1 | contig 127285 bp, 122 predicted proteins | sample IncBWC7MmetaG_FD_161055 | JGI IMG/M metagenome (GOLD analysis project Ga0210402, IMG submission 161055) | Forest soil microbial communities from Barre Woods Harvard Forest LTER site, Petersham, Massachusetts, United States - Inc-BW-C-7-M | ecosystem: Environmental > Terrestrial > Soil >...
GAAGGTCACTTGGCCTTGGTGTAGGAAGTTCGTAGCATGACCATGAACACCGAGAACCGACTCATGCACGGCATCGCCGTCGCGATCCTTACAGAGGATCGCGAACAATCCGTCGTCCTGAACACCCGGGTCGAAACCACACACATGGCACGGACCGTGCTCAGCCATGTGGGATTCCCCGCGAGTTCCAGCGACGCGGTGGTTCGCCAGGTGCTCGATCAGCGGGCAGAAATTGTGCTGGTGGATATTGATCCCAAGAATCCTCAGCGCGCCATCCGTGCCATTGAAATGATTCATGCCGCCGCCGGCGACGTTACGATTTTCGCCATCGGCGACATGAACCAGCCGGCAAATATTGTTTCCGCGATGCGGGCGGGCGCTCGTGAGTTCCTCGACCGCGGCTCCAATCGCGAGTCGATGATTGAAGCCTTTACCCGTTTCACCGCTTCTTTAAGCCGTGCACAACGCAGTGCGGGCAAGGCTCGGGTCTTTACATTTCTGAACGCCAAGGGTGGAGTGGGCTGCACCACCACGGCCGTGAATACAGCCGTCGCATTGGAACAGGCGCATGGGCGTGTGGTGCTGGTGGATCTGGCGCCCATCGGACATGCTGCCCTGCAATTGAACCTGCGGCCTCAGTTTACCGTCATCGACGCCTTGCAGAATCTGCACCGCATGGATGTGTCCCTGCTGGAAGGCCTGATGACACACCATCGGACCGGCCTGCATTTGCTGGCGGGCGCGCAACAACCGCACAATGCAGTCCCAACGGCAACGGAACTCGCGCGACTCTTCGATCTGCTAGTCAGCCAATACAACTTCGTCGTGGTGGATTGCTCGGGCCGCGTCGACTCGACCATGCAGATGGTGTGCGATCTCTCGAACGCCGTCCTGATGGTCGCGCAGACCGATGTAGTCTCGCTCTGGAGCGCGGGCCGGGTGCAGGCCTTCCTGCAAGAAGGAGCCGGACGCGATCGTCTGCGAATCGTGCTGAACCGCTACAAAAAGATTCCTGGATTCACCGAAGAAGACGTGGAAAAAGCCACCAACTGCAAGGTGCTCTGGAAGATTCCCAACAATTTTCAGGTCGTCGGACCCGCCATCGACAAAGGCAGTCCCGTGGCGTTGCAGGATGGAGAAATCAGCCGTTCCTACCAGGGACTGGCCGCCGAACTCGCCGGCGCTGCATCTGCCGGGGATGGCGTCCTGTCACTCGTATATGGTCACGACAAAGGCGAGGCCACGAAACGTCCCGCCGGCCGCCTGGTCGTTTCGCCGATGCGCGCCGGGCAGTAAGCCTGTTGTGTTCCCGCTGTGTTGGACCACCTGCGAGTCACAGCTTTAATATTTGGGCATGGTCGGATCGATCTTGTCTGCCCATGCCAAAATCCCGCCTGTCAGGTTGTGGACTTTTTTGAATCCGGCCTGTCGCAGGAATGTGACTGCCTTGCCGCTGCGTACGCCGGAGCGGCAATGCGCGACAATCTCGCGGCTGGAATCAAGTTCGTGGACGCGCTTGGGCAAGTCGCCGAGCGGAATGAGATGCCCGTTGAGGTTGCAGATCTGATATTCGTGCGGCTCGCGGACGTCAAGAATGAAGAGGTCCTTCTTCGCGTCGAGCTGCTGCTTGAGTTCTTCCACGGTGATGGCAGGCACGTCGGTAGACACGGTCTCTTCCTCGCCCCGGATTCCGCAAAATTCGTTGTAGTCGATCAACTCTTTGATCGTCGGATTCTTGCCGCATGCCGGGCAATCCGGATTCTTGCGGAGCTTGAGTTCTCGGAATTTCATGCCGAGCGCGTCGACCAGTAAGAGACGGCCGACCAGCGGATCGCCCTGGCCGAGAATCAGCTTGATCGTCTCGGTGGCCTGAATGACGCCCACCAGGCCGGGAAGAATGCCCAGCACTCCGCCTTCGGCGCAGGACGGAACCAGTCCCGGCGGTGGCGGTTCGGGATACAGGCAGCGATAGCATGGACCGTCCTCGGTGGCAAACACGCTGGCTTGGCCTTCAAAGCGGAAAATCGATCCGTAAACGTTGGGTTTGCCGGTCAGCACGCAGGCATCGTTGACGAGATAGCGGGTAGGAAAGTTGTCCGTACCGTCGGCGATGATGTCGAATTCGCGGAACAATTCGAGCGCGTTGGCGCTACTCAGGCGGGTGTCAAACGGGCGCAGATTGATGTAGGGGTTAATCGCCCTGAGCTTGTCGACGGCGGAGTCCAGTTTCTTGCGGCCCACGTCAGCGGTGGTATGGATAATCTGGCGCTGGAGGTTCGTGTAGTCGACAACGTCGAAGTCCACGATCCCGAGCGTGCCGACGCCCGCGGCGGTTAGATACAAAGCCAGGGGCGATCCCAGGCCGCCCGCGCCGATACACAACACTTTCGCGGCCTTCAGCTTCTGCTGACCCTCCATGCCGACCTCGGGCATGATCAGATGGCGCGAGTAACGCAGGATTTCGTCGTTGCTTAAAACGGCTTCGGGTTTGGCTTCGGTCAGCGTGGCCATAAATTCCTCGATTGAAGTTTACTTGGTTTCGACAGCAGACGGGCGACTAGCGACAACAGCGGGTGGCGCGGGTCATTCGGCAATGCGGGACGCAGGTCATGTCTTAACAGTTACTTAGCGGCCGCCGGCGATCGACGGCACAATCGAAATGGTATCACCCTCTTTGATCGCGGTGGCTTCTTTGTCGAGATAGCGCATATCCTCGTCGTTCACGTAGACATTCACAAACGCGCGCAGTTTGTCGTCGTCGGTGTAGAGATGGCGCTTCAACTCGGGATGTTGCGCGATCAGGCCGGCGAGGGCCTCGCCCACGTTCTTTGCGGAGACCTCAACCGTCGGCTGCTTGCCAACATATTGGCGGAGAGGTCCGGGGATCTGAATCTGGGGCATATGGATACAGAGATGCTTTCGTACTGGGCCAGGATTCAGCGTGTAAACGATTTCCCGTGTGAAATTGGATGTTGCCGGAGAGAACTAGGCTGTTTCAATCGTTTCGTCCACAAAACTCTTGCCGTCTTCGTCCACGCCGTTCAACTGAAACGCATTCGTCACCACCGCCTTCCCCTTCTCCACGCTGGTAATCACGTACGAGCATCCAAACCAGTGTGCCTCGGCCAGGTCCGTGCTGGACCACCGCGCCGGATGGTCGGGATGGGAGTGATAGAACCCGACGATATCCTCACCGCGTGCGCGGCCTTCGCGCTGGATTCGGATCAGCTCTTTCGGGTCGATGTTGTAGCGGTTGTGCGGTGAGTCGTCCCGGGTATTGCCGGCGCGGGCGATGCTGGTCACAGTCTTCGATCCGTCGTCGCCAAAGTGTCCCAGCAGCACGCCGCAGCACTCGTGCGGATACGTCTCTTCTCCGTGCTGGCGGAGCGAGGCGTAGAGGTCGCTGGGAATAGTCAACATTTCTTGAAAGCCATTTCACCACAAAGGCGCAGAGGAAATCGGAAAAGGATCTTATTTGTTTCTCGGTGTCTCTGTGGTGATTGCAGTTGTTACCCCTCGTTCCAGAATCTCTCGCTCAAATATTTCTCACCCGAGTCGCACAGGACAGTCACGATCACGGCAGACTGCTGCTTCTTAAGTTCGCCCGCGACTTTCAGACTCCCTACGATCCCGGCTGCGGCCGATACGCCGATCAGCAGCCCGGCTTCGCGGGCCAAGCGGCGCGCCATGGCGTGAGCATCTTCGGTGTGGACTTCAAGCTGCTCGTCGGCCAGCGTCGGATCGTAGATACCCGGCACTAGAGTGGATCCCAAATGCTTGGTGCCTTCGATGCCATGGAACGGCGAGTCCGGCTGCAACGAGATGCATCTGATAATCGGATTCAATTCCTTCAACCGCCGCGTGGTTCCAACAAACGTTCCGGTCGTTCCCATCATTGCAACAAAGTGCGTGATGCGGCCGTCAGTCTGACGCCAGATTTCGTTGGCTGTCGTGTTGTAGTGTGCGCGCCAGTTCGCGTCGTTGGAATACTGATCGCCGTAGAAATATTGATCCGGATGTTTCTCCGCGAGCTCGTGAGCGACGCGAGTCGCTCCGTCCGAACCTTCGCCGGCGTCGGTGAAGATGATATTTGCGCCGTATGCCTGTAGAATGCGCTTGCGCTCGGGAGAAACGTTTTCCGGGACGCAGAGCGTGACCGGAAATCCGAGGGCAGCTCCGAGCATGGAGTAAGCGATTCCGGTGTTTCCGCTGGTCGAATCGAGAAGAGTTTTTCCCGGAGACAGTTTCCCAGTGCGGCGCGCTTCCGTTACGATGCTGGCGGCGGTGCGATCCTTGACTGAACCGCCCGGGTTGTACCATTCGGCCTTTCCGTAGAGCTCGACCGCAGGTAGATCGCCGGTAAGCGAATCGAGGCGCAACAGCGGCGTGTTGCCAATGCGCTCGAGCAATCGCTCTCCGGCAGGGCGCACCCCAGCGGCACCTGCGGGCCGCGGAACCGGGTTGGGGGTGGCTGCTGTCACGTGAAAACGCCTAATGACTACGGTAATGTGCCTGCAATCTTGAAAAGGTATATCTATACTACGACGTTGGATTCGCTGGGTCGAAGTTCGGTTTCATGAAATCCAGCCAAGCATCCTGAAGCCCGTGGCCGCATCTAAACTCGCAAGGAAGAATTGAAAGAGAAGAAATGGCAACCAAAGTAGAAGAACGAACTTACGAAGACGCAGTCAGTTGGCTGCGCGAACATGGCTTTGACCTGATCGAAGCGCCGGGCACGCAGAGCCGCGTGTTCGCCAGAAAGTACAACGTGTCGGCGGCGATCCAGAAGACCGACGATGGAGGCGCGAAGATTTTTGCCTATCCCGGATACGTCGTCGGAACCGAAATCTCGAAACTGGTCAACAAGGGCTATCAACAGTTCCTGAAGACCAGCAAGACCGAAGTGCCGGCCAGCGCCGACCACTTGAAGGCCCTGCACCAGTACTCGGAAGAACTGAAAGAGGCCCTCGGCACGCCCAGCCTCTACAACGAATCTTTGGGGACAGTCAGCGAGTCCTACCAGTACGACCGCGTTAAAGATCGCGACAAACTTGAAGTCGAGCGTCCGAAGCGTCCCTGGCAAGCTGTGAAGGTGAAAGCGGCCGTGAAGAAGAACCGGGCGTAAGTCCTCGAGTTGTGGTTCGAACAAGAAGCGCACGTGTCGGTCCACAAAGTGTTCTCCCCACACTACACTGGTCATCTTCGGAGGACACATGAAGATAACCGGCTATAGCGTGGCTCTTGTTTTGCTTTGTAGCGTACTCGCCTGGAGCGCACCGCCTCCTTCGTCCGAAGCAATCCGGCACGTGATCGACGAGCAGCAGCAAGCCTGGAACCGCGGCGATCTGGAAGGGTTCATGGCTGGCTACTGGAATTCGCCAGACCTGACATTCTTCTCCGGAGCGCACGAAACTCACGGCTGGCAGGCCGCGCTTGATCGTTACAAGAAGAACTATCAGGGCGACGGCCACGAGATGGGCAAACTCGAATTCGCGAACCTGCGAATCGAGACGCTAGGCTCAGACGCCGCCTTCGTCCGCGGCGAATTCCATCTCACGATGTCCGACGGCAAAACTCCACACGGCTTGTTCACGCTGATCTTCAGAAAATTCCCTGAAGGCTGGAAGATCGTTCACGACCACTCGGCGGGCGAGTAAGAGCGAGGTTAGAGTTGACGGGCATTAAAACCGCAGAGATCGCAGAGCCCGCGGAGAAATACAGGCGCTCAGTGCGCGTAAGACCCGAATTTCTCGGCGTCCTCTGCGATCTTTGCGGTTCAATGCTTTACGGGTGCGGCCACTTCGCCAGGATCGCGCCCATGGCCATGTAGCAAACGAGTTGATATCCGGTGTTGATTAGGAATAGCTTCATCGGTTGTCTGGTGAACAGCGCGCCCGTCAACTGGACTGTCATCACAAAGCCCAGCCAGACGCCAACTCCAACTTTCATCCCATAAAGAATCGTGTTAACACTTGTCAGGTCGATGATCTTCGCCAGTACAACGGCCGAGAGCACCGTGGCGACAAACGTGATCCCATACATTTTGCCGGCGCCTTTTTGCATTTCGGCGAGTTTTGCTTTGTCGTCGGGGTCGTAGCCCATCAGCCGCATCCACGGACGCGCGAAGAGAACCGGCGAGTACCACAGGAAACCAATCACCATGGTGGCCACCGACGCCACCAGCACTCCCCAGATGTTAATTCCGCAGAACGTATCGGGCCCGATGAGCACGTTGTTGGCCTCCAAGACTACCCTGAATCGGATGGTAGTCCGGCTTGGGAGCAGAAGGAAGATGTAGGGGGTAACGAGCTGGGATCAGGCAGGTTAGCGGATGGCGCTACCGCTTCTGGCCTCGGTCCATCGCGGCATTAGCCAGGCGGTCCGCGTCGACGTTGTGCTCGCGCATGGCGTGACGAATTTCAAAGTGGTCGAGCTTGCGCACCAGTTGTTGCGCTTCGTCGAAGAGCCGGCGCAGGTCCGGGTTCTTCACCTTGTAGATGCCCTTCATCTGCCGAACCATCAACTCCGAATCGCTGACAACTTTCAGCGCCTTCACCCCGTTCGTGACGGCATAACGCAGCACTCCGAGCAATCCCTGATACTCGGCGTAGTTGTTGGTCTGGTGGCCCAGGTATTCGCTGAGTTCGGCGACCTTCTGGCCCGAGGCATCATGCACAACCACGCCGTAGCCGGCTGGACCAGGGTTGCCGCGAGCGCCGCCGTCGATGTGCGCCGTATGGGCGGGAGCGGAAGATTTTACGGGACTGGGAAAAAGATTGCCTGAACTGGAAGAATCAGAAGAGCGCGGAGTCATCGCTTGAGTTTACATCGTTGCGAAGTGGACCTTCCGATGTCTAGCGGCCTGTAGCCAGCCGAGTGGCCAATCGCTGCGGAAGGTTCGCGGCGAGAATTTTTTCCTGCGCTACTCGCAGGTTGTAAGGGATGCGGTAATAGTTGACGAGCCAGGCGTCGGTATCGAATACTGCGAAAGCTGCGCGCCAGTCACCGTCTCGCGGCTGGCCTACTGATCCCGGATTAATCAGGAAGCGCAGATTGCGGCGCAGCGGCCAATCGGAAGACTCGGGCTGGCCGACCGTGCGATACCCCGGACGATACGCCTCGCTGATCTCTCCCTGCGATACGAAGCCACCTTGCAGATGCGTATGTCCGAAGAACGTGACCGGGACTTCATCCGTCATAAGCGGCTCGATCGCGTCGCGGACGCTGACCACGTATTCATCTTCATCGAGCGCCGAGCCATGCACGAATTGCAGATCGGGCAGTTCCTCGATCTTTAATGGGCCCTGCGGCAATTTGCGAAGCCAGTCGAGATTATCTTTGGTGAGCTGGTCGCGCGTCCACAGTGTTGCCAGCCCAGCGGCTGCGTTGAATTCGGCCAGATCCATCAGTCCGCTGACGGCTTTGTCATGATTTCCGCGCACGAAAATCTTGCCGAGCGAACGGCAGCGCGTAATTACTTCATTCGGATTCGCGCCATAGCCAACCGTGTCCCCGAGATTTACGACGAGGTCACAGTTCGGAGCGGCTGCGAGGCAAGCCTCAAGCGCTTCAAGATTGCTATGTATATCGCTAAGGAGAAGGATGCGCACGGCAAAGCGGAGATTATAGCGTGATTGGAGAAAAGAGGTGACAGGTGACAGTTCTATCGATTCAGCACAGGACAGCGGGCGAAGTGCCCGGGACTCAGTTCGACCAAAGGCGGCATTTCGGTCTTGCAACCGGCGACGCGGTATTCACACCGGGGCTCGAAGGGACAGCCTGGCGGCAGTGCAGCTGCCGGCGGCACCGTACCGTCGATGGTCGCCAGCGGTTGAGCGCGGTCGGTGGCAAGCGTCGGAATCGCCCGGAGAAGTCCTCGCGTGTACGGATGAGCCGGCGCCTGGAAGATGTCAGCCTTGCTTCCGAGCTCGACCAGGCTCCCCGTGTACATGACAGCCACCCTGTCGGCAACGTGTGAAACCACCGCCAGGTCATGAGAAATAAAAAGCATGGCCAATCCAAACTTCTTGCGGAGGTCGTTCAGCAATCCGAGGATTTGCGCCTGAATGGTGACATCGAGCGCGGTGGTAGGCTCGTCGGCGATCAGCAGTTGCGGGCGGTTGACGATCGCCATGGCAATCATCACACGCTGGCGCATCCCTCCCGAAAGCTGGTGCGGATAGCTGCGAGCGCGCTGCTCGGGATCGGGAATCGCAACGTCGCGCATACCCTGGATCGCGCGCTGCCACGCTTCCGCCTTGGGCACTCGATTGTGAGCCAGCACGGCCTCGGCAATCTGATCGCCGACGCGCATCACCGGATTCAGGGCGGTCATCGGCTCTTGAAAGATCATCGCGATGTGGGAGCCACGCAGAGAGCGCAGCGATTCAGCAGGGAGTGAAAGAAGTCTGGACGGTTCACCCTTACCGTTCTGGAAAATAATGTCTCCGACCAGAGTTGCCGAGGGAGGAAGCAGTCCCATGATTGCAAGAGAAGTAATGGACTTTCCGGATCCGGACTCCCCAACCAACCCCAGGACTTCTCCAGGGGCAATGCTGAAGGTCAGGTCCCGGACGGCCGCGAACGTCGCGGGAGCGGGCGTCTTTTTGGCGGACAAGAGTGTCCGCCCTACATTCGGGAATTGGATGGTCAGATTACGAACGTCGAGCAATGGCGCCACGAAGGGTATGGTATCAGCGCCGCCAGCACAGGATGGTTGAACTAGTCACTGGACACTAGCCACTACCACTGACTTTCACTGTCCCAAAATCAACGGCAGCCCATTCTTCCCGCTCCCGATCACGACGATCTTTGCATTCGGGCTCTTCGCCAGGTTCTCCGTGGCTTCGATGCCCTTCCATTCGAGCAGTTGCGCACTGATGCCCTGCGCCACGATCCGCTGAAAGTCGCTGATACCTTGCGCTTCAATGCGCTTACGTTGCGCTTCCTGGGTTTCTTTTTGCAGGCGGAAGGTCATCGCCAACGCCTCCTGCTCCGCCTGCTGCTTCAGTTCGATCGACGCTCTCAGCGTGCTTGGAAGCTGAATATCGCGCAGCAAAATGCTTTCCACTATGACTCCACGCTGGCTGAGCAAATCGGTCAACTGGGCAACAATCTGCTTGGCCACCATTTCCCGCTCGCCCGAATAAAGAGCGTTTGCAGTGTGCGAGGCGGTGGCTTCCCGGATCGCTGACCGAAGATTGGGCTCAATCAATACTTGCACGTAGTTCTCTCCAATCGTCTGGTACACCTCGGCGGCTTTCTCGCGATTCAGGCGGTAGATCAGCGACGTGTCGAGGTTCATGACTAGTCCTTCGCTGGACGGTACGCTCGCAGTTTCCTTGAGTTCCTGAGTGCGGATCGACATCTCGTGATTGGTCTTGAGCGGATTGATGAAATGGATTCCTTCCGGTAGCACGTCGTGGCTCACCTTGCCAAACAGGGTCAGAACACCGACGGCGCCGGAGTCCACTCGCGTGACTGACGAGAACAGAAGAATCACCAGCACGAATCCAACAAACCCCAGCAGCAACAAGCGCAGGAGTCCGCCTCCCTGCACATTGATCAGGTTGCCCCGTGGAGGATCGAAGATTGTCATTGCACACTTCCTTTCAGTGAGAGTGTAGGCAACGTCAGACGGCGGCGTAAGTGTCAGATGGAGAACGGGAGGACGAGGCGCATGAACTCTTGTTGAGACGTGGCTTGCCGCGTCTTTGACCATGGATTTAAAACCCTCCGCCGCAGATTTTCACAGCCCGAATTTGCGTGCATTTCAGGGAACGGCGAGCCTCATCCGTTGAAAAGCGGCGAAATACAGCATGAACATTGACGATTCGAGATTCCTGTTGCTCGCGTTGCACTACTTCTGCGTCACCGGGCTGTGGACAGCGTGCACTTGATTGATCCGCAAGCACTTATTTCTTCACAAATTTCATTGACGCAAAATTTAAAAAGCGTAAAACCATAATCGTTCTTTGACACGTTCTGAAGTTTTCCCGGTTGGTGCAGCGTCCGGGGCTCAAGCGAAGTCACTCAAACAACCGCGAGGTGGGTTTGGGAGGGCGAGCAAGGGTCTATAGCTAAGCGCTGGTCGAGGCGAACAGGAGCCCATGTCGAAGGCAGGATAGAGTCCCGAGGCGTTGGACTGATTTATCCGGTTGGCGGTGAGCCCGGAGCCCGAGCAAGATCGGCGGAGAGAAAGCCTGCAAAGGCGCTTTCTGAATAAGGTCAGCAAGGGTCTAAACGCGAGCTACTGGCCGAGACGAATGAATCCAACACCACCTCGGGACTCTCTATGTTTGCCCCTCTCCGCACGTTTCCTCCATCAGCATCATGTTCCCACGTTGCTCCTGAACACTTTTTCTAATCCTGCAAATTACTGATTTAATTGAGATCTGGCAGAATTTTCCCCATCCGCCTCTAGATTGCTGCGCTGATCTATAGCATAGCATTGCATTCTATGCTATGCTATATGGACAGACAACGGGGGCTGAGAAGGAAGAGGATGAAGACGATGAGCAATGCTGACAAAATCCGGATTTACGGCAAAGAAAAATATGTCCTACCGGCGCGTCAACGGAAAGAGAAACGCTTTTCGATCAAGGTGGGTGACGTTGTTCGTGAGCTGGAGATGAATGGTCGCACCCCTGCAGTCTGCAGCGCCCTAAAGACCCGCGAGTTTCTTCAAAGTAACGACTTGAAGCTTGTAGACACAAGTGGCCCCAAGTCCGGACAAAGCACAACCGTCGTTTACACTTATGAATTTACCGGTATCAAGCAGTTGTCCCCACAAGTGGACGATTCTTGGAGCCGCTTGCGCGGCGCCCTGAAAGATGTCCTTGCCGAACTGGGCGGCGGCGAAGTCTATCTTCGGGCTGAGCGCAGCAAGTTCTACCCTACAAAAGGAGGGTGAGTGAGCCGAGTGTATTGGGACACGATGCTCTTCATCTATTGGCTGGAAGATCATCCGAAGTATGCGCCAAGAGTTGACGCGATTCACTCTCGAATGGATCAGCGCCACGACCAACTAATTACCGGTGCATTTACATTCGGAGAAGTGCTCGCCGGGGCTTACCGCAAAGGCACTCCACAACTGGCGGACGAGTCGCGTCGTTTGTTGCGGAAAGTAGTGGCCGAGGTCATACCATTTACGCTCGACACTGCCGACCGCTATGCGCAAATTCGAGGGACCCCTGGTATTGCTCCGGCAGATGCGATTCATTTGGCATCGGCCGCCCAGGCTGGCACTGATCTTTTCTTGACCAATGACAAAAGCTTGGTCGGGAAAATCGTGCCGGGGATTCAATTCATCGATTCTTTGGATACACAACTCTTCTGAGGTGCGGCATTTCACCGGCTCGCCGAATCCCGGCACGTATCCGTTTTCCTCTTGTTGTGTTCGATAAATTCGTACATCTACCGCACGTCCGGCGCGGATCGTTGACTGCTGACAAACCAGCCTAATAATAGCCCTCCAACTCGACATCGACGGAAACAACGCAGGTACCACGCGTTTTCGGTTTCTGAATTGGCTGACGCCACGATTCGTCCACAATTTCTGCGCGAGCAATGTCGGCCAAACGACTGCAGCGCCAATTCCCACTGGATCCGTCTTCCTTTAACCCACTCGCGCTATATCCGCCATATTGGTAATAGAGGACATAATCTTCGCCTTTACTCGACTTGCCAACGAGATATGGACACACTCTACGTTCCGGCTCGTCGCGCACGAAGATTTTACAGGGTTTCTTGCCCAAGACACCTATCCGCAGAGTTTCATACACGTTCATAAGCACTCAATACATCCAACCCAAAATTTCAGAGCGGTATGTTCCCGTGCTTCTTAGCCGGATTCTTATCCCGCTTCGTCTCCAGCATCTCCAGCGCCTGGATCAGTTTCTTGCGCGTTTCTCGGGGCTGGATGACGGCGTCGAGGTAGCCGCGCTCGGCGGCGACGTAGGGGTTGGCGAAGCGGTCGCGGAATTCTTCGATTTTGCGTTGGCGCATTTCGATTTTGTCGGCGGCTTGTTCCAGTTCGCGTTTGTAGACGATGTCGACCGCGCCTTCGGGGCCCATAACGGCGATTTCAGCGCTGGGCCAGGCGTAGTTCACGTCGGTGCGAATGTGTTTCGACGACATCACGCAATACGCTCCGCCGTAGGCTTTCCGGGTGATGACCGTAACTTTGGGAACGGTCGCTTCGGCGAAGGCATAAAGCAGCTTTGCGCCGTGCTTGATGATGCCGCCGTATTCCTGGGTGGTGCCGGGGAGGAATCCGGGGACGTCTTCGAAGGTGACGACCGGAATGTTGAAGCAGTCGCAGAAGCGGACAAAGCGGGCACCTTTAATCGATGCGCTGATGTCGAGCGTTCCGGCCAGCATCGCGGGCTGGTTGGCTACGATCCCTACGGGCTTGCCGTTCAGGCGGGCGAATCCTACTACTATATTTTTCGCGTAGTGTTCTTGCACTTCGAAAAAATACGCGTCGTCGACTACGGCGTGGATTACGTCTTTCATGTCGTAGGGCTGATTCGACTGGTCGGGGACGATCTTGTCCAGCTTCTCGTCGGCGCGGTCGATCGGGTCGGTGCAGGGCTTACGGGGCGGGTCTTCCAGATTGTTCGAGGGCATGAAGCTCAGCAGCTCGCGAACCATCGAGAGGCACTCGGCATCGTCAAGGCATTTGAAGTGGGCTACGCCGGAGGTTTCGTTGTGCGTCGTGGCGCCGCCTAGCTGGTCTTTGGTGACTTCTTCGTGCGTAACCAGTTTGATCACGTCGGGGCCGGTGATGAACATGTACGACGTGTGGTCAACCATCAGGATGAAGTCAGTGATAGCGGGCGAATACACTGCGCCTCCGGCGCACGGACCCATGATGGCGGAAATCTGCGGGACAACTCCGCTGTAGAGCGTGTTGCGCAGAAAAATGTCGGCGTAGCCCGCGAGCGACATTACGCCTTCCTGGATGCGGGCGCCGCCGGAGTCGTTCAGCCCGATGACGGGTGCGCCCATTTTGGCGGCGAGGTCCATGATCTTGACGATCTTGCTGGCGTTGGATTCCGAGAGACTCCCGCCGAAGACGGTGAAGTCCTGCGCGAAGACGAAGACCAGGCGGCCTTCAACGCGTCCGTAGCCGGTGATGAAGCCGTCTCCGTAGAACTTTTGGTCTTGCATGCCGAAGTCGTTGCAGCGGTGGGTGACGAGCTTGTCGGCTTCTTCGAAGGTGCCTTCGTCGAGCAGAAACTCGATGCGCTCGCGCGCCGACATCTTGCCTTCTTTGTGCTGGCGCTCGCGGCGCTGCGCGCCTCCGCCTTCTTCCGCCAGGACATTACGCTTTTTTAGTTCGGTAAGTCTTTCTTCGAGTTTCATGCGAGTCATTATAGGGAAGATCGCTTTCCTTTGTGACCTCTGTGTCCTCCGTGGTGAGGAAGTTCTCAACCACAGAGGACACAGGGGTCACAGAGGAGACCAACAGCTACGAATGCAGGGGAGTGGCGTCGAGCAGATCCAGGAATTGCACTTTCTTTTCTGGCGGAAGGAACGATGCTTCGAAAGAATTACGGGCTAGTTCGCGCAGGTGTTCGTCGGTGAAGGCGAAGGTCTCCTGGACGAGTTGGTACTCCTCGACCAGCGAAGTGCGGAACATGGCCGGATCGTCAGTGTTCAACGTCAACATCAGGCCGTTGTCGAAATATTGGCGGACGGGATGTTTCGAGATATCGGCGCAGCAGCCGGTGCGCAGATTGCTGGTGACGCAAATTTCGAGCGGTACCTGACGCTCCGACAATTCTTCGATCAATTCGGGATCTTTTTCGGCGGTAAGTGCATGACCAATCCGCTCAGCCTTGAGATTCAGTGCTCCCCAGATCGATTCTGGGCCGGCGTTTTCTCCGGCGTGGGCGGTGAGATGCAGGCCATGGGCGGCGGCGCGGGCGTACACTTCTTTGAATTGTTCGGCCGGACCCTGGAGTTCGTCGCCACCAATCCCAAAGGCCACAACATTGCGATCACGAAACTGAATGGCCAGATCGACTACGGCTTGCGCTTTCTCGGCGCCGAATTGGCGGACGGCGTCGAAAATCCAGAGCAGTGAAATGCCAAAGTCTCGCTCTCCGCGTTCGCGGCCCCGTTCCAGGCCTTCGAAAATCGCAGCGAAATTCTGGTTCCGCCAGAGGCAGATTCCCACTGACACGAATACTTCGGCATGAAGAATATTTTCTGACTTCAAGCGTTCCATCAGACGGTAGGTAATCAACTCGTAGTCTTCCGGCGCTTGCAGGTGACCGGTGACATCCTTGAACGCCATGAGAAAGCCGTTGAAGTCGGAATAGTTGTAGAGCTGCTCGGCTTCCGCAATCGTGGCGCCGTCCATGCCGTGACGCAGCCGCAGTTCGAGCAGCGTCGCCGGCTCGATCGAGCCCTCGAGATGCAGATGCAGCTCAGCCTTCGGAAGAGAGAGGATGAAACGCGAAGGCGCGGAAGTCATGCTGCGATTCTAACCGTAGCGCCTGCGACTGTTTTGTTATTTTGCGGTTTTGAACTCGCTGTGATGGCGGCTATAGGAGACGTAAATCACCAGCCCGAGCACCAGCCAGATCACGAAGCGCAGCCAGGTGATCAGCGTTAGGCCCAGCATGAGGCCGCCGCAAAGAATGACTGAGATGATCGGAAACCACGGTACAAACGGCACGCGGAAGGCGCGTTTGCGGTCGGGCTGCTTACGGCGGAGGAAAATTACTCCCAGCGAAACCAGTACGAAAGCGAAGAGAGTGCCGATGTTTGCGAGGTCGGCTGCGTCTCCGATATCCACAAGACCGGCGGGAATCCCTACGGCGAAGCAGGCGACCCAGGTGGACCAATGCGGCGTTTTGTATTTCGGGTGCACGGCGGAAAAAAGTTTGGGCAGCAGGCCGTCGCGGGACATGGCATACCAGATGCGCGCCTGGCCATATTGAAACACCAGCAGGGACGAGATCATCCCGGTCAGCGCGCCGATCACGATGACCGACCGGAAGAACGGGTGCACGCCGAGATATTTCATAGCGTAGGCGACAGGCGCTTCAGCGGCTTCTCCGGAAACGAAGGTGGTGTACTTCATCATCCCCAGCAGCACCACGGCGACGCCAACATAGAGCAGCGTACACACGATCAGGGACATGATGATGCCGAAGGGCAAGTCTTTCTGCGGGTTTCGCGATTCCTCGGCGGCGGTGGAGACCGAATCAAATCCGATGTAGGTGAAGAAAACGATGGCGCCGCCGGTAACGATGCCGGCGAAACCGGAGGGCGCGAAGGGAGTCCAGTTGGCGGGCTTTACCAGCATCCCGCCGACGACCAGGAAAGTCAGGATCGCGCCAATCTTGACCATCACCATGATGTTGTTGGTCCCGGCCGATTCTTTCACTCCGCGCACCAGCAACAGCGTGAGAATAAAAACGATCAGGAAGCCGGGCATGTTGAAGTATGCGCCCGTCCATTGGCCGCCGGCCCACACCGGACTTGCCCATTTGTCGGGGAGGTGAATACCGAATGCCAACAGTTGCGCCTTGGTGTAACCGGCAAAGCCCACCGCCACGGCTACGTTGCTGACAACATACTCGAGGATCAGGTCCCAGCCGATGATCCAGGCAAAAATTTCGCCGAGCGTCGCGTACGAGTACGTGTAGGCGCTGCCAGCAATCGGGATCATCGACGCCAGTTCTGCGTAGCACAGTCCAGCAAAACTACAGGCGATCGCTACCAAGAAAAACGAAATGGCGATCGACGGCCCGGCGGGAGGGCGGCCGTGCATGAGCGCTCCGGCGGTGCTGCCGGTACGCAGGAAGTTCACGATCAGGTCGAGCGCCTGGGCGTGCAGGATCGAAGGCGCCTGAAAATATTCTCCGGCGGCGGCCGTCCCGGTTAGAACGAAAATGCCCGAACCGATGATCGCGCCGATACCGAGCGCAGTCAGCGACCACGGACCGAGCGTTTTACTGAGCCGGGTCTCCGGATGTTCGGAGTCCGAGATCAGCTTGTCGATTGACTTGCAACAGAGGGCCTGGCTGTTCGAGGTGCGGACGACGGCGTCGACTGGTTCGGTTGTTGATTGCGACAAGAGTCGTTGTCTCCTCACAGCGGGAGTCGGGCATGGACCATCGTCCATGCCCGGCATTGCTTGCAGCGCAAGCTAGCGGTTAACGCTTGGCCTGGCCGCGTACCATTTTCTTCATCTTGCGCTTTTTCGATCCGCGCGCGTAATCACGCGGCTTCTTGGGCTTTTCGGCCTTGATCTTCTTGCGCGCGGCACGCTTGGTTTTCTTACGTTCCACTTTTTCGAGCTTCTTTGTGTTTGCCATGATTACTGTGAGTGTCCTCGTCTCGTCTAAAGATAGTCCCGACAATCAATCTGCTCGGGCGTTAACTCTTTTTTCTTTCGTTTCAGAAGGGCGAAAACCGATCGCTGGATCCCCAGCATTGCACGTCATCGCTCCACCACACTTGCCCATCTTCGTTGGTTTGAATCGTGCGGGCGTTCGTATTGGTTACGAACTCAACGTAGGGCCAGGTCTTGCTCTTCGGATCGCGCTTCCGCAACGCTTTCACAACTAGATTGTTCCAGATTCTACAATCGCGCGCATTGTGGGGATTGAATGCGTTTTGCGGATCCTGGGCCTTAGCGGTGAAAAAATTGAATATCTGCAGCCCCACTGGCTCCGGGTTTCCATCCGAGTTCATCACCTGCATTTCGATCACGAATACATTGACATCTACCGGGCGGCCCGTGCCAACCTCGGTGTCGTGATGGGTCGTCATCAGCATGGGCAGACCATCCAGGACGAAGACGGAGCCGTCCCACTGCTTTTTCTGCGGCTGCTGCCCATCAGGCATAGCGGGAGGACGCCTCTCCTGCCGCATCTGTTTTGCTTGTCCCAACGACGACGCCACCGTAAGTGCGCCGAGGAAAACCACTAGAGCGGTTCTGATCGCTTGCTTCAACGCATTCTCTCCCGAGGGATTGGTGTTCGCGCCACTGCGGCGGCGCGGCTGCGGTTCAAGCGCGTTCCAGCTGCGCGTACTTCTCCACCAGTTTCTTCAAACCGAAGCGAGGAAATTGTACAGTAATCTTGGCATCTTCCCCATCTCCTTCGCGCTGGTAGACCGTTCCTTCGCCGTATTTCGGGTGCCGAACCTTTTGTCCCGGACGAAATCCACGCCTGCCCGTGGGCTCTTCCACCGGTACCTTTGGGATGCTGAATTTCTTGCCGCGCGAGGCAAAAAACTCGGCAATGTTGTCGATAGAGTTGTAGTTGCGGACCGGAGCGGACGTTTTCGCTTTGACCTTTGCCGGATTCCAGCTTGCGCTTTGATCTTCATCTTCGTAGGAATAGTGCACCGACTCTCCATCGCGGGAATTGGACCGGCCATGTGACGCGCGTGCCCCCGCCTGCGAAACACCAGCGCCGGAAGCCCGTTTCCGGGACCCACCCATCTCCTCGACCAACTCGACGGGGACTTCATCCAAGAAACGTGATGGCACACTAGCCTCCGGCATGTCGGTTCCATAACGACGTCGGTAGACAGCCCGCGACAGCACCAAGGTATCCATGGCGCGAGTCATGCCGACGTAACAGAGCCTCCGCTCCTCCTCCATCTGGTCCGGCTCGTTGAGCGTGCGCGAGTGTGGAAAGAGGCCTTCTTCCATCCCTGCCAACACCACCAGAGGAAACTCCAATCCCTTGGCGGCATGGAGAGTCATGAGCGTGATCTGCGCTCGCTCGTCGTACTGGTCGGCATCGCTGACCAGAGCGGCGTGGTCGAGAAACTGGTCGAGCGACTCGCCGCGGTCGCGAGAGTCCATGGCGGCGTTGACTAGTTCGCGCAGGTTCTCGATGCGCGAATAAGCCTCGGGAGTGTCTTCGTCCTCCAATTGCTTGATGTAGCCGGTACGGTCGATCAGGAACTTCAGCAGTTCGGCTGTGGTCGCGGCTTCGCCGGGTGCGCGAAAACCTTCGACGGCGGCGTTGTCGTCGGCACCTGCGGAGGCTTGAAGAACCTCTGCGACATCCGGCGGGGCGGCGGCGCTGCTATCTGGTGCGTTTTCTTCGGGGGTAATTTCTCCAAAATCGAAGCTGAAGTTGCTGGGATCGAAATCGGTGTCGGGCGAATCTTCAGTCTGTTCTTCTATCGCCGGAGTCGCGGACAAGAGTGCCCGCGCTACGGTCGGCGAGCCTGTCCTGAGCGAAGGCGACGGACCCGCGCTGGTTTTTTCGGTGTCAGTTTCGTTCTCGGCGCTGTCTTGCAGACGCTCGGCATAAGTACCAGCCAGCATCGCGCGACCGTCTTCGATCAAGTCGCAAAACGATTTCATTGCGATCAGGGCGCGGCCGGGCAGCAATTGCCGGTCGATCGCTGCTCCAATCGCGCCCCACAATGACAAACCGGTTTCGAGAGCGAGCCTTTCGAGCATCTCGATCGTCGTCTTGCCAATCCCCCGCGGCGGCGTGTTGATCACACGCAGTAATGAGATCGAATCGTCGGGGTTCAGGATCACTTTCAAATACGAATTCAGATCCTTGATTTCGGCGCGATCGTAAAACGAAAATCCGCCGACCACGTGATACTTGAGTCCATAGCGGCGCAGCGCCTCTTCAAACAATCGCGACTGCGAATTCGTCCGATAGAGTACCGCCGCACGGGCATTCTCTCCGCGTTCCACCGATTGGCGGACAAAACGATTGATGGCATCGGCGGCAAAGAGTGCTTCGTTTTCGCCATCGGGCGCTTCGTAGTAGCCGATCTTCGCTCCACCCTGGCGCGAGGTCCACAGATTCTTACCCTTGCGCCGGACGTTATTGGAAACCACCGCCGACGCGGCCTGCAGGATGTTCTGGGTCGAACGATAGTTCTGCTCCAGGCGGATAATTTTCGCTTCAGGAAAATCGCGCTCGAATTCGAGAATGTTGCGAATATCCGCGCCGCGCCACGAGTAAATCGACTGATCTTCGTCTCCGACGGCACAGATGTTGTGGCGTTCGCCCGCCAGCAACCGCATCATTTCGTACTGCGGACGGTTCGTATCCTGATACTCATCGACCAGAATGTATTGAAAGCGCCGGTTGTAATATTCGCGAACCGCCGCCACCGACTTTAGCAATCGCATCGCTTCGAGCAGCAGGTCGTCGAAGTCCATGGCATTCGCTTTTAACAGCTCCTTGCGATACTCCTCGTAAATATGCGCGATGCGTTCGGTCTTGGGGTCAGCCGATTGCAGGTAAATTTCCTGCGGATCCAGCATGTGATTCTTGGCCCACGAAATTCGCGAGAGCACGGTGCGCGGCGTGAGTTGCTTGTCGTCGAGGCCGACGCGTCGCATGATGCCCTTCACCACCTGCTGCTGATCGCTCTCGTCGTAGATCACGAAATTCTTCGTCAGCCCGATGGGCGGCTGCCCCGGCACGGCCGAGGGAATCCGCAGCGCCTCGATATCTCTCCGCAGCACGCGCACACAAAAGGAATGAAATGTCGAGATCACGGGCTTCGCAACACTTAACCGTCCCACCAGCTTTTCGACGCGTTCGGCCATTTCCGACGCAGCCTTGTTGGTGAAGGTCATCGCCAGGATCGACTCCGGCATCACGCCGTGGTGCTCGATCAAATAGGCGATCCGGAACGTGATGACACGTGTCTTCCCGCTGCCCGCACCCGCGAGGATGAGCACAGGGCCGTCTGTGGTTTCGACGGCTTCGCGTTGTTGAGGGTTTAGATCGTCCAGGAACGACAAAAGAGAATAGCTCCGAATGCGCTAGGTGAATTTTACAGGAGAAGGTCGGCGTGCAATCGGCGATTAACGCGCGCTGCTATAATTAAGAATTGCGCTCATGAAAAAAAGTCTTTCAGCAGTAGCAACTACCAGACCGAGTATTTCCGAACCCAAGGCTCCCCGAATCCGCTCAACCACTGTCCTGTGCGTTCGCCGCGACGGCAAAGTCGTCATGGCCGGAGACGGACAGGTCACGCTCGGCGATTCCGTGATCAAGCATGGCGCGAAGAAGATTCGACGCCTGTATCAGGACAAGATTCTCGCCGGATTCGCCGGCTCGACTGCCGATGCGTTTTCGCTTTTCAGCCGTTTTGAATCAAAGCTCGACCAATATCACGGCAACCTGGGCCGCTCCGCCGTCGAACTGGCAAAGGAATGGCGCACCGACAAGTTGCTGCGTCATCTCGAAGCGCTGCTGCTCGTGTCGGACAAGGAACAAACTTTTCTGTTGAGCGGCAACGGCGACGTGATCGAGCCCGATACCGGCATCGCCGCGATCGGCTCCGGGGGCCCGTTTGCGCAGGCAGCCGCACAGGCTCTCGCTGACCACACCAAGCTCTCGCCCCGCGAAATTGCCGAAGAAGCGATGAAGATCGCCGGCCGCATGTGCATTTATACGAACGACAAGATTACGACTGAGGAATTGTGAGGGCAGTTCTCAGTTCCCGGTTCTCAGTTCTCAGTAGACCCCCAAGTTTGGGTTTTTCTGAGAGCTGAGAACCAAGAACTGAGAACTTACTTATGGCTATTTATCTACCCGGAACCGCTGAAGAAGAACAGATCGCGCTCGACGAACTCACCCCGCGAGAAATCGTTGCGGAGCTCGACAAGTACGTCGTTGGGCAAAAGGACGCCAAGCGCGCCGTCGCGATCGCTTTGCGGAATCGCATGCGTCGCCAGAAGCTGGCGCCGGAACTCGCCGAAGAAGTCATTCCCAAGAACATCATCATGATTGGGCCGACGGGCGTCGGCAAAACGGAAATTGCGCGCCGTCTCGCTAAGCTTGCCAACTCGCCATTCCTGAAAGTCGAAGCCTCGAAGTTCACCGAAGTCGGTTATGTCGGACGGGATGTCGAATCGATGATTCGCGACCTGGTTGAGATCGCGATCGAGATGATTCGCGAGGAAAAGCTGGAAGACGTCGCCGACAAAGCGGAACTGAACGCCGAAGAGCGCTTGTTGGACTTGTTGCTGCCTCCGACTCCGCCGCGGCCAGCCGAGACCCCACAACCGGGGTTCGTGCTTGAAGGCAACACCCCATCAGGAGAATCGCATTTGCGCACGCGCGAAAAGCTTCGTCAGCAATTGCGTGAAGGCAAGCTCGACGACCGCCAGGTCGAAATTGAAACTCGCGAGCGCAATTTTCCGTCGTTCGAAATCATCTCCAACCAGGGCGTGGAGGAGATGGACGTCAACCTTAAGGACATGTTGCCCAATATCTTCGGCCAGCGCACAAAAAAGCGGAAGATGAAAGTGAACGAGGCGTTCGAGTATCTGATTCAGGAAGAAGAGCAGCGCCTGATCGACATGGAACAGGTCACGCGCACCGCGATCGAGCGCGTGGAAAACTCCGGCATCATCTTCCTCGACGAAATCGACAAGATCGCCGGCCGCGAAAGCGGTCATGGGCCGGACGTTTCCCGCGAAGGCGTGCAGCGCGACATTCTCCCGATCGTCGAAGGAACGACCGTCAACACTCGCTATGGGATGGTCCGCACCGACCACATTCTTTTCGTTGCCGCCGGCGCGTTCCATGTCTCGAAGCCCAGCGACCTGATTCCCGAACTCCAGGGCCGCTTCCCCATCCGCGTGGAATTGCAGTCGCTCACCATGCAGGATTTCATCCGTATCCTGACCGAGCCGAAATCGTCTCTCACCAAGCAATACATCGCTCTGCTCGAAACCGAAGGCGTGAAACTCGAATTTACTCCCGACGCGCTCGACGAAATCGCACGCTTTGCCTTCCGGGTAAACGAAGGCACCGAGAACATCGGGGCGCGGCGCCTGCATACGATCATGGAACGCGTGCTCGACGAGATCAGCTTCGATGCGCCCGAACGCAAGGGCCAGACGTTTGTCGTGGACGCGGCCTACGTGCAGAAGATGCTCAGCGAGATTGTTAAGGATCAGGATTTGTCGCGCTATATCCTGTAAGGTCAGATGTGAGAGGTCAGATTGCAGAGGTGGAAACTGGCTTTCTGACCTCTGCAATCTGACCTCTTACCTCTGACTTGCTTTGCCTGCTAGTCTCGCAATAGCCATGGCTCCCCTCGACCGCAACCGCCTCCAATCCCTGATGCAGCGCGAGCAGACGCGCTTCGTCAACGAGAATCCGAAGTCGAAAGCAATTTTCGAACGTGGCAAGAAGTCGCTGCTTTCGGGCGTGCCGATGAACTGGATGGTGAAGTGGGCGGGCGCATTTCCTCCGGTCGTACGAGAGGCGCAGGGCGCGTATTTCTACGATCAGGACGGCCACCGCTACATCGATTTCTGTCTCGGTGACACAGGCGCGATGACCGGACATTCGCCGTTCGCCGCAGTGAAAGCAATTGAGGATCAGGCTAAACGCGGCATCACGCTCATGCTGCCGTCGGAAGATGCCGTCTTCGTCGCGGAAGAATTACAGAAACGCTTTGGCCTGCCTTATTGGCAATTTGCGCTCACAGCAACGGATGCGAATCGGTTTTCGATTCGCCTCGCTCGCCAGATCACCGGGCGCCCCAAGATTCTGGTCTTCAACTGGTGCTATCACGGCTCGGTGGATGAGTGCTTCATCACGTTGCAACCGGACGGCACCGCTAGGGCCCGGCGTGGAAATATTGGGCCTCCAGTCGATCCCTCGGTGACTACGAGGGTGGTGGAATTCAACGACGTCCTGGCTCTCGAGCAGGCGCTTTCCCACGGAGACGTGGCTTGCGTACTGGCCGAGCCGGCTATGACGAACGTTGGCATCGTGCATCCGGTCGCCGGCTACCATCACGCACTGCGCGAACTGACGCGCAAGCACGGCGCGCTGCTCATCATCGACGAAACTCATACCATTTGTGCGGGGCCTGGCGGATTTACGCGCGCAGAAAATCTCGAGCCGGATTTTCTGGTGTTCGGCAAGCCAATCGGCGCAGGCGTCCCGGGTGCGGCGTATGGATTCACACAAGCCGTCGCCGACCTGATCGAGAAGAACCACAGCCTGGAAGACTGCGACACGGGAGGCATCGGCGGAACGCTTGCCGGTAACGCACTCTCACTCGCCGCCATGCGCGCTACGCTGACGAAAGTCCTGACCAAAGAAGCTTTCGACCGAATGATCCCCCTGGCCGAACGCTGGACCGCGGGCGTCAAGAAGGTGATCGACGACTTCGGCATACCCTGGAGCGTCACTCGCCTGGGATGCCGAGCTGAGTACCTGTTCGGTCCGAACGAGCCTAAGAACGGCACCGAAGCTCACGACGCGATGGACTTCGAACTCGAACGCTTCATGCACCTCTATGCCATGAATCGCGGCATTCTGCTCACGCCGTTCCACAACATGGCTCTGATGTCGCCCGCTACCGCGCCTGATGATGTCGATGCTCACAGCAAAGTATTTCGCGAGGCAGTTAGGGAGTTGATGGGGTAGGGTGAGGCGGCAAGACTTTATGTCGGCAGTCGCGAGATTTCGTTGGTTGTCATTCGGCGCCATCCGGTTCGCCACCGAAAGACTCGAATGCCTGCTGTACTTGCCGCTCCGCTTCTTGCCGCGCGAGTTGCTGGTTAGCGGATAGGGTGAGCCGCTGAAATAAAGCCCAATTGGGCACTTGACGCTTAACCCCATCCCACAACATCTGGTCTGGTGCGTTCAGAACTTCGCCGTCCCAAAGCTGGAGCCGCAGCGCGAACATCGTATGAATGATTGACATATCGTCCGGCCGCTCCAACAAGTCGGCAAGAACGGGCATCTCGTCGTTACAGAAGATGCTTCCGAACGGGATGATATTGACTCTCCATTCGGCGTCGGGTCTGTACACCAAAGCCGCTAACAAAGCAGCTGCCTGATCGCTGAGCATGGTTTTGTATTCTCCCGGAGTTATTGGGTCGACATCGGCCGGATCGCAAGTGTGACGAGCCGACTGGTCGAGTCTACCCGTCAGGACGCCCAAACCAATCGCACCAAAGCCATCCCGAAGGCGAACGCAAATGCATAGGGAAAGGTCTCGATCTGAACTACTCGTTTGCCATACTTGCGCAAGATCGCGCCTACTGCGGACATTCCCAACCCCGTCAAGACCGGGCCAACGATCAAACTGATTCCGTGAAACTTGGATGAATGAAAGATCCGGTGTGGAAAAATAACCAGACTTGCTGAGCCTGCTATTGCTCCCAGAAAACCATAGGTGAAAAACGTACGCACGCGATTCGGAGGTTCTTTGGTTTTGAACAGGTTTGCTGTCGCACGAACTAGCAGGTCCAACAATGCTTCGCCCGCAAATTCGAGGAGCACCTCAGCGAACAGTTGAACCAACTGGATCAGGATTTCTTCCATCACCGCGTCAGCGTACGCCGCTTTTGCGTAGTTGTCGACAACCGACGATGATGCAAAACGCGCGATACTCGGCCTCGGTCCGTGCGAAACGGAACGCGGCCAAGCCGCATCTCTACCCTTGACCGTCACGCGGGTCTGATAGTCTTTTCTCTTCCATGACTTCGGTGGCGATTCGACTCGGTATGGTGACAGTTCTCAGCGGAATGCTGCTTGGCTGCGCACAGACCGGACCGCCGCTGCCGCCTTCGCTCGAACTCCCGAAGCCACCTTCTGACTTGCGTGCCACGCGCAAGGGAAACACGGTTACGCTGGTCTGGAGTGAGCCGGTTCGCACCACGGATCGCCAGAGCGTGCGTTATCTCGGTCCGACGAGGATTTGCCGGAGCCTCACAAGCGAGATGACGGAGTGTGGGATCCCGGTCGGGGAATTGCCTGCTCCACAATCGATCCAGCCACCCGCCGCGACACCGCCACCACAGCAGGTTTTCACCGACACGCTACCCGCAACAATTCTCGAGCAAAATCCAACTGGCGATGTCGTGTATGCCGTCGAGGTGCTGAATCGGGATCAGCGGGGCGCTGGGCTCTCCAACCGGGCGACGGTTGCGGCCCTGCCAACGCTCGGACCGCCGGCGGATTTCCATGCCGAATTGACCGGCAGTGGCGTGGCCTTTACTTGGACCCCCCCCCCTACCTTGCCAGTTGTTCCCGGCGTCACATATCGGTATCGAATCTATCGACGCGATGAAGCGAGTGGTAAAGAGACCGTGGCGAGCGAGATTCCTGGCGAAATAGTGGGGCCGCCTCACGCGGAAGACGCAGGCTTCGAGTGGGAGAAGACCTACCTTTACCACATCGCGGCGGTCAGCGTCGCGGCCCGTCCGGGCGGCGATGTGCAGGTGGAGGGAGACGACAGTCCCACGACCCGGATCATCGCGCACGACGTTTTTCCACCCGCCGTACCGTCGGGATTGCAAGCGGTGTATTCCGGCGAGGGACAGAAGGCGTTTGTGGATCTGATCTGGGCTCCTGTGACGGATGCCGATCTTGCGGGATACAACATGTATCGGCGCGAGGGCAGCGAAGCGTCGGTTAAGTTGAACACCGAATTGGTCAAGACGCCTTCGTACCGGGACAGCGCGGTCGGTTCGGGCAAGAGCTATTTTTATTCCGTGTCTGCGGCGGACGTGCGCGGGAACGAAAGTGCGCACTCGGAAGAGGCCAGCGAGAGCGTTCCGTAGGCTGGTAGCTGGGTTGTTTCGATTCTTGTCGTTCTGAGGTATTCTGCTTCCATGAAGTTGGAACCAATAATACGACTCCGCTCAATGGTGGGTAGCACCAGCCGTGCAGAGGGGTCTTATAAACCCCGGAAAACGCCAGATTAGCGTGCCGGGAGGGGGCAGCACCCTCACCCACTACCAATCTACCAATCACCGTCGTGCCGAATTTTTATCCGCTTATTACCATGTTGTAGTCAGGACCCAAGCGCTCTCGCCTCCATCTCCGCCAACCGCCGCGACAAAAACGAGCGAGTCGCCTCATTCTTGGCGAGGGCCAGTGCACGCCGATAAGCCAAGGCTGCCTCGTTCCATTGCTGCATCCGGCGCAACAGGTCTCCTCGCGCCGCGGGAAGCAAGTAATATTCGCGAAGGTCCGCTTTGCCTTCGAGCCTGTCGAGCAGACGCAATCCCTCAGCCGGGCCGTGCGCCATCGCGACCGCAGCCGCATGATTCAACTCGACGACTGGCGAGGGCTGAACGCGGAGTAATGCTTCATACAGGCCGACAATCTGCTTCCAGTCGGTTGCTTGCGCGCGTTCGGCCTGGGCATGAACGGCCGCGATGGCGGCTTGCAGGGCGTAAGTACCCGCCGCGCCCCCGCGCAATGCCGACCCCACCAGGGCAAGGCCTTCGCGGATTTCTTCGCGGTCCCACTGGCTGCGGTCCTGATCTTCGAGAAGAACCACCTCTCCTTCGCTGTCCACGCGGGTGGCGCGACGCGAGTCGTGCAGCAACATCAGAGCCAGCAGGGCCCGCGCTTCCTCCTGCGCCGGAAGCAACTCGCAAACGAGGCGCCCTACGCGGATCGCTTCCGCGCACAACTCACGACGAATCGCGGTGTCTCCCGAACTGGCGCTGTAGCCTTCGTTGAACACGAGATACACGACTAACAGGACCGCTTCGAGCCGCGCTCCGAGTTCTTGCGCTGGAGGAACGCGATAGGGGATCTGCGCGTCCCGGATTTTGTGCTTCGCGCGAACCAGGCGCTGGGCCATGGTGGACAGCGGGAGCAGAAACGCGCTCGCGATTTCCTCGGTGGTCAATCCGCAGAGTGTGCGCAAGGTCAGTGCGACCTGAGCTTCGAGCAGCAGCGCCGGATGGCAACAAGTGAAGACCAGCCGTAATCGGTCGTCACTGAGCGCGCTCGTCGCATCGTGCCGCATGACGTCCTGCTCAGCCTCCGACAGTTCCTGTTCCAACTGCGCGAGCCGCTGTAGTTCGTCTCGCTTGGAATCGAACCGCGTGCGGCGGCGCAGTAAATCCACGGCCTTGTGATGGGCGGTCGCAACCAGCCACGCCCGCGGGTTATCGGGGATCCCTTGCTTGGGCCACTGTTCCAGCGCCGTTGTGAACGCTTCCTGCATCACCTCTTCCGCCAGGTCGAAGCTGCCGATCAGGCGGATGAGCGTCGCCAGAATCCTCCCCGACTCCTCACGATAAATGCGTTCGACGCTTGGTTCCATCCGGCTACCCGCACACAGGGTAGCCGGAGACGCGTACATCGAGCTAGGGCATGTCATGGGGCACGATGGGCCGAACTTCGATGGATCCCCAGCGAGCCGAAGGAATCCGGGCTGCCAGGGCGATGGCCTCATCGAGATCTTTGGCCTCGACCAGATAGTATCCGCCAAGTTGTTCCTTGGTTTCGGCGAATGGTCCGTCAGTGACCAGGCGCTTTTTGTCGCGCACCTTCACGGTCGTGGCGGTAGAAGTGTCCGCCAGCTCGTTGCCGCCACGGTAGTGACCGCTTTGCGCGATGCTCTTGGTGAATTCCCCGTATTCCTGCAGGATACCGTCTACTTCCGCTTTGGTCATTTTGCCGACAGCTTCTTCGTTTCCATAGATCAGCAGAAGATATTGCATTCGTCTGGCCTCCTTGGCCGTCTAAGGGTTAGTCGAACGGGAGTACAAAATATCGACAGCGTTTTTTCGTAAAATTCTCACCCGACGACCAGCGCTCGTGTTTAGATAGATTCCGATGAAATATTGCCGTTTTCAACAAAACACTGAGGCGCACTACGGTCTGGTCGAGTCCGTCGCCGGACGAGACGCCATTGTACGAATTCTGCTGACGCCCCCGGAACATGCGGGTGGCGACCTGGAAGGCTTGCGTACCCGGCGAATTGAGCCCATCGCTCTGGACGAAGCGACCCTGCTGGCGCCGGTGCGGCCTTCGAAGATCGTTTGCGTGGGACGCAATTACCGCGAACATGCCGCTGAGCTGGGCCACGAGGTTCCGACGGAACCCCTGTTGTTCTTCAAGCCTTCGTCTTCATTGCTGGCGCCGGGCGGTACGATTCTGCGTCCGAAGATTTCCGAACGAACCGACTATGAAGGAGAACTCGGAGTCGTCATCGGCAAGCGTTGTCACAAGCTGGCTTCCGACGAAGATACACGTCCCTACATCCTCGGCTACACCTGCGTAAACGACTTTACTGCGCGCGACCTCCAGAACAAAGACGATCAGTGGGCACGCGCCAAAGGCTTCGACACGTTTTGCCCCGCTGGCCCGGTCGTCTCGGATGAAGTCGATCCGTGGTCTGGCATTCAGGTGGAAACACGCGTCAATGGCGAAGTGCGGCAGTCCGGCAATACGAAGGATTTCATTTTTTCGCTCGGCGTCGTGGTGCGCTACATCTCGCAGATCATGACGCTCGAGCCGGGTGATCTGATAGCGACCGGCACTCCGAAGGGTGTTGGTGCGGTCGTCGCCGGGGAAGTTGTAGAAGTGGCGATCGACGGGATCGGCGTGTTGCGGAATCCGGTGGCCGACGAGGCTTAGTGCCTTGCCGGGGGAGCCGTTTATCTGCTTCTGCGTTATTTGGTTCGGCGTAGAGCCTGTTCGATGATCTCCGCCGCCTGGCGCAGGATGAACATCTGCGGGCCCCTTACGTCCTCAAGGGTTTCTGCGAGGAGCCGGATCCTCCGCTCTCGCGCCTCCTGCAAGAGCCGTTCGCCCCTGGCCGTTGCGCTGACCCGAATTCGGCGTGCATCTCCCGAGTCGCCTTCGACTTTTGCCAGGCCGGAAGCCTTCAATCCCGCAACGATCCGGCTCATGGTGGGCGGCTTGACCTGCTCGGCGGCTGCCAACTGTCCCAACGTCATCGGGCCTAAAAACACGAGCACCGAGAGCGCGGACAGTCGCGCTGGGCCCTCTTGCGAGAGGACGTCCTTATTTCGCGCATAGCGCAGCAGATGAATGGCGGCGGAGTGCAGCTTGTCGGCAACTTCACGCCGATCGTGTTCCGATTGAGCCATTGAGAAAAGTTTAGCATTGCTAACATTCTCCTTGACAGACAGGCTGAAATCTTATATTTCGTTAGCAATGCTAATTAATTAGATGGGGCTGCTATGGATCTCAGTCAATGCTGCTTCGAACTGCTGAAAGCCGGGGACATGGACGGGCTCGGGCGCCTGCTGAAAGAGAGCCCGGACGCCGCCGAAGCGAAGAGTGCCGACGGCGTTAGCCTGCTGATGCAAGTCCTCTACCGTGGATACGGCGATCTCGCGAAGGCAATCGCCGAGAAGAAACAGGAACTCGACATCTTCGAAGGGGCGTCTCTCGGCCGCACGAAGGCCCTAGAGAGTCTCCTCCGTGATGCCTCCGCCATTAATGCGTATTCGAAAGACGGCTTCACCGCGCTGCACTTTGCCTGCTATTTCGGACAGCCCGAAGCCGCGCGATTGCTGATCGAAAATGGCGCAAGAGTGGACGCGGTAGCATCGAATCCGACCAAGGTCATGCCGCTGCACTCAGCGGCGTCGTCCCGCAATCTGGAAGCCGCACGCCTGCTACTGAGCCATGGAGCGCCCATCAATGCCCGGCAGCAGGGTGGATGGGTTCCGCTCCACGCAGCGGCGCAAAACGGCGATCGCGACATGGTCGCGCTGTTTCTGGAGCACAAGGCGGACGTAGTCCTCGCCAACGACAACGGGAAGACGGCTGCGATGGTCGCTCGGGAGGAGGGGCACACACAGGTTGCCGACGTGCTGGAGCATCGGACCACGAAATCCTCACCACCAGGAACGGCAAACTGTTGATAATAGGCTCAATGGGCGGGACTACCCAATCGCTATCACTGCACGATGCCGCCTGCCTGCTAGTCAGGCTGCCCGACTTGCCGGACAAGTACCGCCGATTGTTTCCCGGGAACCTTCGCTGTCGGTCCCGGCATCAAACCGTCTATAATGCAGGTAGTTAGTGAGGAGAGCCCCGCTCGTCTCGAAAGATAAAAATCCATGTCAACGAAGTTGAAGGTTACGATTCTTGCCAGTTCGCTGGCCATCCTGCTGTTCACCCTTGTGGGCGGTTTCGTCAACGTCCGTGCATCGTCGAATGATGGCGCGTATCGACAGTTGTCGGTGTACAGCGAAGTGCTCTCGCGGGTGCGCAGCGAGTACGTCGAAGAGCCCAACATTCCGGCTGTAACCGAGGGCGCTCTGCACGGACTGCTCGAGTCGCTTGACGCGAACTCCAGCTATCTGACCGCCGCTGAATACAAGCACTACAAATCGATTCGAGCGGACGGCAAGGCCGAAATCGGTGCCGCGGTTTCGAAGCGCTTCGGATACGCGGCTGTGATCGCGGTGATTCCGGGCGGACCTGCCGATAAGGCTGGCATCGAGAACTCCGATATCTTCGAATCGATCGAGGGACGCAGCACGCGCGAAATGTCGTTGGCGGAGATTCACAGTCTGCTGGGCGGTGAACCCGGCTCCACGCTGACGGTGGCCGTCGTACGGCCCCGGCGCGCGGAACCGCAGAAGATCGTCATCACCCGCGACGCCGTGACGATTCCTCCCGTTACCGACAAGATGCTGGCCGAAAACGTTGGCTACGTAAAGGTCGACGCCTTCCCCGAGGGTAAATCGCAGGAAATCGCCAACAAGATTCGCAACCTGCAGAAGCAGGGCGCCAAGAAGTTAGTGATCGATCTGCGCAACGCGGCAGCGGGCGACGAAGCCGAAGGTATTGCGACTGCGAACCTGTTCCTCGATCACGGTACCATTACCTACCTGCAGGGGCAGAAGTATCCGCGGCAGGCGTTTAACGCCGATCCAGCCAAGGACATCACCAAGCTTCCGGTTGCGGTGCTCGTGAATCGCGGGACCGCCGGCCCGGCTGAGATAGTAGCCTCGGCCATTCTGGAGAATGCGCGCGGCGATGTAATCGGCGACAAGACGTTCGGGGACGGCTCGGTACAAAAGTTGATCGACATGCCGGATGGCGCGGCGCTGATTCTTTCCGTCGCCAAGTACTACACGCCGAACGGCAAGGCGATTCAGGACGCCGCTGTTACGCCAAACTTCGTCGTCGCCGATAGCCTCGAGGATGATGCCGGGCTGCCCGATGAAGATGCGCAGGCCGCCGCTCCCGATGATCAGAAAAAGCCCAAACCCCAGACTGACGACCAGTTGAAAAAGGCCCTGGAGGTTCTAAAGAACCGGGAATCAAAAGCTTAGCAGTCAGTCGCCTGTACCTGGTGATCATTCGCCCGCTTCGGTGGGCGATTTTTTTTGGCACCGAAGAACCAACCTGCGTGCGATTTCCTCGGCCCCGAGAGGAACGGGAGGGCACGGCTTCAGCCGTGCTAGATCAGTAGAAATTACTCGGCTTTAACCGCCGAGTCAAAGGCTCGGCGCTAAAGCGCCATTCAATTTTTGCGACCTTACGGCACAGCTAAAGCTGTCCCCTCCCGTCGTGCCCTCCCGGAACCAGCTACGAATCTCATTTCCCTGAGTACACTGTTTGGTGAGTCCACTGACGATCCATGACGACGCTCGACGAGCAGGTTCCAGGAGTCGAAACCGGCAGGCGGAAGCTTGTCGGACTGGTCCTGTTCGGAATTCTGGTTTTGCTTGCAATCGTTGTGGGCGCGGCTGCCGGACTCCTGCTTGTCTACTCGACCGACTTGCCGCAGGTCGAGGAACTTGAGCATTATCGTCCGAGTGCGGTGACCGAGTTGTATGACGACAAGGGACGCGTGATTGGAACCTTCGCGCTGCAACGCCGCGTGATCGCCACCTACGATGACTACCCCGAGGTGCTGCGCAACGCGCTTGTCTCCATCGAAGACAAGGATTTCTATACTCATTCCGGAATCAACTTCTGGCGCATCGCCGGCGCGGCCTACCGCGACTTCGAATCCGCCGGGAAGGTGCAGGGCGCGTCCACCCTTACCATGCAACTGGCGCGCAACCTGTTTCTTTCGCCGGATCGATCGTTCCATCGGAAAATCCAGGAAGCGCTCCTCGCCATTCAAATGGAACGCCGGTTCACAAAACCGCAGATTTTCACACTCTACGCGAACCAGATTTTCCTCGGGCACGGTGCCTACGGATTTGAAGCCGCTTCCGAGTACTACTTCAACAAGCCTGCCCGACAACTTAGACTCGAAGAGGCCGCTCTTCTGGCCGGCCTTCCCAAAGCGCCGCAATACTATTCACCAATCACACATCCCGACCGGGCGCAGAAGCGCCGCAACCTCGTGATCAACGCCATGCTTGAAGATGGGAAGATCACCGCCGCGCAGGCTGGCGAAGCACGGGCCAAGCGGGTCCAGTTGAACGTGCAGAAAGATCCGAACTCGCTCGCGCCGAATTATGTGGAAGAGATCCGCCGCTATCTCGAAACCAAGTACGGGAGTGATCAGGTTCACGAAGGCGGACTGCGCGTCTACACGACGCTCGACATGGACTGGCAGAAAGCGGCCAACCGGGCAGTGCTGGACGGCCTGGCAGCGTATGAGCGCCGCCAGAAGTGGCGCGGCAACCTGGCGAACGTGGTGTTGCAGGGACAACATGTCGACCGGTATCAGGACCCCGACTGGGATCAGGATCCCGAAGTCAACGGATACATGCACGCGCTGGTGACCGCGGTCTCGCCAGGGGCGGCCCAGATTCGTTTCGGCGAACGGTCAGCCACTATCTCGCAGGCGGATGTTAGCTGGACACAACGCAAAGTGCCCGCGCTTCTGACGGTGGGGGACATCGTCTACGTCAAGGTGTTGTCGCTCGATCCCGGCGGAAAGGCGACGGTCAGCCTGGAACAGGACTCCGGCGCGGAGGGCGCGCTGGTTGCGATCGACAACGCGACAGGAGAGATTAAGGCAATGGTCGGCGGCCGCGATTTCAATCTTTCGAAATTTAATCGGGCGACGCAGGCGCTGCGCCAGGTCGGATCGTCGTTTAAGCCATACGTCTACACTGCCGTCATCGACCAGGGCGGCAGTCCCGATGAAACCATTCTCGATGCGCCCATAACGTTCGACACTCCCTCCGGCCCCTACGTTCCGCATAACTATGACGGGAAGTTTGAAGGCCTGATTAGCTTGCGCCGCGCGCTGGCGCAGTCGAGGAACATTCCTGCGCTCAAACTCGCGGACCGCGTCGGCATCCGCACCGTGGTCGATTATGCTCACCGGTTCGGAGTCACCTCAACGATTCCTCCGTACTTGCCGGTGGCTCTCGGATCCGCTGAGATTACCTTGATAGAGCAGACTTCGGCGTTCAGCGTTTTTCCGAACGACGGAGTGCGCCTCGCTCCGCGCTACATCAAGAAGGTGACGGACTATGAAGGACGCGTTCTTGAGGAAGACTACCCTGATATCAAAGATGTGATCAGCGCGCGCACGGCGCGGATCATGACGTCGATGCTGCGCGAAGTCGTCATGCACGGTACAGCGGTAGCCGCCGCCAAGATGCCTTATCCACTGGCCGGGAAAACGGGCACGACCAACGACTTTACCGACGCATGGTTTGTCGGCTTTTCGCCGACGCTCACTTGCGGCGTCTGGATCGGCTACGACGAAAAAAAATCCCTTGGACCCAAGGAATCTGGCGGGCACGCCGCGCTGCCCATCTGGATTCAGTTCATGAACGTCGCACTGGCTGGAAGAGATCAGGGCGAATTCCCTCCCCCGCCCGCGTCGAATTCACCGTTCGCGCAGAAGGTCGACACACCCGACGTGGCGCCGGGGGATGGCGAGACTCACTAGAATGTACGAAGCAGTTGGTGAACAAGGAAATCAAAATATCTTCCGAATCAGACGCACCGCCCGCACGCCGCGATATAAGGGAAACAGTACCTCAGGTAACCTGATGACGGCCAGGTCGCCTTCTCCCGGTGTCCACAGCAATCGCCATATGTAGCGCATCTGATCGGTAGATCGTTCCCGCAACTTCAGAATCAGGCGGAAATATTCCGTGGATTCGAAATCATAGGCAGTTCCCCGCTCCAGGCGTGTGACGAACGCTTCCCCGAGGTTTGCCACTTCCGGATCGCCGCTAACGACCTCTTGCGCAGGTTCTGGGAGAGCACAGTCGAGTAGTTCCTGCGCCAGCCACATGCTGACGCCCGCCATCCGTAGAACTCCCAACTTGCGTGCCCACGCAACAAACACCGCCCAGTCTAGGGTTTGCGTGCGAAGCGTCTCCGCGATGTCGCAAACCCAGATCAATCGCATCCAGAGGTGCTTGGCGCCATGCAGAGAGAGTACCAGCAACAGGTCTTCCGGAGACAGGCTGGGGACTTCGCGGCCGCCCAGTAAGGCTGGATGAGACCGCGCCAACAGGTCATCGATTCTCAAATCCACTGCGTAAAAATGCGGCAACAATCCCCATTGCAACTCGACCAGATACTTTCCAGCCGCGCTATCGAAGGGACGCTCGTAGCCGTTGCGGAGCCAATACCGTTCTACAGATGAGCTAAGTTCTGAAGAAGGCCGATAGCCGAGTTCAGCGAGAGACTTTCTTGCGGCTTCGAACTGGGCAGGAGCAATCAGAAAATCGAGATCGCTGAAGTTCCGTAGGGCTACGTCGCCGTAGGAGAGTTCGGCCAGAGTCGGTCCCTTGTAGGGGATTGCGAAAACGTGATCTTTTTCAAATTGGATTTGAATTCGCGCCAGTTCGCCGGCAAACCACAGACTGCGCCGCACGTTGGCATCAAACGCCGAGCGCAGTTTCTCATCCACCGGAGAAGGCAAGCCCTGGGCATGCCTTTGCAGGTTGCGGGCGACCAAAGGGAGAACTCCGTGAAGTTCCGCCAGCCGGAGGAATTCTTCCCAGTCGACGCTGGATTGACTCCAGTCCGCGATGCGGGCGGCCCGGGTCGGGCCTAATTCCACGCCGGCGCATGCGCACAACAGATCAAATTCGTTTCGCCGCTGCGTCACCAAGCCGCCACTATAATACAGACTCGATCGCAACATCCGGCGCTCTCATGGACCGAGTGGTTTTCGAATCCGTCCGTAAGGTTTTTCGACATCGGCCCGCTTTGTTCAACTGGCTGGGCAATGAGCGGAGCGGCGAAACCGTGGCGCTGAAGGGACTGTCGTTCACGGCCGGCGCCGGAGAAGTACTCACGCTGCTCGGTCCTAATGGAAGTGGCAAGACCACCGCGCTGAAACTGATCTCCACGATGCTGCTTCCCGACGCCGGCTCGGTGTGCGTGGATGGGTTCGACACTCAGCGCGACGGCGGCCGCGTCCGCGGGCAGGTCGGGATTGCCATTGCCACCGAGAGATCGTTTTTCCCGCGTCTTTCCGCACGCGAGAATCTCGATTTCTTCGCCGCCCTGGACGACGTGCCGCGTAACGAATGCTCTTCACGAATCGACGAGGTATTGCGTGACACCGGACTCGCCGAACAGGCAGATACGCTGGTCATGAAGTTTTCCAGCGGAATGTATCAGCGGCTCGGAATCGCGCGAGCGCTGGTGAAACACCCGGCGGTCCTGCTGCTCGACGAGCCTACTCGCAGCCTGGACGCAGCCACCACCGCCCATTTCTGGACTACGATCCGCGAACTGGCCGACCGCCAAACTACCATTCTACTGGCCACGCACAACTTCGCCGAGGCCGGTGCAGTGGGTGATCGAGTACTCCTGCTGCAAAAGGGGGACCTGCTCGCCGATCGCCCCATTCGACGCGGCGAGAGTATGGAAGAGCTGCGCGCCTTCTACTTCCGCATGACGGGCGAAGTGGACGAAGCCGCAGGCATGCTGCAGCGCGCCGGGAGAGTTTCATGAGAGCAGGCCTGCGCAAGCTCCATGCCATTCTGCGGCGCGATCTGCTGACCGCCGCGCGCCACCGCACCGGCTTTGCGATCACCGCCTTCGGACTTCTCACCGAACTGGCCGCTTTCTATTTCCTGGCGCGCGCAATTGGACCCGGTTTCCGTCCCGGCGGCGTGGAGTACTTTCCATTTCTACTGGTCGGCACCGGTGTCTATACATTTTTTGTGATGAGTACGCAGGCGTTCCTCAGCACGGTACAGGAAGCGCAGCAGACCGGAACGATGGAGGTGCTGATGACCACATCCACGCCGCCGGCGCAGCTGGTGGTGCTGAGTTCGGTCTCCGCGTTCGCGGGAAACATGGTCAAACTTCTTATTTATCTGTTGGCGGGTGCCGTGATTTTCGCGGCTCCATTCCACGCAAATTTTCTTGCGTGCTTGAGCGTGATGATTTTGTGCACCGCCATCGCGCTGGCGATCGGTGTCGCGGCAGCGACGGTTCAGATCACCTTCCAGAAGGGCTCTGCGTTGTTGTGGCTGCTGAGTTCCGGAGTCTGGTTTCTGAGCGGAGCCATGTTTCCCATCGAAAGCCTGCCGCGGCCTCTGATCTTTGTGGCACACGTTATTCCGCTGAGTTATGCGGTGACGGGAATGCGGATGGCGTTGCTACAGGGGGAATCGGTTATCGCAATGGCGCCCACCCTGGCTGTTCTGGCGGCGTTCGGCGCGGTCCTGCTGCCCCTCGCACTGTGGGGCTTATCTTTCAGTTTACGATGTGCCCGGCAGGACGGAACTCTCTCATTCTATTGAGTATTCTGAATCTGGCAATCCCCATTCCATACACTATCGATGTTGGCACAGAGGAACACGTGTAGTACACTTCGTCGAAGCAATCTTCAACCGAAACTGGGAGACAAGCCAGTTCCAGGGCTTAACCAAAACCTATGACGAATCAGCCCTCTCGCGCGACAGACAAGAACCAGTCGACTGCGAGTAAGAACAAGAAACCCTATCAGAAGCCCTCATTCCGCCACGAGCGGGTTTTTGAAACGCTCGCGCTTGCATGCGGCAAAATCGGCGCCACCACTCCGCAATGCCAGTCGTCACGAAAAAGTTCCTGATCGTCCAAGCAGATGAGTGTCCGTGATCGTTGGAACGCGCAGCGGGATGCTTTAGCCGTTGAAGTCTTGCGCGGCGGCGGATGTTTGCGCCTCCACGTGCACGGCGAAAGCATGCTTCCGACCTTGTGGCCGGGCGACTTCGCGGAAATTGAGGACTGTTCGCTCCACGACGTCGGCGCCGGCGACCTTGTGCTTGCGACTCGCGACGGGCGTCTCTACCTGCATCGGCTTATGACCCACGCCGGCGACCGCACGTTTGTGACGCGGGGCGACTCCATGCCCGGCGCTGACCCGGTTTTCGAGTCCGATGCGCTTCTCGGAAAACTGGTATCCGCCAGTCGAGCGGGAACACCCGTCTCTGTGGCCTTGCGTCCTTGGTCACGCGTGCTCGGATTATTGTTCTGTTACTGCAGTTTCGCGCGACGGGTCGCGCTGCGGCTTCGGAAGTCCACCGATTCGCAAAAACTCCACGGCATCGATCTGGAAACTGCATGATTCCCGCAAACAAGACCCTCGATTGCGTGGTTGAAATCGGAGACATTCCGATTGGCTTGCACACCGGCGACCAGCATTTCTTTGACCTGCTGTGCGAGCGCTATTCCGGATTCCTCAGTTCCTCGCGACCGGACCTGCAACTCGACTTCGATCTCATCGAACCCACTCCGGTTTCGGATGATGACGTTCGTGTCCGCCGTGATGGCGCTGACTGGTTGTTCGAACGCGGCGACTTCGTGGCGCGCTGGAATCCCGTTACCGGCCGCGGGCGGGTACGCCAGACGACCAATCCGTACGCTCTCGATTCCGTTCTCCGCATCCTGCACAGCCTCGTACTCGCGTCGCGCGGGGGGTTTCTGCTGCACGCGGCCAGCGGGATTTGTGACAGCCGCGCCTTCCTGTTTTCGGGTGTGTCGGGTGCCGGGAAGACGACGATCAGCCGTCTTGCTCCGCCAGAAGCCACGCTTCTCACTGACGAGATTTCTTACGTCCGTCCGAGCGCAGAGGGCTACTCGGCCTATGGGACGCCATTTTCGGGAGAACTAGCCAAGGCCGGCGAGAACACGGTTGCGCCGCTTGCGGCTCTCTTCTTTCTGGAAAAAGGGCCTGAGAATCGGGTCGACGAACTGCCTCCCGCCGAAGCCGTACGTCGCCTGATGCGGAATATTCTCTTTTTCGCCGAGGACGCCGGATTGGTGGACAATCTTCTTGCCACCGCCTGCGACTTCGTGGAAAAAATTCCGGTTCGCCGTCTAACGTTCTATCCTGATTCCCGGGTCTGGGACGAAATCCGAGACTTTGAGGCCATGTCAACGCATGCCTGAGACTTACATCGCGCGCAGTTCCGCCATCGCCGCCCGCATGCTGGCGGGCGAAATGATGGTGATGAACTCCATGGATTCGACGTTCTTCACGCTCAATGAAGTCGCTACCGCGATCTGGCGGGCCGCCGACGGACGCACTCCACTTCGGGAAATTGTTCATACGCAAATCTGCGAACAATTCGATATCGAACCCGAGCAAGCTGAACGCGACGCCGCGGAATTCGTAAGCGAGCTCTCCCAGCACGGGATTCTGCTGGTTTCCGATCAGCCACTCAATTCGCCCGAGGCTGCCCGATGAGTCTGCTCAACGAAATGAGCCAGAAGGCGTTCGACCTGGGCGTACCGATCAGCGTCCACATGGACGTCACGTACCGCTGTAACGAACGCTGCGTCCACTGCTATCTCGATCACGACGACCACGGCGAGATGACGACCGCCGAAATCAAAGGCGTGCTCGATCAACTAGCCGAAGCGGGCGTGTTCTTTCTGACATTCAGCGGCGGCGAAGTTTTCATGCGCCGCGATTTTTTCGAGATCCTCGAGCACGCGCGCCGCCTGATGTTCAATGTCAAGATCAAGACCAACGCGGTCATGATCCACGAATCAGAAGCGCAACGCATCCGTGAACTGGGCGTGGACACGATTCAGATCAGCGTTTATTCGCATAAGGCCGAAGTGCACGACGCGATCACGAAACTGCCCGGTTCGTTCGAGCGCTCCATCAAGGCGATCCGCTTCATGCGGGAACAGGGCCTGAAAGTCACAATCGCCAACGTGCTGATGACCTGGAACCGCCACGACAGCGACGGCGTCCAGGAACTGGCGGTGAGTCTGGGCGCACACTACACACTCGACCCGACGATCACGCCAATGATGGACGGCAACACGTCGGTTCTTTCGCTGCGCATTGCCGGTGAGGAGTTGCCGAGCGTCTTCGCGAATCCCAAGCTCGTTCCGAACATGGAAGAGTTCTGCGCGCCGCCCAAGCCCGTGACGGATGACGACATGGAAGGCTACTCCTGTAGCGCGGGACATTCCTTCTGCTACATCTCTCCCTACGGTGACGTTTTTCCCTGCGTGCAGTTTCCGCTGCCAACCGGCAATATCCGCCGGCAGAAGTTCATGGATATCTGGAATCACTCGCCGGAGATGAACGAAGTCCGCTCGATCAAGGCCAAGGACCTAACCGTGTGCTCGTCCTGCAGCCACGTCAGTAGCTGTACGCGTTGCCCGGGGCTGGCATACATGGAAGGCAGCATGCGCGGCCCATCGACTGCGGACTGCGAAAAGTCCTACTACCGCACGGGTGTTCCCACGGCCAACATGCTGCGGAAGGCCGGGCAGGCGAAGGTTTCGTCGCTCGTGCAGATTCGGCCGGTGGCTGCGTTGGCCTAGGCGCCTAGTCGCGCAAATTTTCTTTCTTCGGCTTACGCTTTGCCTTCGAATTCTTTTCCATCCTCAGCCCCCAGGCCGCGCGCAGAGCGCCCGTCAGCACGTCTTCGTTTGCCTGTGCCAATCGGATGTGGGTCATGCCCATTCTTCCCCAGCCACCGGGGATCGGCAGGAAAACCCTCGGCAACTCCCGGACAAATTCCACCTGCTGCTCAGGGGTGAGCATCAAGTTCCCATAGCCCTGTTTCTGGGAAGCGAGCGTGGCGAAAATCCTACCGCCCACACGGAAATCAGGCGATCCCATGTGCGAACCCTCTTCGGAACCTTCCAGACTCAAAGCGATCCGGCGGAAATCGGCGGCATTCATGGTCCAACCTACCAGTGAGAGTATCGCCCGGTGACAGGTGGGAATTACTTCTTCGCGGACTTCTTATCCTTGGCTTCGCTTTCTCGGATCGCTGCCATAGTGGCCTGAGAATAGTCCTTGCGGTTGGTGTTTTTCGGACGCCGTTTGCTCTTACTGACATAGTGATTTTGAGCCATGATTGCCTCCCTGTTGCTGTTGGCGGTTTGGGACGCCAGCCCTGAATGAATTGAAGAATGTCCCGCGAGCCGCAAGGGCGGTTAGAATGCCGGGGTTACCATCATAGCCGATCCAGGGCAGGACCTCCGGCATGTTGGGGCGTGCAGGGAAGAAGCGAAAAAATGAATTCAGCAACGGGAAGCGACCACCGGGGCTGAAGCCCAATCTCGTTATGAACGACTTACGCGGCGCTGAAGCGCCGCTCTTCCACGGCAGTGCCGGCATTTGTGAATTTTTCCCGCAGCCTGTTTGACCACGAAGGACATTGAGAGTCACAGGGGAAGCCGGCGACTCATGAACGTCGAATCTGTTTGACGCACTACGTTAGACTTCGTGGCCGGCGGCGGCGTTGCGGCTGCGCTGCTTTTCCAGCACGACTTCGGAACCAGCCATCTGCTCCAGTATCTGTTGTAGACGGCCGCGGCTTTCCTGGCTCTCTTCGACGAATCGTAGAGCCGCACCGATGCCCATATCCATGCGCACGACTTCGCCGTTCAGGGAAACGGAAGAGTGTTCGGCTGAGAACGTCAGCCGGACCTGCGATTTGGGCAACAGGATCGCACTGGTTTCGACGTAACAGCCTCCTAGGCTCAGGTTGGTGAGGATTCCAACCATTGGGCGTTCCTGCCCAACCTGCGAGATTTCGGTAGTAAGCCGGCCCTTGGCGCGCGGATAAGTACGGCGATTTTTCCGCGTCGGCTGGCTCTGTTTCTGCGTATACATGCGACGGTCTGCCTCGGTCAGCAGCTTCTCGGCGTCCAAACCGTCTTCGGGGTACACGGATTTCCCAACGCTCAGCGAGAGAATATCTTCGCCGCATACTTCAATGCCGACCTGGTGCACTAACTCGCGCATCTGTTCCGCTTTGCGCGCCGAGGCTTCGGGAGTCAGTCCGGGAGCGATCACCACGAACTCGTCGCCGCCCATGCGGGCGACATAGTCGTATTCACGGCTGGTTTCTTTCAGGGAGTGGGCGAACAGACGCAGGACGCGGTTCCCTTCCAGATGTCCGAAGCGGTCATTGATCTGCTTGAAGCCGTCCATGTCGCCGACCATGACCGTCAAGTTGGTGTTGTCGCGCTTGCAACGCGCGAGTTCGCGATCCAGTTGCAGAAACAGCGAACGTGCGTTGGGCAGTCCGGTCAGGTAATCGGTGGTGGCGGAGTTCTCGGCTTGTTCGTATTTGAGAGCGTTCTCGATGGCCAGCGCCATCTTCGAACTCACGGCCAGCAAAATGCGCAGGTGGTCAGACGTGAAGAAATCCTTGTCCGCATGATAGAGAGCCACCACGCCGACCACACCCTGCAATCCTTCCAGGGGCACGGCGAGAGCCGAACTCAACGTGCTGTACTTGGAAGGGTCATTCAAATATCCAGGCTCCACCGACGGATTGCCGTTCAGAATCGGCTTGAGATTCTGCGCGACCCATCCTGACAACCCCTGCCCGATCGGAATACGCAAGGATGCGAACAAGCGGAAGTTGTCACCGTTCACGTACTCGGGCACCAGTTCGTCGCCATGACGAACGTAGATGGCGATCGCATCGTAGGGAGCGAGTGCGCGTAGCTTCACGGAAAAGACCGATAGCGTTTCGCCCAGGCTGAGCGAGGCGCCAAGGTCCTGACTCAGCTCGAACAGCGTCTGCGCTTCCTGGCGGGCAGCCGCGATAGAACTCAGAAAGTTGCGATCCCCTAGTGGTGTCGGCTTCTTGGCAGTGGCAAAGCCAGCGGCGGGCTCGAGCCCGCGGTCCACCTTCACTTCGGTCGAGAGCTTCGCGAGTCCCATGCTTTCGATGCGGTCTCGCACGAGCTGCTCCAGTTCGGAATAACGCCGTTCCAGCACGCTCACGACTTTCGGATCAAACGACTTGCCGGATTCTTCCTTCAACCGCGCCATGGCCTCATCGAGCGGCAATGCGCGGCGGTACTGGCGGTCGGAGGCCAGCGCATCGAGGAAATCGACGGCCGCCAGGATGCGCGCGCCGATCGGAATCTGGACGGCCTTCAGCCCAAGCGGATAGCCGCTGCCATCCCACTTCTCGTGATGGGCGCGGACGATGGGCACGACCGGGTACGGAAAGCGGACGCGCTCCAGAATTTCGGCGCCTACCACCGGGTGAATCTTCATTTTCTCGAACTCTTCGGGCGTCAACCGGCCGGGCTTCGAAATGATGTGCTCCGGAATCGCCAGCTTTCCGATGTCATGCAGCAAAGCGGCGGCCTGCAACGCTTCCCGCTCTTCCGGACTGACCTTCAGATCCTTGGCAACTTCGAGGGCATAAATGCGCACGCGTTGCAGGTGATCGTGCGTGGTCTGGTCTTTTGCTTCAATCGCGAGCGCCAGCGCTTCAATGGTGCGCATGTGCAGGTCGGCGATTTCTTCCACGTGCCGCTTTTCGTCTTCCAGTTTGCCCAGATAGAGGCGATAGGAGCGGTAGATCAGGTAGACGATGGGCAGAATCAGCAGCGATGTCTGCCAATCCGTGAAATCGTGAAGCCAGCTCATCATACCGGCCACGCCCGCGCCGACGAGGTAATACGGGAAGCTCCAGAAATAACAGTCGGCCCAGATTCTGCGCAGCGATTTCCGCTCGGTAAGGGAAATTACCGCCGCCACCGGCACGGTGTTGGCGACGAAGTAAACGCAAGCCGCGAAGAACAACAGTGTGGAAGGATTCCCGATCAACCGGTGCAACAGAGGCGCGCGATACGCGACGAAAGTCGCCATGATGGCGAGCGCTGTCGAGCACACGTTGAAGGCCACCTGGATGGGAGCGGGACGTTCCCGGTCCAAACACTGCACTACGACTGCGGCGCAGCCCAAGGCCATCGTTTCCGAGAAACTGAGTTCCAGCACGCCAAGCAGCAGGAACAGAAAGTTCACCGACATGGTGCCGGTAATGCCGGGAAGGTTCACCTTCAACCGCGAAGCGATCAGGGCAATGATCAGATAGCAAACAAATTTGAGCGGATTCTGGCTGGCTCCATGCAGGACGGTATAGGTCAACACACTAGTCCCGCAGAGCACGACGACCGCGATGAACAGCCGGGCAGCGGAGTTCATCTCCCTCCATGAATGAGGGCGACTCTTCATTCTTACAGTCTCCTGCCCGGGGATCCTGGCGAGCGATTCCCAAGACAAAATAGGGGGAACTTCATTGATAACAGGGGCGGTGAAGAGGGGCAAAGTATCGCCGGGTTTGGGGGCAAACTTCCGTAACCATTCGCGGTGACTGAATTGCTTGACTTGAGGGCTTTTCGGCCAAAGACTCCACATTTCGCACCGGGAAAAGGATCGGGCCGTTTCGGCCAGGCAGTCAGAAAACCGCACGCGTCCTGGCAGACTGACACAGCATCTCAAGCTTGTATTGTGGGGCTGTCGCGTCCTTAAAAACTTCGTTGAACTTGCGATGTGCCCGCATCGTATAGAGACATGGGGCTGGTGTGTTTGACTTGATTTGAGGCCCAGCCTACCATCGAAGAATTCCCTGGACCCAGAGGCTTTCTTCTCCATGATCGGCCAGACCGTCTCACACTATCGCGTGCTCTCGCAACTGGGTGGCGGAGGCATGGGTGTGGTCTATGAGGCGGAAGATCTGAACCTGGGCCGCCGGGTAGCCCTTAAGTTCCTGCCTCCAGAGACGGAAAAAGACCCCAGCGCTCTCGATCGTTTCCAGCGCGAAGCCCGGGCGGCGTCGGCGCTCAATCATCCCAACATCTGCACCATCTATGAGATCGGCGAGGATCGGGGCCGACACTTCCTCGCCATGGAGTTGATGGAGGGTCAGACCCTCAAAAACACCATTCACGGCCAGCCCCTGGAACTGGATCGACTGCTCGACCTCAGCATCCAAATCGCCGACGCGCTGGATGCCGCTCACGCGAAAGGCATCATTCACCGCGACATCAAGCCGGCGAATATCTTCGTCACTCAGCGGCATCAGGCTAAGATTCTCGACTTCGGGCTCGCCAAACGCACAGCGCACCAATCCGCGGTGAGCGCCGTCACGGTCGGCTCGGCCGCTACCGTGGATGAACCGTTCCTGACGAGTCCGGGATCGACCGTCGGCACGGTGGCGTACATGTCGCCCGAACAGGCTCGGGGCAAGGATCTCGACGCGCGCAGCGATCTGTTTTCGTTCGGTGCGGTCCTCTACGAAATGGCCACAGGCGCGATTCCCTTTCGGGGAGAGACCTCCGCCGTAATCTTTGAGGCCATCCTGAATCGGCCGCCGACGTCTCCACTTCGGCTGAACCCCGATGTCCCGCCACAGCTGGAAGGGGTTCTGAACAAGCTACTCGAAAAAGACCGCGACATGCGATATCAGAGCGCGGCTGACGTGCGCTCGGATCTGCGGCGCCTGAAACGCGACTCGGAATCGGGCGCGATCCTCGCAGCGTCTGGCTCATCGGCCTCAAATCTGCGCCCCGTGCCGCGGAGCCGCAAGCTCCCCGGCTGGCTCGTCCCCGCATTGGTGATTGCCGTGGTCGCGATTGGCCTGGGATTCGTCTACACGAAACGCAGCCGCGCGCTCTCGGATCGGGACTCGATCCTGATTTCCGATTTCGTCAACACCACGGCCGACCCGGTATTTGACGGCACGCTCAAGAAAGCACTGGCCGTCGACTTGGGGCAGTCTCCGTACCTCAACGTATTTCCCGAACAGAAAGCCCGGCAGACCTTGCAGTTCATGGGGAGAAGTCCCGATGAACGGATCACCACCGACATCGGCCGCGAGATCTGTCAGCGCGATGCGATCAAAGCATTGCTGACTGGATCGATCGCCAGCCTCGGCAACGACTACGCCATTACCCTGGAAGCCATCAACGTCAATACGGGGGAAACCCTGGCGCGGCAACAGGCGCAGGCCAGCCGGAAGGAAGACGTTCTGAACGTTTTGCACAAGGCGGCAAGCGACCTGCGCGGGCAATTGGGTGAGTCGCTCGCTTCGGTGCAAAAGTACGACATGCCGCTTGCCCAGGCAACGACTTCTTCGCTGGACGCCCTGAAGGCCCTCAGCATGGGCGACAACAAACATTCCATCGGGGACGAGATGGGCGCGATTCCCAGCTATCAGCGTGCCATCGAACTCGACCCCAATTTCGCCATGGCTTATGCGCGTCTGGGGACCGTCTACAACAACATGGGGCAGACGCAACTTTCGGAAGTGAACCGCCAGAAAGCTTTCGAGTTGCGTGATCGTGCAAGCGAACGCGAAAAGCTGTACATCACGTCGCACTACTTTGCCGACAGCGGACAACTCGACAAAGGAATCCAGGCGCTGGAACTGTATCAGCAGACCTACCCGCGCGATAGCATCCCATTTATCAATCTGGCCAACGTCTACAACGGACTGGGACAGTTTGATAAGGCCCTGCCGCTGGCCAAGCACGCGGTGGAGATCGCTCCAGACGCAATGAGCGCCTACGAAAACCTGGCCCTCGCGTATATCGGATTGAACCGGATCGACGAGGCGCGCGCTACGCTCGCCGCCGCGCAGAAGTTGAAACCCGGTGCAGTGAGCATCACGGTCGCTACGCTCGATTGGGCACAAGGCAAAGACGCGGATGTCGAACGGTCGCTCCAGACCGCGGCCAGCAGGCCGGACGGCGAAGTGGGTGTATTGAACTTCCGGGGCGGTCTCGCCGCCTCTCGCGGCCAGCTCCGCCAGGCCCGAGAATTCTGGCGCAAGATGCAGGATGCGCTCGACCGTTTGCACCTCCAGGGGCGCGCCGATGTGGAATCGCAGATGGCCGGACTGGAGGCCATCGCCGGAAATCGCAACGAAGCGGTCAGCCACGCCAACGAGGCGATGCGCCTTTCCCACACTTTCAACGTCCTGTGGAATTCGGCAACCGCCCTGGCCGCCGTGGGCCAGGATCAGAAAGCACGCAGTATCGCGGACGAAATCCAGAAGAGCCGCCCGAACGACACGATCGCGCAAAATGTCGCGGTGCCGATGACGCAAGCAGTGGCGTATTTAAGTTTGTCCGGCGGGTCCAAGCCGCAACCTGAGAAAGCCATCGACCTCTTGAATACCGCCGCTCTCTATAGCCGCTCTGGCTGGGGCGTTCTCTACGCTCGCGGACTCGCCTACAAACAAGCCGGACGTTACGACGAAGCGGAGGAGGACTTCCAGAAGATTCTCGATTGGAGGGCCTTGCACGGTCCCGACATCCTGCCCACAGCCGCGCAACTGGAGTTAGGACGCATCTACCAGCAGAAAGGCGACACGGCCAAAGCCCGGATTGCCTATCAGAATTTTCTCGCCCTTTGGAAGGACGCCGACCCCGACGTCCCATTGCTGCTCCAGGCAAAAGTGGAGTATGCGAAGCTGCAGTAGTTCTACTGCAGAACCATCACCAGCACACGCCCATCCGACTGATACCCGCCGCCGGTGGCGTTGCGAGCGTCCTGTACTGCGTCCGACGGTTTGAAGTAATTCATCATGCGGATTTTTCCTGCCTGTTCCAATGACTCGCCGATGTGATCACGCTCGCCGTCCACCAGCGGATCAATCTTGTGGGTGACCTTTCCATTACGCTGATCTTTTTCGAATCCGATGTCGTGCGTCCCCGCGCCAGCCCATACCGGGACGCCCTTGTAAGTGAGCGTCGACTTCCAGATGCGAAAATGATGGCGGCTGGCGACCATCGCGTAGGGCTCCGCTTGCTCGTAGCCGAAATCCTGCACGCGTCCGAACAGATAGAGCTGGCTCATCGGCATCTGAAGATAGTCTTCCTTCTGCGTTGCCATGAGGATGGCTTTCGCAACCGCGCCAGGAGTCGACGTATCGGCAACGCGCCAGTTAGCGGCGGCGAGAGCGTCCTGCACCTGTTTTTCCGAGCCGATCAGGACAAAGTTCACCATGTCGCCGAGATTTTTGAACTCGTCGTTCACACGACGCGGTAGCAACTGCAGGTCTTTTGCGAGCGCATCGTCGAGCGGATTGCGCGAAACAGCGAGTGTACTGGCGGGCGTGGTCGAAGTCGCGTTCGCGGTTCCCGAGGGAGGTGCGGTGGACAAGTTGGCATCCGATGCCATCCCTTGATTCTGGGTCGCCGGTGACTTCATCCCGGCAAACTGGCCGCTCATCCAAATCTGCGCCGCGCTCGCCAGCTTGGACTGGATGGACGCCACTTCGTTCGCTCCGCCCGGCGTGACGTGAATCTTGACCGAGTACTTACCTGTGCAAGCGCCGGACGCGCCGAGATTCGATCCGAGGTAAAGCCGACCAGCTTCCGTGATTTTCAAATTGCGGGCGGCACCGATGAATAAAGGCGAATCCGATTTTTCCTGGAGTTTAGCGAGCAGTGCGGCGGGCGACGCGGATTCCAATGGCAATTTGCCCGCGTTCTGCAAACCATCCAGGCCCTGGGGATCGCACAAGTTGTTTCCGGTCCCGACGACGGTTGCGGAAATCTCAACCATGTCTCCGGGATGAAGGTCGACTGCAGAGTCAGTCCAACTCTGGGAAGGGGTTACTTCTACCGCCTTATCAAACGGCGCGGAGACGGTCGGCGGAGCTTGCGCGGTCTGGGCGTAGAGCGTCGGAGTCAGCATCAGGAACAGGCCGAATAGAAAGAGTTTGTTCATGTCGTTCACTCCCGGAGCCTCCATTATCGTCTCTCGCGGGACCGCCCGCCAAGCGACCCACTCCGCAGAAAAACAGGGAGGCAAATCCGGTTCCGGATCCCTCCCTGCACAATTACGGGCACCGATCGGTATTAGAAATTGAATCCGATCTGCGCCGTCACTGCTCTTGGTGTCACGTAGTGCGTTCCGCTGAAGGTGGAGAGGAATTTGTAATGTGCGCGTCTGTCGCGAAGGCAGAATATGGGAAGATTGCAGTAGGGACGTCTTCTCTGTTTCGAAGTGGACAGGCAGCATGAACAACGAAGAGCAAAGAGCGCGTTGGGATCTCAAATACGAGAAAGGCTTGCCTTCGCTGACAGAACCAGATCCGTTCTTTGTTTCGGCTTACGAGAGAATTGCGGATCCCCTGTTCCCAAACGCTGGCGTGGCCTTGGATTTGGCAGGTGGACTCGGGAGACATGCTCTATGGCTGGCACGGAGACGCTGGCACGTCACTGTGGTCGACCTTTCCGATGTCGCGATTGGAAAGCTCAGTCAGTCCGCTCTTGAACTCAATGTCACCCTCGAACTTATTGTTGCGGACGCCTTCCAATACAAATTTGAAACTGCACGATTCGATTTGATCGTGTTGTTCTATCACCTGGATCGCAGTCTTTTCCCCAAGATAGTCTCGGCATTGAAGCCAGGCGGTCTGCTCATCTGCAAGATGAGCATGCGATGGAAGTCGGATGGGTTAAAGGTCGACACCAATACCTTGGATAGAGATGAACTGCCGTCCCTTCTTCCAGAACTGCACGTTCTATATCATCAGGAACGGCCGGTACGGGATCGGGGCGTAGTCGAGTTGGTCGCAAGGAAAGGGCAGCACAGCTTTTGACCGTACTGCCCTCACCCGGGGAAGGACATCCGTTAGAAGTGGAACCCGATCTGCGCCGTCACCGCCCGCGGCGTCACGTAGTGCGTGCCGCTGAAGGTCGAAAGGAAGTTATACAGCGCCGTCTTATTCGTTATGTTGACGGCGGTAAGCGTAAGACTCCATTTGTAACGATCGCCTTTGAACAGGTTGTCGTCGCCGACCGCAACATCAAACAGGTTGCGTGGAGCGATACGCGCCGGATTATGGTCGTCATTCTGAGTTCCCGGAGCTGGGATCTTCACCAGCGTCGATCCGAACTGATTGCCGGGGCAAAGAGTCGGTAACGGTGTGGTTGGTGTCGCATGTACGCCGTTGCAGATAAGACCCGCCTGAAACTCCTGATCGGCAGTGAGCCCACTTAGATCAACCTGGAAGCCGGGGTCATTGGGGTTCCCCGAAGTTGCGAACGGTACCGCCCCGGCCACCAGACCGCTGTCGTACCGCCAGTTGAAACCGACCCACGGCCCCGTCTTCCAAGGCTGATATTGCAGATGCGTTGTTTGGTTAAACTTTTCGTCGTGGTCAATGCGGAAGGGCGTGCCGCTTTGCCCTACTGTGACGCCCAACCCGCTCGTTTGGGGTGGGAAGAAACGTGCGGCGACGCTCGACATCACTACCAACGCCGAGAATCCGTGGAACTCCGGCACGCTCACGCGAATCGCGTATCCCGGGATTTTGGAATTGTGCCATCCAATCGGAAAGAAGATGGGCGTGGCGGCAAAGATGCTGAAATCGTACCCGGTATGTGTGTATTTCCAGATGTAATCTCCACTTACGACCGCGTAGCGCCCGAACGCCTGCTGCAAGCCGACGTGGAAATCATTACGGTAGCCGGGCTCAAGTGGTGCGTTTACGCAGGGGACAATCGCGCTGATGACAGCGTTCTGGCATCCGCTGCTGGAAAGCACCAGATTTTCATTAAAGGGACTTTCCAGGGTTCGCGCATAGGAAGCGCGCAGCACTGTGTTCGTCCGCTTGATATTGTACGCAACTCCGACCCGCGGCTCGGCTTGCCGAGCGGTCACCAACCCGTTATAAAAATCACCGCGCAGTCCCAGGTTGAGGGACCAGTTTCCTAAAGAGATCGCGTCCTGGAGGTAAAGAGCGAGCTCTTTTACGTCCGTATGACCGCGAAATGGAAACAAGGTACTGCTCGCGCCGGCACAGGCATCGTTCGACGACGGAGCCGGCCTGGTCAGGTCGTAACACCCCAGAAGTGGCGTGAAGCTGGTATTTGCCGTAAACGGCGTGGGATAGAGATTAGGGTCGGTCGTCGTCGCCGTGGGACACTGCAATGGGTCGTTGAGTCCAGGATTGCCGACAAATACAGGAACACCGTTTGCATCCAAGCACGGTGCGTTGAGCGTCGGATCGACAACTCCGAAATTGAAATGTTCAGTGAGAAATGTTTGTTGATAGGTAACTCCGACCTTAACGTTATGAATCCCCTTCACGTACGACAGATCGGAGCGCACCCCGGTGTTGGCAAGCGTCCGATACTGTGAGACGGTTTCCTGCTGAAGATTGGAAGGGCCGAGATCGGCGAACGGGTTCCCGCTTGGATAATAATTGAAAGCGTCCCGCCGCACCCAGCCGCCGAGACTAAAGACTGTGTTCGGATTGATCACTCGCGTCCAGGTCGGCGCGATGTTAAAGGTATTGATGAGCGCGCGTTGGTCGGTGGGGCCGACGACGTTGCCCTTCGGATCGAGACCGCCGTTGGCAACCACCACCCCAGACCACGGCGTGGCATCTTGGCTGTCAAAGGTGTTGGGCGTCTGGAACCATGAACGTGAGACTCCCAGGTTCAGGCGAATCGAATCCTTACTTGAGAGTTGGTAGTCCACGCGGTCGAATAAGTTCTCTTCGTTGCCCTTGTCGTGTACTATGCGGAACTCCGGCGGATCCAGGAACCGACCACTATTCAGCCCATTCACCGAAACGAAGTTGCCCCATTTCTCCCCACCGTAAGCCAGATCGAAGCCCACGTTCGACGAGCCAAACGAACCGTACGAGGCGTTCACGCTGCCGTGCGGTGTGGTAAAGCCTTGTCCAGAGCGCGTCGTCGCCACAATCACCAGGCTCGTCTTGCCTCCGTATTCAGCCGGCGGCGCACCGGGAATGACCTCCAGCGACTGGATCGAGTCGACTGGAATCTGGTTCGAAAAAATTTTACTTTGCTGATCCGTGATGGGCTGGTTGTCGACCGAAAATGAGTTCGACGCGTGATCGCCGAGTCCGTGAAACAGGCCGTTTGAATCGGCCGCCACTCCCGGCGCCGCGAGGGTCACCAGCGAACTCACGGAGGAGGACTGGCTTTCCAGGGGAATCTTGTCGAACAAGCCCCGATCCACATCGGTGTGGCCGATCGGATCGTTCTCCACCAGATCAGCCCCAGCCTCGACCGTAACGGTGTCGGTGCTGCTGGCCACTGTCAGAGTGACTTTCACATTCACGCCCAGCGCCGACCGGATTTCCACATCCTGCGCGCTTTGAGCGAATCCCCTTGCGGTGACTGTTATGTGATACGGATTGAACGGCACGTTCGGAAAAGAAAAGTTTCCTTTAACGTCGGTAGTCGTCGTGCGCGAAAAACCACTTACCGGGTTATGCATCTCAACCGTTGCACCTACTACCACCGCGCCGGACGGGTCCGTGATCGTCCCCATCACGATCGAATTTCCTGTTGATTGGGCATTTGCATTGAGCGAGAGCAACATCAGACAAATAGCGGCGACAGCCGCGGCGAGCGACTTTTTATAAGAAATAACCATGATTTCCTCCAATAAAGAAAGGCGGAGCGATTCCGATCCGGAAACGCGGTTCTCAGAAAATATTTCTCAGGATGTGAGCCGGATCAGACCGCTGGCGGAGGACGAACGAAGTTGGTTATGACGGGACGAAATGCGATGAAGATTTCGGTTGGCGCATGCGCCATCGCGATGGTTTTGACCATCGGCAAAACGTTGATAGTCGCAACCGCAGGACCAAGACTGGGCGCCGCGCAAATTGAGCACGAATGGTGAGAAGTCTGTAAGTCCGCGGGGTGGGAGTGAACCGCCTGCGCGGTTCCCATGGCGAACACCAGAACCACGCACAGGAGGCACAGCGCCTGCGTGATCGCGCTTCGCTCTTTGATTCCCCGTATCATGGCGTATGGTCTCAGTCTAGCTCAGGGTTCGGCAAGCCGTCCAGCTTAGCAACGAGACGGTAGGCCATGTCTCCATGGCGAGTTGGGAGCGGCCCCGGTCTAATCCAGATTTCGGATCCGGACTTCCGCGACGAACTCTACGCCTACTTGCGAACAAACCAAGTGGTTGCTGCCCTGAGTCGCTGGCGAGGCAGTTCAAGCACTAACGAAGCTGCACGAACCAAGAAAAGCACTTTGATCAGCCCTCCCCTTCTCCGACAATCGAAGAAAGTTCCACCCGCCACTCGTCTCACAGGCTTCTTCGTCGAAATCGGAGTTTGGCAGTTGGCAGTTGCGCGCTCCGCGCGCCGTTGCGAAGCTCAGCCCAGGGGAGATGTACTATGTCGGGACAAGTAGTACTGTATTTTGACGATCAGGCAGACGCGCTGCGCTTCGCCCTGGCGGCAGGCGCTGTCATGGCAGGAGATGGTTCTCACACCACCGCCGACCTCGCCCAAAAGGCGGCACGCGTTACGCGCATCCGCCTGAATGCGACCAACACGGGAAAAGTCAGACAGCCCAATCCCCCCGAGCGCGTGGCCTGACGGTCTAGGCGCTGAGCGCACTGGGAAAGCGCGTCTGGAAGTCCAGCAGCCCGACCCACTCTGGAGTAACCGTGATCCGCACCATACTGTGGACCATCGTCTGCAACTGCTTGATCCAGGCTTGACCTTGCTGGACGCCGAAGTAGCGTTCGGCCGCCGCGGCATACTCCGGAACAACACCTTCCACGGCAGTCAAGCGTGCCGTCCCGCGCACTAGCAGCACTTTATGCGGAAACGCATTGTCGTCGATCGTGAGTGCCACCTTCGGATTTTTGGCCAACGCCCTCAACTTAGGGGCCTTGGGCGGCGTTCCCATCACCAACTCCTGGCCATTCCAGTGAAACCAGATCGGAACTACCCTTGGCGAACCATCCGTCCCGATATAGGCCAGCCGCGCCGGAATCTTCGATTGCAGCAACTCCTGGGCTGTGGGGTTCTGCAGGAGTTCCAGGTGTCCTTGTTTGACAGGCATGAATTTGGCTCCTTCCAGTTAAGACATCGTTTTCGGGGGCCACAGAACGACACGAATCTTACTGCAAAGTGAGGAATTGATCGTGGCCGGTACCCGCCCGTTCCCGGCTTTCGCGCAGGATTTACCGCAGCATTTACAATGTCTGCTCCTATGCCAACCGCTGAACAGGCTGCTTCCACTGCGCTCGATCTGACTTGGGTTCGCTCTCAGTTCCCATCGCTGTCGCAGATCGTCAATGGCCATCCCGCCGTTTTTGTGGACGGCCCCGGCGGCACGCAGGTTCCGCAGCGCGTAATTGACGCGATCTCGAACTATCTCGCGGCCAACAACGCGAACTCAGGCGGCGCCTACGCGACCAGCCGCAATACCGATTGCATGATTGCCGGCGCGCGCGCCGCTATGGGCGACTTCCTGAATTGCGATGCAGACGAGATCGTGATCGGTCCGAACATGACGACGTTAACTTATGCGATGTCGCGGGCGATCGGCCGCGAGCTGGGTCCGGGTGATGAGATCGTGCTCACCCTGCTCGATCACGACGCAAATTTCTCTCCCTGGAAGGCACTCGAGGAGAAAGGCGTCACGATCCGCAGCGTTGCATTTAACGCCGCCGACTGCACACTTGACATGCATGATCTGGCCAATAAGATCACGAGCCGCGCGAAGCTTGTGGCGGTTGGATATGCGTCCAATGCAGTCGGAACGATCAACCATGTCGCTGAGGTTGTGCGGCTCGCAAAAAATGCGGGGGCACTCAGCTACATTGACGCGGTCCACTATGCTCCGCATGGCCCGATTGACGTGCGCGCGCTCGATTGCGACTTCCTGGTGTGCTCGACATATAAATTTTTTGGTCCGCACATGGGTGTGCTCTATGGCAAGCGCGAGCATCTGCTGCGCTTCAAGCCGTTCAAGGTGCGTCCGCTGACCGACTCGATTCCGAATTGCTGGGAATGGGGCACGCTGAACCATGAGTGCATCGCGGGCATCAAAGCCTGCGTGGATTACTGGGAAGAACTTGGCCGGCGAGCAAGGCCCGGCGTAACGACTCGCCGCGCGGCAATTCTAGCTGCACATGAAGCGATTCATACGCATGAGCGCGCAATGATGGAGAAAATGATTGCGGGGTTGCTGGCGATTCCCGGGCTGAAGCTTTATGGGATCACGGAGCCGCGCAGATTCGACAACCGTTGCGCAACGATTGTCGTGAGGGTCGAGGATTTTACTCCGCTGGAACTTGCGACGAAACTGGGCGATCGGGGCTTCTTCACGTGGGACGGAAACTACTACGCGATGAACGTAACCGAGCAACTGGACGTCGAGAAGACTGGTGGTTTCCTGCGCATCGGATTAGTCCACTACAACACGATGGACGAGGTGGAGCGGATGCTGGCGGCGGTAAGGGAGATTGTGGGGAGATAGGTGCGCGAGCGCTTTACCGGCTTCTCTTCCGCAACGCTTTCTTTCGAATAGTTCGCTTGACTCGAGTTGGCTTTTTGCAGACCTTTCCGGGCTGGGCACTGCCGGCGCGGATCTCTACGACTCCGCTTCCTTTTCCGACAAGTGCCATCTTCGCGATTCCGATGAACAGCCCATGCTCGACCACTCCGGGCATATCGCTCAGAGTGCGCGCCAGCGCGGGAGGATCGGTTATCTCGCCGAAACTGCAATCGAGAATGTGATGGCCCTCGTCGGTCACAAAAGGCATGCCGTCTAGGCGATTGCGCAGTTTGCAACTGGCGCCGAGCGCGGAGATTTTTTTTGCCACAACGGCCTGCGCGAAGGGAATGACTTCCACCGGCAGCGGAAACTTGCCAAGCGCGGAAACCAGCTTGCTGGAATCAGCCACCACAATCATCCTCTTCGACGCCGTTGCGATGATCTTTTCCCGCAGTAGCGCGCCCCCTCCACCCTTAATGAGCCGCAACTGCGGGTCGGCCTCGTCGGCGCCGTCGATGGTGATGTCGATTTCGGGATGCTCATCGAGCGTCGTGAGCGGGATACCAACCGTGCGCGCAAGGTCAGCGGTAGCAACCGAGGTCGGGATACCAATGATCTTGAGCCCGGCCTTCACCCGTTCGCCGAGCGCGACAACCGCAAAATACGCCGTGGATCCGGTGCCGAGGCCAACGATGTTTCCGCTCACGACGAGTTCCGCCGCCGCGCGTCCTGCCAGTTCTTTTTCGTTTTGATTGGCCATGGTGGTTGTGCTACCCCTGAGCGATTTTGATCCAAGCCAGATATCCTGCCAGCGCGATGCCGAATACTGCCAGCAGAACCGCGACCAGGTCGATGATGGTACCGGCCGGTTCGAAGGAGTCGGTGTCGATCTGCACGCGGGTCTGACGATAGCGATACAGGCCGGCAACAATCAGCAGCACTCCAGCAACGATCGAGATCATGCCGAGCCACGCAGTCAGGCCAGGAGTGGTCGCGGGCTTCTTCTCGAATTGCAGGAATTCCTGAAGCGCGATCGAGAAGCGGCCAACGGCGAATCCGAATACGATCGTGGCCACACCAGTACGAATCCAGGCGAGGAAAGTGCGCTCGTTCGCCAGGTGATCGCGGGCGTTGTTATTTTCGGCCATGCCGGGGCAAAGCCGTATTATTCCACAGCCTTTTGTAGAAGCGCACTGACGCCGGCGATGTTTTTCAGCAGCTCTGCCGGGAAGCCGTGGCGTTGCTGAAGGTATTCCGGCGTGTTAAACGAGAGCCAAACCTTACCGTGTTCATCTTCCCAAGCCAGCGCCTTTAGCGGGAGATCGATCGCCACGCTCGGGGCTGCGACCATCAGAGGCGTACCTCCCTTCGGACTGCCGAAGATCAGCAATTGCGTGGGACGCATGCTGAGTCCGGCTTTCGCGGCTTCGCCGCTGTGATCCACACGCGCGAAGACGGTCACACCTCTTTCTTTGAGAATCGATTCAAGTCGCGCCAGAGTCTCCGTCACAGGGTAGGGGCTGGGTAAGTCGATCATTCCGCGATCCACTGATATTCCTTTCTCTCGCCCTTCGGGTCTTTCCTCCGGGGAATGGCGACGCACCGAACTAGCAGCCGATCATCTTCCCGAGAATTTCTTTCAGCAATTTGGCGGCGACCATGGCCGTGATCTGCGTATGGTCCTGCGCGGGATTGAATTCCACGATGTCGGCTCCGGCGATATTTCCTGTGATTGCGTGAATATGACTCAGCACTTCGCGGACCGACATCCCTCCCGGCTCGCGGTGCGAAATGCCGGGCGCAAAGGCCGGATCGAGCGCGTCCATATCGAAGGAAATATAAATCGGACCATCGACCTTCATGCGGTCGAGCGCGGGAAGGTGGCGCATTTCGATCACTTCGACACCGAACTTTTTTGCCTGCTCGCGCTGATGGCCATTCAAGGTGCGAATCCCCACCTGGATCAGGCGCTTAGCCGCGCCTTCTTCCATGATGCGTGCGAAAGGGCAGGCATGCGATTTCCGGTTGCCTTCCAGTTCGTCGTAGAGATCGGGGTGGGCGTCGAAATGGATGATGGTCAGGCTGGGGATGCGTTTTCCGAATGCGCGCACAATTGCCAGCGTGATCGAATGGTCGCCGCCCAGCGACACCACACGCATCCCCTTGTCGAGCAATTCTCCGACGCGATTTTCAATGGCGGCAAATGGTTCGTGAAACGTGAATTTCAGATCGCCGGCATCGCAGTACGCCCCATCCGCGCCAAGATCCACGCCGGTTTCAGTCCACGCATTCGACGAATCCGACCGGAAGGAGACGCGAATAATCGGCGGCGCGCCAGCGGCGCCCCGGAGCCAGGAAGAGTTTGCATCGAACGGAATACCCAGAATTACGGGGGTTCCGGGTTTAGCGGTAGCGGGAAGCGAAGGCATGAGATCCCCGTTTTCTTGACAACACGGAACATTATGCTCCGACGCCACCGAGAGCACGCACTTTTGTTCTGCTCTCTGTTGGCTGAATCGGCCACAGACTCCCTTGCATCCGTTATCCTATAGAAGACAGTTATGGCGACTTCAACTCAAAATAAAGCGCGGGGCGGCTCGTCCGCCGGTACGACGGAAACTCTTGAACGGAAACGGGTTTTTGAGCTGTTCCGCCAGTGGGGATATCTGGAAGCAGAGCTAAACCCACTCGGATTGCTGCCTCCGCAGCCACATCCCGACCTGCAGATCGACAGTGAACCCGCTCGCGAAGCGCGCCGCATTTATTGCGGAAGCGTGGGTGCGGAATTCATGCACATCGCCGATCCCGAGCGCAGGCGCTGGATCCAGGCACGATTGGAGGGCGAACCGGAACATGTGGAACAGGAATTGGCCCTCGATCTGTTGATCCAGGCGGATATTTTCGAGCAGACCCTGCAACAGCGCTATCTGGGCAACAAGCGCTTCTCGCTTGAAGGCAATACTTCGTTGCTGCCGCTACTGGACGAAGTGCTGGATGTCGCGGGAGAGCACGGCACGGTCGAAATGGTGATGGGGATGAGCCATCGCGGGCGGCTCAACGTCATCATCAACATCGCGAAACGACCGCCGGAGCAGGTGTTTGCCGAGTTTGAGGATGTGGATCCCCGCAGCGTGCTGGGGTCGGGCGATGTGAAGTATCACATCGGAGCCACCGGCGAGTATCTCACCAAAAGCGGGAAAAAGATCCACATTCACCTGGCATCGAATCCCAGCCATCTCGAAGCCGTTGACCCGGTGACGGTCGGCCGCACGCGCGCCAAGCAAGACCGCGCTGGGGAAGGCGGGAAGGCAAAGTATTTGCCGGTGTTGATCCATGGAGACGCCGCGTTTGCAGGGCAGGGTATCACCGCGGAGACTCTGAACTACGCCGACCTCGCCGCCTACACGGTGGGTGGGACGATCCACGTAATCGCCAACAACCTCGTTGGCTTCACCACCAACGCCCGCGAGGAACACTCGTCACGCTTCTCGGCGCAACTGGCACGCCGCCAGTCGATTCCCATTTTTCACGTGAACGGCGAAGATGTGGACGCGGTACTCCGCATCGCACGGATCGCGACGCAGTACCGGTACAAGTTCGGCACGGACGTGGTCATTGACCTCATCGGCTACCGCCGCCACGGCCACAGCGAAGTGGACGATCCAACCGTCACACAGCCGCTCATGTACAAAGCGATCAAAGCCCACCCGCCACTGTGGGAAATCTACGCCAAGCAGATCGAAGTAGGGGACGTGGGCGCTCGCGTACAGGCGATTAAGGCCGACTACGAAGCCGCACAGAAACGAGCCGGACAACTCACCAAGAAGCCTGTCCTGCGCGAACTCCCCAAATATTGGGATGACTACTTCGGCGGCCGCTATAAGCCGGAGTATGACGTACCCACGGGTGTTACGCCCGAAGAACTTAACGAACTTACCAAGCGGCTGACTGCGTACCCGGATGGATTCCATATCCACCCCAAAGTTAAGAAGCTTCTCGAACAACGCGCCGAGATGGGCAGCGGCAAGAAGCCGTGCGACTACGGAATGGCTGAAGCGTTGGCCTTTGCGAGCTTGGTGAAGCAGCACATTCCCATCCGGCTCAGTGGACAGGACTCGCGACGCGCCACGTTCAATCAGCGCCATTCTGTCCTGATCGATACCGAAAACGAAACGGAGTACGTGCCGCTACGCAATATCGCGCCTGCCCAGGCTCCGTGCGATATCTACAACTCAACGCTTTCCGAAGCCGGCGTAATGGGCTTTGAGTACGGCTACAGCCGCGACTATCCCGAAGCACTGGTGCTGTGGGAAGCGCAGTTCGGCGACTTCGCCAACGTAGCCCAAGCCGTCATCGACCAGTTCGTGGCTGCGGGAGAGGACAAGTGGGGTCTGCTTTCAGGCCTCGTACTGCTCCTTCCGCATGGGTACGAAGGGCAGGGACCGGAACACTCCAGCGCGCGTGTGGAGCGCTTTCTGCAGTTGGCGGCGCGCGATAATATTCAGATCTGCCAACCTTCAAACGCAGCGCAATATTTCCATCTCCTTCGACGGCAGGCACTGCGCAAGTGGCGCAAGCCGCTGATCGTGTTCACTCCCAAAAGCATGTTGCGGCACCCGGACGCGCTCTCTCCGCTCGCGGATCTGACGCATCAGAAATTTCTGTCTGTCCTTCCGGACAACGAAGCGCAAGACACCAAGCGCATCCTGATCGCCACTGGAAAAATCGGTCACGAGCTTCGTGGGGAGCGCAAGAAACGGAACGACTTCGACACGGCAATCATCTCGCTCGAACAGATGTATCCGTTCCCGGAAGCAGAGCTGGCGGCCGAACTGGAGCACCACAGCACGGCGCGCGATATCGTCTGGGTGCAGGAAGAACCCGCCAACATGGGAGCGCTCTTCTACATGCTGCCGCGCCTGCGGAGAATTGCGGGCGAGCGCCCAGTGTCATCGGTGAAGCGGTCACCGAGTCCAAGCCCGGCAACCGGCTCGGCGAAGGCGCACGAAGTCGAGCAGAAAACGTTGCTGGCACTGGCGTTCAGTACGCAGGGGTAGGATGGCTCAACGCGTTCTTACGAGGAGATGGCCTAGAAGAGGCTTCGGAAAAAGCCGGTATTGACCTTGATTTTGGGTGGCGCAGCGGTTCACCGCTGCGGTAAATACTTTGATTTGAGTGCGGCTTTCAGCCGCTGAGGGTTGGGTCTTCGCCACGGGAAGATTTTTTCCACAGCCTCTCAAAAACTATACCGTTCGCCGCCTAAAATTCTTGGTGGTTTCAAAGATTGCTGAAGGGTCTGCGGCGCGAACCTCGGTGGCTGAAGCCCAAGTCAAAACAAAGGCCTTACCGCAGCGATAAATCGCCGCGCCACCCGCAGAGTTGTTCAACAGAATTTTTCAGCAGAGTCTTTCAGCAGTGTTCAGCAGACTCTTCGACCCCCGAGCGGGGAGGCTTCGCCCACCATTCCCACTCCTCGCGGTCGAATTGGTTAGTTTCCACCGCTTCCAACAGGAGTTCGTCGTCTCTCGCGGAGCCCGCGTTGCGAAACGATTCACTCCAGCCCACGCGATATATCTTGGGATCACGACTCTCTTCCATAGCGCGCGACTCTCAAACAAAAAGCCCAAGCGTCAGGCTGGGCTTTCGAACTTTGCCAACAGCGGTTGCCTCTATGGCCAGCGCTTGGCGGCGTCTTCCCACCCGGCGGCGCGCGGGGGCGCGTTAACCGCAGCGGCGGTGACAGCCGGCGACGGGATACGGATCGGTTGTTGCGGCGGGGCTGCCGTCAGGGTCGGCTTAGGCGGATCCGATATCGCCTCCTTCAACTCATCCGACAGCAGGGGCGCGGCAATGCGCAAAGCTTCGACTTCCTTTTCCAAGCGGGTCAGTTCGAGCTCTTTTTGCCGTAACACTTCATACACATTTTTCATTCTGGGCACCTGTGAAGACGAAACAAATCCTAGAGCGAAATGTATGGCTAAGTGACGGAATTGTCAAGGAAAACAGGCACTCCCGAGTGTGCCAGGCTAGCGGAATACCACCACCGCGACCACGATGGAGAGGATCAGAACCAGGACCGCCAGAACGTTTACATGGTTTGCAACCCAAGACTCCTTTACCGGTGCGGAAGAATCCAGAAAGGCCGGGACAAACTCGTGTGGGCCAGCCTCAGCCGATTCCGGCGGGGAGTGGCGCTTGTTCTCGCAGTCCACACACAAAGAACGACCTTCGGAAACGGGGAATCCGCAGGAGGTGCATTTCTGGACCCGGCGCATCGCTTCCGGTACGACCGCTGGCGGCGGCTCCGATACCGCATCCTGAAATAACGCGGAATGTACCTGGGCCGCGCCGAGTGGATGATCCGAAACGGGCGCGGGGCGCGGGTCGACCACCCCAACATAAGGCGCCGTTTCTACCTGATCAGGAGGGGTCGCCGCAGACAACGGCAAAGTAACGACGCCCGCCGGCGGCTCCGCGGCCTTTGGCTCAGGCTCAGTCTTTGGCGCGGACTTCGGCTCGGTCTTCACCTCCACCTCGACCTCGGTCTGCGATTGGGTCTGTGGGACGGTCTGCGGATCAATGTGTGGAACGCTTGGCGGAGCAACCACCACGCGCGGTTTCCTCTCGGCCAGATCGAGAGCGGTCAAGGTCAGGTCGGCCATCCGCTCCAGCGCAATCAGGTCGCGCTCTTCGAACGCGTAGGGGTGGTCGGAAAACAATTCGAACACGCCGCGAACTTCGCCGCTGCGACTCAGGAGAGGCAACACAACGATGGATGCGATCCCCAGCTGACGACAGGTCTCGATGTTCACCCGGGCATCAGTCTCCGCGTTGTCGCAGCGCAGGAGCTGTTTGCGGGCAATACTCTCTCCGCTCAGTCCGGAGCGGACTTGAAGGCGCGCGCCCACGGCCGGGCCGGACGACCCCGTGCTCGCGCGGCACACCATTTCCTCGCCCTCGCTGAGAGCAAGAGCAGCTCCAGTGGCTCCCGTGATGTATTGTGCGCGCTCGACCAGCAACTGAAGCGCAGCATCCAGTTCATGCCCTTCGAGATTGCCCAATCCACTCGCCTGCGGAGAGCCTGCGGGAGCGGATGGCTCCGTAGGAGGCGGAAACGGAGTATCGGGTTGTGCCGATCCGAACATGGCGGTCCGTATTGCAATCGACGAGCGGCTACAAACAGGAGTTTTATCGAGTCTCGCCTCCGGCACGATCACTGTCAAGCACGACAGGGCCGTTCGACGCGATTGTGCGGAGGTTGAGGACAAGGCGACGCGTCTTCACGACAGCGTCTATGGTGTTCGACAAGGGAGTCAAAGGCCGTTACCACGGGACACGGGAGGATCACGGGGGAAAATCGAGTTGTCATCAACGTCGATGTGTTTGACGCACTACACTCGACGCCAAATAATTGCCAAGTGCTAACTGCTGCTTACAGCGCTTTGTCGTCCTTGTGGCGGAGCCAATCGATAAACATCTGCTCCAGCGGTTTGTCGTATGCCATGAGCAGGTGGCGCACGCTTCGTCCGCTGACGAAGTGGCAGACTTCTTCGGCGAGGTTCTTGGCATGATCGCCGGCTCGTTCCAGCGACTGGGTCATGAAGATCACTTGCAGGCTGGCCTGACGCACGATGTTCTCGGGATTCTCGATGTGGCGCATGAAGATCAGGTTGCGCAGGCGATCCATTTCGGCATCGGCGCGCAGAACTTCAATCGCTTTCTTTACATCCCGGTGGGAGAAAGACTGGCCGACATCGGCCAGCATTTTTTCCAGCAGCGTGGCCATCTGGGTAAGCTCGCGGGCATCCTGGGAATCCAGGCGGCTGCCGGCCGCTTGCGCGCTGTTGGCGAAGCTCAACAGCAGATCGCCGATTCGCTCCAGCCCGATGACGACCTTCATGCACGCCAGCAACTGTCGCGCTTCTTCTTCCGGAACCTGCGCGATCGCCAATGTGACGCCCGAATCAATTTCGGTGTCGATGGCATCCAGGTCGCGCTCGCACTGGCGAATGTTATTCAGGCGAGGCATGGAACCGGTGGCGATGCCTTCGGCCGCGATCGCGGCGGCCCCGCGCGCGATCTCGCACGCCTCGACGGTCCGCCGGATCAGGCGAACACACTCGGGTTCAGGAGCGGGCACTTTCAGACTCGCAGTGCTCATAGGCTCGACACCATTAAGATTTGGATGACACTTTCCGCTCCGGCGGCCAATCCGAATCGCTAAATCGGCACGCCGCTTCGAGTCAAGAATAATCTTTTTGTCCGTCGAAGTGGTTACGAAACTGTGAATTAAGGCCCCAAAACGGGCTAATTGGGCGTGGACTCGCGGTTGGAAGCGGCTGGCAAGGTAAAGAGAAAGGTGGAACCATGGTTGAGTTCGCTTTCGGCGCGAATCGTTCCGCCATGCGCCAGCACGATGTGTTTCGCAATCGCCAGACCCAGCCCGGTGCCGCCCGATTCCCGGGACCGGGCTTTGTCCACGCGGTAAAACCGCTCGAACAGCCGGGGAAGGTGCTCGGAAGAAATACCCGGCCCAAAGTCGCGGACGAAGAATTCAATGCTTTTTCCCGTTTCCCTTGCGCCCAGGACTACTTTCTTGCCGGCTGCTCCGTACTTGAAGGCATTTTCAATCAAGTTGGAAAATACCTGATGGACGGCTTCCCGGTCGGCATCCACGACACGGTTGAGGGCCGCGTTCTCCTCCGCCAGATCCACCCCGTAGGATCGCGCCACTTCCCGAAAACTTTCCAGCGCATCCTGTAAGAGTTCCTCGGCCGCGACTTCCTGAATATCAAACCGCTGCTCGCCGGACTCGACGCGCGCCAGAGTAAGCAGGTCTTCCGTCAAGCGTGACATGCGGGCGGCGTTCTTGCGGATGATTTCGATGAAGTCGCGACTGTGGTTGTTCTCCGCAGCTCCGTCTAGCAGCGTCTCGGCATATCCCTGAATTGAAGTCAACGGCGTACGCAGTTCATGAGATACGTTGGCGATGAAGTCGCGACGCGTTTTTTCCATGCGCTCCGTCTCGGTGAGGTCGCGCAGCACGGCGACGGCGCCGCCTCCCGGCATGGGCGCAGCGGTCACATCGAAAGTACGACCCGCAACAATCGTATTGGAGCGCGCGGAACTGACTACGTGGTCCCGCACCGCCGCCCGAATGGCAGCTAGAAAATCTGGATCTCTAACACTGTCAACCAGCGGCGCGTTCAAGCGCGGCACCCATGGCAACAGCCGGTTCATTTCTTGATTCGCCCACTGCACACGAGTATCGGCATCGACGGCAATGACGGCGTCCTGCATGCTGTTCAGCAGGGTTTCCAGTTCGTGCTGGCTGGTCTGCACGCGCGAGAAACTTTCTTCCACGCGACGCGTCGTTTTATCGAGCGCCGCCGCGACTTGCCCGATTTCGTCGCGTGCAGTCGAGGCAATTCTCGCTGTCAGGTCTCCGGCGGCCACGCGCTCTGCGAAATTAACGATCCTGATCAGCCGCCGAGCCACGTACTGCGACGCAATTCCCGCGACCAACATGGCGGCGGCGAACGCGATCAGCGATCCCCAGAGCAAAGATTTATTCAGTTGCTGGGTCGTGGCATCGATCTCCGCCAGCGTATAGGCCATACGGACCGCGCCTCCGGCAACGGGAGCCGCGACATATAGAAACGGCACCTCAATGGAGTGAATGCTCCGCTGGTCGATCCCAAGGTGTCCGCCCAAGGCGGCGACGAATTCAGGGCGCTGCGCCTGATTCTCCATTTTGGCGGGATCGGTTTCTGAATCGGCTAACACCTTGCCGGCAGAATCGATCACCGTCGCCCGCGCGCCTGCCGCCTGGGCTTCCTGCGAGGCGATATCCGTCAAGGCATGCTGGCGATCTGTCTCCACACGCTCCGCAAACATCAAAGTCTTTTGCTGGAGGTTGCGTTCGATCTCCGCGCGCAGGGTCTGCTCCCACATCTTGCGGATCGTGATTTGCAGAGTGACGGTAGTGACGCCAATCACCACCAGAAAGACCAGCATCAACTTGAGGAAGATGCGACTTCTCAACGCGGAACCTCAAATCGGTAACCCGCGCCGCGGACCGTTTTCAAATAGCGCGGGTCCTCGGGATCGGGCTCAATCTTCTCGCGAATTCGGCGCACGTAGACATCCACTGAACGCGGCGTGACATAGGCTGTGTCGCGCCAGACGGAGTCGAGTAGCTGATCGCGCGTGAATACACGTCCCGCGTGCCGCATGAAGTAATCCAGCAGCCGAAATTCCGTGGCCGTAGTCGGCACCGCTTTTCCGCGGACGGTCAGAATCATGGCGGAGGGATCGATCTGGATTTCATCAATCTTGGTGGGTAGAGGCGGCAGCGGACGCTCGAACCGCCGCAAGACAGCCTTCACCCGGGCAACCAATTCGCGTGGACTGAAGGGCTTCGGAATATAGTCGTCGGCGCCCAGTTCCAGACCGAGGACACGATCGGCCTCGCCGCTCTTGGCGGTCAGGAAAATTACCGGCACCGACGCCAGCGAGACTGACTGCCGTATCTGCCGGCAGAGTTCCAGGCCGTCCTTGCCGGGGACCATGATGTCCAGCAGAAACAGGGCTGGCCGCTGGCGTTCTGCGTCCATGACGACCAGATTGCCCGTGGCATAGAGTCGTGCGTTAAAGCCCGCTCCCTCCAGATGATGCCGCACCAGACGGGAAATATCGGGGTCGTCTTCCACCACAAAGATCGTAGGCTTCACGGCGTCCATTGTAGCTGTTGGGAGGGTGGATTCGTAACGATCGGGAGGATATCGTCGCCCAGTGGATGCCATCCTGTAACAGTGACGTAATAATCGCTGGCTTAACCTTCGAACTACGCGGCACCCAGTTTCAAGCCTGGTTCGACGTTGAAATCCATGGGCAGGAATTCGCGGGCCAGAAATTTCGGATACGCCGCCGCAGCGATCATGGCGGCGTTGTCCGTGGAGAGCAAGCGCGATGGAAAGAACACGGGGATCCCTTCTTCTCCTGCCTTTCTCTCAAAGGCCGCGCGCAGTTCCCGATTCGCCGCGACGCCTCCGCTGACGAGAAGAGTGCGGACGTCGTACTCGCGGGCGGCGGCCAGCGTTTTCGCGATCAGGTCTTCTACGATCGAACGCTGGAACGAGGCGATTAGGTCGAGCGTCGCCCGGTCACACAGGCGAAGGTAGTCTTCGCTTTTCGGCAGCGCGATTTCCGCGAGAGCGCGGCGACGAGCCTCAATTTCCGAGGCCATACTGTGCGTTTCAACATGGCGCAACACCGCTGTTTTGATCCCACTGTACGAAAAATCGAAACGCGGCTGATCCTCTACTTCTTCTTGCGGACGGTTGCGATCGCGGTTCTTAAGCTGTGACGCAGGGAAATGGATTGCTGTGGGATTTCCACGCTGCGCCAGCCCATCGATGATCGGCCCTCCTGGATATCCCAGCCCCAGCAGTTTCGCGACTTTGTCGAAGGCTTCGCCGGCCGCGTCGTCACGCGTGTGACCGACATTGCGATAGGTCCAACTGTTGCCGTCTTGCTGGGTGAGGTAAAGATGCGTGTGCCCGCCGGAGACAACCAGCGCCAGCACTGGAAACTGTAGATCGGAATTCTCCTGCTGTTTGCGCTCCAGCAGCGCTGCATGAATGTGCCCCTCGAGGTGATTGACGGCGATGAGCGGCATGTCCAGCGCAAATGCGAGCGCTTTTGCGAAACTGATTCCGACCAGCAGCGCTCCGACCAGGCCGGGGCCCTGCGTGACAGCGATCGCATCGAGGTCTTCGTATGCCAGTGCGGCCTCGGCTAGAGCTTGCCGCATCACCGGCACAATGGCGCGCAGGTGTTCGCGCGAAGCCAGCTCTGGGACCACTCCGCCATAAGGTTGGTGCGTGGCAATCTGCGAGGCCACCACATTCGACAGGATCTGCTCGCCTGCGCGCACCACAGCCACTCCCGTCTCGTCGCACGACGTCTCGATACCGAGGATGGTGGCGTCAGGCATAATGAATTCGAAGCATCGGCCGTTCAAATTGAGTTTAAACGATCGTTTCCGCCGGAGTGGTTTTGCTGATTGCTAAGCGCTAAATGCTGCCTGCCCGACAACACGCCACCAACATCGTCCGCACGCTCCGGGAGCGCGGGCACCAGGCCTACCTCGCCGGCGGATGTGTGCGCGACCAGATCCTGGGGCGCAGCCCGGCTGACTATGACGTCGCGACAAGCGCCACTCCGCAACAAGTGATGGAAATCTTCCCGCAGACGTTCGCCGTAGGCGCGCAGTTTGGCGTGGTGCTGGTACCTCTGCCGAAGAACGAATCGGGCGCGTCGGCTGTGAGTCCGGACGAAAAAATCCCTGTGGTAGAAGTCGCGACCTTCCGCTCCGATGTTGGTTACTCCGACGGGCGGCATCCGGACGAAGTTCGTTTTACGAAGGACCCGCGAGAGGACGTGCAGCGGCGGGACTTCACCATCAATGGGTTGCTCCTCGACCCGATCACAAGTGAAGTTCTGGACTACGTCGGCGGACGCGACGATTTGAAGGCCGGGATCATTCGCACCATCGGCGATCCCGAGCACCGCTTCGCTGAAGACAAGTTACGCATGCTTCGGGCGGTGCGCTTTGGGGCACGTTTCGAATACCGGATCGATCCTGCCACCCTGTCGGCGGTTCAACGACTCGCGGCCCAGATTGATCAAGTGTCCCGTGAGCGCGTGCGCGACGAACTCACCAAAATGCTCACCGAAGGCCACGCCCGGCGCGCGTTCGAATTGCTCGCCCAGAGCGGCTTGCTCAAAGAAGTGCTGCCAGAAATTTCTGCGATGAAGGGAGTCGAGCAGCCACCGCAGTTCCATCCCGAGGGCGACGTTTTCGTCCATACGATGCTGTTGCTCGAGAAACTGCCCGCGCAATGCTCGCCCACTCTGGCTTGGGGAGCGCTGCTGCACGATGTCGGCAAGCCGCCGACATTTCGTGTGGCTCCTGACCGCATTCGTTTCGATGGGCATGTTGAAGTCGGAGTCAAGATGGCTGCGGAGATCTGCCGGCGGTTGCGCTTCTCCAGTGATGACACAGGGCAAGTTCTTGCCCTGGTCGACAACCACATGCGCTTCGGTGACGTGCAGAAGATGAAAGAATCCACGCTGAAGAAGTTCTTGCGCCTGCCCTCTTTCGATGAACATTTGGAATTGCATCGCATCGATTGTCTGTCGAGCAACGGGATCACCGAGTCGTATGAATTTGCGCGGGAGAAATTGCAGACACTACCGCCGGAAGCGATTCGTCCGCAACCGCTGATCACGGGCCGGGATTTGATTGACGCGGGGTATGAGCCGGGGCCGCGCTTTAAGGAGATTCTTGGAGCAGTGGAAGATGCGCAGTTGGAGGGGCGGATTGCGTCGCGGGAAGCCGCGATGGAGTTGGTGCAGAGCGAGTTTCCCCAGCCAGCCTTATAATGTTGCGCATGAAAAAAGCGGCGAAGAAGAAGAGCTCGCGGCACGCTCGTATGAGCGGCCCTGATGCTCCAAAGACCGTGGACCAATATCTTGCGCACGTGCCGGAGCCTGCGCGCAGCACGCTGGAGAAGGTGCGGGCCATCATCCGTGCGGCGGCTCCAAAAGAGACGACGGAGAAGATCAGTTATGGCATGCCGACGTTTCACTACAAGCGGTCGCTGGTGGCGCTTGGCGCATTTAAAGACCATTGCAGTTTGTTCCCGATGGGCAGTAGCGTGTTGACTGACATCGCGGAAGAAATCAAGCCCTATCAGGTGTCGAAGGGCACCCTCCACTTCCCGATTGACAAGCCCATGCCGGCCGCACTTGTGACGAAGATCGTGAAGTTACGAGTGGCGCAGAACGAGAAGCAGCGGTAGTTCGGGCGTCTCATCATCGCGCCCATAAGAAACCTCTCTCTTCCACGTTATATCCAGATCAAGTCCTGCAATCTTACGGAGCGTCGCGATCGCGGTCCTGGGAGCTGATCTGTGCCGAACTTCCGCTCGCAACTGGCCGGGCGTCGACCATAGGCAGGCCTGCATTCTTCAGTTGGTCGTTCAAAGACGAAATATCCTTGGCCTTTATCTGAACCCAGGCGTCGAGTTGCTCTTGCAAGGCTTTTTCTAACTCAGCGACCATCGCTGATTGTTGTGTGGTGGGGGCGACGTCGGCACTGTCGAGGGCGCTGAGGAGTGTTCCCAGGCCGCCATTCAAACGCACGAGGCTACGGCCTTCAGGACTGCTCAGGTAGCGCGGGCCGTCTTCGCCTTCCAGAGCTGCGGCTTTGGTTTCAAGTTCGGCGATTTTGGTGGCAATCTCTGCGCTGGGCTTGCGATCGGTGAGCGATTTCAATTGCGCGCGCAGGCTGCGCACTTGCTGCACGGCCTGGTGGTCGCGATGGAGGGCATCGGCAATCTTCCGGTCGAGCTCGAATTGTTGGCGCAGATCGTCCGCCGAGGCCTTGACGCGTGGATCCATACGAATCGTGAGAGACTGCGTGTACCTCTCGCCGCCGGGCAGCGAGAGTATGACGTTGTACTGGCCCGGCAACACGGTTGCTCCCAGCGGGTAGCGAGGTGTGTCGTGGTCGATTGCCGAAATCGGATAGTCGCGGGAGAGCGCGTCGGGCGCAGAATAAGTGAGATCCCAGACAAAACGGTGCATTCCCGGCGAGGCCGACAGCGTACGCCAGGGCCGCACCCAGTAGGTCGGAACATTGAGTTCCTTGGCATTGACCGGGTCGGGTGGGTCGGCACTGGAAAAGCGGCGAATCCCACTCCATTCGGTGCTGGACAAGCGGCGGACCACAGCGCCCCACGTGGGATCGACGATTTCCAGGGTGACGCGGCCCGAGGCCGAAACCTTTCCGTCCAATTGGTAATCGATCATCGCGCCATCGGGCGGATTCCTTCCAGCGGGTTCTTCCGGAGGGAGAGGCGTGTCGGTATTGTTGTTGCGCCGGACACGATAAGTCAACTGCGGCGCGAACAAGTAAGCGGCGGCGTTGGACACTTGCGGAGTCAACTGCCGCAGCGGCGTGATGTTGTCGAGAATCCAGAACGAGCGCCCGTGCGTGCCCACGACGATGTCGTCATTGTGCACGACCAGGTCGCGGATCGAAGTGGGCGGCAGGTTCTGTTTTAGTGATTGCCAGTGGTCGCCGTCATCAAATGAAACGTAGACGCTGCGCTCGGTTCCGGCGAAGAGAAGTCCTTTTCGCTCTGGGTCTTCACGAACAGTGTTTACTGGTTCGTTATCGGGCAGTCCAGTAACAACTTTCTGCCACGTTGCTCCACCATCGTGCGTTCGAAAGATGTAGGGCCGCAAATCGTCGAGCCGGAAGCGGTTGACTGCGGCATACGCGCTCGCGGAGTCGAAGTGCGAGGCATCCAACTGCGCGACTTTGGTCCATGGGGTCAGATCGGGCGGAGTGACGTTCTCCCAACTCTTGCCGCCGTCGCGGGTTACGTGAATCAAGCCGTCGTCGGTGCCGGCCCAGATCACGTTGACATCTTTCGGCGACGGAGCGATCGAATAAATCACTCCGCGGTGTTTGCCCTTCGCCGGGTCGGCATCCACAAACTGGCCGAGAGTCGGCGGCACGCCCGGATCTTCACGGGTCAAGTCCGGACTGATCTCGTCCCAACTATTTCCACCGTCGCGCGTTGCGAATAAAACATTCGACCCGAGGTAGAGGATGTGCGGATCGGCCGGAGAAAACAGCAACGGCGCGGTGCGGTTGAAACGGTATTTCCCCGTTCGCAGCACTACCGGCGAAATATCGCGCGTCTGCCCGGTTGTGCGGTCGAAGACAGTGGCCTTGCCGCCATAAATCAGATTGGGATGCAACGGGTCGGGCGCAACATAGCCGTATTCTTCCACGCCGACCGTCGTCCAGTCGCGGAAAGTAATCTCGCCGAAGTCGCTGCGACTGGCGGTGCCGATCGATCCGCTCTCCTGCTGTCCGCCATAGACCCAATAGGGAAACTGGTTGTCGGTGATCACGTGATAGAACTGCGCGGTCGGCTGGTTGTACCAGGAACTCCAGGTCTTGCCGCCGTTCACGCTGATGGTCGCGCCCTGATCAACAGCCAGCGCGATGATGTCGGGAATTTCGGGATTGATCCAGATGGTGTGATAGTCGTCGCCGCCCGGCGCGCCCTTGATGGCCGTGAAATTCTTGCCGGCATCGGTCGATTTGTACGTAGACGTATTCGCCACATAGATCGTGTCTTTGTTTTTCGGGTCGACGCGGACGCACCCAAAGTCGTCGCCTCGTCCCCACACGCGCTCTTCGGAGTTCATCTGCTGCCAGCTTTCGCCGGCATCGTCGGAGCGGTAGATGCCGCTGTTTTTCTGCGCGTTCACCCAGGCATACATGCGCCTGGGATCGCTGGGCGCGACGGCAGGACCAATGCGACCGATGCCCTCCGACTCTCCCGGTAGTCCCTTGGTGAGTTGGCGCCAGGTGTTGCCGCCGTCGGTCGACTTGTAAAGACCACTGCCCTTGCCGTTGTACGAACCGCCAGTCGTCCACACGGGGCGGCGCGAGGCCCACATGCTGGTGAAGATCACGTGAGAGTTCCGCGGATCGAATACGAGATCGATAGCGCCGGTGTCCTCATCTTTCGACAAGACCCTTTGAAAACTCCGGCCGCCATCGAGCGAACGATACACACCTCGCTCAGCGTTGGGGCCATAAGGGTGCCCAAGAGCCGCGACGAAAAGCCGGCTCGGGTCCTTCGGATCCACGATGATGGACCCGATCTGCAGCGCATCGCCCAGGCCGAGGTGCTCCCAGGTGCGGCCCGCGTCGGTGGATTTGTAAATGCCGTCGCCGACGGAGAGGTCCGGCCGCCGCAGCCCTTCGCCACTGCCGACATAGATGATGTCGGGATTCGACGGCGCAATCGCGAGCGCACCGATTGAGCCTGTCGGTTGGTCGTCGAAGATGGGATTCCACGTGCGGCCGTAGTCGGTCGTCTTCCAGACGCCGCCATTGCTGGGCGCCATATAGAAAACGTTGGGCTGGCTCGCGATTCCAGAGATCGCAACCGTGCGTCCACCACGGAACGGGCCGATATTGCGCCAACTGAGTTCCTGAAAGAGAGAGGGATCGAAGGGTTGGGCGGAAAGAGTAACTGAAAAAAGCGCAAGAGTGAGACACGCGACCGAAATCCGGGATAGCAGTCTGTTCACAGTGGTCCTCGAAATGACGCAAGGATAAATCAGCGCGTGTGCGATTGCACAGCGCGAGAGGAGTCTGCGTCGAGCACCTAGGATGGCTTAAGGTATCGCTGCAACGCATCCTGCCATGACGGCATATGGATATCGTACGCATGCAGGCTATCAGGTGACATCACCGAGTAACTGGGCCTCCGCGCCGGACGTGGGAACTCGGCCGTCGTCACTGGCTTGACGCTGGTCGCCGATCCGGTCGCCCGCATGATTTCCCTCGCAAATTCGTACCATGTACAGTTCCCGGAATTGGTGGCGTGAACGATTCCGCGAGCGCCGGCACGGCAAAGTTGGACGATAGTAGATGCCAGATCGGACGTGAGCGTCGGACTGCCGCGCTGGTCATTGACGGCAGAAATCTCCGGCCGCGTGGCCGCCAGTTGCATGATCGTGGCCGGAAACGATTTTCCTCCTGGCCCAAACAACCACGACGTCCGGACGATGCAGACCTCGGGCAGAATCTCAGTGAGCCGTTCCTCGGCCCGCGCTTTGCTCTCCCCATAAACATTGATCGGATTGCGCGCGTCGCCTGGTAGATATGGCGTTCGTTTGGTTCCGTCGAAAACATAGTCGGTGCTCAGAAACATGAGTCGCGACCCGTTGTCACGAGCGGCGCGCGCCACGTTGAGTGCGCCTTCACAATTCACCGCAAAAGCCTGATCGCGATTCGATTCGCATCCATCGACGTCGGTATAGGCGGCGGTGAGGATGATCCAGTCGGGGCGAGAGGCTCGAACTACTTCCCGAATGCGCGCGGGATCGCGCAGGTCAGCATCGGCCGAGGCGAGCGCGGTGAGGTGCTCGTTTTTTAACTCGCGAACAAGTTCCTGTCCCAGAAGGCCGGACGCTCCAAATACGGTGAACCGCATGACAGCATTGTAAGAGGATTGAGGGACTCTGATTGTGGATTGGAGAACTCAAGCTTGCCGAGTTTCGTTCGACGATCGGCAATCAGCCAATCGTCAATGACTTCGCTTGCCACGCAGGGCACGCAGGATCAGCGATCCGCTGATGCCGAAACAAACAACGGCGGCGAAGGAGACTAGATCGAGCGTGCGGCGCGGCATCCTGAGAACGTCGGCCGTCAGCGCGAAAACGGCGCACAAAAGACCGAGAACATTGAGCCAGAGCGGAGAACGAACCTGCGGAAGGTCCTGGCGAAACCGCACCTGGAGCAGCAATGCCGCCAACCCGATTGCCGCCACCACCACCAGCGCGATCGGACTTAGAAAAGCGTTAGGACGCGTGTAGATCACTACGAGTGCCAGGGCCAGGATCAGTAAACCGGAAGCGATGACCGTCCATCTGCGCGCTGCGGGCCCCGAAGGTGTCAACGAGCAATCTCCCTGCCTTGCGGCGTGGCCACAATTGTATCGCGGGAACAGCCCGTTCTCGTCTTTACACCCCGCCCGGCATCCACTCCGCCTGGCGGTTCTCTCCGTGTGAAACCGCGTAGAGCACCAGTTCCACGCGAGTCGAAGTCCCGAGCTTATCGAAAATGCGCATGAGGTATGTCTTGATCGTGTGTTCGCTAAGCCCCAACTCGTTCGCCACTTCGCGATTGCTCAGCCCATCCACTACGAGCGCCACGACCTGCTCTTCCCGCGCCGTCAGCATCGACTTACCGTTGGAGTTCACCACCCGCAACGTGTTCACCTCCGACAATGCGGCCAGTACGTACTGCATCTGCTGATTGTTAATCCAGATCTCTCCGCCGGCGACACGGGTGATGCATTTGCAAAGCATGCGGAAGGGCGCCTGTGTGAAGGGGAAAATTCCGCGCACGCCGGCACGAAAGGCGCTCACGATGAGCTCGCGGTCATCGCTGTCAATCAGGAGTAAGGGAGCCACATTGGGATGCGAAACGTGGAGCCAGCGCAACAACCCGAAATCGAATGCCTGGTGCCCCGTCAGCAATACGACGTCAACCGGGTTGGAATGGAAGTACTCGTGGAGGGCTGCGAGATCAAAGGGGATGGTTGCGATCTTGAAATTGTTTCGCCCGCGCAATGCCCGCGCCAGTAATTGGGACTGAATCACACCCGAACCGGCGACCAGAATGCGGACTTGAGGGATTTCGACTGGCGGTAACTTCGGCCGCGGCCGCGCGGTGCTCACACGTTTCATGGCGCATCATACCCACAAATGGGTATCCGCCGAATGTAGGCTGCATCACAGAATTTTGTGATGAATCCTCACCGCGCTGTCTACTTTCGTAGATATACATGGGTGCATCCCTTCGGGGGCCGCCCGAACTCCTTTGACAATCGCCGACGAGGGCGTCCGCGGCGCGAATTGGCCGATTCCGCCTGCTTTGGTTTGGCCCACAAGTGGTGTCTACCGAAGAGGACCAGCCTTCTCAAGTCTTGCCACCGGCAGCCGGCAGCCGTATTTTCATTGCTCAGTTCAGAACTTGAACTGAATTGCACCGCAGGAGCGGCGGTAAGCCTGGAGATGCGAACATTCGTACAATCCGTGGCGTTTGTGGCTGGCGGACTGCTCAACTGTCAGCTATTTTTGGTCGCTTCCGCGCCGATCGCGCGATCACAGGACCATGCTCCCCAGCCAACTGCTTCAGCCTCGGATCGCCTCGACGCGCCCGGGACAGCAGAGGGATCGGGACAGACTGTGGCACGCATCTCGGCAAAGGGAGAGGCCAGCAACTCCGGTCCGGCGGATGGCAAGGGAGATCCTGCACTCGGAGGGGAACGTCATCCGCCCTACCGGCTTACCAAATCCGATGTCCTCGACATCAATTTCACGTTTTCACCAGATTTTAATCAGGCCGTGACCATCCAGCCGGACGGATTCGTCGCGTTGCGGGGCGCCGGCCAGCTACTGGCCGAAGGCTCCACCGTCGCGAATCTGCAGCAGGCAATCGCGAAGGCCTACAGCGGATTCCTGCATGATCCGGAAGTCACGGTAACGCTCAAGGATTTTGAAAAACCCTATTTCCTCGCGTCAGGAGAGGTCTCACGTCCGGGGAAATATGAGCTTCGCGGGGATTTGACCGTCAACGAGGCGGTGGCAATCGCCGGCGGCTTCACGCAGCAGGCGCGCCACTCGCAAGTGGTTCTGTTCCGGCGGGTCTCGCTCGACGTGGCCGAGGCTCATCTGATCGATGTGAAGAAAATGTTGAACTCCCGCAACCTTCGGGAAGACTGGCACCTTCAGCCCGGCGACTTCATTTTCGTGCCGCAGAGCCGTATCTCGAAGATCAGGAAGTTTGTCCCGACAAATTCGATGAACTGGTACTTGAATCCTTTGCAGTTCTAATGAGGGAGTCGCAAGCGCGCTTACAGATCGTTGAAAACTCGGCAGGTCCGCCACTGTTGAGAGGTATTGCCGACGTGACCCGCCATGGCTGAAGTAGGACGGCTAGGAAATTCGCGCATCACACCCTCGCCGACCTTGCGTGAGTTGGCCGCCCTCCTATTCCGCCAATCCCGCTATGCGGTGTTATCGTTCGCCGTGGTTTTTCTCGCGAGTCTGCTCTATGCGCTGCTTGCGCCGAACTACGAAGCGCATTTCAAAGTGATGTTGCGGCGAGGGCGTTCCGATCCTGTGGTCTCCGCCCAGCCTGCCGCTCCTGATTTCACCCGCCCCACCATCAGTGAAGAGGAGTTGAACTCCGAAGTCGAACTCCTGCGCGACGAAGGCCTGCTGAAACAGGTCGTGGTGCAATCGGGTTTAGTGGCGCCGCGCGATATTGTAGCCGGCCGGTCAGAGCAGGTGGAACGCGCGGCCCGAAAACTGGCGCGCTCTTTGACCGTGGAGCCGCTTAAGAAGTCGAACCTGATTCAGGTCCGATACACGGCAGGCGGTCCGCAGGAGGCCGCCAACGTTCTCTCCACGCTCTCTGCCTTCTATCTGCGCAAGCACATGGAATTGCAGCGCCCATCCGGCGAAGTGCAATTTTTCGAGAAGCAGACCGCCGAATACGAGAGCAGGCTCAATCAGTCCGAAGCGGAGCTGGTCCGATTCACGCGCGATCGAGGCGTGGCTGAACCAGCCCTGGAACGCGACATCGCACTGCAAAAACTGGGCGAAGCAGAGGCGGCCTACCGGCAGGTCGATCAGGACCAGGTGGAGAACCAGCGTCGCGCCACGTCATTGAATACACAACTGAAGGCTTTCCCAGCCCGCTCGGTCACCCTGAAGCGATGGGCCGACAACCCTCAGCTCCTGGAGAAGCTGAAAACTCATCTTCTGGAACTCCAGCTCAAGCGCAGCGATTTGCTTATCCGGTACGAACCTTCCTACCGCCTCGTGCAGGAAGTCGATCGCGAGATTGCGGAGACGAATCAATCGATCGCCGGGGAATCGCTGACTCCCGTGCGCGACGAAACCACCGACAAGGATCCCAACTACGAATGGGCTCGCATGGAACTCGAGAAGACTCAGGTGCAGCACGAGAGTCTCCGCGAGCGGCAGGCGAAGGCCTCGAAGCAGATTGCGGCCCTGCGGGAAGAATCGGAGCAATTGCAGGCCGATGCCGTCGCGCAGCAGCAACTGGTCCGTGCCGTCAAAGCAGATGAAGAAAATTTTCTTCTGGATCAGCGCAAACTCGAAGAAGCGCGCATCGGTGACGCGCTCGACGATCGACGCATCCTGAATGTGGCATTGGTCGGGCCTCCAGTAGCGCCGGCACTGCCAGTACATTCGATGCTGTTCTGGTTCGCGCTTTCGCTCGGGCTGGCCGTGCCGGCCGGCATCGGCGCGGGCTTTGCCGCCGAATATTTCGATCCCACGATCCGCACTCCGCATGAAGCCGACCAACTCCTGGAGGCACCCGTCCTCGCGTGGTTGCCGGAGGCCCGCCAAACGATTGCGGGATCGGTGGTCTTGCGCTTTAGCCGTCCGAAGGATGTGCTTCCATGACCACGCTCGGATTGACGCCTGAAATCGCTGCCATGGCGGAGCCGCGACGCGCATCCTCGCCTCGAGAACCGCTCACAGGACCCACTGTGTTGCGCGGCAACTCCCTTCATGACGAGCAGATTCGTGGCCTGGTGCAGCAGCTTTTCTTTCGTCAGTCTCCCGGCCTGGTGCGTCATGTGGGATTCGCAGCCGTCGATGCCGGGACCGAAACCGCCCAGCTATGCCTGGACGTCGCGACCGTACTCTCGGAGAGCGGTCCGAATGATGTCGGGCTGATCGACGCCCGCCTGCAATCCGAACCCCTGCAGACCAGCCTGCAGCTCTCGACCGCGAATCGCCTCGACGCTTCGTGGCTCCTCGCACCGCGCCTCTGGCTCGCGCCCCGGCGGAAATGGCTGGACGAAAGCTCGCAACGGGTATGGGATCCCAGTCTCTCTCGACTGCGCGCCGTCACTCTGGAATTCGATTTTTCTATTCTGTGCCTCGACCCATTCAGTTGGCTCACCACCCGGCTCAGCCAGACCTGCAACGGCGTGGTCATGGTGCTGACAGCCAATAAGACACGTCGCCTGGTGGCCACCCGAATGTACGAGCAGTTGCGTCGAGCACGAATTCCAGTCCTGGGCACAGTTCTCACTGAAAGACGTTTTCCCGTTCCCGCAGGCTTATACCGCAATTTGTGAATCTTATGGCTGACCTATCACACCGACTACCTAACACGGCAAATGAAGGCTGGGACTTGCGCTTCGCACGGATGATTCCAGGAACTCGCGGCACAACGCCGGAGGCTCCGACGGTTGCCAGAACGCGCGTCCCACGAAAGGGATGGAGTGGGCATTTCCATTTGTCTGAGCAGCGCAATGTGCTGATGATCGGCGCGGGCCCGACCGCCCGCACCATAGCCCAGGCTCTGCGCGACGATCCATCTCACGGCTCCAACGTGGTCGGCTTCCTGGACGATCAACTTCCGCTCACGCCTCAAGTATTAGGCAGGGTCGAGGACCTAGAGTGGTTGGCCCGCGCCCAGTTCATCGAGGAGGTGATCCTGGCCGTCCCCAACGAACCCGCACTGGTTCGAGAGGCGGCCGCTGTTGCCCTTAGGAATCACTTGGATATCCGGGCCGTTCCCGAGCTGCCTTCCGGTTTCTGGCCCGAGGCGGGCGTGGAGCACATCGGCGGCATTCCCGTGATCGTTCTGCATCGCGAATCGATGCCGCGCGCCCTTCTCTTGAAACGCGCGCTGGATTTTATCGGTGCCGTTGTGGGACTCGCGCTGCTCGGTCCGGTGATGGGCCTGCTGGCGCTGCTGATTCGGCTGGATTCGCGCGGGCCCGTCTTTTATGCCGCGGAACGAACGGGAGCGAAGGGGCGCCCCTTCCGTTGTTACAAGTTTCGCTCCATGATTTCAGGGGCGGATCGGCTGAAACAGAGTCTCCGCAGCCGCAATGAGCGAGAAGGCCCCATCTTCAAACTTGCGAACGATCCCCGGATCACGCGCCTCGGCCGTTTCCTTCGCCGTTACAGTCTCGACGAACTTCCGCAGCTTTGGAATGTTCTGCTCGGCAACATGAGCCTGGTGGGACCGCGTCCGCACCCCGTCGAAGAAGTCAACCAATACCAACTCCCCCACTACCGGCGGCTGGACATGAAGCCCGGAATCACCGGGCTTTGGCAGATCACGGCACGCAACAGTCCTTCGTTCGATCTCAACATGCATCTCGACCTCACCTACATCGAGAATTGGAGCCTGGTGCTCGACCTCCGCATCCTGATATCCACGGTCCGAGTGTTGTTTGCTCCCGAGGGCGCCTGATGGGCCGTCCATGATCAGCCGCGCGGCCACCTGGCAACCCGTCGCCCCCAGTCGGGCATGGTTTGCCTTCGGTCTTCTACTGCGCCCTCTGCAATGGGGGCTTGCGTTCCCCAGTGTGCTCTACCTCACGGCGATGACAATTTTCCTGTTTCGCCCTCCTGACCTCGATCTTTATCACGCCGACCGAATCGCTCTGGGCATCCTGGTCTTTTTTGCGATCCTTCGATCGTTGGCGTTGCGCGAGAAACTGCCGTTCGTAGCAGGAGTGTCACTGCCCATGCTGGGGCTGGTCACACTGGCCGTGGTCCGGGCTCTTCGCGAGCCCTTCGATGCGCAGACGTGGAGCCTGGTCGCGAGTAAGTTTGTCGTGCCGCTCGTGCTCTTTCACCTCGCCAGTCTGACCTTTCGTGGGGCCTCGCCCCTTCGATCTTTCGAAATGTTCGTGATTCTGGCCCTGGCCTACCTCACGTTCATTGCAATCGCATTTCTCGCGGATGCTCCGTCCCTGATCTTTCCCCGGTTCATACTCGACGAGAGCGTGGGAATCCACGCCGACCGCGCTCGTGGGCCCTTCCTGCAAGCGGTGGCAAACGGAATGTCGCTGAACATTCTGGGAATTCTTGCCATCGTTCTCGCGCCGCAACGGCGCATCGTGCTCCTGCTGTGGATGGCGCTGCCGTTCGCGGTGTTAGCTACCATGACCCGGGCGGTGTGGATCGCCTTCGCGGTATCGGCTATCGCCCTAGGTTTTCGCCTCGGCGTTCCGCGCATTCGGCGCGCCTGCCTAGCCCTCGTAGTCGTGGGGGCGTTGTCCGGTGCGGCGTTGTATTTCACAGACAACTCGCTCGCCAGCGCGCTTCGCGAACGCACCGCGGAGCAAGGCCCCGTGGACGCGCGCATTGCCGTATACGAAGCCGGCTGGAGCATGTTCCAGGAGCGTCCCCTCACCGGATGGACCGCAGGCGGGATGTATGAGGAACTGGCCCGCCGCATGTCCGGTTATCACTTGCGAGTTTTCTTCGTGCACAACACTTATTTGTCATTGCTGATTGAGTTCGGCATACCGGGACTTCTGTTCTACGCGATTCTGTTCTTCAACCTTCTTCGACTGGGGCGAACACTTTCGGCGGTGAAGGAAGGCCCGACGCTCGCCAAATTGCGGAGAGCCTGGCCCATTTTGCTCTGCGTGTATCTGTTCAATGCCTTCTTCGTGGACATGGCCTACCAGTTCGTCATCGGACTCTTGTTCACGGTGGCGGGTATTTTGCAGGCATCAAGCGAGTCCGCCACATGACCACCGTCGCCTACATCGCCAATCAATTCCCATGTTCCATCGAGCCCTATGTGATGGACGAAATCCGCGAACTGCGCAAGCGCCAAGTGCGGGTGATCTGTTGCAGCGGGAAGCGAGTGTCGGCCCAGGGACTGGCAAGAAACGAAAGCGAATTCCTCGATGAAGCGCTCTCCTTTCACCCGCTCTCCGATACCCAACTCGTGCAGGCGGTCCGCCGACTCGGAGCGCGCAACTACTTCGACTTGATGCTGCCGGTGCTGCGGGAAATGCGCTCTTCTCCCGGCCGGCACCTGCGCTCCTTCGGCCATACCCTTCTCGGAGGCGCGCTCGCCGAGGACTTGGCTCCCCTTGGGGTCGAGCATATCCATGCTCATCACGGATACTTTGCGTCCTGGATGGCATTGGTCGCAGCTCGCCTGCTGGGCATCGACTTCAGCATCACCCTGCACGGTTCCGATCTGCTGGTGCGTGCGGACCTGCTCGCCGCCAAACTGAGCGCGTGCAAGTTCTGCTTCACGGTGTCGAACTACAATCGCGAATACATCCTCCGCAACTATCCAACTGTCGCGCCGTCGAAGATTGTGGTACAGCGCCTGGGAGTCGATCCCGTTCCCCCAGCGAGTCTGGACCTCCCCCAGCCTGAGCCGCGACGCCGGTTCTGTCTTCTGTCGGTCGGACGTCTGCATACCGTCAAGAATTACGCATTCCTCCTTCGGGCCTGCGCAACTCTCCGTGATGGGGGGATGGATTTTCTGTGCTGGATCGTCGGCGAAGGACCGGAACGGCCTGCTCTGGAACGACAAATCAGCGAACTCCAGCTCGGCGACCAGGTGCTGCTTCCGGGACATGTCGCTCGCTCCGAACTCTCCAGTTACTACCGCTACTCCGACCTTGTCGTGATGACGAGTTTGAGCGAAGGTGTGCCGGTGGTCCTGATGGAAGCGATGGCGCACGAAAAATTGGTCATTGCCCCGGACATAACCGGGATTCCGGAACTCGTACAAGACCGACGCACCGGTTTTCTGTACCAGCCAGGTTCCCTGAGTGACTTCGTCAGCACAGTGCGATGGATTTTCGATCACAGGGATTCGCTGGGTGAAATACAGCGTGCGGCCGCCCAGTGTGTTGCACTTCACTACGATCGCCAGCGGAATCTTCGGCAGTTTGCCGATCAATTCCTGGAGCGCGTTGCCCACCCGGAGTCCTCCTATGCGAATTCTTTATTGCAACAAGTACAACTACCCGTTTAGCGGCACGGAAGCGTACCTGTTCGAATTGATCCGCCGCATGGACACGCGCCATCACGAAACCGCCCTGTTCAGCATGGATCACGGACACGCCTCGGCCTTCGCGGGCCGCAGTTATCTGATTCCCTATCGCAATTTCAAAGATCCGGGGGCAAGTTTCGTGAAGAAAACACGGATGGCCGCGCACGCGCTCTATTCTCCCTCGGCGCGGCGTCGCATGCGCTCGTGCCTCAAGGACTACGCGCCCGATCTTGCGCACGTGCGCGGAATTTACCATCACTTGTCGCCGTCGATTTTGTGGGAACTGAAAAAGCAGGGCGTCCCGGTTCTGTATCACCTGAACGATTTCAAGATTCTGTGTCCGAACTACAATTTCGTCGCGCATGGGCGGACCTGCGAACTGTGCCTCGGAGGCAACTATTTTCATGTGGTAACAGAAAAATGTCATGCCGGATCGCGATCCGCCGGAGTAGTGCTGGCTGCGGAAGCCTATCTGCATAAATGGCTTCAGACTTATCAGCGTTGCGTCGATCTGTTCCTGGCGCCGACCGGGTTTGTGCGCGACAAACTGGTCAGTGCCGGGTTTCCCGCTCGCCAAATCGAAGTCCTGCCGCACTTTCAGGCGCTTCCTGCGCCGGAGAATCTTGTCCCGGAAAAAGGCTACATTCTTTACTTCGGACGGCTTTCTGCCGAGAAGGGCATCGACGAGCTGCTCCATGCCATGGCGCGCTTGCCTCATATCCCGCTCGTCATTGCCGGCGAGGGTCCGGAGCGGGAACGGTTAGAAGCGCTTGCCCGCGACCTGAAGCTGCGGCATGTTCTCTTCGCTGGAATGGTCGGAGGCGCGAAACTCGAGCAGCTCGTCGCCGGCTGCTCCTTCTCTGTTTTCCCATCGCACGCCTACGAGACGCTCGGAAAGTCCATTCTGGAGTCCTACGCCTGGGGACGCCCGGTGGTTGCCTCCGACCTCGGATCGCGCCGGGAGATGGTGGAACCGGGCGTCACGGGGCTTCTCTATCCCGCCGGAGATCTCGAACAACTCACCGAGGCGATCGAGTTTCTCTTCAATCGATCCAAACTCGCGGCAAAGATGGGAGTAGAAGGCCGCCGCCGCCTGCAAAACGGGCACAATCCCGACCGCCATCTGGACGCTCTCCTGGAAATCTACTCGCGGATGGCCTCAAGAAAACGGCGGACAACGGCTCCCTCGGCCGTAACCCCCATGCCGGAGCCGGCGCCTAAGCCCTTGCGGGTCGCATTTATCGGAGGTCGCGGCATGGTGTCCAAGTACAGTGGGATCGAGTCCTACTACGAAGAAGTCGGCTCGGAACTTGCCCGCAGGGGACATGAGGTCACGGTCTATTGCCGCAATTACTTCACACCTCCCCTCAAAAGATTCCTCGGCATGCGCGTATTAAGGCTGCCGGCCATCCGCTCGAAACACCTGGAGACGCTGACGCATACTTTTCTCAGCACCGTGCACGCCATGTTCTCCGGCTACGATGTGGTCCACTATCACTGCCTGGGCCCCGCTTTGTTTTCTTTTTTTCCGCGACTCACGGGCGCCAAGACGGTGGTCACGGTACAGGGACTCGATTGGCAACGCCGCAAATGGGACCGGATCGCCTCGCTGGTGTTACGCATTGGTGAAGCTGCGGCCATATTTTTGCCGAGCGAAACCATGGTGGTGTCGAAAACTCTGCAACGCTACTACGCGACACATTACCGTCGCGCTACGCTTTACATCCCCAACGGCGCCTGCCTGCGGCCGAGGCGTCCTGCGAAGCGGATTTCCGCATGGGGCCTGAAACCGAACAACTACATTCTTTTTCTCGGACGACTTTCACCCGAGAAGAACTGCGATCTCTTGATCGACGCGTTCGAGGATCTCTCCTCCGACATGCACCTGGTATTGGCCGGCGGATCGAGTCACTCCGACGAGTACATGAATCGGCTCCGGCAACATGAATCGGAGCAGGTTCGATTCCTGCCCTGGGTTGCGGGCGAAGACCTGGACGAACTGCTGACGAACGCGGCCGTATTCGTATTGCCATCTGACCTCGAGGGCCTTTCGCTGGCTTTACTGGACGCCATGGCCGCAGGGGTCTGCGTTCTGGCCAGCGACATTCCGGAAAATCAGGAAGTCGTTGGCGGAATCGGTTTCACATTCAGGCATGGCGATCGATCCGACCTCAGCCGCGTGCTGGACCTATTGATTCGCAATCCTGACTTGCGGCGGGAGAGCGCAACTAAATGCGAGCAGCATGCAAGGCAGCACTACCTATGGTCTGACATCGCGAGTTCGATTGAAAAGGCGTACTACAAGATCCTCGACCGGAGGCATCCCGCGGAAGCGGTCGCAACGGCCGTCGAGCGACGCTCCTCCGTGGCTTAGCGTCCTCGGTTCACTCAGAACGATAACTCCGTACGACAGGCACGACTTTGTCGCCGCGTTTGATTAGAATCGGGGCTGCCGCTTTCTGAGTAGCGGCCTCCGGCATGGAAGATCTGATTCTCGTCACCGGCGGCGCCGGATTTATTGGCTCGAATTTCGTTTTGCAGTGGATCGCAGAGGAGACTTCCCGCGTTCTGAGTCTCGATAAACTCACCTACGCCGGCAATCTCCGCAATCTCCAGTCAGTTGAGGACCATCCACGCTATCGCTTTGAGCAAGGCGACATTCTGGATCGAGATGAATTGCGCAAATTATTTGCGCAGCAGCGGCCACGCGCCGTCGTCCACTTCGCCGCCGAGAGCCACGTCGATCGCTCCATTCACGGTCCTGACGATTTCATCCGCACCAACATCAACGGAACCTTCAGCCTGCTCGAAGAAGCAAGAGCCTATTGGTCTTCATTAGACGAGAACGATCGTTCCGCGTTCCGTTTTCTTTACGTTTCGACTGACGAAGTGTACGGATCGCTCGGCCCCGGCGATGCGGCCTTTTGCGAAACGACAGTCTATGCGCCCAACAGCCCATACTCGGCGTCCAAAGCCGGTGCCGACCATTTGGTGCGTGCCTACCATCACACTTACAAATTGCCGGTGCTGACAACGAACTGCTCCAATAACTACGGACCGTACCAATTTCCCGAGAAGCTTATTCCGCTGATGATCCTGAACGCCTGCCAGGGGAAACCGCTTCCCGTATACGGCGATGGCCAAAACGTCCGCGACTGGCTGTACGTGGAAGACCACTGCCGCGCCATTCGCACGGTGCTCGCCACCGGACGCGTGGGCGAGACCTACTGCGTCGGCGGCGCGAACGAACAAAAAAATCTGTATGTCGTGGAAACGCTCTGTAAATTATTGGACGAACTGCGGCCCAACGACCCAGTCGTTCCCCATAGTCAACTCGTAACGTTCGTCAAGGACCGCCCCGGCCACGACCGTCGCTATGCCATGGACTCGCGCAAAATCCAGCGGGAATTGAATTGGCATCCCGTGGAGACCTTCGAGAGCGGCATCCAAAAAACCGTGCGCTGGTATCTTGAACACGAGGACTGGGTGCAGGAAGTAACCAGTGGCAGTTATCGTCAATGGGTCGCGAAACACTACGCGACAGAGCGTTGACAATATGAGTACACACGATCAGCCCGGCTATAAAGGCATCATCCTCGCAGGAGGATCGGGCACGCGCCTCTACCCCGTAACCCACGCGGTCGCGAAGAGCCTGCTTCCGGTGTATGACAAACCGATGGTGTACTACCCGCTCTCGACGCTGATGCTCGCTGGCATCCGGGACATTCTGGTGATTGCAACACCCGAGGACGTTCCACGCTTCGAGCATCTTTTAGGGGATGGCTCGCGTTACGGAATTCGACTGCAATACGCCGCGCAGGCGAAGCCCGAAGGGATTGCGCAGGCGTTTCTGATTGGCCGCGATTTTATCGGCACAAGTGGCTGCGCACTCGTCCTCGGCGACAATATTTTTCACGGGCACGACCTCGTCAAAGAACTGCGGGCCGCTGTCAATAACACGACCGGGGCGCGCGTGTTTGCCTATCCGGTGCACGATCCCGAGCGCTACGGAGTCGTCGAGTTCAACGAGCATGGCAAGGCACTCAGCGTGGAAGAAAAGCCGCAGCAGCCGAAGTCACGCTACGCCGTCACCGGACTCTACTTCTACGACAACCATGTCGTGAACATCGCGGCGAACCTGAAACCTTCCGCGCGCGGGGAACTGGAGATCACCGACGTAAATCGCGAGTATCTCAAGCGCGGCCAGCTGAACGTATGTGTCATGGGCCGGGGCATGGCGTGGCTCGATACCGGCACGCACGATGCACTGACCGAAGCCGCCCTCTTCATTCAAACACTCGAAAAACGCCAGGGCTTGATGGTGGCCTGTCTGGAGGAAATTGCCTACCGTTCCGGTTACATTACAAAGGAACAGGTGGAAGCGCTGGCTTTGCCTATGCGCAACAATGGATACGGCGCGTACCTCTTGCAGATGCTTAAAGAGCGGGTTTTCTAAAAACAAACCCTGTTCATTCTCCATGAAGAAAACTGGCACCAAACTAAACGATGTCCTGCTACTCGAGCCGAGTGTATTCGGCGACGACCGTGGCTTTTTCCTCGAGAGTTACAACGAACGCACGTTTGCAGACATGGGCATCCGCGCTCACTTTGTACAGGACAATCATTCCTATTCCGCCAGAAATGTGATCCGCGGCCTGCACTATCAGGTAGGCGTGCCTCAGGGAAAATTGGTGCGGGTCGTCACCGGTGAGATTCTCGACATTGCACTGGACCTCCGCCGCAGTTCCGCAACATTTGGCAGGTGGGAGAGTTTTGTTCTTTCGGCCGAGAACAAGAAAATGTTGTGGATTCCACCGGGTTTCGCACATGGATTTCGCGTGGTTTCGAAAGCTGCCGACGTTCTCTATAAGGCTACGGATTTCTACGCCCCCGAACAGGAGCGCACAGTGGCCTGGAATGATCCAAAACTGAAAATCGACTGGCAGCTCGACGGTGAGGCGATCATCTCCGCCAAAGACCAGAGCGGAACGTCGTTTGAGGAGTGTGAGAAGTTCGATTGATTGACAGCTAATGATTGGCAGCTACGGAAGCCGGAAGTCAACGCTGACGGTAGTTTCAACCTCTACCGGGCTTCCCTGCACGCGATACGGCGCATATTTCCAGGACTGAACCGCATCCAGCGCGGCCTGTGACAGCATTGCAGGTCCTGCCACCGCTCGCAAACCCTTCACTGTGCCGTCGGTAGCGATGACGGCATCCAGAACAACCAACCCCTGCGTTCCCGCCTCCCGCGCGGCATCCGGGTAAACCGGATCGACCTTGTACAAGATCTGGTGATCCATCGCCTCGGGAGGAACACGCAATGGCATTCCCGGCTGGGCCTCTGCGTCGAGGGGTGCAGCGACTTCCAGTTCATTCCACGAATTTTGCCACTGCCACCAACCCAGCGCAGCGAGTCCCATCATGAACGCAACCAGCACCAGAAACCGTCGCCGCCGAACCCGAAATCTGCGAGGGTGTTTTTCGTCGGAAGGTGACACCAACTCCGCCTGGGGAGGCGTTACTGTCTCGATCTCAAGGGACTTTGTTTTCGTCGCGTCGGCAGTGGCTTCCGTCGCAGCTGCCGTAGGAACTATCCGCGTGGCATTCTGCGAAGTCCAGTAGCGAATTTTCTCCCGCTGTTCAACCGACAGGCCAACGAACTGCAATCCGCAACGCATGCGCTCCTGATAACGAACCAGGGCGCGAGCGCGCACTGGTAGGCCGACATTGGGAAGCCTCAGTTCAAGCGCGACCGACTGTCCGGCGAGCAACTCTCCGGCCACCACCGCTCCCAGTCCCGACTCGCTCAAATCACAACAGCGGCCTGGCATGTTGTAAGGGATTCCCGATTGCAGCGCGATCACGTCCAGCGACACGTCGATCAGGTACCGAGGAAGACTGCGGCGCGACGCCTGGTTCCAAGGCATCAACGAGGGAGCTGCCATGTCATCGCCTCTGCAGGAGCGTGCCAGCCCGTTTTCGGGCTGAGTTCAACAATACAAAGTGGCGCAAAAGAGTGAAGGCATTATATCGAAAAAACGGAACAAGATTTTGCGCGCAGCAGACTTCCTAAGTTGGGACAGGCGCCCTGATTCCCGCTACTCCAGATCGCGCCAATTTGGCCCGACGCCCAATTCCACTACCAACGGTACTTCGAGCGCATGTGCGTTTTCCATCCGTTCGCGCACCAACCGCTTCATGGCATCGACCTCACCCTCGGGAACTTCGAACACGAGTTCATCATGCACCTGCAGCGTCATGCGCGACTTGAGCCCGCGTTCTCGAATGTCGTCGTCAATCCGGATCATCGCCAGCTTGATCAGGTCTGCCGCCGTGCCCTGCAGAGGAGTATTCACCGCCGTACGCTCGGCGAAGCCACGCTGGTTGGGATTCTTGCTGTTGATGTCGGGAATGGGACGGACACGCCCGTGGAGGGTCTTCACCTTCCCATCGCGCCGCGCCTGTTCAAGCGTGGCATCAATGAAAGTACGCACTCCGAAATATTTTTCGAAGTAAGCATCAATGAACTTCCTGGCCTCGCCGGTGTCGATCCCCAGGTTCTGCGACAAACCGAACGGCGAGAGCCCATAGACGATTCCGAAATTGACGACCTTCGCCGCGCGTCTATGCTCCGGTGTAATCATGAGCGGAGGCACTCCGAAGACTTGCGATGCGGTAAGCGTGTGAATGTCGTCGCCGCGCCGGAATGCTTCGACGAGCAATTTATCTTGCGCAAAATGCGCCAGGAGGCGCAGTTCAATCTGCGAGTAGTCGGCAGCCAGCAGCACGTGTCCCAGCTCAGCCGTAAATGCCGCGCGAATCTCACGACCTAATTCCGTCCGGATGGGAATGTTCTGCAGGTTCGGATTCGCCGAAGACAGCCGGCCGGTTGCGGTTCCGGTCTGCCCGAAGGTCGTGTGTACACGGCCGCTCGTGCTGCGAATCAGGAGAGGCAGTGTGTCCACGTACGTGGATTTGAGCTTTGTGAGCTGACGATAATCCAACACCAACCGCGGGACCTCGTGCTCTTCCGCCAGGCCCTCCAGCACGTCCACCGCCGTCGAAATCTTCTTACCCTTGCCATATTTCACCGGTACGGGCAGTCCGAGCTTGTTGAACAGAACGTCTCCCAGTTGCTTCGGCGAACTGATGTTGAACTCCTGGCCGCAGCGCTGATAAATATCCTGCGCCTTCGCCTCGATCTCGCGCTCCAGTTTGTTCGACATTTGCGAGAGCGCAGCGGTGTCGATCTTGACGCCTGCCTCTTCCATGCGCGCGAGCACCGGCACCAGCGGCGCATCGATGTGGTCATAAACGGGAAGCAGCCCCAGGTCTTCAACATCCTTGCGCAACGCCACGGCGACTCTGCCGGTAAGATCGGCGGCCTCTGCCAGGCCGCCACTCATCTTCAGATTGAATCTGCGCAACGCAATTTCCGGCAGTGCATGCGAAGAGTGCGTCGGATTGACCAGGTAGGAATACAGCATCGGATCGTGTCGCACTTCGGCAAGCGAGATTCCCTGGGCGGAAAAATGATGCAACGCCGACTTGAGATCATGGACTGTCTTGGCCGTCGCTTCGCCCTCCAGCAAATTCTTGACGCGCGTAGCCAACGGCTTGTCGGAAAGAGTTGCGATGGCCCCCGATCCCGGCCCCACAGAAAAAGCAATCTTCTCGACGGCAGCGGGGGCCTCCGTCTGCTCCGGCTGGAGCAGCAAGAACTCGGATTGCACCGGAGCTTTTTCCCGCTCCTCTTCCTCCTCCAGCTCGGCGGCATCGGGTTGTTCAGTCGGGATGGCAATGGCGAGCGGCATTTCGTCAGGCAGGCCGGCGAGATATCCGTCAAGTTCGGCGATCGTCCGAATCTCCCGGTAATCGCCTTCCCCCACCTCAGCGACGGGAAGCAACTCTTTGAGCAGTGACGTGAATTCCAACTCCGCAAACAAACCGCGTAGTGCCTCGACGTCTGGTTCGCCCATCTTCATCGACGGGACATCCAGTTCGACGCCGACATTGGTATCGATCGTCACCAGCTTCTTGCTGGTAAGGATGTTGTCCCTATTATTCTGCAAGGATTCGCGATACGACTTCTTCTCCACTTCGGCGGCGCGTTCCAGCGCCTGCTCCACGCTGCCAAAACGCCGGATAATTTCGACCGACCCCTTGTCGCCAATTCCCGGCGCGCCGGGTACGTTGTCGACTGAATCGCCACGCAAGGCCATCACGTCCACCACGCGATCAGGGGGCACGCCAAGAATTTCTTCCACCTTGGCTGCGTCACAGATCAGGTTCTCTTTCGGCGGATTGAGCACACAGACCTTGTCGTCGACCAGCTGCAGCATGTCCTTGTCGCTGGAAACGACAAAAACTTCGTACGATTCTGCCGCAGCTTTGCGCGCCAGTGTTCCGATCACATCATCGGCTTCGTAGCCTGCGAGTTGCAGAATCGGAATGCGGTAGCCTTCGAGCGCACGCCGGATGTACGGCACCTGCTGCACCAAATCGGCTGGCATCTCCTTGCGATTTGCCTTATAGCCGCCGTATTCGACTTCCTTAAACGTCTGCGTTTTGATATCGAACTTGCGAATAGAAGTGATCGCCTCGGCCTGCTCATGGCGGACCGTCGGCCGTCCAATGTCGAACACGGCTGCGAGATATTGAGGAGAGAAGTCATCGCGCAGTTTGCGTAACATATTCACGAACACAAACGTCGCGGCGGTTGGTACGCCGGTCCTGGTCGACATCGGCCGCTGCCGGGCCATCGCGTGATACGCCCGGAAGATGAACGACATGCTGTCGATCAGATAGATGCGTCCCTTGGAGGAGGCTTGCCTGGCGACCGGCGCGGACGTGCCCACCGGTTCACTCGACGAAGGGCCGTCTGGCTTGCGTTTGTTTTCTTTTCGTGTGGGCAACGAGCCAAGTTTATCAGGCACAACGCCGCGTGACTCGGAAGGCTGGTTTGCCTCCCCGCCACGCGACAGAGGAAGAGTGCCCGGTTGCGAAAAACAATTTACAAAATGACTACGACCGCAATTCGTGTTTCCGGATGCAACAAATCGAACAAGAAATATTCACCATCGATGTAGTCGATGTAGCAATCATCCGAATACGACCATCCCACCGGCCACTGATCGACAAACTCAAACCAGTATCCGCTGTACTGGACCCGCGGATGGCCCTCGACCACTACAGGCTGCGAAACATGGAAATGATGCTCACGGCCAAAATGTGCCCGGAACTTGTCGTCCGGAATACGCTGCGCATTCTGCTTGTGGGCGCGCTCATTGCCGCCATTGTTTCCATTTCCCGAGGCGCGGTTCTCTCCCGTCTTCTGGTCATTGCGTTGCTGGGTGCGCTCGTTATTTTGAGTCTGCTTTTCGTCTTTGGACTGCTCCTGCGCACGGCGATCTTCCTTCGCAGGCTTCTCCGGCTTTGCGTCGTGGGGTTTCGCTTCCTCTGGCTTTACAACCGCCGGCTTCGCTTCTTCTTGTGCCGCTGGCTTTCCTTCATCTTTCTCTTCTTGCGCGTTAGAAAAAACCGCAGTACTCAAGAGAAGCAGACAACCAGCGAATACTGCCCCTAATATTTTCATAGTGCCTCCATCGGCTTTGCGGTGCGATTTGCAACTGCATCGCAGGTGATTCAGGTCCCTGTTACCGGTTTAAGATGGCAACTACCCACCGTGGGATGTCGCAAGCCCGACAGACTTACTGTATTTTCGAGCGGTTAAAGCTGGAGGAGGAGTGCGTACAATCAGGGAAGAGGTTCGAAGCTCTACAGTAAGCCCTGTATTGCAGAGATTAAGGACGAACCTGTGCGTATGACTTGATATCGCCAAGTACGAACTTCCGATGGCTGAATGCTTTGCTGCTCCATGCTGCCCTTCAAACTCATCTACAGCGACGACTACTTTCTTCCGATCGGCGCACACGTGTTTCCCGCGGAAAAGTACCGCCGGGTGCGGGACCGCTTGCTGGAAACGGGCGTCGCTCAGTCCGAAGATTTTCTTGTTCCAGAATCCGCCAACGACCAGGACGTCCTGCTCGTTCACACCTCCGGGTATGTCGAAAAACTCAAGACCGGCACGCTGAGCCCGCGCGAGGAGATGCAACTGGAAGTCCCCTATTCCCCTGAACTGGTGCGCGCGTTCTGGTTAGCGGCGGGCGGATCGATTCTTGCGGCGCACCACGCGCTTCAGGACGGCATCGCCATCAGCATCGGCGGCGGATTTCACCATGCATTTCCCGATCACGGAGAAGGCTTCTGCATGATTCACGATGTCGCCATTGCAATCCGCAAAATGCAGCGCGATGGAAAAATTCGCACCGCCATGACCGTGGATTGCGACGTGCATCACGGCAATGGCACAGCGGCGATTTTCGCCGGACCCCGCGTCCCCGCCGACGTATTCACGATCTCGCTTCACCAGGAAAATAACTATCCGCCGGTAAAGCCCCCCTCTTCGATTGACGTGGACTTGCCCGACGGTATCGGCGACGACGAATATCTCGGCTGGCTCGACAACGCATTGAGTTCCGGACTGCGCCGGTTCCAGCCCGACTTGCTTTGCTACATCGCCGGCGCCGATCCCTACCGCGAAGACCAGCTTGGCGGCTTGAACCTTACGATCGAAGGATTGAAGAAGCGCGACGAACTCGTGTTCCGCGTCGCCAGGGCGCGCAATATTCCCGTCATGGTCACATACGCGGGCGGCTACGCGCGCAGGGTTGAGGACACTGTGACCATCCACTCCAACACCGTGATCGCCGCCAAGGAAGTGTTTGCGGCCGCCACAAAGCCATGAATGCAAAAGTTATACTCATCCGATGGACGCCACTCCCGCTGAACTCGGAGACCGCGAACTTTATAGCGTTCTCCTCAACTCCGTAGCCCCTCGACCGATCGCCTGGGTTTCGACCATCAATTCCGCCGGACTATCGAACCTCGCTCCCTTTTCGTTTTTTAACGTTGTATGTGCCGAGCCTCCTCTGCTGGGTTTTGCGCCGGGCATGCGCGCCCCGGCACAATCGGCGACAGATCAATCCGCCGGAGTGCCCAAAGATACCCTGCGAAATATCCGCGAGTCCAGGGAGTTTGTGGTCAGCATCGTCACCTACGATCTGGCCGAAGCCATGAACCTGACCAGCGGCGACTACGACGCCGCGACCGACGAATTCAAGATCGCGCAACTTGCCGCAGCGCCGTCACGGTTTGTCCGTCCTCATCGGGTCGCGGATTCCCCTGTCAGCTTCGAGTGCAAGCTGCACCAGATACTCGACTTCAATCCCAGCCCCGACGGCGGAAGCCTGGTGATTGGGGAGATCGTCTCCATTCACATCGGCGATCAATATCTCAAAGGAGGCCACCTGGATCGAAACTCTCTCGACCTGATCGGCCGCATGGGAGGTATGCAGTACACGCGGACTACGCAGCGGTTTGAGATGGCTAGGCCGAAGGTGGGGTGAGGTGACAAACGTCAATCGGCCTGAGCGAAGCTAACGCAACGACACGACAACCCGCATCATGGCAACTGTGATAAGGGCAAGCGCGGCCACGTTCAACCATCCCCACGCCGCAAGCCATTTGGGACGGTCGGCTGCCGGTGTGGGTCGCACACCGCGGGAAATGCTTTCGAGTTCGCGGCGCAATTGATCTCCCGCTCGCTCCTCCGCCGAGAAATGGCGTATAACGATCCAGGCACCGAGTGAAAACCACCCCACGAGGGCGCAAGTCGTTAGACTTCTGTGTTCGGCCAAAAGCCAGCTGCCATATCGTGCAAGGCTCAGCGGATAGGCTGCCATGACGATCAGAAAAGCAATATAGACGCTCAACCGCCAGGCTTCCGGCCCGTAATCGACTCGATCTCTGATACTCGCAGAGATCTTCTCGCTGGAGAAAATTCTGTAACGCAAAAGGAACGGCAAGGTGAGGGCTAACAGGAGAGGAAACCTCAAAGCAACTACGAGTTCGTGACGACTTGGTGTCAGTATCGTTTCCACGTGGACATGATATTCTTAGTGAGACATTTTGACCAAAACTCCCTAATTACTTCGTATTTCTCAAATACATTACGATGTTCGAGAATCTCCAGGAAAAACTCCAGCGCGCGTTCAAAGCCCTGCGCGGACAGGCAGTCCTCACCGAAGAAAATATCGATGAGGCGCTGAAGCAGATTCGGCTGGCGCTGCTCGAAGCCGACGTCAACTTCAAGGTTGTCAAAGACCTCATCGACCGCATCCGCGCCAAAGCCATCGGGCAGCAGGTGATGACGGCGCTTTCACCCGGCGAACAGGTCATCAAAATTCTGCGTGACGAACTGGTCGAAACACTCGGCAAAGACACAGCCAAGGTGAAGTTCGCGTCGCAGCCACCCTCCGTCATTCTGATGGCCGGACTGCAAGGTTCCGGCAAGACGACAACTTCCGGCAAACTAGCCAACTGGCTCAAGAATGGTGGGCACCGTCCGCTGCTCGTCTCGGTCGACGTATATCGTCCGGCGGCGCGCGAACAGTTGAAAGTGGTCGCTGCGGCAATCAAGGCTAATATCTACGAAGGCCAGGTCGGCGAAGCGAACACCGCGACCGTCGAGCGTTTAGCCAAAGAAGCGCGCAAAGAAGCGCTCATCTCCGGCTGCGACGTGCTGATCGTCGACACCGCCGGCCGCCTGCACATCGACGACCAGCTCATGGACGAGATGCAGTCGCTCAAGCGGATGCTCAATCCGCAGGAGATTCTGTTCGTCGCTGACGCGATGACCGGCCAGGACGCAGTCAACTCCGCAGATGAGTTCCACAAAAAGCTCACACTCACCGGCGTTGTCCTCACCAAAATGGACGGCGACGCGCGCGGCGGCGCGGCCCTTTCCATCCGCCAGGTCACCGGACAACCCATCAAGTTCATCGGCGTCGGCGAAAAATACGACGCGCTGGAACCGTTCCATCCCGACCGTATCGTGTCGCGCATTCTCGGCATGGGCGACATCCTGTCGCTCATCGAAAAAGCCGAATCGCAGATCGACAAGAAAAAAGCACAGGACCTGGCGACCAAAGCGCTGACTGGCGACGGCTTCTCGCTCGAAGATTTCCGCGACCAGTTGCGGCAGGTGAAAAAGATGGGCTCCCTGAAAAGCATTATGGGGATGCTGCCCTCGGTCGGCGCCTTTGCCGGGATGCAAAAAGCCGCCGACAACGTCGACGAAAAACAGATCAATCGCGTCGAAGCCATCATCAATTCGATGACCGGATATGAACGCGATCACCACGAAGTAATCAACGGCAGTCGCCGCAAACGCATCGCCCGCGGCTCCGGCACCAGCGTGCAGGAAGTAAACAACCTGCTTCGCCAGTACGCCCAGATGAAAAAAATGTTCAAGCAGATGGGCAAGCCGAGTTTTGCGCGACGGCTGGCGGGGATGAAGATGCCGGGGATGTAGGAACAGTGGATAGTGATTAGTAGACAGTGGTTAGCCCAAAACAAACTGAGAATTGAGCTGCTCAGCATGAAATGGCGCTCGTTAGCGGAGCCGGAGTCGCGGGCAGACCAACGTCCGCTGTCGCAAGTTTTCGCAGAACGCAAAGAACTGATCGCCAAATACGTTCCTCCTGACGTGCAGGCTGTTCACTCCCGTACGATCGCTGCGTTACAACAACAAGGACTCGCCGCGAAAGCCCTCGGCCTCGGCGCAAAGGCTCCATCGTTCGAACTCCCCGACCATAACGGAAAGTCTCTATCCTCCGCTGAACTGCTGGCGAAAGGAAACCTGGTCATCTGTTTCATTCGCGGCCGCTGGTGCCCATTCTGCGTCGGACAGATGGAGGCGGTGAGCGCGATCGCGGATCAGATTGCAGTTGCGGGAGCCTCGCTAGTCGCGATCTCTCCACAGATCGAGAAGCAGGCTTACTTCATGCACGATCAGCACAAACTCCGCTTCCCGCTACTGGTCGATGCACACAACTCGTTGGTCCGACAGTTTGGGTTGGTATATCGCGTCCCAGAGGAACAGCAGGCCATCTATCGGAGGACATTCGTCAACTTGCCGTTTGTGAATGGAGACGACAGTTGGGAACTGCCAATTCCTGCGACGTATGTGATCGACCGCGATGCCACAATCGTTTTCGCCTCGGCAAATGAGGACTATACGGAACGTCCTGAGCCCTTGGAAATCCTCGCGTCTTTGAAATAACAAAATTTCTCACGCGGCTTTGCCCAGAGTCTCCTTCCCCGCATCGTGGACGTGTTCCGGCCGCACTCCCATACCGACCGCGCGGGCCATGAAAGTTCGCACTCCGGGAATACGCACAGCAATCCGCAGCTGCCACGGAGGTTTAGCCGGGCCCGGATTCTTAAACAGCCGATTGAATGCCTTATGCGCGGTTGCCTGAACGCGTTGCGTCACTCGGGTAGGGAATTCGCGACGGCGTTGTACCTGGACGAGAACGTCTTCGGTCACGCGCCGTTCACGGAGAGCATCGGAGAGGAGATTCGCCGCGGCGACAGCGTCCTGGATCGCCAGATTAATCCCAACTCCCCCGGCGGGCGACATGGCGTGGGCGGCGTCACCAATGCACAGTAAGCCCGGCAAATGCCATCGCCGCAGACGATTTAGTTGTACCGAGAGAAGCTTGATCTGGTCCCAGTCTTTCAGGTCGGCGACGCGATCTCCGAGGTAGGGCGCAATCTGAAGAAGCGTTTGGCGGAAGGAATCCAGCCCTGCAGCTTTCAGTTCGTCGAACGAACCCTTCCGAATCAACAGTCCCGCCTGAAAATACTGGTCGCGGTTGATCAGGACCAAGGCCCGGCCATAATTGAAATTACCCAGCAATTGTTCGGGATCGTTCCCGCGACGGCTGATATGAAACCACAGCACATCGATCGGCACACCGAATTCGATTAATTCCAATTGCGCCGCTTTGCGGATCACAGAATGTCGGCCATCACAACCAACAACCAAGTCAGCCCGAATCTCGACGAGTCCGTCCGGCGTTTGCGCTTCGACTCCGGCAATGCGGCCGCCCTCGCGCAGCAAACCTACCGCTTCATATTGCATCCGCATATCAAAGTTCGGGAATTTCGCGGCCTGAGACGAGAGAAAATCAAGGAAGTCCCACTGCGGCATCAGCGCTACAAATTTGCAATGCGTCGGCACATGATCAAAATCCGCGAGTGTGAAGGCAAACCTTCCGAACATGCCGCCGACTTTGGTCAGCTCCTGGTGTGGGAGCCGGAGAAAATCGGGTAACAGTCCGAGTTCGTACATCACGTCGAGAGTGGAAGGATGAACGGTGTCACCGCGAAAGTCGCGGAAGAAGTCTTGATGCTTTTCGAGCACCGTGACGGCTACTCCCTTGCGGGCCAACAGGTAGCCCAGCATGATTCCAGCCGGGCCGCCGCCTACGATGCAGCAGGTTGTTTGCAGTGTTGGCTTGGCCGTACGATGCGCTCCTTTCGCGAGGTGCGGGCGCCCGCGCAGGGCCCCCTATCGCGCCAAGCGCGGATTTTATCGCTCACAGCGCCGTTTGGAAAACCCCAGGAATCCACGCCGCAAAAAAAGGGCGCCGGAAAAAACCCGGCGCCCTGGTTCATTTCTCTTCTATGCAAGTTTCCGTCGCACTCACCTTACTTCAGCGAAGCCATATCGATAACGAAGCGATACTTCACGTCGCTCTTCAGCAACCGCTCGTAGGCTTCGTTGACCTGCTGAATCCCGATCATCTCGACATCGGAGGTGATGCCGTGCTCGGCGCAGAAATCCAGCATCTCCTGGGTTTCGCGAATGCCGCCGATGATGGATCCGGCCAGACTTCGGCGTCGGAACAACAGAGGTCCGACCGGCAGGGCCATCGGATTCGGAGGCGCGCCCACCATCACCATGGTCCCGTCGAGTTTGATCAGGTCGAGGTAGGCGGCGACGTTGTGATCCGCCGAAACTGTGTCGAGGATGAAGTCGAAGCTGTTGAGATGCTTCTGCATTTCTGCCTCGTTCTTCGAGATCACCACTTCGCTTGCACCCAGGCGAAGCGCATCGGCGGTCTTGCCTGCCGACGTTGTGAACAGCACGACATGAGCGCCAAAGGCGTGCGCGAACTTGAGGCCCATATGGCCGAGGCCACCAAGTCCGACAATGCCAACCTTCTGGCCCTTGCGAACGTTCCAGTGCCGCAGCGGAGAATAGGTGGTGATGCCCGCGCAGAGCAACGGGGCCGCGGCTGCGAGGTTCAGTTTGTCAGAAACACGCAGGACGAACGCTTCATCGACCACAATGCTGTCCGAATAGCCGCCGTAGGTTACGCCGCCCAAGTGCTTGTCTTCGGAGTTGTAGGTGAGGATGGGAAAGCTGTCGCAGAACTGCTCATTGCCGGCCCGGCAATTCGGGCAGATGCGGTCGGAATCGACCATGCAGCCGACCGCCGCGATGTCGCCTTCTTTGAATTTCTTAACAGCGCTGCCAGCCTTGACCACGCGGCCTACAATTTCGTGTCCCGGCACGCACGGGTAAACGGTCGGCATCATGGATTCCCATTCGTTACGAACCGTATGGAGGTCGGAATGGCACACGCCGCAGTATAGGATTTCGATTTGCACATCCTGCGGCCCGGGATTGCGTCGAGGGATTGAACCCGCGGACAGGCCCGACTTCGCGCTCTGTGCGGCGAAAGCCTTTGCGGTGAAGGTGTTGCCCTTGGAGGAACTCGATGGAGTAGCGAGAGTTGAAGTCGTTGTGCTCATGGGGAGGGTCATTCCTTTCCTGCTTAGGATACTTACAGTAGATTGCACGTGGCTGGACTGCGATTCACCATCTCAGGCGGAAAAGTCGGTGGAATGGGCTTGACTGGTTCGGCCCTGCGCGGGAATCGAGCGCCCATTGCAAATCCCCCTAACCTCCGGCATAATAATGGTTTGTCTCAACCTCTCCGGACACTTCCGGGCATAAGGATCGAAGTCTGTGTTAATGATTCGCTTGGCGCGCATTGGTAAACCGAAGCAGCCGTATTATCGAGTGGTGGTGATCGAGAAGGAACGGGCTCGCAATGGACGTCCGGTCGAGGTCGTGGGAACGTACAATCCGCGTACCAATCCGGCCACGTTCGACCTGAAACGCGAGCGCATTACGTATTGGGTTTCGAAGGGTGCGCAGTTGTCCGATCGCGTCGGCAAGTTGCTGAAGGCCCCCGCTCCGGCCGCATCGGTCGCGTAGTTTTCAGCCATCGCCTCAGTCCTCCGGGGCGGAAGCCCAGTTCTTAGGAGAATCCTTACGGCAGGGCTGAAGCAGTGCCCTCCCGAACCAGCGACGCACCCGAAATTTGGTAAAGGTTGACCACAAAAAACTTATGATCGAACCATCGGCCAGTCCGCGAGCGCTGATTGAGTACATTGCCAAGGCACTGGTCGACACTCCGGCAGAGGTTTTCATCGACGAGTACGAGGACGGCGACGAAACCGTCGTGGAACTCGAGGTAGCCGAAGCTGACCTCGGCAAGGTGATTGGACGGTCCGGCCGCGTGGCCCGCGCTTTGCGCGGCGTGCTGAGCGCGGCAGGATCGAAGCAGGACAAGCGCTACGCGCTGGAGATCATCGAATAGCGGCACCGGAACCGAGCGGCGAGTTTATTACTCTTGCCCGAGTCGTCAAGACCCAGGGACGCCGTGGCGAAGTCGCAGTCGAACTGCACACCGATATTCCGGACCGCTTCCGCGAAAGCATGCGGCTGTGGGCGATGCTCAAGACTAATGAGCGCCGCGAAATTCAAGTGGAGAGCCTGTGGCCCCACAAAGAATGGCTGGTCCTGAAGTTTCAAGGCGTCGAGACGATTTCCGACGCTGAGCAGTTCCTAGGCGCGGAACTTCAACTGCCGCTCAGCGAACGTGCCCAACTGGAACCGGGCTGGACCTATTTGAGCGATCTGATCGGTTGCCAGGTATTCGACGGCGACCGCGAGATTGGTCCGATTGTAGATGTGACTTTCGGAGCGGGTGAAGCGCCGCTGCTGGTTGTAACGAGCGGTGCGAAGCTTCCGTACGAGATTCCTTTTGCTGAGGTTTTCCTCAAGAAAGTGGATCTGGAGCGAAAGCAGATCCGGATGAGGCTTCCGGAAGGGCTTTTGGAAGTAAACGCGCCGCTCAGCGACAAAGAAAAGCGCGGAAGCTAGAGCTCATTAACAAGAGGAAATGAACGCGGGCCTGAAGGCCCGCTCTTTCACAAAGACTGGCAACTGGCAACTGAAAACTGGGTTTTGCGATGCGAGTCGATATTCTCACGATCTTTCCCGACTTCTTTCGCGGACCACTGGATTACGGCATCATCCGCCGGGCTCGTGAAACGGGACTGGTGGAAGTGAACATTCACGATCTGCGGAATTTTACGAAAGACAAACACCGCACTGTGGATGACCGCCCGTTCGGCGGCGGCGAGGGCATGGTCCTGAAGCCGGAACCGATCTTTGAATGTATGGAGTCGCTTGGAGACTGGGCGCCACGTGCCGAACGCGTGAGTGAAAGTGCGAAGCAATCGGTGATCGTGCTTTCGCCGCAGGGCGAGCAACTGGATCAGGCGCTGGCGGCGAAACTGTCGACTCTCGATTGGATCGCGTTGATCTGCGGGCGTTACGAGGGCGTCGATGACCGGGTCAGTGAACATCTCGCCGATCGCGAAGTTTCAATTGGCGACTATGTGCTAAGTGGCGGTGAACTGGGAGCGGCAGTCATTTTGGAAAGTGTGGTCCGCTTAATTCCGGGAGCTGTTGGCAACGAGGCTTCGACCCGGCAGGAGTCGTTTACAGCGGAAGAGTTCGCGGGCGAGGGCGCCCGCGCCACACAGGAACACGGGCCGAGTTCCACTTGTGCTTCGGGCGGATTGCTCGACTATCCGCACTACACCCGGCCCGCGGATTTTCGCGGGATGCCGGTGCCGGAAGTGCTGATGAACGGGAATCACGACGACATCCGCCGCTGGCGCCGCAAGACAGCGTTAGCGAAAACAGTGCGCAACCGTCCCGACTTGTTGGAACGCGTAATACTGACGACCGAGGACAAGGAATTATTGAACGAGATCAGGAGTAGCGATCTCACGCGCCGGGAGGGCACGGCATCGGACGTGCCGGTCAAGGCCCAATAAGTTTCGGGGCTTCAGCCCCAAGATTCAGGAGCGATTCAGGAAGGAAGCATCATGACAAACCTAATCATCGAAAAACTGCTGGCGAAAACCCGCCGCACCGACATCCCAGACTTTGGCCCGGGAGACACCGTCAAAGTTCAGGTCAAGATCAAGGAGGGCGACAAGGAGCGCATTCAGGCATTCGAAGGCGTCGTCATCGCGCGGTCGCGCGGGCCACAAGCCAGCTTCACCGTCCGCAAGATCAGCTTTGGACAGGGCGTGGAGCGTATTTTCCCGCTGCAATCCAAAGTCGTCGACAAAATCGACGTCCTCCGTTCCTCCAAAGTCCGGCGCGCGAAGCTCTATTATCTTCGCGAGTTGAAGGGCAAGGCGGCGCGCTTGAAAGAAGTCGACACCCGCGCATAAAACGGCTCACCCACACTCATTGTGCAGAGTGTAGAGACGCGGATCAACGTAGGACTGCCGCGTCTCTACAGTAAATTTTCTTGCGGGGCTTGCATGCATCGGCATCGTCGGCGAAGATGCTGGAAGTCCTGTGCGTTCCAGATCCAAAACGAAAACTCCCGGCCTCTCGCCTGCGGCAGCGAAATTGCGCTTGCTGAAGCGCTTGCGTTGTACCCTCAAATTTGAGAAGCGAGCGTGGGCCACGGGTGCGCGGCTCGTTGCCGGCGCCGACGAAGTTGGCCGTGGATCGCTCTTCGGCCCCGTCGTGGCAGCTGCCGTCATTCTTGATCCGGCGTATCGCATTCGCGGACTGCGCGACTCAAAGTTGCTGCCAGCCGAGCGCCGCGAAGAACTCGCCATCCGGATTCGCGAACATTCGATTGCCATTGCAATCTCCGCGGTCGATTCAGCCCGCATCGATCAGATCAACATCTACCAGGCCTCCCGCCTTGCGATTTTGCAGGCGGTGCAGCAGCTCGCGCCTGCGGCGGATTACCTACTGGCCGACGCGGTAAAGATTGACTGCGACCTGCCGCAACTTCCGATCATTCACGGCGACGCGCTCTCGGCCTCAATCGCGGCCGCGTCCATCATCGCCAAAGTCGAGCGCGACCGGATGATCTCCGCCTGGGATCCCGTCTTTCCCATGTACGGACTCGCCTCCAATAAGGGCTACAGCACGCCGCATCACATCGCGGCCCTTCGCGAACATGGGCCTTCGCCACTCCATCGTCAATCTTTCGCACCGGTGTGGAACGCACCGATCCCGCAGGAAGTGCTCGCCTTCATGCTTGAGGATCCCGTCAAGGATGGCGGAGTCGAGGCTGTCCTGCCCTGAACCTAGCGCTGGAACTGAGATCAACACCAACGGCGTTCGACGAGAGTATCCGACTACAATTCCGTTAGAATCACGCCATGTTCCGAATGCTCGCTGTGACTGCCCACCCGGACGATGAGGCTGCCGTTTTTGGCGGGACGCTGCGCGTGTATGGCGATCGCGGAGTCGAGACCTCGGTGATCTGCCTGACACCTGGGCAAGCCGCCAGCAATCGGGGACAGGCGCGCGACGATCGGGAACTATCCGCGATTCGTCGCAAGGAATTTGCGGCCTCTTGCGCGATCCTCAATGTGAGTCGCTTTGCCGTGCTCGACTATCCCGATGGCCAGCTTCACCGGGTCGAGATGCACCGTCCGGTGCGCGATCTTGTGCAGCAGATCCGCGAATTTCGCCCCCATGTCGTTTTGTCGATGGGTCCGGAGGGCGCGCTCACTGGCCACACCGACCACTCGATGGCCTCGGTATTTGCAACGCTGGCCTTCCACTGGGCAGGCAGGAGTAACCGGTTCCCCGAGCAGCTTGTCGATGGCGTGCACTCTCATTGCCCGCAAAAACTCTACTATTCGACGTCCTCGGTGGCCTTGCCGGACCGGCAGCCAATCTCTTTCCCGCCCTGCACCGCCCGCATCGTGATCGGTTCGTGTGTCGAAGCAAAGATCGCCGCATTCCATGCCCATCAAACGCAGTCGCCGGTCTTTCCTGTCTTCGACTCACACGTAGCGATGTTAGGGAACATGGAATTGTTCAATCTCGCAGCCAGCACCGTGTCCGGTGATGGGGTTATGGAAAACGACCTGTTCGCGGGGATGACCGAAGACTAAACCCTCACTTTGCTTTGTAGATCTCGGTGAGCAAGTCAGTCTTCGTTTCGTCGCGCACCAGGTGTGGATATTTTTCGCCATCGTGATAGTCGAGCTTCACCGTGCGAAAGTAATCGGCATTCTCGATAATCAGTTCGATTGGAGACGAATTAGTTTTTGCGGCGCCAATGGCGTCGTGCCAAGCGTCCGACGAAAACCGATGGCCATTTACTGCGACGATCTTCATACCAGGACCAATCCCGGCCCGCGCCCCGATCATTCCCTCGACCGTGTCCTGCACACCACCATTGTCTTTGAGAAACAGTCCGACCGAGTATTGCGCGTCGATTGCCTTGCCGTCGTGTTCGTTCGCCCGGGTCAACTGCGAAGGATTGTCGTCATACACCAACTTCCAACCGCTCCCGTTCACGCCACCAAGCGGACCGCCAGGACCGTGATTCGTGAGCCGTTCCGTCCAAAAGCCGCGCCAGTCATAGGCTGCGACCTGGTTCAACGCGTTGATCACATCGTCGAAGGTATACGTTTTCAGCGCAGGGGGACCGCTTTGCCCGCCATGAAACGGTTTGCAGAAATCGTCGATTGATTTTTTCCCTTTGCTCTGCTGCCGGATGATCACGTCGACCCACAGCCAGTTCAAAACATCTTCGTCGTAATAATCGAGTCCGCGCCGGTAGTCGCCCCAACTGTGAGAAGCCATCTGCATCGACGGCACTCCGTCTGCCGTGTCCTGAAGATCGCGCCAGACGCGCCCCGAACGGTGGTCGATATCCGCCGCAATCAGGGCTAATGAATCGCGGGCCTGTTCCTGCGTCCGCTCACCACTGCGCGCCGTCAGCAAATCTCCCAGGTAGGACGTAAGCCCCTCATACACCCAGAGCAGGTCGGTCTGCATGGGAGTTTGATATTCCGGCGTCGACAGATCGGCCGGCCGGCGGTACTTTCCGTTCCAGCTGTGCACGTACTCGTGTCCCAGTAATCCCGCCGCCAGCTCACGTCCCTCGTCCTCCACCAGGGACCGCTCGTCGATGCGGCTGTCATTCGACTCGTGATGCTCGAGTCCAAAGTGCGCGACATGATCGCTCAACGTAAGCAGAAAGTGATAGTCGCGATAATGGCGCGCGCCAAACAGAATCCCGGCTTGCGTTACGAGGTTCTTGTAGTGTTCCCAGACTTCCGCAGGTGCAGCCAGCGCTCCGGGAGTATCGGCGGCAACGTCGAGTTCCGCCGGAGGGGAATCTGTGCTGAGCGGCACGACCTTCAAGTACTCGCCCGTGATGACCGGACCATCCACCAGCATCGTCAGAGAAATCGGAGCGAAGTGAACGTCGGCGCCCGATTGTTTCTCAACTGGCAACGATGTCCCAAACTTCCATCCCGGCGGCAATTTCAGGCTCGCGGTATAGGTGAGTTCGTCGGACGGAAATCCCGCGGGATACAAGAGCAGGGGATTCCAATTGACCACATACAATTTCTCTGTAGCCGCCGAACCGGAGCCATAGCCCCCTTGCAGCGCGGCCGGCGACGCGTAGTCCAGGCTGGCGGTTACCTCGCTCACTCCCACTGGGACTTCTACGTGAAACGTCCAGCCATCCAGCAGATCGCGGCGCCACTTAAGCGGTTTGCCGCCGGCCATGAATTTCAGGCCAGTTAGGTCCTGCACCGGCCCGGTCGGGCCGTGCTCGCCGGGAATCCATTTCGGATAGTAGAGTGTCAAGGTGCCGGGTGACGCCGGAATCCGCATTTCCGCGTGAATCAACTTGCGGGGCGCCGCAGAAGCATCGACGGCAAGCGTGATGGTGGGAGCGTTGGCGGCAAATAACGAAACACTTGCCAGTAGCACCAAAACAAAACATGAAGACCAGATCACACGGCGTAAATCCATTCGTCCTCCCGGGAATCGCCTCTAGCGGACTTGAATATATCAGGCCGTCTCGCCAACGAGAGAGGGCCAGGCCACACGCAGACCGCGAACCCAGCCTGCTATCATTCCCGACGTGTCCGCGCGCGGAAAATTCATCACATTTGAAGGCCTCGACGGGAGTGGCAAGAGTACGCAGATTGCCAAACTTGCACGCGGACTCCGCACGCGTGGAGTTTCCGTCATCATCACCCGCGAGCCGGGCGGAACAACCACCGGCGAAAAAATCCGCGAGGTCATCCTGCATTCCGCGACCTCAGGCCTGTCTCCTTATGCAGAGATGGCGCTGATGTTTGCTTCGCGCGCGCAGCACATTCACGAAGTGATTCTGCCGGCGCTCGCCGAAGGACGCGTCGTCCTCTGTGACCGTTTCACGGATTCCACTGAGGCCTACCAGGGCGGCGGCCGTAAGCTTGGATCGAAACCGGTCCTCCAGTTACACGAACTGTTGTGTGGCAATCTTCAGCCGGACCTCACCATTTTGCTTGACAACGAAGTCAGCGCGACCGTTGAGCGCGCTCGCCGCCGCAACCGGCAGCACAAACATAAGCGTCCGGAAAAAGACGAGAACCGCTTTGAACAGGAGAGCCGCGCCTTTTTCGGACGGGTCCGCCACGCCTATCTCGCGATCGCCACGCGCGAGTCAAACCGTGTGCAAGTAGTCGACGCCCGCGGCACACCGCGAGAGACACATGCGGTTATCATGGAACTGGTGCGGAAGAAGTTCAAAATCTAGAAACACCTCTCCTGGCAACTGGCTGCTAACTAGAAGCCAGAAGCCATCAGCGTTTTATGCCTTTTTCTGATTTCCTCGGCAATCCGGAAACTGTCTTTCACCTGCGCGAGATGCTCGCGAAGCAGCGCTTTCCGCATGCCGTAATTCTTTCCGGCGCACGTGGCTCGGGCAAGTACACACTTGCTCTCATACTGACCCGCGCATTGAATTGCCTCGAACAGCCCGTCAGCGACGGTCTCCCCGATTTCTGCGGACGCTGCGCCAACTGCACGCGCATCGCACAGGCGGAAGACCTTGATGCCCGATTTGCGGAGGCCGTCGAGGCCCGTGACGGCATGCGCGACGCCGATAAGAAAGAGACACGCCTCTTCGTCCAGACTCATCCTGACGTGCTGATCATTCCACCCGATCCTCCGCAGATGATGATCAAGGTCGACCAGGTGCGCCACGTCATCGCCAACATCTATTTCCGTCCCGCGGAGGCTCGCGAACGCGTCTACATTTTTAGCGACTCCGCGTTCATGAAAGAAGCAGCAAACTCCCTGTTGAAAGTCCTGGAGGAGCCACCCGAATTCGCGACGATCTTTCTACTCGCTGAAAATCTCGGCGAACTCCTGCCCACCATCCGGTCGCGCTCGGTCAACTTCGCCCTGGGAGCCGTAACTGCCGAAGAGATCGAAGCGTTGCTGACAAAGCGGCGCCCAGACTGGAATCCGCGCGAGCGTACGCTGGTCGCGAGGCTGAGCGAAGGCGCAGTGGGCCGCGCATTGTCGTTCGATCTGAAGACCTACACGGCCGCCCGCAGCCAGGCCCTGGTGCTGCTGAATTCCTCGCTGCGAGGCAACGATCACACCGAACTATTCAAGATGACCGAGACCTTTCGTCCCGGTGCAGATGGCCGCGAGAAGATCGACAACCTCCTCAGCACCCTGTATTCGCTGCTGGAAGATCTACTGTTTATCGAATCTGGCACGCCGCAACTGGTGCGCAATACCGATATTCAGGGCGAACTGAAGAGGATGGCCGCGGACGCTGACTTCGACTGGATCAACCGCGCCGCCAGAGGCCTGGGAGAAGTCGAGCGCGGCATGCGCCGCAACCTGTTGCGTTCGTTGTCGCTGGACGCCTTCGCCACCGCGCTGGAACGAACGTCCTAAACTTGCCCAGGGGTCGGCTCCCTCCGCCAGCGTCTCATTTCGATCCGGCGTTGCCCTCCTGTGCTCACCGAATTATTGTCAACCTCTGTTTGCTGTGATACCGTACCGTCAAGTCACCCGAATATCCACAGGCACCGTTTGGAGTGTTGTGGCCCTATTCTGCCGCCCCGCGCACAGGTGGTTGCAATCATGAAAGATACTCTCGACCCTCTATCAGCCGAAAAGTCCGTGGAGCAGGAAAGCTTTGCGAATCGCAAGCTGATTCGCCCGTCACTTAGCCGGACTGATCACAACAACAACCACGGCCACAATCACATGCCATCCGAACGCAGGGATAGAGACCGCGCCCCCGCGCCCGCCAAGAAAAGCGCGCCCACCGAGCAGACCAACGCCGAAAACTTCTACTACCAGAAACAGATGCAGACCAAGACCCCCATGGTCGTGGTACTGCGCGACGGGGAAGAAGTCCACGGCTACATCGAGTGGTACGACAAGACCTGCATCAAGCTCAACCGCAGCAGCGCCCCCAACCTGATGATCTACAAGCCTGCTATTAAGTACATGTTCAAGGAAGGCGAGAACGTCAGGAAATAGCGGCCAGCACTCAGCCATCAGCACTCAGCATAGAGCGGCAGGGAGTTAGAGTATCGCCAAAACTGGCCAGCGTTCGTTATTCACCCGCCTTGTTCGTCTCGCAGCCTATCTTTACATCGGTGGAACCCTACTTGGAGGCATTGGGCTGGGTTGGATTGCGATGCATCCTCCCCGCCACCCCATTACTTCGGCGGAGGAGCGCAACGCAAGCGCTGCGGCGAAGGAACAATTCGTCGAATTTCGTGGTGTCGAAGTCATGGCGCCGGACGGCGTCGTTCTGCGCGCTTGGTTCATGAGTCCGCATGAAACGAACGGGAACGCGGTCATTCTCCTGCATGGAGTGTCCGACAACCGAATGGGAATGTACGGATATGGCAACTGGTTGGTGGACAATCACTACATGGTGCTCATCCCGGACGCACGCGCCCATGGCAGCAGCGGCGGCCCGTTGGCGACCTACGGCCTCAAAGAGGCCGACGACGTTCATCGCTGGGTAGATTGGATCGAGACTGAAGAACATCCGCGCTGCATGTTTGGGCTGGGCGAATCGATGGGTGCGGCGCAGCTGTTGGAATCGCTTCCGAAAGAACCGCGCTTCTGTGCGGTTGTCGCCGAGTCTCCGTTCGCTACGTTTCGCGAAGTAGCTTACGCCCGATTCGGCCGCGAGTTCCACACCGGACCTTGGCTGGGCAGGACATTTTTTCATCCCACGGTGGACGTCGGGTTCCTGTACGTTCGGCTTCGGCATGGATTCGACATGGAAGACGCGTCTCCCGAACAGGCCGTGGTCCGTTCAAAGATTCCAATTTTACTGATACACGGCCTCAACGATCGCAACATTCCGCCTTACCATTCCGATCGGATACAGGCAGGCAATCCATCTGACATTACTGTTTGGAGAGTTCAAGGCGCCGTTCACACCGGAGCGCACAGAGCCGCTCCACAGGAATTTGAGCGGAGAGTGCTGGGATGGTTCGCGGCGCACTCTGCAACTGCCAAAGACGAAACGTCAGGGGCTAAGGCCAGTGATTGACAGAACGCGATCGGCACAGCTGAAGCCGTGCCGTCCCCGACAAACCTATTTTCGAACCGATTTTAGCTGAATGCTGACGGACTGAGTACTGCACGCTATTTCCTACAGTTTCGGCAGCACAATCCCCTTCTGCGACTGATACTTCCCCTTGCGGTCCTTGTAGCTGGTCTCGCAGACCTCATCGGACTGGAAGAAGAGAATCTGGCACAGCCCTTCGTTGGCGTAGATCTTCGCGGGCAGCGGCGTGGTGTTCGAGATCTCCAGAGTCACGAAACCTTCCCATTCCGGCTCGAACGGGGTCACGTTGACGATGATCCCGCAGCGAGCGTAGGTGGACTTGCCCACGCAAACCGTGAGCACATCGCGCGGAATCTTGAAGTACTCGACCGAGCGCGCCAGGGCAAACGAATTCGGCGGGATGATGGCGACGTCGGCATTCACCGTGACGAACGAGCGCTCGTCGAAATGCTTCGGATCAATCACTGTGCTGTTGACGTTCGTGAAAACTTTAAACTCGTCGGCCACGCGCAGGTCGTATCCGTAGCTGGAGACGCCGTAGGAAATCACTCCCGCACTCACCTGCTTTTCGGAGTACGGATTGATCATGTCGTGCTCTTGCGCCATGCGGCGGATCCAGCGGTCGCTCTTGATGCTCATGAAACTCCTTGGGAATTTGTGATTTGGTAATTTGTAATTGAAATGCGCAGAAGCACCATCGCCGCGCACGGCCGATTTGAAATTACAGATACAAATCACCAATTACAAATCGCAGGCTGGTGCTGTTATCTTACGGGACAACAGGCGCAGTTGACAATCGAACCTATCTCCCTTAGCATCAACCACTTGAGACAATTTTCCACTCCCGGAGACGCCCGTGATTAAGCTCGACATCATCAACGAAGTGGTGAACCGCACCGGGATCACCAAAACCAAGGCGGAACTCGCGGTCGAGACCGTCTTCGAGAGCATGAAGAAGGCACTCTCCACCGGAGACCGCATCGAACTGCGCGGATTCGGCGTGTTCAATGTGCGTCCCAGAAAAACCGGCATCGGACGCAACCCGCGTACCGGCGCAGAAGTCTCAATTCCCCCCGGGAAAGCCGTGCGCTTCAAACCCGGCAAGGAATTGCAGTCGATCGACTAACACCGCCACTAGCTACTGGCTACTAGCCCCTGGCAACCTGAGATTGCTAATAGCCAGAAGCTAGGAGCCGGTAGCGGTTTTCCATGTCCGAGCCCACTTCCCCTTTTCCGGTCACCATCGAAACCGACCAGCCGCACGAGGTCTGGATCATCCAGCCGTCGCGTCGCCGCCTATGGCTTCACGTCGTGTTGCTGCTGGCAACGTTCGTCACCACGATGGCCGTCGGCTCGCGCATCCAATCTAATTTTGAGCATCAGAAACCGACCTTCTGGCTCAGTGACGACAGCCCGCCGCTTTTTCCCTTGAGTGCATTTGCGAATCCTTCCGAGTTGCTGCCGGGACTTCCATTTTCATTAACGCTGATGTTCATCCTGATGGCGCACGAGATGGGACACTATCTCTACGCGCGACATTACCGCGTGTATGCAACCTTGCCATATTTCGTGCCGTTCCCCAGCCTGATCGGAACGCTGGGCGCGTTCATTCGAATCAAGAGTCCGATTCCGTCGCGCGCTGCGCTATTCGACATCGGGATTGCCGGACCGATTGCAGGATTTATTCCGGCGTGCATTGCGATGGTAGTGGGACTGGCGCGCTCACAGCCAGGAATTGTTTCGGACGCTCCTCGCGCGCAGCTTGGATTTCCTCTCTTATTCAACCTCGCCGCACGCGTCTTGCACATCCCCGGGTCGGCTACCACGATCTCATTGCACCCAATCGCGGTCGCCGCCTGGGTTGGACTATTTGCCACCGCCCTGAACTTGCTGCCCGGCGGGCAACTCGATGGTGGACACATTCTGTTCTCGGTTTGGCCTCGGCAGCATCGAGTGGTATCGATGCTCACCGTACTCACATTGGCCCTGCTCGGCTATTACTTCTGGAGTGGTTGGCTGCTTTGGGCTGTCATCCTGGCGATAACCAGCAGGCACCCGGCGGTCCCGCCCAATCCAGCGGTCCGCGGACGTCGCCGATGGGTCGCCTGGTTCGGCGTGCTGATGCTGATCCTGACCTTCACTCGTGAACCGCTCACGTCCTATCCCCCCCGCGACAACTGGGCCGACTTTCGCGAAGAGGCTCGACAGGACCTTCAGTGGCTGAAATATGAAGTCCGCCACCTTCTGCACCGAAAGTAGCACACGCCTGCTCGGAGCTCGCAGCTCGCGACACCTACATCAACCACACCGCATCCACATCTACGATGATTTGCGTCCGCGGAATTTTGCGTGCGGCTGCTTCCGCCAGCATCGCACGCAGCAGCACGTTCATCTTCTGTCTGCTCGGCGATTTCAAGATAAGGTGGTAGCGATAGTCGCGCTTCAGTCGCGCAATCGGCGCGGCCGCAGGACCAAGGACGCGAATCCCTTCATGCCGCGTCTTCTCGAACCAGCGTCCTAGTTCGCCCGACCAGGTCAGCGCTTCGTCGAGTCTTTCACTGCGGATCAGAACATTCGCAATCGCACTGTAGGGCGGATAGTGCATCCAAGCACGGAATTGAAGTTCTTTATCGTAGAAGCCGCTGAAGTCATGCCGCGCCGCGAACTGCACGGCATAGTGATCGGGAAAATACGTTTGCAGCACGACCTTGCCCGGTGAATTGCCGCGCCCCGCTCGGCCCGCCACTTGCGTGAGTAACTGGAACGTTCGCTCAGCGGCACGGAAATCCGGCAGGCTGAGCGCCATGTCTGCTCCGACCACGCCAACCAATGTCACGCCATGAACGTCGTGGCCCTTGGCGATCATCTGCGTGCCCACCAGGATATCGAGTTCGCCTTCGTTCAACGCGTTGAGGGCGCGCTCGAAGTCTTCACGTCCCCGAACCGTGTCGCGATCCAGCCGCCCGATGCGTGCCTGCGGAAACATCCCGTGTAGAAGTTCTTCGAGCTTTTCTGACCCTGTGCCGACGAAGTGCACGTATTCGCTGCCGCACTCCGCGCACTTCTCCGGGATGCGCGCCATGTGTCCGCAATAATGACATTCCATTTTGCGTTCGCGTTTGTGATGCGTCATCGACACCGCACAGTTCTTGCACTGCAGTGTCTTTCCGCAAGCGCGGCAGAGCACGACCGGAGAGTATCCGCGCCGGTTGAGCAGTACCATGACTTGTTCGTTTTTCTCCAGCCGCTCGCGAACTTCTTCCGCGAGCTTCCGCGAGATCACCTGTTCCTGGCCGGTCTCCTTAAATTCCAATCGCATGTCGAGAATTTCGACTTCCGGCAGGGGCCGTTGCTCCACGCGATCTGGCAATTCCAGCAGGGAGTATTTGTTTTTTTTGGCGTTGTAATACGATTCCAGCGACGGGGTCGCCGAGCCCAAAACCACAACGGCCCCCACCATGTTCGCCCGTATCACCGCCACATCGCGTGCGTGATAGCGCGGAGTTTCTTCCTGTTTATAGGATGAGTCCTGCTCTTCATCGACGATGATCAGCGCCAGATCGCTCACCGGCGCAAACACCGCCGACCGCGTCCCGACCACCACCCGCGCCTCTCCGCGCTTGATGCGGTGCCACTGTTCGGCCCGCTCATCGCCTGTCAGGCCGGAGTGCAGGATCGCGACCTCGTCTCCAAACACCTGATGCAGATCTGCCGCCACAGCCGGGGTCAACCCGATCTCCGGCACCAGCAGAATGGAAGATCGGCCCGTCTCCAATACCCGGCGCATTGCGGCAAGATAGACAGCAGTCTTGCCGGAACCAGTCACGCCGTGCAGAAGAGAGCCCGCAAATTTCCGCGAAGCCACGCTCGCCAGAATCTTCTCGAGCGCCGCCTTCTGCGCCGCGCTGAATTCAAACTCGAACGGCGATCGTCGCGGCTTGGTATTTGAGACCGTGAAATCCTGCGCTTCCTGAACAATTTCGACCTGCCCGCGACGCACCAGCGTCCCCAACGTAGTGCGCGGGACGTCCAGGCCATGCAGGGCCTCCACTGCCACGCGTCCCCCAGCTGCCGCCAAAGCCTCAATCAGAGTCCGCTGATTGTCATTCAAAGCGGTGCGCCGGCGTCCCACTGCTGGCCGCGGGGCGCTGCCGTCCGCGCTTTGCTCCTGCATCTCGGCACTGATAAGCACCGCCACCTTCACCAGCCGCGCCGCATCGCGCGCCACCGAGACGTCTTCGCGGGCAATCCATTTCTTGCGCACCATCCCCGAAAGCAGCGCCTTGGAGACTCGCGTCGCCCCGCGCAGTCTTTCTTCCCGCACACTCTCTCGTTCCGCCAGATGATCGAGTACGCGAAACTCTACCAACTGATCCTCGGGCGTCCGCTGCGACCGCGCCGGAGACCCCGACACGCCCGCCAGATGCAGCGCCATCTGTCCGGTATCGGTGATGCGATAGGCAATCGTCCGCTTGAACTCTGCCGACAGCGGCAGCATCGTGCGGAACACCTCGCCAATCGGCGCGAGATAGTAATCCGCGATCCACTGTCCAAGCTTCAGCAGTTGTTCGTCGAGAACCGGCGTTGGGTCGAGCGATTCGAGAACTTTCTTCGTTTTGACGGTTGGCGGACGGTCGTGCAGTTCAACCACAACCCCCGACATGCGCTGCTGCCGGAACGGCACCAGGACGCGTCCACCGACGACGGGCTCCATACAGGGAGGAATGGCGTAGGTAAACACCATGTCCAGGGGCACAGGGAGAGCGACGTCGCAGAAGAGGGCCATACGGTGCCTAATTAGGATATATGCGATTTCGCTGGAGGTTGATTCTGCCTGGCCTCGGGCTTCTGATCTTGCACTGGGGAGCTACGAATCTGTCCGCATAAATCGGGAAGGGCATAAGAATCCCGGTCGATACTTTTGGTGGTCATCCATCCGGCTGGATCGAGATCCACTAAACTTGCACCCCCAAGCCGCAACGCCTTGTAAAGACGCAAACGCTAACTGCGTCGAATGGGACCCCGGATTCGCTTCGGTAGAACCCGGACTAATTGCCAAGTTGCTCGTGCTCTCCGCAGCTCCTGCTTTCATCTTAGGGAAGTTAGTGGTCCGCGTTCTTGGGAGAAGGGGTATAGACGAGGTTTCAACTTTCATGGCCTCAATGCCACTGCTGATAGGCGCTTGGTACTTCGTCGTCGGTTGGCTCGCCGATCGGTGGATCTACAAGAGATCGCAGAACAATTGATCCAAGACGGCCTTTATGACGTTGCCTTCGGCGCCTTCAGACCCAACTCCCGCATCACCATCTGCAAGTCCTTCCACGCCTCACCCTTCTGCCGAGGATCGCGCAGTAGAAACGCCGGATGATACGTGACCGCGAGCTTGCATCCATCCCAGTCAGGATCGCGGACCCCGGGAGGCTTGAAGTCATAGAAACGTCCACGCAGTTGCGTCATCGGTGCGCTCATTGCAAGAAGCCCTTTGGCTGCCGTCGCGCCGAGAGCCACCACGACCTTGGGCTTGATCGCCGCAATCTGCCGCATCAGAAAGGGTGAGCAGGTTTCACTCTCTTCGCGCTCCGGCGCACGGTTGGCCGGCGGACGGCACTTCACGATGTTCGCGATGTACACCTGCTCACGCGACAGGCCCATCGCTTTGATCATGTTCGTGAGCAGTTGTCCGGAGCGGCCAACGAACGGCTCGCCTTGTTCGTCTTCGTCCGCGCCCGGCCCTTCGCCTACGAACAGCAGTTCCGCGTTCGGATTGCCCACGCCGAACACGATCTGCTTTCGTCCCTGCTTATGCAGGGGACAGCGCTTGCAATCGCCCAGGTCTTCGCGGATGAGCTTCAACGCCTGAGCCGGATCACTCACTCCCTGCTCAGGTCTCGACGCAGTAACCGCAAGGATGCTCTCTTCGACTGCAACCGGCGGCGCAGCTGCCGTGGCCTTGCGTGGATTCATCTCGTCTCCCAATTCTGGCTGCTGGTCCTGGAAATCCGCCCCTGTGGTCTGCGTCACGGCGCGCCGGTAGAAATCGTAAACGCCCAATTCGTTGTAGAAACGAATGCGCTCCGCCACGGCGTGGCGAAGTTCAGGGCTTAGGGTGAGGGACATTGCGGATAAGGATAGCAAATCAGGAGTCGGGAAGCGTATTCACCACCGAGTCACGGAAACACGGAGAAGATCAAGAAACAATTTGCATTTCTCGGCAGCTGTGTGTCTCTTGTGGCGGAAAACGACAGGAGAACACTAGCGGGCAGCAACACCTGCACGCTTGCGGAGCTTCACCACCTGGTCGAGGACGCGTTGGGCCACGTCCCACTTCGAGGTTTCTGGCACGTCTATCACTTCGTCATGCGAAATGATAGTGACGGCGTTGCGGTCGGAATCGAAGCCGACGCCTTCGCGGGAAACGTCGTTGACTACAATCGCGTCGAGCGATTTGGAGGCCAGCTTCTGACGGGCGTTTTCCAGAACGTTCTCGGTTTCTGCTGCGAATCCGACAACGACTTGCGAGCCCTTGTGGCGCGCCAGTTCCGCCAAAATGTCGGTCGTGGGTTCGAGTTCCAAGGTCATCGGGCCTTTGCGCTTGATCTTCTGCCCAGAGGTATCCTTAGGACGAAAATCCACCACCGCCGCGGTCTTAATCACGACCGTGCTTTCTGGCAATAACTTCAGCACCGCCGCACGCATTTCTTCGGCTGTCTCAACTCGGGTCAACTCGGCCGCTCTCGGAGGAACAATCGAGGTTGGCCCGCTCACCAGCACCACTCGCGCGCCGCGCCGCAGTGCGGCCTCGGCGATGGCATATCCCATGCGTCCGCTGGAACGATTCGTCAAGTAGCGCACCGGGTCGATCTTCTCCCGAGTCGGGCCAGCAGTCACGAGTACGGTTTCTCCCGCGAAATCCTGCGACGCACCTAGAACTTCGAGCACTGCTGTAACTATGGCTTCGTTTTCCGCAAGCCTTCCGGGCCCAGTCATGCCGCAGGCGAGGTATCCGCTGCCCGGCTCGACGATGCGCACGCCGCGCTTGCGGAGAATTTCAAGATTCGCCCGAGTCGCCGGGTGATTCCACATGTTCACATTCATCGCGGGAGCGATGACAGTCGGCGCGGTGGTCGCTAGATAGAGCGTGGAAAGGAAATCATTGGCGATGCCCTGCGCGAATCGCCCGATCACATCCGCCGTAGCGGGCACAACCAGCAATGCGTCGATCGCCTGTGCGACCGCAATGTGCTCGATGGCGGAATCAAGATTCGCCTGCTGATCTTCGGAGCCGAACAGATCGGTAATGACCTTCTCGCCGGAGAGCGCGGCAAACGTCAGAGGCCGGACAAACTCCTGCGCTGCGCGAGTCATGACGACCTGTACACGCACACCGCGATCCTGCAACAGGCGGACGATCTCCGCCGACTTGTAGGCTGCAATTCCCCCGGAGACACCCAGAGCGATTTTCATGGCGAGATTAAGGGCAAGCCGCGGCAGACCGAGGCCGCCCGCTGTAGAGTTGATGCGTTTACCAGCGCGCGGGTTTCAGCTGGCGTAGTGCGCTCTACGCGTCCGGCAGAAACGCCTTGTCCAGGTTCTCCGTTGCCGCATCGACCGGCGACTTCGGAATCTCCGGAATGATCCACTTCACTTTACCCGCGCGAATTTCATCCTGCGCGATGCGGCACGGTTTCCGCGAAATGGTTTCGATTACCGGTGGTGCGCCGCCCTGCAGTTGCCGTGCGCGCCGCGCCGCGACCAGAATGTAACGATAGTTGCTGTCGAACCCTTCGATCAACTTCATGGTCTCTCCCCCAGATGAGAAACTCAGCTTTTGTCCGAACCATCGGCGCCGAACGATTCCAGGATCGGCCGCACTCGCGCACGTGCCTTCTCCAGTTGGATCGACTGCGCCATTTCCAGAAGCCGCAACTCTTCCGGCGACGGCTTTGCTCCGGATCGCATCATCCGTTCCGCCAGCACTACCGCCTTCAATTCGTCGGTTGCCCGCTCGAGCTTCTCATTAATCAGTATATAGCCGTATTTCGGGTAATTCTCAATTTCGCGCCGCGCATTGTCCAACCGGCGCCGGATCATCGCTTCCGGATCCTGGCCCCGGCTGCGCAGCCGCCACTCCAAAGTCTTCCTGTCCGGCGGAAGAATAAATATGCTGACAGCATCCGGAAGCTTCGTCTTGACCTGTTGCGCGCCCTGAACATCGATGTCCAGCAGCAGGTCATTGCCCCGCGCCTCGGCTTCCCGCAGGAACCGTTTCGCAGTGCCGTAGTAGTTCCCAAATACGTTCGCATATTCCAGGAACTCATCGGCGGCGATCATGGTCTCGAACTGATCTTTGGTAACAAAGAAATATTCCTTGCCGTTCTGTTCGCTGCCGCGCGGAGGTCGCGTAGTGTAGGAAATCGAGAAGTCGAGGTTCTTCGTGACCTTGAATAGCTCGCTGACCAGCGTGGATTTGCCCGAACCCGACGGCGCGGAAACGATGAAAACGATACTCATTCCAGGTTCTGCACCTGCTCGCGGGACTTTTCAATCTCGGCCTTCATCAACAGACCCATCTCGGTGATCTTTAACGCTTCTCCGGCCAGGCCGGAGGTTTTTGAAAGCAGAGTATTCGCTTCGCGATTCATTTCCTGCAAAAGGAAGTCGAGTTTCTTGCCCACCTCGCCGCCCTGATCCAGCAGCCCAAGAAAATGTTTTACGTGCGTATTCAGGCGGACGAGCTCTTCCTGAATGTCGCTGCGGTCCACCAGCACGGCCGTTTCCTGCAGAATCCGTTCCTTGTCGATGTGGCTGCCGAGCAACTCTTGCAGACGAGCCTGCAAACGATCCGCATAGCTGCGTTGGATCGCGCTGCGATGACCATCCATCCCCGCTCCAGCCTTGGCGAGATGACTCATTCGCTCGCGCAGCTCGGCTTCAATGCCGCGGCCTTCCTCTTCCCGCATCTGATTGAGCTTGGCAAGCGCGTCTTCCACCTTGGCCAGAACCGCCGACTCGAGGTCGTCGCCGGATCTCTCCACTGCCGATTCCATGGCGCCCGGCATGCGCAACACGACATTCAGATCCGGCTCTCCGCCGACGCCGAACTCAGCCGCCGCCGTCCGGAACGCCTGTACATAGCTGCTCACCAACTGTCGATTGAGCGCAACGCCGTTGTTGCCGGCGTATTCCAGGCTGAGCGTGACCTCCACATGGCCGCGTGCCATCTTTTCCTTTAGCAGGCGCCGTAGTTTCATCTCCAGCGAGTCGGTGTCCGAGGGCAACCGGAAATGCAAATCCAGAAACCGATGGTTGACCGACTTCAACCCAAGCGCAAACGCCAACCCGGCATTCACCTGCCCTCTGGCCTGCGCGTATCCCGTCATGGATCGAAGAGGCATAGGAATTCAGCAATGAGCAGTTAGCACTTGGCCAAACCCGTCGACTCCGAAAGCATTGGCCAAATGCCAAGTGCTAAATGCTGAGTGCTAACTGCTAACTGCTGCCCTTTCCACGAACTGCAATTCATACAACCTGCGGTACGTACCTAACTTTTGCATCAGTTCTTCGTGCGCGCCAATATCGCTGATGGTGCCGTTTTCCAGCACGACAATGCGGTCCGCGCGTCGCACTGTGGAAAGGCGATGGGCAATTACCAATACAGTACGTCCAGTCATCAGATTCTGCAGCGCCGATTGGACCAGTGCTTCCGATTCGCTGTCGAGGGCTGAAGTAGCTTCATCGAGGATCAGTATCGGCGCATTTTTCAAGATTGCGCGCGCAATCGCAAGCCGCTGGCGTTCCCCGCCGGAAAGCCGCACGCCGCGCTCTCCGATCACAGTCTGGTATCCCTCGGGAAGCCCGAGGATAAAGTCGTGTGCCAGCGCGGCGCGGGCCGCACTCTCCACGTCCTTTTGTGAGACATGCGGCTGACCGTAAGCAATGTTGTTGCGGACGGTGTCATTGAACAGCACCGTTTCCTGGGTCACGATGCCGATCTGGGAGCGTAACGATGCCAGCGTCACATCCCGCACATCGTTGCCGTCAATGACGATGCGGCCGCCAGAGACATCAAAAAAGCGCGGGATCAAATGCACCAGAGTGCTCTTGCCTGCGCCGCTCGACCCGACCACCGCCAGCACTTCGCCCGCTTGCACTTCCACATTGATGCCATGCAGAACAACGCGCGAGTCTTCCGCGCTGTCATAGGCGAACGAGACGTCCTTGAAGTTGATGGTGCCGGCGAATTTCGGCAGTCGTTTGGCGCCGGGCTTTTCGCGAACGCCATCTTCAATGTCCATGAAGCGGAAGATTTCGGAAGACGCGCCGTTCATCTGCTGAAAGCTGTTGTTGAAAAGCGCAAACTTCCGCACCGGATCGTAGAGCTTGAAGACAGCAATAATGAATGCAAAGAATGTGCCTGGCGTGAAGAAACCTTTATTGATTTGGTCGCGGCCAAGCAACAGGAGCAGGGCAATCGCGACCGCCCCAATAATATCCATCAACGGAGAACTGACCGCCGCCGCCGCCACCGAACGCAGGTTCGCGCGAAAGAATCGCTGCGCCGCTTTCCGGTACCGCCCCGCTTCCCACGATTCCATCCCGAATGCTTTGACGATCCGATTGCCCGTGATGGTCTCATGCAGAATATTCTGCACTTCTGCCAGCTTGTCCTGTCCGCTGCGCGTAGTGGAACGTACCTGCCGACCGATCTTCCGCGAGGAATAAAGAATCACCGGCACGAATAGCAGCAGCACCCACGCCAGCTGTTTTCCGATTAGTATCACCACGCCTGCCGTGAAGACGAACGTGAAAAATTGCTGGAGAAACTCCGCCATCACCGTCGACATCGCCGACTGCACTTTTTCAATGTCGTTCACGATTGTCGAGATCAGAGTCCCAGTCGTGTGTTTCGAAAAAAATGCGCTCGACCGTCGCAGAATCGTGTTGTAGAGATCGTCCCGCAGATCGGTGACCATGCCAAAACCGGCATAGTTCACCAAGTATGTCCCCACGTAATCAAACATGCCCTTCAGGACCGTCGCCCCTACGAGCGCAAAGGCGACTACCGTCCATGGATTGTGAAAGTGCGACGGCACCAGCTGTTGCAGGAAGAGTGCCCGGTCACTGCCCGGAAAGCTGAACAATTGAATCGGCCTGCCTTGCGACGCTGGATTCAGCACGCGATCAAAAATCGGCCCGATCAGCAGCAACCGAAACGCGTCCAGCAAACCCACCATCGCCATCAAGACAACGGCCGGAAGAAATTGCCAGAGGTAAGAAATGAGGTAACGCAGGAGCCGCGTCAGTTGACCGGTTGGACTGTCCGCGTTGAGCGCAGCCGCGCCCGCCGGTAAAGTGGTTGCCATGCGTGTGGACTAATTCTATATGGAAGTGCCCGCCCCGGCGTCCTCTACTTCGGCATGTCCCGGTGCAGCACCTTGACCTTATACGCCGCCTTCCGCAGCCGCTTGCCGACTTCCTCCGCGATCATCACCGACCGATGTTGTCCGCCGGTGCAACCGAAACTGATCGTCAGATAGCTTTTCCCTTCACGGATGTAGTGCGGCAGGAGATACACGAGCAAATCGGAAATGCGATTGATGAATTCCTGCGTCTGCGGGAACGAACGGATGTACTTAGCGACCCGCGGATGCCTGCCCGTCAGCGGACGAAACTCCGGCACGAAATGAGGATTGGGCAGGAAGCGCACATCGAATACCAGGTCCGCGTCGTCCGGCACGCCGTGCCGGTATCCAAAACTCACGCACGAAACCAGGATCGACTGATGTCCGCCCGCATGCTGCTTGAAACGATCCGTGAGATGCGAACGCAGTTCGTGCACGTTGAACTTGGAAGTGTCGATCACCATGTCGGCAATCGCCCGCAGCGACCGCAGGTGCCGTCTCTCGGTGGTCAGGGATGCTTTCACCGTGGTGTCGGTGCCCAACGGATGCGGCCGCCGAGTTTCACTGAAGCGGCGCAGCAGAGACGCATCACTAGCCTCGAGAAAAATCAGCCGCGTCGGCATCATCCGCTTGATCGACTTCAGGATTGCCGGCAATCGCTCGAGTTGCGAACCCTCTCGCACATCGACCACCAGCGCGGTGCGCGGAATTTCCCCGGACTGCAAAGCCAGTTCCGCAAAACGAGGAATGAGATCGACCGGCAGGTTATCGACGCAGTAGTAGCCGAGGTCCTCGAACGCCTTCAGCGCCGAGGCCTTCCCGGAACCGCTCATCCCCGTGATGATGACCAGCTCCGTCCCATCACGATGCTCGGCTTTGTGGGGGCGCAGCGTCTTCGTCGCGGAGCGGACTACCTTCTTTGTGAGGCGGCGAGCAGCCATCTTCCGGGAATCTTAGCACTTCAGACCAGGAGTCCGGCTAACCAGTCAAGCACCGCCCGTAAGCGGAGAGAGGGCGGTGTCGGCAAGAAAAGAATGGTGGGCGCTGTAGGATTTGAACCTACGACTTCCACCGTGTGAGGATGGCACTCTACCGCTGAGTTAAGCGCCCACAGAAGAATGCGGTAACGAAATTGTAGCAAATATGAGCCGCGGTCAAGCGCAAGCATAGAACTGGCCGGAACTTGGCAGTGGCCCTACCCGTTCTCCGGTACCTGCGACGAGTCTTGACCGGGCTTCCGGGTGCGGATAGCCTTTGATATAGGCCCTTCCCACATGTCGGTTTCGGACAAACCTCGCGAGCAGCGCGTAACTGGCTCATTAAGAAGTACTTCCGATGAGGACTTCGACTCCGCTCCTGCGCAACTTTCTGTGCCAGCCGGGGTTCGAACTGATGTGAGCAGCTTGGCCATGGATCGCGGACTGCTGACCGCCGTGGGAAGCGCGCAGGTCTCTGCCAACGCGATGTCCGATCTGCCCGAGGTCACTACCGACGCCGAGATCATGCTGCGCGTGAAAACCGGCGACGAGTCGGCCTTCACGTTTCTGGTGCAGAAGTACCAGCGGCAGATGGTCGGCTTCATGTATCGCATGTGTCACAACCCGGCGACAGCGGAAGAACTGGCGCAGGAAGTTTTTCTACGGGTCTACCGTTCGCGCGAGAGTTACGAAGCGAGCGCCAAGTTCAACACCTGGCTTTACCGGATTGCGACCAACCTGGCCGTCAATCACGCGCGCGATACGCGACACGAACGGGCAGAAAATACCGTGCGGCTCGACGAGCCCGATCAGGATACCAGCGCTACGCCCGACCTGGCCGATGGCTCGCTCACGGCGGAGCAGCAGATGTTACACCGCGAGCGCTTGGCGGTGATCCGCGACAAAGTGCAGGCACTGCCGGAACGCCAGCGGATGGCGGTTATCATGCATAAGTACCAGCAGATGGATTATCGCGAGATCTCCGAAGTCTTGAAGCTCAGTGAATCCGCGACCAAATCACTGCTCTATCGCGCATACGAAACGTTGCGCGAGCAACTCAAGGAATTGGTTTTGGCGAAATAGGGGACGCAGTATGAATTGCAATGAAGTTCGAGAATTGTTGCCGGACCTGGCCGCCGGCATGGACGCGGCGGCGAAGGACCATACGACGCAGGATGTCCAGGCGCACGTCGCTGCCTGTTCCGCATGCGCCGCGAAATTGCAGGGCTTCCGTCAGACCATGGCGTTGCTCGATCAGTGGCAGGCGCCCGATCCTGGACCGTATTTCGACACGCGCCTGGGCGCGCGACTGCGCGAAGAAATGGCTCGTCCGGCAGCGGCCGGATGGTTGCACTGGATGTGGCGTCCGGCGGTAGTGGTTTCTTTTGCGACTGTGATGCTGGCCGGCGCGCTAGCACTCGCCAACCGCGACATGCTGTTCCCCGGCCCAGCCGAGGAACTCGCTATCGTAATCCCCGTTCCCAGCGTTCCCGCTGAACCGGGCACGGCGGTGGGCGACTTGCTGGCGCTGGACAAGAATCACGAACTGTACGCGGATTTCGATGTTCTTGACGAACTACAGGTGCAGGACGAAGTCACGGCCAATCCGTAGGTGCCGGAAAGAGCGGAAAAACGAACGCGAGAGGAGACAACGTGTTGTCAGGGCGGGCACGAATCGCGATGGCGCTGCTGGCCAGTCTGTGGCTGACGGTCGCGACCTCGTCTGCCCAGCACGCGGCCGCGCATCCCCGCATCCAGCAGAAACTTGAACAGCGGCAGCAGAAGCAAGCAGAACGCCAGAGCGAACGCGCTGCCCAGAATCATGCCGGAGACTGGCTGCGCCGCTACAAAGACTTGCCTCCCGAGCAGCAGCAGCAGGCGCTCCAGAAAGATCCTGACTTTCAGAAACTCCCGCCGCAGCGCCAGGCACAGCTACAGCAGCGCCTGCAGCATTTTTCCAGTCTGCCCAGGCAGCAGCAGGATCGAATCCTGACCCGAATGGAAACCTGGGAGCACCTCACGCACGGCCAGAAACAGCAGGCCAAGAATCTTTTCCAGCAGATTCAGCAATTGCCGCCACAACGTCGCCGCGCGCTCACGACGGCAGTCCGCGAGATGCGCGACCTGACTCCCGAACAGCGCGAGCAGCTCATCGACTCCGACCGCTACAAGAACATGTTCTCCGACCACGAACGCGAACTTCTCAGCGGAGCTGCCCAGCTCCCCCTCGCGCCCGGCGAGGGCGGGGACGGGCAGTAGCTCCCCCCGCGCCCGTTACCTCTGAAAATCAATTTTCCCGCCTCTCCGTAACCTATCGCCCGCATCCCACGATTATCCAGTCAGAACGGCCCATGCGGAGAGCGTCTTGAAACTCGAGAACGCAGTGGACGAACAGCTTCAAATCGCAGCCGCGCAGCGCGATCCAGCGGAGTTTGCTGAACTCTATGAAAACAATTTCGCGCGCATCTACGCGTTCATCGCGCGCCGAGTGCCATCGCGCCAGGATGCCGAGGATCTTACCGGGGAGGTCTTTCACGAAGCGCTCCGTACGCTTGCGCGGTTCGAATGGCAGGGCGCTCCCTTCGCAGCCTGGCTGCTGGGGATTGCGAGCCATCGCCTGGCGGAACGCTGGCGGCGGGCCGGAAAACGACCCGAAGTCGCGGAAAACGATTGGGACGAAACCGGAGTCGACGCCCGGACCGAGGAGAACCTGATCCTCTTTCAGTTGGTCGACGAACTGCCGCCCGATCAGCGACTGGTAATTTGCCGGCGCTTCATTGACCAGAAGAGTTTAAAAGAAATTGCGCAAGAATTACAGCGCAGTGAAGGCGCAATCAAGCAGTTGCAGTTTCGCGCTCTGCAAAATTTGAGGTCCCGAATGAGGAGCCGCTATGTCTGACCAACAATCTGACCGACAAACGGTCGACCAACTCGATGCGGGGATCCAAGCTCTGTTGCTCGAGAAGGACACGGGCTTGTTACCATCGAATCCGGCAGTTGCGGAACTGCTCGCCGTCGCCGTCGAACTTCGCACGCTTCCGAGAGCCAGCTTCAAAGCCGATCTGCAAGCCGCTCTGTTGGGCGAAACGCCGTCCAACGCCTACTCGGCCGCGGCCACCGGCACTCACGGGTTGTCACAGCAGGCTTTGTCCCACCGAGGATTGCCACAGCGAATTGCGGACCCAGCGCGGGTTGCAAGCCTGTCGTCAGACCTTCTGCCCACCGTTGCCGTTCCCGAGCACAGCCTGTATCCCGTGCAACGCAGCAGTTTCATGACATCGCTCGCCGCACACGCGCTGATTCTTGCTCTGCTGATCACCTCCGGCATTTGGGCCGCGCCGAGCTTCCACGAGAAAACACGAGTTTCTTCATCAGTCGTGCTCGATATAGGTTCCTATGTCCTCCCACCTGCGACGGATCGTGCTGGAGGAGGCGGCGGTGGGGGCGACTCCGACGTTTTGCAGGCGTCCAAAGGCAGTCCGCCGCGCTTCGCCCGCGAGCAGATCACTCCACCTGCGATCGTAGTACGTAACGAAGACCCGAAGTTGGAGGTCGAACCTACGGTAGTGGGACCGCCTGCACTGTCGTTTCCGCAAACCAGCCAGATGGGCGACCCGTTCGCGCACATTACCGGGCCTCCATCGAATGGCGCCGGCACGAACGGCGGCATCGGCTCCGGCGCGCAGGGCGGGGTCGGTATGGGCAACGGCCCAGGTGTCGGCGACGGCTGGGGAGGCGGGATCGGCAGAGGCCTGTACAGGGCCGGAGGCGGAGTAAGTGCCCCGCGTCCCATCTACGATCCCGAACCGGACTACTCCGAAGAAGCGCGCAAAGCGAAGTATCAGGGATCGGTGGTCTTGCAGATTGTAGTCGGCGCCGACGGCCTTCCGAAGGATATGCGCATTGCCCGCTCGCTCGGCATGGGACTCGACGAGAAGGCGCTCGAAGCCGTTCGTCAATGGCGCTTCGAGCCGGGCACGCTCAATGGACATGCCGTACCTGTCGTGGTCAATGTAGAAGTGAATTTTAGGTTGTACTAGGGCCTGACGTCCCAAGTCTGGGCAAAGCCACGCACGGTCCGGTGCCGACTTAGATCCGGTTCGGCCCGACTTGAGTAAGTTAACAAACAGCACGAGCATCTCAGCGTATACTTCCCTCCATGTTACGAAAAGTTCTTGCGCTGCTTCTCTGTTCGACCGTTCTGGCCTACGCGGACGGAAACACATTCGGCAAGGTACGCTACAACGGCGGCAGCATATCCACCACGGTCAAGCCGGACGAGTGGGACAACAAGTTGACTGTTAATTCCGACGCGATTGTCCTCGCGTTGAAAGATGGGCAGACGATCTCGATTCCTCCAAAGCAGGTAACCTCTCTCAGTTACGGACAGGAAGCGCACCGTCGCGTGGGAACTGCCATCGGAATCGCCGTTCTATCCCTCGGCGCAGGCGCTCTGTTCATGTTTCATAAGACCAAGCTGCACTACATCGGCGTCAATTACACCGACAAGGATGGCAAAAAACAGGGGATCCTTCTTCAGGGCGACAAGAGTAACTTCCGCGCCATCATCGTCGCCTTGCAGGGAGTTACTGGGGTTCCGCTCTCCGTCGGGGACAAAGAGCGCGACCAGGTTCCGGCAGGGGTTACGGTACAAACCGTGAAGCAACCGGAAGAACCGAAAGAACCGGCGCAGCCGGCTGCGCCGGAAACTACGTCGGCTCCGGTTGCATCGACGCCAGCGGAAGTCCCGGAGTCGCTTGCGATCACTTCGAATCCCGATGGTGTCGAAATTTACGTTGATAACTCTCTCGTCGGAAATGCTCCCACTACTCTGAAGTTGGCGCCCGGCAAACACACCATTACGGCAAAGCTGGCCGGATACAAAGACTGGTCCAGGGACATTACTGCCGCGGCGAGCACAGAGGCGCACCTGACCGCAACCATGGATAGGACGAACTGATGCACAGCCCAGCTGCCGGAACTTGAAAGACAGCTGGGTTGTACATGTACATAACTGCAGATAAACAACGGCGCTCACCGTCCAAACAGATCCGCGCCTTCCTCGAGCGGCGTCGCGACGATACCAACGGAACCAGCCCACCTCACGCAACGTACTACCAGTGGCTTTGAGTAGAATTTGGCTCGCAGCCACTTCCGGTAGCTACGCAAAAGGACGAGTTATGAAATTTTCCCCGATGTGGGCGTTCCCTCTGTGTCTTGTGTTGAGCTGTCTTGTGTGGGCGCAGAGTACGAACAGCAACAACGAAGTCCAGCAGAAAATCACGGACATGGGAACCGAGATGACCGCGGCTCTGCTCAAGGGAGACCTCGCCGCTTCGGAAAAATATCTTTCCAGCAACTACGTTCGCATCTACCCGGACGGCACCGTCGCGCCGACCGATGATCTGCGAAACGCGCTGAAATTCACCGCTCTGGAAGTCTCCGAGCAGCAGGTTCGGGTGACTGGCGACACGGCGGTTTCGGTTTTCAGGTCAAACGTGCAGGCAACGGCCAACGGGCTGCCCCTCGATGGAACCTATCTCGGGGTGCGCACGTGGGCCAAAGAACATGGCGAGTGGAAGGCCGTGTCATTTTCTTCGATCAGGCTTGCTGGCAATGGTGGTTCCGATTCTTCTCCGTCGTCCACCTCCACCAAGCACGCGCCTGCAAAGGAGCACGCCCATGTAAAGAACAATGTTTTCTCCGACGACCTTTCCAAACTCACCATCAATCTCGATTCGAAGTTCCAGTACCTGGGCAGCTTTCCGTTTGATATTCGCGGGATTGCGGAAGGCCACCGCTATATCTGGGGAGAGATCGATCACGGCAAACACCTGCGCCGAACATTCATCATTCAGGCGGAGGGCTTCTACCCGGATAATCAGGAGTCCTACCGCTATGGCACTCCCAATCCAGCCGCGCTCGCCGGAGACGCCTATCAACACAACGTTTGGATCGACGACAACGAAAAGGACGCTCATGAAAGTCCAGGAACTGAAGCCGATCTGACGCGTACTTTCTTCAAGGAGCGCGGCTACGAATGGGAACCACAACTGGTGATGTCGCGCTTCGCTCGTATTGTGGACGAATCCAAGAAGAACGAGATCATCTTCTTCTACTTCGAGAACCTGGGAGACTACACAAAGAAGCGAGCAGCGGACTTTTCCGAAGACGCGAAAACCCCCGAGCAGCAAGCAATCCACAACGCGGTCGATGCCAACTCGCGGAAGGCTTTCCGCGTGAGCCGCTAACCCACAGGGGGGTACCGCTACCAGCCTGATGACCAATGAGGCAAGATAGTAGGCTCGGAGGAATCTCCGCTTACCGATTCGCCGTTCGTGGGTCTAATCGGATGGAAGGTCGGGGGATGAGGAATCTTGTTGCCGGGTTTGCCGCGGGGACTCTTCTTCTCGTGCTCGGTGTGCTCGGCTATCTCAGGCTCGGGCTGGCAGACGTCCGGGCTGATGTTCCGCCTTCCTGGGCGGTAACGCGCCTCTTCTCCGAGGGCGTGCATGCTTCCATTCGTCGGACAACCCCCAAACTGCACAACCCGGTGCCCGTGAGCGATGCGAGCCTGATCGAAGGCGGCAAGCTTTTCTTGAATGATTGCGTGGGTTGCCACGGCGCGCCCGGACAACCTCCCAGCGAGTTCGGCGCGACCTTCTATCCTCCCGCTCCGCAATTCGCACTGGTTGGGACGGCGTATTCGGAGACCGAAGTGTTCTGGGTTGCCAAACACGGCGTGCGGCGGACGGGAATGAGCGCGCAGGGACCTTCCTATAGCGAAGAACACCTCTGGATGCTGGCGTCGTTTATCTCGCGGATGCGGAATCTGCCGCCCTCAGTGGCGAATGGGATTGAACAGAAGCCGTCAAACTAGGTTGACGGGGAAGAGTTGGCGCTTGAGAAATTTTGTTCTGGGAATGTTCGCGTCGGTCGTCGTGGTACCGCTCGTGGTGCTCCTGTACTTCGTCTTTGGACTTGCAAGTACCCAGGCGGATGTGTCCCCCTCTACTATCGAAACGCAAACCATGAGGCAGGCGGTGCTCGCCTCGGTGCGACGCTCTGCCTCCGGGCTGTCCGTTCCAGGGCCCGCGAGCAATGAGACCCTGGTCGTGGGAGGAAAACTGTACGTAGCCGGCTGCGTCGGCTGTCACGGGGCGATCGCCACGCCGCTCCAGGAAGATCACGATCATTTTCCGCCGGTCCCGCAATTGCCGTATGCGGAGACGCAATACTCCGAGCCCGAACTTTACTGGATCGTGAAACATGGCGTGCGTATGACCGCCATGTCGGCCTATGGACCGTTTTACTCCGAGAAGGAATTGTGGGCCGTGGCCGGTTTCCTGCATCGCATCAAAAGTCTTCCGCCTGAGGTCGTTGCGGCCATGCAGCCCAGGAAGCCGTAACCCGTCCCAGACCAAGCTGAATATTCTCCGAAAAATCCCGATTATCCGGAATGGTGGCTTGTTAGTGCGGGGCGCGCACATAAAAAGCCTCCGCGCCGCCCTTCCCCTTGGCGACGCGGAGGATCTAGTTGGAAACCTTGAGTCTCGAT